>Ga0335081_10000046_pt1 | contig 229938 bp, 201 predicted proteins | sample Lox_Sample_35_FD_206713 | JGI IMG/M metagenome (GOLD analysis project Ga0335081, IMG submission 206713) | Soil microbial communities from Loxahatchee National Wildlife Refuge, Florida, United States - Lox_Sample_3.5 | ecosystem: Environmental > Terrestrial > Soil > Wetlands | place: USA...
CTAGCCGGGGCAGTGCAGGTACTGCAGCCGGTTGTGCCGCAGTGGCGGATGCCGCCACTGCGCTTCGGCGGTCCGGCTGGGGAGCGAGCACGTGATGTCCATCCGGTGCGGCGTCTCCAGGAAAATGATCTCGGCCCGGAGCGTATGCCGGTCCAGCCAGCCACCTGAGGCGGCGACCGGGATGGTGCCGCCGTGGCGGTCGGCGGGCTCCGATACGGCCCAGCCCGTGGCGCCGACCGGGAGAGTCAGCGCGTTGCCAGCCTCGGTGAGGCTGATCTGCCACCCGCCGGCCGCCGGGGCTACCTCGATGGCGGTGAGCGCGGGCCGGGCCTGGGTGCCCCCGCCGCCGCGGGCCACGGTGAACGGCCCGGCGGCCCATGGCGCCCAGTCGGCCGGGGCCGGCCCGGCCGTGCAGGCGGGCAGGGCCAGGCCCGTGAGCCGGGCATCGAGCTGGTCTTGCGCCGGGCCCGCCGCGGGCGCGCTGGTGCCCAGGCCGGGCAGCAGCTGGGTCCACATGGCGTCGAGCACGGCCTGCATGTCGGTCGTGTAGGCGGTGGTGACGATCACCGCCTGCTGCTCAGGCAGGATCACGCAGAACTGGCCGAACGCCCCATCGCCGCGGTATCCGTGCCGGGACATCCAGAACTGGAAGCCGTAGCCCTGCTGCCAGTCGGAGCTCGGCTGGCCGGCGTTGTCCACCTGCTTCGAGGTCGCCTCGGCCACCCACTTCTCCGGGATGAGCTGGGCACCGGCCCAGCGGCCGCGCTGCAGGTACAGCAGCCCGAGCTTGGCCACATCCTCGGTGCGGGCATACAGGCCGCTGAAGCCCTGCTCCCGCCCGGGCGGGAGCGTATGCCAGCCGACATGCCCGATGCCGAGCGGATCGAGCAACCGGGGCCGCAGGTACTGGGTGAGCGGCATCCCGGCGTTGCGCTGGATGATGCTGGCCAGCGTGTACGTGCAGGGCTGGCTGTAGGCGAACACCGTGCCCGGCTCGCGGTCGGGCGGGACGAGCAGGAAGCCGCGCACCGGCTCGTCCCGGTCCTGCGTGATCGCCTCGGCCAGCATGTCCCGGGTATGGCCGCTGGCCATCGAGGCCACATGGCGGACCCGGACCGCCCGGCTCCGCGGGTCGGTGATGTCCGCGGCGAACTCGGCGAAGTGCGAGACCACCGTGTCGTCCAGCCCGAGCAGGCCCTCGGCCTGCGCGAATGCCGCCGCGGTGGCGGTGAAGCTCTTGCTCAGCGAGTACAGCAACTGCGGCCGGCCCGCGCTGTACGGCGCCCACCAGCCCTCGGTCACCACGTGGCCGTGCCGCAGCACCATCAGGCTGTGCAGCTCGGTTCCTGGATGCCGGTCCATGGCGTCCAGGAAACCGAGGATCGCAGCCGGATCGACCTGCTGGTCCGCGGGCCTGCCGCGCGGCAGTGCTGTCGCCATGACGGGAGCCTAGGGGGAACGTGCCCGAGGCTGAATGGCCGGCCGTTCAGTGGGCGACGGGGTGGATGATCCCGGCCGAGGCCAGGCCGTCGAGGATGAGCTGGACAGCGATCGCAGCGATAAGGAAGCCGAACACCTTCTCGGTCACCAGCATGCGGTTCTCGTCCAGCTTGGCACTGACCTGGTTGGCCCAGCGGAAGACCACCACGTCGATGAGCAGCACGACGGCCAGGATGCCGACCGCCACCGCCAGCACGCTCAGCGACTCCGCCTCCGCGGAGATGGTCACCAGGCCGACGATGCCGACCGGGTTGAGCAGATAAGGGACGGCCAGCGGGAACTGGGCCAGCTGCAGCGGGTCCTTGCCGGCCGTGCGCTCCCCACTGCCACCCTGGCCGAGCACCATCCACACCGCCAGGACGAGCAGGATCACGCCGCCCGCTATCGACAGCGAGGCCAGCGTGAAGTGCAGCAGCGTGCGGAGCAGTTCACCGAGAATGACCAGGCCCAGGGCCACCGTGGCCGCGGTGGTCAGCATCTTCCGCCGCACGCGCCGGCTGGTGGCCGGGTCAAGGGAGGCGGTGATTTCCAGGTACGGGACGAGGGCGAGTTTGGGCCCGACCCCGATCAGCAGCACGAGGAAGGTGTCGATCGCCCCGGAGGCGGTGATCGCGGTCTGCTCCATCCGCCAAGTGTGCCGGTAGCCACCGTCGGCAACAGATTCAGGCCGGTCGCCACGCCGTATTTGGCATTACCCCGCAGTGCAGACGAACGGTACTTTCGCCAAGTCTGGCCGGATTCCCCCGCGTGTCGCCATGCATTGGGGCGTATCAGGACAGTACTCTCCCCGTGATCATGAAGGCCATGCGCTAACGGAGCGTGCCCATCTATCCGGCGAATTCTGTGACATGGGGGAAGCAGCTCGATGTATCCGCGGATCCGGTGCAGGCCTGGGCGCACTGCCGCAATGTTCCGGCGTTCAGTCCCGGTCGCGCTGGCTATTGGGGCGACAGCTGCGGCCGTGCTCCCGGCTCAGGCGGCGGCGGCCGCGGCCCATCCCGCGCTACAGCGGCTGACCTATCTCCGGCATTCGTTTGCCGTTCCCCGCGACTGGCGCGTGATCAACCTCCGCGAACACCCGCGAGCTTGTGTCAGGTTCGACCGCCACACCATCTATCTGGGTACGCCCTCACGTAATCAGGCGTGCCCCAGTTCGGCTATCGGGACCACCGAGGCAATGCTCATCGAGCCGGCCGGGCGGCACGCGGTGCAAGGGGCGGCCGAGAACCCCACGGAAAGACGGATCACGGTCACCACCCGGCGCCTGCACATCGTGGCCACATTCGATAAGCACCCGGAACAGATCCGCCAGATGCTGTCCAGCGCCGGCCTGCCGCACCCGGCGGACGTCCCGGACCGGCCGCAGCCGGCCGCCCTGGCCGCCTCGCTCCCAGCCGGGGTGACCAGCTACCGCGGGCTCGGCTTCGACACCTGCACCGCGCCCAGCGAAGCCGCCATGCAGGCCTGGCGGGCGCATTCCTCGGACGGGGCGGTCGGGATCTACATCGGCGGCTCGGATTCAGCCTGCGCCCAGCCCAACCTGACCTCCGGCTGGCTGGCCGCTACGGCCGCCCAGGGCTGGCATTTCCTCCCCATGTACGTGGGGCCGCAGGCCGCTTTCGGCGAGCTGGCCAAGGCGCCGGCCAGCCAGGGAACCGCGGCGGCGAACGATGCGGCGACCCAGGCGGAGCAGCTTGGCTTCGGGCCGCAGACCCCCATCTACTACGACATGGAAAGCTACCCGGCCAGCCAGTCCGGGCGCGTCCTGCAGTTCCTGGCCGCCTGGACCACCAGGCTGCACGCGCTGGGGTACCAGTCGGGGGTGTACAGCAGCTCGTCCACTGGCATCTCCGACCTAGCCCGGCAGGCCGCGGCGGGCAATTACCCGGCTCCTGACGTCATCTTCGACGCGCTGTGGAACGGGCAGGCCAACACACAGGATTCCGTGCTGCAGGCCGGCCAGTGGGCCCATCAGCACCGGGCGCACCAGTACACCGGCAATGTCAGCCAGACGTATGGCGGCACCACGATCGTGATCGACCAGGATTACCTGGACATCGAGCTGCTGCCGAAGTCGTCGCCGGACACCCCCGGCTACCCGGCCGGGGCCGCGTCGAGCCGGTACAGCGGGCCGGCGTTCGATACCTGCACCGCGCCCGCGCTGGCCGCGATGAGGGCCTGGCGGAGCTCGCCGTTCCACGCGGTCGGCGTGTATATCGGTGGCATCAACCGCGCGTGCAGCCAGCCCCACCTCACCGCGGGCTGGGTTACCTCGGTGTCGGCCCTGCACTGGCGGCTGCTGCCGCTCTACGTCGGGCTGCAGCCTTCGTGCCGTACCGGGGCCGATCCGGCCGGGGTGGCCAAGAACTCCGCCCTGGCCATCGATGGATCCATCGCGGTGAGCCAGGGCGCCGCCGCGGCGGACAGCGCCGCGGCCCGGGCCAGGGCCCTGGGCCTGCTCCCGGGGAGCATCATCTATGACTACATCGAGCAGTATTCACCGGCCCACCCGAGCTGCCAGAACGCCGTTCTCGGCTTTGTCTCCGGCTGGACGCGCGAACTGCACCGGCTCGGGTTCCTGGCCGGGGTGTACGCATCGCTCGGCTCCGGCGCCCCCGCGGTGGCCAGCCGGTACACCGCGGCCTCGTCCGGCCGGCCGGACGCGCTCTGGGTGGCCAGCTGGGACGGGGACCGGTCGCTGACCGGGTGGGCTGGCATTACCGGCCGCCAGTGGGCCCTGCACCAGCGGGCCAAGCAGTTCCAGGGCCCGCATAACGCCACCTACGGCGGCACCACCATCCGGATGGCCAGCGACAACGTGGACGCGCCGGCCGCCACGGTGCGCCACGGCTACCGGGTCGCCAGCCCGGCCGGGCTCCACTCACGCACTGGCCCGGCCAAGTCATACCGGGTCGTCAAGACGTACCCGCCGCATGCCACGGTTCAGGTGGTCTGCCAGGCGCCCGGCTCCGCCATCTTCAGCACTGACGTGTGGGACAAGCTCAGCAACGGCAGCTACGTCAGCGACTACTACCTGAGCACCCCGTCCAAGACCGGCTACAGCGCCCCACTGCCCCGCTGCGCCTACCCCTACCAGGTAGCGAACCCGGACGGGATCCGCGAGCGCACCGGCCTCGGCTGGTCGCACCGGGTGTCCGGCCAGCTGCCGTACGGCGGCCTGGCCTGGGTGGTATGCCAGCAGGCGGGGCCTAAGGAAGGCACGTCACCAGTGTGGGATGACCTGCTGAACGGGCAGTGGATCCCCGATTTCCACCTGGCCACGCCGAGCAGGACCGGGTACAGCGGGCCGGCGCCGCGCTGCTGACGGCGGCGGCCCTCCCCCGTGGGGCGTGGCTATCCGTCCATGTTCGCAGGCGGCGGCTCGCGGCCGGACGGCAGATCCGTGATGAGCACGTCGAGCACCGGCGCGCCGGGGCCCGGCTCGCGGGTCCGCGCGACCCGGTGCCAGCCCCAGGCCCGGAACGCCTTCTGCGCCGGGGTGGCCGCCGGCCGCACGGCGGCCGTGGCCCGCTCCTCGGGCCGGCCGGCCAGCAGCGCATCGTGCAGCGCCCGGCCGATGCCCTGCTGCCGCCACGAGGCGCGGACCAGCAGTTCGGTCAGTGCGAACGTGCGGCCCGGGTGCTCGGTGGTGACGTCCGCCGCCAGCGGGCTGGTCAGGTGCCGCCACCATGACGTCGACGTCCGGAGTGGCATCCCGGCCGCATAGCCGACCAGGTAACCACCGTGCCGGGCCTCGGCCAGCACGAAGCCAGGCTGGCGCCGCTGAACGCGGAAGCGGCCACGGAACGCCGCGGCGTCCTCGTCCCGCTGATCAGGCGGGGCGGCGAACACCTCGGCGTGCAAGGCCCGCAGTTCGTCTTCGTGCGCGGCCGCCCGGGTCCCGTCCAGCAGCCGGAACGTCAGGCTGGCCAAGGGCACGAGCCGGTCCTTTCCGTGCCGTAGCCGGCGGCGGCGGCGCTGATCAGTGGCCCGCCCGCCAGGCCCGGGCCGGTGGGTACCGGCGCAGGTAACCGCCGTAGCCGGCCGCCGCGATGAGCACCACCAGGGTGCCGAGCGCGAGCTGGATGCCGCGGGTCAGGCCAGGCGGGTAGATCACCTGGATCAGGTAGTGCGAGATGAACCCGCCACGGTAGCCGGCCTGCCCGCCCCGGCGGAGCAGGTAGTTCTGCAGCGCGGTGAGCGGGCAGGCGAAGCCGGCGAACTCGACCAGCGCGCCGTAGACCATGGCCGGCAGCTGCACCCAGATGAGCCACGGCCAGCGCCAGGCCAGGAACGAGCCGCCGACCACGAAACCGATGAACAGCAGATGAGTAACCAGCACGAGATCGGCGCCAACCATGTACCACATCACTGCCACCACCGGGGACCGCAGGCCAGCTCCAGGATAGCCGGAGCACCGGATCAGGCCGCCGGGGTGATGCACCAGCATTCGGCGCGGGCGCCCGGCGCAACGGGGTCCGCTGGGCGGGCCGGTGCCAGCGTCCGGGCGGCCTGGGGGGCACGCTGGGCCAGGGCGGCGATCCCGCCGATCGTGATGGCCAGGCAGAGCCCCTCGGCGCTCAGGTCCAGCGGGGCGGTGGCGATCTTCTCGTGCAGGAAGGCGGCCCCGGTGGCCATGGATACCAGCGGGTCGGCGGTGGTGATTACGGCCAGCACCGGCGCGATCATGGTGCCGGCCTGGAAGGCGTTCTGGTTGAGCAGGAAGCCGACCGGGGTGACGATCACCATCAGGTACAGCGGCCACTGCCGGAGCGGGTCGGCGAACCCGGCCGGCAGCGTGCCCGGCACGACCTTCAGCAGCAGCGCGTTCACCCCGAAGGCGGTGCCGCAGCCCAGCGCCAGTCCCAGCGGGCGCAGCGCCCGCGGCCCCCAGCGGGCCGCGGCCAGGCAGCCGGCCAGCACCACGGCCAGCCCGGCCGCCAGCGGGAGCGCGGCGCCCGGCCCGGCGGTGTCCGCGCCGCCGTGCGGGCGGGCCACAGCCAGGAAGCCGGCGATACCCGCCGCGCAGCAGGCCACCCCGGCCAGCAGCACCGCATCCGGGCCGCGGCGCCGGGTGGCCACCGCCGCGATCACCACCGCGAACAGCAGGCTCAGCACCAGCAGCGGCTGGACCAGGGTCAGCGACCCGAGGTGCAGGGCCAGAACCTGGAGCCCGGCACCGGCCAGGTTGACCCCGATCGAGGCCAGGAACAACGGCCGGCGCACCAGGTCGGTCAGCAGCCGCGGCGACAGTGCGGCCCGCTGCGGCACCTGCTTGGTGCTGCGTTGTTCCAGCACCGACGCCGCACCGAACGCGGCCGCCGCACCCAGTCCCGGGCACACCGCAATCACCGCGAACATCACGTCTCCTCAGCGGCAGAACTCGTCACGCTTCTGCAGACGGTCCCCGGTCCTGATACTCATCGCCGTAGCCAGGCGGGATGGCGGCCGCTCGGCGGCCGGCCCGGTCCCGGGCCGTCTCCCGTTCCGGGCCCGCCGCCGTCTGCCGCCGCCCCTCGTCCCAGGTGAGCGATTCGAGCGGGCCGTTGAACCAGTGCCCGCGCGGGCACTGGATCTTCGCGCTCTCCAGTGGCCCGTCGGTCGAGCCGACCGTGTACCGGTGCTGGATTTCGGCCGGCAGCCCGCACCGCCGGGCGCCGTGCGCATCCAGGTACGCCGGGCAGTCCAGGAACATCACCGCTCTGCTGTCCACGGATTCCCCCCCGTCCGCCGTGCCGCCGCCGGCACCTCCCCGCGCAACCCCCGCGGCCGGTCAGCGGCGGGGCGGGCCAGCTCGGCAGCAGGCTGCAGTTGTCGTCGACCAGTCGGAGCGCCCGGCAACAGCGCTGATACAGGGCCGGCGCGGCCGCATGACCAGACCAGGCGAACGTGCACGGGCAGCGCCCGGGCTAGCGCCCCGGCCCGCCCCCGGTTCCGCGGAGCGCTGACAGGCGCGGGCCGAACTCAAGGACATAAGGCACGGCTTTGAGCTGCTCCGCGGTGACCGCCACCCCCTGGCCGCGGATCAGCGAGGCAAGCCACTCCCACGGGTGCTGCTCGCCAGTGACCTCGGCATCGTCTGGAAGCACGGTCGTGAGCACACTCGCCTCGGCATGCCCGGCAGACATGTGCGTCGCACTCGTGCTGAAGCCACGGTCTTCATGCAGCCAAAGGCGGCGGCCGTCATCGAGCACCGCGAACTCCTGGACACGGACCGCCATCCCCCGCTGGTCCCTGCGAACCAGCTCCGACCATGCCCCCAGGGCAACCACCGCGGCACCCACAAATGAACGCTAACGCCACCGCGCTAGTCGGTGAGGCTCTCAGCGGGCGACAACCGGGTGGTGCCGGTGGCGGGCAGCGGATCCTCGCCGGCTATGAGGTGGCTGTGGCTGAGCGCCGACACGCCGACGATGAGCAGCAGCAGCCCGAGCGCCTCCCCGGCCAGGTCGAGCACCCCGGTCTGGATCTGCTCGCCGAACAGGAACATGCCCAGCAGGGCGGCGGACAGCGGGTCCAGGATGGTAAAGCCGGGCTGCGAGGCAGCGAGCGGGCCGGCCGCCAGGGCGTGGGAGGCCAGCAGCAGGGTGGCCGCACCCGCCCCGGTCAGCACGTACAGCGACCAGCTGGACGCGATGGCCCCGAGGCCGTCGCCCAGGTGGGAGCTGAATTCCTTGATCACCGCGGCCACGAACCCCCAGGAGATACCGGTGGCTGCGCCGAGGACCGCGGCCCGGCGCGCGGGCGCGGAGCCAGGGCGGTGCCCCAGCCCGAAGGCCACGGCCAGGGCTACGGCCACCACCGCGAGGCAGGCCAGGCCGGCCAGCCACCACAGCCGGCCGGGGGCGTGCAGCCGGCCCCCCGACGGCGAGGCCGCGCACAGGAACAGGCCCAGGCCAGCGCACATGGCCACCGCGGCCAGCCAGTCACGGAGCTTCACCCCGCGCGAGCCGAGCACCGCCATGTAGGTGAAAACGAAGATCAGCTCAACAGCGAGGATGGGCTGCACCAGGGCCAGCGCCCCGAAGCGCAGCGCGGTAACCTGCAGCACGAAACCGAGGATCATGCTGGCCAGGCCGAGCAGCCAGACCGGGCGGCGGGCCAGCCGCAGCAGCAGGGACACGTCGAACCCGGACACGGCCTCGCTGCGCGCACCGAGGCGCTGGCACACCGAAGAGGTGGCCGTGCAGAAGCTGGCCGCCAGGGCCAGCACAATCGCCGTCTCGATGAGCAGCCCCCTTATCCAGATCCCTGGCTGGCCCCAGCCAGCAGGGCGCGCGCCTTCTCGATCCGGGTGTCCAGGTCAGCCAGGAAGCTCTCCAGGGCGTCCCGTTTGGCCTGCACCGTGCCCCGCAGGTCCCCGGCCAGGGCCAGGCATTCCCGGGTCAGCTGGCGCCGCTCATCCTCGCTGGTCCGCTCGCTGTGGTAGCTGAGCCGGATCTGCGCGATCCGGTCCTCATTGCGCAGCACCACGGCGATCTCTTCGAGGTTGAAACCGAGCAGCGTCTGCAGTTCCCGGATGCGGGCCACCCGGGCCAGATCGTCCTGAGAGTACCGGCGCAGCCCCCCCGGCGTGGTGCAAGCGGGAACGAGCAGGCCGATCTGCTGGTAGTAGCGCAGGGCGCGCTCGGACACGCCCGCCCGCGCGGCGGCGGCCCCGATGCCAAGCAGCGGCTGCGGATGGGCCAAAGGCTGGGCGGCCGGGCGCATCGGCTCACCCCTCCCCGGGCGGCCGGCTGGTCTCGCCGGCCGGCTCGGCCGCGGCGGCCACCCGGCCGTTGCCGTGGCCGTGGCCCTGGCCGTTGACCGGGACATCCACGTCGGACGACGCGACCGGCTCGAGGCCGGCCACCCCGCCGATCTCGGCCGCGCCATCGGCCAGCTCATCAGGCACCGGCTCGGTCCCGTGCAGGTAACGCGGACCGCGCAGGATGGAGGCCACGACCGCGATACCGGTCGCGATGGCCGCGAACGTGAACGCCAGGTGCAGGCCACTGGCGAACGGCTCCTCGATGAGCTGCGGGAAGAACGACCGCCCGGTGACGTACGCGACCTGGCTAGGGCTCAGGTGCTGCAGCGCCCCGGTCGGGCCGAGCAGCTCCTTGATCGGGTTGTAGCCGAGGAAGGCGGAGAACAGGCTGCCGATCGGCGGCTCGCTGGCCACCAGGTGCGCGGCGGGCCCGGGCACGCCCGCGTTGACCAGCCCGCGGTACAGGTGCGAGGGCAGGTTGTCGGCCAGCCCGATCGTGACGATGGTGAAGAACAGGCCCATGGACAGCACCGTGGCCGAGTTCTGGAACGTGTTCAGCATCCCGGCCCCCGCACCGCGCTGATCGGCCGGCAGGCTGTTCATGACCGCGGCCTGGTTCGGGGAGAAAAACAGCCCCATGCCCGCGGAGAACAGGAAGATCAGTACCGCGAACCAGGCGTAGCTGAAGTCGATCGGCAGCAGTTCCAGCAGCAGGAAGCTGATCCCCGAGACGATCAGGCCGAGGGTGGCGAACAGCCGCGCCCCGTACCGGTCGGACAGCACCCCGGCCAGCGGGCCGACGATCAGGAAGCCGACCGTCAGCGGGACCATCGCGATGCCCGCCCACAGCGGGGTCTGGCTGAAGCTGTAGCCGTGCAGCGGCAGCCAGATGCCCTGCAGCCAGATGATCAGCATGAACTGGATGCCGCCGCGGCCCAGCGCGGCCAGCAGGCCAGCCACGCTGCCGGCCGTGAAGGCCCGGATCCGGAACAGGCCGAGCCGGAACATCGGCGCTGCCACCTTGGTCTCCACCCAGGCGAACAGCACCAGGACCGCGATCCCGCCGAAGATGCCGGCCAGCACCCACGGGTTGGTCCAGCCGGTCGGGTGCCCGCCGTAAGGCAGCAGCGAGTACACGATGCCGGTCAGCACCGCGACGAGCCCGACCGCGAACAGCGCATTGCCCAGCCAGTCGATCCGGGCCGGAACACGGACCCCGTTGTCCTTCAGCTTGAGGTAGGCCCAGACTGTGCCGAACAGGCCGAACGGCACCGAGACCAGGAACACCAGCCGCCACTGCACCGGGGCCAGCACGCCGCCCAGCAGCAGGCCCAGGAACGCCCCGCTGATGGCGGCGATGCCGTTGATGCCCATCGCCTTGCCGCGCTCGTTTTCCGGGAAGGCGTCGGTCAGGATGGCCGAGGAGTTGGCGAACAGGCAGGCACCGCCGACGCCCTGGAACACCCGCATGGCGATGATCCAGATCGCCCCGGCCGGGCCGGTCAGCCACGTCACCGACAGCAGGATGGAAAAGAACGTGAACACGGCGAAGCCGAGGTTGTAGATCCGGACCCGGCCGTAGATGTCGCCGACCCGGCCCAGGCTGACCACCAGCACGGCGGTGACCAGCAGGAAGCCCATGAACACCCAGAGGAAGTAGGACGTGTTCGAGGGCACCAGCGGGTTCAGCTTGATGCCGCGGAACAGCGCGGGCAGCGAGATCAGCAGGATGGACTGGTTGATCGTGACCATCAGGATGCCGAGCGTGGTATTCGACAGCGCGATCCACTTGTAGTGCACGCCCCGGCCCCGCGCGGCCCCGGCCGTCTCCGGCTGCGCTCCTCCTGCCACCGGCATTAAGCCTCCTGCCTGGAATTGCCGAAGCCATGGCCGCTCCCACCGGCGCCAGGGCAACGAGCAGCTTATCGCACCTTGACGTAAACGTCAGAGTCATCCCCTGACCGGCCGATAGCCGGGTCGGCACCGGCCCGCCCGGTTCCGCCGGCCCGTACTGGCTGGCCTGGCGTGGCTGGGTGCGATCGATGTGCATGGCCTGGTTCAGCGCAGACTGCTGGCCAGGGCTGCGCACAACTGCTTGCGCCACCGTGACTGAGGATGAGCGCGAGCCCGGCCACGACGGCAGTGGCCAGGAGCCACAGCAGCAGCGCGCCCTGCCTGAGGTTCACGCGCTGTCCCGCGCTCACCCTGGCCGGGCCCCGCCGGTGGCTGGCACGCCGCCGATTAGCGTGCGGCGGGCCGGATCGGATCGTCTCGCGTAGCGGCATGTCCTCGCCAGATACCAGCCGGGTGAATATGGCCAGTAGCCCGGCCAGCTTGGGATCCGAATCGGTGAGCTCGGACTTAATCGTGTCGAGGACGTGCCGCTCCCGCGCGCTGAGGCTCATCACTGCCCCTGGGAGCGCGATGCCGGCGCAACGGCCCAGCTGACCATAAAGGCCTCCACCCGCGTACGAAGCGTCCATTGACGCCCAACAGGTAGAGGCCATCAGCCCAGATCCGGGTGACCGGGTATTTACGCGAGCCTCATCGCGTCGCTGCCCCAAGGATATACCATTCTGGCCGGCCGTCCGGAGGTGGCGGAGCCGGTAGCCGGGCGCACACGCCGAACTGGAGCAGCCCCGCGCAGACTTTGGCCTGGAGGGTCTCCTTCACCGAGCCGGCTGAGCCGTCGGCTCCGATGTCCCCCTGGTGCCGGTCCCGTCACAGCGCGCCCAAAAGGTAAGCCAGCAGGATCATCAGGAAGACATAGAACAGGTACAGGCTGACGTCCCCCGATTGCAGCGGCCGGATCACATCGGCGAGCCATTCCACCGCGCGGATCACCGGCCGGTACAGATAGCGGAGGAAGAGCGGGGTCACCTCGGATTCGTAATGTACCGGCCCGGACCGGCCCGCCGGGTCGTCGGACGCCCGGCGCACCGAAACCGAAGGCCGGTACAGCGCCTCGAACGTGACCCGGGTCGGGGCGGAGAACGTCATCGCGGAGTACTGCATCCGGGGCCGGAACGAGACCATGCCGCCGTCCCAGACCGGCACCGTGACGCTGTCCGCGCGTGGCCGCCCGGCCAGGTAGATGAGCAGCGGGACAGCCGTCACGGCGACCAGGAAGATGGCCAGATAGGTGGGCGAGAACGCGGAGAAGTCGGTGTGCGCGGGGATCACGGTCAGGTTCCCCGGCAGCAGCACCGGCCGCAGCGCGACCCCGGTGACGGTACGGATGGCCCGGGCCAGCACGAGCAGCACGACTGGGGCGCCCAGGGCCAGCGCGGCGCACGCCACCGCGAGCAGCGCAGGTCCGGTCACCGGCTGCCCCCGCTCGGTGGCCGCGCCGGCAGGCCGGGTGCGCGGCATGCCCAGGAACGGGATGCCGTAGCCCCGGACGAACGCATAGATGGCCAGCCCGCCGGTGAGGCCGAGCGTGGCCGCCGCGGTCACGATCAGGATGCCAAGCAGGTGACTGCCGGTGCGGAAGCCCTGGAACAGGCCCTGGAAGATCAGCCATTCGCTGACGAAGCCGTTGAGTGGTGGCAGCGCGGCGATGCCGAGCGTGCCGACCAGGGTGATCACGGCGGTGCGCGGCAGGCGGTGGATCAGCCCGCCGAGCCGGTCCATGTTGCGGGTACCGGTGGCGTGCTCGATCACCCCGGTCTCCAGGAACAGCAGCGTCTTGTAGGTGCCGTGGTTGGCGACCTGGTAGAGCCCGGCCAGCAGCAGGAACGCCGCCAGCGCCCGTTGCCGGTAGGCACCAAAGATCATCGCCGCGCCGAGCGCGGTGACGATGATCCCGATGTTCTCGATGGTGGAGTAGGCCAGGAACCGTTTGAGGTCTCGCTCGCTCATCGCGTACAGGATGCCGATGGCGGCGGTGACCGCGCCGCCAGCCATAGTGATCAGCCCGGTCCAGGCCGGCTGGACGGGCAGCAGCCGGAACGCGAACAAGACGATCCCATAGACACCGAGCTTGACGATCAGGCCGGACAAGAAGGCCGAGCCGTCCGCGGGCGCCACCGGGTGTGCCTCCGGCAGCCAGACGTGCAGCGGGACGAGCCCGGCTTTGCAACCGAAACCGGCCAGCGCGAGCAGGAATGCGGTGTCCCGCCAGGCCGGGTTGACCAGCCGGGCCCGGGCCGCGATCACGCTCAGCTCCATCGAGTGGGTTTTGGTGGCCAGGATGACGAGCGCCGCGATGACCAGCACGAACCCGGTCTCGGACAGGGCCAGGAACCAGAACGCCCCGCCGGCCACCGCGTCCCGCCCCGGGTGGCGCAGGATGAGCAGATAGCAGAGCAGGGCCATCGACTCCCAGGCGACCAGGAACGTGACCACTCCCCCGGCCGCCAGCACGGCGACGGATGCGATCAGGGCCAGGTTGTAGACGGCCAGGTACAGCGCCGAGCCCGGCCCCGGTTCGTGGTAGCGGGGAACGTAGGCGGCTATCGCGACCGCGACCAGCCCGAGCAGGGCCGCGAACACCCCGGCCAGGCTGGTCGCCTGCAGTTGCAGCGCGCCCGCCACCTCGGCCGGGCCGGCGGTGATGACCCGCGAGTTGCCCCACCACAGGGACGACACCCCGCCAGCTAGCGCGGCCGCACCGCCGAGCGCCGACAGCGCGCAGCACAGCCGGGTCGCGGCCGGGCGGCCACCGCCGGCCAGCGATACCAGCACCGCCAGCGCCCACCCAGCCGCGGCGGCCAGCAGCCAGCCCAGTGCGTTCACCGGCTTGCCTCCCCGGGTCCCCCGGCACCGGCCCGGCCAGCGGTGAAGCTGAGACCGGATACGTTCTCGGCCAGCCGGTCCACGGCCACCAGCAGGCCCTGGAGCAAGGCGAGCGGGCTGGGCGGGCAACCCGGGATCCACACATCCACGGGCAGGATGCCGTCCACCGAGCCGTACACGAACGCGTCGGCCTGGTACACGCCGCCCAGCGCGCAGGCCCCGGTGGCCACGACGATCTTGGGTCCGGGCATCGCCTCGTAAGTCTTCCGCGCGGCCACGCCGAACGCCCGGATCATCGGCCCGGTCACCATCAGCAGGTCCGCGTGCCGCGGCGCGGGGGTGAAGAAGAAGCCGAGCCGGTGCAGGTCGTAGTGCGGGGCGGCGAGCAGCCGGATCTCCTGCTCGCACACCGCGCACGATCCGGTGTCCAGGGTGCGGATGTGCAGGCTGCGCCCGAACTGGGCGGCCACCCGGTGCCGCAGCCGCGCCGCGAGCACCTCGTCCTGCGCCGGGGCCCGCGCGGCCGGGGAAGCAGGTACCGCGGGTGCCCTGGGCCCGCCGCCCACCGCGGCGCTCACCGGCCCGCCTGCTGCACCAGCTCAATTTGCTTGACGAGCTGTGCCCGGCTGGTGGCGGCCAGCTCGAACTCGCCACTGGGCAGCACGGCCCCGGGAGCCTCCTCCTGGCAGCGGCCGCACGCGGTGCACCGGCCCACGTCGAACACCAGCACGCCGCCGTCCCGGTACAGCGCCTGGCTCGGGCACACCTCGGCCAGCCGGTCGGCCAGCCGGCCATCGATTGCCGCGGCGCGGAACGCCGGTGGCGTGGGCAGGCCGGCCGCAGAGCTGTCCGGCCGGGACGGGTAATGAGTGGTGACGATGCCGCGGCGCAGGCCCCGGGCGAACCACAACGGCATGACTGCCTCCCTCAGCGCGCGGTCCCGGCCACCGTGAGCCAGAAGCTGGCCTCGATGATGGGGACGTCGGTGAACACGTTCTGCGAGCGGGCCGCGTCGTCGAAACCACGCCAGTTCCGCACCGATGCCGGGCGCAGCCGGGCCCTGGTGATCCGGCCGCCGGCGTCCAGGCTGACCCAGGCCAGCGCCTCGCCCCGGGCCGATTCGGCCCAGCCGAGCCCCGACCCGCCGCCAGCGGGCAGCGCGGTCAGGCCGGCGCCTGGCCCGGCCGCGAGCAGGTCGCCGATGAGCCGGACCGAATCGGCCGCCTCATCCAGCATGACCCGGAACCGGGCCAGCACGTCGCCGGCGTCGCGGACCGCGAGCGCGGGTGGGTGCGCGGAGTAGGGCGCGGTGGGCTGGTCCAGGCGGCAGTCGATGGGCACCCCGGCGGCCCGGGCGACCGGCCCGACCAGGCCGAGCCGGCGGGCCTGCTCGGTGGTGACGATGCCGGTCGCTTCCAGCCGGTCCATGAACGAGTTGGTGCCGAGCAGCGCGTCGGCGGCCCGGCGCAGCTCACCGTAGGCGCCGGGCAGGCCGTCCCGCAGCGCGGCCTGGTCGGGGGCGCGCCGCACCCCGCCGGCGTCGAGCACACCGAACAGGTACCGGTGGCCGAACGTGGCCGCGTTGACCCGCAGCAGCCGCTCCAGCGCGATCTCGGCCGCGGCCTGGCCGACGGACAGGCCGGCCGCCTGGCACAGCGCCGCCACCGCGGCCGCGTGGTTGTACAGCCGTTCCAGTTCCAGCGCGATGCCCCGGGTGAGCAGCGCCCCGGGCGGCGGCTCGGCGCCGAGGGCCGACTCCACCGCGGCGGCCAGCGCCCAGGCGACCGCGGTGGCGCTCAGCCCTTCGGTGCGTTCGGCCAGGAACATCGCCTCGGCGGGGCGGCGGCCGCGCAGCCGCCACTCCAGGCCGCGGTGCTTGTGCCAGGTGAACAGGTACAGGTCGACGAGCTCCTCACCGCTGGTGACCAGGCCGTAGTACAGCGACTCCATCGCGGCCTGGCGGACCGGGCCGAACGGGAACTCGAACGCCTGCCCGCCCACGGTGTGCCGGGCGTGGACCTCGGCCGGGGCCTGCGGCGGGCGATGTCCCAGCCGCGGGAAGTCCTTCCCGGCGTGTGGGGGAAGGACCACCCGGTTGAGCGGCTTGCCGCCCGCCGGCCGCACCCCGAACTGCTCGTAGATCTCGCATTCCTCGGTGAATGCGGCAGGCGCGATGTCGGACAGTGGCGGGTACTCCGGGGCATGGATCGCCGTTTCAGTGACCAGGTACTGGCGTTCGGTATCAAGGCCCCAGACCAGGCGGACAGTGACCTGGCCGCCGTCCGCGGCGAACAGGTCGGCGAGCCGGGCCCCGGCGGCGGCCAGATGATGCACGGCCGCCTCGAGCTGGGCGGCGGGCACATCCACGGTCACCGCGCCACCGCTGCCCCGGCGCGCTGCGCCGTCGATCGTAGTGAGCAGGCTGGCGGCCGCGCCCATGGGCAGCGGCTGGAGCGCGGTCACGAGATCACCGCCACCGAGTGGACGAGCACAGTGTTCAGCCCGGCCGGGATCCACAGGCCCAGCACCAGCAGCGCGGCCAGGCCGATGACCAGCGGCACCGCCGTGGCCAGCCGGGCCGCCCGCGACTGGTAAGGATCGGCCACGGCCGGTGGCGGCCCGGTCGCCATGCCCGTGCTGGTCCGGGCGAAGGCGATGAACGCGACCGCGAGCAGGGCCAGCAGCAGCAGCGGCAGCACCGGGCTGGCCGCCGCGAACCCGGCCCGGATGATGGTCAGCTCGGACAGGAACAGCCCGAACGGCGGTGAGCCGAGCACCGCCATCGAGCCGAGCAGCATGGCTCCGCCGGTGACCGGCACGGCGCTCAGCAGCCCCCGCACGCCGGCCGCCTCGCGGGTGCCGTAGCGCAGCGCGACATCCCCGCTGCCCAGGAACAGGACGGCCTTGGCCACCGCGTGGTTGATGGTGTGCAGCAGCGCGCCGTACAGGCCGAGCACGCCGCCGAACCCGAGCGCGACCGCGATGATGCCCATGTGCTCGACCGACGAGTAGGCGAACAGCCGTTTGAAGTTCCCCTTGCGCACCATGAACAGCACGCCGACCAGCACCGAGGCGAACCCGAACGCGAGCAGCACGGTGTGCGGGAACGTGGGGCCGAGCCGGGCCTGGGTGATGGCCAGGAACCTGATGATCGCGTACATGCCGGTGTTGAGCAGGGCCGCGGACAGCATCGCGCTGGCCGGGCTGGGCGCTTCGGCGTGCGCGTCGGGCAGCCAGGTGTGCATGGGCGCCAGCCCGACCTTGGTGCCGTAGCCCACCACAGCGAGCAGGAACGCCAGCCGCAGCGGCGCGGGGGCCAGCGCGGCCGCGTGGGCGAACAGGTAGGGCCAGGTCAGCCGCTGGCTGGAGGTGAGATGCAGGGTGCTGGCCGCGTAGAACAGGTACAGCGTGCCGGCCAGCGCGATGGTGACGCCGAGGGAGCTGATGATCACGTACTTCCAGGCCGCCTCCAGCGATCGCGCCTTCCCTTCCAGGCCGACCAGCGCGGCGCTGGCCAGCGTGCTCGCCTCGATCAGGACGAACAGCAGCCCAAGGTTGCCAGTCTCCAGGGAGGCCAGCATGAGGGCGGCGAACAGCCCGAAGAACACGAAGTACAGCTGCACCTGGAGCCGGCTGAACGTCCCCGCGCTCTCTTCGGCCGACACGTAAGCGATCGAGCCCAGGGCAGCCAGCAGCGTCACCCCGCTGACCGTGAGCAGGAAGAAACCGCTGAGCGTGTCGACGTACAGGAATCCGCCGCCCGCCTGCAGCGGGGCCCGGTGCACGAGGAGGGCGAGCAGCACAATGGCCGCGGCCAGCGAGACCGCCGCACCGGCCGCGCCGGCCAGCCGGGCCCGGGCCCCGGCCGCGGCGGCCACCAGGCCGGCCAGCGGGCCCGCCACCACGATGATGGCCAGCGCGGTCATCCGCGCAGCCCGCGCAGCTCGCCGGCGCTGGCCTGGGCCAGCTGCCGGGTCAGTCCGGAGGTGAACACGAGCATGATGAGCACGCCGGCCGCGAGGTCCAGGAAGATGCCGGCTTCGACGATGAACGGGAATGTGGCCACCAGGGTTATCGCGCCCAGGAACACGCCGTTCTCCACGATGAGCCAGCCGATCAGCTGGGCCACAGTGTGCCGGCGGACCACCATGGCCAGCGCCCCGAGCAGGATCACGGCCGTGGACAGCGGTACCACGGCCGCTGCGACCAGGCCGTGCGGCAGCAGTTGCGGCCGGGTGACCAGGTAGGCGAAGGCGGTCAGCGCGCCGCCGGCGATCAGCGACGTGGACAGCCCGGTGGACAGGGCCGCGTCCCGGCCCAGCGCCAGCCGCCGCACCAGCAGCCGCCGGGTGGCCAGCGGGATCCCGATCCCCTTGATGGCCAGCGTGGCAGCGGCGAGGATCCACAGCTCGGTGCTGTGAAAGGTCCACGCCGCGACCGCCGCGGCGAAGGACAGCACGACCGACTGGGCGCCGTAGTAGGCCACGTAACGGTTGAACAGCTTGGAGGCCAGGCAGGCGAACGCGAGCAGCAGGATGACCACCCCGGACAGGTCCAGCAGCACCCCGGCCGGGCTCACCGCGGCCAGTTTCTCCATGCCTCACGCTCCGATCACGTACGAGGTCGCGATGCCGACCAGGGCGAGCAGGAACGACGCGCCGAGGAACTCGGCGATGCGGAAGAAGCGCAGCTTGGCGAACGAGGTGTCGATCACGATGATGGCCAGGCCGCAGAGCGCGAGCTTTCCGGCCAGCACCGGGATGGCGAGCAGGGCGCTGGGCAGGTCGGTACCGGTGCCCAGCCCCCAGGGCAGCACGAAGACGTTCATGAATATCGACGACATCAGGAACAGCTTCATCCAGCTGCCCCACTTGACCAGGGCATACTCGCGGCCCGAATACTCCAGGACGCGGCCTTCCTCGATCATCGAGATCTCCGTGGACCCGCCCGGGTTATCGATCGGGATCCGCCCGTTGTCCACCAGGACGATCATGAAGAACGCCACCAGGCCGAGCAGGTGGGTCGGCAGGACCAGGACGTACGGTGAGCTGGCGATGGCGTGGTTCATCAGGTACGGGTTGTCCGATGCGGAGACTGCGCCGACGGTGAAGAACACCAGGATCAGCGCGGGCTCGGCCATGCTGCCGATCCAGCTCGCCCGGCTCGCGCCGAGCCCGCCGTACGGGCTGGCCGTGTCCAGCCCGGCCAGTGAGATCGCGAAACTGGCCAGCGCCAGCACGAACGCGCCGCCGATCAGGTCGGCGAGAAAGGCCAGCGGAAGCGGCGTGTCCGTGATCACCGGGACGATCACGGACACGGTCAAGTAGCAGCCGAAGGCTACGAAAGGCGCACCGCGGAACACCCACGACGCCTGGTCGCTGACCGCGCTGCCCTTGCGCAGCAGCTTGGCCAGGTCCCGGTAGGGCTGCAGCACGCTCGGGCCGCGCCGGGAAGTGACCATCGCTTCCGCCCGCGTGATCACCCCCGCGTACAGCGGGGCAGCCAGCAGGACGACCAGGCTCTGCAGAACCTGAATGAGGAAGGACACCACCAGCCTCCACCTGACATCCCGACGTGCGTCACGCCTGTGCAGGTAGAGGCCATCAGCCGGGCCAGATCCAGAGTCCGGCGGTACGCGAGCCTCATCGCGTTAACCAGCTTTACGGTACACCGCGGGCGGGCCCGGCACCAGGCAGCCAGCGCCCGGGCCCGGGGCCCCGGCGTCACGCTCCCGGTCAGCCTGGGCTCAGCGGCCGCTGATCAGCAGCACGGGAACCTCCGCGTCCCGGACCGCGGCCTCCGCGACCCGGCCGAGCCGTGGGTGCAGCACGCCGCCATCGCCGTGCCGGCCCAGGACCAGCAGATCGAACCCGTGCTCGGTGGCGTACCCGCACAGCGACCGGGCCACCTGGCGGCCCGCGGCGGTGTGCAGGTCGATCCGGGCCTGCGACGTCCGCTGGAGCGCGGCCCTGGCCCGCGCGAAGTTCTCCCGCACCCGGTCCGGGTCCCCGGGCTCCGCGCCGCCCAGGCCCTCGCCCGCCTCGACATGCGCGCGCTCGGGCAGCACGGTGAGCGCCACGACATGCCCCCGGCTCCCGCTGACCAGGGCCGCCGCCGCGGCCAGGGCGGCGACTGAGTCCGGCGAGCCGTCCCAGGCCACGAGCACCCGGCGGAACGGCCCGGCCGCGCTTCCTGACTGGTCAGGGCGGCCGTTCAGGTCCGGATCCATGGCGGCCCTCCTCTCGCCCGGGAGCTTCTCCTCGTGACGCATTGTGATCCGTGCCGTACCCCACGGCAAGGGCCTATGGGCGGTCCTTTCCGCCCGCCTGCTCGAGCAGGCCGAGCACGCCGCGCAGCGCCTGCTCCCGTCCGGCCAGCCGGCGCTCGGTTCGCCCGGCCGTGGCGGTGGCCGCCTGACGATGGGCGTCGGCCGCCTGGCGTACGGCCTGCAGCCACCCGGTCGTGCCCGCGCAGCGCCGTTCCACCGTCCAGATCAGGGTCCGCGTCGCGACGGCCAGCTGGCCTCGCAGGTCCGTACTGGCGGCGTCGATTTCGCTGCTCACCGACGGCGCCGCAGTCTCGGTGGCCGGGCCGGCGCGCCACTCGATGCGGGCCAGTTGCGCGTCCGGTTCGGGTGGCGCAAGGCCGGTGCCGAGCAGCTCGGCGGCCGGGCCGCGTACCTCGTCCAGGTGGGCCGCCACGTCGCCGGCCAGCCGCCTGTCCAGGCGGCTCAGCGCCTGGCTGATACGGTCCTGCTGCTGTTGCTGCCAGACGGTCACGGCCTGCCCGGTGATGCTGGCCAGCCTTTCCCGGCCGAGCCGCCCCACGTCGGCTGCCGACACGGCACCCAGCTCGCCGTTGAGCACCGCGTCCAGCTGGGCCGCGATGCTGCGGCGCAAGCGGGGCAGATCCGACTCGGCCGCGTCGTTGAGCGCGAACAGCAGCCGCGCGGACTCGCCACCGACCATCGTGACCCCGTCCCGGGTGCTCTTGGCTGCCTCGGCCAGCCGCGTGCTGAGCAGCTCGGTCCGGGCCACCGTGTCAGCGGCCCCTGAACGAGCCGACTGGCGGGCCGCCGCCACGTCAGCGAGCAGGGCGGTGGCGGTCTGCCGCCCCTGGGTTACGGCTGACCGGGTCAGCTCCGCCACCCGCGAGGCGGCCAGGTACTGGGTGAAATCAGCGGCGAACGCGGCAAAGCCCGGGTCACCTCCGTGCTGGGCATGCCAAGCGGACATCGGGTACAGGGGGGCCGGGTGATCAGCCCCGCTGAGCACCCGCTGGGTGAACTCGGTGACCGTGGCCAGCCCGGCCGCGTCCAGGTGATCGGCCTTGTTCAGCACCACGAACACGGTCATCGGCCGGCTCGCGATCGCCTCCAGCAGACCACGCTCTCTCGCCGAGACCGGCGGGTCCGCGGCCAGCACGAGCACCGCGGCGTCCGCGGTGTCCAGCACCTGGCCGAGCGCCGCGCTAGCTGCGGTTTCCAGGACCGAGCCGGTGCCTGGCGTGTCGACCAGTTCCACGCCTGCAGCCAGGAGCACTGCGTCGGCATGCACGGTGACGCTGACTACGTGGCGGTGGTGGCCGGGATTTCCATCCCCGGTGACCAGGCTGGCCAGCGCCGCGAGCGGGTGCCTTGCCTCGTGCCCGTCGAGGAAGCGCACCCGGGCGTGCTGGTCCTGGCCGTACCGGACCGTGGTCACCACCGTGGTCAGCGGCGTCTCCCCGGCGGGGAGCAGCGCCTGGCCCAGCAGGGCATTGATCAGCGTGCTTTTGCCCCGCGTCGCCTCGCCCACCACCGCGACCCGCAGCCGTGCCGCATCCATTCTGTCCCGCAGCGCGGCCAGCCGTTCCCGGTCCTGGTCGGTGCCGAGCCCGGCCAGCTCATCGAGCGCGGCTAGCAACGTGTCCCGCTCGGGTGCCCGCGCCGCCGCCGGCCCGTGTTCCGGCCTCACTTGGCTGGCCCGCCGCAGAACACGCCGCCGTCCAGGAACGCCGCCGCATGCCGCCGAGCCGTCATCTCGGGCCCGGGGAGTTCATGCCGGCTGCCCCAGGTGCCCATGCGGAATGCCTTGCTGAGCTGGGCGATCAGCACGTCGGCGCGCCGCGGCTCAGGAGCCGATCCTGGTCAGGTCCGGGGAGAGTAGCTCCAGCAGCCTGCTGCACGGCCAGCTTGACCGCCGGCGTTCCGTTTGCGCGGTGGTTTCTTCCAGGCTGGCTAGCCGGTCGTCTGGCTGACCATGCCACCGCGGGCAGTTCGCGTAGAGCGGGCACCCGCTGGTGCGTGCCCGGCCATGCGGCGCGCATGACGGCCGGCCGCCGGACCGGAACGCTCGCAGCGCACGCCAGAGCAGCAGGACCTCGTCTTCGCTCACCTGGGACATGAGACCGCCCTCATCCTCGGGTACCGGATGCAGGGACCGTCAGCGGCGGCTGCCGCGGTCTCGGCGAGCCCCTTCGCCAGGCAGCAAGTCTGGCCAGTTGGCCGACCTCAGTCAAGGACCACATGGCCCTGATGCCGGGCCGTAAACTGGACCTGCCGGATGAGGTTCCGGCTGGGTGCCCATCCTGAACCGCCGCCGCGGCTAATGGCGCCTGCTCCGCAGAGGTAACTGGCCGACCAGGTGTGGATGTAACCAGACCGTGGCGTAAGCGCGGGTGCACGGTCTGGTCGCGGCCGAGCTGAGCCGCACCAGGTTCCCGCTGCTGGCCCGCCGCCGCTGGGCAGTTGAGCCGGGCATCGTCACCCGGTGGCGCGCTCACGGTTGGCGCAGATCAGCTGCCCGGCCCGCTGGGCGCCACAGATTCGCAAGGTATGGCGCGTAGCGGTCTCTCCCCGCGCCGAGAATTCCCCGCAGTCACACGCCAGGGGGCCAGCTCGAGCCAGACTTCGGCGAACAGCCAGCCGGCCAGCACGTCAGTGGGCCAGTGCACCCCCAGGTAGACCCGGCTCACCCCGACTCCGGCGGCCGCGACCAAGGTGGCGGTGCGCTCTGGCCCAGCGCCCAGCGCGAGCTGGCTGGCCAGGGCGCCCGCCGTCAGAGCAGCCAGCGTGGTCTGTTTGGACGGCAGGCTGAAACCCTCGGGTTCGGTCAGCCAGCCGGAGTCCGGCGGCCGCTGCCGGGCGATCACCCGGGACAGCCGGCGGCGGGCCAGTGCGCCGACGCAGCGATGGAGAGCGGCAAGCTCGACGAGGAACTCAGCCGGATGAGCCGCATCGTCGACCGCATCAGCCCGGGCTCTCTCGTGCTCTGTAACGAGTCCTTCGCTTCGACCAACGAGCGCGAGGGCTCTGAAATCGCCCGGCAAATCGTGCGGGCGTTGCTGGCCCGCGGCATCAAGGTGCTGTACGTGACACATCTGTTTGACCTGGCGCACAACTTCCACCAGCAGAACATGGAGGCGGCGCTGTTCCTGCGGGCCGAGCGGCAGGCCGACGGGCAGCGGACATTCCGCATCATCCGGGGAGAACCGCTACCGACGAGTCACGGTGAGGACGTCTACCGGCGCATCTTCGCGGCGGGTCTAGACCGGTTGGCAGCCCGCTAGGCAGGACAGGCACGGCTGGCCTGGGAGAAGGGGAGACTCATTCCGTTCGCGGGCTGGCGGCGGCAGCCGGGATGGATGCCTTGTCCTCCTCCAGCCAGCCGCCGAGCTGGTAGTAGAGGTCTTCCCCGTAGCTGGTGGGCAGCGGGCCGGCGACCGCGAGCTGGTAGCTGCGGCGCCCGTCAGGCTGACGCTCGGCCCGCAGGGACAGGGTGGCGGGCGCGTGCTGGCGGCGGATGCGGTCGGCGAGAGCGTACCGGTGGGTGACGAAGAACACCTTGATCTGCGCCTCTAGCAGGGCGCGGGCGATCTGGTATCCGATCTCGGCCCCTTCCCGCTCGTTGGTGCCGGCGAAGGATTCGTTGAACAGCACAAGGCAGCCCGGCGTTATCTGGCCGGCGATCGTGTTCATCCGCCGCAGCTCGTCGTCCAGCCGCCCGCTGGTCATGGCGGGGTCTTCCGCCCGGATGAAGTGGGTGAAGATCCCGGTGGTCACGTTCGCCTGGTAGCAGCGCGCAGTGACGAACAGCCCGCACTGCATCATGAGCTGGGCCACACCGGCGCTGCGCAGGAACGTGGACTTGCCGCCGGAATTGGCGCCGGTGATGACGACGAGCTGCTTGCCGCCGGCCTGCACATCGTTGCCGGTAACCGGATCCTGGGACTGCAGGGCCAGGCAGGCATCGCGCAGGTCGGTGCAGGAGAACGTGAACGGTGCGTGCGGCGCCGGCCCGGGAACGGTGACCGGGACCTGTTTCGCGGCCAGCCGGTCGGCGAGGTTGAGGCAGCCGACGTAGAACCCCGTCTCGGCGCGGAGCATGGTGAAGTAGCTGCCGATGTGATCAGCGGACTGGGCGGCCGCGTTGGCGACCAGGTTGATACCCCGGCTCTCCAGGTCAGACAGGATCTGGGCGCCAGCGTCGTCGCGGGGCGCGATCGTGAACGAGTAGGCGGTGCGCGGCCCGATGCCGAGCCGTCCGGCCCACCCCCGCCGTGCCTCGCCCGGGGCGCGGAGCACCAGGCCGGCCGGGCTGTTGTCGCGGCCGAGCCCGGCGCTGATCAGGGCCCCGGCGCGGAAGCGCAGCTGCTTGAGGTGGTCGCTGACCTCCTCGAAGTAGGCGTCATCGAGGTCGCGCTGCAGCGTGGCGAACAGTCTCCGCATGCCATCGGAGCCGAACGCGGCGGCGTTGCCGTCGGCGATCTGCCGTAGCTGCCGCAGCCTGGCCACGTAGGCCTCCAGATGGCTGACCGCGCCGGACAGGTTGGCGGACGCGCTCTGGTAGTTGCCGCCGTAGCCGCCCAGCCACATCCGCCGCCTGTCCTCCCGGGCACCAGCCGCGATCGCGTGTATCTGGCGGATCACCTCGGGGTGGGCGAGGCAGTCGGCCAGCACCTGCTGCCGGTAGCGGATGTCTTCCGGGTCGTCCAGGCAGGCGAGCAGGACCTTCGTGGATACCTCGTACAGCAGCTTGTCGCCGGCGGCCATGGCCTGCAGCAGCACGCCCAGTTCCAGGTCCTGGATCAGGTCTTGGTGCCCAGGGGGCAGCTCCGCCGCCCAGTCGAAGTCCCGGTCCCGGTGCAGGAGGTAGGCCTTCACGCTCCATCTCCCCGCTCGCCTGCACCCCAGGGCTCGCTCATGCCGAGCCTTTCCCGCAGCCGCTCGTAGGTGACGCCGTGTTTCTCCGCGATGGCCAGTGCGTGGGCCAGCCCGTCAGCCGGCTTGCGGACGACCTTGTAGGTACGTTCGGCGGGGTTGCCCGGGACGATGGTGCTCATCATGGAAACCACCTCGTCGCCGAGGGAGGCCAGTTCATCCACGAACGTGACGTAGACGCCCAGGGCACCGAGCCGCTGCAGTTTCGTGATCAGCCTGGTGCCCAGGAAGCGGGCGTCGCGGGTCGTGGTGGACGCGAACGTCTCATTAAGGATCACGATGCTGGCCGGGGTGGCCGCCCGCAGGATCTGCCCGATGCGGATCAGGTCGTCTTCCAGCTTGCCGGTCATCGCGGCCAGGTTCTCCTCCTTCTCGAAGTGGGTGAAGACGCGGTCGGGCAGGAACAGCCGGGCCGTGCGGCCCGGGACCGGGCAGCCGGTGGCGGCCAGGTGATGGAGCTGGCCGAAGGTCCGGGCAAAAGTGGTCTTGCCGCCCTGGTTGGGCCCGGTCACGACGAAGATCCGCTCGGGGCCGTCCAGGGCGAAGTCGTTGGTCACCACTGGCTGGCGCGTTACGGCGAGCTTGTGCGCCAGGGCCAGGTCGAAGGTGCCCACGGCGCGCACCGCCTGGCAGCTGGCCGAGACCTCGGGGTAGCAGAAACTCAGCCCGGCGGCGCGGACCGGGGTGATGTAGTCCAGGTAGGCCAGGTAGAAGCGGAGCTCGGAGTCGGCGCGGCGGATGCCGTCGTCGATGAACGCGGCGTGCTGGCCGCAGTACTCCGCCAGGGCGGTGAACTCGTCCGGGAACAGCCGGGCCACCAGCCCAGCGATCTGCGCGGTGATGTGGTTCATTCCCGGCGGCACCCGGTAATGGATCAGGTAGTCCTGGCCCGCACCCTGCTTGAACCGGTCGAACGTGCCCAGCACCGCCGTGCTGTAGTCGGCTTCACCGGTGTAGCGGGTCACCTCGACCCGGCCGCCCCGGATACGGGTGCAGTACCGGATCTTGGCCAGGGCGTCCTGGCGGTTGCGCGTGTCGCGGGCCAGGGCGGCAAACCCGGCTGAGGCCACATAGGACGCTACGTACCCGCGGAAGGCCAGCAAGGCGCGCGAGCCGAGCCGCGCCGAGGTCAGCTGCCCGGCCAGCGAGGCCACCGCGTCACAGTAGATGGCCGCCGCGTCCAGCAGCCAGCCCTCCCGCTGGTGGCGGTACCGCATGTCGCCCAGCTGGCGCATGTGGGCGCGTACCTCGCTCATCTGGCCGGTGAACCCCCGGAACGCGCCGGACAGACCAGGGTCTTCCAGGTCCTGGAAGACCTCCTGCCGGTAGCGGACCGTCCCGGCATCGCGCAGCGGGCTCAGCAGCACCGTGGTGATGAGGTCATGCTCCTCGCGATCACCCGCGACCGCCGCCACGATCTGGTCCAGGTTCAGGTCACCCGCCCAGGACCGGCCCGCATTCCCCGGTGCGCCTGCGCCGGGTGCCGGCGCCGGCGACGCTGCGAGCAGGCTGGGGAAATCGCGGGGGGTTTGCGGCGCCATGGCGTGCCCTCCTGTGTTCTGGGCGGTCCACAGGAGCCATCAGCCACCAGGGCGACATTCGGCGAGCTCCATCGCCGTGACATCCAGTCTACCGGCCACGCTGGGCCCGGCCCGGGTCCGGGTGGCGCGGCGCAGCGGTCAGGGCATGCCGTAGCGGAGAGAGGGTGCGTCAGCGGCGATCTCCAGCAGCCGGTTGTACTTGGCGACCCGTTCGCCACGGGCCGGGGCGCCGGACTTGAGATGGCCGCAGCCGGTGCCGACGGCCAGGTCGGCGATGAACGTGTCCTCGGTTTCCCCGGAGCGGTGCGAGACGAACTGCCGGTACCCGGCCTGGCGGCAGATGGCCATCGCCTCCAGGGTTTCTGTGACGGTACCGATCTGGTTGAGCTTGATCAGCGACGCGTTGCCGATCCCGCGGGCGATGGCCTCGGTGATGATGGCCGGGTTGGTGCAGAAAATATCGTCGCCGACCAGTTCGGTGCTGGCGCCGAGGCGGCCGGTCAGCGCGATCCACCCGTCATCGTCGTCTTCGCTCAGGCCGTCTTCGATCAGGTGCACGGGGAACCGCCCGGTGATGGCGGCGTACCGGTCGATCATCTCGGCGGAGGTCAGCAGGTCCCCGGCGACCCTGTACCGGCCGTCGGGCTGGCGGAACTCCGAGGCCGCTGGGTCCAGGGCGATAGACACTCCCTGCGCGCCGGTCTTGTACCCGGCGTCGCCGATGGCCTGCACCAGCAAGCTGAGCACATCTTCCGGCTGGGTGATCTCGGGCGCGAACCCGCCCTCGTCACCCAGCCCGGTCGATAGCTTGCGGGTGGTCAGCTCGCTGCGCAGCGCGGCGTAGACCTCGGCGCCGGCCCGGACCGCCTCGGCCATCGAGGGGGCGCCAAGCGGGGCGATCATGAATTCCTGGAAGTCCAGCTCGTTGGGGGCGTGCACGCCGCCGTTGAGCACGTTGAAGTGCGGCACCGGCAGGGACGGCGTCACGCCGTCGGGGGCCAGCCACTGCCACAGCGGGACCCCGGCCGAAGCGGCCAGGGCGCGGGCCAGCGCCATGGAGACCCCCAGGGTGGCGTTCGCGCCCAGCCTGCCCTTGTTCGCCGTACCGTCCAGGCTGATCATCGCCTGGTCGGCGTCGGCCAGCGTGGCCCAGGACCGGCCCCGCAGCAGCTCGGCGAGCTCGGTGCGCACAGCCGCCACGGCTCCCAGCACACCTCGGCCCGCAAAGCGGGCCGGGTCGCCGTCACGGCGTTCCACCGCTTCCCGCGACCCAGTGGACGCGCCGGACGGGACCCGGGCCGTAGCGACGGTCCCGTCGGCCAGCCCGGCCGTGACCGCTAGCGTGGGCCGCCCGCGCGAGTCCAGGATCTCCAGTGCGGACAGATCGGCGACAGCGAAATCCATCGTGGTGCTCCTCCCGTCGGGCGGCAGCCAGCTGGCTGCGGCGCCGTCTCAGCGCCAATTGTCGGACCCGGCGCCGGCCTGGCGGCAGGGTATTCCGACCTGTTTACCGGCCCTGCTGGGCGGGCGTCGCACCGCGGCCGCGGACGATCCAGATCAGCGGGATCGCGGCCAGCTCACAGACCATGCAGAACGCCACCAGGCCGCTCACCGAGACGGTGACCAGGACGCCGATCACGATGCTGCCGGCCACCCAGGCGGTGCCGTAGATGCCGGTGAACAAACCGTACGCCGAGGCCCGCCGGCCCGCAGCGACCATCGGCGCCACGGCCGCCGGGATCAGCGACTCCTGCACGCCCATGCCCAGCCCCCACAGCGCCGAACCCACCAGGACGGCCCAGAACCCGCCCAGGAAGGCCAGCGGCGCGTAGGCCGCGGAGACGACCGTCAGCGGGATCAGCACGCCGATCCCGGCCCGGTCGAAAAGCTTCCCCAGCACCAGTGACCCGGTGCCGCTGACCGCCATCGCCACCGCGTAGAACACCGGTGTCAGCGTGGCCGAGACGGTGCCCGCGCGCTGGAAGTGGAACGCGATCAGCGGGAAGTCGGCGAAGCCCGCCGCGGCCAGCGCCGCCCCGGCCAGGTAGATCCAGAACACCCGCGGCAGCCCCTGCGTGCGCACCTGCGCCGGCGCGGATGTCAGGTCCTGCGGCCGGGGGTACAGCACCCGGGCCACGCCCAGCAGCGACAGCATGATCGCGGCCGGGATGGCCAGCACCGCGAACGCCACCTTGTAATCGTGGTCGCCCACCGCCAGCACCAGCGCGACCAGCAGCGGGCCGAACAGCGCACCGAACTGGTCCAGCGCCTCGTGCATCCCGAACGCCCAGCCGTACCCGATGTCCTTCGCGGCGTGCGACAGCATCGCGTCCCGCGGCGGGTTCCGGATGCCCTTGCCGGTCCGCTCGGCGATGATCAGCACCGCCGCCCACTGCCAGCTCCCGGCCAGCGCCAGCAGCGGCACGACCGTCATCTGCAGGATGTAGCCGCCGATCGTGATCGGCCAGTACCGGCCGGTCTGGTCGGCGCGCCGGCCGGAGAACAGCCGGATGTTGTAGCCAAGGAACTCCCCGGCCCCGCTGATGACGCTGATCGCGAACGCGCTGGCGCCGAGCAGCCCCAGGTAGGGGCCGGTGATACTGCGCGAGCCCTCGTAGGTGAAGTCGGCGAAAAAGCTCATGATCCCGACCATGAGCACGAACTTCAGCGCGGGCGAGGCGTCCCGCACGGCCCCGCGGGCACGGGTCAGGCGTGGCCGCATGCGGCACCTCCCGGCTCAGCAGCCAGGGACCGTCAGCCGGCCGCGTCACGGGCAGCGATTCCGGGGTGAGCCCCATCACCCATACAGCGCCTATTGTGTCAAAGCCCGGTCTGGCCTGGTGGCCCGGCGCCATGTGCTGCGCATTAGCCTGGAGTTGTGCTGTGCGTGCTGGATGCCCGGACCGGCTCCTACGCTGAGGTCCGGCCGGCCCGCCGGGGCTTGCTGCGGTTGTGCGCGCGCCTGCCGGACGGCGCCGCGGCAGCAGGCGTTACCGGGCTGCGTGTGCTGCTGGTCGCGGATCTGCTGGCCCGGACGGCGGAGCTGGGTGGCCTGCAGGCGGTCACCGTGCTGACGTTCGGCAGCCAGTCTTCCAGCCAGCGGGAAGCCGCCGAGCGTGCCGCCGATGCGCTGGGTATTCACCCGCCCGCTGCGCGGGCCGATTCTTGTGACACCCAGGCCTGGCTGGGCGGGCCGGCCGATGTCCATGTGATCAGCGACGGCGGCGCGCACGGCGCCGGGCACGGCCTGGTGCTGCGCGTCGGCACCGCGCAGCCGCCCCGGGCAGGCAGTGATGCTCAGGCCGTGCCGGGCGGCCTGCCCGCCGGGCAGGCGGGTGACGCACTCGCGGTCCGGTTCGCGCTGATGTCCGTCCCGTATCACCAGCCGGCCGACCTCACCGGTGGTGTGCTGGCCCGCGCTGATGAGACGCTCGTGCACTGGCGGCAGCGGGTGGCGCAATGGGCCGAGTCCCCCTCCAGGCCCATGCCCGCCCGTGTCGCGGAGGCCATCGAGGCCGCGTTCGGCAAGCTCGATACCGTGTCGGCCCTCTCGCTACTGGGCGGCCTGGTCCCCGAGGCCAGCGTGCCGGCGGGGGCCAGGTTCGAAGCCTTCGTCTATGCCGACCGCATCCTCGGCCTGGACCTGGCCCGCGATATTGGGCGGCCGGCTGGCTGACGGGCCGCCCGGCCGGCGGCAGGCCCGTCCAGTGACCGGCCGCGCAGCCAGCGCCCCACCGCGGGGCCGGCGCTACGGGCGGCCCGTGCGCTCGGGCACGGCGCCCGCCGCGGCTTCGCCGAGCAGGACGCCGATCCGGCCGAGGGCCTGCTCGCGGGCGGCGAGTTCCCGGTCCTGCTGCGCGGCCGCACCGGCCGTGGCCTCCCACCGGGCGGTGGCGGTCTGCAGCGCGCGCTCCAGCCGGCCGGTGCCCTCCGTGTAGCGGGCTTGCACCACCCTGACCAGCTGGCGGGTGGCGTCAGCCAGCCGGTACTGCAGATCCGCCCGCGCCCGGCCGATCTGCCGCGGCACCAGCTCAGTGGCCTCCCGGCGGAGGTAGGCGCGGGCGCGGCGCCGCCCGGCCTGGCCCGGAAGGTGCCGCCGGACGGCACCCGCCAGCAGCTCCGTCTGCCCCGCCTCCTGCGACACCACGTAAAAGAAGCGCAGGTCGGGGGCCAGCCGCTCGGCGCCGCCGGGCATGGTCAGGGCCAGGCCGAGCAGGTCGGCGGCGGCCGCCCGCACGGCCGCCAGTTCCGACCGCAGGTCATCGGTCATCCGCTGATCCAGCCGGGCCAGACCGTCTTCCAGCTGCGCCGCCTGCTGCTGGCGCCATGATTCGGCGGCCGCCACGGCCAGCTCGGCCAGCCGCGCCCGCCCGGAGCGCTCGATCCCGGCTGCGCTGGCCGGCTGGCCGGCACCGTCCAGCAGTGCCGTCAGCTCCGCCGCGACCTGGCCAGTCCGGTCCCGGGCCGCCCGCTGGGCGGCCTCGTTCAGCTGCGCGAGCATCCGGGCCGACTCGGCCCGCACCAGGTCAGCCGCGTCCCGGCGGCGTTCCGCCACTGCCGCCAGCCGGGCGGCGAACGCCTCCACCCGGCTGGCCGCGTCCCCGCTGCGCAGCTCGGCGGCCCGCCGGGCCAGCGCGGCCTCGTCGCGCAGCGCGGCAGCCAGCCGGCCGGCCTGCCCGGCCGCCGACCGCCGCAGGTCAGGCACCCGCCCCTGATCCAGGTAGGCGGTGAAGTCGGCCTGGAAGGCGGCGAACCCAGGGTCCGTGCCCGTGCTGAGCGCGGCCCGGGCCGACACGGGATACACCTGCACTGACTGCCCGGCCGCGTCGCCCGCCACCCGGCCGGTGAACTCCACCGCCTCGGCCAGCTCAGCCGGCGTCAGGTAGTCGGCCTTGTTCAGGACCACGAACATCCGGACCGACCGGGCCACCACCCGGGCCATCAGCTCCTGCTCGCTGGCCGACACCGGCGGGTCGGCGGTCAGCACGAACACGGCGGCGTCCATGGTCTCCAGCGCCGCTTCCGCGGCCGTGGTGTTGTGCGCGTAGACCGAGCCGGTGCCCGGGGTGTCGACTAGTTCCACGCCCCGGGCCAGAACTGGCACGTCCAGCCGGACGCTCACCGAGCTGAGGTTCCGGCGGTTACCCGGATTCCGGCGTTCGGTAACCAGATCCTCGAGCGCATCCAGCGGGAAGCGTTCTGTGTGCCCGTCCGCGAAGACCACGCTGACCTGGTCGCGACGGCCGTACCGGACGGTGGTGGCCAGTGCGGTCAGCGGGGTGACCCCCGACGGCAGCACGGCCCGGCCCAGCAGGGCGTTCACCAGCGTGCTCTTGCCCCGTTTAGCCTCGCCCGCGACCAGCACCCGCAGCCGCGCCTGCTGGAGCCGGCCACGCAGCGCGTCCAGCGCCACTCGGTCGTCCGCGGTGCCCAGTGCGGCCAGCTCATCCAGGGCCGCGAGCAGCGGATCGGGGCCATCGCATCCGGGCACGGGATTCTCCTACCGGGGTCGGCAGGAGCCATTGGCGGGGTGTTCCGCGGTTACGGCGGGCCCCTCCGCCGTCCGCCCAGCCTACCGGCGGGCCATGGTCAGTGCACCGCGGTGACCACGGCGAGCAGCGCGATCAGGGCGATCAGCAGGTAGGCCAGATAGGCGTCGAGGCGGCCGGATTGCAGCCGCTTGGCCAGCTGGACCAGGCGCAGGAACGGGCGGCGCAGCGGGCGGTAGAGATACTGCTCGACGACCTCGATCACGTCCGAGCGGTACCAGATGTGCGGGCCCGGGGTGGCCACCCCGTCCGGGCGGCCCGGCTCCAGCACGGCCGCGGCCACCTCCCCGGCGAGCGCGTCGGCCTCGCTGACCGGCTGCTGGCCGGCGCCGCCGACGTCGCGTACCTCGGCCTGGGTGTGCAGGGCGGCAGCCAGCACCCGGCGGGTCGGGTTGGCGAACCCGAACGCGGTGTAGCTGTCCCGGCCAGACACCCCGGCCGTGGCCGACAGCCAGGGCGGGACCCGGCGCACCCGCAGCAGCCGGCGCCCGGACAGCACCCAGGCGACGACCGTGACCAGGCCGAACAACGCGGGCATGACGAGCCACAGCCAGGACGGCGACAAGATCGAGAAACCGGCGAAGACCGGCTGCAGCACCCAGGGCGAATGCAGCGCACCCATGACGGCGCTGGCCGGCACGACCGGGGCCAGGCCGGCCGCGATGACCCTGATCTCCAGCGGGGTCAGCGCGGCCACGGCCAGGCAGGCCACCGCGAGCAGGACGATCCCGGCCCGGCCGGCCGGGCCGTAGTCCCGTGGGCCGGGCGGGCCGCCGGGCTCCGGCTTGCCCAGCACGACGAGGCCGACCAGGCGGACGAACGTCACACCCGCGAAACCGGCCGTCAGCGCGACCGCCGCGCCGGTGATGGCCAGCACCAGGCGGTCACCGAGGCCGGGGACCCGGAACTGCTGCATGAGCGATTCCAGCAGGAACCACTCGGACACGAACCCGGCCGTAGGCGGCAGGCCGGCCAGGGTCAGGCTGCCGATAGCCAGCCCGGTCCCGCTCCACGGCCGCCGCCGCACGGTGCCGCGCAGGTCGTCCAGGTTGTCGCGGCCATCCGCGGCCTGGATCTGGGCGCTGCTGCTGAACAGCAGCGACTTGGCGATCGTGTGCGCCACGATCTGCAGCGTCGCCGCGAGCAGCCCGACGGCCAGCAGCCCCCGGTCATGAATGGCCGCGCCGGTCAGGGCCACGCCGAAGCCGGCCAGGATCAGCCCGGAGTTCTCCACGCTGGAGTACGCGATGACCCGCTGCAGCCCGGGCTGCACCGCGGCCTGGGCGATGCCGAGCACGGCGGTCAGCCCGGCCAGCACCAGCAGCACCCCGGTGACCCCGGCCGGGGGCGGCCCGAACAGCGCCAGCGTCCGCCACAGTCCGTAGAACCCGACGTTGACCGCCACCCCGGCCATGATCGCGCGGGCCGGGCCAGTGGCAGCGGCGTAACCGCGGGGCAGCCAGACCTGGAACGGCACCAGCCCGACCTTGATCACGAAGCCGAGCAGCAGCAGTACCTCGGCCGCCGAGCGCAGCCCTCCCGGCCGGACGTGGGCCAGCGAGGTCAGCGCCAGCGAGTGCGACCGGCTGGCCAGCAGCAGCAGGCCAGCCAGCAGGCACACCCCGCTGACCCGGCCGAAGACCAGGGTGATCAGCGCGGACGCCGGGCGCCGGGGCCGCTCCCGGCGGAACCCGGCCAGCAGGTAGAACGCGAGCGTGACCGACTCCCAGGCGAACAGCAGCGTGAACGCGTCGGTCGCGGTGAGCACCACCGCGACGGCGCCGAGAGCCAGCGCACAGGCCGCGGCCAGGCCGCGGCGCCGCGGACCGCGCGGTCCCGGTGCCCAGCTGATCAGGGCCAGCGAGATGGGCACCGCGGCGCCGAACGCGATCAGCAGGAACAGGCCGGACAGCGGGTCAGCGGCCGGCCCGGTCGTGCCCGGGCCGAGCAGCCCGGTAACCCGAAGCGCCACCGTCTGGCCCGCGAGCGCCGCGGCCCCGGCCACGGCCAGGCAGGCCGACCCGGCCGCGCCGGCCAGGTAGGGCACCGGGAGCAGCCGCCGCCAGCGGGCGCCGCACAGCAGGTCGATGGCGGCCGCGGCGGCCAGCAGCACCAGCCCGGCCAGGAACACCGCGGAGAACGCCGTCACCGCGAGCCACCTTCCTCAGCGGGCCGCCGTCCCAGCGCGAGCAGCACCGCGTACAGGATGCTGAACGGGCTGGGCGGCGATCCGGGCAGCCACACGTCCACCGGGACGATGCCGCCGATCCCGCCCGCCGTGGCGTAGGACACGCCCGGCAGCCCGCCGCCGACCGCGTCGGTGCCGACCGCGATCACCACCTTGGGATGCGGCATCGCGTGGTAAGTCTTCTGCAGCGGCTCGGTCATGCCACCCGTCCCGGCCCCGGTGACCAGGAGCACGTCCGCGTGCCGCGGGCTGGCCGTGAAGAACAGGCCGAGCCGGTGGATGTCGTACACCGGGTTCAGCAGGGCCAGGATCTCCCACTCCTCGGTGCCGTCCGATCCCGCGTCCACGTGCCGGAGGTGAACCGACCGGCGCAGCACCCGGGTCCGGGCGCGCAGGTCAGCGCGCACCCCGGCCAGCCGCTCGGGTGTCTCCGGCACCGGCGGGACGACCAGGCTGGCCCGGCTGAGCGCCGCGCTGCCCGGGCCGCGCCGCCAGCCGAACAGATCCGGCCGCTCGGCCACGCACCGGCCGCACTGGATGCAGCGCCCCTGATCCACCGAGACCGCGCCCTGGGCATCGTGGCTGATGGCGCTGGCCGGGCACAGCCCGGCCAGCCCGGCGGGGGCGCCGGGCGAGGGCGCCCCGGTGCCCGGGGCGAGCACAGTGGCCAGTCCCCGGGTACCGGCCGCGTAATCGTCAGGCCGGGCCGGCCAGCGGGTGGTGAGCACGCCGTTACGCAGGCCGCGCAGAGCCCACATCTAGCTCGTCACCCCGCTCATCTCGCCACCCCGGCCACGGACAGCCCGAAGCTGGCCTCGATGAACGGGAAGTCGGTCAGGATGTCGCCGGCGAACACCTCGTGCATCAGGACCAGGTTGTGCCAGGACGCGGAGCGGACCCGGCAGCGGGTGATCCGCCCGCCGGACACCGACACGTCGTACAGCACCTCGCCCTGCGGCGCCTCGGCCCAGCCCAGGCCGCGCCCGTCCACGACCTCACACGGGGCCCGCAGCGGCCCGCTGGGCGCATCGGCCAGTTCGTCCGCCGCCTGGCGCAGCAGGCGGATGGACTGCCCGATCTCCTGGACCCGGACATCGAGCCGGGCCAGCGCATCGCCGTCCGGCCGGCTGGCGGCACGGACCGTCAGTGACCGGTAAGCGTCGTAGGGCCGGGCCTGCCGCGCGTCGTCGGTGCTCCCGGATGCGCGGCCGACCGGGCCGAGCGCGCCGTGCTCCCGGGCCCGTTCCGGGGGGAGCGGGCCGGTCCGGCGCAGCCGGTCCAGGAACGAGGCGGTGCCGGTCAGCACGCGCAGGTCCGCACTGACCTGCCGGTCGAGCTCGCCGACCGCGGCCAGCAGTTCGCCCGGGCCGGCCGCGGGGGCGGCCCGGACCCCGCCTGGGAGCGCCACGCCGCGGCCGAACCTGCTCCCGCACAACTGGCCGACCAGGCGGAGCACACGTTCCTTGTGCCAGCCGAACCGGGCCGTGGCCACGGCCAGGCCCGCGCCGTCGGCCAGCCGGACGATCACGTCGAGGTGGCAGGCCAGCCGTTCCAGTTCGGCGTGCACCACCCGGATCAGGCCCGCCGTCCACGGCACCTCAGTGCCTGCCATCCGTTCCAGGGCATGGCAGTAGGCCAGCGTGTGCGCGACGGTGGCGATCCCCTCGGTGCGCTCGGCCAGCAGCACACCGTCCGCGATCGTCATGCCCTCGAACCGCTTCTCGATCCCGCGGTGCTTATAGAACACCCGCATGTTCAGGTGCGGGATGTCCTCGCCCGGCGTCTCCACCAGGTACTCGATGGACTCGACCACACCTGAGCGCACCGGGCCGTGCGGGATCGTGAACAGCCCGGGCCCGGCTACATGACTGGGCAGCACCTCGGGCAGCCGCGGCGCAGCGGCCGGCGCTGGGCTGGTGAGCGCGGTGCCGCTGCCGGGCCGGGGCGGGTCGCCCGCCGTGGCCAGGATCAGCGGCTGCAGGCGGGGGTGACCGTGCGGGACGACGCCGAACATGTCGTGGATCTCCCGCTCGTACCAGAACGCCGCGCCCAGCCGCGGGGTCAGCGCCGGGTAGCTCGCCGTCTTGGGCGGCAGCAGCGTCTGCCACGTCTCCAGGCCGCCCGGGCCGGCCAGGTGCGCGGTGAGCAGCAGGCCATCCGGCCGGGCCGTGCCGAACAGGTCGGCGAACCGGGCGCCAGCCGCCACCCGGCGGGTCAGCTCATCCCACAGCGCCGGCGCGCTGTCCGCGATGGTCTCCGTGCCCGACGCCATCAGCGCACCACGCTCAGCTCGTGGACGGCCCGCGCCAGCAGGTCCGTCAGGCCGGCCGGCGGATGAACGCCGAGGACCAGCAGCACCAGCGCGCCGGCCAGCACCGGGACGACCATCCAGGCACTCGGCTCGCCCCGCGGCACCGCGGCCAGACCCGCTGGGGCTGGCGCCGGTGCGGGCACGGCGGGCGGCCGGGCCGGCGGCGTCCGTGGCACGAGCAGGATCTGGGTCACGGTCGCGGCCAGGCCGAAGAACGCCACGGTCACGCCGATGATGAGGATGGCCGCGGTGACCGTGCTGGCCGAGGCGAAGCCGCCCTCGACGATCTCGAACTCGCTGCGGAACAGGCCGAACGGGGGCATCGCGCCCAGCGCGAGGATGGCCAGCAGGAACAGCGGGCCGCTCCACGGCAGCACGTCCAGGCCACCGCGGATGCCCGACAGCCGCTTGGTGCCGAACTTGTGCACCAGCACGCCGGCGCCCATGAACGCGTTGCCTTTGGCCGCGGCGTGCGCCAGCACGTGCAGCAGGACCCCGGCCAGCGCGATGGGCGCGCCGAAGCTGACCCCGATGGCCAGGATGCCCATGTGCTCGACGCTGGAATAGGCCAGCATCCGCTTGATGTCCCGCTGGCCGAACAGGTACAGCGCGGCCAGCAGCAGCGAAGCCACGCCGAACACCAGCAGCACGTCGCGCGGGAACCGCGGCCCCAGCGCGGACGCGGCCACCTGGTAGAAGCGCAGGATGGCGTAGAAGCACGTCGCGAGCAGCGCCCCGGACAGCAGCGCCGAGACCGGCGTCGGCGCCTCGGAATGCGCGTCCGGCAGCCAGGTGTGCACCGGGAACAAGCCCACCTTGGTGCCATAGCCCAGCACCGCGAGCACGAACGCGAGCTGCACCGGGGCATGCGGCAGCCGGGCCGCGACCAGCATTATCTGGCTGAACGCCAGATCGTAGTGCTGCCCCAGCAACTGCGCGCCCGCGTAATAAGCGAAGATCGTGGCCAGCAGCGCGAGCCCCAGGCCAGCCGACGCGATCAGCACGTACTTCCACGCCGCCTCCGCGGCACCGTCGGTGTCCTCGATCGCCACCAGCAGCGCGGAGATGACCGTGGTGACCTCGATGGCCACCCAGAGCAGGGCCAGGTTCCCCATCAGCGGTGTGGCCAGCATGGCCCAGGCGAAGATGTTCAGCCCGGTCCAGAACCGGCGGGAGTACCTGGCGTAGCCCGGGCTGACCCGGCCGTGTGCCAGGTAGCCCACCGAGTAGATCGTCACCGCCGCGTACAGGAAGCCGGTGGCCAGCAGGAACACGGCCGACAGCGCGTCAGCCCGGAGCACTCCGGCGTAGCTGACGACGCGGTGGGCGGCCGCGCCCGCCACCGCCACGGCCAGCCCGAGGCACGCCACCCCGGTGACCGCGGTGATGGGCCCGCAAGCCCGCTGCGGCGCCCAGATGCAGCTGACCGTGGCGGCCAGCGGCAGGACCAGGATGAGGATCAGCACAGCCAGCATCCGGTCACCCCCGCAGGCTGGTCAGCTCGGCGGTGGACAGCGAATCGACCCGGCCGTGATGCACCCGGATCAGCAGCCCGAACACCAGCGCCGCCACCAGCAGGTCGAACAGGAAGACGACCTCCAGGATCAGCGGCAGCCCGGCCGCCACCACCAGCGAGGTCAGCGACACCCCGTTCTCCAGGGAGAAGAACCCGATGGCCTGTGACGCCACGTCCCTGCGCATGATCATCAGCACGAACGACACCAGCACCACGGCCATCGAGATAGCCAGCGCGGTGCCAGGCAGCACCGGGCTGCGCAGCCCGAGCGCGGCGACGCTGAACACACCGAACGCGGCCACGCCGATGGCCAGCAGCACGGTGCTGGCCAGGCTGAGCGAGCCGCTGCCCGCGATGTCCGTCCAGCCCGGGCCCTCGCCCCGCTCGCCCAGCCCGCGCAGCAGCCGGCGCAGTACCAGCGGGACGATCACCACCTTGAGCGCGAATGACAAGCCGGCCAGCACGTACAGATCGGGCAGGTGCCGGGCCACCGCCACCACCAGGGCCAGCACCGAGATCAGCGCGGACTGGGCCGCGTACAGCCGGACCTGGTCACGCAGCAGCGCCTGGCGGAACATGCCGAACTCCAGCAGCAGCACGCCGACCGCGATCACGTTCGCGGTGCCGGGCAGCACGCCCGGCGGCGCCACCGTGGCGGCCACCGTCATCAGCCACCTCCCAGGTAGAGAGTGAAGACCCCGAGCACCGCGAGCAGGAACGCCGCGGACGCGAACTCAGTGATCTTGAACAGGCGGAGCTTGGCGAACGTGTTGTCGATGAAGGCCACCACCACGCCCAGCCCGCACGCCTTGGCCACCAGGGCCACGATGGCCAGTGCGACCGCGCCGAGCTGAGCCGACGCGGCCAGCCCCCAGGGCGCGACGAACACGTTGATCAAAATCGTGTAGAGGATCAGCTGCTTCATGGCCGACCCCCACTTGAGCACCGCGAAGTAGGGTCCGGAGTGCTCGAACGGGCGGGCTTCCTCGATCATCCCGAACTCGTTCGTGCCGGTGTGCGTCTCGACCGGGATCCGGCCGGTCTCGTACAGGATGACCATGAACAGGGCGGCCGCCGCGAGCAGGTGGGCGGGCCGGACGATCTGGCTGGCCGACGAGCGCACCGTGGCGGCCAGCGCGTAGGGCAGATCGGTGCCGGTGATCAGCGCCACCGCGAACACCACGAACAGGATGACCGGCTCGGTGATCGCGCCGAACGTCTTGGCCCGGCTCGCGCCCAGCTGCGCGTACGGGCTGCCGGTCTCCAGCGCGGCCACCGCGACCAGGAAGCTGGCCAGGGCCAGAATGAACCCGCCGCCCAGGATGTCGCCCATGTAGCCGAGCGGCAGCCCGAACGTGGTCAGCACCGGGATCAGCAGCGGCACGGTCAGGTAGCAGGTCATCGCGGCCAGCGGCGCGGCCAGGAACACCCAGCTGGCCCCCTCGGGCGCCAGCGCTTCCTTGCGGAACAACTTGCCCAGGTCGTAATAGGGCTGCAGGATGCGCGGCCCGGCCCGGCCCTGCAGCCGGGCCTCGACCTTGGCGATGACCCCGGACACCACGGGCGCCGCGGCCGCGATCGTGGCGACCTGCAGGGCCTGGACGAGCGGTATGGGCAGTACCGGGCTCACCGGGCAGCCTGCCCGTGACCAGGGCGGCTGCCCGCCGGATGTTCGCCGGCGGGCTCGATATCGGCTTGCACTGTGACAGTCTCCTCTTCCATGCGCCCGCACCGCGGGACTACGTGGTAGAGGCCATCAGCAGGGCGGATGCCTGCGCTTATGCGGCGAGCCTCATCGCCGGCTTCTCATTCTGGCCGACCCCGGTGGTTCCCCGCAAACCGCCCCCCAGCTATGGCCCATCGGTCCTACCGCAGCGTTCCGTGAGCTGGTTAGCTGGGAATTCACCGTGGTGAGACCGCCGTGCCGCTGCGGAGGGATTCAGTCATGACAGCACCGGGAGACCCCGGGCGGGCCGTGTTCGGCCGCCCCGGGCTTGATCAGCTGGTTGAGCTGCTGATCACGGATGGTTACCGGGTCATCGGGCCGGCCGTGCGGGACAACGCGATCGTGCTGGCCGAACTGGGCTCCGCGGCCGAGCTGCCCGCGGGCTGGGGGGTGGAGACCGGCCCCGGCTACTACCGGCTGCGGCGCCGCGACGACGCCGCGGTGTTCGCGCACTCGGCCGGGCCCGGGTCCTGGAAGCAGTTCCTGCACCCGCCGCGGCGGCCGTTGTGGTCGGCCGGCCCGGATGGCGGCTTCCACCCCCCGGCGGAGCCGCCGGCCCGGTACGCGTTCCTCGGCGTGCGCGGCTGTGATCTGGCCGCCACCGGCATCCTGGGCCGGGTGCTGGGCGGCGGCGCATACCGGGACGATCTCTTCACCCGCATCCGGCCTGCCGTGTTCATCGTCGCGGTGAACTGCACCGAGCCGGGCGGGGTGTGTTTCTGCGCGTCGATGGGGACCGGCCCGGCCGTGGGGCCCGGGTACGACCTCGCGCTGACCGAGCGGATCGACGGCTCGGGGCACTGGTTCCTGGCCGAGACGGGCAGCCCGGACGGAGCCCGTATCCTGGCCGGGGTGACGCACCGCGGCGCCTCGGCCGCCGAGGCGGAGTCGGCCCGGGCTGAGGTGAGCGCGGCGGCGCAGCGGATGGGCCGGGAAATGCCGCCGGGCGACCTGCCCGCGCTGATCCGCGAGTCCCGCGAGTCACCGCACTGGGCGGATGTCGCCCGCCGCTGCCTGGCCTGCGCCAACTGCACCATGGTGTGCCCGACGTGTTTCTGCACCACGACCGAGGATGTCAGCGATCTGACCGGGGACCATGCGGAGCGCTGGCAGCGCTGGGCGTCGTGCTTCGAGCTGGATTTCTCCTATATCCATGGCGGGAACGTCCGGCAGTCCGGGGCCAGCCGGTACCGGCAGTGGTTCAGTCACAAGCTGGGCACCTGGCACGACCAGTTCGGCGGCTCCGGCTGTGTCGGCTGCGGCCGGTGCATCGCCTGGTGCCCGGTCGGCATTGACATCACCGCCGAAGCCGCCCGCCTGACGGGGCTGGCTGGGGAACCCGGCCGCGGGAGGGAGGATGACTGAGCACGGCACCGGCCTGGCCGCATCCGGGATCTTCGCGGCGCTCTCCCCCGGCGAGCTGGAACTGGTGTCCGCCGCCGCGCGGCAGGTGCGGTTCGGGGCCGGGCAGCGGGTGTTCAGCGAGGGCACCCCGGCCCGTGGCTGCTGGCTGATCCACGACGGGTGCGTGGCCCTGGACCTGGTCGTTCCCGGCCGCGGCCCGGTGGTGGTGCAGACCCTCGGCCCCGGCGACGTGCTCGGCTGGTCCTGGCTGCTGCCGCCGTACCAGTGGCATTTCGGGGCCGTCGCGACGCGCCTCACGACCGCTACCGAGCTGGACACTGACCAGCTGCGTGCGCTCGCCGAGCAGGACACCCAGTTCGGCTACGCGCTGACGCTCGGCTTGTTCCAGGCGTGTGTGCAGCGGCTGCAGGCCACCCGGGCCCGGCTGCTCGACCTGTACCGGAGCCCGGATGAGCAGAACTGAGCGTGCCGCGGCGGACGCCCACCCGATGCTGCCGGTGCCCTACCAGGTAGCGGACCGGGCGGCCGAGACCCGTGACTGCGTGACACTGCGGCTGGCGCCCACCCGCGGGCCGCTGGCCCCGTTCCAGCCGGGCCAGTTCACCATGCTGGCCCTGCCCGGCGTCGGTGAGATCGCCATTTCGGTCAGCGGTGACCCGGCCCATCAGGACGGGACGCTGTCCCAGACCATCCGCGCGGTGGGCGCGGTGAGCAGGGCGCTGCACGACGCGCCGGTCGGCACCCTGGTCGGCGTCCGCGGGCCGTTTGGCACGAGCTGGGACCTGGGCTGCGCGGCCGGCCGCGACCTGGTCATCGTGGCCGGCGGGGTGGGCCTGGCCCCGCTCCGGCCGGTGCTGCTCGGCGCGCTGGCCGGGCGGCCCGCCTACCGCCGGGTCAGCCTGATCGCCGGGGCCCGCACGCCAGCCGAGTTCCTGTTCCGCGGCGAGCTGGCGGCCTGGTCGGCCCGGGCTGACGTCGACGTCGAGCTGACCGTCGACCAGCCCGCCGCGGGCTGGGACGGCCAGGTCGGCTTCGTGACCGAGCCGCTGGCCCGGCTGCCGGCCGACCCGGCCCGGAGCACCGTGTTCCTGTGCGGGCCGGAGCCCATGATCCGGTTCTCGGCCCAGGTTCTGCTCCGCAAAGGCATCCCGGCCGGGGACATCCAGCTTTCGCTGGAGCGCAGCATGAAGTGCGGGATCGGCCTGTGCGGCCATTGCCAGCTGGGACCGCTGCTGGTCTGCCGGGACGGGCCCGTGGTCAGCTACGCGCTGGCCGGGCCCCTGCTGACCATCCGGGAACTCTGATGACCAAGCCCACGCTCGCCGTCTGGAAGCTCGCCTCGTGCGATGGCTGCCAGCTGATCCTGCTGGACTGCGAAGACGAACTGCTCGCGCTGGCCGGCTCGGTCACCATCGCCCATTTCCTGGAGGCCTCGTCGGCGGTGCGGCCAGGGCCGTACGACATCTCCCTGGTCGAGGGGTCGGTCAGCACGGCGCGCGACGCCCGGCGGATAACGGAGATCCGCGCCCAGTCCCGGGTGCTGGTGACCATCGGGGCGTGCGCCACGGCCGGCGGGATCCAGGCGCTGCGCAACTTCGGTGACGCGGCCGAGTTCGCCAGCGCGGTGTACGCCCGCCCGGAGTACATCGACACGCTGGCCACTTCGACGCCGGTGGCGGCGCACGTCCGGGTGGACTTCGAGCTGCGCGGCTGCCCGATCGACCGGCGGCAGCTGCTCGAGGTGATCAGCGCGCTGCTCGCCGGGCGCAAACCGGATCTGCCCAATGCCAGCGTGTGCACCGAATGCAAGCGCCGCGGCCTGACCTGCGTGATGGTGGCGGACGGCACGCCGTGCCTGGGCCCGGTCACGCACGCCGGGTGCGGCGCGCTCTGCCCGGCCCAGACGCGCGGCTGCTACGGCTGCTTCGGGCCCGCCGCCGACGCCAACGTGCCCGCACTGGCCCGCCAGCTCCGGCTGTGCGGGATGGGCGACGCGGCCATCGGCCGGGTGTTCGCCACGTTCAACGCGGCCGCCCCGGCGTTCCTGGAAGGGCACCGTAGTGAGCCACCGCAGTAGGAAACTGACGGTCAGCGGCCTGTCCCGGGTCGAAGGCGACGGTGCGCTCCGGATCACGGTCCACGGCGGCCAGGTGGACCGGGCGGAGCTGAACATCTATGAGCCGCCGCGGTTCTTCGAGGCGTTCCTGCGCGGCCGCAGCTACACCGAGCCGCCCGACATCACAGCCCGGATCTGCGGCATCTGCCCGGTGGCCTACCAGACCAGCGCCTGCAACGCGATCGAGCAGGCCTGCCAGGCGGTGCTCGACCAGCCGCTGGCTGACCTGCGCCGGCTGCTGTACTGCGGGGAATGGATCTCCAGTCACGCGCTGCACATCTACTTCCTGCACGCGCCCGACTTCCTCGGCTACCCGGACGCGATCGCCCTGGCCCAGGAGCACCGCGACATCGTGGCGCGCGGCCTGGAGCTGAAAAAGGCCGGCACGGCGATCCTGGAGGTGCTGGGCGGCCGGGCGGTCCACCCGGTCAACGTCCGGGTGGGCGGGTTCTACCGGGTGCCGGCGCCCGCCGAGCTGGGCCCGCTCGCCGGGCAGCTGCGCCGCGCCCTCGACCTGGCCCTGGGCACGGTCCAGTGGGCCGCCTCGTTCGACTTCCCCGACCTCGAACTCCGCCATGACCTGCTGTCCGCCCAGGACCCCGGCCGCTACCCACTCGAATCGGGCACCCTGGGCACGGCGAGCGGGCTGTCCTTCCCGGCCACCGGTTTCCCCGATCACGTGACCGAGCAGCAGGTTCCGCATTCCACCGCGCTGCACGCCACGCTGGACGGTCACCGGTACCTGACCGGGCCGCTGGCCCGGTACTCGCTCAACTCCAGGCACCTCTCCCCCGCTGCGCGCCAGGCAGCCGCCGCGGCCGGCCTCGGCGCGGAGTGCCGCAACCCGTTCCGCAGCGTGCTGGTCCGCGCCGTCGAGGTGGTCTACGCGGTCGAGGAGGCGCTGCGCATCATCGGCGGTTACCAGCCGCCCAGCCGGCCCGCGGTCGAGGTGATACCGCGGGCGGCGACCGGGCACGGGGTCAGCGAGGCGCCCCGCGGGGTGCTCTACCACCGGTACGCGATCGGCGCGGACGGGCTGATCCGCTCGGCTACCATCATCCCGCCGACGTCGCAGAACCAGGCCGCGATCGAAGACGACCTGCGCCGGGTGGCCGCGGCCCACCTGCACCTGGACGACACCGGCCTGACCAGCCTGTGCGAGCGGGTGATCCGCAACTACGACCCCTGCATCTCCTGCGCCGCGCACTTTCTCACGCTGACCGTGCACCGCGCATGACCGGGCGCAGCGCGGTGGTCATCGGGATCGGGAACCCGTATCGGCACGACGACGGCATCGGTCCCGCGGTGGCGGACGCGATCGGCCGGCTGCAGCTGCCCGGCGTCCGCGTCGTCCTGTCCGACGGTGAGCCGGCCAGCCTGCTGGCCGCCTGGGCGGGCGCGGGGCTGGCCATCGTGGCCGACGCGGCGCGGAGCGAGCCGCCCTGCCCGGGGCGCATCCACCGGCTCACCGGGAACGAGCTGGGCGGCGAGTCCACCGGGGCCAGCAGCCACGGCTTCGGCGTGCGTTACGCGCTGCGGCTCGGCCAGGCGCTGGACCGCCAGCCCGGTCAGCTGGTGGTCATCGCCGTCGAGGGGACTGATTTCACCGCCGGGACCGGGCTGTCCGGCCCGGTCACCACGGCCCGGACCGCCGCTGTAGCGGCGGTCCGGGCCGAGCTGGCCGGTGCCCGGCCGGGCTAAAGCTGGGCGGCGATGAGGCCGGCCAGGTCGGTCAGGCGGCAGGTGTAGCCCCACTCGTTGTCGTACCAGCCGAACACCTTGACCAGGGTGCCCGACGCCTGGGTCAGGCCGGAGTCGAACACGCAGGACGACGGCTGGCCAATGATGTCGCGGGAGACCAGCGCGTCGGTGCTGTACTGCAGGATCCCGGCCAGCTCGCCCGCGGCCGCCTGCTCGAACGCGCTGTTCACGTCGGCCACGGTGACGTCACGGCCCAGCACGGCGGTCAGGTCGGTGAGCGAGCCATCCTCGACCGGCACCCGGACCGCCACCCCGTCCAGCCGGCCGGCCAGCTCCGGGATGACCACGCCCGCGGTGCGGGCGGCGCCGGTGCTGGTGGGCACGATGCTCACCGCAGCGCTCCGGGCCCGGCGCAGGTCCTTGTGCGGCCCGTCCAGCAGCATCTGGTCACCGGTGTACGCATGGACGGTGGTCATCAGCCCGGTGACCAGCCCGAACGAATCGTTCAGCACCTTCGCCATGGGGACCACGCAGTTGGTCGTGCACGAGGCCGCTGACACCACGTCGTGCCGCTGCGGGTCGTATTCCGCGTCGTTGACCCCGAACACCACGGTGAGGTCGGCGCCCTTGCCGGGCGCGGAGATGAGCACCTTGCGCGCGCCGCCCTTGAGGTGCACAGCGGCGTCGTCGCGGGCCGAGAACTTCCCGGTCGACTCGACAACCAGGCTGACGTCCAGCTCGCCCCAGTTGATGGTGGCCGGGTCCCGGGCGGACAGCACGGCGACGTCCCGGCCGCCCACGGTGATCGTCTCAGGACCGTAGCTCACCGGCTGGCTGAGCCTGCCGTAGGTGGAGTCGAACTCCAGCAGGTGCGCCAGCGTCCGGGCATCGGTCAGGTCGTTGACGGCCACCACGTCCAGGTCGTCACGTTCCAGGGCCCGCCGCGCGAACGCCCGTCCCACCCGGCCAAACCCATTGATTCCTACCCGGACCGGCATTGCCGTCTCCTCTCCGCCCAGCACTCTTCTTTTTCATGATCCCGGAATCGGCTGGTCAGCGGCCAACGGCCTTGGGCCCGTCCCGCCGGGCCGTTGGTCCTGGGGCCTGGGCACCACGGTCCATTCCCAGGCCGCGGTGACAGATTTAGGGTTTTTGCCATGGTCACGCGATTCAAGAGGAAGCGCCCCCCGGATGAGCCGGCGCCGGCCCAGCGGCCGATTGGCGTGTTCCTGCTCGACGACCACGAGATCGTCCGGCGGGGCGTACGGGACCTGCTGGAAGCCGAGCCGGATATCACCGTGGTGGGCGAGGCGGGCACCGCGGCGGCCGCGCTGGCCAGGATCCCGGCGCTGCGCCCCGACGTGGCCGTGCTCGACGTGCGGCTGCCGGACGGGAACGGTGTCAGCGTATGCCGCGACATCAGGTCGAAGATGCCGGACGTGGCCTGCCTCATGCTCACCTCGTTCAGCGACGACGACGCGCTGGTGAACGCGATCATGGCAGGCGCGGCTGGCTATGTGCTCAAGCAGATCCGTGGTACCGACCTCATCGGCGCGGTCCGCACCGTGGCCTCCGGCGAATCGATGCTGGATCCGGACGCGGCCCGCCGGGTGATGCAGCGGATGCGTGACCGGTCGGCCCGCTACGATCCGCTGAACGGGCTCACCGAGCAGGAGCGGAAGATCCTGGAACTGATCGGCCAGGGGCTCACCAACCGGCAGATAGGTGAGCGGCTGTTCCTGGCCGAGAAGACGGTCAAGAACTACGTGTCGGCGCTGTTCGCCAAGCTGGGCATGGAGCGGCGGACGCAGGCCGCCGCCTACGCGGCCCGGGTATTCGGGGGGCACGGCCGGCCGTACCCCGAGCAGCCGGCCCGCTGACCCGGGCTGGTCCGGCCGTGGCCTAGCTGGCCGCTGGCAGTGGCACCTGCCAGTGCAGCTCGGTTCCGCCGCCGCCAGCCGGCCCGACGGTGAGCGTGCCGCCGTACGAGTCAGCCCGCTGGGCCAGGTTGGCCAGCCCGCTCCGGCGGGCGGTGTCCTTGATGCCGGTGCCGTTGTCCCGCACGACCAGGCTCAGTTTGCCGTCCGCCAGCACGGTCACGTCCACGTGTGTGGCCTGGCCGTGCCGGGCGGCATTCGATAGCGCCTCGCGCAGCGTGTGCAGCAGGTGCTCGCCGATCTCACCGGGAACGTCAAGGTCCAGCCGCTCGTCCAGCTCGAGCGAGGACGTCATGCCGTGTGCCTCGGTCATCTGGTCGACCACGTCGATGACCTCGGAGCGCAGCACCGAGACACGCTGGCCGCGGGCCTGCAGGCTGAAGATGGCCGCCCGGATGTCGGTGATGGTCTTGTCCAGGTCATCGACCACGCTGTTCACCCGCTCCTCGACCAGGGGCCGGGTGATCAGCGGGATGGTGCCCTGCAGCTTCATCCCGCTGGCATAGAGCCGCTGGATGACCTGATCGTGCAGGTCCCGGGCGATGCGGTCGCGGTCCTCGAAGATGGACAGCCGCTCGGCGTCCTGGCGCCGCTCGGCCAGCTCCAGCGCGATCCCGGCCTGCGCCGCAAACGTCATGGCCAGGTCCGCGGCGGCGGCCGGCAGCGGCATTGACCCGGGCGACCGGCCGACCGTGAGCACGCCGTGCACGTTGCCCGCATCACCGAGCGGGAGCAGGATGGCCGGCCCCACCTGCAGGATGTCCCGGGCCGCCCGCGAAGCGCGCGGATCGTGCCGGAAGTCCTCCACCGTAACCGGCTGGCCGGTGTCCAGCACCGTGCCCGAGATGGACGCCGCGGTGGGCAGCCGCAGGCCCAGGGCCGCGTGTGCCTGCGGGCCGGCCGCCTGGCTGATCGTAAGGTGCCGCCGGTCGGCATCGGGCAGCGCCAGGATGACCAGGTCGGCGGCGGTCATCTGCAGGGTCTGCTGGGTCACGAAGCGGAGCACCTCATCCACCCCGGCCCCGGCCAGCAGCCTGCGGGTGACCTCGGAGCTGGCGGTCAGCCACTGCTGCTGCCGGTTCGCCTCGTCGAACAGCCGGGCGTTCTCGATGGCCACGCCAGCCGCCGCGGACAGCGCGGTGACCAGGATCTCGTCCTCCTCGTCGAACGGCGCGCCGCTGCGCTTCTCGGTCAGGTAGAGGTTGCCGTAGACCTCATCGCGGATCCGGACCGGCACGCCCAGGAACGACTTCATCGGCGGATGCCCGTCCGGGAAGCCGGACGACTGCGGGTGGCTGGCCATGTCGGCCAGGCGCAGCGGGCGGGGGTCGGTGATCAGCAGGCCGAGCAGCCCGCGGCCCTCTGGCCAGTGGTCGATCCCGGTGATGGCCGCCTCGTCCAGGCCGACCGGGATGAAGTCGGCCAGCCGGCCGTCCTGGTCGACCACGCCGAGCGCACCGTACCGGGCGTCGACCAGCGTGACCGCCGCCTCGACGATCCGGCGCAGCACCGCCTCGAGCTGCAGGTTGCTGCCCACCGCGACGACCGCCTCGAGCAGCGCGTGCACCCGGTCGCGGGTGTCCAGCACGGTCTGCAGGCGGGTTTGCAGCTCGGTGAGCAGGTCGTCCAGCCGCAGATGCGGCAGGACGAGGTGCGGCTGCGGTTCCGGAGATCCCACCCGGGCGTCCTCCCTCCCGGAGCCCTGTGGACGCCCTCCTGATCATAGGCTGGCCCGGCCAGCCCCAGCTACACGGCACGGGCGCGGCCAGCCTAGGCCGGCGCGATGCGGGCATACGGGCTGGGGGTCACCATGGCGATGTGACCGTCACTCTGCCACTTGATCACATACGGCGGGGTACCGTCCTGGCCCAGGACGCGGATGACCAGGCCAATCCGGTTCTCCGAACCGGGCACGACCAGGAAGTCACCGACGTTCGCCCTCATCACAGCACCAATCTCTATCCCCGTCCAGCAGCCCCGGGCCCGCCTCCCGGGCCCGTGCCTTACCTCCAGCATGGCCGGGAGCAGCGGCCCGGTCAGCGGCTGACTGGCCCGCATCGTGGGGACGTTCGGCACCGCCATCCGGACCGGGCCACGGATTCCGGCTGCCGCGCACAGGCCGAAGGTCCCCCGGCGCGATGACCGATATCACTGGGGGGCGCCGCGGGCCGGCCGGACACTGAAGGCGCCGGTAACGCTGAGCTGGAGGATCCGATGGGCAAGAACATTGTGCTGGCCGTGGACGCCGCGACAGGCGCCGATCCGGCCAAGCATGTCTCGGCCGCCGCGGCCATGACCCGTGATCTGAGCCGCGACAGCGGCGACCACGTCATCGTCCTGCATGTACACGAGTTCGCGGTGGGCCGGTTCGGCCGCATCCGGGTGGACTGCGCAGATGGCGAAGGCGAGCACACGGTGGACAGCATCGTGTCCGACCTCAAGGCGCACGACGTCAGCGCCGAGGCCGTGATTCGCGACACGCATGTCGGGCACATCGCGGCCGCGATCCTGGCCGCCGCCCAGGAGTACGAGGCGCGGCTGATCGTGCTGGGCTCGAGCAGCCGCACCGACCTGCCCCGGATCCCGCTGGGCAGCGTGGCCACCCGCCTGCTGCACATGGCCACCCGGCCGGTCCTGATCGTGCCCCGGCCCGACTGAACCGCGCCACCTGAATCCCGGCCCGGCTGCACCCCGGCCAGGCTGAACACCCGGGCCCGGTGCCACCGCACCGGGCCCGGGTCACCAGGTGCGCTCGCCGCGGTCTGCGGCCCGCAGCGCCCGCACGTAGCCGGCCCGTTCACCGGCCGCGGCCTGGCCTGACGTGGCGAACAGGCCGCGGAACTCGCGCAGGCTGCCGAAGCCGTGCCGGGTCATCCACTCGGTCAGCCCGCTGAGCAGCGCCGTCGCGTGACTGCTGCCGTGCCGGAGCAGGGCCGAGGTGGTCATCACCACGTCCGCCCCGGCCAGCAGGTACGCGGCCACGTCCCCGGCATCCTCCACCCCGCCGCTGGCGGCCAGGGATGCCGTCACCCGGCCCGCCAGCTGCGCGATCCAGGCCCGGGGCAGCCGCCCGTCCGCCGGGCTGGACAGCCCGATCCCGGACGTCATGGCCAGCTTCTCCGGGTCGATGTCCGGATGCAGGAACCGGTTGAACAGGACGAGGCCGTTCGCCCCGGCCTCCTCGAAACGCAGCGCCATCTCGGTTATCGAGCTGTAGTACGGGCTCACCTTGACCGCGACCGGGATGCCGACGGCCGCCTTGACCGCGGCCAGCACCTCGATGTGCCGGGCCTCCACTTCCCGCCCGGAAATGAGGGGGACAGGGGAAGTGGGCGACGGGTCGGCCGGCAGGTCGTAGATGTTCAGCTCGAGGGCGGCCGCGCCCGCCTGCTCCAGCGAGCTGGCATACGCCGTCCAGCCGCTGGCGCTCACGCAGTTGAGGCTGGCGATGACCGGCACATCGACGGTCGCCACGGCCCGCTCGACCAGGTCCAGGTAGCGGCGTGGGTTCGGGTCCAGGCCATCGATGTCCGGGAAGTAGGACAGCGATTCGGCGAAGCTGTCGGTGCCTGCTTCCCAGGCCGTCTCGTTCCGTGCGGCCTCGCGCCGCACCTCCTCCTCGAACAGCGACGGCAGGACGATCGCGGCCAGTCTGGCGTTAGCCAGCCGCCGGACCCCGTCCAGGCCGCCCGCCATCGGCGACGCCGACGCGACCAGCGGGTTCCGCAGCTCCAGGCCCAGATACCGGCAGGACAGATCCATCGGTGACCTCCACTCCTTCCGGGGTGCTGCCGGCCGCGGCCGGCCGGGCGTCGGCCGGGAACCACGCCGGGCCGCGGGTGGCCATCTCTTCATAGACGGCCCAGCGCTGCTGGACCTCGCGCTCAGCCAGGGCCATCAGCCGCTCGGACTCGGCCGGGTCACGCTGGGCCAGGATGCGGTAGCGCAGCTCCCGGCTGGTGTAGTCGGACAGCGGGATGCGTGGCCGCGGCGAGTCGAGCAGGAACGGGTTCGCCCCGGCCGCGCGCAGCTCCGGATCGTACCGGATCATCGGCCAGTACCCGCTGGCCACGGCCCGGTACTGCTGGCCCATCCCGTCCCGCATCTCGATGCCGTGCGCGATGCAGTGGCTGTACGCGATGATCAGGGACGGCCCGTCGTACGCCTCGGCCTCGCGCAGCGCGTGCAGCGTCTGCTGCGGGTCGGCGCCCATGGCCACCCGGGCCACGTACACGTTGCCGTACGCGATGGCCTGCAGGGCCAGGTCCTTCTTCGGCACGTGCTTCCCCGACGCCGCGAACTTGGCCACCGCGCCGAGGGGGGTGGCCTTGGACGACTGGCCGCCGGTGTTCGAGTACACCTCGGTGTCCAGGACCAGCACGTTCACGTTGCGCCCGCTGGCCAGCACGTGGTCCAGGCCACCCGAGCCGATGTCGTAGGCCCAGCCGTCCCCGCCGACCAGCCACACGCTGCGCCGGACCAGCTGGTCCAGCACACTGCGCAGGTCGGCCACGGCCGGCTCGCCGGCCGGCAGCCCGTCCAGCCGGCGGCCCAGCTCGGCGATCCGGGCCCGCTGGGCCGCGAATTCCGACTCCCGCCGCTGCGGCGCGGCCACGATCTCGTCCACCAGGTCCGGCCCGATCTGCTCGCGCAGCTGGGCCAGCCGGGCCAGGGCCAGCCCGAGGTGCAGGTCGGCGGCCAGCCGGAAGCCGAGCCCGAACTCCGCGTTGTCCTCGAACAGCGAGTTGGACCAGGCCGGCCCGCGCCCCTCGGCGTCGGCCGCCCACGGCGTGGTGGGCTGGTTGCCGCCGTAGATCGACGAGCAGCCGGTCGCGTTCGCGATCATCAGCCGGTCGCCGAACAGCTGGGACAGCAGCTTGAGGTACGGGGTCTCACCGCAGCCCGCGCAGGCCCCGGAGAACTCGAACAGCGGCTGCAGGTACTGGGTCCCGCGCACGGTGCCGAAGTCGACCCGGGCCCGGTTGTTCGGGGGCAGCTGTTCGAAGAACGCGATGCTCTCCCGCTGGGCCGCGACCAGCGGCTCCCGCGGCGCGAGGTTGATGGCGTGCTTCCCCGGTTCCCCCGGCGCCTGCACCGGGCACGCTTCCACGCACAACGCGCATCCGGTGCAGTCCTCCACATAGACCTGGAGCGAGTACCGGGTGTCCGGCAGGCCACGGGCGTCCAGCGGCATCGACGCGAACGAGTCCGGCGCCCCGGCCAGGTCGGACTCGTCGTAGAACTTGGCCCGGATCACGCTGTGCGGGCAGACGAAGCTGCAGTTGCCGCACTGGATGCACAGGTCCGGGTCCCACTCGGCGACCAGGTCGGAGATGTTGCGCTTCTCGAACGCGGTGGTGCCACTGGGGTAGGTCCCGTCCACCGGCAGCGCGCTGACCGGCAGCGCGTCGCCGCGGCCGGCCATCATCTCGGCCGTTACCCGCTGGACGAAGTCCGGCGCGTCCGCGGGCACCAGCGCGGGCAGCCCGCGGTTGGTGGTCACCCGGCCCGGGACCGGGACCTGGTGCAGCGCGGACACGGCCTGGTCCACCGCGGCGTTGTTCCGGGCCACCACCTCGGCGCCGCGGCGGGCGTAGGACTTGGCGATGGCCGCCTTGATGGCCGCGATCGCCTCGCCGGCGGGCAGCACGCCGGAGATGGCGAAGAAGCACGTCTGCAGCACGGTGTTGATCCGCCCGGGCAGGCCCGCGTCCCGGGCCACCTGGGTGGCGTCGATGGCGTACAGCGTGGCCCCCTTGGCCAGGATCTGCTCCTGGACCGGGCGGGGCAGGCTGTCCCACACCTCCTCCGGCGGCCGAGGGGTGTTCAGCAGCAGGGTCGCGCCGGGCGCAGCCCGGCTCAGCACGTCCACCCGCTCGATCAGCTCGGCCTGGTGACAGCCGACGAAGCTGGCGTTCTGGACCAGATAGGGAGCCCGGATGGGGTCCGGGCCGAAGCGCAGGTGCGAGACGGTCTGCGAGCCGGATTTCTTGGAGTCGTAGACGAAGTAGCCCTGGGCGTGCAGCCCGCGGTCCGAGCCGAGGATCTTGATCGTGTTCTTGTTCGCGCCGACCGTGCCGTCCGAGCCGAGGCCGAAGAACACCGCGCGGACCGTGCCGGGCGGCTCGATGTCCAGCTCGCCGTAGTCCAGGCTGGTCCCGCCGACGTCGTCGGTGATGCCGACGGTGAACCGCGGCTTGGGGTGCGCGGCGGCCAGGTCGGCGAACACGGCCGCCACCATGCCCGGGGTGAACTCCTTGGACGACAGCCCGTACCGGCCGCCGGTGACCACCGGCATGACGGCCAGCGTCCCGGCCGCGTGCGCCTCGGCCAGCGCGCCGAGCACATCGAGGAACAGCGGCTCGCCCAGCGACCCGGGTTCCTTGGTCCGGTCCAGCACGGCCACCTGGCGTACCGTGGGTGGCAGCGCGGCCAGCAGGTCGGCGGCGGGGAACGGCCGGAACAGCCGCACCGTGACCACGCCCACCCGCTCGCCCTGGCCGGCCAGGTAGCGGGCGGTCTCGGCGGCGGTCTGCGCGCCTGAGCCCATGATCACGATCACCCGTTCCGCGGCCGGGTCACCGGTGTAGCTGATCGTCTCGTAGTGGCGGCCGGTCCGGGCGGCCAGCGCGTCCATCGCCGCGGTCACCGCCCCGGGGACCTGGGCGTAGAACGGGTTGACCGTCTCGCGGGCCTGGAAGTAGGTGTCCGGGTTCTGCGCCGTGCCGCGGATGAACGGGTGCTCGGGGGACAGCGCCCGGCTCCGGTGCGCCCGGATCAGCTCCTCCGGGATCAGCGCGCGCAGGTCGTCGTCGGGCAGCACCTCGATCGTGTTCAGCTCGTGCGACGTGCGGAACCCGTCGAAGAAGTGCACGAACGGCACCCTGGTGCCCAGCGAGGCGGCCTGGGCGACCAGCGCCAGGTCGTGCGCTTCCTGCACCGAGGCCGAGGCGAGCATCGCGAACCCGGTCTGCCGGACCGCCATCACGTCGGCGTGGTCGCCGAAGATGGACAGCCCCTGGGTGGCCAGCGACCGGGCCGCCACGTGCATGACCGCGGGAGTCAGCTCCCCGGCGATCTTGTACATGTTCGGGATCATCAGCAGCAGGCCCTGCGAGGCGGTGAACGTGGTGGCCAGCGCGCCGCTCTGCAGCGCCCCGTGCAGCGCGCCCGCCGCGCCACCCTCGCTCTGCATCTCCATCACGGACGGCACACTGCCCCACAGGTTGGGGCGGCCCTGGCTGGACCACTCGTCGGCCAGCTCGGCCATGGGTGACGACGGGGTGATCGGGTAGATGCAGCACACCTCATTGAGCCGGTAGGCGACCGACGCCGCCGCCTCGTTGCCGTCCATCGTGGCGCGCATCAGCGGGGCTCCTCGATCATCTCGATGGCGTGCACCGGGCACTGGTCGTAGCAGGTCGCGCAGCCGGTGCACCGGTCGTAGTCGATTTCGTAGTTGAACGGGGTGCCGTCCACGTGGCCGTAGGGCCGGGCCGGCCCCAGCCGGATGATCGCGTCCTCGGGGCAGGCCCCGAAACAGCCGTCACACTCGATGCAGTTGCCGCAGGACAGGCAGCGGCTGGCCTCGTAGGAGGCCTGCGGCGCGTCCAGGCCGCTGACCACCTCGGCGAAGTCGGCGGTCCGCTCGGCGGGGGCCCGTTCCGGCTGCTGCCGCGCGGCCGCGTCAGTGAAGTACCACGGGTGCAGCTTGCCGAACTCGGCCAGGTCATGCTTGGCCGACGGGCCGGCGTCGACGGCCCGCAGGTACGTGTCAATGAACTGCGCGGCCTTCTTACCGTGCCCCACGCCCACGGTCACGGTCCGCTCGGCGGGCACCATGTCCCCGCCGGCGAACACGCCCGGGCAGCCGGTCATCATGGAGGCCGACACGATCACGCTGCCATCCCGCTTGAACTCCACGCCCGGGACCGGGCGCAGGAACTCGGTATCAGCGTCCTGGCCGACCGCGAGGATCAGCGTGTCGGCGGCCAGCGTCTCGAACTTCCCGGTGGGCTGCGGGAAGCCGGTGTCGTCGAGCTCCATCACCTCGACCGTCATCTCCGGCCCGTCGAAAGCCGTGATGGTGTGCAGCCAGTTGATGGTGACGCCCTCGCGCTCGGCTTCGGTGGCCTCGTCCTCGTGGGCCGGCATCTGGGCCCGGGTCCGCCGGTACACGATCAGCGCCTCGTCCGCGCCCAGCCGGCGGGCCGTGCGGGCCGCGTCCATCGCGGTGTTGCCGCCGCCGTACACCGCGACCCGGCGGCCCAGCACCGGGTGCCCGCCCGAGGCGACGTCGCGCAGGAAGGGCACCGCGTCCACGATCCGGGTGGCGTCCCGGGCCGGGATGTCCACGTGCTTGGACAGATGCGCACCAACCGCCACGAACACCGCGTCGAAACGCCCCGCGGCCCGCTCGGCGGCCAGGTTGGTGACGCGGTGCCCGCAGGTGATGGTCACGCCGAGCGCCTCGATCCGGGCGATCTCGGCCGCCAGCACCTCGCGGGGCAGCCGGTAGGCGGGGATGCCGTAGCGCATCATGCCGCCCGGCTCCGGGCTGACGTCCCTGATCTCCACCTGATGGCCGCGCCGGGCCAGGTGGTAGGCGGCGGACAGCCCGCTGGGGCCGGCCCCGATGACCAGGACCCGTTTCCCGCTCGGCGGCCCGGCCGGCCGGTCGAACGCCCAGCCGTGCTCCATCGCCTGGTCGCCCAGGAACCGCTCGACGGAGTGAATCGACACCGGGCTGTCCAGCTGGGCGCGGTTACAGGCCGTCTCGCACGGGTGATAGCAGACCCGGCCGTGGATGGCCGGGAACGGGTTGTCCCTGACCAGCTGGCGCCAGGCCTGCTCGGTGCGGCCGGCCTGGATCTGGGCCAGCCAGGCCTGAATGTTCTCCCCGGCCGGGCAGCCTGCGTTGCACGGCGGCAGCAGGTCCAGGTAGACCGGCCGCCGGGTGCGGACCGGACCGGCGCGGGCCGCGTCGTGCGCCAGGTCGGGCAGCTGGGTGATGTCGGGCACCAGCCCGGGGATGCCCTGGCCCGCCGGGACGGCGGGCTCGGTGGCGGTCACCCCCGGCCCCCGCTGGCTGGGGCCGGCTGGGCGTGGCGCCCAGTGCAGGGCCTGGCATCGCGGGAGATATCGGGTTCGGCCCGGCGGTTAACGCCGGCCTGCATGTTGCGGGTCATCATCAGCGTCACTGGCTCCATGATCGGGGTGGCGAGCCGGGGGGTGCCACGCGGGTGCGCGGCCCGGCTCCTGGGCATGAGCCGACGGCGGCGCCAGACCTGGTCGCCGGGGCTAGCTGCGGCCGCCCGTCCCGGACCGCCGCCGCGCTGTGCATATACAGGCCGGAGATGCTCTCCAGCCCATGGTAGCTGCGGCGGTCAGCGCGGTCCTGGCCGGCGCGGGCCAGCCCCGCATGAGCCATCCGCCGGTCCAGCCGACCGTGCCGCGGCACCGTGGACGTGGTCATGCCGACTGCCCTCCTCGCTCCGCCCCGCCTTCATCAGACCCGGTCCGGCGGCCCACAAGTAGAGGCGATGGTCCCGCAGCCGGTGGCGGCCAGCCCGCGGCCCGCCCCGCTAATCCGGCGGCATTCGCATTCAGATTTCCGGCTGCGCGGTGTCCGTAAGCACCTGGTGATTATCAGGCCCGCGCGATCAGCGGCCCGCGTCGTTTCCGCCCGCGGCTGGCGATAGGGCCGAACGTCTGCGCCGCAATGGGCGCCAGACCGGCCGGGCCGCACCGGCCCGTTGGTCCCAGCCGGAAAGGCCCTGCGCACACGCGATCAAGGGTCATTCGGCGGTACTGCCCGGGAGCCGGGCCCGCTGCAATAGAAGGAGACGGGCTTGACCAGCAGCCCAGCCGGCCCGCGCAGGGGCCGAAAGGGGGAAGAGCGATGAAGCTGATCACCGCGATCGTCCGGATGGACGATCTGCCCAGGGTGATGAACGCGGCCACCGACGCCGGGGCCCGGGGCCTGACCGCAAGCAAGGTGAGCGGTTTCGGCCAGCAGTACGGGTACACCAGGAAGGCGGCCCCGGCTGGCCAGCCGGTCCTGCTGCCCAAGGCGCGGGCGGACATCGTGGTCCGGGACGAGGACACCGACGCCGTGCTCAACGCCATCGTGAAGTGTGTCAACACCGGCAGCGTCGGTGACGGGAAGCTCTGGGTCAGCCCGGTGGACTGCGTGGTGCGGGCCCGCACCGGCGAGCGCGACGACGACGCGGTCTGAGCACGGCCGGTCAGCCGCTGGTGTCCAGCACCTCGGAGACAGGGCGGCGGGGAGAATGCGGGCCGGGCAGCCCGTAGCCGAAGCGCAGGATCATCTGCGGGTAGTCGAAGCCGGACCCGGGATCACGGACCAGCCAGGCATCGGGTGTTTCCAGTGGCGCGGTGAGCGGGCTGGCCGCGATGTCCCGGACCGTGGCCGTGAGCAGGACACGCTGCAGCGCCTGCCCCGCGCGCAGCCAGCCTGGCCGGCTGCTGGACTCGGTGGACAGCACGGCCAGCTGCGGCCGTTCCTCGAACCAGGCGTACTGGGCCGGCCCGCGCCGGGCCGGGCCGAAGTCACGGACCGGCGCCGTGCCAGCCGGATCTCGCGGGGCCAGGGCCTCCTCGGGGATGCCCTCCTGGTCGCGGGCCCCGCCGGCCCAGCGGGCCAGTTCGGCGCGGTAGCCAGGGTCGGCCAGCAATTCGCGCTCGGCGTCCTGGGCTAGCTGCAGCAGCCGGTGGGCCTCGCCATGATCGGGGAAATGCAGCACCGCCCCCTCCAGCCGGGCCGCCTCGCGCAGCTCAGCCAGGATTCCCGGTGGTACCGGCCGGGCGCTGAACGGGAACCGGTTGGTGCGGCGCTGCGGGATGGCCGCGCGCAGCTCGGCCTCACCGGGCTGGGCCTGGCACCGCCCGGCCAGCCGTACCGTCGCGAGCAGCAGCCGCTGCGTCATGGCCGGGAGAAGCCTGACCACTGGCTGGCGGCCAGCCACCACGGCGGCCAGCCGCAGGTTGAGCAGCGCGGCACCGCACGCGATGTGCACGGCGCGGCCGCCCGGGTCACCGAACCGCAGCATCCGGTCCGGGTCGGCGTACAGCTCAATGGTCTGGCGGGCGGGCTGGAAACGGAACCGCCACGGCTGGGTGTTGTGCATCGACGGTGCCAGGGTGGCGGCCGTCACCAGTTCCTCCACCAGCTGCTGCGGCACCTGTTCCGGTGGCTCACCCGGCGGATCTCCCGGTGCCGCGGCCGACGTGCCATTGCGGGTCATGGCTGCCCCTCCTCCCGGTCGCCGGGTGACCAGTGCTCAGCTCGGTGCCGGGGCGCCGATCTTCTCGATGACGTCCACCACGCCGTCGATGTCCCAGGTGAGCCGGACCGCGACGCGGACCAGGCTGGGATCGGTATCGGAGTCGGGCCGGAACTGGCCGCCCAGGGTGACGACGCCGTTGCGCACCCGGACGGTGATCGCCTCGGGGTCGGTGAGCAGCACCTTGCCGAGCAGCTCGCCCACTTCAGCCGCGATGTCGTGGTCGGAGCGCAGGAAGACGCTCAGCAGGTCACCCCGGCTGACGATCCCGGCCAGCGTACCGTCGGGGTGGACCACGAGAAGCCGCTTGAGGTGGTGGCTGTTCATCAGCCGGGCCGCGGCAGGCAGCGACGCATCGGGGTGAATGGTGACCGCTGGCGAGGTCATCAGCTCCTCGGCCGTCAGGCCGTGGTGCGCGTCGTGGCGGTGGGTCAGGTGCAGGCCGGCAGCGGTCCCCGCGTGGGCGGCCTGCTCCCGCTTCTGCTGCGCACTGAGCAGGTCCGCCTCGGAGACCAGCCCGGCCACGTGGCGGCCGAGTATCAGCACCGGTACCGCGCTGATCCGGTGCTCGGCCAGCAGCGCGGCGATCTCCTTGTAGGGAGTGCCCTGGTCGACCGTGATCACCTTGGTCGTCATCACGTCGCGGACCCGCTGGTGCCAGCGCCCGTGGTGCCCGGCCGGGCCCTTGCGCGCCAGGTGGCTGCTCCGGGCCGGGCGCGCGGTCCCGGTGGGGTCCGGGTGATCCCCGTTGTGCTCTTCCACCGCGTCCAGGGCACGGGCCACGTCAGCACTGCTGGCCCGGCCGTGCAGCGACTCGTAGTACGCGGCGCCAAGATGACGGAGCATCGCGTTCAGGTTCTCATCTCGCCTGCTCATCGCTATCTCCTCCGGTCGTAACCGGGCATACTGCCCTCATGATCATTTTCTCACGTGCGCGCCCGGGCCGTCAGGGCTGCATGTCCCGTCCGGCTGGGACCTCGGTCCCCACCCGGCCTGCGCAACGCGGATGAAGCCGCAGAAAATCAGCTCATCGGCCGTGCCGCCAGAAATGATGTTATTTAGTTGGCTGCGGGTAATGCCCAGCGTGCGGTAAAAAAGGTGCCGCCGGCCATTCCTGGCCCTTTCCCGGCAGGATTCTGGCCGGCCCGGGATTCTCGCTACCATGATATCTTTCCCGGCCTGCGGCTGGCCGCTGGCCGGTCGCCCCGGGATAGCCCGGCCGGCGGCCACGGTCAATGCGGGTTGGTGAGCGTTTCGAACGCTTGATTGATCAGGTCGGGCAGTTCGGGGGTGCCGTTATTCTCGACCCAGGCCAGGACGGCGGTGCTGGCCGCGGCGAGGCACGCAGCCACGGTGACCCTGGCCTGGAAGCTGGGCCGGGGCCCAAGCGCCTGGAGGATGAGCTGCTGGGTGGCCATCTGGTCGGCCCAGAGCCGGTCCCGCAGCACGGGTGTGGACACGATGAGCTTGTTCTGGGCCAGCAGTGCGTCGCGGCCGGTGCCGTAGACGTGCTGAAGTCCCTGCAGCAGCGCGGTGCGGATCCGCTGGGTGAGCGGCCAGGTGGCCGGGGTCTGCTCCAGCAGCGCGGCGATCATGGGATCGTAACTGTCGGACAGGGCTACGTCTTCCTTGGCCGGGAAGTAGCGGAAGAACGTCATGTGCGAGACGCCCGCCGCGGCCGCGATCTGCCCGACCGTGGTGGCGTCGTAGCCCCGTTCGGCGAAAAGCTGCAGCGCACTGGCGCGGATGCGCTCGCGGGTGATGTTCTTCTTCCGCTGCCGCCAGTCCGGTTCGGGGTCGGTCATAAGTGTCATCGTCGCGTACCGGCGGGCGGGGCGGTGGCCGCGGGTGGCTGCCGCGAGGTGGTCCCCGGGACGGTGCGGCCGGGCAGGTACCGCAGGCTGGCCAGGACGGCAGCAGCGGTGCTGGCCGCGCAGCTGAGCATGACGATGCTCATGCCGTGCAGGAACGCGCTTCCCGCGGCGGCCTGCAGGTCGCCGCCTGCGGGCAGGTGCCTGGCGAGCTGGGCGGCCTGGGTGATGGAAGCGCGCGCGGTGGCCGCGTACCGGGCGGGCAGCGCGGCGAGGGCGGGCCCGAGGGCGCGGCCGTAACTGGCCGACAGCACGCTGCCCAGCACGGCAACCGCGACCGCCCCGCCGACCTGGCGCAGGGCGCTGTTCACCGAGGCCCCGATGCCAGCCTCGTCGCCGCCTGCAGCGGCCATGACCGCGTCCATCGCGGCGGCGATCGATGCTCCGGTGCCCAGCCCGCACAGGGCCAGCCCGGCCGCCACGACGGCGTACCCGGTGCCCAGGCGGACCTGGCTGAGCACGGCCAGCCCGGCGGTCAGCACCGCCAGCCCGGCGGCCACCGGGATTCTGGTGCCTGCTGACCGGACGGCCTGGCCGGCCGCCCCGCCCGCGACCAGCAGCCCGGCCATCATCGGCAGCAGCCGCAGCCCGGCGCTGACCGGGTCGTAGCCGAGCACGCTCTGCAGATACTGGGGCACCACGAACAGGATCCCGAACAGCGCCACCGAGACGGCCACGGTAGCGGCCGTGCCCCAGGTGAACCGGTTGTCCTGGAACAGCGCCGGGTTGATGACGGGGTTCGCCGAGCGGCGCTCGCGGGCCAGGAAGGCGGCCAGCAGCACCGCCGACCCGGCCAGCAGCATCCAGGTGGGCAGCGCCGCCCAGCCGTGTTCCGGGCCGTTGATAATGCCCCAGACCAGGCAGGTGACCGCCCCGGTGGACAGCAGCGCCCCCGGGACGTCGAGCTCCGGCGCGGCCGGGTTGCGCGACTCGGGCATCAGCACGGCGCCCGCGGCCAGGGTCACGCAGCCGGCAGGCACGTTGATCCAGAACACGGAATGCCACGAGAAGTGCTGCAGCAGCAGGCCGCCGAGTACCGGCCCGAGCGGCAGGCCAAGCGCGACCGCAGCCGTGAGGATACCGATAGCCCTGGGCCGGTCATCATCGCCGAACGCGGCTGAGACGACCGCCAGGGACAGCGGGAACACGATCCCCGCGCCCAGCCCCATCAGGGCCCGCGCCACGATCAGCTCTCCCGCCGAGACCGACAGCGCGCAGCACAGCGACGCAGCCAGGAACACCGCCAGCCCGGCCAGCAGCAGCCGTTTGCGGCCCAGCCGGTCCCCGATCACCCCGGCCGGCAGCATGACCCCGGCGAAGACGAGTGAGTAGGCGTCGACGAGCCATTGCAGGTCGGCGGTGCCCGCGTGCAGCGCCGCCGAGATGGCGGGCAGCGCGATATTCAGAATCGTGAGGTCCAGGCTGACCACGGTCACCGACAGGCACGTCACGGCCAGCATCCACCACTTACGGGCTGCCACGGGCATCCTTCGTTAAGTTAGCCAATAACATGTTACTAGCTAACATTAACAGCGCCCGGCGGGCGCGGCAAACCGGGCCGTCATCCGGCCGCCGCGAAGGGCCAGGCGACTTAGCCGGGGCCCGGGTGGTGCGCCCGGGGCGCGGGCCGGATGACGGTGACCGGCATGTCCGCGTGGTGCACGCAGTAGGTGCTCACCGAGCCGAGCAGGGCGTCGGTGAACCCGCCGTGCCCGCGGCTGCCCACGACCAGCATGTCGGCCCCCTTGGCCGCCCTGACCAGCGCGCCCGCGGGGTGTCCCGCGATGACCTCGGTGTGCACCCAGGCGGGCCAGTGCGGCCCGAACACCTCGGTCACCGCGCTGGCCAGGGTCTCCCCGGCGATCTTGTCCAGGTCCGCCTCATCCGAGCTCACCGGCGCCCAGCCGAAGAACGCCGGGAACTGCCAGGCGATCACCGCGTCCAGGGTGGCGCCGGTCCGCTCGGCCTGCCGGGCGGCCCACCGCAGGGCGGCCACGCCGCCCGGCGAGCCATCCACCCCGACCACGATGCGTGGCTGGCCGGCGGCCGTCTCAGTCATCTCGCTCGTCTCCTCTCACCACGATGGTGCCCGCCCGGCCGGCCAGCAGCGCGGCGGCGTCCGCCAGCTGCCCGATGGCGGTTATCCCGCCCGTGGCCGCGAACCGGCACGCCGCCTCGACCTTGGGCCCCATCGAGCCGGCCGGGAACTCCCCGGCCTGGAGCCGGCTCCGCAGCCGGGCGGCGGTGATCCGCCGGATGGGCCGGGCGGCCGGGGTGCCGTAGCCCTCCTCGACCGCTGCGACGTCGGTCAGCATCAGCAGGGCGTCGGCCCGGACCGAGCTGGCCAGCAGGGCCGCGGTGAGGTCCTTGTCCAGCACCGCCTCCACCCCGCGGAGCCCGCCGGGGCCGGCCACCACCGGGATGCCGCCGCCGCCGGCACAGACCACCGTGACCCCCTGGCCGGCCAGCACCTCGATCAGCTCCAGCTCGACCAGCGCGGCTGGCTCCGGGGACGGCACCACGCGCCGCCATGATGAGCCGTCCGGCCGGACATGCCAGCCGCGCTGGCCGGCCAGCCGCCGCGCCTCCGCCTCCCCGTACACGGGGCCGACGAACTTGGTCGGCTGGCTGAACGCCGGGTCGTCCGCTTTCACCAGGGTGCGGCAGATCAGGCAGGCGGCCCGCTGGCCCGGGCGGGCCGCTTCCAGCGCCTGGACCAGCCAGTAGCCGATCATGCCCTGGGTCTGCGCGCCGAGGACGTCGAACGGGTACGGGTGGGACAGGGCCGGGTCACCGGCGCTCTCCAGGGCCAGCACACCCACCTGCGGCCCGTTGCCGTGGGTGACGACCAGCTGATGGTCCCGCAGCAGCGGGGCGAGCGCGGCGGCGGCCCGGGCCACGTGCGATTCCTGGATGTCGGAGTCGGCCGACTCACCGCGTTCCAGCAGCGCGTTGCCGCCCAGCGCCACCACGACCTTCATGGCTGGCCGCCCAGGGTGGCCACCATGACGGCCTTGATGGTGTGCATCCGGTTCTCGGCCTGGTCGAAGACCACCGAGGCCGCAGACTCGAACACCTCGTCGGTGACCTCCAGCTCAGCCAGGCCACGACGGTCGAAGATCTTCCGCCCGACGTCGGTCTCGGCGCTGTGCAGCGCCGGCAGGCAGTGCATGAACTTCACCGCCGGGTTCCCGGTCGCGGCCAGTACCGCCGCGTTCACCTGATAGCCGAGCAGCAGGTCGATCCGCTTGTCCCACTCGCCGGGCGGCTCTCCCATGGACAGCCAGACGTCGGTGTACAGGAAGTCGGCGCCCCGCACGGCCACGTCGATGTCCTCGGTCAGCGTGAGCGTGGCGCGGGATCCGGCGGCCAGGCCGTCCGCGATGTCGCGCACCTCGGCGGACGGCTGCAACTGCGCGGGCGCGCAGATGCGGACGTCCAGGCCGAGCAGTGCCCCGGTCACCAGCAGCGAGTTCGCGGTGTTGTTCCGGGCGTCGCCCAGGTAGCAGCACGACACCTGCTCCAGCGGCTTCGCGGCGTGGTCGCGCATGGTCAGCATGTCGGCCAGCATCTGGGTCGGGTGCCAGGTGTCGGTCAGCCCGTTCCACACCGGAACCCCGGAATACGCGCCCAGGATCTCGACCGATTCCTGGGCGAAGCCGCGGAACTCGATGCCGTCGAACATCCGGCCCAGCACCCGGGCGGTGTCCTTCACCGACTCCTTGTGGCCCAGCTGGGAATCCCCGGGGCCGATATAGGTGGCATGCGCGCCCTCGTCATGCGCGGCGACCTCGAACGCGGACCGGGTCCGGGTGGAGGCCTTCTCGAAGATCAGCGCGATGTTCCGGCCGGCCAGCCGGCCCCCCGGGTGCCCGGCGCGCTTCTCGGCGCGCAGCCGGGCCCCCAGGTCGATGAGGTAGCGGAACTCCGCCGCGCTGAAGTCGATCTCCTTCAGCAGGCTGCGCCCGTGCAGGTTCATCGTCACTCCCCCGGGCTCACGCGGGATCCCGCTCGATCGGGCAGGTCATGCAGCGCGGGCCGCCCCGGCCACGGCCGAGTTCCTCGCCGGGCACGGTGACCACCTCGATGCCGTGCTTGCGCAGCATCGTGTTGGTCGCCACGTTGCGCTCGTAGCCGACGATCACCCCCGGCGCCACGGCCAGGTAGTTGGTGCCGTCGTCCCACTGCTCGCGTTCCGCCGCCCGGATGTCCTCGTCGGTGCGCAGCACGGTGACCTCGTCCACGCCGGCCGCGAGGGCCAGCATCCGCCAGAAGTCGTCGTTCCCGGCCACCCGCAGCCCGGTGCCCTCCTCGCCCGGCGTCACGGTCCACGACCGCAGGCTGGTGTCGAAGTACGGGTACAGCACGAACGTGGTCCGGTCCACCATGGTCATCACCGTGTCGAGGTGCATCATGGCGTGCGACTGCGGCAGTTCGACGGCGATCACCCGGTCCGCCTGCCCGCTGGCGAACAGGGCGCGGGACAGGATCTCCACCGCCATCGGGGTGGTCCGCTCGCCCATCCCGATCAGCACCGCCCGGTTCCCGAGCACGTGCACGTCACCGCCCTCGATGCTGGCCGGCAGGTGGCCCGCGTCATCGTCGCCGTAGTAGGTGGCGAAGCTGGCCGGGGCGAACATCGGGTGATAGCGGTAGATGGCCCGCATGTGCACCGTCTCGCGCTGCCGGGCCGGCTTGGCCATCGGGTTGACCGAGACCCCGTCGTACACCCAGCACGAGTTGTCCCGCGGGAACAGGTGGTTGGGCAGCGGCGGGAGGACGAAGTCGTCCGCCCGCAGCGTGTCCCAGCGCAGGCTGCTGGCCCGTAGCGGGCTCAGATCAGCCTTCAGAACGCCCCCCACCAGGTACCCGGCCAGGCCAGGCCCGTCCAGGTCCTCGAACAGCGACCGGACCGGCCTGACCAGCCCGGGCCCGAGGATCTCCGGGGTGCACACCCGGTCGAGCACGAAGGCCCGGCCCGCGGCCGTCTCCAGGGTCTGCCCCAGCAGCTGGGCGAAGTAGTGCACCCGGACGCCTTTCTCGCGGAGCACCTCGGTGAACACGTCGTGCTCTTCCTTGGCCTTGCGCGCCCACAGCACGTCGTCGAACAGCAGGCTGCTGATGTTCTGCGGGGTCAGCCGGGCCAGTTCCAGGCCGGGCCGGTGCACGATCACCTGGCGGAGCTGGCCCACTTCGGAATACACGCCCACGGTCATGACGCGCCCCTGAGCCCGGTGCTCTGCCGCGCCGGGGGAACGTGGCCGCTGTCTTCACGGTGAGCCTTGAGGAACGCGTACAGGATCACGCCGATCAGCACGATCACCAGCGCCTCGTACACGGCCGCGTAACCGGCGGCGAACGTGACCCACATGGAGAACAGCACGCTGAGGCCGGCGATCAGCAGGTCGCGGGCCAGCAGCCAGCCCTGCACCCGGCGGCGCTTGGACACCAGGTAGGTGAGCTGGGCGCAGGCGGAGAACAGGTACGGGATGGCCACGGTGACCACGGTCAGCGCGACGAGCTCGGTGAACACGGTCAGCCCGGTCTTGGTGGTGTAGCTCCACAGCATGAGCAGTGAGGGCAGCACGGCCGCGGTCAGCACACCGAACCACGCCGTGCCGCGGCGGTCAGTCCAGTTGAACGCGGCCGGGAACAGGCCGTCCTGTGCGGTCGCCCGGGCGACCTCGGTGGTGACCAGCGTCCAGCCGTTGAGCGCGCCGATGCCGGACACCACGGCCAGCGCCGCGACCAGCTTGCCGGCCCATGCCCCGCCGGTGAAGATCGTCTCGAACGCGTTCACGAACGGCGCGCCGTTGTTGATCAGCGCGTGGTGCGGCACCAGGCCCATCACCGCGGCCGAGACCAGCAGGTAGACGAGCGCGCTGGCGCCGGTGCCGATCAGCGACGCGCGGCCCACGTTCTTCTTCGGGTCCTTGACCCGCTTGGCCGTGATGGCCGCGACCTCGACGCCGATGAACGAGAACAGCGCCACGCCGGCCGCGAGCCCGATCGCGGAGTACAGGCTGCCACCCGAGGCGTTGAACGCGCCGAAGTGGCCGGACGACACGAAGAACCAGCCGACGACGCCGACGAACAGCAGCGGCAGGAACTTCAGCACTACGGTGAGGTTCTGGAACCAGGCCATCTGCCGCACCCCGGCCAGGTTGACCAGGGCCGGGATCCACAGGCCGGTCAGCGCGATGCACCAGTTGCCCAGGCCGGACGGGCGCCAGCCGAACAGGGCATCGACGTAGAACACCCAGGACGCCACGATGGCGGCGTTGCCGGCCCAGCACTGCACCCAGTAGCACCAGCCGGTGAGGTAGCCGGCGAAGTCGCCGAACTCGTACCGGGCGTAGGCGTACAGGCCGCCGTCGGCGTTGGGCACCCGCTTGGTCAGCTGGCCGAACAGGACGGCCAGCAGCATGGCCCCGACCGCGACCGCGGCCAGCACGAGCAGCGAGCTGGTGCCCGCGCTGGCCAGCACGGCCGGCATGGTGAACACCCCGGTGCCGATGATGCTGCCGATGACCAGCCCGGTCGCCGAGGTCAGCCCGAGCGCCCGCGCCTTCTGCTCATTCCGCGGCGACAGGCCCCCGGGCAACTCACGGTGCGGCCAGTGCAGCCGGTGATCACTCGACGTAACAGACATGGTGACCCCCTTGTCACGCGGCAGGCGGTCCGGACAGGTGATCACCTGCCTTCAAGATCATTTTCCCGTCCCCGCCGGTCTTGATCACAGGGCCGGAGGTCCCGCCGGCCGACCACGAACGTCCCCCCAGGTTCCTGCCGGTCAGCCCTGCCCGGCCCGTGCGGGCCGGGCGACGATGGAAGTACGGAACTTCTGGTCTGGCCGTGGCGGCGCCGCCGCCGGGCTAACCGCAGTGCCCCTGGCCGCAACCGCGGCCAGGGGCACGTCAATGTCCCGGCCCGGTCAGCCGCGGCCGGCCTGGGCCCGGGTCCCTCCGGCGCAGTACCCAGCGGCGGCATTCGTCGGCCCCCCACACGATGAACGGGAACGGCACGACGATGGCGAGCTGGGCGGCAGTCAGCGGTGCGGTGCCGAACCAGCTGTTCAGCGTGGGCAGGTAGATCAGTGCCGCAGCGAAGGCCAGCGACACTGCGATCCCGCCGAGCAGGAACCGGTTGGTGAACACGCCCACCGAACGCAGCGAGGCGCGGTTGGTACGGACCGCGAACGCGGTGCCGATCTGGCACGTCACGATGCCGAGCCAGGCCACCGTGGTGGCCTGCCGGTAGCTGTGGTTGAGCGGGCTGCCCGGCCTGGTGGCTGCGCCCGGGTGCCAGCCGCCGTGCCGCAGGGTGAGGAAGAACCCGGTCATGACCAGGACGGCGGAGATGAGCCCGAGGAAGCCCCAGGCCCGGGCGAGCATGGCGCGGCTGATCACGCCCTCGGACCGCGGCCGCGGCGGCCGGTCCATCAGCCCGGGTTCGGCCGGCTCACGGCTGAGCGCAAGCGCGGGCAGGATGTCCGTGCCCAGGTCGATAGCGAGGATTTCCATGACCGTGAGCGGCAGCGGGACCGCGCCGCCGGCCAGCGCGAAGACCAGGAACGGCAGTACCTCGGGCACGGCGTGAGTGAAGATGTAGCAGATGAACTTCCGGACGTTGTCGTAAACGCGGCGGCCGGATTCGACGGCCGCCGCGATGGTAGCGAAGTTGTCGTCGGTCAGCACCATGGTGGCCGCCTCACGGGCGACGTCGGTCCCCGACCGGCCCATGGCCACCCCGATGTCCGCGCGGCGCAGCGCAGGGGCGTCGTTGACCCCGTCGCCGGTCATGGCGACGACCTCGCCGGTGGCCCGGAGCGCGTCGGCGATGCGCAGCTTGGCTTCCGGGGAGCTGCGGGCGAACACCACTTCTTTCCCGGAGCCCAGCACGCCGTCCAGTTCGGGTTCGGTCATCGAGTCCAGCCCGGTCCCGGTGATCACGGCCAGGCCGCCGGCGCCGATGCCGACGCGGCGCGCGATGGCCGCCGCGGTCAGCCCGTTGTCCCCGGTGACCACGTGCACGCGGATGCCGGCCTGGTGAACGCGGGCAATCGCGGCCGGGACGGCTGGCCGCGGCGGGTCGAGCATGGCCACCAGCCCGAGCAGGCTCAGGTCCCGCTCGGCGTCCTCGCGGCGGCCGGGCACCGCCGACCCGGCCGGCAGCACGCGGCGGGCCACGGCCAGCACGCGCAGGCCCTGCCGCGCGTACCCGGTCATGATCCCGGTGACCGTGGCCCGGTCCGCCGCGGTGAACGGCACGTCCTGGTGGCCGCGGCGCACCGTGGCGACCCGGGCCAGTACCTCCTCCGGCGCGCCCTTGGTGTGCACCACGAGGCCGTGGCCCACGTCATCGATGGTCGTCATGAGCTTGAGCCGGGGATCGAACCGGAACAGCTGGCGGCGCCGGGCCTGCCGGCCGGCCGGCGATACGTCCAGGCCGCCGCGGGCGGCCAGTTCGAGCAGCGCGAGCTCGGTCGGGTCACCAGCCGGCTTCCCGCCGGCCCCGTGCAGGTCGGCGTTGTTGCACGCGGCCATGGCGTGGCCGAGTGCGGACCGGCCCGGGTCCGGCCCGTCCGGGTGCGCGGCTGCCGGGGGCGCCGGGCCGGAGTCGAGACTGACCTCGCCGTCCGCGGTCCAGACCCTGGTGGCGCGCATCCGGTTCTCGGTCAGCGTCCCGGTCTTGTCGGTGCAGATGACGGTGGTGGAGCCCAGCGTCTCCACCGCGCTGAGCCGTTTGACCAGGGCACCACGGCGGGCCATGTCGCGGACGCCGACGGCCAGGGCCAGGGTGATGGTGGGCAGCAGCCCTTCCGGCACGTTGGCCACCAGCAGCCCGATCGCGAAACTGGCTGCCGCGGCCAGCCCCAGCCCCGCGGCCAGGCCGATCGGCAGGAACGCGGCACCCGCACCGATGGCCACGAACGCGATCAGCCGGGTGGCCCGCTTCACCTGATGTTCGAGCGGGCTCTGCTGCGGGCCGGCCCGCTGGCTCAGCGCCGCGATCCGGCCCAGCTCGGTGGTCATCCCCGTCGCCGTGACCAGGGCCTGTGCCTCACCGCCGGTGCACGCGGTGCCGCTGAAGATCACGTCGCCGGCCTGCAGCAGCGGCACGCTCGGGTCCGGCGGCCCGGCGGAGCGGGTCACCGGCACGGACTCCCCGGTGAGCGTGGACATGTCCACTTCGAGCGTGCCGGCCAGCAGCCGGGCGTCCGCGCAGATGCTCTCCCCTTCCTCGACCAGCAGGACGTCGCCGGGCACCAGCAGGCGTGCCTCGACCTGCTCGCGGCCGCCGTCGCGCAGCACCGTGGCCTGTTCCGGGAGATACGCGGCCAGTGCCTCCACCGCCTGCTCGGCCTGCATCTCCTCGGCGAACGCGAATCCGGCGTTCAGCACGATCACCACCAGGATCGCGACGCCCAGCCGCGGGCTGCCGCTGAGCCAGGCCAGCATGGCCGCCGCGGCCAGCAGCAAGGCCAGCGGCTGGGTGAACTGCCCGGCCAGCTCGCGCGGCCAGCGCCGCCCGCCGCGCCGGGCCAGCTCGTTGGGTCCCCAGACCTGCAGCCGCCGGGCCGCCTCCCGGCCGGACAGGCCGCCCGGTCCGGAACGCAGGTCCCGGTACAGCTGGGCGGCCGGCTCCAGCGGGTCGACTGGGCTGGCCAGGCCGGCATCGCGCGCGGGACCAGCCCGGGGCGCCGGGTGCCGGTGGCCATTGTGCGCGCCGGGTAGCGCCAGCCGGTTCCTGCCGCCCGGGACCGTCATCGGTACCCCACCTCCGGCCATCTCCCGATAGGCCAGGCCCAGCTTCCACTGCATGTCAGCGGCGGTGGCGGGGCCAGAGACCTAGGTCCCGGCCCAATAATGCTGAACGGCCCGGCCGGGTTGGTGCCTGACGCCTCTAGGCGCGGGGCTGGCCGGGCGGGATGCTGGAACCATGTTTCGCCGACACCCAGCGGCCGTCACCGCCGAACCGCCCGGCCACCCGGGCCAGGAGGGCCTGGGCGCGCTGACCGACCCATCGGTGCCGACGCGGGCGTGCTGCTGCCCGGCCCGGCCGATGTACAAGGTGGTGCTGCCACCGACCGCCGCCCGGCCGCACCCGGTGGATCTGTGGCTGTGCGGCCACCACTGCTACGCGTCCCGGGACGGGCTCGCCGCCGCCGGTGCCGATGTTCAGCGGGTGGACCGGCTCGCCGCCCCGGCTGATCAGCCGGTCCCGGCCAGCGTCTAGCGGCGAGGATGCCCATCAGGCGGCGATCCGGCACCGCGCGCAGCCCAGCCGGACTGGCCGACTGACGCAGCCGCGGCCAGGCCGTCCGGGGGCAGCCTGGGCGGCGGCCACGATCCGCCGCACCTTCGCACCGGCCCCGGCGATGGTGCGCGCGCCGTCAGCGTCCGCGTCATCGAAGCAGCGAGAGCACCGGCATCAGTTCGGCCCGCCGTTCGCCGGCCCGGGGCCGTTCGCCCCTACCGGCCGAGAGAGCGTGCTCCATAAGCTGCTTATATATCTAGGGTGGCGCGCGTATCGCCCACCGGGAAGAGGACATCGTGCGGCACAAGCACCTGGAGCTGAGCGCAGTCCAGGTCATCGCGGGCGTTCTGGCCGCCCTGACGGGAGCACTGGCCGCCGCTTACCTGGGCGTGGCCGGGACCATCATCGGCGTGGCGGTGGTGAGCCTCGCCAGCTCGGTCGGCACCGCCGTGTACCGGTATTTCCTGGGCCGGACCAGGGACCGGCTCCGCTTGGCCGCGGCCAGCGTGAGTACCCGGGCGCGCCGGCCGGGTGACCGGGCTGGCGCCAGGCCGGCGGGCCGCGGCACCGGCTCGGCCGCGCCGCTCACCCTGCTGGCCGGCCTGCATGAGGCCACCCCGGACCGGCCGGGCAGCCAGCACGCTGATCGGGACGCCCGGGCCCGGGCCGGCGGGCGCTGGCTGGAACTCATCGCGGCGGTCGCCACCACGTTCGTGCTAACCATGACGCTGATCACGGGAATCGAGCTGGCCGCCAGGAAACCGCTGGACGCGATCCTCTGGCACCGGCCAGACACCGGGACGAGCATCAGCCACGTTATCCACCCGCCAGCCCAGTCCCCGGGCCGGTCAGCAGCTAGTACGCACCGTCACCGGCCGGCCACCCCGGGCCCTACCCGGCCCGCCGCGAACGCACGCTCCCGCAAGCCGTCCGCGGCGCCTAAGACCACCCCGGCCCCGACGCCCACTGCTTCACCGCCGGCGGTCACCCCGTCCCCGTCCCGGTCACCAAGTCCGTCGGCCGACCCCACCAGCGTCGCTCCCCCGCGGCGGCGATAGCGCGGGTACGCCCAGGGTTCAGTGCCCCGCGGTCCACTCCGGCTCGGTGATCTGCCAGTCGGCATCCCAGGCGGCCAGCCGCCGCTGTTCCAGCAGGCCGTGCAGGAGCAGGCCACCGCCCCACACCAGGAGCCCGAGCAGGGCCACCGCGGTCACGGCGGCCAGCCCGGCCTGGGCCGTGACAGAGCCTTCAAGCGGCGTGCCGGTGAGCCGGCCGGCCTGATCAACCCACACCGGTACCGTGCTGCCCGCCTTCGCTCCCGGTGGCACCAGAATCGGCCCGGCCCGGCGCGCCCCGTCAGGCGCCCGCCACCGCGCCCGCACCGTGCCTGCCGGCACGTTCTGGGCGGTGGCCAGCAGGACAGCGGGCACCTGGCGCCAGGACTGCTCGGCATGAACGGTAGCCGAAGCCACGCGGTAGCTGAGGTGGCCGACGGTCAGCGCGGCCAGCGGGGCGGCCGCCAGGAAGGCCAGGCAGAGACCGGCTACGCCGAGCGCCTCGGCCCGGTCCAAGCCGCGCCGCAGCGGGTTGCGGTCAGGCCATAGCCCACGGACCGCGCGCCCGGCCCGCGCCGCGAACCCGCTCAGCTGCCGTCTCATCCCGCACGCCGCTGCCCATGCTGAGCCCTAGCCCGCGCGACGGAAACTCAGCCGGTCTCGCACCCCGACCACGCCTTCCCGGTGCCGGATGGCGCTGACCAGGAGCGGAGCCATCGCGCGGTTCTCCACCTGCCCGCTCACGGTGACGACGCCGGACCGGACGGTCACCTCGAATCCCCTCGGGTCGAGCGCGAACTCCCCGGCGATCACATCCTTGATCACCCGGTCGCGGATCTGGGTGTCCGGATGGTCGAAGACGCCCAGCAGGTCGACCCGGGTCACGATGCCCACCAGGTGGCCTTCCTCATTGACCACCGGCAGCCGCTTCACCCGGCGGTCATGCATCAGCCGGGCCGCGGCCGACACGCTGTCCTCGGGCCGGACAGTGACCACCGGCGTGGTCATCAGCTCGGCGGCGGTCACCCCGGCGGCCTTGGCCCGCTCCCCGCGCCGCCCGGACCCGAGCAGGGACCCGGCCAGGGCTTCCTGGCCCACCTCCTTGAGCAGCAGATCCGCTTCGGACACCACCCCGACCAGGTGATCCGCGGAATCAAGCACCGGGAAGGCACTCACGTGCAGCTGGCGCATCACCGCCACGATGTCCTTATAGTCGGCCGTCTCCCGGACCGAGACGACGTCCTTGGTCATCACATCGCTAACCCGGGTTTCCATCACCCATCACCCTCTGCGCTGGCCCGCTGGTAGCCTACCCGCTGGTGGCCTGCTTGCTGTCCGGCACAACGACCACCGGGCAGTGCGCGTGGTGCAGCACCGCGGCGCTGACCGAGCCGAGCAGCAGCCGCTGGAACGGGCTGCTGCCCCGCGATCCCACCACGATCAGGTCGGCGTTCGCCGAAGCGGTGATGAGCTCTTCGACCGGGAAGCCGCTGAGCGCCCGCACCTGCACGGAGGGGGCACCGGAATCCCCGAGTTCGGCCGAGGCCTTCGCAACCGCCTCATCGGCCGCCTGCCGCGCCTGCTGCACGGCGGTCTCATCCGGTGGGAGCATGATCGGGCTGCCCGTCCAGCCGCTGGCCGCCACCGGATGCACGGCCAGCACGGTGAGCGGGGCACGGTGGACCGATGCCTCCCGCAGCGCCCACTCCACGGCTCGCTGGGCACCGTGCGACCCGTCGAAACCGACCGTTATCCCAGTCATCTCGGGCTCCTTTCCCGCGGGACCGCGGCCAGCCGGCCCGCGGCCCCGCTTCCAGCGTGCCGCCCGGGACAGCCGCGCCATAGGGCCATCTGGACAGCAACCCAGGGACCGTTGTCCCGGGCGGCCGTGGCCGTACCGCGGCCCGGCCGGGCTGGAATACGAGCGGCGCCAGGCCGGGTCAGCCGGGCGCCGGGCGCGACCGATCAGGGTGCAGCCGCAGCGCCGCCGGTGCGGCCGGCGGGACCACCGGGTACCGCGGTGGTACCGGCCGGAGCGGCTGGTAGGCGGCACCCAGGGCCGGGCGCGGATCGTGCTCTCCCCGGTTCGGCCACAGCGCCATGGCCCGCTCGGCCTGGGCCGTGATCGTCAGGGCCGGGTTGGCCCCCAGGTTGGCCGAGATGGCCGAGCCGTCGATGACATGCAGCCCCGGATGGCCATACATCCGGTAGTAGGCGTCGATGACGCCGCTGCCCGCGTTGTCGCCGATAACGCACCCACCGATGAAGTGGGCCGTCATCGGCACATCGGCGATCTCACCGATGCTGTTCAGCGGGAAGCCGCCGATGCTGGCCGCCACCCGGCGCATGGTCTCGTTGGCCACCGGGATCCAGGTCGGGCTCGGCGCACCGTGCCCCGGCCCGGAGGTGAGCCTGATCCCGCCGCGCCGGGTGCGCCGGGCCCGCACGGTGATCGAATTGTCCAGCGCCTGCATGGTCAGCCCGATCACGGCCCGCTCGGACCAGTGACCGAGTCCGGCGTACAGCGAGACCACCCGCCCGGGGTGGCGCAGCACCTGGGCCAGCCACTTCATTTCCCGCGGCAGCGGGCTGCCGCCGTTGGTCATCAGCGTGCTGAGCAGCCCCATCGCGTTCGAGCCGTGGCCGTAACGGACGGGCTCGATACGGGTGCGCTCATCCGGCCGGATGGACGAGGTGATGGCCACCCCGCGGGTGAAGTCATGCCGCCCCCGGTTCCGCATGGTGCTCAGCGCACCGCCCAGGGCTTCCGAGTTCGTCCTGGTCAGCACCCCGAGCCGGGCCGAGATCGCGGCCAGCGAACCTTCGGCCCGCATCGCGTGCAGCAGGCGCTGGGTGCCCCAGGTGCCAGCCGCGAAGACCACCTGCCCGGCGGTGAAGCAGCGCGCGGCCCGGCGGGCCCGCCACGCGCCGGTGCGCACCGTGTGCACCGCATACCCGCCCCCGTCCACTGGCCGCACCCTGGTCACCGTGGTTTCCGGGTGCACCGCCGCACCTGCCCGCTCGGCCAGGTACAGATAGTTCTTGACCATCGTGTTCTTGGCATTGTGCCGGCAGCCGGTCATGCACTCCCCCACCTCCAGGCAGCCAGTACGGCGCGGGCCCGCACCGCCGAAGAACGGGTCGTCCGCGGTCACGCCGGGTTCCCGGCGGCCGTCCCGGCCGAAGAACACCCCGACCGGGGCCATGGTGAACGTATCGCCAGCCCCCATGTCCGCCGCCACCTGCCGCATGATCTGGTCCGACGGGGTCAGCGTCGGATTGGTTACCACGCCCAGCATCCGCTTCGCCTGGTCGTAGTACGGGGCCAGCTCGGCCCGCCAGTCGGTGATGTGCGCCCACTGCCGGTCCAGATAGAACGCGTCATCCGGTTCGTACAGGGTGTTGGCGTAGACCAGCGAGCCACCGCCGACTCCCGCCCCAGCCAGGATGATCACGTTCCGCAGCAGGTGTATCCGCTGGATGCCGAGACAGCCGAGCTTCGGCGCCCAGAAGAACCGGCGGGCATCCCAGGACGTGCGGGGAAGATCGGCGTCCGCGAAGCGGCGCCCCGCCTCCAGCACGCCGACCCGGTAGCCTTTCTCGGTGAGCCGCAGCGCGGCGACCGAGCCGGCGAAACCCGAGCCGACCACCAGCACGTCATAGTCGTGCGGACGGGCCGGCCGGTGCATCTGCCTCAGCCGATCTCGTAGTCCCGGCGGCGCGCGTGCCGGGTGCGCGCCCAGTACTCGAAGCTGAACCCGGGCCACAGCGCGCGGTTGACGCCGTCGGCGTCCAGGTACCAGCTCGTGCAGCCACCCTCGCTCCACACCGAGCGCCGCAGCCGGCGCTGGATGCCGTCGTTGAACCGGCGCGCCGCCGCCGGCCGTACTTCGATCGTCTCCCCGTTCTCCCTGGCCAGCCGCCGCAGGCAGGACAGCACGTGCTGGACCTGGCTTTCGATCATGAAGACCACTGAGTTGTGGCCCAGGCCGGTGTTCGGGCCGAGCAGCAGGAAGAAGTTCGGGAACCCGGGCACCGTGATGCCGTGATACGCCTCGGCCCCGTCGCGCCAGGCGTCCTGCAGCTTGATGCCGTCCCGCCCGGCCACGTCGAGTTCGGTGAGCGCCTCGACCGTCCTGAACCCGGTGCCGTAGACGATCACGTCGGCGTCGTAGTGCCGCCCGCCCGCGCAGGCCAGCCCGGTCCGGGTGATCCGGTCAATGGGGTCGGTAACGAGGCCGACGTTGGGCCTGGTAAGGGCAGGGTAGTAGTCGGACGACAGCAGGATCCGCTTGCAGCCGATCGTGTAGTCCGGCGTCACCTGCGCACGCAGCACCGGGTCGCTGATCTGCCGCTCGATGTGCCGCCCGGCCGTCCGCCGCAGCGGCGCCATCAGCCCCGGGTGCACGGCGAACCCGGCCGCGCGCAGCTCCAGCATCCAGTAGAGCCCGTCGCGGAACACCCGCATGGTCAGCGGGACGGCGCCGAACGTGGCGCGGACCGCGGGCGGGATCGCGGCGTCCGGCCTCGGCTGGATCCACGGCGGCGTCCGCTGGAAGACGTGCACCTGGTCCGCCTCCCGGGCGAGGTGGGGGACGAACTGGATCGCTGACGCCCCGGTCCCGATGACCGCGACCCGCTGGCCGGCCAGACGGCAGGACCGGTCCCACTGGGCCGAGTGGAAGGCCGGGCCGGCGAACTCCTCAGCGCCGGGTAGCTCCGGGATCGACGGCACATGCAGCGCCCCGATGCCGGACACGACCGCCCGGGCGCGGTACACCTCGCCCGTCGCGGTGACGACGGTCCACCGCCGGGCCGGGCCGTCCCATTCCATGCGCTGCACCGCGCGGCCGAACCGGATGTGCGGGGTGACGCCGTAGCAGCCGGCGCACCGGCGCAGGTAGGCCCAGATCTCCTGCTGCGGGGCGAACATCGCGGACCAGTCCGGGTTCAGCTCGAACGAGAACGAGTACAGGTGGGACGGCACATCGCAGGCACAGCCGGGATACTGGTTGTCCCGCCACGTCCCGCCGAGGTCGTCGTTCTTCTCCAGGATCACGAAGCGGTGGAAGCCCGCCTGCTTGAGCCGGATGGCCAGGCACAGGCCGGCGAAGCCGGACCCGATGATGACGATGGCTGGTGCTTCGCCCGCCCGGGTCATGACCTGGCCCGCCCAGCGTTGTCCACCTGCAGAAGCATAGGCGGCCGTCAGGCGTTACGTTCGGCCGCCTTGACGAGCTCGGACACGCCGTGCTCGATGCCCCGGGCCAGTACGCCGAGATCGGGGGTGCTGGCGAAGTCGCCGGTGACGCCGAACGTGACGGTGTCACAGTAGGTGAAGATCGAGATCCCGGTGCGGAGCGTGCTGGCGATCGGCACGTACGGGATGATCTCCTCCAGCCGGCGCCCCAGCCCGTAGAGCGGCTGCCGGGGGCCCGGCACGTTGGTGGTGACGGTCACGATTTCGCGCTGCGGGAGGGCGAACGTGGCCCTGGTCCCTGGCCAGACCAGCGGGTACGGATAGTAGCTGCCCAGCTCGGCCAGCTCGGCGCCGAGGATCATCTCGTTGCTGTCCTTCAGGGCCGTCAGCTCGGCCCGGACCGCGGCCAGCCGCTGCACCGGGTCAGCCACGTGGACGGGGAGGTTGGCCACCACCGCCGATACCCGGTTGTCGTAGATGTTTTCCTCGCCCGGGGCCCGCAGCGACACCGGGACCAGCGACGGGAGGGTGTGCGGTCCGGGCTGCTCACCGCGCTCCAGCAGCAGGTCACGGAAGCCGCTGCTGATCGCGGCCAGCACGACGTCGTTCACGGTGCCGCCCAGTTCCCGCTTGATCGCCTTGACCTGGCCGAGTGACGCCCGGGCCCACGTGTACCGCCGCTGGCGGCCGATGGGCCCGCTCAGCGACGACCCGCCGGCCGGCCACAGCGCCGGGGCCAGCTTCATGGCCGCCCGCACCGTGCCGGTGACCTGGCGGGCGGACCGGCCCGGGTCGGCGACCACGCCGCCCAGCGCGGCCGCACCCCGCAGCGGGATGAGCGCCGCGTCCACCGCGGCCTCGGCCGCCAGCCGGGTGGGGGCCGGCTCGCCGTGCACCGTGCGGTGATCCGGGGCCGGCGGCGACGGTTCCGGCGTCAGGTCGAAGATGACCCGGTACAGGTCGGTGCCGGAGACCCCGTCGACCACGCAGTGGTGGACCTTGGAAATCAGCGCCCAGCGGCCGTTGGCCAGCCCCTCGGCCACCCAGTACTCCCACAGCGGGTGGTCGCGGTCGAGCCGCTGCGACATAACCTGGCCCATCAGCTCGCGGAGCTGCTCGTCCCCGCCCGGCGCGGGCAGCGCCGTCCGCCGCACGTGGTAGCCGAGATCGAAGTGCGGGTCATCGACCCAGACCGGCCGGCCCAGGCGGAACGGGACGGCGCGCAGCTTGTGCCGGTAGCGGGGCACCAGCGGCAGGCGCCCGGCCACGGCGGCCAGGAACTCCTCATGGCTGGGCGCCGGGCCCTCGAACACCGCGATCGAGGCGATCGCCATGGAGACGTGCGGGTCCTGGTCTTCCGCATCGACGAACAGCGCGTCCAGCGGGCTCAGCCGGTCCATATCGTTCCCCATTTCCTGCGCATCTCCCCTGATCCGAGGCTAAGCCGGGCGCGCGCCGGGGCGCCCCGGCCGGTCGTCCTTGCGGGCGGGACCTTGGTCGCAGAACGCCACGGCGTGGCACTGCCGCCGCCCCGCCCGCGCGGCGCCGGTGGTCTGGCAGGGTAGGGGGCATGACCGCCGATACCGGCCCGCGCCGCTAGCCGGCCATGCCGCCCGGGGAACGCGGCCTGACCGTCGCGGTGACCGGCCCGAACGGGACGTTCGGGTTCGGCCTGCTGCCCTGGCTGCAGGCCGACGGCCGGGTGGCCCGGGTGGTGGGCCTGGCCCGGCGCCCGTTCGACCCCGCCGCGCACGGCTGGGCCAAGATGACCTACCACCGCGGCGACGTCCGGGACCTCGGCGCCCTGCGCGACGCGTTCCGCGGCGCTGACGTGGTGGTGCACCTGGCCTTCCTGGTCAGCGGGGCCGCGCCGGCGGAGACGATCCGGGCCGTCAACGTGGACGGCACACTGAACGCGTTCCGGGCCGCGGCCGCGGCCGGTGCCCGCCGTTTCGTCTACGCCTCCTCCGTCGCGGCCTACGGCTTCCATCCCGACAACCCGGCCGGGATGGCCGAGGACTGGCCGGTACGGGCCGATGACCGGCTGTTCTACGCCCGGCAGAAGGCGGAGCTGGAGCAGTTGCTGCAGGCCGAGGCGGCCCGGCCCGGGCTGCCCGGCCTGTACCTGCTGCGCCCGTGCATCGTGCTGGGCCCGCACGCGATCGGCGGCAAGGGCGTGCTGCCCGGGCTCGTGACCCGGTGGCTGCCGGGGGCCGGCGGTGGCGTGCTGGCCGGGTGGGCGGGCTCGCTGCCGGTCCGCGTCCCGGTGCTGGTGCCCGCGCTGCCCATGCAGTTCGTGCACGAAGATGACCTGGGGCAGGCGCTGCGGCAGTGCGTGGTCGCAGCCGGGCCGCCGGGGGCCTACAACATCGCCGCCGACGGGGTGCTCACCGCCGCCGACGTGGCCCGCGAGCTCGGACTGCTCCCGGTGCCACTGCCGGCCGGCCCCGCCCAGGCGGCGGCCCGGGCCCTCGCCCCCCTCGCGGCCCTGCCCTTCCTGCCGCCCGCCGCGCAATGGCTCACGGCGGCCAGCCATCCGGCGATCGTGGACACGTCCCGCGCTAAACGCGACCTCGGCTGGGTGCCCCGGTACACCGGGCTCGAAGCGCTGCGCGGCACCGTCCTTGCCGGGCCGAAACGCCCCATTCAGTGACGAAGGGTGCGAGGTGACACCAGTCCGCAGGTAAGGGACGTTGGGCCCTGCCCTTGCCGCGCGTCTCCCGGTGTGATGGGGGTGCCCACAGCATGGGGAGGTCACAATGCCGGTGCCCGGCCCGCGAGCAGAACACGACCGATGCGCCGCGGAGCTGGCCTGGTTGCGGATGCTGGCGGCCGAAGAGGCCGGCATGGTGCTACCGGCTGTTTTCGCGCAGCAGCTCAGCCAGGTCATGAGCGCCATCCTGGCCGAGGCCGAGACCACCGCGCAGGCGGTGGCGGCCAGCGTGCCGGACCGCCGCCGGGCCGTGGAGGCGACCCGGTTCCTGTCCGCCCGGCTGGCCCGGATGGCCACCGCCGCGCAGGACGCCGCGGCCGCGGCCGAATGCGGCGACGTGGGCGCGCTGCGCCGGCAACTGCACCGGTTCGAGACCCTCACCACCGCCATGTGGACGGTCCAGGCGGCATTCCTGCCCCGGATGGACGGGGCAGGTCAGCGGGTGACGGCCGGCTGACCGAAGATCCCGGCGGCCGCCGGGTGGCTGGCCCAGCGGGGCTGGGCCGGGCCAGCACCGGTCAGCCGCGCAGGAAGGCGAGCAGGTCGGTGTTGAGCGTGTTCTTGTAGGCGGTGGTGTTGGCCAGGCCGTGCGGGGCACCGGGGTACACCTTGAGCGTGGCGTCCTTGAGGATCTGGACGGACCGGCGGCCGGAGTCGTCGATCGGGACGATCTGGTCGTCGTCGCCCTGGATGATCAGGACCGGCAGGTCGATCTTCCTGAGGTCCTCGGTGAAGTCGGTCTCGGAGAACGCCTTGATGCAGTCGTAGGCGCCTTTGAGCCCGACCTGCATGCTGAGGTCCCAGAACCAGTCCCGCAGGCCCTGGGAGATGTCCGAGCCGGGCCGGTTGGCGCCGTAGAACGGCGCGCTCAGGTCGCGGTAGAACTGGGACCGGTCCTTCAGCACGCTCTCGCGGAGGGCGTCGAACGCCTCGATCGGCTGGCCGCCTGGGTTGGCGCCGGTCTTGAGCATCAGCGGCGGCACCGCGCCGACCAGGACGGCCTTGACCGCCCGGGACGTGCCGTGGCGGCCCAGGTAGCGGGTGACCTCGCCGCCGCCAGTGGAGTGCCCGACCAGGACGGCGCCGTGCAGGTCCAGCGCCTCGATGAGCTGGGCCAGGTCGTCGGCGTAGGTGTCCATGTCGTTACCGTTCCAGGACTGGCTGGACCGGCCATGGCCGCGCCGGTCATGGGCGATGGCCCGGTAGCCCTGGGAGGCCACGAAGTAGGCCTGGTCATCCCACGCGTCGGCGTTCAGCGGCCAGCCGTGACTGAACACGACCGGCTGCCCGGCCCCCCAGTCCTTGTAGAAGATCTCGGTGCCGTCCCGGGTGGTGATCGTTGCCATCAGTGTTCTCCTTGTCGGTAGCGGTGGGCAGCCAGCGGGCGGTCAGGCCGGCACGACATACGGGAAGCCGCTGCTGCGCTGCTGTTCGGTGCCGGACGGCCGCAGCCCGGACGGCACGGCCATCCCGGCGACGAGGGACAGCATGGCCTCCGGGGCGTTGTCGGCCTGGGTCCGCCCGTTGAACCCGGTGAAGCTGTAGACGGCCGGGGTGCCCACCTGGTAGGGCAGCACGTCGGGGAACAGTTCCCGGGCCACCGCCTGGCCGTAGCTGGCCGGGTCGCCGGCCGTCCCGGTGGCCGCCACCACGGCAGCGACCTGCTCGCCGATGTGCTTGGCCGCGGCGCTGACGTCCTCGGCCGGGTGGCGGGTATTGGCCGGGTTGGTGAAGTCGGTGTCGGCGGGCCAGAAGATCGGCCACATCATCGGATGCCCGGCCCGGTTGATCTGCCGCCAGCCGCCCGCGTCGGTGGCCAGTTTGGTGGCGGCCCACACCCCGGTGCGGGCGCCGGGCCGCAGCCGCGGATCAGCGTGCGGGATCTCCAGCACGATCGAATCGACGGTGCTGCCCGCGAAGCTGTTCTTCGCCTCATCCGGGCGCCAGCCAGCCAGATCGACCGCGGTTCCCCTGGCCACCGCCCCGTTGACGATGGCCAGCAGGGACAGGTCGATGTAGAACGAATCGGCGATCCGCCCGGCCCACACCCGGCTGCCGCCCGCGCTGGCCGCTTCCCCGGTGCGGCCCTGCAGCAGCAGTTCGCCGCCGGCGGAGTCGTCGCGGGCCTGGCCGCCGGCCAGGGTGTGCACCCGCAGCGGCTGCCGTCCCTGCGGGTCCGGCTCGCCGAACGACACCCGGTAGGTCAGGTCCTCGAAGTCGGCCCCATCGAAATGCACCTTGAACTCGTAACGTGCCTCCGGGTGGAACCCGGGCTCCGAGTGCAGGCCGTTGACGTCGGAGTTCACGTCCATGACGAACACGGTGCTCCCGCTGCCCGGGAACACGTACAGGTCGTCGAGGTAGAGCTGGCCAGTCTGCGCGGCCAGCGGCGTATCCAGATGGTGCGACACGGAATTCGTCTCCTTGGTGACTAGGGCCTGGGCTTAGCGATCGATGACCCGGTCGGTCAGCAGGCCGAGAACGGCGAACTTCCGGGTCAGCTCGTCGCTGAGCTGATAGCGGGCGGCCAGCGCCTCCGGTGCTGGGTAGCTGAGCTTGGTCTGGTGGCCGTCGGCCCAGACCAGCACCCTGAGCGGCAGGTCCAGGGCCGCGAGTGGTGCGCAGGCCATGACCGGTGTGCCTGTTTCCGGGCTGCCGAAGATGACCACTCTGGTATCGCGCAGGTCCAGGCCGTGGCCGGCCGCTTCGGCGCGGTGGTCGATCACGGCGAAGAGCTTCATGCCCCGGGCGGCGATGACCGCTGACAGCCGGGCTACGGTGTCCTGGACTGACCACGGGCTCAGCTTCGTCACGACCTCGGCGGCCGGGCCGGTGAGTGCTGGGCTGCTGGGGGTCACCCGCTGATCGTGCCAAGCCCGGCCCGGCCGCTCTTCTGTCAGATGACCTGACGTGCTGCCTGCGGGCCGGGCCGGTCAGGGCGGCGGCTGGGGCAGCGCGTCGCGCAGCGCGGCCCGGGAGCTGACGCCGAGTTTCGGGAACAGCCGGTGCAGGTGAAAGCCCACTGTGCGGTGCGAGAGGAACAACCGCTCGCCGATCTGCTTGTTGGTCAGCCCGGACGCGGCGAGCAGCGCGATCTCGCGCTCCTGCGGCGTGAGGGCCGGCGTGGCGCACGCGCTGGCCTGCGGCAGAGCCTGGCCGGCCGCCCGCAGTTCGGTGGCCGCCCGCTGGGCCCACGGCGCCGCCCCGAGGCGGCTGAAGATCTGCTGTGCTTCCAGGAGGTGCGCGCGCGACCCGGTCACCACGCGGGTACGGCGCAGCCGCTCGCCGTAGAGCAGGTGCACCCGGGCCACGTCGAACGGCCAGCGGTCGGCCCCGGGAACCGCGAGGGCCTGCTCGAAGAGCCCCGGAGCGCGGTCGTCCGCGGCGGTGATGGCCATGGCCGCGTGCGCGACCAGGGCCTGGCGGGCCGACAGCCGGGCCACGCCCGCCGCGCGGATCGCGGTGACGTGCGCGGCCGCCTCGGCGTGGTGGCCGGCCCGGGCCGCCGCCTCGACCAGGTCCAGCTGGACCAGCAGCGCGTATGGGACGTGCGGCGCGAGCGTGCCGGCCGGGCTGATCTTGCTGGCCTGCCGGTAGGCCTCGTCGAAATCCCCCCGGCCCAGCGCGGCCAGCGTGTGTACCTGCCACGCGTAGCAGCGCAGCAACTGTGCCTGCCGCGGGGTGGCCCACTGCAGCAGTTCCGCGGCTACCGCACCGGCCGTCCCGTAGTCACCGCGGGCCGCCGCGATGAGGGCCTGGACGTGCCGTCCCGGCCAGGCCAGCAGCACGTAACCGTGCTCCCGGCACCGCCCGGCGGCGTCCTCGGCGAGCCGCTGCGCCTCGTCCCACTGGCCGGTCCAGAACGCGTCCCGGCTCAGCTGCAGCTGGGCGTTCAGCGCGGAGGCCACCGTCCCGCCGTCGGTCCCGCCGCGGACGACCTGCCACAGCGCGGTACGGCAGGCGGCCTGCCGGTCGACGAACTGGGTGGCGAGAGCGATCCGCACCACCTGGGCGGGATTCACCTCCCCGGCCAGCCCGGCTATCGCCATATCCAGCTGAGGCAGGGCGGTGGCCGCGGTGCGCGCCGGGTCGGCGAGCGTCTGGCCGCTCAGCCGCACCACCGCTGGCACGCTGGCGCCCAGCCGGGCGACCGCCGCCCGCAGCGGGCCCCAGAGACCAGGGCGGCCCCCGAAGAAGCAGACCAGCATCAGCGTGTACAGCGCCTCGCCGAGCGTGGCCGGGCCGGCCTCAGCCAGCATGGCCTGGTCGGCGACGGCACCGGTCAGCAGCCGGTGGGCGGTGTCGATGTCGCCGTCGCCGTTGAGCAGCAGGTGCGCGGCGGTCACCGCGGCCTGCAGCGAGCCGGCCAGCGGCACTGAGCTGCTGGCCCGGGACCCGGCCAGCAGCCGGGTGGCGGGGCGCAGATCGCCGGTCATGTCGGCACCGATGTAAGCCGCCTGGGCCAGCCGGCGGCCCTTCCCGGCACCACCCGGGCTGAGTTCCGCTGCCCGGGCCAGTGCGGCCACCGCCCCGGTCGCGTCGCCGCGCTGCAGCACGCGTTGGGCGCTGTCTTCCAGCAGGCCGGCGACCTGCTCATCCGGTCCCTGGGTGGCCTCGGCCAGGTGCCAGGCCCGGCGGTCGGGCTGGCCGGCGAACAACGCGGCCAGCTGCCGGTGAGCCTGCCGGCGGTCGGCTTCGGTAGCCAGCTCCACGACCGCGGAGCGGATCAGTGGGTGCCGGAAGGCCAGCCGGTGCGTGTTCGCATCCACGTGGGCCAGCTCCGCCCGTTCCGCGGCGGCGAGCTCGGCCAGCCCGTCGGATGACGTCCCGAGCGCGTCCAGGATCCGGAGGTCACCAGTGGCGTCGAGGGCGGCCAGCAGGAGCAGCCGCTGAGCGGCGGCCGGCAGGCCTTCGACCTGGGCCGCGAACAGTGCCTGCAGCCGCCGGCTCAGTGGCAGCACGGGGGGCAGGCCCGGGCGTCCCGCGATGTCCGCGTGCCGCAGCACGGGCGGCAGCTCCAGCAGGGCCAGCGGGTTCCCCCGCGCCTCGGCCAGCACCCGTTCGCGGGTACCCGCTACGAGTTCCGGGAATCGCGCGCTGAGCAGCTGGCCGGCCGCGTCGTCGTCCAGCGGCCGGAGATCGAGTTCCGGGAGCCCGGCGTTCTGGAAGAAGCCGCCCCGGCCGGTGCGTGCCGCGCCGAGGAACCTGGCCTGGCTGCCAGCCAGGCGGCGGGAGACGAGCCCGAGCACGGCCGCGCTGGCCCGGTCCAGCCACGGCAGGTCGTCGACGACCATGAGCAGCGGGCGGGTGGCGGCCGAGCGCCGGAGCACGGTCAGCACGGCGGTGCAGACGACCAGCCGGTCGGGCGCCGCGCCGTCGCCGAACCCGAGCGCGGCGTTCAGCGCGTAACGGTGCCCGCGGGCGAGCCCGGAGAACTCCTCGTGCAGCGGCAGCAGGAGCTGGTGCAATCCGGAGAACGGCAGGTCAGCCTCGAACTCCACCCCCGCCGCCCGGACCACGCGCACGCCCGCCACGGCCGCGGCCGTGGCCGCGGCATCCAGCAGCGCCGTCTTGCCGACGCCGGGCTCGCCGAGGACCAGCAGCGCACCGGGCAGGCCGGCGGTGCCCGCCAGCAGCGCCTCGATGAGCGCCAGGTCGCGGTCCCGGCCGAGCAGCTCACGCTCCGCGGTCAGGACATTCATCGTCTCCCCGTTTCCGCCGGCCCGGGCGGCTGCTGCGCCGTACTCAGCCTCACGCAGATCAGCGTGGGGCGGCCCCGGGGGATACCCGGGTCGTGTCCCGGGGTTGTGCCCCGGGGAGCCGCACCCCCGGGAGCCTGGCCGGGGCTGATCGCAGTGCCGGAGACGGCCAGGGTCACCGTGCAACGAGCCCGGCTGAGGCGGCCTTCCCCGGGTCCGGCCGGGCAGGTTACGCTGTGCGGGCAGGTGATGGTGCAGCTCCGGCGCGGTGCTGGGGCGGCTGGTGGCCGTGGTACATGCGAGGCCTCATGAACGTTTGCGCCCGGCTGGGCGACCCGGAGGCGCCGCTGGGGCAGGACTGCGCCCCAGCCGGCCGCGTCGTGGTGGCCGGCGTTACGGGCCAGGCGTAGCCCGCGCGGATGGCCATCCGGTCCGGCCGGCCAGACCGCGCGCCAGCGCTGACTGACCGGCGCAGCGAACGTGCGCTTCTCGACCGGCTGCGCGACGCGGTGCGGGCTGGGGAGAGCCGGGTGCTGGTCGTGCACGGCGACCCGGGCGTGGGCAAGACCGTGCTGCTGGACTACCTGGCCCGGGGCACGTCGGGGTGCCGGCTGCTGCGCGTGGCGGGTGTGCAGTCGGAAATGGAGCTGGCCTTCGCCGGGCTGCATCAGCTCTGCGTGCCGATGCTGGACCGGCTCGACCGCCTCCCGGTACCGCAGCGTGCGGCACTGCAGACCGCGTTCGGGCTGAGCGCCGGGCCGCCGCCGGACCGGTTCCTGGTCGGCCTGGCCGTGCTCAGCCTGCTGGCCGAGGCAGCCGGGAAACGCCCGCTCATCTGCGTGATCGACGACGAGCAGTGGCTGGACCGCGCGTCGGCCCAGGCGCTGGGGTTCGCCGCGCGGCGGCTGGGCGCCGAGCCGGTCGGCCTGGTGTTCGCGGCCCGGCAGCCGGGACCGGAGCTGGCCGGGCTGCCGGAACTCGAAGTGGCCGGGCTGAGGGAGCACGACGCCCGGGCCCTGCTCGAGTCGGTGCTGGCCGGGCCCCTGGACACGCGGGTGCGGGATCTCATCGTCGCGGAGACAGCGGGCAACCCGCTGGCCCTGCTGGAACTGCCGCGGGGGCTGACGCCCGCCGAGCTGGCGGGCGGGTTCGGGCTGCCTGGCCTGGTCCCGCTGGCGGGCCGGATCGAGGACAGCTTCGGGCGGCAGCTGGACGTCCTGCCGGAGCAGACCCGGCGGCTGCTGCTCGTGGCGGCGGCCGATCCGTCCGGCGACCCGTCGCTGGTGTGGCGGGCGGCCGGGCGGCTGGGCATCCCGGGCGAGGCGACCGCACCGGCCGTGCAGGCCGGGCTGGTGGAGTTCCGCGCCCAGGTGCGGTTCCGGCATCCGCTGGCGCGCTCGGCGGCCTACCGGTCGGCGTCGTTCGCGGACCGGCGGGAGGCACATGCGGCCCTGGCGGACGTCACCGACCCGGACGCTGACCCGGACCGCCGGGCCTGGCACCGGGCCCAGGCCGCGGCCGGGCCGGACGAGGCGGTGGCCGGGGAGCTGGAACGCTCGGCGGCCCGGGCGCAGGCCCGCGGCGGGCTGGCCGCGGCCGCGGCGTTCCTCGAGCGTTCGGTCGCGCTCACCGTCGACCCGGCCCGCCGCACCGAGCGGACGCTGGCCGCGGTGCAGACCAGCCTGCGGGCCGGGGTGTTCGACCGGGCCCGTGAACTGCTGGCCGCGGTGGAGGCGGGGCCGCTGGACGAGTTCGCCAGCGCCCGGGTGGACCTGCTCCGCGGTCAGCTCGCGTTCGCCTCGGGCCTGGGCAGCGACGCCCCGCCGCTGCTGCTCAAGGCGGCCAAGCGGCTCGAGCCACTGCACCCCGACCTGGCCCGCGAGACGTACCTGAACGCGTGGATCGCGGCCATGTTCGCCGGCCGGATGGCGGGCGCGGGCGATCTGGCCGAGGTGTCCCGCACGGCCCGGGCGCTGCCCCCGCCCGGGCACCCGCCAGGGCTGGCCGACCTGCTGCTGGATGGCCTCACCCAGCTGGTCACCGACGGCCCGGCGGCCGCGGCGGGGGCGCTGCGCCAGGCGGCCAGCGCGTTCGCCAGCCGTAACATCGCCGCTGAGGAAGACCTGCGGTGGGGCTGGCTGGCCCAGGCGGCCGCCATCGTGCTGTGGGACGAGGACCTCTGGCACGCGATCGTCATCCAGCAGACCCAGCTCGCCCGTGAGGCCGGCGCGCTCGACCAGCTGCCGATCGACCTGGCCTCCCAGGCCGCGACGGTGATCCGCAGTGGTGACTTCGCCGCGGCGACGTCGCTGATCGCCGAGGCTGACGTGGTCTCGGAAGCGACCGGGATCCGGTACCCGCCGTTCGCGTCGCTGTGGCTCGCGTGCCTGTCCGGCCGGGAAGCGGAGGCCATGGCGCTGATCGAGTCCACTATCGACGAGGGCACGGCCGGCGGCCAGGGGCACGCGGTGAGCTTCGCGCAGTGCATGGCCGCCATCCTGCACAACAGCCTCGGCCGTTACGCCGACGCGCTGGCCTCAGCCCGGCTGGCCAGCGAGCACACCCCCGAACTGTATGTCTCCATGTGGGCGCTGCCCGAGCTGATCGAGGCGGCCGTCCGCACCGGGGATCTCCGGGCCGCCGGGCAGGCCCTGAACCGGCTGGCGCAGACCACCCAGGCGGGCGGGACCGACTACGGCCTCGGCATCGAGACGCGCAGCCGGGCGCTGCTCAGCGAGGGCCAGGCCGCGGACAGCCTGTACCGGGGGGCGATCGACCGGCTGGGCCGGACCCGGCTCCGGCCCGAGCTGGCCCGCGCCCATCTGCTCTACGGCGAGTGGCTGCGCCGGGCGGGCCGCCGCGCGGACGCCCGCACCCAGCTGCGGACGGCCCATCAGGCGCTGGCCGCGATGGGCGCCGAGGCGTTCGCCGAGCGGGCCGGGCGTGAGCTGCTGGCCACCGGGGAGACAGTGCCCAGGCGCCCGCTGGAGGTCCGCACCGAGCTGACCGCGCAGGAGGCGTCCATCGCCCGGCTCGCCCGGGACGGGCTGACCAACACCGAGATCGGCGCGCAGCTGTTCCTCAGCGCCCGGACTGTCGAATGGCACCTGGGCAACGTGTTCATCAAGCTCGGCATCAGGTCACGCCGCGAGCTGCGCCGGGCCCTGGGCCAGGTCCCGGCGGCGCCGTAGCGTCCGGCAGCGGTTCTGGCCGCACAATGGAACGCGTGACGCCGAAATCCACCGAGCCCGGGTTCGTGATCATCGGCGGTGGCGTGGCCGGCGGCAATGCGGCCGCGACCCTGCGCGAGGAGGGTTTCGCTGGGCCGGTGGTGCTCATCAGCCGCGAACCCGGCGTCCCGTTCGGGCGCCCGCCGCTGTCCAAGACCTACCTGCGGTCGGAGGAGGACCTCGACGCCTGGTACGTCAGGCCGGCCGACTGGTACGCCGGCCACCATGTCGAGCTCCGCCACGAAGCCGCGGTGGTGGCCGTCGATCCAGCCGCGCATACCGTCACGCTGGACTCCGGGGCCCAGCTCGGCTACCAGAAGGTGCTGATCGCCACCGGGGGACGCAACCGGCGGCTCGCGCTGCCCGGGGCTGGCCTGCCCGGGATTCACCACCTGCGCACCGTGGCCGAGTGCGATGCGATCAAGCGGGAGGCGGCGCCGGGCCGGCGTGCGGTCGTGGTGGGCATGGGGTTCATCGGCTGCGAGGTAGCGGCTTCGCTGACCCAGCTGGGCGTCCGGGTGATCACGGTCTTCCCGGGGCGGGTCCCGCTAGCGGCAGTGCTGGGCGGCCAGATCGGGTCGCTGATCGGCGCCATCCACCAGGCCAAGGGCGTCGAACTGCGGCCCGGCGAACAGGTCGCCGCGTTCGAGGGCAGCGGACGGGTGAACGCGGTCGTGACCGCGGCCGGTCACCGCATCGGGTGCGATTTCGTGGTGGCGGGCGTCGGCATCGAACCCGACATCCCGCCGGTCGCCGTGGCCCAGGATAACGGGATCCTGGCCGACGAACTCTGCCGGGCCAGTGCGGCTGACGTCTACGTGGCCGGCGACGTGGCGAACCAGCTGCACCCGCTGTTCGGGCGGGTCCGGGTGGAGCACTTCAACAACGCGGAGAAGCAGGGCGCCGCGGCGGCCCGGTCCATGCTCGGCTCAACCGCGCCCTACGGCTACCTGCACAGCTTCTGGTCCGACCAGTACGAGCACAAGATCGAGTACGTCGGCCACGCCGCCAAGTGGGATGACTTCGTGATCCGCGGCAGCGTCGAAGAGGGCCGGCTGATCGGCTTCTACCTGGCCAACGGGGTGGTGCTGGCCGCGGCCGGCCTCGACCGCGGCGGTGATCCCGAGCTGGACAGCCGTGGCGAGATGGCGGCCTGTGCCCGGCTGGTGGCGGCCCGGGCCCGGCCGGCTCCGGCCGTGCTGGCCGACGGCCGCACCGACCTGTGGTCGCTGGCCGGCCCGGGAGCGCCGTCCTAGGCGTTCGAGAACAGCGGGATGTTCGCCCCGCTGATCGGGGCCAGCGGGCTGTCCAGCAGCGCGACGATGAGCTCCGCGACGTCGTCCGGGGTCAGCCCCGGGCGCAGCGCCGGGTTGGCCCGCCGCAGCATCTGCGTGTCGACAGCGCCGGGGCTCAGGCAGATAGCGCTGATGCCGTGCTTCCTGCCCTCGACCGCGATCGCCTCGGTGAGCCCGATGACCCCGTACTTGGACACGTTGTATGCGGCCAGCCCCGGGAACTTCTCGGTGGCGTAAACGCCGGACAGCGACCCGATGTTGACGATCCGGCCCAGGCCGGCCCGGGCCATGGCGGTGAACGCCGCTCGGCAGCACAGGAACGTGCCGGTCAGGTTGACGCCGAGCGTCTGGTCCCACACGGCGGACGTGGTCGCGGCGAACGGCGCGGGGGTCAGCACCCCGGCCGCGCAGATCAGCGCGCCCAGCTGGCCAGCCGCAGCGACCTCGGCGAACAGGCGCCCGACCGCGGCCTCGTCGCTCACGTCCGCCGGCACCGCCGTGGCCTGTCCGCCGCCGTCCCTGATCCGGGCCGCCACGCGATCGAGAGCCTGACCGTCCCGGGCGGCCAGCACGACGTGAGCGCCCGCCGCCGCCACGGCCGCGGCCGTGGCCGCCCCGATCCCGCGGCTGGCCCCGGTGACCACCGCCAGCCGTCCCGCCAGCCACCGGTCCGGGGAGGCGGGCGGGGTACCTCCGGCCCCGTGCCCGATCAGCTCACCCATCAGCCACCCGCTGGTAGAGACGCTCATGTGCGTCCAGGGTCAGTTCCAGGTCAAGGTGGTCCTGGGCGTGCTCCCGGCAGGCCGGCCGGGAAATCCCGGCCACCTTGGACACTGCCCCGGCCGCGGCGGCCAGGTCGTCGGGGGGGACCAGGAACCCGGTTACCCCGTCCATGATCACTTCGCTGAGCCCGCCGCGCTGGAACGCGATAACGGGAGTCCCGCACGCCTGCGCCTCGGCGGCGGCCATCCCGAACGGCTCGTCCCAGCGGGCCGGGTACAGCACCACGGCCGCCCGGGCCATGGCCTCCCAGAGCAGCGCCCGGGGAACTCCCGGGTGCACGGTCACTCCGGGCCAGCTTCGCCGCGGGTCGATCTGCTCCCGGCTGTACCCAGGGTCGTAGACGTCGCCGTAGACGTCGATCGGCACTCCAGCCGCGTGGGCGATGTCGATAGCCTCAGCCGTGCCTTTCTCCGCGGTCAGCCGGCCCGCGTACAGCGCGCCCTGCCCGGCGGCCCCCGACCAGGGAATGACGCCGGTACGCGGATACGGCGGCAGGACCGCGTCGACGGGGACGACCCGGCGCCAGGCGCGGGCCTGGAAATGCGACACTGACGCCACCGCGGGCGGTCGGCTGTGCGCAGCGGCGTGGCGGAGCGCCGCCGACACGGCCGTGTCCGGGGGCAGGTGGAGCGTGTGCACCACCGGTGCCCGCAGCCCCGTGGCCAGCCGGACCGCGGGCGCGTCGAACGCGTGGTTGTGGATCACGTCATAGTGGGTCGCCTGCATGGCCAGGTAGGCGGCGCTGAACGCGGATGCGGCCGCTGCCCCCGCTGGCCCGTCTTCCCCCGGCCCGTCCCCGGCCGGCCCGGCCACCCGGTAGAGCGTGCCCGCCAGCGACGCGGGATCGGCGCCGGTGTCGATCACCTCGACCCCCGGGATGTCTGAGCCGGCGGCGGCATAGACGTGCACCTGGTGCCCCCGTCCGGCCAGGCCGCGGGCCAGGTCGGACACGAACGCCTGCGAACCGCCGCGCTGGGGCTCCCGGATGGCCGTCACCAGCGGCGCCATGATCGCGATCTTCATCCCGGCAGCACCTTGAAGGCCAGGTCGCGCGGCGGATTGATACCCAGTACCTCGAAGGGAACCTGGGGCGAGCCGCGCCGCCGGACCTCGCCGGCCGCGCTGGGGTAGAAGATCTCAGCCAGCTGAACGGCCTCGGGATAGCTGCCGAACCCCACCGACATCGGCCCGGGGAAGCGCACATACCGGTAGCCGTGGGCAGCGAGCCAGTTGATGTGGTTCGGCCAGATGATGGCCACTAGCCCAGCCGGCCTGCATACCCGCTCCATCTCGGCCAGGCCGGCCTCGCCACCATGCGCTGGTTCGGGAGTGAACGCCGAGCAGGCCACGACCAGGTCGGCGGAATCGCCGGGCACCGGCAGCTCGTCGAAGAACCCGCCGGTCACCCTGACCCGGTCCAGGTGGCCCGCGGCGGCCAGCTTCCGGCGCAGAATCCGGCGCAACGGCAGCGCGGGCTCCACCGCCACGATGTGCTCGCCGCGCTCGATGAGCTGCATCGTGAGCCGTCCCGTGCCCGCGCCGACCTCGGCGATCCGGCCGACGTGGCGCGGCAGCCAGCCGACGACTCCGGGATGCAGCCGCTCGGCGATGGCCAGCCGCTCATAGAGTTCCGGTTCCAGCCGGTACAGCAGTTCCCAGGCCAGGACCTCGTCCTCGCGCGGATCACCGTCTCCCGCGGGGTCAAACCGGCGCGCCTCCTCGCGGGTGAACACGGTCAGGTCGGCCCGTGTGTACCGGCTGCGCAACTGCGGGCCGGCCCGGGCCGGGACCTCAGGCCTGGTCACCGACCTCGGCCCAGTTCTTGTCGGTCTCCCAGACCCGGACGGAGCGCAGCAGCCCGTAGGGAAGCTCGGGCCTGAGCCGGTCCCAGAACGCCATGGCCAGGTTCTCAGCGGTCGGGACGCGCCCCTTGAGCCACGGCACATCGGTGTTCAGGTTGCGGTGATCCACGTCGCGGATGACCTGCCTGCTCATCACGTCGGCCAGCGTTTTCAGGTCCAGGACATAGCCGCTGACCCGGTCGACCTCGCCGGCCACGACCACCTCCAGCACGTAGTTGTGCCCATGCAGATGCACGCATTTCCCGAACAGGCGCCGGTTCTCCTCACCGGACAGGTCAGGGTCACACAGCTGGTGCGCGGCACTGAATGATTCGCGGCGACCGACCAGGACGGCCATCAGCCTTGTCCTCTTTCGCGAGCTTCTGTTGACGTCAGGCTACTTGAGTGAGCCCGCCCTGGAACGAGGCGGACCTGGCCGCCGGCCCCCTCCGGCCCACTCGGTGACCTGTTCCCGCCCGGTGACTGGGCCCGGCACCACGCGCTGCCTTCCCCGGCTCTGCGCGCGCTGGTGGGAGCACTTGTGGCCGCAGTCCCCCGGCCCGGCCCCGGCGGCGGCAGGCCGGCCCGGATGGCCAGGGTGGCGTCGTTGAACCGGGCGCCGTGGCAGGTCGGGCAGGTCCCCGGCCTAGCGCACCGGGGCCGGCCGGCCGGTGCGCGGATCAGGCCGGCGGGCCGGCCTCCCGTCCTGCGGCGCCGTGCGCCCGCAGTTCGGTGCGCAATTCATGGCTGCCGTATTCAGTCGAGCTTTCGTAATAAAGACGCAGGCCTTCGCCAGGGAGCTGGACAACCGAAACGTAGCGCAATGCGCCCCCGCCGACCGGGCTGGAAACCGGGCCACCCACTGCCCGGTAGCACGATCCGTCCCACCGGGCCAGCCCGGTCCATTCCTCGTAGTTCTGCGCCGCCGACGCCCGCCCATCGAAATAGGCATAACCGCCCACGGCGGCCGTTATCCGGGTACCCCGGCTGTACCAGGTTCCCGGTTCGGGCTCCATTACCGGCTGGCCGGTGGCAGCGTCCACGCTGATCATCCGGTCGGCGTTCTCGTCCCCTTCGGTCAGCGGGTGCGCGGTGGCCCAGACGCGCAACTCCGGGTCGCGGCGCAGCACCGGGTCTTTGATGCCGAACTCCGCGCTGCCCGGAAAGATAGTCGTGCGCGTGCTCGCACTGAAGTCCTGCGGCCGGTCCGCGCGCAATCTCTCGATCCGCCAGTGCTTCGAGTTATAGGTGGCACAGCTGAGGTACAGATCCCAGTGGCCCTCAGGCGTCACATCCAGGGCTGGGCGCTCCAGTGACTCGGCATCCATGTCTTCTTTGCCGACCGACCACAGCGTGTCAAAGTGGACACCATCGCCAGCCGGGGAACGGGCTACGAAAGCCCGGTTCCCCCGGCCCTGGTCGACTGGGTGCCGGTCACGATAGGCCAGGTAAATATGCTCACCGTGCAGGAGAGCACTCGCCGCACCAATCCAGTTGCCCGTTCCGTGCGCGGCGTGCAGCACCGGCTGGCTGTCCTCCCACCGGGGCAGCATCACTCATCCAGCCGCTCCATCTCCTGCACATGTGCTTCCTGCACGCGCAAGATTGCCTCCGGGCCGCGGAACAGCACCACCCAGCCGTCCTCGATCTCCACGCTGGAGATGTCCGCGAGCGTCTCGCGGACCACCTCCTCGTCATCTCCGTAAACCATCCGGTAAGTCGCCATCCGGTTCCTCCTCCACATGCTGGCGGCCAGGACCACCACCTTGCCAGCAACGGCGTGCCCAGGCCAGGACAGGGCGCCCCTATTCTGCCTTGAGCAGGCCACGTGCGAGCACGACCGGAACGAACAGCTCACGGTAGCCGTGCTCGTCGAACAGCACCGTGACCTGATCGCCGTCGTAACGTTGCACGGTGCCGTGGCCCCAGCGCCCGCTTACCACGCGGACGCCGACCGGGAACGGGACATCACCCGGCGGGAGCGGCGGGTGGGCGAGGTCGTTGTCACAGTTCCCGCACGGGCCGGGGTAGTCCTGCCCGAAGTAGCTGAGCAGGAAGGACCGGCGGCAGCCGGCCTGCTCGGCGTACCGGCGCATCATCGTCAGCCGGGTGCGTTCCACCTCGTCCTCGCGGTCCGTCTGGGCCTGCGATGCCTCGACCGCGGCGGCTACGGTCAGCTCCCCCGTCCAGCGGACTTCGCCGTCCGCCTGCCAGGCGGCCGCGCCGATGTCGGCCAGCCGGGCCAGCGCGGCCGTCTCCAGCCGGGTGCCAGGACCGGCCGGCTGGCCGGCCGCCAGGGCCGCCGCGGTGCGGGCCACCGGGCCGCTGGGGACGCCCCTGCCGATCAGGTGGCGGGCCAGCTCGAAGTCGTCGAACCGGTACAGCAGCCGCACGTGCGAAGGCTGGCCATCCCGGCCCGCCCGGCCGAGCTCCTGGTAGTAAGCATCCAGCGACGGAGGCGGGCCGAAATGCGCCACCCAGCGGACGTCTGGCTTGTCGATACCCATGCCGAACGCGACCGTGGCCGCGATGATCCGCGCCGCGCCGCCCAGGAAAGCCGCCATCGCCTCCCGCCGCTGGCGCCCGGACAGCCCGGCGTGGTACAGCGTCACCTGCTCCCCCGCCGCGGCGAGCGTGTCGTGCGCCGCCTGGGCGTCGGCGTGCGTGGCCGCGTAGACGATTCCCGGGCCGGCGAACTCCCGCGCTGTCCGGAGCAGCTCGCGCTCCTTGTCGGGCACGGTATGGACGTGCTGCGCGGACAGCTGGATGTGCGGCCGGTCGAAGTCGCCGATCACCACCTCCGGCTCGCGCAGGCCCAGCCGCCGGATGATCTCCTCCCGGACCGGCGGCGCGGCCGTCGCGGTCAGGGCCAGCCGGACCTGGGCCCCGACCGCCCCGGCCTGCGCACCGAGCCGCATGTAGTCCGGGCGGAAGTCATGACCCCACTGGCTGATCAGGTGCGCTTCGTCCACCGCGAACAGTCCCGGCCGGGCGCGCCGCAGCGTGTCGCGGGTCTCGGCGTTGGCCAGCTGCTCCGGCGACAGGAACACGAACGTGTCTGAATCACACGAGGCGAGCAGCGCCGCGGCCCGCGCACCAGCCGACTGCTGCGAGTTCAGCACGATGGACCGCAGCCCCGCCGCACGCAGGTGCGCGAGCTGATCATCCTGCAGCGCGATGAGCGGCGACACCACCAGCACCGGACCCGGCCGCAACAGCCCGCCCAGCTCGTAGATGGCCGACTTCCCGCCACCTGTCGGCAGCACCGCCAGCACGTCACGGCCACCAGCCAGCGCCTCGACCGCGGGCCGCTGCCCGGGGCGGAGCTGGTCAAAGCCGAGGCGGTCCCGGGCCAGCTCCTCGATCATGGTGCTGGCTGGCCTGCATTGCTGCCGCTCATCCCCCTAGCATCGCGTCACCGGCGGCGGAGCCGGATACCGGGTCCGCCGCGGCCCGGGCCCGAACTTGCCGACCGCAAACGTTTGTTCGTACAATGCCGGGCCATGGGAACGCCCGCAGCGGCAGGTCAGGCCGGCCCTGAACTGCCAGCCGAGACGATCGAGACCCTGCAGGCGACCACCCGGGTGCTGGCCGGCGTCGCGCTGCGCAGCGTTGACGTACTGAACGGGGTGGTGACCCTGCCGCAATTCCGGATGCTCGCCGTCCTCGCGGACCTGGGGCGGGCCCGCTCGTCGCAGGTGGCCCGGGCACTCGGGCTGGAAGCCTCGACCGTGACCCGGCTGGCTGACCGGATGGTCACGGCGGGGCATGTGCGCCGAGGCCGCGAAGCTGGGCACCGTGGCGTGGTGACGCTGGAGCTGACCGCGTCCGGCCAGGATCTGGTCAGCCAGGTCGCGGCCTGGCGGACGCGAGAGCTGGCCCGGATCTTCCGGCAGCTCCCGCCAGCCGCGCGGAACCAGGTCACCGCCGTGCTTCGTCAGCTGGTGGCAGCGGCGGGCGAGGGATACGGGACGATCTCCCGCAGCCTCGTCCCCGTGTGAGCCGGCCCGCAGCAAGGCCGGCTCGACCATGCCAGCGCTACCCGGCGGGCGGCACCGGCACCGGCGATCCCGCGACCTGGCCGCGGCCCACCCCGCTGGCCGCCCGGAAGCAGCTGGGACCGCGGACCGGGCGGTGACCACGCTCTACCACGCGCACTACCAGTCACTGGCCCGCATCGCCACGCTGCTGGTCAGCGACACCGTGACCGCGGAGGACATCGTCCAGGCCGCGTTCGTCTCGCTGCACGGCGCGTGGCGGCACCTGGCGGACGAAGACCAGGCCCTGGCCTACCTGCGCCGGGCCGTGGTCACCGGGGCCCGGGCTCCGCACCCGGCCCGGGCCGGTTCGGCCAGCCCGCCCCCGGACGGCGTCCCGGCCCCCGGGCCGGGCCGGAGCACTCCGGAAGCGTTCCTGATGGCGGCGCTGCGCACGCTCCCAACGCGCCAGCGCGAAGCCCTGATCCTCAGGTACTACGCGGAGTGGCCCGACGCCCAGATCGCCGCGGCGATGGGCATCAGCGCCCGGGCCCTGGCCAGCCAGCTGGTACGGGGGATGTCCGTCCTGCGGGCCAAATCCGGGCGCGGCTGCGCCGGCCCGCCGCCGGATCCGCCGGGCGGGCCACCCGCCCGGCCGTCTGACGGCTGACCGGGGCCGGGCCGGGCATCACCGGCCCGGCCCCGGATGCTGCCGGTCAGGTGACGACGATGCCAGCCGGGGTCGCGCCCGCGGGCAGCGGAACTGGTGAGCTGGCCACCTCGGCCAGGCGGCCGCCGTGCACGGCGAACACGCCGACGGCGCCGGCCTTGCTCTCGTCCACGTACAGGAAGCGGCCGTCGGGGCTGAGCCGGGCATCGACCGCGCCCACGCCGGAGGCCCGCACCGGCGTGCTGCCGAGCAGCGTGAGGGCGCCGCTGGCGTGGATGAAGTAGCGGGAGATCGTGCCGGACGCGGTGTTCACGGTGAACAGGAACCGGCCACTGTGCGAGATCTCCACCCAGCAGGGGGCCATCTGGCCGTCCGGGAACGGCGAGGAGCCGATTGGGGCCAGGGCCCCGTTACCGGCGACGCGGAACGCCGAGACCGTGCCGGAGTCGGCCGCCGTGTTGTGCGCGTTCGACACGAACAGCTGGTCCGGGTTGGTGGGCCGGAACTCGCTGCCGAACGGGCCCAGCCCCTGGGCGGCGAACGGTGACCCGGGCGCGGCGGTCAGGCGCCCATCCCGGCGCACGGTGAAGCTGTCGATCATCGACGTCCCGACCAGCGTGCCGGCCAGTTCGGTGCCCGTGCCGTTGAACAGCACATCGCCCGGCTGCGAGCCAGCCGGCAGCGGTACGGCCGATCCAGCAACCGGGTCCAGCCGGCCGGCCCGGGCCAGCCAGAAGCCGGTGTAGTTGCTTCCGCCGGGGCCGGAGTTGGCCACGTACACCAGGTCACCATGGATCGCGACGCTGACCGGCAGGGCCCCGCCCGAGGAGACCACCCCGCCGCGGACCAGCCGCAGCGAGCCGCCGGGCGTGACCCGCAGCACCGAGACCTGGTTGCTGCCCGCGTCCACGGCGATCAGGAACCGGCCGTCCGGCGAGATCTGCAGCGCACCCTGTGACGCCAGCCCCGCGGTGCCAGCGCCCCCGGCGCTGAACGGGGACCCCGGTTCGGGGCTCAGTGTCCCGTTCGCGTGCCGGTCGAACGCCCCGATGGTGTTCGTCCCGGCCGTGTTGTCGTTCACGTAGACGTGCCCGACAACCGGGGACGTCTGGGCCGACGCGGACGCCGCCGCCGGGATGGCCAGCCACGCGGCCGCCACGCCCACGAGGCCGACCACGGCCGGCCGCCACCTCTGGCCTGAAGCGATCTTCATCTGCTCTTCCCCTCCGTCCGGCTCAGCCGGACCTGGCCGGCGGCGCTGACGCGCCGCCCCGTCCCGCTCCCCTCTCTTATTCGTCCCTGCGGGCCTGCTGTCTTGGTGCCGGCTAACCAGGGTGCGGCCCGGGTATTCACGGGCCCGGCCAGTACCTGGCCGGACAGGCACTCCCGTACAGGTGTCACCGCCGGTTATCTGGTTAGTGCCACGAACGGCCGCGCTCCCGGGTGCGGGCAGCCGGCCCGGCCGGGCGTTCAGCTGGCACTCCCATGCCCGCGGCCAGACCCTGCACGTGACCGACCGGACCGGGCTGATCCAGTCCCGGGGCGGCCCGCTCCCCCGCCGCGAGGCGCCGCTAGCCCGGGCCGCTGGCGTAACGTGACGTTATGCAGCTGGGCACGCCCGGTTCCCGGGCCCGGGATCCGGGACGGGATGATGGATTCCGGCACCGCGCTGCGTGACCTGGGGGTGCGCGCGGGGCTGCTCACCGCGGCGGAGCGGGCCCGGCTGGACCAGGACGGGTTCCTCCCGCTGCCCGGCATCCTGTCCGCGGGGCAGCTGCGCGTCATCCGCCAGCGGCTGGCCGAGCTGTCGGCCGCGGAAGGAGAGCGGGCCGGCCTGGAGGTCCACCAGGAGGAGGGCACCGACCGGCTGGCTGACCTGGTGAACAAAGACCCGGTGTTCGAGGTCTGCTTCACCTGCCCGCGGGTGCTGGCCGCGATGGCCCACGTGCTCGGCGATTTCGCGCTCTCGTCACTGAACAGCCGGGCCGCGCGGCCCGGTGCTGGCCATCAGGCGCTGCATACCGACTGGGGCGAGCCGGTAACCGCCGGCCACTACCAGGTCTGCAACTCGATCTGGCTCATCGACGACTTCACCCCGGCCAACGGCCCGACCCGGGTCGTCCCGGGCAGCCACCGCAGCGGGCGGCTGCCGCGCCAGGTGATGGCCGATCCGGCGGATCCCTGGCCGGGCGAGGTCAAGCTGCTCGGCAGCGCGGGCACGGTCGTGATCTTCAACGCGCACCTGTGGCACGGCGGAACCCGCAACACCACCCACCGGCCACGCCGGGCGCTGCACTCCTACTTCTGCCGCCGCGGCCTCCGCCAGCAGCTGGACCAGCGCGCGTACGCCCGGCCCGAGACGCTGGCCCGGCTCACCCCGGCCGCCCAGCACATCCTCGGCCTCGGCTGAGCCGTGCCGGTCATCGGCCGCCAGGCAGCTCCTGGCCCCGCTTCATGTGCCGGTCGAGGAACGCGATGATGCCGTCGATCGCGCACCTGGATCTGGTCCGGGCGCCCGTCCCCCATCGGCCAGCGGGAGGATGTAGCCGTGCAGCGGGTCATCCCCAGGACACCCACTCAGCGTCCTTGCCGCCGTCCGCGAGCAGCTCGTAGCTGACCCGGAAGATCCCCCGGCGCCGCCCAGCCTCAGATCGAGGAACTCGTGGTTCGCCGGTTCGCTGGCGACCCCGGCCCGGGGCAGGCCCGGGTAGCGGAAGGCCAGCTCGTCCCCGAACTCCAGAGGTGCCCGGTTCATGACCTCGCCGCGCGGGGCTGGCCGGCCCGGAGCCTGCGCGCCTCGTCGGGGGCCAGGCCGGCGTCGGTGCCGGCGAGCACTTCGCCATGCCGAACGCCGACCGTCTTGAGGAAGCGCTGCTGGCCCAGCGTCAGGGCGATGAAATGCCCGAGCTCGATGAGCTGCGCCTCGGTGAAGTGCTCGTGCAGCCGGTCCCACAGCTCCTCGCCGGCCAGGCCCGGGTCCCAGGCGATGGCCATGGCCCAGGCCAGCGCGGCGCGCTCGCGGTCGTCGAACCGGCTCGACCGCCCGAAGTCCAGGATGTCGTCGACCTGGGACTCGGTCTGGCCTTGCTGCTGCGCCAGCACCGAGCGCTGGCCGCCGCAGTACTGGCAGTCCACGGACTTGGCGATGTACAGCCGGCAGAGCTCCTTGATGGCATGGTCACAGACACCCTGGCGGAAGAAGACCTCCCAGGCGTTGTTGAACGCCTTCATCACCTCCGGGTGGTGCAGCCGGATCGCCTGGCTCTCCGGGCGGGGCGTACCGAGCGTCCTGGCTCGTTCCATGATCGCCACGAGGTCAGGATCGGTGACCGTGGCTGGGTCCACGTAGCTGATGTGAGCCATCACGTTCCTCCTTGGGCCGTCCCGGTGCCGGCGGCGTTGGCGGTACTGGCGCCAGGCCCGGCGGTGCCGGGCCTGGCTCAGATATTTGACTCGTCGGCGGGCAGGCCGTCGGGCGGCTCGGGAGACCCGGCGCCGCCGCCCGGCGGAGCGCAGCTGAGCCCGAGCGTGTACGCCGTCATCGAGAGCGAGCCGTAGGCGTAGCCGTCCACCAGCACGTCCACGCCGCCGGGTGCGGGCTGGCCGGCGCCGGGTGGGGGGCCGGCGGCTGCGCCGGGACCGGCGCCGGCCAGCCCGGCCAGGTAGAGCAGCGGAATGAAGTGGTCTGGTGTCGGCACGGCCTGGCGGTAGTCCCGGTGCGCATCGAGCCGGGCCACGGCCGTGGGATCGGTCAGCATCTGGGCCCTCGCGTCCTCGTCGAAGCGCCGCGCCCAGTCATAGCCGTCGTCGGCCAGCGCCCACTGCACGGCGCGCAGGTTGTGCACCACGTTGCCGCTGGCGATGACCAGGACCCCGTTCTCGCGCAGCGGGGCCAGCTTGCGGCCCAGTTCGAGGTGGTAGCCCAGATCCTTGTCCGCGTTGACCGACAGCTGCACCACGGGGATGGACGCGTCGGGGAACGCATGGACCAGGACCGACCAGGTGCCGTGGTCAATGCCCCAGCTGTCCACATCGGCGCCGATCCAGGTCGGCTGCACCGCGTCCTTGATCTCCTCGACCAGCCCGGGCAGCCCAGGTGCCGGGTACTGCACGTCGAACAGCTCCGGCGGGAAGCCGTAGAAGTCATGGATCGTGCGCGGCCGCGGCATCGCGGTGACCGCGGTGGCGTTGATGTACCAGTGCGCGGACACCACGAGGATCGCGCGCGGCCGCGGCACCGCCTGGCCGAAGGCCTGCCACGCGGTGGTGTACCGGTTGACCTCGAGCGCGTTCATCGGATTGCCGTGCCCGACGAACGCGGCCGGCATCACCACCGGAGCGCCACTGGTCGCCGTCATCCGTCCTCCCGGAGCAGAGCTCGCATCGTCACGGTACTCCCGTGGCCCGCCCGGCTCGCCCTGTGCATCCGTCTGTGGATGACATGTGTAAAACGCGGGCCCGGCTGTGCACACGCCCGGAATTCCTGGGGATTAACCGCCGCGCGGCCGGCCGCCAATAACTCTGCCACCTGCAGGAATGCAATCCACAGCCTGTGCATGAAACGAGAATTTCTGTTTTCCAGCTGCCACGCCGCAATACCCAAGCAATATGTCGAATGTTTATTGCCTGGTTATCCCACTGTGATTTGAACTCAGGATGGTGGAAGCCTGGACCGAGGGACGGTGACCCGGCCGCAGTGCGGAGGAGACAGGCGCATCCGAACCGCATGAATGGCGTCTAGCGTCGCGGGAAGACCAAAGCACGCGGTACGCGCTCACTGGCCAGCCAACGGGGAGGGAAGGCATGAACATTACTACCTGGCACGACGACGTCGGCTTGCCAGAGATGAACCAGTGGCTCGGCGCACTGCGCGACGACGGGGACGACGGGCCGCTGGGTGGGAGCGCCGCAACGGAGCCCGCGCACGCCTTCGCGGGTGCGAGCGCCCCACCGGAGGCCCCGGGCGCCATCCCGGCCATCCCCCCGCGGGCCGCTCACCCACCGCAGGCCGCTCACCCACCGTGGGCCGGCACGCCGGCCCGGGCGAGCACCTCAGCGCGGGCCGGCACCCCAGCCCAGGCCGGCGCGCCGGCCAGCACCGCCCGGGCCACGATCGGCGACCAGCTGCGGCGGCCCATCATGTGGTGCGAGATGACCTCCTGCATCTCCTACCATGCCGACCCGGCCGCTCTCGGTGAGGCTGACGCCCGGGCCCGCGCGCTGCGCGCTGGCTGGCGTATCGACAGCCTGGGCCGGCTGGCCTGCCCCCACTGCCTGCAGACCAGAACCTTCTGGGCCCCCCATCCGGTCGTGGCGTGGGACCGGGACGCCGCAATGGTCATGGCCACGCTGGCCACGGTGCAGGCCGGCCGGGACAGCGGAAGGCACGCCCAGCCGGCCTGGCATCACGAGGAGCGGCACCCGTCAGATGCGTGGCAGGCAGCCCCGATACCAGCCCAGCAGCGCTGGCACTACGAGTTCTGACTCGGCCCGCTGCGGTTCCGGGCGGCTCATAGGCTCAGCCGTGGTGAGCCACCCCGGGTACACCTTCGCCCGCATGGGGCCGGGCCGGGAGACGGGCTGACCGGTCACGGATAGCGGACGTGACGGTGCGCGGCCGGCCAGCGGGCCCAGACCTGGCCGCGCCAGCCGGCCAGCGCCCGGCCGCGCAGGATGACGCCCGCCAGGGGCGCACTCATCCAGCCTGGGCGATGCGCGCCGCCGCCGCAGCGTGGATCATCGGCCTGACGGTGGGCGGAGGTTGACCGTGGGTGCAGGCGGCGGCGCGGCGGAAGAGCCGGGCAGGTGAGGCGCGCTGATCCGGGGCCGGACGCGGGCGGGCACGACCTGAGCGTCGGCACCCCGGCCACGTTCGTGGACCACGTGCTCCCGGATGGGTCGGTGGTCCGCTGGGGATCGCGCCGCCATCGCAAGCACCTCAGGGACGGGGCCGCCGGGTCGACATGGTGGGCCCCCCGGTCCCGGGGCTGGTGGATCGGCGTCCTGTTCGCGGTGGGGTCGCTGCTGTTCGCCGTCGGCGCGGTGCCCAGCTACGCCAGTTCGGCCGGGGCCCGCTGGGACAACGTGACGTTCTTCATCGGCTCCTTGTTCTTCACCTTGGCCGCGTTCCTGACCTACCGGGAGGCGGTCGATGCCGCTCCCCCCGCGGACAACCCCGGGCACCGCCGGTTCTTCGTCTACCAGCCGCGGCGGATCGACTGGTGGGCCACGGGGGTGCAGCTGATCGGCACCCTGTTCTTCAACATCAGCACCGGCACCGCTATCGCAGCCGATCTGTCGGCCCAGGCCGCGCATCAGCACGTGTGGCGGCCCGACGCGATCGGCTCGGTGGCGTTCCTGGTCGCCAGCACGCTGGCGTGGTACGAGGTCTGCCACGGCTGGGCCGCCTGGCGGCCGGCGTCGTGGTCGTGGTGGATCACACTGGTCAACCTGGCCGGGTCGGTCGCCTTCGGCATCTCCGCGGTCGCCGCGTACGTCAACCCAGTGACTGGCCAGGTGCGCAACGTGGATCGCGCCAACCTGGGCACGCTGATCGGCGCGTTGTGCTTCCTGCTCGGCGCCGTGCTCCTGCTGCCGGAACGCACCGCGGCAGCGAAACACGGGGGCGGCGCATGACCGACTGGATCTTCCAGGGCAACCCGCCGCGGTCCGGGCTCGGCGGTGCCCGGGCCGCCGGGCACCGCCGCAGCCCGGGCGGAACGGGCCGCCCCGCGGCTGGCGGCGCTCGGCCTGGGGCGATCACGTCACGGTGATCGCGACCGTGCCAGGCCCGAGGTAGCCGTGCCGCGCGGTGACCGTGACCAGGCCGGGCCGGCCGGGCAGCGAGCGGACGAACGCGCCGCCGACCCCGCCGTACTCCCCGAACGGGAACGGGTTGTCGCCCACCAGAATGGCCGGCCCGGTCAGCTGCAAGGCCACGTCCCCGAGCACGTGCGGGCGCTGGTTGCCGTACGCATCGAGGGCGCGGAATGTGATCCGCGTGGTATCGGTCCCGTCAGCGGTGATCGACTCATGGTCGGCGGTAAGCACGAGCCGGTCGCGCGCCGGGTCGGCCGACATCCGGGCCGAGGTCACCAGCTGACCGCCCAGGAAACCGTCGATGCGCAGCTCCGGCAGGCCCGATCCATCCACGGTGAGATCGGTGCACACCGGGGGGTAGGCCAGGCCGCCAAACCTGGTGTGATCGGGGATCCCGGTCGCGACGTGCTCCGGGCCGGCGTAGATCTCGAGCCGCTCGCAGTTGGTGGCGATCATGGCGTCCGCGCCGGGCCCGTGCGGCGGGGAGCCGGGCCCGAAGTCCCAGAAGAACACGGGCAGGATCACCGGCCGGACCCTCGGGTCGAGCTGCGCGCGGTAGATGGCCGCCCCGGGTTTGGGCACCCGGAACGTGTCGAGGACGCCGGGTGTTTTCAGCCCGCGCCAGATCCGCTGGCCGCCGTTGATGGAGGCGTAGTCGATGCCGCACCAGCCGAGCAGCCCTGCGTACCGGGGGGTGGCGCGCGCGGTGTGGTGGACCTGTGCATGCAGCCGCGCCTGCCGGGCCAGCACCGGGCCCGGGTCGGTCCAGCGGTAGGCCGGCGCGCCGGCCAGCGCGCCTACCGCCTCGCTGACCAGGTAAGGCACGCCCGGCAGCGGCGGCCTGAGGGTGGCGTTGCCGCGGGAGTGGTGGTAGTCGTCGTAGGCGAACACGTCCTCGGCCCAGCCCCGGGCCGCATGCCTGGCCAGCGCGCCGGACGTCGGGCGGGTCCCATCCAGGTCGCGGGCGAGCTGCCGTGTCCTTGCGTATAGCCGGGGGTGGTTCGCCGTCTCGTTCAGCCGGGTGCCCCAGATGATCACGCAGGGCCGGTTACGATCGCGGACCACCATGTCATGCACGTTCTGCACCGCGATGTCCTGCCACGCCGCATCCCCGACATAGGACCAGCCCGGTGCCTCCTGCCACACCATCAGCCCAAGCTCATCGCACGCGTCGAGGAAATGCGGGGACTGCGGGTAGTGCGAGCAGCGCACCATGGTGCAGTTCAGCTCGTACCTCAGGATTTCGGCGTCCCTGCGCTGCAGCCGGGCGGCGGCCGCCATGCCGGTGTAGGGGAAGAGCTGATGCCGGTTCAGCCCGGTGAGCCGAAACCGCTCGCCGTTGAGGTAGAAGCCATCGGCCTGGAAGACGGCCTGCCGGAAGCCGGTCGTGACCGTCACCGCGTGCTGGTCCCCGGACGGAGCCGTCAGCGAGACCCGGATCTGGTACAGCTGGGGCGACTCCGGCGACCACAGCCTGATGTCACCGAGGTCAGCCAGCATCAGCTGGGCCACCGACCTCCCGGGCGCCGTGACCGGGACGGCCAGCGCGGTACCGGCCAGCCGCCGCGAGCCATCGAGCAGCTCGGCGCTGACCTGAACCGGATCGCCGGGCACGGTGGCCGCGTCGATGGCCGCCTCGACGGTCACGGTCCGGTCGGCGGCGCTGAGCACCCGGGCTGGCCGGGCCAACACGTCAGCCAGGAACACCTCGGGTACCACGCGCAGGGCAGCGTCCCGGTACATGCCACCGGGCTGCAGGAAATCGACGCTGCGGGCCCCGCCGGGATGGCCCGCCGGCGGCACCGGCAGCCAGCGGGAATCCACCACCACGGCCAGCACATTCTCCCCTGGCCGCAGGGCTCCGGTCAGCTCGGCCGAGAACGGCAGGTAGCCACCCCGGTGGGTGGCTACGGTGGTCCCGTTGAGCACCACCGTGGCGTCCGTCATCACGCCGTCGAAATCGGCGAAGACACGGCCGCCGGCCGGCTGGGCGGTGAAGTGCCTGCGGTAGATCCACACCCCCTCCCAGCTGGCGTGATCCCAGTTCCCCCAGGACAGCGGTGTGACCGTGTGCGGCAGCGTGATCTCGGTGAAGTCACGGTCGGCAAAGCCAGGCTGCTCCGAGCCCGGCACGTACCGGCCGCCGAACAGCCAGCCCTGGTTAACCGGGACGACCGGCTCGGCCGGGCTCATCGGGACTGGAACCGCCCCGGGCTGAACGGGGCGAGGCCGGTCACAGGCGGCTCGCCGAGGGCAAGCAGCGCCATAGCCAGGCTGCTCCACGGGCCAGCGGTCAGTCCTTCCGGGCCATGACCGGTGGCCACGATCAGGCCATCGGCCACCGGGCCCAGCAGGGGGCGGCCGTCGCTGGTCACGGGGCGGAGCCCGATCCGGGTTTCCATCAGCTCGGCCCCGCGCAGACCGGGCGCGAGGCTGACTGCCCCAGCGAGCAGCCCGCCGACTCCGCCCACCGTGCTGTGGTACTGGAAGCCGGCGTCCTCCCTGGTCGCGCCGACCACGACCCGGCCGCCCGGGAACGCGACCAGATAGGGGTCGCGCTCGGCCAGCACCACCGGCCAGCTGGCCGTGTCGGTGCCGGGCAGCCGGGTGTGCACGATCTGGCCGCGTTGCGGGCCGACCGGCAGCCGGATACCGAGTCCCGCGCAGACCTGGGCGGTCCACGCACCGGCCGCGACCATCACCGCGTCCGCGCCGATGCTTTCGGCGCCGGCCTGCACGCCGGTGACCCGGTGGCCGGCCCTGACGAGCGTGGCGTTCCCGGGCACCCGGCGGGCGCCGCGGCGCGCCGCGGCGCGGAGCAGGCTGTCCCGGATAGCCCGCCCGTCCACCCGGGCGCCCCCGGTGATGCAGAGCCCGGCCAGGTCCGCGGCCAGCGGCGGGAACATCCGGGATGGCTCCCCCGGGGCCAGCGCGGTGACCTCCCCCATACCGGGGGCGGCGGCCTGCCGGGACCGCAGCAGGCCGGCCACGCCGTGCAGCGCTTCCGCCTGCTGCGCCACGTACAGCGCACCCACCCGGGCATAGCCGGTCCCCACCTCGCCGTCGTCGGCCAGCATGGCCAGCAGGTCGGGGTAGTGACGCGCTCCCTCGCAGCACAGCCGGTACCAGGCGCCGTCCAGCGGTGCGGTCCACGGGCAGATGATGCCCGCCCCGGCATCGGTAGCTGTTCCGGCCTGGGCACCCTCGACGATGACCACCGCGGCACCGCGGCGGGCTAGGTGGTAAGCGGCACCGGCTGCGACGACACCGCCGCCGACTACGACGAATCTGGCGCTGGCGGGCACGGCTTTATCTTCCCGGATGGCGGCCAGCCCGCCCGGAAGCTGGCCATCAAGTTCGCCAGCCGCGCCGCAGCACCCGTCCGAACACGGTGCTGAGCCACGTCAAGCCGGTGATGATGCTGGCGCGCTGGAACAGCCCGGCGCAGTTCACCAGCCGGGGCGCTTGGCCAAAGCCCGCCCCGGCCAGCACCATCGCCACCAGCATGGTGATGGCAGTGGCAGCGCTGTAAACCCCGAACCGGTGCTGGCCGGCGCGCCAGGACCGCCAGCCATACGTGACCGCGGCCGCGGGCAGGCCTGCGAAGACCGGGATGGCGCACAGGTTATGGATGATGCCGGTGCGACTGGGGTTCGGGGGCGTGCTGGGTGTTCCTGGCGGATAGCCACTGACCGGATCCGTGCGGAAGGCGGCCGAGCCGAGGAGCCCGGCGCCTGCCGCGCCGATCAGGGCCGGCACCGGCAGGCCACTGGCCGCCGGGTCGCCGGCGCGGGGCAGCCCCGCCGCGCCGGCCAGCAGCAGCGCACCTGCCGTGGCAAAGTTCCCGGCCTGGATCCAGCCTCGCGATCCCAGGGCGAGCGAGCTGACCGGGTGGCGCAGTGGGTTGTAGCCTTCACGAACCGCACCCTCAGCCAGGAACACCGCCACGAAGACCGGGCCCCCGGCCAGGCCGCCGCGCAGCAGAGACCGGGTCCACGCCCGGGGCTGGCCTGGCGCACTGGCCGTCTTCACCAGCGAAGCGTACCGAGCCAGTCAGGCCGGCCACCGGGCAAGCGGGATATCCTCGTCAAACCGGTGCAGGTAATCGTCGTTCCGATGTTCGGCTGGGGAGCGGAGATGGCCAGGGTTGTCATGCAGGCGGTCGTGTCGGTGGACGGCTACATCGCCTATCCCGATGACACGGTTGGGCCGCTGTTCGACTGGTACGGCAACGGGGATACCGAGGTGTCCGCCAGGGCGAGCGGCTGGACGTTCCATGTCTCGCAGGCGTCCGCGGATTACGTCCAGCCCGTCTGGGACGCCATCAAGGTGACGGTGATCGGCCGTCACCTGTTCGACACCACGAACGGCTGGGACGGCGACCCGGCCGCTGGAGACGAGCTGGTCGTTGTCACCCACCGGCCATTGCCGGAGGCCTGGCTCGCCGGCCACCCGGACGCGCCCTTTCACACCGCCGGGTCGGTCGAGGCGGGCATCGCGCTGGCCAAGAAGCTCGCCGGCGGCGGTCTCGTCTGCGTAACCGCCGGCGACCTCGGCGGGCAGGCGTTCTCGGCCGGACTGGTCGACGAGATCGCGATGGACGTCGCTCCGGTGGTTCTGGGTGAAGGGGTGCGGTTCTTCGGCTGCCACGCCGGCACCGTACTCCTCGACGATCCCGACCAGGTGGTCCAGGGCGACCGCGTGCTGCACCTGCACTACACAGTCCAGCGCTGATCGGTCCTGCACGGTGGCGGGCCGAGTCAGGCCAGAGTTCGGCTGGATCACCGGCAAAGTGCCGGCCGCCGTATAACCTGAGTTGGGCCAACTTAGCTGTTAGGCGGGCGGTGCCCGCGCCGTGGTGGTCTCGTAGTGGTGCGCACCTGAGCGCCTGCAAGTGGGGCTGCCCGGTGTGGCCCGACGGCGGCTACTGGCAGGTGCGTGTCGGCTTGCCCTCTGGCAGGCTGGCGTGGTGGCAGGCTTTGACGAGCTCGTGACCGAGGCACTGACCGCGCCATTCTCCGGCTGGGATTTCTCCTGGCTGGACTGCCGCTCCTGGACCGAGCCGCTGCCGTGGGACTACAGCGCCCGAGTCGCGGCCCTGGCCCGCAGTGCCTGGGCGATGCTGGACATGGGTACGGGTGGCGGCGAGGGCCTATCTCGGCTTCCGGATCGCGCGCCACGCACCGTCGCGACCGAGGCATGGCCGCCCAACGTACCGGTGGCCGGACGGCGGCTGCTGCCGCTCGGCATCCCAGTGATCCAGAACGAGGCGGCGGCCGACAACATGAACCAGGACGGGGCTAACGACGGCGGCCGCCTGCCGTTCCGCGATGGCTCGTTGGACCTGGTATGCAACCGGCACGAGTCATTCCTCGCTGTCGAGGTCAGCCGCGTTCTCGCGCCAGGCGGCATCTTCGTGACCCAGCAGGTTGATTACCACGACAATGACGACCTAGCCCAGATACTTGGAATCGAGACGCCGGAGGAGCCGGACAGCTGGATCGGGCTGGCTGAGCGACAGGTCACCGAAGCGGGGCTAGCGATCGAGGAAGCTGCTAGGGCCGACCAGCGCATCCGGTTCAACGACATCGCCGCCGTCGTCTTCTACCTGAAGGCCGTCAGCTGGTCAATCCCGGAGTACAGCCTCGAGAGACACCGAAATCGCCTTCGCGCCCTGCACGAAGACTCCAGCGCCTGGCCGGTCGTGAGCAGCGGGCACCGGTTCCTGCTCCTCGCGTCGAAGCCCGGCTGAGGCACATCGGGACACTAGCCGGACCACATTAGTGCGCATTTCCAAGGAGCGTCGGAGGCAAACTCGCAGGTCAGCGCCCTGCAAGATCGCTCAAGGTAAGATCGTGGCCCAACTCGGGTCAACGGCAAAGCGCCGGCCGCCGTATAACGCCGGCCCACCGGTACCCTGGGCCGCCGCGGCCCGGCCGCCGGTCCCTGGCACGTCAGCCCGTCCGCGCATATGGGGCGGTCAGTTCCCAAGGCTCGGCCGGACGGAGGTAACCGCCCCATCAGCGTCACCGTGCGGCTGGCCTCAACCGGGCTCGCGCATGCTGTCCGCTTGATGCGTTACCCGTCGGCGCCGCTTGATGCCTGCTTCTCTTGCTCATGATCAGGGAGCTCTGTATATACGAATACCCCGCGCCGGCGCTTCCGTTTCTCCGGAGGTGGCCGCATCCATGGCGCGACAGTTCCCCGGTCTTTTTCTTCCAGCCCGAGGAGCTTGCCGTTAACCTCGAAGCCAGCTGGCAGGTAGACGACTTGACGGAGGTTGTCCAGAAGAATTTCGATGATGAAGCCTGGATCGCCCCACTCCTCTTTCCACCGCAGGTTGCCGAGGTAGAAACCGGGCAGGCGGCGCACCGAACCCGGGTGAATTAAATACCCCGGGCCGCCTTCCCATTCGATGGCAGTAATCCCGATTGTGCTGATGACGTCAAGCACGGCCCAGCCATCAGGGAACCGGGCGCCAGTTCCCGAGGTAAAGGCCATGGCGTTGAGCCGGACGATAACCCTTGGCTCCCTGGCGGGATAGTAACTATCGTTCCAAATCACGATCCTGCCGGAAAGCTGCTTGGACTGCCCCGCCCGAACTGCACCGTTGTCAGGCCTGTCAGCCTGAAATATTGGGTTATTCGGCTTTGAATACTCGCAGGCAAGCTGAACCCGCAAGTTAGGCGCCCCGGCCGTTGTCATGAAGGCCAGCAGCGTGACCAGCGCAGCGGCGAAGCCCAGCACCAGCGTGGCGCCCACGAGCACATCCCCAGCGGCGGTCAGCCGGTCTGTGGTGTTCGCCCTGGAGGTCAGGGCCAGAGCGGTGAGGATCGCACTGACTGGCACTATGACAACGATGGCGGCGGCACCGATCCGGAGCAGGAAGCGGCGTCTGGACACGGCATCGCCACGCCAGGGCTTAATCCACCGCCCAAGCAGGCCATTAAGCCAGCGCGTAAGCCGGCCTGGCTGCGGTCCGCCACCCGGGTGCGGATACTGGGGAGGCTTAGGCGCGGTCGGTAGTCGCTCAGGGGGCAGCTGCGCGTCAGCCATGAAACATACGCTACCCCGGGACGTCCCGGAACGTCACCACTCGGCACAGAAACACCCGGTGAGCTGAATCTGCCCGGCTAAGGATCAAGTGAAGTCGGCACTTTCTCTTCTGCCGCCCCGATGTTACTCACAATCGGCTCCGCTTAAGGCTTGGCCCTGGAAAGGGCGGGGCTAACCGGGGAGTGTATCGGGCCCGCAGAACTGCTGTCTGCTACAGCGCCAGGCCCATCACGATCGTGTCCCACAGCTCGCCGCTGGAGCGCCGGTACTGCCGGGCGCGCCGCCCTTCCTCGACAAAACCGCACTTGCGGTACAGCGCGATCGCCGCCGTGTTATGCGCGAACACCTCCAGGCAGAGCTTGTGCAGCCGGTGGCTGCGGGCCCGGCCGATCGCCGCGGCCATCAGCGCCGAACCGACCCCGCGGCCGCGCCAGCCGCGGCCGACGAGCATCCCCAGCTCGCCGAAGCCGGGCCGGCTGACCTCGAGGTGGAGCATCCCGATGATCTGGCTATCGGCCACCGCCACCACCGACTGCCCTGCGCTGCGCGCGAACAGCGCCGCGCGCTCGCCGATGTCAACGGGGGGCTCGGTCGCGATGCCGTCACGTTCCTCAGCCACCGAGGCGAAAAGTTCTGCCATGGCCCGCGCATCGCCAGTCTGCGCCGGCCTGATCTCGAACTGCGCCACCGGCCCATGCTCGCATCCTGGCCGCGGCGCGCACAGCCGCGGCGGCCGGGCCTGATGAAGCACAAGCCCGTTCAGCGTCCGGTTCTGCCATGAGCAACGTGGAGACCACGGGCTGCTGCCAGCCGTGGCCCGCGGCAGCGCCGCCTGGCCCTGCCCTGCGCTGCGGCGCGGGCCGCGCTGGTGATGCTCAGGCCGGCCGGACCGGTCCGGCCCAGTGCCGCTGCGCCGCGGATGGCCGCCACCCAGGGTAGGTTGGGCGATCATGCCGGGAGTATCTGGCGCCGTCGAGGCGGGAGAGACCCACCCGCCGCGCCGCCGCCGCCGTGGGGTGGCTGTCGCTGGGACCGGCCTTCTGGTGGCCGGCTGGCTGATCGTTGCGCTACTCGGGCTGGTGGCGCTGCTGCGGCTCGTGGCCTGGGACGCGGCCCAGCCGTTGGTCGTGCTGAACGCTCTTACCCTGGTCGTGTACCTGCCCGCCTGGGGCGTCGCCGCTGGGGCGCTCATAGCGCGGCGCTGGTGGCTCGCCGCGGCGGCGGCCGTCATTGTCGCCGCCCAGCTGGCGTTCGCCGTGCCCGAGCTGGCCGCTGCCGCTCCCGTGCCGGGATGGGCCCGGCATGCCCCGGTGATCAGGGTGTTTGACGCGAACATCGACAGCAGCAACCGCTTCCAGGCTGGTTACGTGCGGGCCATCGAGCGGGACCGCCCCGGCCTGGTAACTCTCGAAGAGTTCACGCCAGCGGCGCAGCAAAGCATGTCGGCCTCGGGGGTGCTGAGGAGGTTCCCCTACCGGTGCATGGCGCCGGCCCTCGGCGCGACCGGCTTCCTGATCGCCTCCCGGCTGCGCCTGGCCGGCTGTCGGGTGCGGGCCGTGTCCTGGGATGGTCAATGGATGCCGTACATGATGGAGACCACCCTGCGGTCGCCAGGCGGGCCAGTCGCCCTGCGCCTCGTGCATACGCTGGCGCCGTTCCCCTCGTCCTGGCGGGAGTGGTCGGCGGCACTGGCCGCTGTCGGCCGGTCGGTACGCGCCGGCCGCACCAGCAACATGCTGATGATCGGAGATTTCAACGCCACCTGGGGCAACCAGGGCTTCGCCGCTCTGCTGCACGACGGGCTGACCGACGGGGCCGCGGCGCGAGGGCAGGCAACCGAGATGACATGGCCGAACGGAGCCGTGATGCCACCCTTCGTGCGCATCGATCACGTGCTGACCGGCCCGCGCCTGGCCGTCACCGAGATCACGGCCAGGCCAGGGTTCGGCAGCGACCACCGCTACCTGACCGCCACGGTTGCGGTCCGGACCTGACCCGGCAGCATCCGGCGCTGCTGCTCCCGGATGGCTGGCCAGGCTCTCGCGGGAGTGCTGTCGTTCCCGCCCGGTGGGCAGCCTTCTGGTAACTGAGTCAGGCTGGCGCCGGGCGGGCGTCCAGCGCGGCGAGGAATTCGGTAATTGCCGTGGCGATCTGGGGTGCCGCGCGGCGCGGCAGGTGGTGGCCGATGTGGCTGACCAGCTGCACGTGGGCATCGGGCAGGGCAGCGGCCAGCTGATAGGTCGTGCTGACCGGGATCAGCGTATCCGCGGGATCGGCGATCAGGAGTGCCGGCTGCCCCACGTCCGCCAGGGAAGCTGTGAGGCCGGCGAGTTCGTGCACCAGTGCACGCTGCTCGATGAGGAAGCTGCGCCACACCGGCCCGTGATCATGGTGCGCGTAGCCCCAGATGTGCCAGTTGACGTGCTCACCGGCGGCAATGGGCCGCCCCCGCAGTCGGGCGATAGCCGCCAGCCGCACCCGGGCCAGCCACGGCGTCAGCCACCACGCGGTGACCGCGCATACGTCCCCGGCCAGCGGCGCGGCCAGCAGCCTGTCCCAGCCGGTCAGGCAGCCAGGGCCGACGCTGGCCAGCAGGCCCAGCGCCTCGACGCGCTCCGGCGCCAGCTGGGCCACCGACAGGGCCACGCCTCCACCGTAGGAATGGCCGACCAGGACCGCCTGCCCGATGCCCCGCGCATCCAGCTCGGCCAGCACCGCGCGAGCGCCGTACCTGAAGCCGCCGGCCGACTGCCGGCTGCCCCCGTACCCAGGCCGGTCCAGCGCCACGACGCCCAGCGCAGGCGGCAGAAGGTCAGCAACTTGCCGCCAGTCTGCGCCCGAACCCGGCTGGCCGTGCAGCAGCACGACCTCATGCCTGCCCACACCAGGCGAGCTTAGACGCCCGCCCAGCAGCAGGACCGGTAACACCACGGGGCGCCGCGGGGGCGAACCGGCTCCGGATCGGCGTGGACGGCCTGACCGGCGAGGATCACCGGGGCAACATAACTACGGCGTGGCGGCGCAGCGCCCGCGGCGGCCAGGGTACCGGCCAGTGATGTTGACGGGCGCGACGGGACGCTCCCGGTGCGATCATGAGCCACATGCGCCGCTCCCCCGGATCGGCCCCGACGTCGGATGAGGAACCAGGACAGGCCAGGTAACGCGCTCACCGGGCCTGCCGTGCGTCGCCTGGCTCAGCCGCGGTCAGACAGGCACAGTCGGCCACCTGCTGGCCGGCCAAAATCACCGAAGGGACGAGCCTGTCCCGATGAACATCCAGAGGAGGAACTATGACCAGCGCGACCACTGCTGTTCCCACCCAGCGAGAACCAGAGCTGGCTGGGCAGACGGTCGTGGTGATCGGCGGCAGTTCGGGCATCGGGCTGGAGACCGCCCGCCGCGCCCGCACTGAGGCCGCGGACGTCATCCTCATCGGCCGAAACCCCGGCCGGCTCAAGCAGGCGGCCGTGGAAGTCGGCGCGCAGCGCACCGCAGCCTTCGACGCCACCGACTCCGGCCAGCTGGAGAAATTCTTCCAGGAGCTGCCTGCACCCATCGACCACGTCATGGTCACCGGCCCCGGCCCGTACTATGCACGCCTCGCCGATCTTGACCGCGAGCGGGCACACCGCGGTTTCGACGCGCACCTATGGCTGGCTGTCACCGTCGCGCAGCAGGCCGTCGGGAAAGTACGGGCCGGAGGCACGCTGCTGTTCATGGCCGGCACCAGCGGGGAACGCGGGCCCGGCCTGTCGCTGGCTGCCGCGGCCACCGCCGCGCTGCCCGCCCTGATCGCCAACCTCGCGGTCGAAGTGGCGCCGATCAGAGTCAACCTGATCGCGGCCGGATTCGTCGACACACCGCTCTCCGCGTCGCTGCTCGGCAAGGACCTCGAAGCCCGCCGCGACCAGCTCCGCGCGACGCTGCCGATCGGGCGCGTGGTCGGCCCGGCCGACGTGGCCGCGCTCGCCGTGCACATCATGGCCAACACCGCCCTGACCGGCGCGACCTATGACATCGACGGCGGCCAGCAACTGATCTCCTGATGAATACGCGACCACGCTGCCCTGGCCAGCCGGCCTCACCGGGGGGGCCGGGCGGCTGCGACCAGGGGGAAGTGATGACCCGGTAGGCCGTACCAGGTCCGCCAGTCCAGTTGCCGCACAGCCACGTCAGTGCAGCCGGCGTCCCGCAGCACGGCGGCGTAGCGGTCCGCGCCGTCATCGGCGATGCGCAGCCGGCCGCCGGGCCGCAGGACCCGCACCGCCTCGCGCAGCGCCTGGGCCCGCCCGCCGGCTTCCCGGATGTTGCTGAGCGCCAGGCTGCTGACCACCAGGTCGAACGACGCGGACGCAAACGGGAGGTCGCGCGCGTCCGCGTCGACAAGCTCCACCCGGTCGCGCACGCCCTCGGCCGCCGCGTTGCGCTCAGCGGCGGCGCGGCTGTTGCCGCTCTGATCGCGGCGGCGCCATACGTCTGCTCCCACCGCCCGGCCCGCGGGCAGCCGCCGGGCCGCCAGCATCAGCACCGCGCCGCGGCCGCATCCCACGTCCAGCACGTGCTCATCACCCCGCAGGCCCAGCTCATCCAGCAGCTGCGCCCAGATCGCCCGCTTGCCCGGCCCAGTGGAGTACAGATAACTCGCCGCTGACCCCGCCACCACGGCGCCGGCCACCCCAGCCAGCGCGGCCGCGGCCGGCCTGCGATCGCGCACCGCCCAGGCCACGGTGCCCGCCAGCCCGGCCTCAATCACGCCGAACACCGCCAGCCCGGCGAACCCCCCGTCGATGCCGTACCTGCCCCGCTGGCCGGCGCGACCACCGCGTTCCGCAGCCGGGGCCCCCGCGACTGGCTCCACGCCACCAGTCTGCCAGCAACCATGGCTGGCCAGCGGCGGCTAGTGCGCAGGAGTCCATGGTCGCGGGAGGGTGACCGGAACCCGTGACCGTGCCGGGCGCGTACGCTTCCGCCATGCGGATCATCGAGGGCGCGGGGGCCTGGCGGCCGCCCGTCGCGACGGCGACCGACTGGGTGGAGCACCTGAGCGTGGCGGACCTGTCGGTGGGGACCTACTGCATTCCGGCGGGCGGGCTGGACGACCAGGGCCCGCACACCGAGGACGAGGTCTACGTGGTCACGGCCGGGCGGGCCACGATCGTGACGCCGGCCGGTTCGGCCGAGGTCGGTCCTGGATCGGTGATTTTTGTCCCGGCGGGCGAAGAGCACCAGTTCGCCGGGGTGACCGAGGACTTGGCGCTGCTCGTGGTGTTCGGCCCGGCGTACGGCTCGCGCTCGCCGGCGGCCAGCGCCGGCGGCGACCGTGGGGACTGAGGCCACCAACCAGGGCCGGCCCGGGTGCCCGTCTCGCGGTGCCGCTGGCCGGAGGACGGCGGCGGCCGGTGCTGGCCACGATGAGGCCATGCTGCGGGTGTCGCCGGTGACGTTGTCCTGCGGCTGGGCTAACGTGCGCCCTCGACGTCTTGCAGTTGCGCCGTGTCCACATAGTGCTGCCGGGCGTGCCTGGTCTGCCGGACCAGCCGGTCTGCCCGGCCCCCGGCCGTCGCCGTCATGCCACGCTGGGGGCATGCGCGCACAGCGATTCCACGCCGTCATCAGCGCCGGCCCTCGGGACAGCGCGGTCATCACGCTGCCGTTCGACCCGGATCAGGCGTGGGGCGCCAAGGCCAACCATCCCGTCGGTGGCACGATCAACGGCTGCCGGATCCGCGCCAGGCTCTCGCCAGGCGGCAGCGGATGGGTGCTGTCCCTGGCTCTGAACCGGCTGCGCGGCATGGGCGTGACGGTAGGCGATGACGTGATCGTCGAACTGGCCCCGGAAGGCCCGCAGCGCGGCGATCTCGCCGACGACATCGCCGCAGCGCTCGAGGCCAACCCGGCCGCGGCCGCGTTCTTCGATACGCTCGCTCAGTTCTACCGCAAGGCCTACCTCCGCTGGATCGATGCGACCACTCGCCGCCCGGATCTCCGTGCGGCCCGCATCGCTGAGGTAGTGGGCCTGCTCGCGGCAGGGATCAAAGAGCGGCCACGATCGTGAGGGCGTGACATCGGGCCGGTCAGCGGGGCGCCGGCCGGGCGACCTTCTGCCCGGCCTCGATCAATGCCCGCCGGGACCCTCAGGCCGCAAGGCAGTGGCCGACGTACGCCGCGCACCCGGCTGGTCCGCGAAGGGAGCGGGGCCGGGCTATTCTTCTGGCTCGTACTTGAACGAGAGCTGCAGCTTAGTGCGGAAGATGATCGCCCCGTCCTCCTCCAGGTGAATGTCCTGCTGGACGACCTCACCCACGCGCAGATCGCGGAGCGTGGTCGCGGCGGTCCTGATCGCCTCCGCTGCCGCATCCTCCCAGGACGTACCGCTCGTCCCGATGACCTCGGTCACCCTGTATACGCTCATGACTTTCTCCTTCCGGCGGCTGTCAGCCCAGGCGCCGCCAGCGACGGGCGGTCCACTTCCGGCCGGGGCTGGCCCGGGCCAGAAAATGTTCTGCTACTGCCAGGCCCGAGCCTGGCACTTTCCCCGGGCGACGTCCAGGACCCTACGCTGCAGAGCCCGCCCGCACGGCGTGCGATCCTGTTGGCGTGAGGTCTGGGGTCAAGGCGGCAGACTGGGCTGAGGAGCGGGTCACCGCCGTCCGCGACGACCCAGCGGGCCGGCTCGCGCTGATGGAACGCTGCTATTACGGCCCGTTCGGCACGGCCCCCCGGCATCTGCCGTACCGCCGGGCAGCGCTGTCGTTCATGCGCTGGCAGCTGCGCCGGGGTGTGCTGCAGCCACCGTTCAGCGACCGCCCGGGGAGCCCGTGGTGGCGTGCGGTGAACGAGCGCGTCCTCCGTGATGGCTGCGAGGCGGTGGGCCTGAGCGGGAATCTTCCCGGTCCCGTCTCGGCACACACGGTGCACTACTGGATGTCGTTCGCCGATTACCCGACCGCCCGGGCGTGGTACCGGGCGCACAACGGGAGCGTGGTCGCCGCTTACCTCGAGCACCGTGGCCTGGCCGAGGCGGAGAACGCCGCCGAGCGCTTCTTCATGAACGTCGTCCTGTGCCGGGTGCTCTACACTCACGCTCTCGTCGCCGCCCCCCGGATCTCACTTGGCTGGCTCCGCCCGCTCGCCCCGTTCCTCGGCGACCCGAGGCTCGGCATGACCGGGATCTTCCTGCAGCTCTCCCGGGTGCTCCCCGGGGAGTACCCGCTCCGCGGCAGTGTCCAGTCCTACCTCAGTGCCGAACTCGGCTTCGGCCGCCTGGTGGACTACGGCGTGATCGTCCCGAGGCTGCAGCAGCTCTACGAGTGGTCAGCTCACGAACTCGCAGCGCCGGGCCTGCTCGACTGCGCCCGCGACGGGGCCCTTACCTACGCCTGGTCATTCGCGGACCGGAACGTCTGGCAGCCCCCGGAGTCGCACATCCTCCAGCTGACCCGGCGGGCGCTCCCACCCGAGCAACGCGCCCGGCGACCGCGCGGCCGCCCGGATGCCGATTAGCCACCTCCAGGCTAACTTGGCGGGCCGGCTTAGCCTCGCGTGACGTTGCTGGCTGGTGGCGTGTCCCGAAGGCTGATCAGGTCAGAACCCGGCCAGCCAGCCCGGAGGGAGCCGGCATGCGGATCGCGATGGGGGCCGGCGGTGAGGTCATCGGCGCGCCGATGCCCCGCAGGACATCGTGGACGATGTGGTGCGCGCCGAGGCGGAAGGGTTCGGGTCGGCGTGGAGCGCGCATTTTTCGCGCGGCGTGGACGCGCTTGATGTGCTGGCCGTGGCCGGTACGCGGACCAGCCGGATCGACCTTGGGGTGGGAATCGTGCCGACCTATCCACGGCATCCGCTGGCGCTCGCGCAGCAGGCGGCGACCACCCAGGCGTTCTGCGGCGGGCGGCTGACGCTGGGCGTGGGCGTGTCGCACCGGCCGGTCATCGAGAACCTGCACGGGCTCGCCTACCAGCGGCCGGCCGCGCACATGCGCGAGTACCTGTCGGTGCTGGTGCCGCTGCTCCGCGACGGCCGCGTCCGTTACACGGGCGAGTTCTACCAGGTTGACGGTGGCTTTGTGGTGCCCGGCACCAGCCCGGTGCCGGTGCTGGCCGGGCCGCTGTCGCCGTTGATGGTGCAGGCGGCAGGCGAACTCGCCGACGGCGTGGTGACCTGGCTGGCGGGCCCGCGCAGCCTGGCTGAGCACATCATCCCGCGGCTGCAGGCGGCGGCCGCCGGGCAGGCGGCGCCGCGGGTGGTGGCGGCACTGCCGGTGGCGGTCTGCGCCGACGCCGGCCTGGCCCGGCGCACCGCCGACGAGGTCCTCTCCCGGTACGCAGGGCTGGAGAACTATCAGCGGCAGCTGCAGCGCGACGGTGTCTCCGCGCCGGGCGGCCTGGCCATCACCGGCACTGAGGCTCAGGTCGGGAAGCAGCTCCGGCAGCTGGCCGACGTGGGCGTCACCGAATTCTGGCCGATCGTCTTCCACACCGGGGACGACCCGGCGGGCAGCCGGCGCCGGACCAGGGCCCTGCTGGCCAGCCTCGCGCACGCGAGTCAGCGTGGTCCCGTCAAGGCAGAAGAATCCTGATCTTCACCCCGCCAGGACGAGCCGCAACTTCGGTTAGCGACGTACCATCCCCCTAACGGGGTCGAGGCACAAGGTCACAAGGTGGGTGGGTCATGGCCGGACCGGTGTCGAGCGGAATTGACGAGATCGGCTTGGCGCCGGGCAGCCACGTCTGCGCGTTCTACCGGGGGGACAGCGACCGGGACCGGCTTCTCAGCGGGTACCTGGGCGCGGGCCTCACCGCCGGGGACAAGTGCATCTGCGTAGTCGATTCGGCGGACACCGCCGGCTGGCTCCAGGGGCTGCCCGGGTCCGGCGGCGAGCCCGGGCCACCCGACGGCCAGCTGGACATCCACCTGCCGGAAACGACGTACCTGGCTGGCGGCGAGTTCACCACCAGCGACATGCTCACGTTCTGGACCGAGAACATGAGCAAGGCGGAGATCGAGGGCTACTCGTTCTACCGGCTGGCCGGCGAGATGACCTGGGCGCTGCGCGACGCCCCCGGCGTGGAGCACCTGGTCGGCTACGAGTCCGAGCTGAACCGGGTCACGGCCGGCTCGCCGGTCATCGTGCTGTGCCTGTATGACCTGGACCGGTTCAGCGGCGAGATCGTGGTCAACATCGTGAAGACCCATCCTCAGGTCCTGGTCCAGGGCATCCTGGTCGAGAACCCGTACTACGTCGGGCCGGACGAGTTCCTCCGCTCGGCCAGCGGCCTCTGACCCGCCGCGATGACCGCCGAGCGCACCACCCGGAACGCGGTGCCGCCGGACGGCGCGGCCGTGCTGCCGCTGCCGGCCCGCGCGGGCCCGCAGGCCGACGCGGACCTGCGCGCACGGCTGGGCGAGTTCCGTGCCCTGCTGGTGATCTCGCTGCTGATGACCGAGTCGGTGAACGAGGACCAGATCCTGGAACTGGCCAGCTCCAGCGCGGCCGGCCTCGGCCCGTGGCGGATCGAGGGCTACCGGTTCACCGACGGCCAGTGGCACGCGGGCCTGGGCCGGCCCGCGGCCGCCCCGGCTGGCCTGGCCGGGCAGCTGATCGCGCTGGGCAGCCAGGCCGGCCCGGTCACCATGGCCGGCCGGGGCTGGGCGTGGGCCTACCCGCTGCGCGGCGTCGGCGGGCAGCTCGGCCACCTGGTCGCCTCGTGCGCCGCGGAACCGGCCACCGAGCAGCGGTTCCTGATCCAGGTGCTGGCCCAGCAGACCGGGGTGGCCGTGTCCAACGCCCAGCTGCACGCCCGGGAACGGGCCACCGCGGCCGAACTGGCCGCCACCAACGAGGCGCTGGCCGCGACGGTAACCCGGCTGCAGCGCAGCATGGACATCCACCAGCGGCTGACCAGCGTGGCGGTGTCCGGGGAGGGCCAGCCGGGCATCGCCAGGGCGCTGCACGAGCTGACCGGGATGCCGGTGGCGATCGAGGACCGGTACGGCAACCTGACCGCCTGGGCTGGCCCCGGCCAGCCCGACCCGTACCCGAAGGAGTCCTTCGCCAAGCGCGAGCACCTGCTCCGCCGGCTGATGCGGGCCAGTTCCGCCACCCGGGACGGCGAGCGGCTGATGCTGCTGGCCTCGCCGCGCACCGACGTGCTGGGCGTACTCGCCCTGATCGACCCGGGACGCCGGGCCGACCATGCCGACCTGGTGGCGCTGGAGCACGGCGCCACCGTGCTGGCCATGGAACTGGCCCGGCTGCGCGGGATCGCCGATGCGGAACTGCGGCTGCGCCGCGACCTGGTCCATGACCTGCTGGCCGGGACGGATGACGAGAGCGCGCTGACCCGGGCCGAGGCTCTGGACTACGACCTGCGCCGGCCGCACCGGGTGGTGATCGTCGAGGGCAAGGGCCGCGCCCGGCTGCACGACGCGCTGCTCAGCGCGGTCCGCCGGGCCATGCGGCAGGCCCGGCAGGACGGCCTGTTCGAGATGTGGTCGGGCGACGTTGCGGTGGTCACGGCGGGCCAGACCGACTGGGAGCAGCTGCGCCGCGCGATCATGTCCGACCTGGGCGGCCAAGTCTGCGTGGGGGTGGGCGGCGCCGCCGCCCGGCCGTCGGAGCTGCCCCGTTCGCTGCGCGAGGCCGGGCTGGCCCTGCGGCTGCAGCAGACGCTGCTGCCCGGCAGCAGCGCGTGCGAGTACCCCAAGCTCGGCATCTTCCGGATGCTGGCCGCCATCCCCGATCTCACCGACGTGGAGTCCTTCGTCCGGGACTGGCTCGGCCGCCTGCTCGACTACGACCGAAGGCGGAACGCGGAGCTGGTGCACACGCTGACCCAGTACCTGGAGCACGGCGGCAACTACGACGCCACCGCGGCCAGGCTGTCCGTGCACAAAAGCACGCTGAAGTACCGGCTGCAGCGGATCCGCGAGCTTACCGGCCTGGAGCTGAACGACCCCGACGTCCACTTCAACCTGCAGCTGGCCACCCGCGCCTGGGCCACCCTGCAGGCGCTGCGCGAGGGGGGTTAGCGCCGGCGAGACAGCGTTCGGGGGGCAGCTCGCCGCCGAGCCGGCGTTCGGCGCGCAGCGGCGATCGGGGGGGTCCGGGGGGTCGCCCCCCCGGGCTAATGCTGAGCGCTTCTTTGTCCTCTGGTGACCTCCCCCGCCCCGTAACCGCTGGCCATGCTGAACAGGCAGGCAGGGTGCCCGCCGCAGCAGCCACGAGGGGCCAGCGATGATCGATGTACGGAACCCGCGCGACGGATTCACGTCACTGCGCGCCCGGATCGGGACGCTCGGGCCACTCCCCGACGGGGACCGCGGCGCCCCGGGCGCCCCGCTGACCGTGGGCGAATGGGCGCTGCTGATCGACGACATCGTGGGCCACCCGGGGGACAGCACCGAGGGCCTGTGGAACGTGGCCAGCCCGGCCGAGGACGGCCGCGAATACGACGCGATCTTCGTGGGCGGCGGCGCGGCCGGCCGGTTCGGCTCGGCGTTCCTGAGGGCCCGGGGCGGCCGCCAGCTCACCATCGACGCGTGGCCGTTCCTGGGCGGGTCCTGCCCGCACCAGGCGTGCGTGCCGCACCACCTGTTCTCCGAGGCCGCCCGCGAGCTCGACCTGGCCCGGCACATGCAGGGCCGGCTGTGGTACCCGCCGTTCGACGAGAAGCGGGCCAGCATCCTGGAGATCGTCCAGCTGTTCAAGGCGGGCCGGATGTACCCGCACGCCATCATGAACTGGCAGTCCAAGGAGCAGCTGGACATGGAGTTCATCCTGAACGCCCCGGCCCGCATCATCGACTCCCGCACCGTCGAGGTCGAGGGGCAGCGGTTCCAGGCCCGGAACCTGGTGCTGTGCACCGGGGCGCGGACCGTCTACCCGGACGTGCCGGGCATGGCCGCCAAGGGCGTGTACGACTTCGCCACGCTGATCGAGGACCTGGACTATGAGCCGAACCGCTGCGTGATCATCGGCGGTTCCAAGGTGGCCCTGGAATACGGGTCGTTCTTCCAGGCCACCGGCTGCCAGACCACGATCCTGAGCCGCAGCCGACTGATGGAGACGGCCAGCCTGCACCACGTGGACGCCGGGCTGCGCGAGTATGTGGTGGCCATGATGGCCGACCGGGGCATCGAGATCGTGGAGGGCGCGGAACTGGTCGAGGTGCTCGGCAACGGCAAGGTCACCGGGGTCCGGTACCGGGCACCCGGCGGCGAGGTCCGGGACATCGACACCGACTTCGTGTTCGTGGGCACCGGGGAACGGCCCGACCTCAGCCGGTACGCGCCGCTCGGGCTGGCCACCGACGAGCGCGGGTTCGTCATCGCCGACACGCACATGCGGACCTCGGTGCCGGGTGTGTACGCGGCCGGTGACCTGGTCGGCCCGCCGATGGAGATGTTCAAGGCCCGCAAGTGCGGGGTGGGTGCGGCCCGCAACATCATGGGCGAGGACTACGAGTTCGACTTCACCGAGTACCCGGACTTCCTGCATACCACGTACGAGGTGACCTGGTGCGGGCTGTCCGAGGCGGAGGCCCAGGCCAGGTACCGGAACGTCATCAAGATCCAGATGCCGCCGGACGAGGCCGACCCGGAGACGTTCGCGCTGCCCGCCGCCGAGGGGTCGATGCTGTACGCGTTCACCCGGCCCATCCTGTCCGGCTGGCTCAAGCTGATCATCGACGCGGACAGCCGCAAAGTCCTCGGCGCGCACCACGTCGGCTATGGCGCCAAGGATGCGTTCCAGTACATCGACTACCTGATCCGCCGGCCCGAGGGCCTCACCATGGACCAGATGGCCGAGCTCAACGAGCTGTTCCTGAACCCTGAGCACTTCATCCAGCTCTGCCGGCTGCGCGCGGGCCAGGCCAGCCCGGTGAACCTGTGACTCCCCCGGCCAGCCAGCCCGCCGCCGGGGCTCAGGTGGCCGTGGTCACCGGCGGCGGGTCCGGCATCGGGCTCGCCACCTGCGCCCGGCTGGCCGGGGACGGCTGGACGGTGGCCGCGCTGGACCTGCAGCCCGCCGCCGCGGCCGGCGCGGCCACGCTGACCCTGCGCTGCGACGTGACCGACGAAGCAGGCATAACGCAAGCCATGGCCACCGTGACCAGCCAGCTCGGGCCGGTGGACGTGCTGGTCAACAACGCCGGGATCACCGGGTCGCCGGACGCCACCAGGTGCCACGAGACGCCGGTGGCGGAGTGGGACCGGGTGTTCGCGGTCAACGTGCGCGGGCCGTTCCTGTGCAGCCGCGTGGTGCTGCCGTCGATGGCCGCGCGGGGCCACGGGCACATCATCACGATCGCATCGGTGGCCGGGCTGGTCGCGTTCCCGGGCCGGTGCGCGTACACCGCGTCCAAGGGCGCGGCGCTGATGCTGACCCGGTCGATCGCGGTGGACTACGCGGCGGCCGGCATCCGGGCCAACGCGGTCTGCCCGGGCATGGTGTACACCCCGATGACCAGCTGGCGGCTGGACCAGCCGGAGCTGCGGGCCGAGGTGGAGGCCCGGATCCCGGCCGGCCGGGTGGCCACGCCGGACGAGATCGCGGACGCTGTTGCGCTGCTGGCCTCCGGCCGCCTCGGCTACATGACCGGCCACCCGCTGGTGGTGGACGGCGGCATGTCCGCGTGGTGACTGGCGGCAGCTGGCACCAGCGGGCGTTAGGCAGAAAGATGACATGAATGCGGACCTCCCCAGCTCAGCGCACGCTTGGTGCATCAGCAGGAGCGTGAGGAGGTCCCTTACATGGCGATCGTAGGAGGGTTTGACATCCATCGTCGACAGGTCACATTCGACTATCTGGACACCGTGTCCGGGCAGGTGCGGCGGGGCCGGATCGATCCGGCGTGCCGGCAGGCACTGCGCGCGTGGCTGGCGCGGTTGGCTGGCTGCGACGATGTGACGTTCGCGGTGGAGGGCTGCACTGGGTGGCGGTTGGTGGCCGGGGAACTGCAGCGGGCGGGGATCACCGCGCTGCTGGCTGAGCCGGCCGGGACCGCCCACCAGCGGGGGCCGAAGAAGCGGGCGAAGACCGGCAAGGCCGATGCCCGGCATCTGCGGGCGCTGGTGGCTGAGGGCCGGGTGCCGGTCTCCTGGATCCCGCCGGAGCAGGCCAGGGAGCTGCGGGTGCTGCTGCAGCTGTACCGGGATCTGCGCGAGGAGCACACCGCGTGGGCCCAGCGGATCCACGCCACGCTGTTCCACCAGGGTGTCCCCGGCCTGGCCGGGCGGCTCGCCGACCCGCAGGTACGGGCCCGGCTGCAGGCTCACGGCGCGGAGGTGGGGTTGTCGCCGGCCGGTGCGCAAGCGGTCCAGGTGGCGCTGCGCCGGATGGATGACCTGGAAGCCGCGCTCACGCCGGTGCATGCCCAGATCACCGCGTTCGCCCGCCGTCAGCCCGGCTGCAAGGCCCTGGCCACGGAACTGTATGGGGCCGGGCCGCTGGTCGCGGCGATCGTGTGGGCGTTCCTGGGCGATACCCGCCGGTTCTCCTCCTCCGCCCAGGCCGTGCGGCACACCGGGCTGGATGTCACTGTGTACTCCTGCGATGACAAGCGCACCCCCGGCCACCTGTCCCACCAGGGGGCGCCGATCTTGCGCTGGGCGCTGTTCGAAGCCGGCCACCAGGGATCGCGCGCCAGCTCCCCCGGCCACCTGTATTACACCGACGTCGCCGCGCGCATCGACGCCAACCGGGCCGCGCTGTCGGTCGCCCGCAAGCTGGCCCGCCGCTCTCACCACATCCTGCGCCGCCCCGGCGACGCCGCCTACGCCCCCCTGCCGGGCTGGTGAGGTGCATTGCGGGTGAACGCGGCGGCCCTCACACAACCGATGCACCGTGGCCATCCCCCGTGGCCGGCGCCCCGGATGGGTCCTGCTCGCCGCCCCGGCACCGGCCGGGCGCGGACAGCCCCGAAAGACCGGCGCGGCCACACCACCCAGCGGGACCACCCCATCGATCATCATGTCGCCGAGGCCAGCCACCACGGCCCCGCGCACCGAGATAAGGCCGGGCGCCCGCGCCCACCCGCAGCAGCCGATCTGCCAACTCACCCGGAGGCATCCATGACCTGACCCATGCCCTCACCCATGCCGGCCGCCAGTGTGCGCCGGCCGCCGCCAGCGTCAAGACCACGCCCCTACGGGGTGGCCTCCGGCCAGTCTTGACTCCAGCGGCTCAACCGGCGCCAATCTGGCACCTACCGGCCGGGGATGAGGGGAACTGCATGCGTTGAACTGACGGAACCGCACAGATAAGGATCCCGATGGCAGGGAAGCTGGAGGGCAAGGTGGCCGTGGTGACCGGCGCGGGGTCGGGGATCGGCCGCGCCGCAGCCGCGCAGTTCGCCCGCGAGGGGGCCGCGGTCGCGGTCGTCGACGTGAACGCCGGCGCGGCCAAGGACACCGCGGCGCAGATCAGCGCGGCGGGCGGCACGGCGCTCGCGGTAGCCGCCAACGTGGCCGACCGGGTCCAGGTCGCCAGTGCGTTCGGCCACGTGCTCGGCGAGTACCGCCGGGTCGACGTGCTCTACAACAACGCCGGCGTGAACAGCAGCGGCTCGGTGCTCGACGCCACCGAGGACGACTGGGACCGGAGCTTCGCGGTCAACGCCAAGGGCACGTTCCTGTGCGCCCAGGCCGCCGCCCCGTCGATGGTGGCCACCGGCGGCGGGTCGATCATCAACCAGGGCTCGGTCGCGGCGCTGGTCGGCATCGCCAACTTCGCCTCGTACTGCGCGGCCAAGGGCGCGGTGGTCGCGCTGACCAGGTCGATGTCGGTGGACCTGGCGCCCCGCGGGGTGCGGGTCAACGTGATCTGCCCGGGCACCGTGTACACGCCGCTGATGGAGCCGATGCTGACCGCGCGGGGCGGCGGGGATATGGCCGCCGGGCTGGCCCTGACCGTAGCCAAGTACCCGATCGGCCGGCTCGGCACCCCGGAGGAGATCGCCGCGGTGGCGCTGTTCCTGGCCAGCGACGAGTCCTCGTTCCTGACCGGGTCGGTTATCACCGCCGACGGCGGCATGACGTCCCAGTAACCGGCTGGCCAAGCCGAGCGAAATGGCTGGCGGCCGTGTCGTCTCACCGAAGACATAGCTGGGACGCAGCGGCATGCCGGTCAAGCGGGGCGCGTTACCGGACGCCCGGGTAGTGCCCGGCCGGAAAACTGTCCCGCCGGGACAGGGTCGGCGTGGTATTTGCGCCACCCGGGAGTTAGCCGGAGCCTACGGGTTCTGCTTACCATGCCACGACCTGCTCCACGGTGTGGTGCACACGGGTGGTGGCTAGTGGTCGCAAGCACGTCAGCGCCGCAGGTGAACGGTGATCCGCTCGCCTCACTCCGCGGCCAGCTGACTACCATGCGTGCCTTGCTGGTGCTGTCCATCCTGATGACCGAGAGCCCGGACGACGAGCAGATCCTCCGGCTGGCCACGTCGGCGGCCGCCTCGCTGGGCAGCTGGCAGATCAGCGGTTTCGTGATCGGGAACGCGTGGTGGGCCGACGGCCACCGCCGCGCCGCCGTGGAACCGGAACTGGCCGCCCAGCTCCGGGCGCTGCCCGAGACGGGCGGCCCGGTAACCCTGGACGCCGCCTGGGCCTGGGCCTACCCGCTGCGCAGCATCGCCGGGCGGCTCGGCTACCTGGTCGTGCACGCGGCCCGCGAGCCCGCGGTGGAGGAACAGTTCCTGGCCCAGGTGCTGGCCCAGCAGACCGGCGTGGCGGTGTCCAACGCCCAGCTGCACGGCCGGGAACGGGACACCGCCGCGCAGCTGGCCGCGACCAACGAGGCGCTCGAGGAGACGGTGGCCACGCTGCGCCGGGGCATGGCCATCCACGAGCGGCTGACCGGCGTGGCCGCGGCGGGCGAGGGCGCGGCCGGCATCGCCGCGGCACTGCACGACCTGACCGGGCTGGCCGTGGCGGTGGAGGACCGGTACGGCAACCTGTCCGGGTGGGCCGGCCCGGGGCAGCCCGCCCGGTACCCGAAGCCCCCGCCCTACGACCGGGAGCAGCTGCTCCGCCGGCTGATGGCGGCGGGCCGGTCGGTCCGTGATGGCGACCGCGTGGTCGCGCTGGCCTCACCCCGGCCCGGGGTGCTCGGGCTGCTCTCGCTGGTCGACCCGGGGCACCGCGCGGGCACCACCGACATAATGGCCCTGGAGCAGGGCGCCACCGTGCTGGCGGTGGAGCTGGCCCGGCTGCGCGGCATGGCCGACACCGAGCTGCGGGTCCGCCGGGAGCTGGTCCAGGATCTGCTCACCGGCACCGACGACGAGAGCGCCTACCGGCGGGCCGAGGCGCTGGGCTACGACCTGGGGCAGCCCCACCAGGTGGCGGTGGTTGAGATGCCCGGCGGCGGGCCCGCCACCGAGGACCCGCTGCACGCCACCCGGCGGGCGGTGCGCCAGCACCAGCTGCCCTGCCTGCTGGGCACGCTGAGCGGCACGGTGGTCATCGTGGCCGCGGCGGGCCGCCACGACTGGGTGGCCCTGCGCGCCGGGATCGTGGCCGGGCTGGACGGCAGCCGGTGCCGGATGGGCGTCGGCGATCCCTGCCCGCAGCCGTCCCAGCTGCCCCGCTCGCTGCGCGAAGCCCGGCTGGCGCTGCGCCTGCAGAAGGCATCCGCCACCGCCGCCCGCACCTCGGTGTACGCCGACCTCGACGTGCTCCGCATGCTGGCCGCCGTGGACGACCTGTCCGACGTGGCCGGGTTCGTCCGCAAGTGGCTGGGCGCGCTGGTCGCCTACGACGAGCGCAAGCACACCGAGCTGGTCAAGACGCTGACCCAGTACCTGCAGCACGGCGGGGGGTACGAAGCCACCTCACGGGCGCTGTCCGTGCACCGCAGCACGCTGAAGTACCGGCTGCAGCGGATCCGCGAGCTGACCGGGTTCGACCTGGGCGACCCGGAGATTCATTTCAATCTGCAGCTGGCCACCCGGGCCCACGCGACGCTGCTGGCCCTCGGCGATGAGGGCGGCTGACCCCGGCGTGGCCGGCCCGGGCGTGGCCGGCCCGGGCCGCGCGGAGGAACCGCGCTCAGTTGAGCCTGCCAGGACGAGGCCCAGCCCGCCGGACGACCGTAGCGTCCTGGCCATGGGCGTCCCGGATGACCTGGATCTGTTCACGCAGATGTGCTTCCTGCGCCGCTTCGAGGAACGCGTCGACTCGCTGTACCGGCAGGGCCTGGTGCACGGCCCGGTGCACCTGGGGCTCGGCCAGGAGGCGGTCGCGGTCGGGGCGGCCGCCGTGCTCAGCCCCGGCGACTACTCGCTGGGCACGTACCGGGGTCACGCGCACGCGCTGGCCCGCGGTGCACCACCCGACGCGGTGCTGGCCGAGCTGCTCGGCCGCCAGGGCGGGATCTGCGGTGGCAAGGGCGGGTCGATGCACATCACCAGCGTGGCGCACGGCTACTACGGGTCGTACGCGATCGTGGGCGCGCACCTGCCGGTGGCGTGCGGGCTGGCCTGGGCGGCCAAGATCCGCCGCAGCGGCCAGGCCACGGTGTGCTTCTTCGGTGACGGCACGACCAACATCGGCGCGTTCCACGAGGCGGTCAACCTGGCCGCGGTGTGGCGGCTGCCGGTCGTGTTCGTGTGCGAGAACAACTGGTACATGGAGTACACGCCGATCGGCGACGTGATCCCGGTCGCGCTGCCCGCCGCGGACCGGGCCGCCGCGTACGGGCTGGACCGGATCGTGGTGGACGGCAACGACGTGGCCGCGGTCCGGCAGGTGGTCGGCGACGCCGTCGGCGCGGCCCGGGCCGGGCACGGGCCGAGCCTGGTCGAGGCGCACACCTACCGGCTCAAGGGCCATTCGGCCGCGGACGGCGCCGCGTACCGGCCGGCCCGGGAGGTGGCCCAGTGGCGCGAGCGGGACCCGCTGCTGCTGGCCCGCGCGGCGCTCGGGGCGGCGGGTACCGCGGCGGAGAAGCTCGACGAGATCGACGAGCAGGCCCGGGCCGGCGTGGCCGACCTGGCCCGGCAGGTGCTGGCCCGGCCGGCCCCCGACCCCGCGGCGGCCTGGGCTGACGTGTGGAGCGACGGGAGCTGGCAATGGCGGAACTGAGCTACCGGCAGGCGGTGGCCGCGGCGCTGGCCCAGGAGATGGCCCGGGACGACCGGGTCGTGCTGCTCGGCGAGGACGTGGCCTCGGGCGGGGTGTTCAAGACCACCGCCGGGCTGCTCGACCGGTTCGGGCCTGACCGGATCTGGAACACGCCGATCTCCGAGCAGGCCATCGCGGGCGCGGCCATGGGCGCGGCCATGGCCGGGCTGCGGCCGGTAGCCGAGATCATGTTCGCCGACTTCTACGCCACCTGCTGGGACCAGGTGGCCAACGAGATCGCCAAGGTCCGCTACATGACCGGCGGGCAGGTCAGCGTGCCGCTGGTGCTGCGCGGCGCGAACGGCTCCGGCGGGCTGGGCTTCGGCAGCCAGCACGGCCAGTCGGCGGAGAACTGGGCCATGACCGTGCCCGGGCTGAAGATCGCCTCACCGGCCAGCCCGGCCGAGGCGTTCGGCCTGCTGGCCGCGGCCATCCGGGATGACGACCCGGTGCTGGTGTTCGAGCACAAGGCGCTGTACGGGCGGAAGGAGGAGATCGGCGCCGGCGAGCAGTTCATCCCGCTCGGCCGGGCCCGGATCGTGCGCCCCGGCCGCGACATCACCCTGGCCGGGCTGTCGATCACGGTGGGCACCTGCCTGGCCGCCGCGGGCGGGCTGGCCGCCGACGGCATCGAGGCCGAGGTCATCGACCTGCGCACGCTGGTGCCGCTGGACGCCGCGGCCGTGCTCGGCTCGGTGGCCCGCACCGGGCGGCTGGTCGTGGTGGAGGAAAACCCGGGCCAGCTGGGCTGGGGCGCCTCGGTGGCGGCGATCGCCGCCCAGGAGGCGTTCGGCGCGCTGGCCGCCCCGGTCACCCGGGTCAGCGGCGGCAACGTGCCGCTGCCGGTGGCCGCCTCGCTGGAGGCCGAGGTGGACGTCTCCGTGCCGCGGGTCATCGCGGCCGTCCGCGGCGTGCTGGGCGCCAGCCGGCTGCCCGGTGTTAGTCAGTTCAGCGCTAGTCAGCAGAAAGGCTGAGATCAATGGAGATTCGCGGTCAAGAAGTCCTGCTGCCGGTCTCGGCGGTATCGGCGTTTCCCCGGCCGCACTGGCTGCAGGGCCGAGTGCTGGGCTCGCTGAGCGAGCCGTCCTACCGGAGCATGAACGCCCGGGTGGCCTACGAGGACGCCTGCAAGATCTGCGCCCGGGAGCAGGAGAACGCGGGCCTGGACATCCTGTGCGACGGCGCGCAGTACTACGAGTGGGAGGCACCCGGGTTCCAGCTGGAGCCGATCTTCCACTTCATCCCCGAGAACCTGGGCGGCTTCGCGCCCTACGGGCCGCCCGGCGAGGGCGCCAAGTACCGGCCGTTCTACCAGGCCCTGGTCAAGGGGAAGATCACCTGGGAACGGTCTATCTTCGAGCCGGTGGTGATGACCATGCAGAACGCCACCGACCGGCCGTTCAAGGTGGCGTTCCTCGGCCCGGCCCAGCAGAGCATCATCGTCAAGGACGAGTACTACGGCGACCAGCAGGCGGTAGCCCGGGACCTGGCCATCGCGCTCAACACCGAGCTCAAGTACCTGGTCAGCATGGGCCTGGAGGCGGTACAGCTGATCGACGTGCTGCCGCCGTACACCACCGACATGTGGCAGATCGAGATGCAGAACATCTTGTTCGACGGCGTCGACGCGATCAAGTTCTGGCACGTCTGCTACGGCAGCGTGGACGGCCAGCGGGACATCTTCGACGACCATGCGGCCGCGATGATGCCGCTGTTCAAGGAGTCCCCGGTGGACGTGGTGCACCTGGAGATGACCAGCAAGGGCTTCACCGAGCTGGACGCGTTCCGCGACTTCCCCACCGACAAGGTGCTCGGCGTCGGCGTCGTGGACGCCAAGAACCTGCAGGTGGAGAACGTGGAGCAGATCGAGCAGCGGATCCGCCGCGGGCTGGAAGTGGTCCCGGCCGACCGGCTGCTGGTCGCGCCGGACTGCGGCCTGGGCTACTTCAGCCGCACCGCGGCCTACGCCAAGCTGCACAACATGGGGCAGGCCGCCGCGAACGTGCGGGGCACGCTCTGACGTCATCAGTCCCGGCCCCGGGCGGCGCGCGCCGCCCGGGGCCGGCCCTCAGGGAGGCTGGACATGACCGCGGAAGCACGGCATGAGGTGCTCGGCCTGCAGCTGAGCGTGGGCGACCACATCTGCGGCTTCTACCGCAAACCCGCCGAGCGGGATGACATCCTCATCCCGTTCCTGGTCGAGGGCCTGCGGGCCGGGGACAAGTGCACCTGCGTGGTGGACAGCTGCGCCCCGGACGACGTGCTGTCCAGCATGTCCGCGCAGATCGAGGTGGACCCGCACGTCTCGGTCGGCCAGCTCGAGGTGCTCGACTCCTACGCCACCTACCTGGCCGACGGCGGCTTCCTGCCCGCCCGCATGCTGCAGTTCTGGGCGGCCAAGGCGCGGCAGAGCCCATTCACCGGGTCCGGGCTGGCCCGCAACATCGGCGACATGAGCTGGGCCCACCGCAGCCCGGCCGCGGTTACCGAGCTGATCGGCTACGAGTCCGAGCTGAACCGCATCATGGCCAACTTCCCCCAGGTCAACCTGTGCCTGTACGACCTGACCCGGTGCTCAGGCGACCTCATCATGGACGTGCTCAAGACGCACCCCAAGGCGCTGCTCGGCGGCATGGTCATCGACAACCCGTACTACCTGGAGCCGGACGAGTTCCTGGCCAGCCGGGGCGGCTGAGCGCTACCGCCCGTAGGCGTTCCAGTGGGCGGCGAACAGCGCCTCCTCGCTGATCACCTTGGGCTCGATGGGCCGGGACACCCAGGTCAGGTTCATGAAGTGGCGGGCGTTGACGTTCTCGGTGGTGATGTTGCCGCCCCACGTCCCGCAGCTCAGGCTGAGCGTGAACGGCAGGCCGTTACGCACGCTGCCGGCGCCCTCGTTGAGGTTCTGGTTGACCAGCACCCGGGCCGTCCGGGTCCGCCGGGCCAGCTCGTCCACGTTCGCGTCCGAGCTGGTGTGCAGGCCGCAGGTGTGGCCCAGCCCCTGGTAGGCGGTGATCTCGTTGACCAGGCCGGCGGCCGCGCCGATGCCGCCCTGGTATTTGTAGACGGCCAGGACCACGGACAGCTTCTCGCCGCTGAACGGGTGGCCGGGCCCGGTGCCGTCCTCCTCGACCAGCAGCATCGGGCAGTCCCCGCCGACCGCGAAGCCGGCCAGCCCGGCGATGTACGCCGCCGACTTGGCCACCACCGTGATCGACGGTACCGGGCCGCCGTCCGGCCACATCACCGCCTGCAGCGCGGCCTTCTCCGGCGGGTCGCACAGGTGAGCGCCCGCTCCGGTCAGCCGGCCGACCAGCTCGTCGTACACGTCCGCGTGCACGACCAGGGCGTTGTCGGCCAGGCAGCTGGTGGCGTAGTCGAATGTCTTGGCGGCCAGGATGGCGCCCGCCGCGTCGGCCAGGTCGGCTGTCTGGTCCACCACGTGTACCGCGTTGCCCACCCCGACGCCGTAGGCCGGCGTGCCGGAGCTGTACGCGGCCCGGACCATGCCCGCCCCGCCGGTGGCCACCACCAGGTCCGCCTGGCGCATCAGTTCCCGGGTGTTGGGCAGCGACGGCGCGGGCAGCGACTGCACCAGGTCGGCCGGAGCGCCGACCTGCTGGCAGGCCGCCCGCATGAACCCCACCACTGCCTCGGTGGCCTGCTGGGTGCGCGGGTGCGGCGCGCAGATGATGGCGTTCCGCCCTTTCAGCGCGAACAGCGTCTTGACCGGCGGGGTCGCGTCCGGGCCGGTGGTCGGGATCAGCGCCGCGACCACCCCGACCGGCTTGGCCATCTTGACCAGGCCGGCCGCCGGGTCCTCTTCGACGACCCCGACGGTGCGCAGCCCGGTCATGTCGGCCAGCACGCCGGTCACCCGTTTGTTGATCTTGGCGACCTTGTCCGCGTAGTTGCCGAACCCGCCCTCGTCCACCGCCAGCCGGGCCAGCGCCTCGGCGTGGTCCTTGCGCACCACCGCCCAGGCCACCGCGGTGACCAGCCCGTCCACCTGCTCCTGCGAGTAGTCCTCGATGGCCCGGGCCGCCGCGCGGGCCCGCGCCATGACGGCCGCGACCTCGTCCGCGGCCGCGGTGCCTGGCTGCTGCTTACCCTCACTCATGCCGTTTAGCGTGACCGTTCCGGCTGGTGATTCCACTGTTCTGGCGGGTTGAGCCTGGGCCGCTTCTTCGTCCCGGCAAGACCTGACCGGCGCGCCGGGGCGGCCCGCATGCTCGTTCCTGGGGGCAGGGCAGCGGGCGACAGGAGCGCGGGTGGCACGGCTGGTGGTGATCGGCGGCGGCGCCGCGGGCATGTCAGCGGCCTCGGCCGCCCGGCGGCACGCACCCGGACTGGACGTGGTGGTGTGCGAGGCGGGCGGCTTCGCCGCGTACGGCATGTGCGGCATCCCCTACTACCTCAGCGGCGTGGTGCCCGGCGCGGCCGACCTGCTCGCCTACCCGCCCAGCGAGTTCCGCGACCGGCGTGGCATCGACCTGCGGCTGCACACCTGGGTCAGCGCCATCGACCCGGCCGCGCACCAGGTGCGGGTGCATCAGGGGCAGGCACCCGGGGCGGAGGGCGGCGACCTGCTCGGCTACGACGTGCTGATCGCCGCCACCGGCGCGGTGCCGGTACGGCCGCCGGTACCGGGCCTGGACGGGCCGCGGGTGCACGCCATCCGGTCGCTGGATGAGGCGGTCGGGCTGCGGGAACTGCTGGACTCGGGTGCCGTCCGGCACGCCATCGTGCTCGGCGCCGGGTACGTCGGCCTGGAGGCGGCCGAGGCGCTGGCCACCGCGGGCGCCGAGGTGGAGATCATCGAAGCGCTGCCCCGGGTGCTGGGCACGGTGGACGAGCCGATTGCCCGGGTCGTCCAGGCCGAGCTGGAACGGCACACCACCGTGCGGCTGGGCACCCGGCTGGACGAGGTGCGCGGCAGCGGGCCCGGGCTGACCGCGGTGGCGGGCGGCACCGAGACCCGCACCGATCTGGTCGTCGTGGCCGCCGGGGTGCGGCCCGCCACCGGCCTGCTCATCCGGGCCGGCGCCGGGCACCTGCCGGACCAGTCGGTGCGGGTGGACGCGAGCATGCGCACGTCGCTGCCGGACGTGTTCGCGGCCGGCGACTGCGCCGCGCTGCATCATCTGGTCCTGGGCGGGCCGGCCTGGGTGCCGCTGGGGCCGGCCGCCAACAAGACCGGCCGGGTGGCCGGCACGGTCGCGGCCGGTGGCTCCGCCTCGTTCGGCGGGGTCGTGGGCACCGCGGCGGTGAAGGTGTTCGGCCTCGAAGTGGCCCGCACCGGGCTGACCCTGGCCGAGGCGCAGGCCGCCGGGCTGGCCGCGGCCGCCACCGACGTGGTGGCCCGGTCCCGGGCCAAGTACTACCCGGGCGCGCAGCCGCTGCACGTCCGGCTGGTGCACGCCCCGGACGGCCGGCTGCTCGGCGGCCAGCTGGCCGGCCGGGAAGGCGCGGCCAAGCGGATCGACGTGCTGGCCACCGCGCTGCAGGCCCGCTTCACCGTAGCCGACCTGGCCGGGCTGGACCTGAGTTACGCCCCGCCGTTCGCGCCGGTGTACGACCCGGTGCTGACCGCCGCGATCAAAGCCGCCGGGCCGGCCAGGCCTGTCCCGAGCAGTGCCGGAGGAACCCATGAGCCTGCAGCCGCCCCGCGATAAGCGGGCCAGCCTGGCCAGCGCGGCAGCCCTGGTCGGCGACGGGGCCACGGTCGCGCTGGGCGGCGGCCTGTCCGCCCGGCTGCCAATGGCCCTGGTCCGCGAGCTTGTCCGGCAGGCCCGCCGCGGGCTGCACCTGGTCGGGTCGGCGCACAGCATCGACGTCGACCTGCTGGTGGCGGCGGGGGCGGTGCGCCGCCTGGAGGAGAGCTACGTCGGGTTCGAGCAGGACCTCGGGCTCGCCCCGGCCTACCGCCGCGCGGCCGAGGCGGGCACGGTCGAGGTGGCGGAGAGCTGCTGTGCCACCATCCTGGCCCAGCTCCGGGCGGCCGAGATGGGCCTGCCGTTCCTGCCCGTCCGCGGTGTCCGCGGCTCGGACATCCTCCGGCTGCATCCCGAGTACGCCGAGATCAGCTGCCCGTTCACTGGGGAGATCCTGGTCGCCGTGCCCGCGCTGCGGCCGGACGTGGCGCTGCTGCACGCGCCGGCCGGGGACCGGTACGGCAACCTGCACCTGGAGCAGCCCTACGTCCTTGACGAGCGGTTCGCCTCGGCGGCCCGGCTGGTGCTGGCGACCGTGGACGAGCTGGTGTCCACCGGCGACGTGACCGCGGCCGGGGTGACCATCCCGGCGCACCTGGTGGCCGCGGTGACCGAGGTACCGTACGGCGCGCACCCGTCCTCCTGCTACCCGCGCTACAGCTACGACCGGGCCCACCTGCGCGAGTACGTGTCCGCGGCCCAGTCCGGGCCCGATGACCTGGACAAGTACCTGGCCACGTATGTCGGCGCGAGCGAGGAGGACTACCGGCTGGCGATCGGCGCCGGCCGGCTCGCGGCGCTGGCCACCTGGTCCACGTCCACCGCCGCCTGGCAGGAGCTGTTCTCATGACCGAACCCGGCCCCGGAGGCTCCACGGAGCGGAGCTGGACGATCGACGAGTGGGTCGTGGTGGCGCTGGCCCGGACCATCCGCCCGGCCGAAACCGTGTTCCACGGGTTCGGCAGCCCGTGCGCCCAGGTGGCCATGCACGCAGCCCGGCGCACCCACGCACCGGACATGACGCTGGTCGAGGGGGCGATGTACGCGATCAACCCCGATCCCCCGTTCATCCCGCCGACCGGCAACGACGCCAGCCTGAAGCGGGGCGCGGCGTACAGCATGCGCTTCGAGGAGTTCTTCGACGCCGCGATCCGGGGCGACGTGGACCGGATGTTCCTGTCCGGCGGGCAGATCGACGGGTACGGCAACACCAATGTCACCGCGATCGGGCCGCCCGGCCATCCCAGGGTGAAGCTGGGCGGCGGGGGCGGCGGCTGCAACCTGTCGGCCACCATCGGCCAGCTGACCGTGTGGACCACCCGGCACCGCTCCGGGCGGACCCTGGTGGCCGAGTGCGACTTCATCACCGACATGGGCCACCGCACCCGGCTCGGCACCCGGGCTGAGGCCGGCTTCACCGGTGGCGGCCCGCAGTGGCTGGTCACCGAGCTGGGCGTATTCGACTACCCGGACGGCCAGGCCCGGCTGGCGCAGATCTTCCCCGACGTCAGCCTGGCCGAGATCCGCGCGGCCACCGGCTTCAGCCTGCGCGTGGCCGGCGACCTGCGGCCAGTCGCGCCGCCGTCCGCGGCCGAACTGGCCGCGGTGCGCTCGGTTGACCCGCTCCGGGTGCGCACGTCCGAGTTCTCGGCCCAGGAGCTGGCCCGTGCCTTTACCCACCATGAGGGCCAGGCCTGCGCATGCTGACCAGGCAGCGCGGCCTCGCCGCCGTGTTCGAGCCGCGCCGGGTCGCCCTGGTCGGGGCGTCCGACCGGCCCGGCTCGGTGGGACGGCTGCTGTGGGACAACCTGGCCACATTCCCCGGCGAGGTGGTGCCGGTCAGCCAGTCCGGCCGGGTCGGCGGCCGGGCCGCCTACCCGGGCCTGGGTGACGTCCCCGGCCCCGTCGACCTGGCCGTGGTGGCCACCCCCGCTGCCACCGTTCCCGGTATCATCCAGGCCGCCGCGGGCCAGGGCGTAGCCGCCGCGGTCGTGCTCAGTGCCGGCTTCGCCGAGGCCGGGGATGAGGGGGCGAAGCTGCAGGCCGAGGCGGTGGCCGCGGCCCGGGCGGGCGGCGTGCGGCTGGTCGGGCCGAACTGCTTCGGGGTGCAGAACACGAAGCTGCCGCTGAACGCGTCCATCGCGGCCGGCCTGCCCAGCGGCGGCGGGGTCAGCATCGTCACCCAGTCCGGGTCGTACGGGATGGCCGTGCACGCGCTCGGCCAGGACGAGGGCCTGCGGGTGGCCAAGGTGCTCGCGGCCGGCAACAAGGCGGACATCAGCGACGCGGAACTGCTCGGCTACCTGCGTGACGACCCGGACACCACGGTGATCTGCCTGCTGCTGGAGTCCATCACGCAGGCCCGCGAGTTCTTCACCGAAGCCTGCCGGACTACGCCGCGCAAGCCGGTCATCGCGGTACTGGGCGGCCGGACCAGCGCCGGGCAGCGGGCCGCGCGGTCGCACACTGCCGCGCTGGCTACCGACGACGCGGTCCGCGACGCGGCGCTGCGCCAGGCCGGTGTGGTCCGGGTGCGCACCGGCCTGCAGGCCCTGGACGCGGCCCGGGCGCTGTCCGGCCAGCCGGTGCCGCGCGGGCCCCGGGTCGCGGTGGTCACCAACTCCGGCGGCACCGGGGTGGAACTGACCGACCTGCTGGCCGACCAGGGGCTGGTGCTGCCGGAACTCAGCTCGCCGCTGCAGGACCGGCTGCGGGCCATCATGCCCGGCTACGCCAGCGCGCGGAACCCGGTGGACATGACCCCGGCCTGGCACCTGTTCGCCGAGGTGTACCCGGGGGCGATCGAGCTGCTGGCCCGGTCGGGTGAGGTCGACGCGGTGGTGCCGGTGCTGCTGCAGCGGTCGGCGTCGGCCGGGGTGGCGGCGGCGGTGCGGGACGCGGTGGCCCGGCTGCGGGCCGATGCGGTGCCGGTGCCGGTCTACGTGTGCTGGGTCGCGCCCCGGGCGGCGGAGCAGCATGCCGACGTGCTCCGGGACGCCGGCATCCCGGTTTTCGCCTGGCCTGGGCGCACGGCGGAGGCGGTTGGGGTCGCCGTGCGGTGCGGTCAGCACATGTCCCCGGCAGCTGGGGCGGGGGCCGGTCAGCCCGGGGCCCCCCGCGCGGCTGAACGCCCTGCTGGGGCCACCCGGCCGCCCCGGCTCGCGGCCACGCTGCGCGGAGCGGCCAGGACCGGGGATGGGCTGCTCGGCTCGGAGGCGGCACGGTCCTTGCTGGCTGAGGCCGGGATCCCCGCTATCCGGACGGTGCGGTGCTGCAGCGCCGATACCGCGGCGGTGGCGGCGGAACGGCTCGGGTACCCGGCCGTGGTCAAGGTCGATCATCCGGAGCTGACGCACAAGAGCGATGCCGGCGGGGTGCGGCTGAACCTCACGTCGGCGGCGGACGTGGTCGGCGCCGCGCAGGAAATGCTCGGGCTGGCGCACGGGGCGGCGGTTCTGGTGCAGCACCAGCGTGAGGGGATCGAGCTGGTGGTCGGCGGGGTCCGCGACCCGGGGTTCGGGCCCATGGTGCTGGCCGGGCTGGGCGGGGTGCTGGTCGAGACGCTACGGGACGTGCAGTTGCGGGTCGCGCCGGTAGACGAGGCACAGGCGCTGAACATGCTGCGGTCACTGCGCGGGGCCGCCATCCTGGACGGGCCGCGCGGCCAGCCCGCGGTCGACGGCGCGGCGGTGGCGGACGTGATCATGCGGATCAGCGAGCTGATGGCGGACCACGAGGAGATCGCCGAGGTGGACCTGAACCCGGTGCTGGCCGACGGGACGGGGTGCGTCGCGGTGGACTGGCGGATCAGCGTACGGTGAAGCCCGCGCCGGCCGGGCCGGCGCGGGCGCACCACGGTCAGGCCGTTTCGGACTGCAGGATCCCGGCCACCGGCTGGCGGGCGCCGATGCTGGCCGGGATGGCGGTCAGCGCGGCCACCGCCAGCAGGGTGCCGAAGGCAGTGAGGACCAGCCACCACGCGGGCGGCACGGTGGTGATGCTGCCGCTGTTGGCCACCGAGAACAGCGCGATGCCCAGCGGGATGCCGGCCAGCACGCCCGGGATGGCGGACAGTACCTGGGCCGCCACCACCCCCGCGGTCACCTGCTCCGGGCTGGCGCCGAGCGCGCGGGCCACGGCCGCGGCCTGGCGCGCGTCGAGCACCGTGGCCCAGGCGGTGAATACCGCGTTGATCCCGGACAGGGCCAGCAGCACCACGGTGAGGACGAGCAGCATCTGGGTATCCCGGGCCATGACCGGGTCGGTGATGCCGGTCCCCCCGCCGTACAGTTTCTCGTCCGCGGTGGCGTGGAACGCGAGCACGGCGACCACGCCGGTCATGGTGATCGCGATGCAGGCCGCGCTGAGCAGCGCCCGGCGGGGCCGCCGGGCCACCAGGCGCAGCCCGAACAGCAGCGGCACTGGCACGTGGCGGGACAGCCGGATCAGCCCGGCCCGGCGCCGGGGCCGCCGCACCGGGGCGGCCAGCGCGCTGACCGTGCTGGTGCGCGCGGCCCGGATGGCGGGCCACAGCGTGGCGGCCATGGCCACGGCCAGGGCCACCCCGACCACCAGCCCGGCGATGGGCAGGGTCAGGGACGGCGCGCCGGGCGCCCCGACCAGGCCCGCGCCCGGGCTGGTGATCAGCGGCGCGGCCAGCCGGCCGATGGCCAGCCCGGCGCTGGCCGCGGCCAGCGCCAGGATCAGGTTCTCGGCCATCAGCGCCAGCGTGACCAGGCCGGGCGTGGCGCCGACCGCTTTGAGCAGGCCGACCCGCCGGATGCGTTCCGACATCCGGCCACCGGCCAGCACGGCCAGCGTCCCGATGGCCAGCAGCGAGGCCACCCAGGCCCCCGGGCTCAGCACGGCCGTCTCGTCCCGGATGAGCAGGCCGTCCACGTTACGGATGTCCTGCCACGTGGTCAGGCTGGGTGCGGCGGAGGTGGCCGGGTTCTGGGCGAACTGGTGGCCGTACCGGTTCACGAACGCCTGGGCCCGGGCCGGGTCGCTGAGCTTCAGGTTCAGCACGTAGCCGAGCGGGTCCGACGGCGTGGCCAGCGCCTGCGCGCCGGCCCGGGTGATCCAGGCCAGGCCCAGGTGCCGCGGGGAGATGCCCCGCGGCCCGAACGGCAGGCCGTAGTCGCAACTGCTGTAGCACATGTTCGGCATGGGCACGCTGGCCGCGGTGACCGCGGTGCCGACGACCCGGAACGGCCGGCCGTTCAGCGTGATGCGGTCGCCTAGCCGCACCCGCAGCGCGTCGGCGTACGTCCGCTCCAGCACGATGCCGCCGGCGCTGACCCAGTGGCCCGAGGCCAGCTTGGGCTGGTCCACGGCGGCCGCAGTCTGGTCGCGTCCTTCCGCGACCACCGCGGCCAGCCGCCTGCCAGCCTGGGCGACCGCGGAGGCCACCGGGTAGAGCCCGCTGTGGCCGGTCACCCCGGCCGCGTGGATCAGTTCGCTGGCCACGATCCGGACCCGCCTGGCGTTCGCCGCGATGGCCTGGGGCGAGTACTTCACCTGCCCGGGCGGGGGCGATCCCGGCCCGAACGGCCCGGGTGTTACTGGCCCGCTGAACTGGGCCACCACGTCCGGGCCTCGGGTCGCGCCGCGGGTCTGCTGGTACGGGTGGTTGGTGACCCCGTGCAGGACCAGGCCCAGCGTGAGCACCGCGGTGGCCGCGGTGATGGCGAGCAGCAGCAGCGCGGCCTGGGTGGGCCGGCGCCGCAGGTCACGGGCGGTCAGCCGGCCGATGAGCAGGGTGCGGCCCATGACTCAGCCCTCCAGCCCGGCGAGCGCCCCGAGGCTGCCGCCGCTGCCGCCGGTGAGCCGGGTCTCGTCCACGAACGCCCCGTCGCGCATGGTGATCAGCCGGTCCGCGGTGGCCGCGATCCGCGAGTCGTGGGTGACCACGACCAGGGTCTGCCCGGCGGTGTGCAGCGTGTCGAACAGCCGGAGCACGTCCAGGGTGGCCTCGCTGTCCAGGTTCCCGGCCGGCTCGTCGGCCAGGATGACCAGCGGGTCGTTGGCCAGCGCCCGGGCTACCGCGACCCGCTGGCGCTGGCCCCCGGACAGCGCCGACGGGAGGAAGCCGGCCCGGTCGGCCAGCCCGACCTGCTCGAGCAGGCCGGCCGCCCGGCGCCGGGCCGCGCGCGGCGCGGCGCCGGCCAGCAGCGCGGGCAGTTCCACGTTCTCCACCGCGGTGAGCTCGTCCATCAGGTGGAAGGCCTGGAATACGAAGCCCACCGCGCGGCGGCGCAGCCGGGCCAGGCCCCGCTCGCTGAGCTGGTCGATGCGCTGCCCGGCCAGGTACAGCTCCCCGCCCGACGGCCGGTCCAGCCCGCCCAGCAGGTGCAGCAGGGTGGACTTGCCACAGCCGCTGGGCCCCATCACGGCCAGCGTCTCCCCCTCGGCCACGGCCAGGCTGACGTCGTCCACCGCGCGCACCAGCGTGTCGGACGAGCCGAATTGCTTGCGCAGCCCCTGGGCGCGCAGCACCGGCGCGCCGCCATCCTCGTTCATGGTCTGCCCTTCCGGGTGGTCCAGTTCCGCTCGCACGCTTCCAGCCAGCGCAGGTCCGCCTGGAGCCGGAGCACGATGCCCTCCAGCAGGAGGGCGGCGTCGGAGCGGGCTGGCTCGGCCAGCGCCGCCCGCTGTGCGTCGCGCAGCCGCCGGAGCAGCTCGCGCCGCTGCGCGTCCACGATCGACAGCGGGTCAGCCAGCCGCGCCGCCGCCGCCGCGACCAGCTTGAGGTGGAATTCCGCCAGATCGGGCCGGGGCCAGCTGACCTCGGCCAGCCAGTCGGCGACCCGCTGCTGGCCGGCCGGGGTCAGCGCGTACACCTTGCGGTCCGGCCGGTCCGGCAGCCCGGCCGCGTGCTCCACGCTGACCAGGCCGGCCTTCTCCAGCCGGGTCAGCGTTACGTAGATCTGGCCGGCGTTCATCGCGTCGCCGAGCGGGCCGAGCGCCTCCCCCAGCCGGGCCCGCAGCTCGTAACCGTGGGACGGTTCCTTCGCCAGCATGGCCAGCACGACTTCCTGCTGCACGGCCTCTCCTCTAACGGTTATCTATATAGATAACCGTTAGAGAAAACAGTGTCAAGCCCCGCGGCCGGGCGAGTTGCGGACGTGACCCGGACCCCGGGAATCTGCCCCGCCATGGGCACCGGCGGGCCCAGAACGGTCCCCCGAGATGGAAGAAACGCACTGATCAGCGGGCCTACGCTCCTGCCACCTCTCGTCCCCGATGGAAGGAGCGACGATGCGCATCCACGGTCAGGAGATGCTGCTGCCCATCACCATGGTGGGCAACTACCCCAACCCGCGCTGGTACGACGGGCACGGCTTCGCCACGCTGCCCAAGGGTGAGTTCATCCACGACTCGATCAGCAAAGAAGCGTTCGAGGACGCCGTCGGCGCGATCGTGCACGATCAGGAGGCGGCTGGCCTCGACGTGATCAGCGACGGGAAGGTGTACGGCGGGGACTCGCCGTACGGCACGATCCTGTACTACTACCTGGAGCGCATGTCGGGTTACCGGCTCTCCGGGCCGCCCATCGGGCTGCCTATCTACTCCACTCTCTACTCCCCCACATGCGTCGGCGAGATCAGCCGCGAGGTCCCGTTCCACCTGGTCAACCTGCGCGCGGTCCGGAAGGCGACCAGCAAGCCGGTCAAGGTCTCCTACACCGGGCTGGGCGTGATCGCCGCGGCTACCACCAACCTGCACTACAAGGACACCAGGGAAGTCGCGATGGCGCTGGCCAAGGCGTTCAACGAGGACTTCAAGGAACTCGCCGACAACGGCTGCGACATCATCCAGCTGGATGAGTTCGTCTGGCCGTACGGCATGGGCGACTGGGAGATCGACGCGCTCAACGCCGCCGTCGAGGACGTGAACTGCGACATCTGGGTGCACACCTGCTGGGGCAACTACTCCGGCACGCCGGCCTACTTCCCGGACGACACCGAGACCGAGTTCGGCGCGTTCGTGCTGGACAAGCGGGCGTCCGACGCGCCCGCGCCGGAGCGGGCGCACGCCATCTTCCCGCACGTGAACAGCGCCAACATCACGGCGCTGAACTACGAGGTCGGCCGGACCGGGCCGGATGACCTCAAGCCGCTGTCCGAGAACAACTGGACCAGGCCGTTCGTAGCCGGGGTCATCGACGTGAAGTCCACCGTGACCGAGAGCGCGGATGAGGTCGCCGACCGGATCCGGCAGGTGCTGGAGTACGTGCCGGCCGACCGGCTGGGCCTGTCCACCGACTGCGGGCTGATCAACCTGCCCCGGATGATCGCCGCGGGCAAGCTGCGCGCGCTGCACGACGGCGCCGCCATCGTCCGGGCCCAGGTCCAGCGCTGACCCGCTGCTGCCGCCCGGCTGACCCCCCCGAGGTTGACCCCCGGGGCCCGGCCGCCCCGGGGGTCAACGAACCGGCGGAACCTCACCCCGCCAGGACAGCGAAACTGCGCGGCCCGCGTGCCTAAGGTGCGGTCACACCATCGAGCGGGAGGCGCACCGTGGCCGAGTGTCCCACCTTCCTCCGCCTGCCGGGCCGGCCGGACAAGCCCCGGTCCCGCGGCCTCACCCACGTGCTGGACAGTGGCCTCACCCCCGGCGGCACCGAGGCATTCCTGAGCCAGGCCGCGGCACTGGTGGACATCGTCAAGGTGGGCTGGGGTATCGGGTACGTCGACCCCACGCTGGAGGAGCGGGTCCGGATCTGCACCGACCATGACTGCCCGGTCTCGCTGGGCGGGACGCTGCTGGAGGTGGCGGCGCGGCAGGACCGGGTCGGCGAACTGCGCGACTGGGCGCTCAAGGTCGGCATGACGCACATCGAGGTGTCCAACGGGCTGCGCGCGATGCCGGCCGTCCGGAAGCACGCCCTGGTCCGGGAGCTGGCCGCGGACTTCGTGGTCCTCGCCGAGACCGGCGCCAAGACCGGCAACTACCCGCCGACACCGGCCGAGTGGGCTGAGGAGATGGCCGCCGACCTCGACGCCGGCGCGTCCTGGGTCATCGCCGAGGGCCGGGAGAGCGGCACGGTCGGGCTGTACCACGCCGACCAGGCCATCCGCGAGGACCTGGTCGCGGCCATATTGGACCGGGTCCCCCAGGACAAGGTGATCTTCGAGGCGCCCGGGAAGGGCCAGCAGGCCTGGTTCATCCAGCACCTCGGGCCGGGCGTGAACATCGGGAACGTGGCGCCGGCCGGGGTGCTCACGCTGGAGACCCTGCGCCTCGGGCTGCGGGCCGACACCGCGCCGGCCAGCACCCCGGCCTGAGGCGGCGGGCATGATCCCGGACCCCGCGCCGAACACCATCACCCGGCCCTACCGCGGGCTGTCCGTGCAGGAGGTGGACATCCCGCTCACCCCGGCCGCGATCGAGGCCCTGCTGCGCAGCCGGGAGATCTACCGGCGCACCGCCTACCTGGTCCTGCGCCAGCGCGGCCAGACCGCGCTGGTCGCGGTCCGCCCGGCTGATCCGGGGCCGCTGTTCTCCCCGGTGGCCGAGCTGCGCGTGCTGTCCGGCCCGGGCACCACGGCCTGGATCACCGACCCCCAGGCCGACGTGGGCAACGCCACCGCGCTGGCCCGGGTGGCCCGTGAGCACCAGCGGGAGGGGGTCCTGGCCTACGTGGTCCAGGGCAAGTTCGAGCACGTCAACTTCATCTGGCGGCCCGCACCGGTCCAGGTCCGGGTCACCGAGGTGGTGCCGCCCCAGCCGCCCAAGCTGCTGGCCATGGCCGAGCAGGTGGCGGGCTACGACGAGGATCTGCCCCCGGTGGAGCTGGTCCTGGACGCGGTGGACGTGCAGGACCTGATGGTGAGCTACCCGGCCGCGCACTACCTGCTGCCCTGCCGCGGCAGCGGGATCGCGCCGGCCGGCCGCGCGGTCAGCTTCCTGGACACCCACCCGGGCTACCAGCCGGACTGGCTGCTGATCGGCTGTGCGCGGTCCCGCCAGTTCTACCAGCACTTCTACCAGGCTGAGCCGCGCCAGGCCGAGCTGTGCCCGCGCGCCCGGGCCGGCGGCCCGGCTGGCGGGCTGCTGCTCACCAAGTGCTGCCTGCTGGAGCGGGGCATCGAGGTCGGCGGGAGCACCGCCGTGGTGCCGTGGGGGGCGAACCTGGACGAGGTCCGGGCCGCGCTGCGGGCGCTCTGCGGCCTCCCGCCGGCCGGCCAGCCGCTGGCCACCGAGCTCCCCGTGCCGCCGCAGCGGGCCGGTCATGGCTAGCGGGCACCCCGCCGATTCGGCGATCTTCGGGCACCTGTGGGCCACGCCGGAGACGTCGGCCCTGTTCTCCGACGAAGGGCGGACCCAGGCCTGGCTGCACATCCTGGCCGCGCTGGCCCAGGCCCAGGCCGACGCCGGGCTGATCCCGGCCGGTGCCGCGGCGGCGATCCGGGCGCACGCCGACGTGTCGGTACTGGACCTGGACCTGGTGGCCGAGCAGACCCGGCGGACCGGGCACTCCACCCTGGGCCTGATCACGGCGCTGCGCGCCGTGCTGCCAGAGCAGGCCCGGGAGTGGGTGTACTACGGGGCGACCGTGCAGGACCTGTCGGATACCTGGTTCGCCCTGGTGTTCCGGGCCGTCGGGGACATCGCCGAGCGGGACGTGACCCGGATGCGGGACCGCGCGCTGGCGCTCGCCGGGCAGTACCGGGACACGCCGATGTGCGGGCGGACCCACGGGCAGCCCGGGCTGCCGGTCACGTTCGGGTTCAAGGCGGCCGTCTGGGCCGCGGAACTGGACCGGCACCTGCAACGGCTGCGGCAGGGCCGGTGCCGGTGGGAGGTGGTCCAGCTCGGCGGCGCGCTCGGCACCATGGAGTTCTGGGGCGAGGCGGCCCTCAGCCTGCTGGCCGGGTTCGCCCGGCAGCTGGGGCTGGGGGTGCCGGTCATTCCGTGGATCACCGCCCGGGACGGGGTGGCGGAGTTCCTCTGGCTGCTGGCCGCGATGTCCGCCACGGCCGGGAAGATCGGCAACGAGGTCTACCAGCTGCAGCGGCCGGAGATCGGGGAGCTGCGGGAGTCGCTGCCCCCGGGCACGGTTGGCTCGATCACGATGCCGCACAAGCGCAACCCGGAGATCTCCGAGCACCTGGTCACGCTGGCCCGGGTGATCCGGGCCCAGGCCGCCGTCGGCCTGGACGGGATGATCTGTGAGCACGAGCGGGACGGCCGGGCCTGGAAGGCGGAGTGGCTGGTGGTGCCGGAGGTCTCGATGGCGTTCGCGGCCTGCGCCGGGTTGGCGGCCCGGATGCTGGACGGGCTGCGGGCCGACCCGGGGCGGATGCTCGGCAACATCGCCAGCCATCAGGGCTACCTGCTGTCCGAGCCGGTGATGCGTGCGCTGGCCGACCGGATCGGCAAGCACTCGGCGCACGAGTCCGTCTACGCCGCGGCCATGCGCGGCCTGGACGCCGGCCAGGACTTCCGCTCCGCGCTGCGCGCCGACTCCCGGCTGGACCCGGTGCCCGACGCCGACCTCGACCAGGCCCTGCGGGTGCAGTCAGCGCTCGGCTCGTGCGCGGCGTTCGTGGACCGGGTCCGCCGCTCGTGCTCCGGGACGGACCGGTGACCGTTACCGGCCCGCGGCGGCCCGGCTGCCAGCGCGAGCCCGGGCCGCCGCGGGTCGACCTGGTGATCGCCCCGACCCCACTGCACCGGGCGCCGCGGCTGTCCCACGAGCTGGGCGTTGAGCTGTTCCTCAAACGGGACGACCTGACCGGCGCCGGGCTGGGCGGGAACAAGCTGCGCGGGCTGGAATACCTGATCGCCGACGCGCTCGCGCAGGGCTGCGACAGCCTGGTCACCGGGGCCGGCCCGCAGTCGAACTGGACCATGCTGGCCGCGCTGGCCTGCCTGCGCTACCGGATCGAGCCGCACATCGTCTGCTACGGCACCGCCCCCGGCCGGGCCGAGGGCAACCTGCGGCTGCATCGCTGGCTGGGCACCGGCGTGCGGTTCACCGGGTCCGCCGAGCGGTCGTCGGTGGACGCGGGCATCGACGCGGTCACCGCCGGGCTGCGGGCCGCCGGCCGCCGCCCGTACCCGGTCCCCCGCGGCGGGGCCACCCCGCTGGGCGCGTTCGGCTACCTGCGGGCCAGCCAGGAGCTGGCCGTCCAGCTGGCCGGGCTGGACCAGCCCCCGGCCGGGCTGTGGCTGGCCACTGGGTCCTGCGGAACCCAGGCCGGGCTGCTGGCCGGTGCGGTCCTGACCGGGGCGGCGTACCAGGTGGTGGGGGTGACCGTGAGCCGCCCGGCGGAAGAATGCCGGCCCCGGGTGCACGGCCTGGCCAGGGCGGTGGCCACGCTGGCCGGCCTGGACCGGGGCATCCCCAGCCCGGACGTCCGGGATGGCTGGATCGGCCCCGGATACGGCGTCCCGTCGGCCGCCGGGCAGGCCGCGGCCCGGCTCACCGCGGTGACCGAGGGCGTGTTCCTGGATCCGGTGTTCGGCGCCAAGGCGATGGCCGCCCTGATCAGCGAAGCACGCGCCGGGCATCTGCATGGCCCGCAGGTGTTCCTGGTCAGCGGGGGTGCACCCACGTTGTTCGCCGGGCCGGCCCTGGACGCGGACGGTGCACGGTGAGCGTGCCGCCCCCGGAGGGCTACCTCGGCAGCTCAGCACGGATCACCAGCGGGCCGGCGCCCGAGCTGGTCGAGGCGGGCTATGAGCTGGAGATCGGTGACGCGCCGCTGCTGCACCGCGGGCTGACCCTGGCCGACGTGGCCCACCTGGCCGAACTGGTGGAGTGTGGCGCGCTCACCCGCGTCGAGGCGGCGCCGGTGGGCGCGGCGCTGCTGAAGCTGCTGGAGGTGCCGGCCGGCTGCTTCCCCTACGACGCGGTGTACGGGGACGCTTACAACAGCCGGGAGCGGGAACTGGACCGGCAGCTCGGGCCGGCGGCCGGATGGCTGCACCTGGGCCGGACCCGCCGCGAGGCGGGCCGCATCGCGTTCCGGCTGGCCCTGCGGGACCGGCTGCTGGGCCTGCACGCCGACATGGCCGGCTTCGCCAGCGCGGTCGCGGGCCAGGCCAGCCGGCAGGCGGGCACGCTCTGGGCCGACACCACCTACCTGCAACCCGCCCAGCCGTCCACGTTCGGCCACTACCTGGGCGGCTTCGCCGAGCAGGCCGTCCGTCACCTGGACCGGATCGAGGCCGCCTACACCGGCATGGACGTGTCCCCGGCCGGGGCGGGCGGGGCAGGCGGCACGAGGATTCCGCTGGACCGGGCCCGGCTGGCCCGGTCGCTGGGGTTCGGCGCCACCGGGGCGCATACCCGCGACGCGATGTGGTCGGTGGACGTGCTGGCGGACGCGGTGCTGGCCGCCGCGCAGGCCGCGGCCACGCTCAGCCAGCTCGCCTCGGACCTGGAGATCTTCGCCAGCCCGGCGTTCGGCTATGTGACCCTGGACGCCTCGCTGTGCCGGGCCAGTGTGCTGATGCCGCAGAAGCGCAACCCCTATGCCCTGCCGGTGCTGCGCGGCGGCGCGGGCACCCTGGCCGGCCGGCTGGCTGGGCTGCTCGCTACCGGGCTGACCCCGTCCGCCCGGACCGATAACTGGCTGTACGCCTACGGGGAGGTGGCCGGAGCCGTCGACCTCGCGGGCCGGCTGGTGCGGCTGGGCTCGGCCGTGGTTACCGGGCTGACCGTGCACGCCGACGTCCTGGCCGGCCAGGCGGTCAGCCACTTCACCGCCGCGGCCGATCTGGCCGAGGAGCTGGCGCAACGGTTCCGGCTGGACTACCGGACCGCCTACCGGGTGGTCGGCCGGGCCGTGGCCGCCGCGCTGGCGGCCGGCGGCCACGAGCTGACCGCGCCCATCGTGATCTCCGCGGCCAGGGAGATCACCGGGCAGGACATCCCGGTCAGCGCGGCCCTGCTCGCCACGGTGGCCGACCCGGCCGCGGTGGTGGCGTCCCGGCAGGCGCTGGGCAGTGCCAGCCCAGCGCGGGTTCAGCAGCATGCCCGGCGGGTGCGGCGCCGCGCCGGGGCGGCGCGGCGGTGGCACGCGGACCGCCGGGCCCGCAACGCCCAGGCCGAGGCGGACCTCATCGGCACGGTGACGGCCCTGGCACGGGCCCCAGGCGCCGCTGGCTGAGGCGTGGTGGACCCTTCAGGTGAGCGGTACGGTAACTGACCGTTTCGTCCCGGTTGTGGTGGGCCGGGCCCGGCACGTGAAAGACATGCCCCGGCGCCGGGCGGGGCGGGGCCGGGCGCCGGGCGGGGCGCGGGCGGGCGCCGGGCGGGGCGGGCCGGGGTCACCCCTGCGGGGGGATGCCGGCGGCGCGGAGCGGTGATTGGTTAGAACCTGGCCCGTGAAGGGCTGGCCGCCGCAACGCCACAGCGCCGCAGCGCCATGGCGCGGCAACGCGGCAACTCCGCAGCGCCCGGACAGGAGAGCCATGACCGCGGAAACACCCGTTCTCGACACACTGGCCGACATCACCGCCGCGTCGGCGGAGCATAACTCCCTCGCCCCACGGGAGCTCATGCTGGCCCGGATCGCCGCCCTGATCGCGGTGGACGCACCGCCCGCGTCCTACCTGGCCAACGCCGGGCCGGCCGCCGACCTCGGGATCACCACCGAGGACCTGCAGGGCGTGATGATCGCCGTCGCCCCCGTGGTCGGCACGGCCCGGGTGGTCGCGGCGGCCGGCCACATCCTGCGCGCCCTGGGCGTCGCGATCGCGGTGGCCGACGCCGAACTGCCGGATGGCGACGGCGGGCAGTAGCGGCGGCGCCCCCATGACGATCCGGGCCCGGCGCTGGCTGGCGCGGGCCGCGTTCGGGCTGGTGCTGGCGGCCGTGGCGCTGGTGCTGGCGGTGGCCGGGTGGCGCAGCCTGACCATGGCCGGGCTGGCCGCGATCGGCGTGTGCGCGGTGCTGGCCGGCGGGTACTGGTTCCTGGCCCACCGGGGCGTGGTCCGCTGGCTCGCGCTCATCCTGGTCATCGCCGCGCCGGTGCTGATCCTGGTGACGTTCGCGCTGCACACCCTGCTCTGGGTGGCGGTGGTGGCCGTGCTGCTGCTGGTGCTGGCCGCCGGGACAGGCCGGATCGCGCTGCGCACCGACGGTGCGCGGCCCCGGCCGGCCGCGGTACCCGCGGGCCGCCCGCGGCACCCGTTCCTGATCATGAACCCGCGGTCGGGCGGCGGGAAGGTGACCAAGTTCCAGCTCCGGGAGAAGGCGGAGGCGCTGGGCGCCGAGGTGGCGCTGCTCGACGGGCCGGGCATAGTGGACGTGGCCGCGCTGGCCCAGCGCGCGGTGGCCGAGGGCGCTGACCTGCTCGGCGTGGCCGGCGGCGACGGCACCCAGGCGCTGGTGGCCGGCATCGCCGCCGAACACGGCCTGCCGTTCCTGGTCATCAGCGCGGGCACCCGCAACCACTTCGCCCTCGACCTGGGCCTGGACCGGGACGACCCGGCCAGCTGCCTGGACGCGCTGACCGACGGGGAGGAACTGGAGGTAGACCTGGGCATCATCGGCGACCGCACGTTCGTCAACAACGCCTCGTTCGGTGCCTACGCCGAGGTGGTGCGCAGCCCGGCCTACCGGGACGACAAGCGCGGAACCACGCTGCAGATGCTGCCCGACCTGCTCAGCGGCCAGCAGGGCGCCCATCTGTCGGCCCGGGCCGGTGCGGCCAGCATCGACGGCCCGCAGGCCCTGCTGGTCAGCAACAACCCCTACGGGATGGGCGACATCGCCGGGCTGGGCAGGCGCCCGCGGGTGGACAGCGGCATGCTGGGCGTGGTTGCCATCCTGGTCGGCAGCGCCCGGCAGGCGGTCGAGCTGGCCCGCCGCGGGCACGGCGAGGGACTGGTCGTGCTGACCGCCGGCGAGGTGGTGGTCGACGCCGACGTGCCGCAGATCCCGGTGGGCATCGACGGCGAGACGGTGCTGATGCCGGCCCCGGTTCGGTGCCTGATCCGGCCCCGGGCGCTCCGCGTGATCGTGCCCCGGGCACGCCCCGGCGTGCCCGCGGCCAAGCCACCGCTGGAATGGCCCCGGCTCCTCCGGCTGGCCTCATTCCGCGCTCAGCCGGTGAGCCTGGCCAGCTGAACGCCGAACAGCTGGCCAGGGTCCAGGCCCATGGGGCGAAGTTCGCGGCCTGAGCCGCAGCCACGCGCAGGCCCGGGTGGCCCGGGTCGGTGCGTTACGTGGCTGGCACCGGCGGCCTCCGGTGCGCGGCCGGGGATGGCCCTGGACCCATCGGCCGGGAGGGCCGGAAACCTTCGGGGGCCGGTGCGCCGTTGACCAGACGTGGCAGAGTTCGCGCGGGTTCTTGATCATGAGGTGAAAGGACTGTTCCCGGACGGCACGGTGCTGCGGGCCGAGTTGCGGCCCGGCGGTGATCCGGGCCAGCTGGTGGTCCGGGTCTTCATCCCGGCAGCGGAAGATGTTGCCGGGTGGGCCGCGGGGCACCGGGACAGCATGGTCGAGCTGCGGAGGGAGCTTTCGCTGCGGCTGCCGTCGGCCAAGCTGCTCGAGTTCACCTCCGACGCCGAGGACGCTGCTGTGATCAGCCTGCCCGATGACGGCTCGCTGGCCGCCGAGCAGCTGTCCAGCCGGGAGATCGTGAGCAGGGCGGTTGCGCTGCTGCGCGAGAACTACGTGTTCCCGGAGCTGGCCGGCCAGGTCGCCGCCGCTGTCGAGGCGCGGCTCGCGGCCGGGGAGTACGACAACCTGGACGAGATCACGCTCACCGAGCTGCTCACCAGCCATCTGCAGGAAACCAGCGGTGACAGGCACCTGCGGGTCCGGCTCGGCGGGGGGCCGCGCGGGCCGGGGCATGGTCCAGGCGGGCCCGGCCGGGAGAGGGCTGACCGGGACAGCGCTGAGCCCGCGGAACGGGCGGCGAGACGGCTGCGGATGCGCCAGATCGGGCGGCTGGACAACTTCGGCATCCACCGCGTCGAACGCCTGAACGGGAACATCGGCTACCTGGACCTGCGCCGGGTGCCGCCGCCGGAGCACGCCGGCCCGGCCATCACCGCCGCGATGGAACTTGTCGCCGGGACCTATGCCCTCCTCATCGATCTGCGCCGCAACGGCGGCGGTTCTCCCGACGGGGTGGCGTTGTGGTGCAGTTACCTGATCGACGAGCCGCCCACCCGGCTGAACGACATCTTCCACGCCGACACCGGGGAGACCAGGCAGTTCTGGTCCTACCCGTACCTGCCGGGCAGCCGCTACACCGGCCGCCCGGTGTACGTGCTGACCAGCAGCCGGACCTTCTCCGGCGGCGAGGACTTCGGTTACTCGCTGCAGGCACTGGGCCGGGCCGAAGTGGTCGGCGAGGCCACCGGCGGCGGCGCCCACCCGACCCGGCCGTTCCCGATCAGCGCCGCAGTCCACATCGGCATCCCGTTCGCACGCTCGATCAACCCGGTCACCGGCACGAACTGGCAGGGTACCGGGGTGCTCCCGGACATCCCGGTACCCGCAGACCAGGCGTACAGCGTCGCCTACACCAGAGCGCTCAGGCACGTGCTGGACCTCGGCGACGTCCCGCCCCCCATCGCCGACGAGGCCCGGGACACACTCGCCGCCCTCACCGGCTGAGCTCAGCGCCCTCCGGGCGGCCACGGTCCGGCCCAGCGCCGGCCAGGTCAGCGCGGCGGACCCGGATCGCGGTGATCGCGACCACGAGAATGAGCAAGGCGATCGCGGCGGCAACCAGGAAGGCCCGGTCGAAGCCGGCCGCCAGCGCGTGCTGGTATGCGGCCTGCCGCGCGGCGGCCGGCAGCGGCGAGGCCGCCCGGGTACCCGCGGCGGCCCGGGCGCGGGCGGCGTCGGCGACCACCGTCCAGGCCACCGTGCCCAGCACGGCCAGGCCGATGGAACCGCCTACCTGACGGCCCGCGTTGAGCAGGCTGGCGGCGACCCCGGAGTCCGCCTCGGCCACGCGGGCCAGGGCGACCAGCGGCAGCGGGACGAACAGCAGGCCGAGCCCGGCCCCGGTGACCAGGATCGGGCCGAGCAGTCCGCCCGCGTACGTGCCGTGCTCGGTGACCCGGGACAGCCAGTACAGGCCGCCCGCGCTGGCCGCCCCGCCGGCCAGCAGCAGCGGGCGCGCGCCGATCCGCGGCACGAGTGCGGTGGCGGCAGCGGAGGCGGCCAGCACCGCGACGGTCAGCGGCAGGAACGCCACTCCCGTCCTGAGCGCGGAGTAACCCCACACGTCCTGCACGAACAGGGTGAGGAAGAAGAACACGCCGAAAACGGCGGTTCCCACTCCCAGCATGATGAGGTTCGCGCCGAGACGGTCACGGCTGCGCAGCAGCCGCACCGGCAGCAGCGCATGGCGGCTGCGCGTCTCGATGACCGCGAACGCGGCGAGCAGGACGGCGCCGGCCGTCAGCGCGGCCACCACCTTGCCGTCGCCCCAGTGCGACGTTCCGCCGGGGCTGGTGGCGGCGTTGGACAGGCCGTAGACGAACGCGGCGATCCCTGCCGTTCCGGTGATGGTGCCGGGCAGGTCGAGACGGCCCGGCCGGCGCGCCGCGCCGGGCAGCACGGCCCGGGCGGCGAGCGCGACCGCGATGCCGATGGGCACGTTGACGAACAGCACCCAGCGCCACGAGGCATACGTGACGAGCAGGCCGCCGGCGAGCAGCCCGGCCGCACCGCCGGCCACGCTCATGGCGGCGTACACGCCCATGGCCCGGTTACGGGGCGGGCCTTCGGGAAACGTGGTCGCGATCAGCGCCAGCGCGGTGGGCGCGACGATCGCCCCGCCCGCGCCCTGAACCGCCCGGGCCGCCAGCAGCCAGGCCTGCGACGTGGCCAGGCCGCCGGCCAGGGACGCGGCCGAGAACAGCAGCAGGCCGGTGATGAACATCCGGCGCCGGCCGAGCAGGTCACCGGCACGGCCGCCGAGCAGCAGCAGCCCGCCGAGCGCCAGGGCATACGCGTTGACCACCCACTCCAGGCCGCTGCCGGAGAATCCGAGAGCCGCCTGAATGTGCGGCAGCGCGACGTTGACGACCGTCGCGTCCAGCACGACCATCAGCTGCGCGGTCGCGATGACGAGCAGGGCCACACCGAGGTGGCGGCCGCTGTTCTTGGTCCGGGCTGCACCGAGGGCAGGAAGTGTTGTTGTCATGCCACCGATGCTGCCGGCCGGGGGGCCGCCGTCGTCCGGCGCAGGAAGCGTTTTTGGCCTGCTCAGCGGGGATGCGGCCGGAGCGCCGGTACTCCACGGGGAGTAGCCGGAAAACGGTCCCGCGGGCGGCCGCGCCCCCGGACCCATGCGCGTACGCTCGGAGAATGCGCACCGATCGCGGCCGGCGGGCATTCTACGCGGCTGGATGGGTCATCTCGGCCGGCGTCATGTTCGTCACGTTCCGGATATGGCAGCTGCACGTCCGCGAGGTCGAGCAGCGCGCGAAAGAGGCGGAGCGGACCAGGGACGAAACCGCCCGGCACCGGGCGATGGAGGAACGGCTGCGGATCGCCCGTGAGCTGCACGACTCCCTGACACACAGCATCTCCGTGATCCGGGTTCAGGCCGGCGTGGCGGTGCACCTGGCCCGCAAGCGCGGCCAGGAAGTGCCGCCCGCGCTGCTGGCCATCCAGGAGGCGGGCGCGGACGCGGCGCGGGAACTGCGCAGCACCCTCAGCGCGCTGCGCAGCGAGGAGGACGGCGGCAGCAGCGGCCTCAGCCAGCTGGACAGCCTGGTGGCCCGCGCACGGGGCGCCGGCCTGGCCGTGACCGTGACGGTGACCGGCGCCGAACGGGCACTTCCACCCGAAGTGGACCGGGCTGCCTACCGGATCGTGCAGGAAGCACTGACCAACGTGAGCCGTCACGCCGGCCGGGCCTGCGCCTACGTTCACCTGCGCTATACGCCAGACGCCCTCGCGGTCAACGTCGACGACGACGGCACAGGCACCAGCACCAGCACCGGCGCCGGCCCCCGGTCGGCCGGCCGCGGGCTGGGCATCATCGGCATGCGGGAACGGGTGACCGGGCTCGGCGGCCGGCTGCACGCCGGACCGCGGGACGGCGGCGGCTTCCAGGTGCGCGCCGAACTCCCCACCCGGGCCCGGTCTTGATCAGGATCCTGCTGGCTGACGACCAGGCGCTGATCCGCAGCGGCATCCGGTCACTACTGGAAGCCGAAGACGACATCGAGGTGGTCGCCGAGGCCGCTGACGGGCGGCACGCGGTGACGCTGGCCGCCGAGCACCGCCCGGACATCGCTCTGGTGGACATTCAGATGCCGGTACTTGACGGCCTCGAGGCCACCCGGCGGATCGTGGCGGACGAGCGGCTGGACCGAGTGCGCGTCGTGATCCTCACCAACTTCGGGCTCGACGAGTACATCTTCCGGGCGCTGCGGGCCGGGGCGAGCGGGTTCCTGCTGAAAGACACCGAGCCAGCCGAACTGCTGCAGGCGCTGCGCGTGGTCATGCGCGGGGACGCGTTGCTGTCCCCGGCCGTAACCCGCCGCCTGATCAGCGAGTTCGTCGCCCGGCCGCCGGACGCGGTCGCGGCCGCCGGGATGGGATACCTCACCAACCGGGAACGGGAGGTAGTGGCCCTGGTCGCGCACGGGCTGTCCAACGACGAGATCGCCGGCGTCATGGTGCTCAGCCCCACCACCGCCAAGACTCACGTCAGCCGGGCGATGATCAAGCTAGGCGCCCGTGACCGGGCGCAGCTCGTGGTCTTCGCCTACCAGTCCGGCCTGGTCACCCCGCGCGCCGTGGGGTGAGAGCCCTGCGGGCAACAGCCGCGTAACCGCCGGCCTGGCAGTCCGCTCAGCCATGGCTGGGCCCGTTGTGGCCATGCGGATCGTCAGTTGCATCGGCTCCGCCCGCACGGGGCGGATCGGCTGGCATTCAACAGCCGGGCTGGCCGTGGTTGCCGCAGCAGTTCTGGTGCCTGCGCAGCTTGATCAAGGTATTGGCTGCGGCCATCCGCATCTTCGCTGCGAAGGAGGCGTCATAGGTGGCCCAGTTGGCGAAGAGGGCCGCCGGGCTTGGGTGTGGCCGGGGTTCCTCATCAGGGCTCTGGCACATAACCCAAATCCTACGGCGGACGCAGTCATCGCTCCAGCCCGCCCTGTTCCCGGCCGGCCCGGCTGGTCCGCCGTGACGGCCGGGCGGCGCCGGGCGGCCGCCCCAGCCACAACAGGTCATCCGACAGAAGACGGTGGCCGGGCCGGCCAGCGCGGCTTGGTTGCGCCCATGCGAAGGCGCAGGCAGCCGCGTGGGGCCTGCGCATGCACGCAGGAGGGCGCGACACCGTGGCCGAGCACAAGGACCGCATTCCGGCTGTCCTTGATGATCCGTTTCTCAACCGCGGGGTGGCGTTCACGCAGGCTGAACGCCAGGCGCCGGGCCTGACCGGGCGGTTGCCGGCCGCGGACCTGACCCTGGAGGAGCAGGCCCGGCGCGCGTGCGGCCAGCTGCAGGCTCAGCCCAGCGACCTGGCCCAGAACGTGTACCTGGAGCAACTGCACGACCGCGACGAGGTGCTGTATTACCAGGTGCTGGCCGACTACCTGGCCGGGCTGCTCCCGATCGTCTACGACCCCACGGTCGGCGAGGCGATCGGGAAGTACTCCCATGAGTACCGCCGCCCGCGCGGGATTTTCCTGTCGATCGGCGTCCCCCCGACCGGGCCACCTGACCGCGATCCCCCGGCTGCCGGCCCGTGTCATTCGCGTTCCACCACGGCCAGCCCCCGCTGCGGCGTCCAGGTCTCGATCACCAGCAGCGTGGCCCCCGGGTTCAGCCGGGTGATGACAGCCGCCGAAATGTCGGCCAGGAACAGGTCCCCACCAGGCCCGTCCTCGATAGGCCCGGCGAGAACTGCCCGGCCGGCGATCTTCGCCTCGCCCGGCCACTCGGCCTCCTGGCCCGGCTGCGGGTGGAACGCCGGGCCATGCAGGGCGAATCTCGGATCCCGCCGCAGATCCGCACCCTTGCGCGCCCCCGGCATGGAGCCGAACCTGAGCTCGCCGTCAGCGAACTCGCACTCGATGCCCGAGATCCGCGGCGAGCCGTCGGCCCGCAACGTCGCGATCGTCTTGTGCCTGCCCGCGGCGAAGAGCCGCCGCACCCGCGCCGCGAACTCGGGCTCCGCCTGCTCCACGTCCTGCCACGCCACCATGGCGACAGTATGCGGCCAACCGTTACCAGCTGCCGCCCCCGGCGCGGCACCCAGGGCGTGGCCAGGCGTTCCCGGCCCGGCCACGCCCTCCAGCCGTCCGGGTCCCCGCCAGGGCACCCGGTACTTGCTGGCCCGGGGCTGGGCTCCCGGTCAGTCCTGGATCTCGATCCGGCGGGAACGGGCCTGGGCCGCCTTGGGCAGGCGCACAGTCAAGATGCCGTCGGCCAGCTGGGCGTCAATCTTCTCCACGTCAGCGTCCGCGGGGAGGCTGGTACGGTAGGCGAACTTGCCGTGCCGGCTGCGCAGCGGCTTGCCCTCAGCTTCCTCCTTCTCCTCCGCCTTGACCTCGCCGGTGATACGCAGCTCGTTGCCGCGCAGCTCGATGTCCACGTCTTCGCGTTTCATGCCGGGCAGCTCGGCCCGTACCAGGTAGGCCTCATCGGTCTCCTGGGTTTCCACCGCGGGCATCCAGGTGCCCGGACCGCCCTCGCCAGCCGACTCAAAGAACTGGGCCATCCGGTCCCACATCTGCCCGAACTCGCCGAACGGGTCCCAGAACTCGCTGGGCCAGCCGCCGCGCCACCGCATCACCGGCCGCTGACGGCGTGGTACAGGCATGTTCATCCCTTGCTCACCTCCAGTTCTGCAGCCACCTCGCTGCAGTGACCAAGGCCCGCCGCAGCTACGGCGCGGCCGTCCTGACACGGGGTCCCCTTACCGTTGCCGGCCGGCCTGAAACCGCCCGCACCGGCCCATCCCGGGCCGCTAGCAGGATCTCCCCGCAGGGCCACCGGGGTGTCCGGCCTCCGGTGCCCTGGCTGGGCGGGTACAGGGTCAGGCCGCGCGGCGGCGGACCAGCCAGACGGTGGCGGCGATGAGCAGCACTGACAGCGCGAGCAGCCAGCCGCCCTCGATCCACTGGAAGGACCAGAACCGGCTGCCAGGCTGATAGCTGCTCCACGCCGTGTAGCCGTGCTGGGTGAGGCACTGCGCGGGCGAGACACCGGAGTTCCCAATGCGCGGGGGGCAGAGCCGCGAGACGGCGCTGACTATCCCGGAGCCGTGGGCGCCGAACGCGAACGTGCCGCCCTTGGTGAACCACTGGCTCACGAGCCACGCGGTACCGGGCAGGTTCAGTTTGGTGGTGAGCAGCGGTGTCATGTAGTGCTGGCGCAGCCACAGTGCGGTCGCGAGGGCGAGCGCGGCGTAGGCGGCCAGGGTGGCGGCGATCGCGGGGACGACCCGGCGGATGAGCATCCCGGCCAGGGCGCCGATCGAGAAGGCGGCCAGTGTCCAGCCGGCGAACGCGACTTCGCCCAGGTCGAAGATGTCGGTGGCGAACGGGATCGCGTAGCCCGCGGCGAAGAACGGGTGCAGATACCAGGAGAACAGCACGCTGAACGCCGCGGCGGCGGCGGCCACCGCCACCGCCAGCAGCACCAGCTTGGCGAGCGCCCAGCGCGACCGGCCGATGCCCTGCGTCCAGGCGAACCGGAAGGTCCCGGTCTCCAGCTCGCGGGCCAGCACCGGCGCCCCGGCGAACGCCCCGATCAGCGCCGGCGCCACCTGCAGAAAGACTCTGACGATGTTGACGGTCACCGCGTACCGGCCGGTGAAGTTTATGGTGCAGGCGAGTGAGCTGGCCGGGTGGCAGGAGGCCGCCTCGGCGTGGTGCATCTGAAGGCCGGTCAGCCACAGGTACACCGCGGACGCGCCGAGGAACACAGCCACGCCGGCCAGCGCGGCCCGGTGCTGCCGCCAGGTGACCCAGGCCATCCGCCGCCACGGCACCGGCCGCAGGCCGGCCTCGCGCTTCGGGCGGGCGGGCATGCTCAGCGCGCTCATCGCGTCACCTCTGATGGCAGGCCAGATTCAAGCGGCAGGGCCCGGCCCCGGCCGGGGCCGGGCAGCGCCGCGGCGCCGGGCTCGCGCAGGTCGGCCAGGGTGAGTTCTTCCAGGCCGACCGGGTGCGCCTCCGCGCGGCGGGGAGGTACCGGCCCGGCCCTCCCCGGTGCCTTTATCTATCTTCATAAGACAAAGGTACAGCGGCGGGCGCCGCTGTCAAGCGCGGCCTGCCGGAGACCGGAACGGGCCGCGGGGAGCCCGCGGCCATCCTGGGATTCCGGTGTCAGCGGAGCTGGGCCAGGGCATCGGCCAGCGGGACGAGCACAGCGGGGTCATGCGGCGGTGGGAGGATGACGACCGCCAGGTCCAGGCCCAGGTCACCGAGCGCGGCCACGGTGTCCAGGGCCGGCCCGGCCTCGCCGTTAGGGCCGAGCCGGACATGGGAGGACAGCACGATCTCCGCCGGGTCGCGCCCAATGTCGTGACAGTGGGCATGCAGAACATCACGCTTGCGGGCGAACTCCTCGGGCGGCCCACCAACGAAGTTCCAGTGCTGGGCAAACCGGGCGGCCGTGCGCAGGGTACGCCGTTCCCCGCTGCCGCCGATGACAATGGGCGGATGCGGCTGCTGCACCGGTTTTGGCTCACACCGCGCGCTGGTGAGCTGGTAGTACTGGCCGGTGAAGTCCGTACTCGGCCGCGTCAGCAGGCTGACGATGACCTCGCACGCTTCCTCGAACCGGTCGCTGCGCTCAGCCGGCCCGCCCAGCTCGATGCCGTAGGCACCGGACTCTTCCTCATTCCACCCAGCGCCGATGCCCAGCTCGAGGCGGCCACCAGACACTATGTCGAGGGCGGCGGCCATGTTGGCCAGGACCGCGGGATGCCGGTAATGAATGCCAGTGACCAGCGTGCCTAGCCGCAGCCGGCTAGTTGCCTGCGCCAGCGCGGTGAGGGTCACCCAGCCCTCCAGGCAGGGCCCCGCCGAGTCGGAAAAGATCGGGTAGAAGTGGTCGAAGGTCCAGCCCGACTCGAACAGCTCAATATCGTCGGCTTCCTGCCACACCGCGAGCATGTCTCGCCAGGTGGTGTTCTGCGGGGCGGTTTTGAAGGCGAATCGCATACTGCCATCTTGGCCTGAGCGTTCCTGGCTCAGTCACCGGTATCGGGTTTCATCGTCGCCGGAGCGGTCTGCGTCAGGAAGACGACACCGACACACATCACAGCGAAGGCGATCGCTGCCGCGGCCAGTACCGCGGCGTCAGGCTTGAAATGCTCGTCGAACAGCCACACGCTCAGCGCGATACTGACGATCGGGTCGACGATGACCAGGAACGGCTGGGAGACCCGCAGTGGCCCGACGTGCAGCGCCACCTGCTGCAGCAGGGTGCCTGCCGCACCCCCCACGGCCAGGGCGTACACAGGCCAGCGGGTGAACATCCCGGCCACGCCGAACTGGCTGAGCGTGTCCGTCGTGGCCTTGATGACCGTCGCCTCGAGCGCCCAGATGGTCGCCGCCGCGGCAGCGTACAGGGCCGCGCGCTGGCCCGGGGATCCTCGTTGCGCCGCGGCGGCCAGCACAGCGGCGGCGGCGGCACAGGTCACCGCGGCCACGATCCAGTGCTGACTCGTCGGGGTGGGATGGCCACCTTCAGGTTCCCCGGCGACGATGAACACAGCCAGGCCAGCGCAGGTCAAGGCGGCGGCGACCCACGTGATCGGGCGGATGGTCTGGTGAATCCAGAACCGGCGCAGCACGAGCGCGAACACGAGTTCGGTGACCAGCAGAGGCTGCACGACCGAAATCAGGCCATCGTGCAGGGCGAGCGCCTGGAACAGGAACGCTCCGGCCAGGGCTACCCAGCCGAAAAGCCACAGCGGATTGCGGAACAAGTACCCGACCACCCGCCAGCCCGACGAGCGGCGTGGACCCGCAGTGCTGGCCATGTGCTGGGTGCTGACACTGGCCGCGTTAGACAACGCAGCGAGCAGGGCGAACACGACGGCCATGATGGCAACCCTAGAGTGCTGCCATCCCCGCCCCGGCGTTCAGCTTCCCCCGTACCGTGGACGGGTAAGTACGGCATCGGTGATGCCACGTGAAGGCGGAGGGGAACGTGAGCACAACGGCCGAGCCCAGCGCCTACGCTCTGCTGACCGACGGCACCACGATCGAGATCCGGGCCGCCCAGCCTGACGACTTCGCGGCGGTTCGGGACCTGCACGCCAAGATGTCCCCGGACAACCTTTACCTGCGCTTCTTCAGCATGAGCCCGGTGACGGCGGAACGGGAGGCGCGCCGCATCTGCCGCGAGCCCGGGCCGGACCACGCGGCACTGCTCGCCGTGCTGGACGGTGAGGTGGTCGGCTGCGGCACCTACGAGCGCTACGGCGCCGACTCCCGTTCCGCCGAGGTCGCGTTCGCGGTGGCCGATGAAATGCATCGCCGCGGCGTCGGTACGCTGCTGCTGGAGCACCTGGTCTCGCTGGCCCGCAGCCGCGGCTGCAGCACCATTACCGCGGAGACGCTGAGCGAGAACGCGGCCATGCTGCGGATGTTCGCCGACGCTGGGCTGCAGGTGCACCGCTCGCTGGCGGATGGGCTGTATGACCTCAGGTTCCCGCTGCCCGCGGGCGAGGCCGACGTCGCCCTTGGCACCTACCGTGACACGGTGGCCGAGCGGGAGCGGTCGGCCGATGTGGCCAGCCTGCGGCCTGTGCTGGCCCCGGCCTCCGTCGCGGTCATCGGCGCGAGCCGGCGCGCTGGATCGGTGGGGCGGGTCATCTTCCAGAACATCGTGACCGGCGGCTTCCCCGGCCCGGTGTATGTGGTCAACCCGGCCGCGGCCGAACTGGACGGCGTTCCGTGCCTACCGTCAGCGGCCGCGCTGCCCGAGCGGGTCGACCTGGCGGTCATTGCGACGCCGGCCGCTGCCGTCGCCGCGATCGCCGAGGAATGCGGGCAGCGCGGGGTCAAGGCCCTGGTGGTGATCGCGGCGGGACTCAGTGGCGCGGCCCGCGCGGAGGCGCTGGGCATCTGCCGCCGCTACGGGATGCGGATGGTCGGGCCGGCCTCGTTCGGCGTGGCCAGCCCCGGCAGCTGCCTGGACGCGACGTTCGCGGCCCGCCACCCCATGGCGGGAAGCGCCGGCCTGGCGTTCCAGTCGACCGGCGGCACCGGCTTCGCGCTGGTTGAGCACCTGTCCCGGCTGGGCGTCGGGATTTCCTCCCTTGTCTCGCTGGGCGATACGGATGACATATCCGGCGAAGACATGCTGCTGTGGTGGCAGTCCGATCCGGCGACCAAACTGGCCGTGCTGTACCTGGAGTCGATCGGGAACCCGGCCAAGTTCGCCCGCATCGCCCGCCGGGTCGGCCGCAGCATGCCGGTGCTGATCGTGAACGTGGGCCGGTCCGTGACGGGCCGGAGCCTGGCCGGGGCTCGCGCCGCCGCGGCTACCCCACTGCTCACCAGGCAGGCCCTGTACGAGCAGGCCGGGATGATCGCTACCGCCAACCTCGGTGAGCTGCTCGACACCGCGGCCCTGCTGGCCACCCAGTCTGCCCCCGCGGGTGACAGGGTGGCCATCGTGTCGAACACCCGCGGCGCCGCGGTGCTCGCCGCGGACGCCTGCGGCGACGCGGGCCTGCAGGTCGCTACCCTGGCCCCGGGCACCCAGCGGGCGCTCCGGGACCTGCTCTCACCCGATGCCGTGGTGGCCGGGCCGGTCGATACGACGCTGCTGGCCGACCCCGGCCTGTTCCGGCAAAGCCTGGAACTGGCCGGAGCCGACCCTGGTGTCGACGCAGTGCTGGCCCTGACCGCCGCGAGCGCGGGCGCTGACCTGGTGCCGGAGATCCCCGCCGCGCGGCTGCCCGTGCCGATCGCCGCGGCGGTGCTGGACCAGGTGGAGGTGGTCCGGCTGCTCCGGGCCCCGGACGCGGACTCCCGCGCCGTTCCGGCCTACGGTTACGCCGAGTCCGCCGCCCGCGCCCTCCGCCACGCCGCGCGCTACGGCATGTGGCGGGCGGCCCCGCCAGGAACCGTGCCCGGCCTCGATGGCCTGCGCCTGGACCGGGCGAAGAGTCTGGTCGCGGCATTTCTGGCCGCCAGGCCGGCCGGCGGCTGGCTGCCGCTGGACCCGACCGTGGAACTCCTGGCCTGCTACGGGGTGCCGCTGGCCGACAGCATCGGGGTCGTCACGGAGGACGGCGCCGTCGCGGCGGCGGCCCGGTTCGGCGGCCGGGTGGCGCTCCGGGCGGACGTACCCGGCCTGGTGCGGGCGCGTGGCGCCGGCGCCCTGCTGATCGATCTGCACGGCGCGGACGAGGTCCGGCGCGGGTTCCGCTCGCTGCGGGAGACGTTCGGCCGCCGGCTGGCCGGGGTCATCGTCAAGCCAATGGTTACCGGCGGCGTCGAAGTGATGATCAATATCCTGCAGGAAGAGGTCGTCGGCCCGCTGGTGCTGCTCGGGGTCGGCGGCGCGGCCGCCGACCTGCTGGCCGACCGCGCGGCCCGGCTCGCCCCGCTCACCGACGCCGACGCCGACGAGCTGATCCGTTCCATACGCGCCGCCCCGCTGCTGCTCGGGCGCCCCGGCAGCCCGCCGGCCGACCTCGGCGCGCTGCGGGACCTGCTGCTGCGCATCTCCCAGATGGCCGATGACCTGCCGCAGATCGCCGAGCTCGAGCTGAGCCCGGTCTTCGCCCGCCCGGACGGCGTGCAGGCCGTCGATGCCCGGATCCGCCTTCAGGCCGCGGAACGCGCCGACGCCTACCTGCGCCAGCTGCAGTCACCGGCCAGCCGCCGGCCCTGACCTGGTACTGATCCGGAACCTGGCCCGGCGCTGGTGCCGGGGCCCAGCGGTGCACCGTGGCCTGGCGCAGGTACTCAGCTGGCGTTCCTCGCGCGGACCGCCGAGAGGAACGAGGCGTACGCCCAGGACAGGTCGCTGACGCTCTTCTCGTAACCGGACGTGGCATCGAACTGCTCGCTGAGCTCGAGATTATCGCTGTGAAAAACGAGCGCCTGCAGCATCTGATCGCCAGCGCCCTGCAGTGCCGCGGCGGCGGCGGCCGGCGTGGCCGACGCGCCGACCCCGGCCTGGCTGAAAAAGCTGGCCGAAAGATCGTCCAGCGGCACCACCCCGGCGGTGCTGATCTGCTGCGCCAGCCGGTAGTAGAGCTCGGCGAAGTTGGCCGTGCACACGGCCCAGGGGTGGTCACCTACCTGCGCATCGGTGTCACCGTCATAAACGTCGCCTGGGTAGCGCCCGAGCATGGGGCCGATGCCGCGCTGCTGATCGGCCCCGTTGATCGGGTAGAAGTAGGCCGAGGCCGGGTCGGACCACTGGCTGCGCAGCAGCGCGGCCGTGGCCAGGAGCTTGGTGTCAGTGACTGAGACGGCGCCGTAGATCGCCGCCATGACGATGTCGATGTTGGGGTCATAGGGGGCCCGGTAATCGGTCGGGACCGGCAGTATCGACTGGTAGTACTGACCATTCCAGTGACTTTGCAGCGCGTTCTGCAGCCACGCGATAGCGGCGCTCAGCCAGCCCGGAACCGGGATCCCGAGGCTGTTGGCGGTGATCGCCTGGAGGCATTGCAGCTGCACGGAGCGGGCGAAGAACGAGGCGCCGTACTCCTCCTCCCACAGGTTGTACGTCTCACCCTGATAGGCGCTGCTCAGGAAGCTCAGGTTGGCCGCGATCAGCGTCTGCGCCACGGCCTGCGCCGGCGCGTCAAGCTGGGTGAACAGCGGCAAGAGGGCCAGCGTCTGCAAGGCCGGCCCGTCAGTCTGGTCGGTCCAGTTCCGCGGCGTGCCGTTGATCAGGTACGAGGCACGGTCGAAGTCGCCACCTGAGTCCTGGCAGATCTGCGCGAACTGCACGTAGTCCATCAGCGGCTGGCTGGTGGGAAGCGCGCCGGCGGCCAGCTCGACCGCGACGATCGCGGCGTCACGGGTCCAGTTGTAGACATAGTCCTGCGACACGTGCGTAGCGCTGTTCTCCCAGGACGGCGAGGCGAGCACGCACCCTGGCTGCGACAGGACACCAGCATTCACCGGGTCCTCGAACACGAACCCGTCCGACGCAACGTTGCGGAACATCAGCCAGAACATGTACTGCGCGACCGTGGCCAGGTTCGTCTGCGCCAGCGCTGGCCGCACCAGGCTGTATTGCAATGCCGCCATCCCAGTACCCCCATGTCGCTGACAGAGCCTAACGACCCAAGCGGTGAGCAGGTGTTTCTCAGGGTCCCTGGTCATCATTCGCCATGCGCCGAGGATCGTCCAGAAGGCCAGCCAGGCGGGCCGTTCTGGCCGCCGGGCGAGGTCTGCTCTAGTCTTGCGGGCATTGCCGGTTGGGGGCCGACCGGCCGGGAGGGGACATGAGTTTTGCCGTACTGATTACCTGGTTCGCCGCTGTCCTGGCCGGCCTGTACATGCTCGCGGTGTGGCTCATCGAGAACGACGTCACGGGCCGGACGGCCGCGCCGAGCAGGCTCCCCGTTCCGGTGGTGCTCGGCCATGTGACCCTGGCGGTGATCGGGCTGGTGCTGTGGGTGGCCTATTTAGTGGCACACCAGGAGAGACTTGCCTGGGCGTCGATCGGCATGCTGTGTGGCATCGCATTGCTCGGCTTCACAATGTTCGCCCGGTGGGTTCCTGTGTATCGGGAGCCCGTGACCGCGGCCGGGCGGCCTGGAAGCGGGTACCCGGGCCCAGCGGAAAGCAACTTCCCGGTGGCGGTCGTCGCCGCCCACGGGATGTTCGCCGTCTCGACACTGGTCCTGGCCGTAGTGGCTACCGTCACCACCGGCTGAGCCTCATCGGCCCGGCGGGTCGTGAACCCGGTCCGGGGCGGCGGGAGGTACTCATCGCCTGACCCGGCCAGCCCGGATGGGCGCAGCGCGCGGCTGATGTAAGACGATGCCTGCGGCTGCCAGAGCTGCCAGAGCCCGGCAAGCTGTCCGGCCGGGTCGTCATGCCAGTCGACCCGCAGGCCGGTGACCGGCCACGGCTCCGGCTCGGCGGATAACGGGTCCCGAGCCCGACGAGCTGTTCCTCCCACTGCCACACTTCCGGCAGGCCAGGCAGGCCCGTGGCCGCACCGCCGGCTGGCGCGCTCATCCTCGCTCCTTCGCAGCAGAGTCCCTGCCCGCACCAATGCGGAAATGAACCCAGGTGACGGCGAGAGTCCGATCGCTGCCTGCGTGCCGGTGAAAGTCTGAGTGTCTTAGCCGCTCACGATGCCGGCCACGCCGTCGGCGATGAGGCAGACGCCGACCACGAGGGACACGATCGCGAAGACCACCGGGCCGGCTCTTTCCAGCCGGTCCCTCAGCTCGGACAAGTCCGCTTCAGCCTGCCCGGGTCGCCGGGCGAAGTACAGGAAGATCAGGCCGATAGTGGCCGTCGACAGCAGGGCGAAGGCCAGGAAGGCAAACACGACGATGAGGAGCGCTGCATGGTGGCGCACCAAGAGCACCGCGGCAGCGGCAGTAATGGTCCACGGCTGCTCGAAGACCCCGACGATAGCTGCTTCCCACGGATGGAGCTGCTTCAGGCGGGCGGTGAACTTCCTGGTGACCCGTGAACCGGTCCTGGGCTGGTCCCGGCGTCTCCATTGCCGCGCGGCGGCCACCCAGAGGGCGGCACCGAGCAGGATCTCAATGACCTTCACGGCCGTGCCGCCGCCGCCGTACTGGATGATGTCGGCTCCGCCGACCGCATAGCTCGCGGTGAACACGATGACCAGTGAGATGCTCCACCCGATCAGGAAGGCAGCCGCGTTGACCCGTGCCCGGGCCGTGTCGAGCAGCAGGATGAACACGATGAGTGTGCTCGGGGACGCGCTGGCCAGCAGGCCGAGCAGCGCAATGGTGATCACCACGCTCACGGGGCGCCCCCGTTCCCCGCCCGGTGCCGTGCGGCCGGCGGCCGGCCGCTGACGGGCCCGGTGGAAGTGACCCTCATGACCTAGACGTTATGGCCCCGGCGCCCGGGCGGCGACCCGTCTGCCGGTGCCGGCTCTCCGCTCAGGACGGCTGGGCCAGGCCGAGCTGGTGTGCCGGGAGCCCGGCCCGGGCTGCGCCCGATCCGGGCCGGCGGGGGTCACGACCGGGGGTCCAGTAGGCTGATCACGGCGAGCCGGGAAGCCTGGCCTGCAGTGAGTGCGGGACCGGGCAGGCGGGGGCCAGGGACATGCGTGCAATCGAGACCGTTCTGTTCCTGGTCGTGCTGGGCACGGTGGTCGCCGCGTTCGCGGGGCGGCTCCGGGTCCCGGCTCCCTCGCTGCTGGTCATCGCCGGGGTCATCGTCGGCCTGCTTCCTGGCGTCCCGCCGGTCCGGGTCACCCCGGACGTGGTCAGCCTGGTCGTGCTGCCACCGCTGCTGTACGCGGCCAGCGAGGAACTGCCCTGGCGGGACCTGCGGGCCGTGTGGCGCCCGGTCGCCGTGCTCGCGGTAGGCCTGGTACTCGCGTCGGCAGCCGCGGTCGCCGCGGTGACGTGGGCGGTCGCGGCCATCCCGGCGGGCATGGCGTTCGTGCTCGGGGCGGTACTGGCCAGCACGGACCCGGTCGCGGTCAGCGCGCTGGGGCGGCGGCTGTCGCTGCCGCCCCGGGTGCAGGCGCTGGTCCAGGCGGAGAGCCTGTTCAACGACGCGACCAGCCTGGTGCTGTTCCAGATCGCGGTAGCGGCGGTGGTGGCCGGGACGGCAGCCCGGGGCACGGCGGCGGGCACGCTGCTGCACGGCGTCGGCGAGTTCTTCGTGCTGTCCGCGGGCGGTGCCGCAGTCGGGGGTGCCATCGCGGCGGGAGCCATCGCGATCCGCCGGCGGGTGACCGACCCGGTGCTGGAAACCGTGCTGGCCCTGATCACCCCGTACGGCGCGTACGTGCTCGGCACGGCCCTGCACGTCTCCCCGGTACTGGCGGTGATCGTCGCTGGGCTGGTGATCGGCAGCCGGCGGTCGCGGATCACCACTGCGCAGACCCGGCTGCAGCTGCACTCGGTCTACCAGACGGTGATCTTCCTCCTGGAAAGCGTGGTGTTCAGCCTCATCGGGCTGCAGCTGCCGGTCCTGATCCGCGCGCTGTCCCACGCCGAGGCCTGGCCTGCCGAAGCCCTCGCGGTAGCCGGCACGCTGATCATGGCGCGGATCCTGTGGGTCTTCCCGCTGGCAGCAGTCCTGCAGCGGGGCAGTGGCGGCACCCGGCGGCTATCGTGGCCGGTGCCTGCCGTGGTGTCCTGGGCCGGCACCCGCGGGGTCGTGCCGCTGGCGGCGGCCCTGTCCATCCCGCTGACCGACAGCAGCGGCGCGCCGCTGCCCGACCGGGACCTGGCCCTGGTCCTCGCCACGGCGGTCATCGTGGTTTCGCTGGTCGTGCAGGGCCTCACGCTGGAGCCGCTGGCCCGGTTCGCCGGGATCGCCCGGCCTGCCGACGGCCACGAGGAGACGATGGCCCGGCTCCGGCTGGCCGAGGCGGCGCTGGCCCGGCTGGACGAACTGGCCAGCGAGGAAGCCGCGCCGGATGCCGTGATCGACCGGGCCAGGGCCACCCTGGAGGCCCGCATCGGGCGCAGCCGCGCCCGGATGGACCCGGCCGAACCGCCCGAGCCAGCCGGGCTGAGCGAACGTGAGCTGCGCCGTGATCTGGTCAGAGCCGAGAACGCCGAACTGGCCCGGCTCTATGACAGCGGCACGATCAGCCCGGCCATCCGGCAGCAGTTGCAGCGCGGCCTCGATCTCGAAGCCGCGCGGCTGAGCGACCACCACTAACGTCCTGGCTCGGCGCCAGGGCCTGCGCCCAGCCGCCAGGGTGATGCCGGCGGCCTGGAGGTGGCTGAACAGTTCAGCGGCCTGGTAAAGAAGGCAGTCATGAACAGACACGCGCTTGTTCTGGGCGGCGGCGGTGTCACCGGCGTTGCCTGGGAGATCGGCCTGATCGCCGGGCTGGCCGGGCTGGACATCGACCTGGCCGCAGCTGACATGATCATCGGGACATCGGCCGGCTCGGTTGTCGGCGCCGACCTAACCTGCGGGCAGGAGCCTGAGGCGCTGTACCAGGCCCAGCTCATGCCGCCGGCTCCCGAGCCCGCGGCCCGGATGGGCTGGGACATCATCGGCAGGCTGCTGTGGGTCATGAGCACCAGCCGGGACCCGGTGCGGGCGCGGGCGCGGATCGGCAACTGGGCGCTGGCCGCGCGCACCATGCCCGAGGCCGACCGGCGCAAGGTGATCGAGGCTCGGCTGCCCGCCAGCAACTGGCCCGCCAAGGCCCTCAAGGTGACCGCCGTGGACGCGCGGACCGGCGAGTTCGTGGTGTTTGACGCCGCTGGTAACGCCAGCCTGGTGGACGCGGTTGGCGCCAGCTGCGCGGTGCCCGGAGTCTGGCCGCCGGTCACCATCGGGGACCGCCGTTTCGTGGACGGCGGTGTGCGTTCCATAGCCAACGCCGATCTGGCGGCCGGATACGAGCGGGTCGTCATCGTGGCGCCGGTGGCCAAGGGCATCGGCCACCTGACCAGCCCCCGCCGGCAGGCGGCCGCGCTCACCGCGGCCGGCGCCCGCGTGGTGCTTCTGCAGCCAGACCGAGCGGCCGTGCACGGCATCGGGCGCAACGTGCTTGACCTGTCGCGCCGGGCGGCCGCGGCGGCGGCCGGCCGGGCCCAGGCCGCGGCGCAGGCGGCTGCGGTCCGGGCCGTCTGGCAGGCCGATGGCGGGCCGGCCGCCTGCTAACCGCGGGCCGTGGACGGACCGGGACACAACGACCCGGGTTCCAGGGACCTTTGACTCTGTCCCAGCTGCATTGATACGAGGCAATAGTTAATTGTGTGGGCCTTTAGCGGTATCCGCCGGCCAGCGCTTTACTGCGGGCGCGATCGCTTAGTGCACCAGGTAAGTCCCGGATCAGGGAGATAGCAATGTTCAGCGCAGACCTTATTGATAACCAAGCACAAACAAGCCTCCCCGAGTTGGCTGAGTGGGTTCACGAGATCTCCGAGCTGACCAAGCCCGGCGAGGTTGTCTGGTGTGACGGCTCGGAGGGTGAATGGGAGCGGCTGACCAGCCTGCTGGTCGAGAACGGGACCTTCAGGCGGCTGAACCCGAAGCTGCGCCCGAACAGCTTCTACTGCGTTTCGGACCCCAGTGATGTGGCCCGCGTCGAGGACCGCACGTTCATCTGCTCGGAGAAAGAAGATGACGCAGGCCCGACCAACAACTGGATCGCGCCCGAGGAGATGCGCAAGACGTTCGCGGAGATCTTCGACGGCTGTATGCGCGGCCGCACCATGTACGTGATCCCGTTTTGCATGGGCCCGCTCGGCAGCAGCATCTCCCAGCTCGGAGTGGAGATCACTGATTCGCCCTACGTGGCCGTGTCGATGCGGATCATGACCAGGATGGGGGCGCCAGCGCTGCGCTCGATCGAGGAGAGCGGGTCGTTCGTCCGGGCCGTCCACTCGATCGGCGCCCCGCTCGAGCCCGGCCAGCTGGACGTGCCGTGGCCGTGCAACTCGACCAAGTACATCTCGCACTTCCCCGAGACAAGGGAGATCTGGTCCTACGGCTCTGGATACGGCGGGAATGCGCTGCTGGGAAAGAAATGCTACGCGCTGCGGATTGCCTCGGTGATGGCCCGGGACGAGGGCTGGCTGGCCGAGCACATGCTCATTCTCAAGATCACTCCGCCGGAGGGCGAGGCGAAATACATCGCGGCGGCCTTCCCTTCCGCATGCGGCAAGACCAACCTGGCCATGCTGCAGCCCACCATCCCGGGCTGGAAGGTCGAGACCATCGGTGACGACATCGCCTGGATGCGGTTCGGTCAGGACGGCAGGTTGTATGCGATCAACCCGGAGGCGGGCTTCTTCGGCGTGGCACCCGGTACCGGCATGAAGACCAACGCCAACGCGGTCGCCACCATGTGGGGCAACAGCATCTTCACTAACGTCGCGCTGACCGACGACGGTGACGTGTGGTGGGAGGGGCTGACCGACGAGCCGCCCGCACACCTGACTGACTGGAAGGGCCGGGACTGGACCCCGTCCTCGCCCGAGCCCGCGGCGCACCCTAACGCCCGGTTCACCACCCCGGCCGGCCAGTGCCCGATCATCGCGCCGGAGTGGGATGATCCCAGCGGAGTGCCGATCTCGGCGATCCTGTTCGGCGGCAGGCGCGCCAGCACCGTGCCGCTGGTGATCGAGTCCTTCGACTGGGACCACGGGGTGTTTCTCGGGGCCAACATCGCCTCCGAGAAGACCGCCGCGGCCGAGGGCAAGGTCGGCGAGTTGCGGCACGACCCGTTCGCGATGCTCCCGTTCTGCGGCTACAACATGGGCGACTACTTCGCGTACTGGCTGAAGATCGGCCAGACGGCGGACCCCGCGAAGCTGCCGCGGCTGTTCTACGTCAACTGGTTCCGCAAGGACGCCAGCGGCAAGTTCGTGTGGCCCGGCTTCGGCGAGAACATCCGGGTGTTGAAGTGGATCATCCAGCGGCTGTCCGGCGACGCCAAGGCCACGGCGACCCCGATCGGCTTTGTCCCGGCGCCGGGATCGCTGGACCTCGACGGCCTGGACGTCAGCTGGGCTGACCTGGATGTGCTGCTCACGGTGGATACCGGAGCCTGGAAGCTGGAGGCCGAGCACATCCCCGAGTTCTTCCGCACCTTCCACAGGCATCTGCCCGCCCAGCTCTGGGATCTGTACCAGGACCTGGTCGGCCGCCTCAGCTGAGATTTGGCGGGTGCGGTCGGTGGCCGTCCATGCAGCGGATCCGGACCTGTCCTGGCTGTATCACGGTACGCGGGAGCGCCTGGTCCTGCTGCTGTCTCAGCTGGACGGCGCAGCGCTGGCCACCCGGGTCCCGGCGTGCCCGGCCTGGTCGGTCCGGGAGGTGGTGGCTCACCTGACCGGGGTTTCCCAGGATGTGCTGGCGGGCCGCCTGACCAGAATCGCCACCGAGCGGGAGACAGCCGCGCAGGTAGCCCGGTTCAAAGATCATGATCTGGCGGGGATCCTCGCCGCGTGGGCTGAAGTCGCGCCGCAATTCGAACAGCTCGTCGGCACCCTGGGGGCGTGGCCCGCAGTGATCGACATCGCCTCCCACGAGCACGACATCCGGGGAGCTGTCGGCCGGCCGGGAGCCCGGGATGCCGAGGTCGTCTGGCAGAGCGCCGGCTGGCTGCTCGCCCGGCTGCGGCCCCCGGTTCCCCTGCGAGTGGTGGTGGAGGACGCCGAGTTCCGGGCCGGGCCGGACAACGGGACAGAGCTGCGGCTGACGACCAGCCGGTTCGAAGCCTTCCGCTGGCGGATGGGGCGGCGCAGCCGGGCACAGCTGGCAGGCCTTGACTGGTCCGGTGACCCTGCCCCGCTCCTGGACCACCTGACCATGTTCGGGCCGGCCGCCCGCGACGTCATCGAGTAGCCGCGCCCCGGTCACGGCGCGCTTCTTCCGTGGGAGTTACTCCTCGCCGATGTCGGCCAGGCTCTGGCGCAGTTCGGTGATCAGCGGATCGCCATCGGGCAAGATGCGCTGCAGGTGGTCGGCCGTGTCGCGGAGCAGGGCGCGGGCGTCGCCATAGCGCCCCAGCTGGCGGTACACCTGGGCCAGCCCGGCACGGCTGCGCAGCGTATCAGGGTGACGCGGGCCCAGCACCCGCTCGAACCCGGCCCAGGCCTGCTCGCAGGCCAGCTCCGCCGCCGCCGGCTTGCCCGTCTTCTGGTAGGCGGCGCCAAGGTTGTTCCGCGCGGTCAGCGTGTCCAGGTGATCGGGCCCAAGGACGCGCTCCCGGTCGGCCACCACCCGCCGGTAGGCCGCGACTGCCTCTTTTGCCCGGCCGCTGGCCAGGTAAGCGTCGGCCAGCCCGGCGCGCGTAGTCATCGTCTGCGGGTGCCGGGCTCCCTGGGCGCGCTCCCGGTCGGCCAGCGTGCGCCGGTAGAGGGTGATGGCCTCGGAGTGCTGGTCCGCAGCCAGGTAAGCGGCGGCGAGTTCGTCCCGCGCGCCGAGCGTGTCGGCATGCTCGGGCCCGCTGACCTGCTCGAATTGGGCCACTGCGCGGTCAAGGACGGTGATCGCGGCTGGCACCTGGGCCGCCGCCAGGAGGGCGTGGCCCACCCGGCGCCGCGCCTCGATCACGTCATGGTGATCCGGCCCCAGCTGGTGAGACAGCCTGTCCAGGACCCACTGGAACCACGGGATGGCGTCGGCCGCGCGCCCGGCGGCCAGGTAGGCATCGGCCAGCCGCTGGCCAGCCAGTATCGTGTCCGGGTGCTCGCCGCCGAGCAAGCGGCCGCTCGTCGTGGCCAGGTCGCGCCAGTGGTCCACCGCGGGCCCGGTCAGGCGGGCGCGGTCCAGGCTGTCCCCCGCCCGCACCAGCACGGGATGGCAGCCGCCGTCCCACAGCCGGTCTCCGGCGATCCTCCGCAGGGTCACCACGCACGATCGCAGGCCGGAGGCGGGCCAGTCCGGCTGCTCCGCTTCAGGCCAGGCCTGGAGCAGCGCGTCCGCGACCGGGCGCGCTGCTTGATCCGGCATGTCTTCGGGCATCGCGGCCCGCAGCGCCGCCTGCAGCACGGGGCTGATCCGGATGGCCGGCGGTGCGGTCACCGGTTCGATGGTCAGCAGGCCGGCCTGTTCCAGCGCCGCCAGCGCGGCGCGCGCGCTCTCGCTGGTGGCCGGGACGTCACCGCCACCGGCGAGGAAACCGGCTGCCGCTGGAGCCATCAGGATGGTTTCGGGAATTCCGTGCCCGTCCAGCAGGGCGGCCAGGGCCAGCAGCAGCTGGGCCGATCGGCCCGGCGCCAGCTGGCTGGCCCGTCCGAGCGAGAACGTCCACGTCACCGCGGCGGCAGGCGGCCGTGTGCGGGACGATTCCGCCATCTGCTCCCTCCTGCGCACGAAATGATCCCGGTACTCGCGGCACGACAGCGGGGTGTTGGCGATCACCGCGCTGGCCTGAGCCAGCGCGGCCGGCGCCAGGTCCAGGTCCTGAGCCAGTTCGATCACGCCGTGCCGCTTGTCCGGGTCGGCCGCCAGGCGCCCGCTCAGATAGCTGATGGCCTCACGCAGGCTGAACGGCCCGAGCGGCATGATCTGCATGCCACCGGGGACGGCCGCAGCCTCGGCGGAGGTTACCAGTACCCGGCCAGCCGGGCCGGCCGGCCATAGGCCATCCAGCTTCGCGGTGCCGGACAGGTCGTCGAGTACCACCAGCCATGAGCGGCTGGTCTCGCCCAGCCAGCTGAGGAACTGGGCCGCGACTGACTCACTGCTGCTCGCCTGGTCCCGGCCGGTCACGGCGGCCGTCGCCGCAGCATAGCCGGACAGCACCGAGGCCCGGCTCGTGGCCTCGATCCAGACCATCAGGTTTACCCCGCCCGATTGCCACAGCGACTCGGCGAAGGCCGCGGCGAGCTGGGTCTTACCCGACGACCTCAGCCAGTCCTGCGCCTCGGGCGCCGCCGGCGGGCCGGGGCGGATAGCCGGGGCCGGCGGCCGGTCGGGGACGAGCGCAACCGCGGCCCCGGCCGGCAGCGCAGCCGCCAGGCCGGGGGACGTCTCCAGCCGGGCACTGAAGCCGTCGGCCAGGGCCGGCGCCGCCCCGGACCGGATGGGCCAGGACGGCCGGCCCGGGACCCGGGCGCTCATGACGGGCGGCCTGCGGCCCGCCAGATGTGGGCCGCGCGGGCCGGACCGCTCTTCCGGCTGGCTGAGCAGGTCACGTTAGGGTGCACCGTCCGCACACACTGGTGGCCTGGCGACCGTCATGGCCCTAGCCTGCCGCTTGCCGGGGCGGATAAGCAATCCCCCGCTGTGCCTAGACCGTTTCCTGGCTCATAGCGAGTCCGGGTCAACCACGAGCACGGGAGTCGTCCTGGAGAGCGTTTCCCTGCGGAAGAAGGCGGGCCCGGTGACGTGCATGAAGACGAAGCCGATCACTCCGGCCACCGCGGCCAGCGCGGCGATGATGAAGACACCGCCGATCTGCCAGTGCAGGACTGGCACCGTCCACTCCGTGTAGCTGTTGGACGCGACCCAGTCGCTCTGCAAGCTGTAGAAGCCAGCTGCGTACATGATCAGTCCGCCCAGCCCGGGCAGGATGCCGCGCATCCACAGATTCCAGGCGCTGCTGGTCAGCGTGGCCCGGTAGTACCAGACGCAGGAGAAGGCGGTCAGCCCGTAGTAGAACGCGATGTACAGGCCAATCGCGGTGACCGCGTCAGCGATCGGATTGCCGCCCGAGATGTAGTTCAGCGGGATGTACAGCAGGATCGAGATCGCGCCCATCACCAGGGTGGAAACCGTCGGGGTCAGGTACCTGGGGTGGATCTTGGCGAAGGACTCCGGCAGCGCCCCGTAGGCGGCCATCGACAGCGTCGTGCGTGCGGTCGGCAGGATCGTGGTTTGGGTTGACGCCGCGGCCGAGCTGAGCACCATCAGGATGAGCAGCCGGGACAGGACCGTGCCGAGCCCGGAGCTGCCGAAGATGGCACCCCCGGTTACCGACAGCACGTCGAACTGGTGGGCCGGATTCGCCAGCCCGACGCCCTTGCTGCCGATGCCGGCGAACGCCTGCACGGAGACGATCACGATCACGTACGTGATGAGCAGCAGGACCGTCGAGATGATCGCTGCCCGGCCCGGCGTCCGGGACTTGTTCGCGGTCTCCTCATTGACCGACAGGGCGGTGTCCCAGCCCCAGTAGATGAACAGCATCAAGATGATCCCGGACACAAAGGCCGAGACGGGCAGATGCGACGGCGACAGCCAGCTGAAGCTCGGGTGCATGGACCCCGGCGGCGGGTGACTGCCCAGCACCCGGACCAGCGCCGTAACCGACATGACCACCAGCAACATGATCTCGATGGACAGCAGAGCCTTCTGGAAGTTGGCCGAGACCTCGATGCCGCGGTAGCAGATATAGGTCATGGCGACGATCCACACGATGCCGACCAGCAGCACCCAGCCACCGGACGCATTGGCACCGATCGAGCTGTTCGGCCCCTGGAACAGGAAGAACACGTACTGCCCGGCCACCTGGGCCAGGGAGGCCATGACCAGGACATCAGCCGCTATGACGCCCCAGCCGCCGGCCCAGCCGGTTTTCGGCCCGAACGCCCGCGCGGACCAGATGAACGTGGTCCCGCAGTCAGGATCGGCCTTGTTCAGCTCGCTGAAGCCAATCGAGCACAGCAGCATCGGCACGAACGCCAGCACGGCGACCAGCGGGGACTTCAGCCCGACGGCGGCCACCACGAAGAACAGCGTCGCGGCCAGGCTGTAGGCCGGGGCGGTCGAGGCCACGCCCATGACCACGCTGGATACCAGGCCAAGGGCGCCCGTCTTGAGACCCTTATCCCTAGGTTCCTGCACCGGCCGCAGGCCAGGTCTGAAGATGGCCATGGCCCATCCCCCCATAGTGCTGTGATTCCGTCTGGTCGTGCCCAGGCATGCCAGCGCGGGACGATCCAGGCTACTTCGGACCATCGCAGGACGGACGGTAATCCGGACATTCTGCCCGGGACGGCGCCGCTCCCGGCGGGCCGGTGATCAGCGGGGATCATGGGGGCGGCTGGTTGCGGCGTCTTGGACCAGCAGCGCGATCTGGACCCGGTTTTCGGCGCTGAGCTTGGCCAGCAGCCTGGATACGTGGGCCTTGACGGTGGCCAGGCTCATGTGCAGCTGGGCGGCGATGCCGGCGTTGGAATGGCCCTGGGCGATGGCGGCCGCGACCTGGTGCTCGCGGGGGGTGAGCGAGGCCAGCCGGTGCCTGGCCTGCTCTTGGCGGGCGGCCGTACCGGGGTCCCCGGCGACGAGGGCGATGAGGCGGCGGGCGATCGCGGGTGACAGCGAGCCGTCGCCGGCGTGCACAGCCTGGATCGCGGCCACGATGTCGGCGGGCGCCGTGTCCTTGAGCAGGAACCCGGCGCCCCCGGCTTGCAGCGCGCGCAGCACCAGTTCGTCGGCGTCGAACGTGGTCAGGACGATGACCTGGGGTGGGCTGGGCTGGGCGCGGAGCAGCCGGGTCGCGGCGATGCCGTCGAGGCGGGGCATCCGGATGTCCATCAGCACGACATCGGGATGGTGCAGGTCGACGGCGGGCAGCACGCCGCGGCCGTCGCGGGCTTCGCCGACGACTTCGATGTTCCTGGCTCCGCCGAGCATCATCCTGAGTCCGGACAGGACCAGGGGGTCGTCGTCGACCAGCAGCACCCGGATCGGCCCGGTCATGGCCGCCTCGGGATGGTCGCGCGCAGCACGAAATCCCCTATCGCATTGGGGCCGTGCTCAAGCTGGCCGTCGGCGAGCGCGACCCGCTCGGCCAGGCCGATCAGCCCGGCCCCGGCCCCGGCCGGGGTGGCAGCGCCGGGCGTGGCGGGCACGGGGCGCCGGCGGCTGATGACCTCGGCGGTCACCACCTGGCCGTCGGCGGTGACCGTCACCTGGGCCGGTGCGCCCGGGGCGTGCTTGCGGGCGTTGGTCAGGCCCTCCTGGATGACCCGGTAGACGGTGCGGCCGGTCGCTTCCGGCAGCTGCCCGGCGTCGGGCAGGTCGATGCGGGCATCCAGGGTCATCCCGGCTGACTGTGACTCCTGGAGCAGATCGGCCAGCTGGCCGAAGCCCGGCTGGGGCGGCCCGGCGGTGGCCGCGGAATCCTCCCGCAGCACGGTGATGACCTGGCGCAGGTCGGCGAGCGCGGCGGCAGCCGAGGTCCTGATCACCGCGGCGGCCTGGGCGATCTCAGCGGCCGGGGCGTCGGGGCGGAATTCCAGCGCCCCGGCGTGCACGCTGAGCAGCGACAGCCGGTGGGCCAGCACGTCATGCATCTCCCGGGCGATGCGCCGCCGCTCGGCCTCCCGCGCCTGCTCGGCGGCGCGCTGCCGGTCGGCCGCCAGCCGCTCGGCCCGGTCCCGGAGCGAGGCGACCAGCTCCCGCCGGGCGCGCAGGTACAGGCCCCACCCGAACGCGATGACCGTGACCAGGAACGCGGGGAACCCGACCCTGACGATCTCGCCGGCCGCGGGGTTGACGACCGGGAACACGGCGCTGGCCGCCGCCGCCAGCACCATGACCGCGATCAGGGCGCGGCCTCGCACCCGCGAGGCCACGGTGCAGACGGCGACCAGCGCGGCGAACTGGGCCAGCGGAGAGAACACCGCCGCCCCGAAGGCCACCACGAAGACCGCCACCGGGTGGGCCCGCCGCCACCACAGCGCCAGGCACGCCACCGCGCCGATGGCCAGGTCCAAGGCGTCGACGACCTCGCCGTGAATGTGCCACAGGTAGCCCTGGGTGATCCCGCCCAGCACGACCGCGAACGCAAACAGACCCGCGTCGGCCAGCCGGCCACCGGGCAGGCTGGCATCCTCAGCCGGCCCGCTGACGCCCGGCAGGCGCCACCACGGCGCCGCGCGCACGTCAGGCTCGGGGACTCTGGCCATTTCAGCGCCAGAGTACGCGTCAGGACCGAGAGGGCACCCCCGACCAAAGTCGATATTCGGGCCGGCCGAAGACGGGACGGGCATGGCCAGTCAGCCGACGCGGAAGCAGGCCCCCGGCAACGACGCTGGTGGCATGGAAGCGACAACGAAGACGCCGGGCTGGCGGTCAGCGGACCGCTCAGCCGGGAGGGCCGCGAGCCGCCCGCCCGTCACCTCAGCCCCGGCCATCCAGGTGGCCGGGCTGGGCAAGAAGTTCGGCCACGTGGCCGCCGTGGACGATGTGTCCTTCACCGGCGGCTACGGCCGGATCACCGGGTTCCTCGGCCCCAACGGCGCCGGGAAGACCACCACCCTGCGGATGCTGCTCGGGCTGATCCGCCCCGACGCCGGCACCGCCACCATCGCCGGGAAACCCTACCCGGAGCTAGCCAGCCCGGCCCGGACCGTCGGCGCGCTGCTCGATGCCGCCGCCCACCCCGGCCGCTCCGGCTGGAACCACCTGCGGGTGCTGGCCGCCGCCGCCGGGATCCCCGAGGACCGGGCCCGCCGGCTGCTGGCCAGGGCAGGCCTGCAGCATGCCGCCCGACAGCGGGCCGGCGGCTACTCCCTCGGCATGCGGCAGCGGCTCGGCCTCGCCGCCGCCCTGCTCGGCGACCCGGCCGTGCTCGTCCTCGACGAGCCCGCCAACGGCCTGGACCCGCGAGGGATCCGGTGGCTGCGCGACCTGCTCCGCTCCCTGGCCGCCGAAGGACGGGCCGTCCTGATCTCCAGCCACATCCTGGCCGAGGTCGCCCAGACCGCCGACGACGTCGTCATCATCCACCACGGCCGCACCCTGACCCAGGCCCCCCTGCCCGACCTGCTCGCCACCCGCCCCGGCGCCAGCCTGGAAGACATCTACCTCGAACTGACCGGCACCCCGGAAGGAGAACCGTCATGACCCGCCTGATCCACGCCGAGGCACTGCGGCTGGCCACCACCCGCACCTACTGGCTGCTGGCGGCCGGGGCCATCGCCCTGATCGCCGGCTCGGTCGCGCTCACTGCCGCGGCCTCCAGCTTCACCGGCGGCATCAGCCCGGCCCGCCAGGTCCTGGCCATCGCCGGGCTGGCCCAGACCGTCGCGCTGATCGCCGGGGCGCTGTCGGTGACCGGCGAGTTCCGGCACCACACCATCACCGCGGCCGTCTTGATCACCCCGCGCCGCACCCCGCTGCTGGCCGCCAAGCTCACCACGCTGACCGCCGCCGGGCTGGTCTTCGGCCTGGCCGCCACCGGGATGGCTACCGCCATCACCCTGCCGCTGCTGGCCGCCCGGCACCTCCCCGCCGGGATCTCCGGCACCGGCACGGCCACCATCATCACCGGCGGCGGGATCGCCACCGCACTGGCCGCCGCGATCGGGGTCGGCGCCGGCGCGATCATCCGCAACCAGGTCGGCGCCATCATCGCCGTCCTCGCACTGCTGTATGTCGCTGAGCCCCTGCTCGGCTTCATCCCGCACCTGGGCACCGTCATCCAGCAATACGGCCTCGGCGGGCTGGCCTCCGCCACCACCCGGACCGCCGGCTTCCCGGCCAGCGCCCACCCCCTCGGGCAGCCAGCCGCCGCGCTCATCCTGGCCGGTTACGCCACCGCGGCCCTGGCCGCCGGCGCCCTGCTGCTGCGCCGCCGCGACATTCCCACCTGACTGAGCGCACGGTGGCTGCGCTGATCAGCCGTGGTTCGCGGCTGCGGCGTACCGCCCGATCAGCTGGTCGGCGAGCGCATCGAGGTCTTTCCCGGCGTAGCCGGGCTGTGGGCCGACGCCCAGTGGCGCGTTGCCCTCGCGCAGGATGAGCCCGGCCTGCCAGCCGGCCGAGAGCGCGCCCATGGTGTCCCACACGTGGCACGCGATCAGGCAGATGTCGCCCGGGTCGGCCTGCAGCGCGGTGGCCACCGAGTGGTAGGCCTCCGGGGCTGGCTTGTGCCGCCGGACGGTCTCGTCGACGCTGAACCGGCGCTCGAACACGTCGATCACGCCCGCGTGCTCCAGTTGCCGCCCGGAGACGTCCAGCGTGTTGTCGGTGAGCGTGAACAGCCGGAAGCCATGGCCGCGGAGCCGGCGCAGCGCGGCCGGGACCTCGGGGTGCGGCGGCATGGTGGCGAACCGGTCGGTGAGCTCGGCGCCGTCCGTGTCAGCGATCGTGATGCCGCGGGTGGCGGCGAGCATCCGGAGCACGGCCCCGCCGATGTCGGTGAACGGCACATAGACACCGGCCAGCGTGAGCGCCTCCGAATAGGTCACCAGGTTGGCGAACCACAGCCGCATGGCCGCGGGATCGTGGAAGATCCGCTCAAACGTGGGGCACAGCGAGTCCAGGTCGAGCAGGGTCTCGTTGACGTCGAACACGATGATCGGTGGTGCAGGCATGGCGGAGCCTTTCGGTCGTGGGTAGCACAAGAGACGCACGGCCGGCATAGCGGCCGGGAGGCGTTATGGCGCAAGCGGATCGTCGTGGCGGGGCCAGCTTCAGCTGGCTGCCTGCTGCTTGTGCTGGACGGTGAATCCCAGCTTTTCGAGCACCGTGACGGCGCCGGACTTCCCGCCCTCGAAATCACCGGGCTCAAGGCGCTGGCCGGTAGCGAACTCGTAGGCCGTGCCCAGGATGGCTTTCGGCGGGTAACGACGATCGTCTTGGCGCAGGTCATACGTGGTTGTCGGGCCGAAGCCGTGGTCAGCGAAGAACCGCTGCGGACCCAGCCGGTCGTACTCCTGTATCGCGCGTAGCACCTCGGTACGGGTCACCTGGCCCCACGCGCGCGAACGTGTCATCGGGTCCTCCTAGGGATCGTTAGGGACTGCATGTCCGGCCGGCGGTGGTTGGGGTCGCCCCGATCTTGTCCGCGGGGACGACTTTTCGTAGATCGGCGTGGCCACGATGGCCGGGGTGACAGTGGCGCGGGATGTCAGGTCAGTGGCTCGCCGCCATCGATGTGCAGCGTCTGGCCGGTGAGGAACGTAGTGGTCATGGCGAACAAGACGCCGTTCGCGATGTCGTGAGCGCTGCCGATCCGCCGGGCGGGGTTGCGGGCGCTGATGTCGGCGAAGTAGTCCGCTTTGCCCTGGCCGCCCAGCGCGTCCCAGGCGCCCGTGTCGATCACGCCAGGAGAGATGGCGTTGACCCGGATCGGGGCCAACTCCAGGGCGAGGGAGCGGGCCAGGGTATCGGCGGCGGCGTTGGTGATCGCCACACCCAGGGTGCCGACCGCGATCTTGGCCGCGGCTACGCCGGAGAAGATGACGAACGACCCGCCCTCGTCCATCCGGGGGGCCAGGTGCTTGGCCAGCATGAGCGGGCCGATCACCTTGGTATCAAAGGACCGCCGGATCGCGTCCCGGTCCAGGTCGCCGGTGCGGCCGCGGGCACGCGCCGACGCGGTGGACACTACGTGATCGATGCTGCCGACCTGTTCGCCGAGAGCGGCGATCGACGTCTCATCGGTCAGGTCGACGGTCTCGATGCTGACCGCAGGCTCGCCCCCGTAGGCGGCGGCCAGGGTGTCCTGGTCACGGCCGGCCGCGATGACCTTAGCCCCGGCGTCCCGGGCGGCCACGGTCACCGCGCGGGCGATCCCGCTGCCCCGCCCCACCACCAGCACCCGCTGGCCCTGCAGCGGCCCGGTCACGACAGCGTCCTGCCCAGGAACCCGCGGCTGTGGCCGACGGCCACCAGGTGGCTTTCCAGCAGGACGTGGCCCCCGTCCAGCAAGCGGATCCCGGCCGGACCGGCCTCCCGGTAGCACAGCCGCTGGCCGTTCACAGCGGCATAACGATGGTCGGCGGTCGTCATATCTGCTCCATTCAGGACTGGCCGCCCGGCGGCGGCTTCCCCGGCCGGCCACTGCGGCCGGCCATAGCCGTCAGCCGGGCTCAGTTGAAGCCTGCGGCAGCGGCGCCGGTGGCCGAATCCCCCGCTGGGTAGCCACGGCGGGTAGTGCGCGGGGCGAGGTAATAGCGTGAGCCCCATGCAGGTGCCCGGAGATGCGCCGGCGTGGCGGCGGGCGGCGGGACTGACCGGCCGCCACAGCGAGTGCCGAGTGCTTGACCAGCTGATCGAGGCGGTCAGGCACGCTGGCGAAAGCCGGCCCTGGTGATCCGTGGCGAGACAGGCGTGGGCAAGACTGCCCTGCTGGAATACCTCACCGGGCACGCGCACGGCTGCCAGGTGGCGCGCACCGCCGGCGTCCAGTCGGAGATGGAGCTGGCGTTCGCCGGGCTGCATCAGCTGTGCGCCCCGATGCTGGACCGGCTGGAGGCTCTGCCAGTGCCGCAGCGTGATGCACTGCGGACCGCGTTCGGCATGAGTGCCGGTCCACCGCCGGACCGGTTCTTGATCGGCCTGGCCGTGCTGAGCCTGCTGTCCCAGGCCGCCGAGGAGCAGCCACTGGTATGCCTGGTCGATGACGAGCAGTGGCTCGACCACGCCTCGGCGCAGATCCTCGCTTTCGTCGCCCGGCGGCTGGGGGCGGAGTCGGTGGCCCTGGTCTTCGCGGCCCGGACCCCGAGCAGTGATCTGGGCGGGCTGCCGGAGCTGGTGGTCGCAGGACTGCCGGAAGCCGACGCGCGCGCGCTGCTGGATTCGGTGCTGACCGGGCCGATCGACGGCCGGGTCCGGGACCAGATCGTCGCCGAGACGCAGGGTAACCCCCTGGCGCTGCTGGAACTGCCCCGGGCACTGACCATCGCGGAACTGGCCGGCGGGTTCGGGCTCCCTGGCGGCGGAGCGCTCGCGGGCAGCATCGAAGAGAGCTTCCGGCGGCGCGTCAGCGCGCTTCCGCCGCCGACCCGGAGACTGCTGCTGCTGGCGGCGGCCGACCCGACCGGCGACCCGGCACTGGTGTGGCGGGCCGCCGGCCGGCTCGGGATCAGCACCGGCGCAGCCGCACCCGCGGTCGACGCCGGCCTGGTCGAGTTCGGCACCCGGGTCCGGTTCCGCCACCCACTGGCCCGCTCAGCGGCCTACCGGCCAGCGCCGGCCCAGGACAGGCAGGCAGCGCACCGGGCGCTGGCCGAGGTCACCGATCCGCGGCTCGATCCCGACCGGCGGGCTTGGCACCGGGCGCAGGCCGCACCGGGGCCAGATGAGGACATCGCCGCCGAGCTTGAACGCTCGGCCGGGCGGGCGCAGGCGCGCGGCGGCCTGGCTGCGGCAGCCGCATTCCTGAAACAGGCGGCCATGCTCACGCTCGATCCGGCGCAACGAGCCGGGCGGGCGCTGGCCGCCGCGCAGGCCAAGATTCAGGCGGGCGCCTTCGGCGTGGCCCGTGACCTGCTCGCCATGGCCGAATCCGGGCCGCTCAGCGGCTTCCAGCAGGCGAACGCCGACCTGATGCGGGCCCATCTCGCGTTCAACGCCAGCCGGGGCACCGAAGCCCCGCCACTGCTGCTGAAGGCGGCCAGGAAACTCGAACTCATCGACCCCAGGCTGTCCCGTGCGACGTACCTGGACGCGGTATCCGCTGCGATCTTCACCGGCCGCTTGGCCGCCCCTGGAAGCGGTGTCCTGGAGGTGGCCCGCGCGGCCCGCTCAGCCCCGCCGACGCGGACGCCGCGCGCACCCGACCTGCTGCTGGGCGGCCTGACCGCGCAATACAACGAGGGGTATGCAGCGGGAGTGCCGATGCTGCGCGAGGCCCTGACGGTCTTCGGCAACGGCATGTCGGCGGAGGAGGAACTGCACTGGCTGTGGCTGGCCTGCGTCGCCGCGGCGGTCCGGGTCTGGGACTACGACCGGTGGGACGCGCTCTCCGCCCGGCACGTCCAGCTCGCCCATGCGGCCGGGGCGCTCAGCGAGCTTCCGCTCGCCCTGACCTCACGCGCCTACTACGGCAGCCGCCATTCGGCTTGTGACCTGCGGCGAAGCGCTCGTATCCGGTGCGCTGGTGTGGCATGGCGCACCTGCGCCCGCTTATGTACCTTGATAGTTACGTAACTATCTTGATACGCTCTGGCCATGGAAGCTGTGCTGCGGGCACTGGCGGACGAGAGCCGGCGGACGATGCTGGAGACCTTGGCCGGCGGCCCGGCCACCGCGGGCGAGCTGGCGGCGCTGCTGCCGATCGCCCGCCCGGGGGTATCGCGGCACCTGCGGGTGCTGCGGGAGGCGGGGCTGGTCGAGGTCCGCCAGGAGGCGCAGCGGCGGGTCTACAGCCTGCGCCCCGCGCCGCTCGCCGAGGTCGATGAGTGGCTGGGCCGGTACCGGGCCTTGTGGGAGCAGCGGCTGGACGCCCTGCACACCGAGGTGGCCCGGGGGAAACGCGAACGAAGGAGCACCAGATGACCAGCAATGACCGTGCGGGCACCCGCCTCCTGGGCAGCCTGCGATCGGTAGATGGCAAAGGCGTTGTGCGCATGGAGGACCGTTTCGACACCGATATCGACGACGTGTGGTCGGCCCTCACCGATCCCGTCCGCCTGGCCCGCTGGATCGGGGAGGTGGAGGGCGACCTGCGCCTCGGCGGTGAGTACCGCTTTCGCTTTTTTGCCAGCGGATCGGAAGGCACGGGGCGGGTGGAAGTGTGCGAGCCGCCGCGGCGGCTGCTGCTACGGCACGGCCTGGACCAACCGGACGTGAAAGTCATCGAGGTCACGCTGGCCGCCGACGGCGGCCAGACCATCCTGGTCGTCGAGGAACGCGGCATGCCCTTGGACCTGATCGCCGCCTACGGGGCGGGGGTGCAGGTCCATGTCGAAGACCTCGCCGCCCACCTCGCCGGGCGTGAGCGCTGCGACGCCGACGCGCGGTGGGACGAGCTCCAGCCTGCTTATGAAGACCTGGCGGCCAACGTCGGCTAGTACGGCAGCCATTCGGGCTTTGACCTGGGCCTGAGCACGGCGGGGGAAAGCGGTTTGCCGAGCGCAGCCGCCTGTCGATCATGCGTGTGTGACGACAACAAAACCGAAGGCGGCTGCTGCCGCCAGGATAGGCGCCGCGGTGGGGCGCCGGAAACGCACTGAGCTGCTGGGGCTGCTGCGGCCGTGCTTCGCGCGGACCGGGCCGTGGCTGCAGGCGGGCAAGTACGCCGCCGCAGTGACCAGCGATCTGCGCAGGCGCAACGGATGGACGATCGCCGAGCGTGCGGGGGACCGCACGCCGGACCGGACGCAGCGGCTGCTGAATAGGGCGGTGTGGGATACCTTCGCGGCGATGGGGGTGGTGCGCCGGTTCGCGGTGGCCGGGCTGGATGAGGCCGCGCGCACGACCGGGCGGCGCCGCGGCCTGGCGGTGGGCGCGGTCGATGAAACCGGCCAGGTCAAGGCCGGCGCCCGTACCGCGGGGGTGAAACGGCAGTACCTGGGGTGCGTGGGCAAGGTGGCCAACGGCATCAACACCGTGCACCTGACGTATGCGCGGGAAGGCACCGGGCACGCGCTGATCGGCGCCCGGCAGTGGATCCCCCGCGAGCAGGTCGAGGATCCGGTGAAGTCCCTGCTCATGGGCCTGCCGGACGATCTTCAGTTCCGTACCAAGGGACAGCTGGCCATCGACATCCTCGCCGAGGCCTTCGCGGACGGGGTGCGGCTGGACTTCGTGTGCGGCGATGAGGTCTATGGCGCTTGCACCCAGTTGCGCGAGTACTGCGAGGACCACGGCCAGGCTTACGTGCTGCGGGTCCCCTCCAGCTTCCAGCTGGTCCTGGCTGACCGCATCACGGTGACCTGCAAGCAGGCCGCGCGGCTGCCCGGCCGGCGCGGCTGGGAGGTCCGCTCCGCCGGGACCGGATCCAAGGGGCAGCGCTGGTATGCCTGGGCCTGGCTGGCCACCGCCTCCCCGGCCCACCACCTGCTGATCCGCCGCCACCTGAGCACCGGCGAACTGGCCTATCACTATTGTTACCTGCCCGGCGGCCAGCCAGCCTCGCCATCGCGGCCGGTCCGCGCCGCCGGGCTGCGCTGGCCCTGCGAGGAAGATTTCGAGTTCGGCAAGGACTGCTTCGGCCTCGATCAGTCCCAAGTCCGCCGCTACACCGCGATCGCCCGGCACACCGTGCTGGTCATGGCCGCCCTGGCCATCTGCGCTGTCACCGCCGCCTTGCTGCGCTGCCGCACCGGCACCCAGGCACCGGCCCCGGTACTTCCCGACCAGCCCCCGCCCGCCGACCCCGGAATGATCCCGCTCACCGTCCCCGAAACCGGGCGCCTGCTGGGGCACCCGCCACCGCCCGGCAGCGCCGGGCACTGGCTGAACTGGCGCCGACGCCACCAAGCCCGGTCACACTGGTACCACCAGCGAACACGACTGGCCCGCCGCATCGAGATCACCCAGGTCAGGTAGCGAATGGCTGCTGCCGTACTACGTGCTGCTGTTCGCCGGCGAATTGGCCGCCGTGGAGTCGCTGACCGGTGAGATACAGGCAGTCAAAGAAGGGACCGGGAGCGGCCTGGCGCCCTATGCCGCTTTCGGCCTGGCCGCCCTGCGGGGCGATGAGACCGAGGCGCTGGCCCTTATCGACGCCACCATGGAGGACGTGACCCGGCGCGGCGAGGGAGTCGGGATCACGTTCGCCGAGTGGGCCAGCGCCGTGCTCAGCAACGGCCTCAGCCGGTACGGCCAAGCGGCAGCTGCGGCGCAGCGTGCATGCAGCTACCGCGACGACCTTGGCTCGCTGCTCTGGACCACGGTCGAGCTGATCGAGGCCGGCGTTCGCACCAGCCTGGCTGATGCCGCAGCCAGTGCCTATGCCCAGCTTGAGGAGATGACCAGCGCCGGCGGCACCGACTGGGGGCTGGGGATCCGGGCGCGCTCCCGCGCGCTGCTGAGCGAAGGCGAGACTGCCGAGCGCCTGTACCGCGAATCGATTGCCCGCCTGGGCAAGACGCGGCTCCGCGTCGACCTCGCCCGCGCTCATCTCCTCTACGGGGAGTGGCTGCGCCGGGAGCGCCGCCGCCTCGACGCACGCGAGCAACTGCGCACCGCCCACGAGATGTTCGACGCCATGGGCACAGCGGGATTCGCCGAACGGGCCATCCGTGAACTGCAGGCCACTGGCGTCACGGCCCGCAAACGTACCCAGCCCGCCAGCTACGCGGAACTGACCGCCCAGGAGTCGCGGATTGCCCAGCTGGCCCGCGACGGGCTTTCGAACCCAGAGATCGGCGCCCGGCTGTTCATCAGCGCACACACCGTCCAGTACCACCTGCGCAAGGTCTTCGCCAAGCTCGGCATCACCTCGCGCAGCCAGCTCGACCGCGTCCTGCCCAGCGACCGGCCCGGTATCCAGCCCCCGCGCTAGCCCGGCCGGAACTCCCGGAGGGCCCGTCGGCAAGGTCAGGCCAGCCGGGATTCGCGGGTGCTACCCCAGCTGGACGCGGCGGCGTGTGAGGCAGGCATCTCGGATCATCTCCGGTGGTTCGGGGACGCCCTCTCGTGCGCGGCCTCTCACCTCTGCTACGAACACCTCTGCCCCGATCCGGCACTGCCTCCCGGATGCCTTTCGAGGACTTTCTGTACGGTCATGCCGCCGATCGGGCGATGAGTGACTGCTCAGCATGACGAAGTCGTCTGGTCTCCAGCTATTGGCCATCGGAACAGGCTGCCCATTCGCCTGGGCGGCGGCCGATTTGAGCTAGGGCGACCGCCGGGCTCGGCGGTCGACGATTTGGGGAGCTTGGCCCGGCGCTCGCGTTGCGCGACGGCCTCCGGGACAATACCGGCGCACTCGAAGGTGTTCGCCAGTTCCCAGCAGACGACAAAGGCAAAGGCAAGGAGATCCCTCCTTGCCACTTTTAACGTATAGCAGGGTGGGGGGCTTGCGGCAAGACCCGGGTCGTGCTGCAGAATCGTCGGCCAGACCAAGAACAGGCGAAGACATGGGTGCGCGCCGCCCGGCTGGGCGGCGCGGCCGGCTGGGCGGCGCGGCCGGCTGGGCGGCGCGGCCGGCCGACTCGTCACAGGGAAGGCAACGAGAGATGAGAACGTGCCCGCACGAGGTTCGACAGAGCTGGAGGCGCCGGTGACTCGACCGGCCAGGGCAGGGCAACGGAGCTCGGCTGCCTCGGAGGTATCGCGGTGAGCAAGCAGTACGTGCTGGGTCTTCAAGAGGTCGACGAGACGCAGGTCGGGGTCGTTGGCGGAAAGGGCGCGCAGCTGGGGGCGCTGTCGCGGATCGACGGCATCCGGGTGCCGGCCGGCTTTTGCGTGACGACGGCCGCCTTCCGGCGGATCATGGCGGAAGCGCCCTCGATCGAGGGATGGATCGCTCAGCTGTCGCGCCTGGACCCGGACGACCGGGACGCGATCCGCACGCTCAGCGCGGAGATCCGCCGGACTATCGAAGAGATCACCCTTCCGGGTGATCTCGCGGCGGCGATCACCCGCGCTCTCGCCCAGCTCGGCGAGCAAGCCGCCTACGCCGTCCGATCCAGCGCGACGGCAGAGGACTTGCCGACGGCCTCCTTCGCCGGCCAGCAGGATACGTACCTGAACGTCGTGGGGCCGGCGGCGATCCGCCAGCACGTCAGCCGGTGCTGGGCGTCGTTGTTCACCGAGCGGGCTGTGACCTATCGCCTGCGGAACGGCTTTAGCCACCGGAAGGTCCACATGGCCGTGGTCGTGCAGCAGATGGCCTTCCCGGATGCGGCCGGCATCCTGTTCACGGCCGACCCCGTTACGGGCAACCGGAAGGTCGCCTGCGTGGAGGCCAGCTTCGGTCTCGGCGAGGCCCTGGTCTCCGGCCTGGTGAACCCGGATGTCTTCAAGGTGCGCGACGGCGAGGTCGTCGCCAAGGCGGTCGGGGCCAAGCAGCTGGCCAGCTACGCCTCGGCGGCGGGCGGGACGCAGGAACAGGCGATCGACCCGGAGCGGCAGGGCCAGCCGGCGCTGACGAATGCGCAGGTCGTGCGGCTCGCGCAGCTCGGCCGGCGGATCGAAGCGCACTTCGGCCAGCCGCAGGACATCGAATGGTGCCTGGTCGACGACGGCTTCCAGATCGTCCAGAGCCGGCCGATCACCACGCTGTTCCCCATCCCCGAGCCCGGCGACCGGGAGAACCACGTCTATGTCTCCGTCGGCCATCAGCAGATGATGACCGACCCCATGAAGCCCCTGGGGCTGTCTTTCTGGCAGATGACGACGCCCGCGCCCATGGCCGAGGCCGGCGGCCGCCTGTTCGTCGACGTCACCCAAAGGCTGGCCTCGCCGGCGAGCCGCGCCGGCCTCCTGGAGCTCATGGGGAGATCCGATCCGCTGACCGGGGACGCGGTGCAGACCATCCTCGAGCGCGACGGCTTCATCCGGCCGCTGCCTGACGCGGGTCCCCCCGGGCCACTGCCTGGTGGTGCGCCAGCCCCGGCCGAGACCGATCCGGCCATCGTCACCGACCTGATCGGGCGGAGCGAGGCATCCATCGCCGCGTCGGAACGCGACATCCGGACAAAGTCCGGAGAGGCGCTGCTCGACTTCATCCGGGCGGACATCCAGGAGCTGAAGCGGATCTTGTTCGATCCGCAGAGCCATCAGGTGTTCATGTCGGCGATGGAGGCCACGTGGTGGCTCAACGAGCAGCTGGAGGCGTGGCTGGGCGAGAAGAACGCAGCGGACACGCTCACGCAGTCCGTGCCCCACAACGTCACATCGGAGATGGGGCTGGCGCTGCTGGGCGTCGCTGACGTGATCCGCCCGCATCCGGAAGTGGTGGCGTTTCTGCAGGACGTCGGCGACGAGGGTTTCCTGGGCGAGCTGCCCAAGCTCGCGGGCGGGCGGGAAGCGCGCGATGCCATCGAGGGCTGGCTCGACAGGTACGGTATGCGCTGCGTCGGCGAGATCGACATCACGCGGCCGCGCTGGAGTGAACGCCCCGCCACGATCGTGCCCATGATCCTCGGCAACATCAAGAACTTCGAGCCGGGAGCCGGCCAGCGGCGCTTCGAGCACGGGCGGCAGGAGGCCTGGCAGAAGGAGCAGGAGCTGCTGCAGCGCTTGCGGGCCCTGCCGGGCGGGGAGCGCAAGGCCGAAGAGGCCAAGCGGATGATCGACCGAGTCCGGACCTTTATCGGGTACCGGGAGTATCCGAAGTACGGCATGGTCAGCCGCTACTTCGTGTACAAGCGGGCCCTGCTGAAAGAGGCCGAGCGCCTCGTGCAGGCCTACGTGCTTCGCGACAAGGAGGACATCTTCTACCTCACGTTCCAGGAGTTGCACGACGCCGTGCGCACGAATCACGTGGATGACCAGCTCATCAGCCGGCGCAAGGACGCGTTCAGGTCCTATCAGGCGCTCATGCCGCCCCGGGTGCTCACATCGGACGGCGAGGTCATCGCCGGGGCGTACCGGCGCGACGACGTGCCAACCGGTGCCCTGGTCGGCCTGCCGGTCTCCGCCGGGGTCGTCGAAGGGCGGGCCCGCGTCATCCTGGACATGGCACGGGCCGATCTCGAACCAGGCGACATCCTGGTCACGGCGCACACGGACCCCAGCTGGACGCCGCTGTTCGTGGCGGTCGCGGGCCTGGTCACGGAGGTGGGAGGCCTGATGACCCATGGCGCGGTGATCGCACGGGAGTACGGATTGCCGGCCGTCGTCGGTGTGCTAGATGCCACCCGGCTGATCCCCGATAGGCAGCGGATCCGCGTGCACGGTACCGACGGGTACGTCGAGATTCTGCCCTGACTGAGCACACCGAGAAGGCCCATCCGTAGCGTCCGGCCCGCAGCGAAGACTTCCCCGCCGGGGTGACCGCAACTACGTTGAGTCCATGCCCACCGAGAGGGAGCCCAGCGGCCGGGTGGCCGCTGCCGCCGCGCGGACGGTCGCGGCCGGCACGGCTCAGATGCTCGCCGCCTGGTGCACGGGCTCACCGCTGCCCGAGGCTCCGGACCGGCGCTGCGACGGCGTGGCCGACTTTGCCGCGCGCCGGGCGCGCGTGTCGCAATCGCTGTTCTTCACCGACCGGACGACGGCTGCCCTCATGGAACTCGGGGCCGGCGAGCCGGGCCTCCGCGAAAGCGCCGAGCGCATGGAGATGATCTACGACGGCGCGAACGCCTATCTGCGGGGCGCCGACGGCTGGACGGGCATTTCGCTGACCGATCCCAGCGGCCCGCTCGGGCCGTATGACCCGCTATGGCCCTTGGATGCCTTGTTCGGGGCCAACGATGATGGCGTGGAGGTCGGACCGGAGGCCGTGCGTGGGGTCCCCGCGACGCGTTACCGCCTCACCGTTGACCTGGCCCGGGCGGACGCGGCGTTGCCGGCCGGAGTAAGCGTGCCTTCCGGGGCTTTTCGCGCGCTAAGCCGGATGCCCGCGGAGGTCTGGCTTGATGCGGATGGGCTCGCCCGCCGTATCTCGGTCACCTCCGAGCCTGCCGCCGCCGCGGATAAGCGGGTCTGGTCGATCGTTGAGCTGTGGGATTTCGGTGTGGCCGCCGACATCACGCCTCCCGCTCCTGATGAGGTCCTGACACCGGCCGAGGCCTCCCGCCTGGCCGGGGAGCAACCGCCCGAGCGGAACGCCTGATGCAGCTCTCAGTGAGCGTTTGGGAAGCCGGGTGTGAGCTAAGCCGGGTGGCAGATCTGCGGCGTGGCGGTCCCGGATGCGTGGAGCGCGGACCCGATGATCTTGATGTGTGACGAACAAGAACACCCCGGGGCCCGCGCGTGCCCAGACTACGCGGCCAGCCCGGCCTGGCCGGCGTTATCCGTCCGGCCGGTCCGGCGCGGCAGAACCAGCAGCGCACGACCCGGCCGCTGACCCTGCCATTAGCGGCTGCGATGCCCGGCGCTGGCGCGATGTGCTGGTGCGCGGGCTCTGGTGAATTAGATCTGGGCTGTATCTGGATCAGCGGTACCGGCTCTGTTACGGGCGGAAGGACGGTCCTTCCTTGCGCGGCCGGGGACGATCTGCCTGGTCAGCCGGCCGGGTGATTGCACCGATGCCCGGCGGCGCTCCCCGCGCAGGTAGCTGGTCGCGAACTTCGGTGGACGCGCGCGGCCGTACCCGAACCCGAGTTACGGAAAGGCCACGCGATGGCTAAGCCGATAATCCTGACCGTCGATGACGATCTTGCGGTCTCGCAGGCGATTACGCGCGATCTGCGCCGTAGGTATGGCACCGAATACCAGATCGTCCGGGCAAACTCAGGCGCCGAAGCACTCACCATGCTGAGCAGGTATGCGCTGCGCGCTCGACCGGTCGCGTTGATCGCAACCGATCAGCGGATGCCGGAGATGACCGGCGCCGAGTTCCTCGAGCGGTCGCGCCACCCTGCGCCCGACGCCAAGCTCGTGCTGCTCACGGCCTACGCCGACACGGACGTGGCGATCAGGGCAATAAACGATATCGGTCTCGATTACTACCTGCTCAAGCCGTGGGATCCTCCCGAGGAGCGGTTGTATCCCGTCCTCGATGACCTGCTGAGCGACTGGCAGGAAGAGCATCCCGGCGACACCGGCGGATTGCGTGTCGTCGGCGACCGCTGGTCGCCGCGGAGCTACGAGATCAAGACCTTCCTCGCGCGCAATTATGTGCCGTACCGCTGGCTTGATCTCGAACGCGACCAGGAAGCGCGCCGACTGCAGGATCTCGCTCGCGCGAGCACAGCAGATCTTCCGCTCGTCCTGGTTCCGGATGGGGAGACCTTGCGGGCGCCGTCGACCCTTGATCTCGCGGGGGCGCTCGGCCTGCGCACAAACGCTGAGCAGCCGCTGTACGACCTGTGCATCATCGGCGGCGGGCCGGCTGGACTCGCCGCGGCAGTGTACGGGGCATCAGAGGGATTGCAGACCGTCCTGATCGAACGTGAGGCCCCGGGCGGGCAAGCGGGCCAGAGCGCGGCGATCGAGAACTACCTCGGGTTTCCCAAAGGCTTGTCTGGCGCGGACCTTACCCACCGGGCCGTTGCGCAGGCGCGGCGCTTCGGCGCAGAAATGGTGCTCGCGCGCGACGTCGTGGGCTTTGCGGTACGTGGGCCGGTGCGCGTCGTTCGCTTCGCCGACGGGTCCGAGATCGAGGCCCGAGCGGTGCTCGTCGCGACCGGCATGTCGTACCGGCTGCTCGAAACGCCTGGCCTCGAGGAGCTCACGGGTCGCGGTGTCTACTACGGCGCCACCGCCAGTGAGGCGCAGGCCTGTGCCGGTGATGACGTGTATGTCGTCGGGGCGGCCAACTCAGCAGGCCAGGCGGCCCTGAACATTGCCCGCTTCGCGCGACGCGTGGTGCTCCTGACGCGATCGGACGCGCTGGAGAAATCGATGTCGCAGTACCTCGTCGAGCGCATCCGCGCGGCGGACAACATTGAGGTACGGCTCCAGGCCGAGATCGTCGCCGGATATGGCCACCATCACCTGGAGGCCATCACGATCGCCGATGGGGTGGCCGGCACCAAAGAGGACGTGCCGGCCAGCTGGCTCTTCGTCTTCATCGGCGCGGAGCCGGGCACCGACTGGCTCGGCCGCGATGTCTCCCGTGACGAGAAAGGCTTTGTCATCACCGGACAGGATTTGCTCACCCGCGAAGACGGCCCCCGCTGGCCTTTGTCACGGGCTCCGTTAGCGCTGGAAACCAGTGTGCCGGGTGTATTCGCGGCCGGCGACGTGCGGCTGGACTCTATGAAGCGCGTCGCGTCCGCGGTCGGCGAAGGATCCATGTCCGTGTACCTCGTGCATCGTTACCTGGCCACGATCTGATGCGCATCGACGATCTGCGTGCCATCTTCCTGTTCGACGGGCTCACCGACGAGCAGCTGCTCGAGCTGATCGCGGTCGGCGATGAGGTGCGCTTCGGTGACGGCGATGTGCTCTTCCGCGAGGGCGACGCCGCCGACTTCTGGTGGGTACTGCTCGACGGGCAGGTCGAGCTGCTGCGCCGCTCCGGGCGGGAAGAATCCGTTGCCGTCATGATGGACCGGCCAGGGCTCTGGGCGGGGGGATTCCGGGCCTGGGCGAACGATCTCGGCTACCTCGCTACCGGCCGCGGCGCCGGCCCGGGACTGATCCTCCGAATCCCAGCGGGGGCACTCGGGAAATGGGCGCGCGCCTGGTTCCCCTTCAGCGTCCATGTGATTGAGGGCTGCTTCCAGACGGTACGCAACTTCGAAGCCCTGTCGCGTGAGCGTGAAGCGCTCGTTGCGCTCGGCACTCTCGCGGCTGGCCTCGCGCACGAGCTCAACAACCCGGCGTCTGCCGCCGTACGCGCAGTCGAGGCCATGCAGGACACCTGCGACATGCTGCAGTCGTCGCTCGTCCGCCTGGCCGAGCGATCGCTAACGGCCGACAAGTTCGTCGCCCTCGACGCGCTACGGCGGGAGATCGGCGCCGCAACGGCGAACCTCGACTCCCTGGCGGTCGCGGACCGCGAAGAAGCGCTCTCTGGCTGGCTCGACGCGCACGGGGTCGAGGCCGCCTGGCGCGTCGCTCCCATATTCGCAGCGGCCGATGTCGACATCGCCTGGTGCGAGCGCGCCGCCCATATACTCGGCGATGGCACACTCGAACCTGGCCTCGAATGGGTAGCAAGCACCCTCTCGACCGCGACCCTGCTGTCCGAGATGAAAGACTCGACGGGGCGCGTCTCGGCACTCGTCGCAGCGGTGAAATCCTATGCACAGCTCGATCGGGCCTCGCTGCAGCTCACTGACGTCACAGAAGGCATCGACAGCACCCTGGTAATGCTGGGCCCCAAGCTGAGTGGCGGTATAACCGTCGTCCGCGATTACGACACCAACGTGCCGTGCATGGAGGTGAATCCGGGCGAACTCAACCAGGTATGGACCAACCTCATCGACAATGCCATCGATGCGATGGACGGAAACGGGACACTCCGGATCTCCACCCGGGCCGAGCCCAAGGATATCGTCGTCGAGGTTGGCGATACTGGCTCCGGGATGCCTCCTGATGTACAGGCCCGCGCGTTCGAGCCGTTCTACACCACCAAAGACGTCGGCAAGGGCACTGGCCTCGGCCTCGATATTTCCAGGCGCATCATCGTCGAGCATCACGGTCAGATCACGATTGATTCGCGGCCCGGCCAGACCGTGCTCCGCGTCCGCCTCCCACGCCCCGCACCCAAACGTCAGTGACGCAGTCACCGCCTTCAGCCACATCATGCTGCCCAACGCCAGGGAGCCCCCCGCTCAGCGCTGGGTGATGACGGTGGTGACCGGCAGCCCGAACCGGCGTTCCGCCTGCCGGGGCAGATCGGCTCCCAGCCAGCGGGAGAACGGCTGGGGCAGGGTGGACACGATGATCTCGTCGAATTGGTGATCGGCAAGCACCTGCTCGATGGCCTCGAGCGGGCTGGAGCTGCCAAGGACGCTCTCCACCGGGACGCCCTGCGCGGTGAGGCTGGCCAGCATCTCGCCGAGCCGCTGCCGGGCCTGCGCGGTTGCCTGCTCGTCGGTGGCCGGTGGTGCGTAATCCGTCACCCACCACCACATCCCCGGCTGGGGCAGGACAGCACCCACGGCGACGGCGTCGTAGTGGGCCGCCTTCGTGTTCGGGACCAGCACGAAGAACGAGCAGGGCCCCTCGCTGATCCGTTTGCGGAGCTCGTCCTGCAGCTCAGCCCGGTGCAGGGTCTGGTTCGCGACCACAAGGTACCTGCGCATACCGACCACCGTCTCATGGTGTTCTGCGCAGACAGGCGCCTCCCCGGCACCACCACGGCCGGCCACCCGCCGCGCAGTCTCCACCTGCCACCATGACGGCCCGGCTGGCCATTGACAAGGCCCCGAGAGTTCCGGGCTGCGCTGGGCAGCTCACCAGAACGGCCAGGGAGTACGTCTCACGATCAACTGCCTGTGACCACGGGCACGTGTCCGCGGCGCCGACCTGCTTGAAGAGGTCGCCTGGTGGCAGACCGGCGACTTCTGGGCGTACACCCTGTTCCCGGCGGCCATAACGCCCGGTTCGGCGTATCGGGGTCTCGGCGTGCTCGCCGTCGCGGACCTGTGCCGGAGCCCTGCTCAGCCTCTGAATACGCTACGAACCGGTCCCCCCGGGTATTCGCACTCGGCGTTGTTACGCATGATGGATGCGGACAGCCTCCGTCTTGATCAGCCGGTTATTTCAGGGAGTATGCGGGATGACGATCGCCGCAGGCAGCCGTTACGTGGCGATGGGCAGTTCGGCCGCGGCGGGGCCGGGCATCCCGCACCGGGTCCCTGGCAGCCCCCGCCGAGCGGGCCGGTCCACCGGCAACTACGCCCACCGCGTCGCGCGTGCGCTGGGCCTGGATCTGCACGATGTGAGCTTTTCCGGCGTGACCTCGGCGGACCTGTTGCGGCCGTCCGGTCAAGGCCAGAACGCCCAGCTGGAGGCGGTGACCCCGGCCACGCAGCTGGTCACCCTGACCGTGGGCGGCAACGACGTCGGTTATGTGCCCCAGCTCATGGCGGCCAGCGTACCCTGGCCGCTGCGGGCACTGCCGCGGTTCGCCAACCCGGTCGCGGCCTTCGGTGACCCCGATGCCACGGAGGAGCGGTTCGGGCAGCTGGCCGCCAACTTCGCGGCCATCGCGCGGCGGCTGCGGCAGCAGGCCCCGGGCTGCCGGGTGATCGCCGTGGACTACCTGACGATCCTGCCGCCGCAGGGCACGCCGTGCGGCGGGCGGCCGCCCGCCGACGTGGCGGCGTGGGGACGCGCAGCCGCCGCCCGGTTGGCGACGGTGACCCGGGAGGCGGCCCGGGCGACCGGCTGGGAGTACCTCGCGGCGTCCGCCGCCTCCGCCGATCACCACGCCTGGTCGGCCGAACCCTGGACGCGGCGGTTCCGCCCTGCGCTCCGGGACGGCGCACCGTACCACCCGAACACGGCGGGCATGGCTGCGGTTGCTGACCTGATCATCGCCACCCTGGCCCGGCAGCCGCCGGCCAGTGCCCCGGCCTGGCGCGGGCAGGAACGCCGATCCGGCCCAGGGCTGCACAACGAAGATGCGGCAGAGCCGTCCGCCCGGTAGCGGCCGCCACCCCGCACAGCTACCACGCTCCCCGCAGCGATCAAGGTGCTGGGCTCGCAGGGCGACGGCCGTGGGTCACTGGTCGCGGCGGTGCTACGGCCAGCGCTGCTCCCGGCGGGCACCGGCAGGCCGGCCGCGTGAGGTCCTACTGCTGCGGCGATGGAACCCCGGCTCTACGGCCACCGGAGGACCGCCGCCGCAGCCGAGCATCACGGCGGCGGTGCCGGACCCGGCGGATCCGCGAGGCCAGCAGTGCGAGCAAAGCAATGCCGACAGCCAGCACCACGGCCGCGACCATTGCCGAGGCGACCGGGTGGAAGACGGCGAACGACACCAGGCCCGCCACACCCAGGTCCTCGAGCAGGCTGGCGACGATGTTGCTGAACGGTTCGGGGCTCGCGTTGACACCCACCCGCACTCCGGTCTTGACGGCATGCGAGGCGAGCGCGGACCCGCCACCGAGCGCGGCCGCGGCGATTGTCGCGGCCCAGTTTGCATGCGCGTGCTGGGCCATAATGACGCCGACCGCGCCGCCGACTACTGGCCGCAGGGCCGTATGAACGACGTCCCACACCGAGTCCAGCATGGGGATCTTGCCCACCACGAACTGGCCGATGTACAGCACAGCCGCAGCCGCTAGAACCGACGGGCGCTCCAGTACCGGCGGTATCGCGGCAATGTGCCCGAACCTACCCAGCAGGCCGAGCACGAGCACCACCGCGTAGCTGTTGACACCGCTGGCAACGCCGCTGGTGAAGATCAAGGAGACTGGGAGCATCCGCGTCCGTCCTTCAGCCCTCGTATTTGCGCCCGCTACTGCGCAGGTTCCAGACCGAGCTGCCCGATATTACCCGGGCAATCCCATTTGTTCCGCCAGGTCCGCCGAAGGGAGACCAGTTACCCGGCCCGGCCGGTGGACAGCCTGCACGTGGCCGTGATGCTGCCGACCGGCCGGCGCACCCAGGTCCCGGGCCAGGCAGCTGTCATCCCATGCGTTCCGCGGACGCGCCGGCGTCTGGGTTCCGGCCATCCGCGCCTGGACAGGGAATCTGGTCGCTAATGGCATACTCTGCGGCAGCTGCCCCGGTAAGATCAGCGACGGGCTCTAGATTGGCAGAGACGGGGAAACGGTGGCGACATTAAGGGACCTGTCGAAGCAGACCCTGGAGGATCTCCAGCACGGACGGCACCGCGAAGCCTATGCGCTATTCCTTATTGGCGTGGTGCTGGTAGTGCTAAGCCTCATAGGCGTCGCGGACACTGCGGTGATGCTCAGCGCGATCTTGCTGGCGCTAAGCTTCCTGGTCTTTCACACGGCCGCCGAGGCGCCAAACGAGAAGCCTGCCCTTGACCAGGTACTGTACAGCCGCCAGGACTTCGACGCTTTCAGCAAGCTGCTGCCGGGAGTCCGGGATCTGCGGAGCTACGGGCCAACAGGTGTGAACGTATTGGTTAATTCGGCCGATATCCGGCGTTTTGTGCTTGATTCTGGTGGCACTGTGAGGTCATCGTCCAGGACGATGACCCAGTCAACCTCGCGCAGGTCGCAATGCAGCTTGACAATAATCTGGACCTGCGGAGGTCGCATGGCTTCAAGGACGAGAATATCGCCGAACGGATGCATATCGTGATCAGGCGGCATGAGTCACCGCGCTGGTTCTCGTACTGGGTAGCGCGGTTCGATGCCATGTGGCAGACCGCCAAGCCGCCGGAACCGGCGGCCCTCCCGGCAGGATCCGCGGAACAAGGCCGCTCGTCATGATCAGCGCCCGGTGCCGTTGGCCAGCGGGGAGGGGATAGCCGGGGAACGGCCACGCCCGGGCCCTGCCGTCTGGCTACTGGTGGGGGTGCTGATCAGTACGGGAACGGCTGGTTGCGGATCACCTTGAGGCTGACGATCTTGCCGTCGTGGACGCTGAAGTAGTCCGACATGACCAGCTCGGCGGGGAGATTGGTCTTGTCGTAGTTGCCGCCGTAGCGGGAGCGCACGATGGTCTCGCCGTAGTGATCGACGACCTCTCGCACTTCCATCGTGACGTGGTCTCCGACCATCTCCCTCTCGGCCCAGCGCCGGATGGCGTCCACGCCGCTGATCTCCCGGCGGGCGTCGTTGACGTAGGCGTCAGGCGCGAAGGTTGCGACCATGCCGTCGAGGTCGAAGGCATTGACTGCAGCGAGGTAGTCGGCGACGACGGGGGGAAGGGCAGTAGTCAAGGTCTTGCTCCTGTCCAGGCTGCGGCCCGGTTGACCGCCTGCCAGTAAGCCTCGGACGTGCCCTCACGGGAGGTGCAAGACCCGGTGCACCGCTTGTATCTCCCCTGCGGGGAGATCTGATACTGGAGGCATGCCGTTGTGCCGGTGGCGCGGTAGAGCGGCGTAGCCCTGGGCGGCAGCGATATAGCCGTCTCCAGAGAAGCCAGCGCCTTCGTTCCGTGCGAAGCTGGGTGCATGAGGAAATATGTCATCATGGGCATCCAGGGCAGCGGTAAAGGAACTCACGCCAAGATGCTCGCCGAAGAGTTCGACCTCGAGCACATCGCTGTCGGGGACATTTTCCGGTGGAACGTGCAGCACCACACGAAGCTCGGCGCGCAGATCAGGCGCACGATAGCGGCCGGACTGCTGGTCGGCGACGACCTTGTCGAGGGTGTCGTGGGGGTGCGGCTCAGCGAGCACGACTGGAACTACGGCTTCATCATCGACGGCTTCCCGCGTAACGAGCGCCAGGCGGAGTTTTTCCTGGAGAGCTACGACCTCGACGGGGTGATCCATCTCGACCTGCCCGACAGCGAGGTGGCGCGCAGGGTGCTTGCCCGGCGGCTATGCGCGAACTGCGGGCTGGACTACAACCTGATCGACAACAGCCCGGCCAACGAGGGGAAGTGCGACGCGTGTGGCGGCGAGCTGATGAGACGCGAAGATGACACCGAGGAGACCCTGGCCGTCCGGCTCCGTGAATACCACGAGAAGACCAATCCAGTGCTCGACATCTTCCGCCGCAAGGAATACGTCATCACGGTGGATTCTCGGCCAGGCAAGGGACAGGTCCAGCAGGCCATCAGGGACCAGCTCGGGCTTCCGCCCTCCCGCCTGGCGGTGAAGGACAGCCAGGTCGGTGTGCGGTAGCGGGCATGAGTTGACCACGGCTGATCACCAGATCGACTGCACAGAAGTCTCGTTCGCACCCACGCAGCGGATCGCCCAGCGGGCGCTGCCTGGCGATGAGCAGGAGGTCGCCGCGATCACGGAAGTTATCAGCTGCGCGCGCCTGGGCTGCCCCGTGCCCGAGCTGCCCGGGAGCTGATCCTGACCGTGGAGTGGACCGGTGCCCGCTACGCCGACATGCCCGCGGTCGAGGTTTCCACCTGGATCGGGGCGCCTCCGGAACACGTCTGGCAGCTGGTATCCGACATCGGGCTCATGCCGCGCCTGAGCCGGGAACTCCAGTCCGTCGAATGGCTCGACGGGGTCTCCGAGCCCGCCCTCGGTGCACGATTCCTCGGCCGCAGCAGGCACGACGCGCTGGGAGAGTGGTCCACCACGTCCTACGTCATCGAGTACGCCCCGTGCCAGGCGTTCGCATGGGCAGTCGAGAATCCCGAGCAGCCGAGCGCGACGTGGCGGTTCACACTGCACCCCGGGCAGGGCGGAACGACGCTGAGCCAGTGGGTGCGGCTCGGGCCGGGGCGATCCGGCCTCAGCATCGCGATCGACCAGATGCCGGACAAGGAACAGAAGATCGTCTTCGTCCGGATGCGGGAGTTCGAGGAGTCGATGACACGCACCCTCGCAGCCATCAAGGCTCTCGCCGAGCAGGCCTGATGCGCACCGCAACCACGATCGAAGCCGCCCAGCAAGGTACCTGGAGAGAAACCCTCGACTTCGCCCTCGAGGCCGAGAAGCTCGGCCTGGACGTCTGCTGGGTCGCCGAGGCGTGGGGCTCAGACGCACCCTCACCGCTCGGGTACCTCGCCGCCAGGACCGACCGGCTGCTCCTCGGCTCGGGCATCATCCAGCTCGGCACCCGGACTCCCCCGCTGATCGCGATGACCGCCATGACCCTGGCCCAGCTGTCGGGCGGCCGGTTCCTGCTCGGCCTCGGCCCGTCTGGGCCGCAAGTGATCGAAGGGCTGCATGGGCTGCCGTTCGCCCGGCCGCTGGCCAGGATGCGGGAGACCATCGAGGTGGTCCGCCAGGCATTCGCCGGCGAGAAGATCACCTATTCCGGGACCCAATTCCAGATTCCCAGGCCCGGCGAGGCGCGGCCCATGCGCCTGTCGCTGCCCGCGAACTCCGGCATCCCCATCTACATCGCATCGATGTCACCCAGGATGCTCGAACTCACGGGCACCGTGGCCGACGGATGGCTCGGAACCAGTTTCGTCCCGGAAGGCTCGGCCGCCTACTTCGAGCATCTCGACCGCGGCCTCGCCGCCTCGCGGCGCAGCCGCAGCGATCTGGATATATGCCAGGGGGCTGAGGTCGCATTCCTGGACGACGAGGATGCGGTGACGGCGCACGTCGCCTCGCGCAAGAAGGAGCTGGCCTTCAGCCTCGGCGGGATGGGGTCGCCCCACACGAATTTCTACAACCAGGCCTACAGCCGCCAGGGCTGGGCCCAGGCCGCGGCTCAGATCCACACGCGCTGGCAGGCCGGCGACCACGATGGTGCCGCCAGCCTGGTCACCGACGAGATGGTGCTGGGCACCACACTGATCGGCACCGAGCCAATGGTGCGCGCACGCCTGCGGGTCTGGCGCGACGCCGGCGTCGACACGGTCCGCTTTTACCCGGCCGGTGACACTCTCGACCGCCGTCTGGCCACCCTCGGCCATGCCATCGAACTGGTCAAATCGATCGGGTGAGCCCGGCTGACCTGCGCCGCAGGTACGAAGTGCCACAGCCGACCTGCCATAGCTGAACGCACGCAGGCGAGCAGGCCGGCTCTCATCCGTCTCAGAGCTGTAGAGGAGATCGGGACCGCGCGCGCCCCGGCCCTCAGGCAGCCGATCCCGAGTTCAGAGTGTCCAGCCTCTTGGCGCGGCGACCGGGAACCCACCGATGTGCGGGCGCAAAGCTTAGAGTTCGCTGAGCGCGCGGGTGTAGGCCAGAATTCCTAGCTGCACCCCGGTGAGGGCCGCCCGCACCTTGTCATCCCCCTGCTCGGCGAGCGCTGCGGCCAGGTATCCATCGAGCCGGTCGAGGTGCTCGCCGACGATCCGGCGGACCTCCTCATCGCTCGCGCCCCCGTGCCAGGGGTTCGGTGGCGTCCGGCCCTGCCCGGTCGACATGCTGGCCAGCGGCGACACGCCGAGCGCCTGGTCCTGCTCCGCGAGCAACTCGGCCCACGTTCTCAGGTCGGCGAAGAGCCGGTCAAGCACCCCGTGCAGGGCCTGCGTCCCGGGGATCCTGCGGCCTGCCTGCCTGACGTCCAGGATGGCGTCGATCACCTCGCTAAGGACCTGGTTAAGAGCGGCAGCCGGATCCTCGCGCCCAGGCGGCCTCACGCGCCCACCAGTGCGGGCTGACGGCCTCCGCGCACCCAAGGCCAGGCTCCTCGATTGCGCCATCCCACGCCCTGGGACCTCCCCATCCCTTGACACCGGGGCCGCTCCCCCGGGTCAGCCCGCCTCCCCTCCGCTCGGTGAGCAGAGGAAGTGGCCGTGGGCAAAGCCTACCGAGGCCGCCGTAGCTGTGCTGTTTGTGCAGTCAGGCGGAAGGCAGATCGATCTGATCTGCGCTCCCTGGCTGACGAATCCCGAAGATCCGCTGGTCGCCTGGAACGGCTGGGCGTGCGCTGTCCTGGACATTCTCAGCGCAAGCGTGGTGCCGCCTGGCCGTGACGGCTTCACTTGAAGCCCGTCCGCGTGTGGTCGATCTACTCGTTTCGCAGCGTGATGGCGGGTTTGATCCGGGCGGCCGCCCATCCGGGGGAGGCCGCGATGACGTTGGCGAGGATCAGCGCGGTGGGGATCGTGAGCAGCACCGCGCCGAGGGGGACAGTGGCACCCGAGCCGACGCCAGCCGACCCGGCGAACAGGGCCCAGGCCCAGCGCCCGCCCGCCACGCCGAGGGGCAGTCCGGCCAGCAGGGCCACGGCGCTGATCGCGGTCGCCTCCCAGGCGACGGCGGCCGACACCTGCCACCGGAGGAACCCCAGTGTCCTGACGACCGCGAAATCCCGCCGCCGGCGCCGGATCGTGCTGAGCAGCGCTTGGGCGACCAGGGCGACGGCGAGCAGCGCCAGCAGCCCGCCGAGCGCCAGCGGTGTGGCCCGGACCCGGGAGTAGTTGCTGATCGCGGCTGGCTGTGCGGCGGTCAGCGCCTGGCACGTCCCGGCGGGACACCCGTCGGCGGTCAGCTTCGACACGAAACGGCCGCCCAGAGCGGATATGACGCTCGCGGGCGTCGCCGGCCGGAAGCGGATGAGGAAGAAGTTGTAGCAGGTGGCGTCCTTGCGGCAGCCAATGAGGTCAGGCGGGAGCAGGGGCGCGAAGACGGCCGCACCGTCCCCTAGGCCGGTGGGCGTAAAGCTGCCGGCGCCGAACGAGGGGAAGATCGCTTCCCCGACGATCCGCATCTCGGCGGGCCGCCCGCCCGGTGTTGCCTGCACTGAGACCAGGTCCCCCACGTGCGTGCCGAGCTGCCGCATGGTCCGGGCCCCCAGGACGATCTGGCTGCGGCTGGCCGGGGGCGCGCCGTCGAGCAGGGTGGGGAACACGTTCTCATGCAGCGGCTGGATCGCAATGGCTGCCACCTGCTGGCCGTCGACGCTGATCTCACCCGAGTTACCACCCGCATACGCCACCACGCCAGGAACGCGGGAAAGGAATGCGCCAACTCCTGACCGTCCCGAGGCCGGCGCCGAGCCGAATCCCAGGCTCAGGCCGAGGGCCCAGTCCTGACCGTACAGCCGGGGCGTGTCAACCAGCCGGACCAGGCTGGCGCCAAAGACCAGCGCGGCCACCACCGCGGCAACCGCGACCGCAGTCCCGGCCAGCGCACTGCGCACCGGCACCGCGCCGCGGCCCCACCCCGGCTCGAACGCCATCCGGACCCCGATCGCCGCGGCGGGCATCCCGCCCAGGCCTGCCAGCGCCGCGGCCAGCCGCGGCCGGGCCGCCGGGGCCGGCGGCCCGGTTCCCGGCCTGGTGCCAGTCACGGCGGCACGCCAGGCCACCGGCGCGATGACCAGGACCGGCAGGCCGGCGACGGCCACCAGCCCGATGCCGAGGACGACCAGGTTGACCTGCACGCCCGGATCCGGTTCGGCCAGCCGGGCAGGCCCGATCGGCATTAACGCAGACCCGGCCACCGCAATCGCCACCGCCGCGCAGCCGCCGGCCGCGGACACCATGCCCGCGCGCGCCGTCGCCAGCCAGAACAACTGCCGCCGGCCTGTGCCCAGGGCACTCAGCTTGGGATAGCCCGAAGCGCCGGTGATCAGCTCGCGGCTGAGCAGCTGGCCGATGACGACCAAGACGGCCAGGCCGGCCAGTGCGGCGAACAGGGCCAGCGCGTCCGCCTGCGGCTGGATAGCCTGCTCGACCTTCGCCTGCTGATCAGCCAGGTTGAGTACCTGGACACCCTGGGTGGCGGGGTAGTGGCGGGCCAGCTCGGTCGCCTGGCGGCCGAACTGCGCCACACTGGTTCCCGGCCGCAGGCGCACGAGCGCCTCCTCGCCGGCGTTGGGAAGCGAGCGGCCCTGGCGGCTGCGGTAGAACGCGGGTGGCAGCTGCAGTGCGGGGAAATGGTCATTCGGGGTGACCGGGACGATCTGGTTGTCGAACACGACCACGCCAGCCACCCGGAACCGGAGCAGGACCGCCCGGCTCAAATCTGGCCTGTCCCCCGGGCCTGTCGGGGCCATGAGCAGGCGCAGAGTGCTGCCCGGGCGCAGGCCGTACCTGGCGGCCAGCTGTGAGTCAATGATCACCTCGTCCGCGCTGCCGGGGCGGTACATCCGGCCCGCCAGCACCTTCAACCGATCGACCGAGGTGCCAAAGCCCCGATCCACGCTGACATCCGCGCCGATCGGGGCGACCCGGGCACCGCTGGGAAGAACCAGCCATAGGTTCCCGACCTCGCCCAGCAGCACCCTCGCCTCCCCGGCCACTCCAGGAAGGCGGCCAAGCGCCTGGTCGTAGCCCGGCCCGCTGGCATTCGGGACTACGACCACATCGGCTGCCCGGTCTGCCTGCAGCAAGCGCGTGAATGCCGTCCCGGTCCGCTGCGCCCCCGCGGCCGCGGTCAGCACCACCCCGCCAGCCAAGCCGACCACCAGTGCCAGCGCCAGCCACGCCCTCCAGCGAGCCCGCGACTCGGCCCGCAGCACCAGCCGGGCAACCCGCAGCACCGCGCCGCAGGCCGCCGGCCGCACCAGCTCGCCACCGCCTGGCCTGCGCCTAACCGGCATGGCCTCATTCAGCCACGGCGAAGCCTGGCCAGCAACGGTGCTGGCATGCACACAACAGGCGTACTGGCCCCACCTCCCGGGCCGTCGCCTGGCTGCGAGTTCGTGACCCACCGGTCGCCCCAGGTCGACATCGCCGCAGTTCAGGACGCTGAATGGGCACGGCCTAAGCGGCATTCCAGAAGTTCTGCTCGTAACCGGGAGGCAGCCAGGGGCTGGTCCAGGGCGCGGCGGCGTCGAGCATCTGGTCTGGTGAGCGGTTGTGGAAGAAGGAGCGGATCTGTCTGAGGCGGCCGGGCCAGGTCACGGCGGTGTTGGCGACGTAGTTCTTCAGCCCGGCCCAGATTCGTTCGACGGGGTTGTCGTGCGGGCTGTAGCGGGCGCCGTAGAGCAGTTCCAGCCGGGGTGCTGGTCCAGGTAGCGGGTGACGGTGCGGGCGTGATGAATGCTGTCGTTGTCGCAGATCACCGCGATCGCCGGGGCCTGCGGGAAGGCTTCGGCGAGCATCTGCAGGAGCGCGATGAAGTCGGCCGCGCGGCGGCGGCCCAGCCGGTATATCCACCGCCCGGTGGTCACCTCGATCGCGCCCAGCACGGTGACCTGCCGGTTCTTGCCCGGCGTGGGAACCTGGGGGCGGGTGCCGCGCAGTGTCCAGCTGGCCCGCACGTGCGGCAGCAGGTTCAGGTGGGTCTCGTCCTCGGCCAGCACCACCGCCTTGCGCGGCAGCTCGATCAGCCGGGCCACGATGCCGGCCACCACGTGGTCGTGGTACGGGTCGCCGCGGGCGGTCAGCTTCGGCCGCCGCCAGATGGCCACCAACCGCACCCGCCGGTACAGCGTGCGCATACTGAGCTGAGGACGCCCCAGGTAGCGCCAGATCCGCGGCAGCGTCCATGGCCCCGGTCGTTCCAGCAGCGCGGCGATCCTGCTGGCCAGCCGCTTGCCGCCCAGCCGTGGGCGGCGCACCGGGGCCGGTCGGTCAGCCCAGCTATCCCCTCGGTGTTGAACCGGCCGACCCAGCGGCGCACCGTGGCCGGGTGACACTCCAGCAGCACCGCGATCTGCGCCGCCGGTAACCCCCGCAGCGACAACTGGACCATCACCGCCCGGGCCGCCTGCCGCCACCGGCCCCGCAGGCTGGCCCGCAACTGCTCAATCTCACCGCCTGGACCTTTGGCGAACACACAGACCGGGCGCGTACTGACCACGACCTCGCCGGGTGGAAGGACGATGGAGGCAACCTCGATCCAACCCCGGCGAGGCTGATGTCAACGCCCGGCAGCTTCATCCCCGGTCACGCGCAGAACATCGAGGTTGCGCTTTAGCTCACCCGGCCGGCTCCGCAACTTCCATGGCCCAAGGTAGCTGACCCACGTGGCGAACATCAGGCCGCCGGCTGCTAAGGAACCGGCGGCTGGCCATCGCGAGGATGAGCCGGCCGATGCCATCGCTACCCTCCATGAGTGCCCACACCCGGACGCGGGTAGTGCAAGACCGAATCCCACCTACCGCATCGGAGGTCACCGCCATGGTCCCCAAGGGCGAGCAGACTGGCTTCGTCTACACGACCTACATCCAGGCGACTCCCGAGCGCGTATGGCAGGGGCTCACCGACCCGGCATTGATGAAGCGCTACTGGCGGCACCAGAAGGCCGGCCCGAAGACGTTCCGTTCGGACTGGGAGAAGGGCTCCAGCTACGAGATGGCCCACGACGACGCCGGATTGGTTGTGAGCGGCCCCGGCCAGGTGATCCTCGAGTCCGATCCGCCCCGTCGGCTGGCCTACACCTGGCACACCATCACCCCCGCGTGGGCCGCGGCCGTCGGCATGGACGAGGCGACCGCCGCGACCTGGCGCGCCGAAGCCCGCTCCAAGGTCGCCTTCGACATCGAGGACGTCGGCCACGGTGTCGTCAAGCTCACCGTCACCCACGACGGCTTCGCGCCGGGCAGCGCCGTGCTGCCGGCCATCTCCGAGGGATGGCCCGCCGTCATGGCCAGCCTCAAGACCCTGCTGGAGACAGGGTCGTCCCTGCGCACCTCGTGAATCCCCGTCGAAGACAACAGCGCAGATCACGCGCCCTCAACCACGGCCACGCCTGACGCGAATTCTGAACGGGGAGCATCCCCCTGGGTTACAAACAGAACTTCTGGAAGAACCAGTCCGCCCGCCGAGCGCGGACATACAATTTGCCGCTCCAATACGGACCTCACTCATCTGACCCGTTGCAGTAGGTGACCGAGTCGACCGCATCTGCCGCGAGTCGCGCTGAGTCCGCTCGTCACAACGGGGATAGGGCCATGAGGACCTCGTCGCGGTCGTCACCAGGTGCAAGCCGCAATGCGCCCGGCCAGCGACCGATCTCCCGCCAGCCAAGACGGGCATAGAAGTACTCCAGCCCCATGCCGCCCCGGGCGGCGAGATGCAACTGCTCCAAGCCCATCTCGTGGCCTGCAACCTGCCTGGCGTACGTCATGAGCGCACTACCTATCCCCCGGCCCTGGAAAGCTGGGAGGGTCTGCACGCGGGTGATCCAGCCCCAATGCGCGATGAGGGGATCCGGGTGACATTCCACGTGCACCCAGCCTGCCAGGACATCACCCACGACAGCGACCAGGAGCCTGCGGTGGGGGCCCAGGCTGGCGATGAGCTCATCAGCCACCGGCGAGACAACACCGGTATCGACGGGCAGAAAGGGAAAGCCAACCGCCCCGCCGGCATTGCTGACGCTGACCCAGCAGGCAATCAGTTCCTGTCTCAGTCTCGCACTGACCTGCCCAGGATCACAGCGCTGGTCCAGGACCGGAAGAACACGCTCACCCCCACCCGAAGCACGCTCACCACACCCGAAGTCTGACACGCTCCCAGATTATCCTGGGAAAGACATCCTCAGCCGCATCCAGGGTTCCAGGCAACCGAGACGGCATGGGCGCCGGGGCGGGTCAGGTTCTCAGGTCGGCAATGATCTCGCGGAGCATACTCAGCGCAGCAGCGATGTCCTGCATGCTGGCCGCCACAGCTAGGGTGGCGTGGACTTGGGCCTCGACGAGCTGCTCGAATGGCAGCGCGCCAATCACGTCCGTCCGATCGGTGAGGTCTTCGGCCTGCCGATAATGTTCCTCGCTGCTCATCTCGCTCCCTCCTTCTCCCACCGTGGGTTATAGGCGACCCCAATGCCTCCGCTTTGACGTGTTCCCCGCCAACTGGCATCGGGCGCACGTCCGGTCTTGCGGTCAACCTGACGCACTCATCTGGCCGCTCTCAGGCGGCCTTTGACTGGCTGAGTTCCACAAGGTGGCCATCTGGGTCCCGCAGAAAGCAGCGAACCTCCGAGCCCCAATCATGCGGCGGGGTCAGGAAGGTCGCCCCCCGCGACCGGAGAGCCTCATAAGCCGCCTGGCAGTCCGCTACCCGGAGTGTCATGGCGTGACTGACCCGGTCCACATCGGCAGGCGGCGCGAAGACCACCGTGGGTTTGTCGGCGGTCGGCCCGCCCCCGCTGACCAACAGCAGCCACGTGCCGGCGAAACGCAGCACCACGCTCGTTCCCCCGTACTCCCGGTACAGTTCCGCCCCCAGCACATCCACCCAGAAGTCACGCGAGCGGGCCGGATCGGCGACCACCAGAATGTGGGTGACCGCAACGTCACTGCCAAGTGGACCCGGCTGCTGCCTCATCATCACCTCCCAGCCGTCCAGTTGAACGTACCCATCCCTGCCATCACCGCGCCCGAGTTCCGGAACACCACCAGAGCAGAATCGGTCCGGACCCGGATCCACCAGCACTTGCTCATTTGGACGCACTTCATGCCGCACTGCGCTCGGTCAGTGCGGTCGGTAAACCTCGGAGCGATGTTCGACGGCGGCCACGGTGACCTTGCGCTGCCGATCGTCGATGCGGTAGATCACGCGGTAGTCACCACGGCGGGCGCTGTGCAGCCCCCCGGGGCCGAGCTTCAGCGGTTTGCCGACGCGGTACGGGCTTGCGGCCAGAGACCCGTACAGGAATTCGACGACAGCGGTTGCCACTCTTTCGGGGAGCCTGGCCAGTGCCCGGCGTGATGCGGCGGTCCACGCGATCGCGAAGGCGTTCTCGCTCACTGACCGGAGATCAGGCGCAGGGCGTCTTCTTTGCTCAGCACGGCCGCGTCGGTGGTGCTCAGCTCGGCCAGGCTTTCGCGGATATCGGCGCGCAGGCCAGCGCTGTCCATGATGTCCACGACGCGGCCGTGCTCTCGTTCCAGACGGTCAACGACCTCCCGCATACATCCTCATCTGCATGCCGATGACAGTGCGGGTGATGCTTCGTCCAGGCGATACGTCATACTCGCTGAGTGTCCGCTTCGCGACGACCGGCTTCCCGGGGCCGGGGGCAACGGCTCATCATCATCAGCGGGGAAGAAGGCGCTGGGAAGTCAACCATCGTGCGCGCGCTGCTGCCGTCCACTCCCCATGGCGCCCGGATCGATGCCGAGGACATCGGGCAGACCAATCCCTGCTTGATGGACGACACATTCTTCGATCTGCTTCGCCGGAATGTGGCCGACCTCGTGGAGAACTTCTGGGCTGCTGGCTACATCAACGTCATCGCGGGCAGCTTCCTGCGCTGCCACTCCGACTATGTGTCTTTCCGTCAGTTGCTGGCATGTCCCTCGGCGGTTTTCCTCGTAGATCTCCTGGTCGATAAGGGGGCGCGCGACCACCGGCGAATCACGCGGGCGAAGCAGACCACGCAGGAGTGGCGTGACATGGTCGATGAGATTCCGGAAGATCTGACAATCCGGCAGGCAGCCGATGCTGACTATCGATACATCGGCATTGACACCACGGACTTGAATGTCGCCGGAACCGTGCAGCGCATCAGGGACGCCATCCCGGAAGTCTATGCAGACTAGCGGCTTCGCGGGAATGCACTGTTCTAGCCGCTGCGGGCGCGGAGGATGATCGGGTCATGCTGATCGACCATCTCATCTACAAGGCTCCAGACCTGGCCGACGCAGTTGCTGAGGTGGAGGAGCGTTTGGGTGTCCGGGCCCAAGCCGGTGGCCAGCACACCGGCTTGGGCACCCACAACGCGCTGCTCGCTCTCGGCCCGCAGACTTATCTGGAGATCCTCGCTCCCGATCCCAGGCAGCCCCAGCCGCCGGCGCCGCGCCCGTTTGGCCCCGACGGCGTCAGCCGTAGCGGGCTGGCCGGCTGGGCGATTGCCTGCCATGACATCGACACGGCGGTGGCCAGGGCCCGCAGCCGCGGCTACGACCCGGGCGAGGTGGCCAGCATGCAGCGGACCACGCCAACAGGCGCGGTGCTGCGGTGGCGGCTGACGCTGGGCGCGGTAACCGGCGGCCTAGCGCCCTTCCTGATCAGCTGGGGCGACACCGACCACCCCGCCAGATCCGCACCACGCGGGCTCATCCTGCAGTCGTTCCACCTCGAGCACCCCGATCCAGCATCCCTCGCGCCGCTACTCACCGCCCTTGACGCTGACGCGCAGATCAGGCCAGCGGCTGCTCCCGCGCTCATCGCCCACCTCAGCGGCCCGAATGGCAGCACGGTGCTGCATTAACCGCGCCAACGTGCCTCACGGCAGCTTTGCATGACCATGCACAATGCCTGGTGCCAAAAGATGCACTCTTCTAGTCTAGCCACCGAGTGAGTAAGCGTTACGTCGGTCGTACAGAGACGCCTGGGAATTTCCTGGTCACAGCTTTCCCGTCTCGCCTGGTGGTTCCAGTCCGGCAGCCAGCGCTCCGCCGGCGTCCTGCGGCAGGTCCGGCGTCATCAAATCGAAGCGCAGCGCGAACCTCGGCGGCGCCAGCAACAAGTCGCGTCGGCGCTGGGTCCACAGGATCGGCTGCCCGGTCGTGGACCGGGCGAGCATCGCGCGACGCTGGATGCGCATGCCGTCGGCCGGAATCGTGGCCGGCTCGATTTGGTGGACCGGTCCGCCCGCCGGCGCGTGCGGGTCAGACAGTAGGTCGCTGGTCGGCGGCGGCAGCAGTGTCGCGGTCGGCCCGGACAGGTCGGCGGGCCTGCCCTGAACGAAGCGGCGCAAGCCGTTGACGTCATCGATCACGTACGGGAACCAATAGGCGGGAATCGGCGTCATCGGCAGGTACGAGTACGTCGACGGTGCGCTCGGGTCGACCGGTGTCGTGGCCGCGGGTGCCTGCGGCAACGGCGTCGCCAGCGTCTGGCCGGCGACTACGTGCTCAACCGCCCACACCACGTTGGCGTCCTCGTCGATCCCGATCGAGACATCATCGATCAGCGGCCCGGCGAGTGGCGTGCGCGCGGTCGCCCACACGACGATCGTGCTCGGGTCAAGCCCGGTGGTGCCAAACAGTGTCCAGTCACTGGGGGGCGTGACCGTCCATGTGTCACCGAACGAGTCGGTCACCGTCGCCTGTGCCATGGTGGTGACCGTCCCTGCCTGCACGGGCACGCTGAACGTGAACCAGTCGTTGGAGTGGTTGACGATCAGGTCGATCAGCAGCAGCGTCGCCAGCGATGAGCGGTCGGGGGCCTGCCCGCCGATCGACACCGCGCTGTCCTCGATTTCCCACCACCGCGGCAGCGGCGCACCGGGGTAGCGTAGCCGGCCGGGGATGGTCTCCACCGCCGTGGGCGCGGGAGCGCTTGTTCCGGCCGCCGTCGGGGCGGGCGTAGCGGGACCCGACGCCGAGGCTGGCGGTGGGGACACCGTCGCCGGGGTCGTCGCGTCGGCGTGGTACCAGTCGAGGTCTCCGCCGTCGTGCCGGGTGATCGTCAGCGTGCTCGCGCCCGCCGGAAATTGCGCCGAGTAGGCCAGCTCGGTTGGGTCCCAGTCGTCCACTGGTTCGGTGGTGGGCGGGCCGGGCGAGCCGAACAAGGTCGCGTCGAGGCCGAGCGTGGCGCGCTGCTGCCACAGAATCCGGCCGTCGGGCCCGGTTCCGTTCAACCGGTCATACGGCGCGACCAGCCCCGACAGCGTCGCTGAGGCGGGCAGGGCGACCCCGTGTGAGCCGGCGGCCGCCGCCACCGCCCTGCCGATCCGGACGCGGCGGCCGACCGTCCACCACTCATACGGCTCCGATTCCACGATCGCCTGGGCCGGGGTGGTCAGCGGGTCGAATGTGTCCTGGCCGGCCGGGGGGGCGATGGCGGTCGTCTGCGGGGTGAAGGTGACCGTCGTCGGAGAGGAGGCGTCCTCGCCCTGATGCTCGCCCATTTGCCACTGCCGTCCGAGCATCCACGCCGGGTCGGCCAGTTCGGCCGACCACCCGCGCTCCAGGTCCCTGGTGTACGGATCCGGCGTCAGTCGCAGCATCACGTCGTAGATCAAGGGATCACCTCCAGCGGCGTGGCGATCGCGCCGGTGGCGGGGACCAGGCCGCTGGGCACGAGGCCCCACAGCTGATCGTCGAGATCGATCGGCCGGGCCATCCGGGCGTGCGCGAGCTCGCGCGTCTCGACCACGATCTGCGCGACCGTCGTTGCATCCAGCGCGTCGCCGGTGACAGGCGGCACTGCCACCAGGATCGCCTGCGGGGCACGGGCGGCGGGCGCGTCGAAGCCGAAGGCGGCGCCGGTGCGCTGGTCGGTGGCCGGCACAACCTCGTCGAACTGGTCCAGCTGCGCGGCGGCCACCAGCGCCGGCGGCGGGCTGAGCGGGACCGCTGGGTCGGCGTAGGCGGCGATGAGCGGTCGGGCGTCGGTGGCGTCGGTCTGCCACGGGTCCGTGGCTCGGTTCGCCCACCCGGTGAGCGGGACGGTCGCCGTCAGCTGGTGGGCCTCTAGCCGGGCCAGGGCGGGCCGGACGGCGGCCACGACCGTGAGGTACTCGGCGTCGAGGTCGGCCACGGCCTGAAGCAGCGGGATGTCGGCGGCCGGTATTGCGGCGGTGATCGCGACCTGGCCGGTCGGACTGACCAGCGATGCGGCGGCGTCGAACAGCGCCTGGGCGGACAGCGACGCGGCGGCGGTCACGTCCGGCGCGGCAGCGACCCGCGTGTTCAGCTGGGGCAGGGCGAGCCGCGCGATCGCGGCGAGCCGCGCGTCCCCTGCCGGGTCGGCGCTCGGGTCGCCGGGGTTGGGGGCGATGCCCCAGGCTGTGCACGCGGCGACCAGCGCAGTGAGCGTGGTCGCGTCGGCGGTGCCCAGACCGTCGGCAGCCAGTAGCGCGACCTGAGCCGACAGCTGGCCAGCCAGCGCGGCGGCGATCGATCGGGTCGAGGCGTACCGCGTCACCAGCTCCGGATCGGGTGGCTCACCGGCCGGCGTGGCGGCACGGGTCTGGCTGAAGGTCCGGGCGGTCGCCGGGTTCCGTCCGATCAGCGCCACCAGGTCGGCGGCCTGCTGATAGCGGTCACCGGCGCTGCCGGCGACCATGGCGTCAGGCGCGGCGCCGGCTGCCGCCCTGGCCAGCTGCAGCAGCTGTGACAGCGGCAGCGCGAGCGCGTCGGCGGGTCCGAGCGACAGGTCGACCAGTGTTACCGTCTTCTGCTCCGTGCCCGTGCCGACGATGAAGTCCCACTGGGCCGCGGCGCCGACCTGGGCGGCCAGCCATCCGGCGGCCGACGGATCAAGCGTGGCCGCAGGCGAGACGACCGCCAGGTCGGCGGCGGCGGTCGGCAGCACCGCGCCGTTGACGTGCGGCAGCGCAAGCGCGATCGAACTTGATAGCGCGCTCCCGTCGCGCACGGTGCGCAGGATGCTCAGGTTCGGCGGCCGGCTGAGGCCGCCGGCGGCGTCCATGATCTGTCCTGCCATGTCGGCGCGACCCTGGACCAGCTGGTGGACCGCGTCGGCGACGAGCAGGTCACCGTAGTTGTCAAGGCCGGTGCGCAGGTCGGCCAGCGCGGCGGCCTGGTCGGCATCGACGGTGACCGGGAACGGATCAGCAGCCAGCGCTGCGACGCCATCGCAGACGCGACGTCCGGCGTGCTCGGTGCGCACCGGGAATGTCTGGCGCAGGGTCTCGATGTCGGCAGCGTTGCCGACGATGCGCTCCACCTCGCTGCCCATCGCCTCGGCCAGGAAGGCGCCGGCGCGCACGGCGTCGGCCAGACGACCCGCGGTCCGGGCCCCGCGGGAGCTGATGTCCAGCGCCCACCGGCCGGAGTCGTCGCTGATCGCGCGGTCGCGCAGGACGGCGCTGACCAACGCGGTCGTCTCCGAGGGCGTGTGCAGCAGCCCGGCACTAGTCGGCCCGGGCGTGCCCGGCGCGGGCGCGTCGACCCAGCCGTAAGCGCCGAGCCGGCGCTGCAGCGTGCCTGCCGCCTGCAGCGTGTCGAGCCTGCGCTGGGGCAGCGCCTTGAGCCACGGGTCGATGCGGTGTGACGAGGCGTCGATGGCGGCGCGCAGGCGACGCTCGAGTTCGGCGACCGGCCGCTGTCCCAGTGCCTGCAGGGCCGCGGTCACGCTCTGCAGCTGGCCCGCCGAATCGGTGGGCGCAGCCGCTGCGGGCGCCGCCGCGGTGGGCGCCGAAGCTGCCGCAGACCCAGTCGTGGCGGCCCCCGCAGACGCCGTCACGGTCGCGGTGGCGGTGGCGGCGGTGATCAGAGATTCCAGCCGGCCCGGCTGGCCGTCAGCGCGCGCAAACGGCTCCGGGTCGAACTGGAGTGGCCCGCTGCGCGAGCGCACGACGTCGCCGATCAGCAGCTGCAGCGAGCGGATCGCCAGCCGCAGCAGCAGGCTGTCGCCATGGCCGCCGAGCACGGTCGATTCAATCGTGGCGGTGTCGGCAAACGTCTGGGGGTTGGTGAGGGCCGAGTTGGCCAGCGCCGACAACAGCCCCGGCAGGTCCCCGTCGGCGCTGCCGCCGGGCACGACCAGCGGCAGGGTGAGAAGGCGTGCCGGGCCGCGGGCGCCATAGCGGCGCAGAGGGCTGAGCGACAGCTGGGCGCTGAGCGGGTATTGGGTGTTCCAGGCCTGCGAGAAATCGGGCCATCCGCCGGAGATGCCTGCGCTGACCTGCGCCACCCACCACAGCTCGAGCGGCCACGCCTGACGGAAGCGGAACGTCTCAGACGTCGGCGTGTCGGCGATCAGGTCGAGCAGGCCATCGGTGTCCTTGCCGGCGGCGGTGCCGCGCGCCTCGGCGCCCTTCACATGGCCGTCGCGCAGAACAAGCAGCGCGCGCAGCAGCGGTGCCTCGAGGCCGGGGTCGCCGCTGTCGGGCTGCCACTGGCTCCACGCGGTCGTCGGCAGGATCCCGTAAGGCTGGGAGCCGACGCGCAGGATCGGATACGCACCCTCGGGGTACATCGCGCCCGCGGCCCAGCCGGCGGGCACAGGCCCGCGGGCCAGGTCGAACACCTCACCGGCGGCGAATCCCCACAGCGCGGGCCACATCGCGGTGACTAGTGCTGATCCCCCGGCGCGGTGCGACCCCTCGCCGCCGGGCACGTGGCCCAGCGTGCCAGGGTCGCCGGTCAGCAGCTGCGAAACGGAGTGGTCGTCGTCGCCGGCTGTGCCTTGCACGACGGCCCACCACGTGGCGGGGTCGGTCGCCAGCGCCGCCGCCGGGGCTCCGTCGACGCTGTTGGTCGGCAACCCCGGGGCGAGCAGGCCAAGGCGCCCGTCATCGACGATCCCGCTGAACAGCGTGGTCGGATCCTGGTCACCGATGCCGACCACATACAGCGCGGTGATGGGGAAGGTCAGGCTGGCCGCCGGGATGACCCCCGCCAGTCCCGCCGATACCGCCTCATCCCAGTCCTGCCACCACTGCTTCTCGTCTGGCTGGGTGGGATCGGGCAGCTCGGCCGTCAACCGGGTGGGGTCGACGGTCAGCGACAGCACCTGGTGCAGGCCCGCCCCGTCGGCCGCCCAGACGGTCAGGGCGGTCGGGAACCCGACGATCCGCGGCATTGCCGGGTCAGTGCGCTGCTGGGCATCGGTCGGCGTGCGCACGCTCAGCGTGCCGTCGGTCCCGACCGTGATGAACGTCCGGTACAGGTAGGCCGCTCGGGGCGCGCCGAGCTGGGAGGCGAACGCGACCCAGGCGGCAGGCACCGCGTCGCTGGTGTCGGCAGGCGCCGCCGCGTAGCGCTGCAGGGCGGCCAGCTCCCCCGGCGTCACCCGCGGGTCGTCGCGCACGAACCACGGCTCGTCGGGCACGACTCGCAGCCACAAGTCACCGTTCTTGAACCGCGTTTCCAACCGGACCGGCAGCAGGACGCCGAGGTCACTGCTCATCCGCTTGTCCCCCCGACGATCAGGGTGTCGCCGCGAATCAGCACGCGAATCGGCTCGGCCAGCGTTGCCACCGCCCAGTCGTGGCCGGTGGCCGCCGCCGTCGCCACGTCATTGGCGAAGCGGTACCCGCCGGGCGCCTCCTCCAGTACCAGCCAGTTGGTCGACAGCGCTGTCTCGTCAAGCGAGGTGAAGCCGAAAAAGAACACGTCCTGGGCTAGCTGGCCGCGGAACGCCGGCAGTACCTGGGCGCCGCCGATGGCCGGGTCGACCGTGAAGTCGGCAGCGCTCGCTCCCGCCGGTACGGCCGACCGCAGATAGACCAGCGTCGCCGGGTAACGCTCAAGCAGCTCCCCGCGGACAGCGATCACCAGTTCGGTGCCGGTCACCCCTGTCGGCCGGTGGCCGAGATCTCCCAGCGGGCTGGTGGCCACCCAGCTGGCGATGCCGTCGATGTCGGGCGCCGCCGCGCCGGTGGCCGGATCCGACCGTGCCCAGAAGGAGCGGATCGGGGTGCATCCAGTGGCGACTGGGATGTTGCGGAACCGCAGCTCGGTCAGCAGCTGGGTGTTGAGCCCCGCCAGGTAGGCATCGATAAAGATCGGGTCGCTCTGCAGGGCCACGATCGCGTTCTCGGGCACCTGTCCGATGCCGGGCAGCAGCCACTCCGGGTCGGCGGCGGCCAGGTCGGCCCACGCCGGCCGGTTCAATCCCACGCACAGCTCTGGCGGGGCCAGCGGCTGTGCCGGATCGACCGCGCCGCTAATAGTGGACAGCACCCGGGTCGCCGCCGGAGCGGCGGTGGTCGACGGGTCGAACGCCTCGGACACGGCGGCAGCCAACGTGTCGGTGGTCACCGCGGTCAGGGTGGGGTCGTCGGCGGCCAGCGGAGCGAGATCGCCGAGCATCTCCAGCAGGTCGGCGTTGGCGGCGCCGGTGGCCGGGCCCGTTGTCGAAACGCCGCCGCCTGGCCCCTTGACCACGATCCCTCCGCCGCCGGGGCCCGTGAGCACCCCTCCGCCTCCCGGTGCCGAGGTCGCGCCTCCGCCGCCGGGCGCCTTGGCTACCTCGCCGCCGTCCTCGGGCCGCCTCTGGACTGCTGGCGCGGCGTTCGCCTCGGTGCTCGTGGCCGCGGTCCCGGTCGCGCTCGTCGCCGTCGTGGTCAGCACGGGCAGGCTACTCGACAGCCCGGTCAGCCCGTGGGTGAGGAGGCTGACCGCGACGGTTGGGTTGCGCGCCTGCGCCACGACGGTGGCGTCACCGGCAGCGAGCGTGGCCAGGATCGGCGCCCACGCCACCGCCTGGCCGCCGCTGTTGGCCTGCTGAGCGGCGGCCAGCAGGCTCGAGGCGGCCGACTTCAGGCCGGCCGCGCTGGCTGAGGCCAGCTCGCTGGCCGCCGAGAGCAGCGTGCTCGTGTCGATCGTGGCCGCGCGGATCGCGGCGACCCGCGCGGTATCGAAGCTCTGCAGGCTGACGGTCGTCAGCGGGACGCCGTCGATCGCAGCCGGCTGGGCAGGGGGCTGGCGGTTGACGGAGGTGACCAGGCCGGTCGGCGTCGGCACTGCGGTGGCCAGCGCGGTGCGGGCCGGGCCGGCGCGCAGCACGCGCCGCGCCGCTGCGGAGAACGTGCCCGGCGCAATTGTCCGGCTGGGATCGGTGGCCAGCCCGGCCACGGTCCCGGACGGGGTCAGCAGCCGCGCCAACGCGGGACCAAGCAGCCACAGCTTGGCAGCCGGGTCGGTGGGCATCCGTCGTTGCCACAGCGACCGGGAGGCGGCCAGCCCGAGGGTCAGCTGCCGGACTGCCTGGCGCGCCTCGCGCAGCGCGCCCAGGTTGGCCATCGCGTCGTCGATCAGGTCCTCTTGCATGCCGGTCGCGACGCCGAGTCCCAGCCCGGCCATGCCGCGGTGGCGCGGATCACTATTGAGACTCTGGCCCCATGTGCTCTGGTCGGCAGCGGTCAGGCTCCACGCGTCGCCGTATGCGGGCAGGCCGACGATCGGCCGTCCCTGGGGGTCCCGCGCCGGTGTGCGCAGGCCGGCCAGGTCGCTCGACACGGCGGCCGGGAGCGGATCCTCGGTGACGGTGCGGCCGCTGGTCTGCCCCACCAGCGCGCCGAACACCGACAGAGGCGCCGCCGCCGTGACTCGTGGGTAATGCAGGACGGCCTCACCCGTCCGCGCCGGCGCGTCGCCCGGCTGGAGCAGCTGCGCCAGCTGCTCAAAGCCTCCGGCCGGCTGCGCGGTGCGAAAACGCCACGCGTCGTACAGCGCGACGGTGACCGCGGCGGCGCCGGTCCAGGCCGGCGCGCCACTCGCATCAAAGGCGGGGACCACGACCGCCAGGTAGTCGGTGCCGGCGGTCAGCGGCCGGGCCGATACCAGCCGCGTGGTGCGCACTCCGCCGGTGTCCTGGACATGGGCGAACCGGTACGCCGTCCCGGGCGCCCCAACCGCCTGCACCCCCTGCTGAGCCACGGGCTGGATCGTCACCGTCGAGCCGTCGACTACCAGCTCGCTGCCCTCCAGCCCGACGAGCAGGACCAGCCACGGGTGAAGGCTCGCGTCGCTGGGCGTCGGCGCCGGCGTGTAGCGCCACGGCAAGGTCGGATCGGCCAGCTCGACGTAGGGACAGCGGTTGGATTCGTGATCGAGCGTGCCGTCAACCGGGTAGCGCCTGACGATCGCCGCGCTGCTCAGGCCGGTCACGTCGCCCGGGCCCGGGATCAGGAACGACACCGCCTGGCTGGCGGTCGACCCCGGCATACCGTCCGGACCGGACTCGGTGAGCGTGATCTGCGCCGTCGCGGTCGCCCGCCCGCTGCTCTGTCCGGTGATCAGCGTCTCCAGCGCCGGGCGGACCCAGGACAGGAAGGTGAGCGGGGCGGCGGTCATCAGAACGTCATCGCCGGCAGCGTGTCGGTGGAGACGATCGCGCACGCCCCCGGGGTTAGCGCCGCCAGCTGCCGCGCCTGAGCGCCGGCCAGCCCGGTCCGCTGGCCCGTTGGGGCGCTCAGCGTCCACGACTCGGGCGTGACCGTGACGGCGGGCGCCGGGCTGGCCAGGACCCCGGTCAACAGCCAGCCGGGGAACGGCACCGTCGTCGCGACCGTCGGGGGCTCCGGGATCCGGATCTGCTGTACGGTCGGGGTCACCTGCGCGCTTGGCCCGTCCTGGTCGGGTCCGTCACCGAGTCGCAGACCGCTGCTCAGCAGCTCATAGCCGGGCTGGGTCAGCGCCTGGTCGTCGCTGAGGTTGATGAACTGGCCCGGGGCAAACCAGTCGCTGGCCTGAGTGCTCGCGCCAGTGGTGGTGGCGGTGACCTGGGCGGGGGCGGGCAGCGGCGTGCCGCCGACACGGTCGCACAACAGCTGGAGTGGCGCGCGCTGCTGATCCCACACCAGAGCCCCGGTGGGAGCGACCAGCGGCACGGTCAGCGCGGGATCGGCCGCGGTCACGGTTACCAGCGGATCGGGGCCGCCGGCGGCGCGCAGGCAGGCTGGATCGGTCAGCTCGGTGCTCAGCACCGACAGCAGGTCCGGCGCGGTCGGAGCGGGCGGCGGCGTGGTCGGCCCGAGCTCGAAGGTGTCAGAGAACGACACCTCGAAGAACAACAGCTCGATCGACACCCTGACCTTGAGCACGATCGGTCCGGGTCCACTCAGCGAACCGCTCAGCGTCAGCGACGCGAGGTTATGGCCGTCGTAGGAGACGCTGACCGACGCGTTGATGTCGAACTCGAAGTGGAACGGCACCCTCTGCAGCAGCGCGTCGAAGGCGATCGTGCCATGGATCGACCAGCCGCCCGAGTGGATCTGTGCCTCGACGGAAGCTCCGAACTGCAGGGTGTTGGTGGTGATCGCGAAGTACCCCTCGAAGCGGAGGTACACCTCGTCGCCGGGCGCGCCGTGGACCATGGCTACAGGGGTGAGCGTCGACGGGAAGGTCAGCGGCGCGGGGTTGTACGACGGGTTGAACCCGCCAATGCTCAGCACGGCGTAGGGCTGCGAGCCCCACGACAGCCGGAGCGCCGCGCCGCCGGTCAGGTCCAGCGTGCCCATCAGGTGGCTGTTGACCAGCACCGCGTCGAAGGCGGCGGTCTGGCCCTGCAGATCGACCACCCCGACCACGTCGACGTTGATCGACAGGTATGTGCGCCCATCCTCGGCGATTTGCGCGCTGGCGCTGCCGAGCAGGACCACCCGCGTCGGCCCCGGCAGCTCGATGAATACGCCGATGTTGAACTGAACCAGATCGGCCCACGTCAGCTGGGCGGTGGGGCCGACCACGGTGATCCCCGGCGTGACGGGAAACACGGTGTCGAGGTCGGCCAGCAGCGACGGGGCGTTGGCGATCGGGTCCTGGGGAGCGAGGATGCGCCCCGCGCTTCCGCTGGCCAGCCGCGCCCGCAGCGCATCGACGTCGACGGCGCGGTTGAGCGCCAGAAGCCCGCCGACGCCGGTCAGGGCGAAGCCGAAGCCGATCTCGATCCCCGGGAAGGTCGCGCTGAGCGCCACCAGCAGCGCGTACGACCCCTCGCCCGCCGGCAGCCGGGTCTCCAGCAGGCCCAGGGCGGTGATGTCGACGCGGCCGATGCGCAGCTCGAGCGCCCCGTCATACCGGCCGGTGGCCGGGTCACGGTTGATGAACCCGCCGCCGCTGACCACGTCGGCGCTGACGGCCACGCCCAGGCCCGTGGGCAGGGTGATACCGGCGTCGAGGCCGACCGGTCCGAGATTGCCGCCGTTGGGGGTCGGCGCCACGGTCAGCCGCAGCCCGAGGCCCTGCACCGTGGCGGTGATCGGCCCGACAACGATCGCCAGCGCGCTGCGCGCGTCCAGATGAACGCCGTCCCCGCCGGCCGACAGCGCCACCGTCATTCCGTTGAGCGCCACCGGTCCGGCCTGCAGGCGCGCCGGGACCGCCACGCTGAGCCCAGGTCCACCGCGCAGTTGCAGCCCCTGGTCGGTCGACAGCACCGCCCCCAGGCTGAACGGCACCTGCAACCCCTGGCTGGGCAGCAGTGCAGCCAGGAAGCCGTCGCCGCCGCCGGAGATGACCAGCATCGCCGAGCTGGCATCCAGCGAGGCCTCCAGCGCCGTGCGCGAGGTGGACAGGGTCAGGCCGGCGCCGAGCTTCACGGACCCGATCGACAGGTGCGACGAGTCCGACCCGCCGACCAGCACCGCCGGCTGGCCGCTGGCGGCGATGTGCTGAATGGACAGGGTGGCGGTGAACGAGCTGCCGGGCACCTGGCCGGGGCCGAGCAGCAGGCCGCCGGGGCCGATGGAGACGGCCGGCACGGCGCCGTCGGCGGTCAGGCCGATCGTCCAGCCGCCGCTGGTCTGCGTCCAGCCCACGCCGCCGAATAGCTCCAGCAAATAGCCGCGTACGTGGTCGGGATGGGCCGCCGACGAGGCGATCAGCGACACGCCGAACTGGGGCGCGACGGCGGGGTCGGTCGAGGCCGGCAGCAGCTCGACGGACAGGCGCGGCCGGTAGGTGGCGTCGAAATCGCTGAAGTCCGGCGAGCCGAGGTCCGGCGCTGGGTCGACGTCGTCTGGCGCAGGCCACGGGTCAAGCGCGTCGCCGGCGTCCGGCGTGTCGTCGGGGTCCGTGTCGTCGTCGCTCGACTGCTGGTCCGGGGGTGGCGTACCGACCAGCTCCAGGTCCGGGCTGATCCGCAGGCCAACGGCGGAAGCCAGGTCGATCAGGGCCGGAAACAGTGCCGCAGCGCCAGCGTGGGCGTCGGCCGCTGCCTCCATCCCGTCAGGCAGGTAGCTGGCGCTGAGTGCCGCCGCGGGCTGGTTGATCAGCTGCGACAGCTGCTCGGCGTGGACGACGTCCCGGTTCCACGACAGCTGAGTGACCGTGCCGTCGCCGGCGGTGACCAGCGGCTGGGCGCCGGCGCGGTCGAACGGGGTGATCAGCCCGAGCACGCAGAGCGTCCGGAACAGGTGCCCGTGCGCGCCGCGCAGGTAGGCAGTCAGCAGCCGCTCGGCCAGATCCTCGCCGAGCGCTCCCGCCTGGGCGGCCAGCGTCGGGTCAGACAGTGCTTGCTCAGCCCCGCGGATCGCGTCCATCAGCTGCTGCGCCAGCGACAGCAACTGGGCGATCCCGTCCCAGCCGGCGACGTCGTCGTCGGACAGGTTCTGGATCCCTCTGATCAGGCCGGCGATCCGTAGCAGCTCGGCCTGAAGACCGCTGTCGCTGCCGACCGCGCCGACGCGACCGATCGAGCGCAGCAACTGCTCTGCGCCCTCTGGCGTCGCGGCCAATTCCAGCGGCGACAGCAGCGTGACGAGCGCATCACGCAGGCTGCCCGCGAGGCTTGTGCCGGTAGCCATCGGCTCAGCTTAGAGCGCGCTTCGCCTGATTCCTAGGCCGATTGCTGACCTGGATTCACGCGCAGCGCAGCAGTACTGTTCGCTCATGTCGCAGCTGCTTGATCGGCTCACCCCCCGCTACGACCAGACCCCGGCCACCACTCGCGTGATGACCGCGGCCGGGCAGGCCCACTGGCTCCAGGGCTGGGGCACGCTGAACGCCGCCGTCAACACGATCATGACCCATGAGACCGACGGCTGGCCGCGGCGCGACAAGTCGAGCGACTTCGTGCAGCGTTATCTCGGCCCGGCGACGGGCGGCATTGCTCATGACGGCGTCGGGCCCCAGCTGTACATCTCCGGTGACGGCACCGTCGCCCGCTTCATCGATCTCACGCGCAAGACTTACCACGGGGAGTGGATGAATGGGATCTCGGTGGGCGTCGAGACCGGCTGCCTCTATCAGTTCCAGATGCCCGGGTACGACGGCAAACACGTGGCGTTGTCGTTCAAGGTGACCAACGACCCCCAGGATGTCCCGGGCCTTGCGCTGTGGATGACGTCAGGGGAAAACGCCCAGAGCGAGGTATGTCCGCTGTGGGAGACCGCGTCCTATACCGGTCCGGGCCGCGGCGCCATCCCGGATGGCTGGAACATCTTCTCCGAGCAGCAGAGGCAGATGTGGGCAGTGCTGGCGCGTTACCTGACCGCCGAGCTTGGACTGCCGCGCAACCTGCCGCTTCTGCCGCACCGGCTTCGGTCCAGCACGATCAGCGGTGCGGCCGCCGGCGACGCATTCCGGCGCTCGGTGCTCGCTGACGAGCGCGCCGACATGGTCAAGCGGGCGGTGGCCGCCGCGCCGATCAACATTCCGGACGCAAGCTTCGCCAGCGCGGCGGCGATCGAGCCCGCGTACGACAACGCCGTCCAGGCCGCGACCGTCAATGCCAATACGCACCAGTCGACGCTGCCGGCGCCGCAGAACACGCAGGCACTTCGCCAGCAGCAACAGAACAACCGCGCCTGGACGGCGTGGTGCAAGACGTTCCGTGGCGTGCTCGGTCACGGCTACGCCGGGTCGCTCGGGTACAGCCAAGACCAGAACAACCCTGCCCTGTTCCACCCGCACAGCGAACACGACTGCCCCGGGGCGCTGTTCGATTTTCACCGTCTGGCGCGGGAGATCTCCGATTACTGGTGGTATCCGTTCGACGTATCTGGTGGCACTGCCAGTGTTCCGCTGCGTGCGTACCGGTCCTTCACCGCCGACACGCCGCTGATCGAGTACTACTTCGATGAGACCGAAGCCGACCGTACCGGGCGGATTGTCAACGGACTCCTGGGCCCGACCAGCTCCCCGGACACCTTCACCCTGGAGCCGGACGCGCCCGTGTATGCGATGAGCAATGGAGAGCTGGTCGCGGCCTCGTTCCCTGACCCCGGGGCGGGTGTCAGCCTGGCCTTCACCCTCATCCGTCACGAGGTCTTCTATCAGCCGGCTCACCCCAGCGCCGTCAACCCCGCCAGCCCCGCGCCCCCGGCCGGCTCGATCGACTACGACCAGGCGCCGGCCAGCGTCTACACCCTGTACATGCACCTCGGCCGACCACAGAACATGTCGTTCCAGACGATCGTCGACGCCAATCCAGATTGGCTTAACCGGCTGCTGATGCGGTCCAAGGAGTGCGATCTCGGTATTCCGCTCTACGACGGCGATCCCACCCACCACGGAATTCCCCAGGCTCAATGGGACAACCAACCGCCGGGCGTGCCGCAGCGAAACACGACGCTCGGGGGCTGGCGCCAGGACAAAGCTCTGCTTGACGCCTTTTTCGCGTCGCTGTCGGCCGGGCAGGTCGCGACCCTTCCGCGCACCCAGCTGACGGTTGCCGCTCGCGTTATCCTGGGCGACTACCTCGGCGTGGCCGGCGTCACCAAGGTGCAGGGCGGCGCGACCAGCACCGGCGTGCGGGTCGAGGTGATGGCGCCGACCCTGGAGGCGCCGACTTTCACCGCAGTCGGCAGCTCCGTGGGGGCGTGGACGCCCGGCGGGGCGGCGTTGCCGGCGTGCGTGCAGTACATCTCGGAATGGGCCCGCCAACCCACCGCCGCCGAGCAGACCACGCTCACCGGCGACGGGGTCAACCTTGGCCAGCTGGGGTGGTGGACAGCGATCGCCCAAGCGCAGAACACCGAGGGGTCACTCGACGCCACCCAGCGACTGCCCGACAACGGTCTCGTCTTCCACTACCGCCCCCTCGAGTTCGCCAAGTGGATCAACGGTGTTACCTGGGCGAGCGAGTGGCCGAAGTTCGGTGTCACCGATGCCACCGGAGCCGCCGTCGCCCGGCCCGCCCAACCGACGTCGCGACGCGTGTGAACGCCGGCCAGCTCCCTCAGATCGCCGTCGCTGGTTCGTCGCAAGCAAGGAGCCACCGATTCGATGTCTCCGGCTCCATCGCAGCAGCGGCCGTCGCGGCCTCGAACACCCGCTGGTCCGTATCACGGACATCCGACTCGCGCTGCTCAGTCCTTCGGGCCAGGCGAAGGCCTAGCTGGTTCAGGCTCCAGCCAGCAACGGCGTCGGCGATGGCGAAAAGACCGGATATCGCAGCAACGTTCATGAACCGCCACTCCAGGGGCGGCCATCCCACATGCAAGAGCGCTCGGCACGCAGGGCTCCGTGAGCAGAGCGCTCGCTCATGGGAATACCGCAGCATCCGGCTGGCGTAGGAACGATCAACGGAGCATGCTACAGGCGCTTGACCTGGGGAAACACTGGCTAAGTGGAGCTAAGGAGATTCGAAACTCCTGACCTCTTGCATGCCATCTGGTGGCAGCACGTCCATCCACATCCATCCGTGCAGGTCACCGTCCTCCCGCGTCCCTGCGCGGCCGCCTCCGTCCGTATGCGTTGCGGTACTTCTGTGCTGTGCGCTTCGTGGATCATCATTTCGTCATCATTGATGATAGAGTGATGACATGACTGACATTACCATCCGGCGCATACCCGACACCACCCTGGCGACGCTCAAGGCACGCGCCGGGCAAGCAGGCCAAAGCCTGCAGGCGTACTTGTGGGACATCATCACCCGCGAGGCAGCTCGCCCGACCCTGGCTGAGGTGACCAGCCGGGCCGAAGCCGAGGCCAGCGCGTCGCTGAGCGCTGATGAGGTGCTGGGCGCGCTCGACGACGCCCGGCGCGGACGGTGATCGTCACCGGCTGTTCCGCGATCGTGTTCTACCTCACCGATGATGGGCCGACCGGGCGGCTAGTTCGCGACCGCGTGGCCCGGGAGGATGCGCTATCCGCCCCGGAATTGCTGGACTATGAGGTCATGTCAGCTCTGGCAGGCCTGTCGCGTGGCAGGCGTGGCGGTGAGCCCAAACTCTCTGCGCGGCAGGCCGAGAAAGCAATGGCGACCTTCCGGCTGCTACCCATCGACCGGTATAACACCGTGCGGCTCTGGGAGCGGGTCTGGGCGCTCTCGTCGAACTTGTCGGTCTCCGACGCCCAGTACGTGGCTCTCAGCGAAGCCCTCGACGTACCGCTGGTGACCGCCGACTACCGCATCGCACGCGCCGGAACAGCGCGTTGCCCGATCGAGACCATCACCCGCCCCGCGGACGCCACGTGATGTGTCAACGAGGCAGACCTCCTGGTCACCCAGGGCATCCCGGCGGGGGCTGGAGATAACCTGCGTTACGAGCGGCTGGCATGTCGCGATCCGTCGTGGTTCGGGCCGCGCGGTAACGGCTGGTCCGCGCGTCCAAGGGTGGCCCGTTTGTATCGAGGGTGGCTCGTTTGTCGCAAGTTGGGCATGCGGGTCAGCGGTCAGGGTGCCTATCGTGAGCGTCGCGGTCGCTTTCATGACCGCGGCCACGAGGCTGGCCTCGTGGCCGAGTTGCCGGAGTTGCGGTGTAGCCGGCTCGCGCAGTGGTTCGACGGTGATGATGAGCTTGTGGCCGGAGCGACGCTGGTGCCAGACCCGACCGACTACGCCGTCGATGAGCAGGACTGGGTTGTTCCCGCCTGGCCAGCCGGAGTGAGCGCGCGGGTGGCGGCCGCGCCGAGATACAGCAGGTGGCGGGGCTGGCCTGCGGCGACGTAGGCGTCGAAGTAGGGCAGCAGCCGGACCCCGCGGTGCGGCCGGGCCGGTGGCGGCCTACCTGGCCCGTTTCAAGGGTGCCTCCCGCTACCACACTGAGTCTGACCTGCGCTGCTACCTGGGCTGGTGCGCCGGACATGCCCTGGACCCGCTGGCCGCCCGCCGGCCGCACCTGGAGCTGTACATCCGGTGGATGCAAGAAGTCCGGCGGTTCAAGCCCTCCACCGTGTCCCGGCGTTTCTCGGTCACCGCCGGGTTCTACCGGACCTGCGTGATCGACGGCCTGCTGGAGCACTCACCCGCCGAGCACGTCCGCCGTCCCTCGGTGCCGCCAGAATCGCCGACGCTGGGGTTCACCCACCTGCAGTTCGAGGCCCTCTCACCGCGGCCCGCGAGTCACCGAATCCCAGCGATTTCGCGCTGGTGGCCATGCTCGGCCTGCTCGGCTTGCGGATCTTCGAAGCCACCGGGGCCGACATCGCCGACCTGGGCGAAGAACACGGTCACCGGGTGCTGCGCGTGTGCGGCAAAGGCACCAAAGTCGTCCTGATCCCGCTGCCGCCAGCGGTCGGGCGGGCCATCGACCGCGCGATCGGAACCCGGGCCAGCGGGCCGATCCTGCTCAACTCCCGTGGCGCCCGGATGGACCGCCACGCCGCCACCCGACGGCTGAGGCGGCTGGCCGGGACAGCGGGGATGCGGATTGCCAGGCCACACCCTCATATGCTGCGGCATACCCTCGTGACGACCATGCTCGACGCGGGTGGGGACCTGCGGGACGTCCAGATCGCCGCACGGCATGCTGATCCACGCACCTACGATGAGGTATGACCGGGCTCGTAAGAACCTCGATCGCCATCCGAACTACATCCTGGCCGCCTACATGGCCTCCGGCACTTGACCGCACGGTTTGGCTATAGCATGCAATGCATATAGCATTGGATGCATGGCCAGTCTGTACGAGGTTGAGATCGAGCCGGAAGTGCGGTCCTGGCTGGCCGGACTGGGTGACCGCGATTTCGGCCGCGTCGATTTCCTCGTCGGCCTGCTTGCTGAGCATGCCGAGGATCTCGGTGAGCCTTATGCCCGCCACCTGGGAGGGAAGGTCAGGGAGCTGAGGTTTCATCTGTTACGCCGGCAGACCAGGGTCACCTACTGGCTGGCGCCAGGCCGGCGGGTGATCTTACTGACGGTGTTTCCCAAGACCCGCAGCGCCGAGACTGCTGAGGTGGCCCGTGCCTTGCACGCCCAGAAGATCTGCGAAGCCGAACACGGCGCCGCTCACCAGGTGTTCGACCGGGAGGTGAACTGACATGGCCGCACCGCACTCCTCTTACGAGGAATTTGCCGCCGGGCGCCGTGACAGCGACGAGTACCGCGAGGGGTACGCCGAAGCGCGCCGGGCATTCCTTATCGGCCAGGCAGTCCGCGAACGCCGCCTGGCCCTAGGACTGTCCCAGGTCGAACTCGCAGCCCGCGCTGACATGACCCAGCCCGCCCTCTCCCGCCTGGAAGCCGGCGGCGTCGTCCCCACGATCCCTCTGCTGGAGCGAATCAGCGCAGCCCTCGACGCTGACCTTATCGTCGAACTCGCGCCCCACGCCGCCTGACAGAACCTCAGCAGCCCCAACCCTCAGCGCCTTACCGGCTCTGCCGAAGAGCGGATGGTGCAGCCGCGCATAGTTATCCGTTGTTCCGCTTGTCCTGCCGATCCAGGTCTTCCAGCCGGACACTCACGACCTGCGGCCATCAGCCTGTTTCGGCGGGTGCCGCGAAAG
>Ga0335081_10000047_pt1 | contig 229695 bp, 188 predicted proteins | sample Lox_Sample_35_FD_206713 | JGI IMG/M metagenome (GOLD analysis project Ga0335081, IMG submission 206713) | Soil microbial communities from Loxahatchee National Wildlife Refuge, Florida, United States - Lox_Sample_3.5 | ecosystem: Environmental > Terrestrial > Soil > Wetlands | place: USA...
ATATGCTCACACGCGCTTTGAAATTCGCACTTACTCTTCAATTGATTGCCGCGGCAGTCTCTCATACTTATCAGCCACGCGCATCAGCAGTAGATCTTAGCGCTACCGGCCCGGAAAAGGAGAGTGCCAAAACCGGGCCGGCCCGCGCTTCTGAAGGAGAAGCACCTTCAGCCTATATTCCTAATCGCCTCAGGCACGGCGCTTAGAAGATATAGATCGTGTCGAACTGCAAGCGAGTCAGCCAAGGCTCCGTCGTGCCCAGGGGGCGTCCGACGAGGCTGGTGACGCCAAGTTGCACGCTGCGATCGAATTGATAGAAGAAATCAAAGCGATGCTGCGTGACGTTGGTGCCCTGGCGAATGTCGCTGTAGTTGAAGTTGCCCAGCACAGCTTCGCGCTCGATGTAAATGTGCGTGTAGCCGAACTGGAAGTCGTGTTTCTCCTGCAGGCGTCCGACGCGGCCCTCAGCCCAGTAGCCGCGGCGCTGCTTCGACACGCAAGGCGCGTTGACCGACTGCTTGAAGGTCTGCGTGCTGGTATTGGCCGGCACAGGGATGATGTTGGGCAGGTTGCCGCAGGCGCCCATGTTCTGCACGTAGTCGCCGATGAATGACAGCGGGAATTTCGAGTGACCGGTGTCGATGTCAATTTTGGCGATGTTGTCGAAGAGCGAGAACTTCGAGGCAAACTGCGCGTTGGTGATCGACGTGACACCAGTAGGATAACCGGTGCCCCCGACCGTGATGATGGTGGTCGCGGTGGTGGTGTAAGTGGAATCTTGCACCGGGTTGCCGGAGGCCAGCGGAAGCGAACCGGCGAAGGGCGTCTGCGGATTCTTCGTACTGGCCTTGGCCAGAGCCAGCGCCACTGCGTCAGCGCCGCGGAAATCGTAGAAGCCAGAGTAGGCGCTCAGCAGGACATGGGGAGCGAGCTGCCATTTCGTCTGCAACTGGCCGCCATAGGTGATCTGCTGAGTGATGCGCTTGTCCTGCGGAGCGGTTCCGGCCATTTCGGCGAAGGGCAGCTGGAAGCCGACGATGGCAATCTGCTTGAGTACTGGGCTGTCGAGCTTGAAGCCCAGCGTTTCGGCTGCGCCTTCGGGGTTGAGATCCTTATCCCAGGTGAGTTCGGTGTTGAACCAGGGATAGCGAAATTTTCCGCCGACCACGGTCAGGTGTTTGAAATCCTTCGGAGTGAATTCGGCGAAAGCCTGATCGAGGGCTACGGGCTTGCGCGTGTAAAAGCCGGTGAAAGTTGAGTTGGTGGTGGTGGGATCGTTGACGTCCCCGCTGGCGAGTGTGATGCCGGTGCGGAACTGTTCTCCGAGGTCGGCGAGCGCGTTGAAGCGCACGCGAACGCGGCCGCGAGCGCGCTCCAGCGATTCGTCGCTGGGGCCGCCAAAAAATGGCTCAGCGCGCAGGCGTACGTCGCCGCTGAAGGAGATCGGGCCGAGGCCCTTGATCTGGCGTTCGAGGTTGCGGATGCGCTCATCCGAGCTGCCGGCCTGAACGCTCTGGGCGCGCGAGGCGGCTTGCGGCGGCGTCGTGGTTGATGGCGCCTGCGTGGAATTATCCTGCGCTTTGGCGGCGGCTACCGGCGCTGCCGCAGGGGCTGGCGTCGCTGCGGCGACTGCAGGGGCATCAACGGTACGCTCGATGGATGCCTTGCCTCCGGCTTCGAGCGCGTCGATGCGGGCTTGCTGCTCGTGGACGAGCTGCTTGAGTTGCTCAACTTCAGAGCGGAGTTCGGCGTCGGGCGAGGGGACGCTGGCGGTTGCGGCGGGAACCGCAGCGGGAACGATGTTGGCCGCGGTCTGGGTTTGCGCCCAGACGACGCCGGTGAAAACGGCGAGCCAAAGGGCAGTTGTGATTAGTTTGCTGGGTTTCATGGCAGAAAGTACTCTCCTTTTTATTTTTGGTTGCAGGTATTGCTCAGTCTGGGGGAGTCAGTTCAGTTCATTTAAAACTATCACGATCAACATACTAGACATTATCTCAACACAAATCCGTTGCTGGATGCCATCTTAATTTTTTCAGGGGAAAACGAGCGGGCGCAGTGCCGATTAAGATGCGGCGGCAAGCCCCCACTTTTGCTGCAGATGCCGCTCCATGCTCTTGAAGACGATGCCGTCGACGAGATAGCCGAGGGCGATGATCAGGAGCATAACGGCGATGACTGCGCTCATATCGTTCAGATCGCGGCCCATCATTAAAACCTGGCCCAGGCCGAGGCTGAGATACAGCATCTCGGCGGTGATGAGGGAGCGCCAGGCGAAGGCCCAGCCTTGCTTGAGCCCGCTGACGATGAAGGGGAGGCTTGCGGGCAGCAGGACGTACCAGAACAACTTGAATCCTTTGGCTCCGAGATTGCGGCCGGCCTGGCCGAAGATTTTGGGCATCTGCTTGCGGCCGTCTTCCATGGCGAGTGTGACCGAGAGCAGCGAGCCCATGATCACAACGAAGAGAATTGCATTCTGATTCAGGCCGAACCAGAGCAACGCCAGCGGCCACCAGCAGATGCTGGGCAGGCTCTGCAGGCTGACGAGCAGGCCTCCCATTGTTTCCTCGAGAAACTTGTTGCCGGCGACGCCGAGGCCGAGGATCATCCCCAGCACTACGGAGATTCCATAGCCGATCAGAACGCGCTGCATGCTCACGCGGATCGCGATCAGATAGGTGTGGTCCTGGAAGCCAGCGTAGAGAGCTTCAGCCACGCCCCACGGGGTGGGGAAGAGATACGGCGGCCAAATCTTCAGCTCGGCAAGGAGCGTCCACAAGCCGAACAGCGCGGCATAGAAGATGACGAAGTGCAAGGCGCGTTTCACAGTCCGAATCCTTTCTCCATGCCGGTGTGCGCGGTGTGCGCGGTTTGCGCAGAATGTGCAGCTTTCTTGGCGTTGGCGGGCGCAGCGTCATCCACGGCGTTGGGGTCGACGCGCGGCTTGATCCCATCCTGGTATTCAGCTTCAAGGGAGCGGTTAATTTCTTCGCGAAGTTCGTCGAGGATCAGGCGCGCTGCGCCGGCGACGGAGGGATCTTCGAGGTGGCGCGGGCGCGGCAGGTCGATGGGGAATTCACTTTTCACACGGCCCGGACGGAACGTGAGCAGGACGACGCGATCGCCGAGGCGAACCGCTTCGCGCACGTTGTGGGTGACGAAGATGATGGTGCGTCCGGTTTCGCTCCAGATGCGCTCGAGTTCGTCGTGCAGCAGGTCTCGCGTCTGGGCATCGAGCGCGGCGAAGGGCTCGTCCATGAGGAGAACGTCTGGTTCGGTGGCGAGCGCGCGGGCAATGGCTACGCGCTGGCGCATGCCGCCGGAGAGTTGATGGATGTAGCTCTTTTCGAACTTCGCCAAGTGCACAAGGCGCAGATAGTGGCGTGTCTTCTCCTGGCGCTCGGCCTTGGCGACGCCCTTCATCTTCATGCCGAACTCCACATTTTCGCCGACCGTGAGCCAGGGGAAGAGTCCGTGCTCCTGGAAGATCAGGATGCGGTCGGTGCCGGGGCCTTGAATTGGATGGCCGTCGACAGCTATCTGGCCTGAGGTTTGTTGATGCAGGCCAGCGACGAGATGCAAAAGAGTTGACTTGCCGCAACCGGAGGGGCCGACGATGCAAAGAAACTCTCCGGGCTGCACCTGCAGGTTGATGTGGTCGAGCGCGAGCAGGCGCTCGCCACTTTGGGTGCGATAGCTCAGGCAAATATCCTGCAACGAGACTTTCGCGAATCCCGCAGCCGCGGGCCGGCGCACGATCGGGCTGGCGCTGTTCGCTTCGCCACGCGAGCGGACAGGGAAGCCCGGGTCAACGCGACGAGGATCGACGGGAAGAGGAAGCTGACCGGGAAACTGATGAACATTGGCGCTCATTGAATGGCCTTCTTTCCTTTTTCCGTCAAGATCTGGTTCAGCAGCGACAGGTCGTAGAGGCCGGAGAGATCGGGCATCTGGCGGCCGAGGAAGCCGTCGTCAAAGGCCTGCTGCGCCGCGGTGTTGAGTGCAGAGTGTAGTGGGTCGTAAGTAATCTGCAGGCGCGAGAAGGCTTCATCGAGAACGGCTGGGGGGAGGGCTTTGGAAGTTTCTTTCTGGATCTGCTCATTGAGCAATTTTTTTGCTTCTGTTTGATGAGAGTTGATCCAGTCGGTCAGATCGACGTTGGCGCGAATCCAGTTCTTAACGAGATCGGAATGCTCTTTGAGAAATTTCGTGTTGACCACGAGCAGGCCGATCACGAACTGGCCGTTGGGCCAGAGCGAACGCTCGTCGACGAAGAGGCGGCCGTTGCCTTCATGAATCAGGCGCGTGGCCCAGGGCTCGGGCGCCCAGGCAGCGTCGAGATCTTTCTTCAGGAATAGCGTGAGCTGATCCGGGTTGGCCATGGGGACGATTTGCACGTCGCCACCCTTGTCGTTGGTCTTGAGGCCGTTTTTCTTGAGCCAGTTGCGCAGGGCGACATCCTGTGTGTTGCCGAATTGGGGGGAAGCGACGCGCTTGCCGTGAAAATCTTCGGGTTTATTGATGCCGGCATCGTTGCGGACGACCAGCGATGCGCCTCCGCTGGCCGCGCCTGCGACCACGCGCAACGCCTCGCCGTTGGAGCGGACATAGCCGTTAATCGCCGGGTTGGGGCCGACATAGGTCATATCGATCGCGCCCGCGAAGAGAGCCTCGATCGCGGCGGGACCGGCGTTGAAGCTGGTCCATTGGATTTTGACGCCCGGACCCATGGCCTTGTCGAAGAAGCCGTTGGCCTTGCCGACCATGGCTTGCGCGTGCGTGATGTTGGGGAACGCGCCGACACGAATCGTGGTTGCGTTCTGTGCGAGCGCAGACATGCCAACAATTAGGAAAGAAATAATTCCAAGAATCTTGTTAGTCACCCTTGGTGCCTCCGACCACCATGGGGAGGATGCTGGCGGTTTTCTGGTTTTTGTTGCGCTTGCCGCCCTTACCGGCTCGCGGGCTTTGGTCGACGATGAGGTCGGCCAGAGTGGTGTGGTCGAGGATGCGTGCAGCGGCATCGCGGACATCAAGAAAGACCTGGTAGAGCGCACGATGAGCGATGTCGCGGTCGATGAGCTCGCGGAGTTGCTCGGCGTCGCCGAAGGGCGCGAGTGGCCCGTCGATCAGGCGAATGATCTCGCTCAGGCGGATGTCTTCCGGGTCGCGGCGAAGGCGGTAGCCGCCCTTGGCTCCGCGGGCGCTGTCGACCACGCGGGCGTTCTTGAGCTCGAGCAGGATCAGTTCGAGGAACTTTTCGGGCAGAACTTCTTCGTAGGCGATGTCACGTATCTTGATGGCCCCCTGCTGGTGGTGGCGGGCGAGCATCATGAGAGCCTGGATTGCGTAGAGTCCCTTTTGCGAGATCTTCATTGGCGTCGATTATTCCATAAAGTCTATTTAAGTAATAGACTTTATTTACATCGAAGACATTGCAAGCCGCATGCCATCCGGAGGCACGCAAAAATCGCTTGTTACTCGCGTTAAATCAGGCGTTTAGCGACATTGCAGAGATCTGTTTCAGGTAAAGGAATGTGCATCACATTGCAGTTGAAGGGCAGCGAAAGGGACTCCATCTGTGGAAAATCAGACCGGATTGCAAATTTGTTCATACGTGAAATGCCGTACGGGGCGGGCGGTTTGGGGTCAGCGCACGTAAAGCACCGTGAGGCTGATCACCCGGAGACGTGCAGGACGAGCAAGGTGATGTTGTCGGGGCCACCGCGATCGAGCGCCATCTGGACCAGTTGCTGGCAGGACTGCGCGGGTGGGCCGGAGCGGACGATGCGGGCGAGATCCTGCTCGCCGATGAGGCTCCACAAGCCGTCGGTGCAGAGAACGAGCGTGTCGCCTTTCTCGAGGACGACGGGGTGTTCGGGGACGTCGGGTACGACTTCGCGTCCAGAGCCGAGGGCAGCGGTGAGGATGTGGCGTTGCGGATGGGACTCGGCGTCTTCGGAGCGGACGATACCGCTCTCGACCAGCCGGCCTACGTAGGAGTGATCGCGCGTGAGCCGGGAGACGCTCCCGGCGCGAACGAGGTAAAGGCGGCTGTCCCCGACATGCGCGAAGGAAAGCTGGCGATCCACGATGGAGACTGCTGTGCAGGTCGTCCCCATGCCGTGAAACTCGGGATGCTGCTCGGCGTAGCGCTGAATGGTGTTGTGCGCGGTTTCGAGGGCGCCGAGGAGCGTGGTCTGAGGACTGCCATTGAATTCGCCGTCGTAGATATGGCGGACGGTTTCGACCGCCAGGCGGCTGGCTTCCTGACCGCCCTCGTATCCGCCCATGCCATCGGCGATGATGGCAAGCCGGCCCTTGCGGGAGAAGTCAGCGTCGGTGGGCGCTTCCCAGTAAAGGTAGGAATCTTCGTTGTTCTCGCGCTGGCGGCCCACGTCGGTGAGGCCGGCAACTTCAATCCCTGGTCTTGTCGCATTGCGTTCCACAGCCATGGTTGAGGTTGGCGAGCCGGATCTTATGGATGGCGTTCGAGAAACTGCCTGGGCCCCGGTCATTATAAGGGACGGCTGGCAGTTTGCGTCCCTGTCCTCAGTCGACTGAGGATCGAACAGCCTATCACTTTTCGGCGGGATTGGGAGACGAAGTTGATTTTTGTCCGGAAAAAAGAAAAAGCCGCTCGAACCTGCGGCTTCTCTTCACGCGATGGCGGAGGTCGGCTACTTCGCCGTGTGCTTGTCTTTCGCGATGCGTTTGCTCATGTGGTTGGCTTCGCGATTGAGTTGGTGCTGGTCCTGCTTGGTCAGGTGGCCGTTGTCTTTGGCCATGTCCTTCTTTTCGTTGTGCTGCAGGCGCTGCTCGCCATGCTCGAGGTGGGCAGTCTGACGAGGTGTCAGCTGGCCGTTCTTTACGCCATTCGCAATGCGGTTCTGCTGGTTGGTCTCGCGCTGGTTTACCTGATTCACGCGTGGATGTCCGGGATCAACCTGGCCTGCGCCGGCGCCCGAGGTGTTGGATTGTTGCGCGGCAGCGGCGCCGATCGAAATGAGACCGCTGACCGCAAGAACAGCAAGCGACTTGCCGAGTTTGTTGGTCATGAGTGATTGAACCCCTGCGGAAGAGTTTAGTTTCCGTTACACGCCATGGGTCCGTTACGAAGGGGAATGCCGACATGCGCTTTTCTCGCGGTAACCGGATGGTGGTTACCGGTGGGAATGGCGGCTGGGCGGAGGACTATTTTGTTACGTCGATTACGAGGAGATCGAGATCGGTGTCACCCACGTTCCGCAATACATACGCCTCTTTTTTTGGCATCAGCATGACCATGCCATTTTTGATGCTGACATGGTTTTGTGATGTCTTGGCTTCATTTACGATCTCGCCCTCATCCATCGCCACGATTAAGACATCGCGGCCCTGAGCCATGCGATATAAGGGCGCCCGCGGTGCAAGCGAATACCGAATCACGTGTACCCCGGGGAGGGCGCCGGGGCCGATCATAGGTTTACCTTCGTCGTCGAATCTGATTTTAGGCGCGGAAAGCCAGTCGCACGACATTAAGCCAGAGGCGCTAACTCCACAGGAACCGCTTGTCGTTGGCAGGACCTGGGCAGTCGCGAAAAAGCCGCATAGCGAAATGAACAGGACTGTGGCGAATGCGGATCTCATGGCATGTGCCTCCGTTATCCGATGCAGCGAGTTTACAGGATTGCCTGGCGGCGGGAATTCGTGTCTTTCATTGAGCGTCTCTATCAATGATGGTTCGTACTGGACGTATCACAGTAGAGTTGGCAATGGGTTTGAGTGCGGGTTACCATTCTTCGCTGCTTTCAAGGACCAATCATGAACAGGATCAGGTGCGGTTTGAAATGCGTGTGTGTCATTTTTTTAGCAGGAGTACTGACTGGAGTATGCGCGTCGCAGGCGGCGGCTTCATTGCCGAGCGAGACACCGGCCACGCTTCAGCCGGCCACTGACAGTTTCGATTACATCAAGCGCGATGTAATGATCCCGATGCGCGATGGGGTGAAACTGCATACGGTCATCGTGATTCCCCGGGAAGCGAAGAACGCGCCGATCCTGCTGACGCGCACCCCGTACAATGCGAGCGCGCAATTGAGCCACGCTTCGAGTTCGCATCTCGGGCCCATTCTCAACGGATACGACAATGCGGTGGAGGTGATTGTGGAGGGCGGCTACATCCGCGTGGTGCAGGATGTGCGCGGCAAGTACGGATCAGAGGGCGACTACGTGATGACGCGCCCGCTGCGTGGACCGCTGAATCCGACGCAGGCCGATCATTCGACCGACACCTACGACACAATCGACTGGCTGGTGAAGAACGTACCCGAGAGCAATGGCAAGGTAGGCATCCTGGGAATTTCGTATGACGGATTTCTGCCGCTGATGGCGCTGGTGAATCCGCATCCGGCGCTGAAAGTGGCGGTGCCGATGAATCCCATGGTCGACGGCTGGATGGGCGACGACTGGTTCCACAATGGCGCATTCCGCGAGCAGAACATGCCGTATATCTACGAGCAGGAAGCTACCCGCGACAACAGCGAGCACTGGTGGACCGATCACTACGACGACTACGACGTTTATATGGAGGGATCGGCGGGCGAAGTGGGTAAGAAGCATGGGCTTGAGCAGGTGGGATTCTGGCGAAAAGTGCTGGAGCATCCGAGCTATGACGCGTGGTGGCAGCAGCAGGCGATGGACAAGATTTTGGCCGCGCAGCCGATCAGAGTTCCGGTGATGCTGGTCGACAGCCTGTGGGACCAGGAAGACATTTACGGAGCACCCGCGGTGTACAAAGCGATCAAGCCGAAGGATACGGAAGGAAGAATATTTCTGGTGATGGGACCGTGGCATCACGGGCAAGAGATTGGCGACGGCAGCACATTGGGCGCGTTGAAGTTCAATAGCGATACCGGACTGTATTTTCGCGAGCACATCTTGGGTCCGTTCCTCGCGCAGTATTTGAAGGATGGTTCGCCGAAGGCTGATGTGGCGCCGGTGATGGCATTTGAAACCGGAACGAATGAATGGCGGCGGCTGCAGTCATGGCCGTCAGGATGCGCGGGTGGTTGCTCGATCTCCTCGAAGCATCTTTATTTTCGGGCGGGGATGAAGCTCGATTGGAATGCGCCCGCGAAAAACGACGGAGCATTTGACGAATATGTTTCCGATCCGGCGAAGCCCGTGCCGTATCGCGCGCGGCCGAGTCAGCCGGTTGGATATTTCGGGCGATTCACCTGGCCGCAGTGGCTGGTGGACGATCAGCGCGAAGCCTCTGGGCGCACGGATGTGCTGGCGTTTACTTCGGATGTGTTGAAGGAGCCGGTGAAAATCTCCGGGCAGCCGGTGGTGAACCTCGTGGCATCTACCAGTGGGACGGATTCGGACTGGGTGGTGAAGATCATCGACGTGTATCCGGATGAAGTTGCCCCGCAGGAAGAGATGGGCGGATACGAGTTGGCCGTATCAATGGATATTTTCCGCGGGCGTTATCGCGAGAGCCTCGAAACACCGCACGCGATTACGCCGGACAAACCGCTTCTTTATAAGTGGACGCTGCCCACGGTAAATCATGTGTTCTTGCCGGGGCACAGAATCATGGTGCAGGTGCAGTCGAGCTGGTTCCCGCTCTATGACCGGAATCCGCAGACGTTTGTGCCGAATATCTTCTGGGCCAAGCCGGAGGATTACAAAAAGGCGACGCAGCGAGTGTTTCATTCGGCAGAGAATGCGAGTTTCGTGGAGTTGCCGGTGGTGGAACGTTGAGGACTGCGTGTGATCAACGCTGAACCCGGGCTGATGTCATCCTGAACGCGGCGGCACGCCGCGTGAGGGACCGTACGCCGCTAATGTATCAGTACAGTTTGCGAGATCCTTCGAGGGCGTGAACCATAGTGTTCCTTTCCAGGGCACACTCGCTGCCAGCCAATGTAAGGTCCCTCGCGTCGGCGTTGCCGCCGCTCAGGATGACGACATTTTCGCCGTACATTTTCCTTCTAGGGCAAATCTAACTTGAGAATCCGATCGCTGATTACCGTGCTCGTGGCCGCCGCGTCGCTCTCGGTTTCGGCTGGCGCGCAGACCAAGCGACTCTGGGTGCTGCGCGCTTCTGGCGAAATGGTCGAGTACGATCCGGCAACGTTTGCCGTGAAGCAGACGGTGAAGGTCCCGGCCGAGATGGCGCAAGCTCCGCAAAGCGTGCAGGTGAATCGTGCCGGGCAGATTCTGTTTGTGGCACCCATTGCTCTGCCACTTGGAAAAGATGACGTTGAATCTCCACACAAAGCATGGTTATGGAATGGACATGCGGCTTCAACGATTGATTTGGGCGTGAAGCGGGAAGAGGGAACCGCGGGATCGAACCAGACGGTAACGGAGTCGGCGCCGAGCATATTCCTCTCAGCCGACGGTTCGCATTTGTTCTGGTTCTCCAATCACGCACGACGGTTGCAGAGAGAAGAAATGGATCTCTCGACGGCGACAACGTGGGAGGCACGGCAGACCGATCTGAGCGGCGCAAGACGCGAGAACTTGGCAACGATGAAGCTGCCGGACTGCTCGTGTCCATCGGGATCGTGCGAAGAGAGTTGCCCGTATGGCGTGGTGTGGGCGCCGGAAGAAGGTGTCGACCAGTTTTTTCTGCTGTCGCAGTTTGTGAGCGGTAAAGATCAGCCTGCATACAAGGCGAGCAGCATTTATCGGCAAGACGCTGGACAATGGAAAGAAACGCCGCTGAGCGATCCATTGCACCGCGTGCTGGATGCCGGCTCCGGAGGCGATGCAATCATCGAAGCTGTTCCCGACACCGGCTGCTGCGGATGGGTAAATCAGAGTGACGACCAGACGCTGGCGCACGTTTCGGGCAAGAAGTATACGGTTTTCGACGAACGGGTGGCGTACAAGAATCCGGACTACGATGTGAGCTTCTACACTTCGAATGCAAGGCTGTCGCCGGACGTCAGCGCGGTCGCAATGACGATCACCGCGACAACGACCGTTGATAAGGCGATCCAGTTGGCCGAGGACGGGCAGGCAAATCCTGAAGAATCGAAGCAAATCCGCAAGGCTTTGGCGGAGTTGCCGGCGGTTGAAGTGAAAAGTTTGGGTGATCCTCCGAAGCGCGTTGCATTTGTGCCGCATGCGGTGCTGGTGGGTTGGATCAGCGAGAAAGAGTTGCTGATTATCGAGGATCACGTGCTCGTCGGATACAACGTGGCGACTGGGGCGCGGAAGAAATCAACGGTGCGCGTGGAGGATGCGGCGAGAGTGTTCTTGAGGTAGGACTCCAGTTGTCCTGCAGTCACCGAAACTCAGTTCAGTCCCGCCACCTTGAGCTGCGTGAGTTTTCGGGTTGGCACGTCGAGGAGATAGAGAGAGCTTCTTTTGGGTGTTCCTTGCCAATCGCAGCGCCACTTTAAGAACACGGCTGTTTTTCCGTCGGCTGAGACCCGGAGATCCGTAGCAAAGCCATTTCCCCTGGTCAGCCTCTCCAGCGTGCCGGTTTCGAGGTTCACCCGATAGACGTCATAGTCGAATCCACTCCATGGGCGTTTTCCGTTACTCGCGGCCATGAAGAGAATACTCTTGCCGTCGGGCATGTAGTTGGGAAAGTCGAGGATGGGATTCTTGCTGTCAGCTCCGTTCGGAATGCTTGGCCGTAGCGTGAGCACTGGCTTCCCCGAGTGATCGAGCGCATAAATGGCGATTTGCTGAGGAGTTTCGAGGCCTTCAGTTACGACCACCAGGCGTTTGCCGTCCGGCGAAACAGAAAGAGGCGAGGCCGAATAGAAGTTCTCATCGGTAAGCTGACGGACGTTCGTGCCGTCGAGATCGCTGGCATAAAACCGCCAGGCATGAAAATGCGGCTGTGCGATCGGCGAGTAGCTGCCGTAGAAGCCCGACCTGCCGAAAACAATGGTCCTGCCGTCAGACGATAAAACCGGCGAGAAGTCGTTTGTGTTCGAGGGCGACCAGTGCCGGATTCCTGAACCATCGGTGTTCGCCAGAACAGTCTCCGAGTTGGACGAACCCTCAGGCCAGTAGGTAAAGACGATTCGCCTCCCGTCGGGTGAGAACGACGGGCTGGACTCTACTCCGGACGTTTGGTTTGTCAGGCGGGTTGCATTCCCCGAAGTTACATCAATCTCATAAATAAATGAATGTCTGCCGCTGTGAAATGCAACTGCCACGACCTTGCCATCAGGAGAGATGCCGACCGACCGCACAACTCCGGATGAGTTTTCGGCGAAGCCAACGAGGGAATAGAGGAATGAGAGAAGAAGAAGCGCAAGCGCTCGCACGGGGCAACTCTCGGCTTTCATGAGCCCAGCATAGAGGAAATCGGGGTCATTCAAGGGAAGCGGTATGACACTCTACGAAGCGTAACAATCGCACTGGGAATTGTCGGGACGGGACTTCCCATGTCTCGCGAATGCGGCAAGACCGTTTGGCAGGCTCAGGGCAGGCTATGGGGTGACGACGAGTAGCGAGATGAAGCAGGTTCCTCGGTCGCCCTCGCTTTCGCTCGCGCTTGGTCGGAATGACAAGAACTAAATCTCAAGATCTTCGCTGCCCTGCACGGTAGATCATCCAGCCCACGAAATTAGCTCCCAGCACGACTCCGGCAATCTTCAAGGAATAGCGCCATGCACTGTTGACGTCGATTACGGGGAAAATCGAGAGGACCACGAACAGTAGAGTTACCAGCAAGCCTGAGGCTGCCGCGATGCGTACCCACACGACGGGCCGAAGGCCGCGGTTTCTTTTCGAAAAAATTGGGATAGCGAACAAGGCGATGTAGGCGATGCCGTAGAAAGTGAAGCTCCAGGTGAGCAGCAGTTCGTAGGATTCATCGTGGCCCACTCCCACCAGCGCGGCCAGCGCCACGACCAGCGTGGCCGCTCCCAGAAACAGGACCGAATTTATGGGAGTTTTGTATCGCGGGTGCAGGCGCGAGAACCACTCGGGCAGGAGATGATCCCAGCCGGCGACCATGGGGAGACGTGTGCTGACCGTGAAGAAGGCGCAGAAGGTCGCGAGGTAATAGACGAAAAGAAACAACACTGCGGGCGGCATGACGATGCGGCCAAGGCCAAAGGCCTGGACGCCACGACTGAGCGCCTGTGCGACAGGAGCGACAACGTCTTCACCCGAGGGCGGGACGAAGGCGAGAATGGCGCTGGTGGCGAGAATGTAGATCAGCGCGATGATGGGTCCGGTGAGCAGGACGGAGCGAGGAAGATGCCGTTGCGGGTCGCGGCATTCCCCGGCGAAGACGGCGACATATTCGAAGCCGGTGAGCGCTCCGAAGGCCATTTTGCTGAAGACGCTGAGCGAGAACAACGTGAGGGGTGGTGCAAGCAGTCGCAGGGGATGGTACTCCGTGAGTGTGCCGCGCCAGTGATTCAGAAACGGTGTCGCAATGAGCGCGGCGATGGTGACGAGGAAGACGATCGCGCCGAGATTGTTGATCCACTTCCCGATGCCAAGCCCGAGGCCCGCGATACACATCGTGATGGCGATGACCATGAAGGACGACAAGATGATCAGCCATTTGCTCGAGGCGATCCAGGCGGCGCCGGGGATTACGTACGATGCGAACGAAACGGTGACGAGGCCGCCGAGGCCGACGTAGAGGATCACGTAGAGCCAGAGATTCCAGGCGACGAGAAATCCGATCTGGTCGTTGAAGGCGATGCGCGCCCATTCATAAAGCCCCCCTTCGACCGGGAGCAGGCGGCTCATGTGGATGACGACCAGCGCCAGCGGCAGGAAAAATGAAAGGATCGCGACGATCCAGAAGACTACATGAGAGGCTCCAGCTTTGACGGCCGTGCCCATGTAGTCGGCGACGATGATGATGAGAATCTGGGCGAGGACCAGGTCGAAGAGGCCGAGTTCTTTGCGGAGAGCCGAGCTGTGCGATTGGACTTCGGATGCGGGGAGAGCGGCATTTTCAGAAGCAGACACGAGATAGATTTTGTTTTGCGTTCGAGTCGTATTCCCATGTCTCGCCAATGCGGCGAGACATGGGCACCCACATTTATTTTTTCTCGGTCGCAGTCATGGCCGGCCTCAACAGCAAGTCCTGATAGTCAAAGCTGAAGTCGGCTAGCGGAGAAACTGCGGCCATCCTGGCGCTGTCGATGGTTCCGTCAGGGTTCAGCGTAAACGTGATGAAGGCATCTTCGATGGTGCGGGTGCGCCAGTGGGCTTTGAAGGTGTCGTATTGCCAGTGCTGAAGGTCGCCGATCATCGACGGCGTGTGATCGAAGGAGATGACCAGGCCGCCATTTTCCATTTTGATGGTGATGGGCCAGTACCACGCGTCGCTGTAAATGCCGGTATACTTTTCTAACGGGAGCGAAGGGCTGGAGTTGGCGGCGCGAGAAGTTTCAGCATGCTTCATGGCCTCGGCTGCATCTTTCTCCTCTTTGTCTTTGAGCGTTTTGAAGGCGGCAATCCAGTCGGTGGGCGGTAGCTGGAAGTAGTAATCGAGCACGTGGTAGAGAATGGAATCGAAGGCGCCGCCTTCCTCGGCGTTGGTAAGAATCACTACTCCAAGATTTTCTTCGGGCACGAGCATGACCCGCGAGACGAAGCCGGAGAGCCCTCCGGTATGGCCGACCAGCTTGCGTCCGTGATAGTCGCGCAGGCCCCATCCAAGAGCGTAGTCGGCGAAGTTGCTTTTGAGTCCGGCGAGCGGTGGCGGCGGATCGCCCGTCGGCAGAATGGTCTGCGGCGACCACATTTCCCGTGAGCGCTGTTCGCTGAACAAACGTCCGTCGTGATCTACGAATTTTCCGCGATTCAGTTGCAGTTGCACCCACTTGGCCATGTCGGCGGCACCGGAGTTAATCGCTCCGGCGGGACCGGCGTTATCGAGTTCTTCCCATGGGACGACCTGCAGTTTGCCGTCGACGCGCGAGTGAGGAAAAGCACGATTGTCGCCCGGCTGGATGTTTGCATTGATGACGTTGGAGTGCGTCATTCCGAGCGGAGCGAAGATGTGCTGGCGGATGTAGTCGTCCCAAGAGGTGCCGGTGACAGCGGGAATGATCTGTCCGGCGGTCATGTAGAGCAGATTGTCATAGGCGTACTTGCTGCGGAAACTGGAAGCCGGTTTCATGAAGCGCAGCTTGTAAATGATTTCGTCGCGTGTGTAGGTGGAGTGCGGCCAGAACAGCAGATCGCCTTCACCGAGTCCCATGCCGCTGCGGTGCGTGAGCAAATCGCGGATGGTCATCTCGTGCGAGACGTAGGGATCGTACATGACGAAGCCGGGTAGGCGCTGGTATACGGGATCGTCCCAAGAGAGTTTGCCTTGGTCGATAAGCGTAGCGAGTGCCGCCGTGGTGAAGGCCTTGGTGTTTGATCCGATGCCGAACATGGTGAACTCGTCGACGGGCGTGGGATCCCCGAGCTTGCGGACACCGTAGCCTTTAGCGGTAACAATTTTTCCATCTTTCACGATCGCAACGGCCATGCCCGGGACTTCGAATGTTTTCATCGAGGACGCGACATAGGCGTCGAGGTCGGCAGGGGAAGAAGCAGGCGGACTGCTTTGTGCGCATATCGGAATTGCCGTAACAAGAATTACTAACGCTGCAAAGATTCGTTTCGCGTCGAGTGGCAGCATGTACGCTCCGCAACAGGTTTGGATCAGCAGCTTTGGATCAGCAAGTTTCGATCGGGAGAAGAACGACGCGGAGATTAGAACACAGAAGGGAGAAAATTGTGCGAGCGGGGGAGGGGGGAGTTGACGGGGGACGTCAACTCCCAGCCTGCGGGGGAGGATTCAGTTCATGCGATTCGACACCACCGCACTGATGTATTCGAGCAAGTGGTCGGTGTTGAGCTCGCATTCCAGCAAGTCCTCCATGGCGGCTGGGCTGAAGCCGGTTCTGGCTGCGGCCTGCTCCACAAGCTGCGCCATCGAGTAAGGTAACTGGTTTTGGTCAAGACTCATGATGCTCCTTCAGATGATTCGCTAAGAGCTGGAAAAAGAAAACGGGGCAGGGGCACGACGCCGGGAAGTCCCCCCCGGGAACCCGGTATCGCCGCCGGACTGCCCCCCTCCCTGCTTCGCGAGGCGAAGCAAGCTTGAGTGCAGCGCAGCGAACGGAGTCTAGCGCCGGATGGAACGGAGCAGAATCGGACGGAAGTTTGGATCCGAGCTTACCGCGGTCGCTCCCCAATCGTGAAACGGCCGGGCCGCTTGATCAGAATCAGGAAACTGAAAGAGAGTGGCGACTGTGAATGTTCCTGGAGCGGCGGTGGCCTGCGCGTGAACGACGACAGGCGCGGTACCCCGATGGAATGCCGTGTCCGGCAGGTCTACGTCAGGAAGCACCACGATGAGAAGCATGAGAAACACGACGACGCCAAGGATGGCCAGCGTCGACGAGTTGACATTCCACCGCGACATCTTGGCATAAGTTTTGCCAGAGTTCGGCGCGGAAGTCAATCCCCCTGATGAGGCATCCCGCCTAAAATGTTGAACTGACGGTAAGTTTTCTAATGTTTTGTAAAGCGATTCAGTAGAGGACAGAAGGCCCATGCAAGAACGTGCACATCGATTGACACGGGCTCGCATCAAGGGGCGAGGAAAAGCCGATTTTCAATTTTGGCGAGCGAATGAAGCGGCAACTGTTCGCCACCCAGCCGTAGCTGTACAAAGGCGCATGGTTCGTATACAAACTCTGAAAGCAGCGAGTGGCGTGGCTTGGCGGGGGCGTTTCTTTGTATCTCAGACCCAGAACATTGGATGAAGCCGTGGCTTGGATGGCGTCTCCGGGCGGGCAGGTACTGGCGGGAGGAACGGACTTCTTTCCGTCGCTGGGCGAGCGCCTGCCCACCGGAACCATCATCGACATCACATTGCTGCGCGAGATGCGCGGCATTACCTTCCAAAAAGATTATGTGCGCATCGGAGGGCTTACTACCTGGAGCGATGTGATTCGCACGCCTCTGCCGCGAGGTTTTGACGCGTTCAAGTCAGCGGCGCGCGAAGTCGGCTCCGTGCAGATTCAAAACCGCGGCACGGTCGCCGGGAATTTGTGCAATGCTTCGCCGGCGGCGGATGGAGTGCCTCCTCTGCTTGCGCTGGATGCCGAAGTGGAGTTGCGGTCGGCGTCTGGGGAACGGCGCGTGCCCGTGTCGGAGTTCATCGCCGGCAACCGGAAGACGGTGCGGCGACGTGACGAAATTTTGACTGCCGTGCTGGTGCCGCGCGCGATGGAAGATGCGGCTTCGGCTTTTGTGAAGCTGGGTGCGCGGCGCTACCTGGTGATTTCCATTTCGATGGTGGTGGCGATGGTGCGCCAGGATGCTCGCGGCAGAGTCGCCGAAGCGCGTGTGGCCGTCGGCTCGTGCTCGGCTGTCGCGCGACGAATGGCAGCGTTGGAGCATGCTTTGCTGGGAGCTGCATCTGAGGAGATTGGAGCGGCAGTGCGTGCGGAACATCTCGGGCCCCTTTTGCCGATCGACGACATCCGCGCTACTGCGGAATATCGTCGAGACGCGTCGTTGACGTTGGTGCGTCGCGCGCTCCAAGCCTGCGTGGGGGCGAACTGACGTGGCAACGGTGCAGAAGAATCCGGCATCGTCGGGTGAGCGGATTTGCTTTTTCGTGAACGCGAGTCCGGTCGAGATTGCAGCTCTCGGAGCGCGGCGCCTGTCGCGAGTTCTGCGCGAGGACCTTGGTCTTACGGGAACGAAAGTGGGTTGCGACGCCGGAGACTGCGGCGCCTGCACGGTATTACTCGATGGCGAACCGGTCTGCTCATGCCTGGTGGCGGCCGCGCAAGTCGCAGGATGTGAGGTGACGACGGTTGAAGGATTGGCCGCACGCTCTCCCCTGCATGACCGGCTGCAACAATCGTTCCTATGCCACGGAGCCGCGCAATGCGGGGCCTGTACGCCGGGAATGCTGGTAGCGGCGACAGCGCTGCTGGAGAAGAATTCATCCCCGCAGGAAAACGAAGTGCTGGATGCAATCGGCGGCGTGCTCTGCCGTTGCACGGGATATCGAAAGATTGTGCACGCAATTCTGGATGCGAGCGCAGAACGCCCGGCGCCGAGCCTGCCGGACGCGAATGCTGCCGTTGGGGCACGGCTGGTTCGGCTTGACGGCAAGCGAAAGGTGGATGGCGCGGAAATCTTTGGCGCCGACGAGACCCCCGAGAACGCTCTCGGTGTGCGCGCAGTCCGTTCGCCGTATCATCGTGCGCGCTTTCGCTTCGGCGATTTGGCGCAGTTTGTCGTTGATCACCCCAGAGTCGAGGTGATCCTGACTGCGAACGATGTGCCGGGAATCGACTGCTATGGAGTGATCCCAAGATTTGCCGACCAGCCAGTTTTCGCGCATCACGAGACGCGGTATCGAGGCGAAGCGGTGGCAGCCATTGTTGGCGATGCGGTCACGCTCGAAATGCTGGATCTGACCGAGTTCCCGGTTACGTGGGAGGAACTGCCATCGCTCAAAACGATTGAGGAAGCTCTCGCGCCTGGAGCTCCTCTGATTCACGAAAACCGCGAGGAGAATGTGCTGGTGCGCGGCCGCGTCGTCCGGGGCGATGTGGAATCAGCACTCGCGCAGGCGGATTACGTTGTCGAGGGCCAGTATGAGACGGGCTTCGTCGAGCATGCTTACATTGAGCCCGAGGCAGGTTTCGCGCGGCGCGTGGGCGACGGAATCGAAATTCAGGCGTGCACGCAGTCGCCCTACATGGACCGCGCCGACATCGCGACGATTCTGGGGATCGATCCGGAAAAGGTGAGAATCATTCCGACGGCTGTGGGAGGCGGGTTCGGCTCGAAACTCGATCTTTCCGTGCAGCCGTTCGTGGCGCTGGCGGCATGGAAGCTGAACCGTCCGGTGCGGATGGTTTACTCGCGGACGGAATCGATCATATCGACCACGAAGCGGCATCCTGCACGAATGAAGCTGCGTGCTGGAGCGTCGAGAGACGGCAAGATCGTCGCGCTCGATTTTTCCGCCGACTTCAACACCGGCGCCTATTCTTCCTGGGGACCGACCGTCGCCGGGCGCGTGCCGGTGCACGCTTCGGGGCCATATGTCGTACCGCACTATCGCGCAGTGACGCGGGCTGTGCACACCAATATTGTTCCGGCAGGAGCGTTTCGCGGATTCGGCGTTCCGCAGGCGGCCATTGCGCAGGAGCAGCTTTATGACGAGCTTGCTAGTCGGGTTGGAATAGATCCGTTGGAGTTTCGCATTTTGAATTCTCTAGAAAATCACTCACCGACCGTGACGGGGCAAGTTCTGGGTGAAGGCGTCGGCATCCGCGCCTGCTTCGAGGCACTGCGGCCAAAATGGCAAGAGGCGCAGGCTGCAGCGGCAAAGTACAACTCTAAGGAGAAGGGGCCGTTTCGAAGAGGAATTGGCATCGCAGGCATGTGGTACGGCTGCGGCAACACCTCGCTGCCGAATCCATCTACGGTGCGGATCGGGCTGAAGCGTGACGGGCGCATTGCGCTGCATCAGGGAGCGGTCGACATCGGGCAAGGCTCGAATACGATTGTGACGCAGATTTGCGCCGACGCCGTGGGCGCTCCGGTTACGCAGTTTGATCTCGTGTCCGGCGACACGGCGATCACTCCGGATTGCGGCAAGACCTCGGCCTCGCGGCAAACCTTCGTGACTGGCAAAGCCGCATACATGGCCGGGAGCAAATTGCGGCGCGAAATCCTGAAGCTCGCTGATGCCTGCGACTGCGCCCAGGTCGAGTTTGTCTCGGACGGAATTACCGTGATGGAAGGCGACAAGAAAAAGAGGATCGATCTGGCGGCAGCCTCCGTCGATGCGTTTGGATACGTGATCACTTGTGAAGAGACCTTCGATCCGCCAATCACGAAGCTCGACGAGAACGGGCAGGGAAGCCCCTATGCGGTGTTTGGCTTCGGAGCGCACATGGCGGAAGTAGAAGTTGACCTCGAACTCGGCACCGTCCGCGTGCTGAAGGTCACGGCCGCTCATGACGTGGGCCGGGCGATTAATCCCACGCTGATCGAGGGACAGATCGAAGGTGGCGTGGCGCAGGGCCTAGGCATGGCGCTGATGGAAGAATTCTTCCCCGGCAAAGGCGAGAATCTTCATGACTACCTGATACCGTCTGCCGGTGACATTCCCGAAATCGAGTCGATCCTCATCGAAGATCCCGCGTCCATCGGCCCGTTCGGCGCAAAGGGAATTGGCGAGCAGGCGGTGATTCCGACCGCACCCGCGATTCTGAACGCGATTCACGATGCGACGGGAGTGCGTGTGCATCGAGTTCCCGCGACGCCGGATCGTTTGCGGGCAGCGATTCTTGCGGCACAAAAAACGGCCAACGGAGACGCGCGTGGCTGATGACGCGATCCGCTGCGATGCCTGCCCGGTGTTGTGTTACATCAAGCCGGGCCGGACTGGCTCGTGCGATCGCTACGGAAATCACGAAGGAAAGCTGGTGCGGCTTGATCCTCACGTCGTGCTCGATCGCGCGCTGGAGCGGGGTAGCTCAGTCGTTCCGTTTCTCGAGCGCAGCCGCGATTGGGACGGAACGTTGATTCATCCAAACACCGCAGATCAGTCCGAGACGTTCGTTACTGCGATCGGCGCGGGCACGACGTATCCCGACTACAAGCCGGCGCCCTTCATCATTTCGTCGCAGATCGCAGGTGTCGACATGGTCACGGTAGTGACCGAGGGAATTTTCAGCTACTGCGGCGTGAAGGTAAAAATCGATACCGACCGCCATCTCGGCGCAGAGTGCAGCACGGTGCGGGCGGAGGGCGAGGCGATTGGCCATGTGACCACGAGCGAGTACGGATCGCAGATGCTCTCGCTGGGCGGCGTGCGGCACTTGACTGGCGGCAGCCGACAGGAAGGCACTGCAACCTGCGATGCCCTTTTGAATTTGTGCAATGGCAAAGCGGTCGAACTGCAGATTGATAACGGCGCCAAGATTGTGGTTCAGGGGGGCAAAGCTCCAATCGTCGATGACGTTCAGGAAGAGCGCATGCGCGTGGGATGCGGCTCGGCGACGATCGGTATGTTCGCCAAACAATGGTTCGGAAAAGTGGATGAAGTCGTGGTCGTCGACGACCACATTACGGGCGTGCTGTCAGAGCATCAGGCGGGCAAACTGCTGGGCGTGCCGGAGACCGGTATCAAGCTGAAAGGCCGCCGCTCGACTCCCGGACGGTACTTTCAGGTGGCAGAGCCAGGGACGTCTTGGGGTGGAACCAATATTGATGATCCTCTATCGATCGTCGGCAAGTTTAATGCGAAAAAGGCGTGGGCTGGTTTGCGCCTGCTGATGGTCAGCACCACGGGCGAGCAGTACGCTTATTTCGAGCTGGACGAAGATCTCAAGCCGCAAGAAGAAGATTTGCCTCGTGTGTTGCGCGAATCTGTGATGCGCATTAAGGAAAACTGTGAGCCGGCGCTGTGTACGGTGATGTTCATGGGTGGCGCGGGAGGGTCGTTGCGGGCGGGAGTGACGGAGAATCCCGTGAAGCTCACCCATTCGGTGCGGGATTCGCTGGCTCGCGTGACTTGCGGTGGCGCTCCGGTCTACGTGTGGCCCGGCGGCGGCATTACCTTCATGGTCGATGTATCGCGCATGCCGCAAAACGCTTTTGGATATGTGCCGACTCCTGCGCTGGTGGCTCCGATCGAGTTCACGCTGAAGTTGACCGATTACGCGGCGCTGGGCGGCTATATGGAGAGTGTGCGGCCGCTGACTTCGATTGTGGGAGAGAAAGACGGCCGAAAACGGCTCGCTGCGAACGCGGAGAATCCCTGGCCGCTGGAGCCACAGCGGTCGCAGAAAAAGTCGCGACGCGAGAAATCGCGGAAGAAGAAATGAAACAGCGAGCGCAAATCGCGTTGTTGCCGGATGGTCGCCGCCTGCATCTGCAGGACGGGCCGATCGATTTGATTATCGAAGCCTTTGGCGCGAGGCGGGAAGTTGAGCAGACATATAACGCAGCATGCTCGCGTTTTGTGTCCGTGCTCGACGAGTTGTGCAGCGAGTTGAACTATTTGCGTGCCGAATGCCGTCCAGAAAACCGTTGGCCACGAGGTAAAGTCGCGAGAAGAATGACGGCGGCCGTCATGCCCTACGCCTCGCAGTATTTCATCACCCCGATGGCGGCAGTGGCGGGGGCTGTGGCAGAGGAAATTCTCGGAGCGATGACGGAGGCGGGGAAAATTGTTCGCGCCTACGTGAACAACGGCGGCGACATCGCGGTGCATCTTGGCGAGCGCGAGCAGTTTGTGGTCGGAATGGTGGAGCGGCCGGATCGCCCGTCGTTGTTCGGCACCGCAACTTTGTCTGCGTCTCACCCCGTGCGGGGAATTGCGACCAGCGGCCGGCGCGGGCGTAGCTTCTCATTGGGAATCGCGGATGCGGTTACAGTTCTAGCTGATCGCGCCGCGGCCGCGGATGCGGCGGCCACCATCATCGCCAACGCCGTCGATTTGCCGCGGCATCCGGCGATTGTACGAGTGCCTGCGTCTGAACTTGCGCCAGACAGCGATCTAGGTGACAGGTTGGTGACGCAGGCGGTAGGAGCCCTGACGACGCGCGAAGTGAATGAGGCGTTGGCCGCTGGCGTTAAAACCGCCGCACTCATGCAGCGGATGGGTTTGATCCGCACGGCAGCCTTGAGCTTGAATGGCGAGACGCGCGTGCTGCATGACGGTCTGGAATTGAGTACGCTGGTGACTCGCGTCGAAGAAAGGGGCCTGGTGCATGCCTGAAGTGATCGTGCGAAACGTGATCGTCCGAAAGAAGATCACGTGTGTGGAGGAGATTTTTCACGAAGGAGGTCCGCGCGCGGAGAGGCCGCAGAGGCGAGCGGCGGCGCTGGCTGTGATTCGCAATCCGTTTGCAGGATCGTATGTCGAGAAGATCGAAAGCTTCATGGACGACCTGAAGCCACTGGGTCTTGCGATGGCGAGAGAGCTCGTCGCCGCGCTGGGTGGCGACGCGAAGATCGTTGAAGGTTATGGCAAGGGCGCAATCGTGGGCTCGGCGGGAGAGATCGAGCACGGCGCATTATGGCATGTGCCGGGCGGATACGCGATGCGTGAAAGTTTGGGCGGAGCCAAGGCGATTGTGGCGTCAACGAAAAAAGTCGGGGGTCCGGGGACGCGCCTCGATGTGCCCATCACGCACATCAACGCCTCCTACGTGCGCAGTCATTTCGATGCGATGGAAGTCGGTGTAAACGACGCTCCCCGTGCGGACGAGATCGTGCTGGCTCTCGTAATGACCACGGGCCCGCGCGTTCATGCTCGCGTGGGCGGATTGAAGGCATCGGAGATCAAGGGCGAAGACGGGTTGCGATAAGCTCCGGATAAAAATCTCTCACCACAGAGGGCACAGAGGAACACAGAGGAAACCGATAGAACAATGAAAGCCAGGATTCGCAAGATTGCTACGTTCGTCGAAGAGACGCACCGGGAGATGGATAGGGAAGTTTCTCCTCCCACACGGCGGGCGGCGGCTGTGGCCGTGATCGAGAATCCGTGCGCTGGGAAATATGTCAACGATCTCTCAGAATTAATGGCGATCGGCGAAGAACTCGGCGAGATGCTCACGCAGCGCGCAGTTTCGGCTCTCGGGATTGCGGGGCCTTCAGCGGAAAGTTACGGCAAAGCTGCCGCCGTAGGTGAGAATGGAGAACTCGAACATGCGGCAGCAATTCTGCATCCGAAACTCGGTACGCCTGTGCGGCGAGTGCTGGGCAAGGGCGCGGCACTGATTCCATCTTCAAAAAAACGCGGCGGCATGGGAGTTGTGCTCGACATTCCGCTAGGCCACAAAGACGCCGCGTTCGTCCGCAGTCATTTCGACGGGATGGAAGTGCGCCTAAACGATGCGCCGCGAGCGAACGAAATCATGGTAGCTATCGCGGTCACTGATAGCGGGCGTCCTCTGCCGCGAGTCGGCGGCCTAACGAAAGATCAGATCAAGGGCGAGGACGGTTTGCGGTAACAGCTGCGGAGGCGGAACGGCCCGCGATAACCAACGAAACTCCGGTGCTACGGCTTCGCTGCAGGCGCGTTCATCAAGAAAGCAAATCCGTCGACTTTGTACATAACCTTTCCCGGCGAGTCCGGCGTGGCCGGAACTTTTCCCGACCGCACTTTCTCGAACGCGTCGACTAGGCGTGGCAGAACCGACGGCGGCGCAACCGGAATATTGTGTGCCCCGAGTACGAGCTTAACCTCCGGGGCGAGTGCCGCCAACCGCCGGATCGATTTATCGTAGGCATCGAGATCGGTTTCCGGCCGATAGAGCCAGATAGGCGCTGGATAGTACGTGTCTCCCGTGAAAAGCAAACCGTTCGCGCGGTCGAACAGTGAAATTGCATCCGGCGTGTGCCCGGGCGTTGCGATCACTCTGATGGTTCGAGCGCCGAGAGAGATCTCGTCGCCATCCTTGATGTAGGTAGCGATCGTCCACGGCTTGGTCGCAAAGGTTTTGGCGTTGAATCCCTTCGGCAGCGATCCGCAGATCTGGTCGGGCGTAATTTCTTCTTGCGCGTCTTCGCGCGAGCCTTTTGCGCTCTGACGCGTAAATGCTGTGTCCGTTCCGTAGACGGTGTCGAATTGCCAGTTACCACCGACGTGATCGTCATGTGTGTGGGAGTTGAGCACGATAACCGGAAGGTTGGTGAGTTCCTCGATCACCGATTCAATGTCGCTGATCCCCATGCCCGTGTCGAATTCAAGCGCGCGTTTATCGCCGACAATGAGGTAGCCAATGGTTTCTTCCGCCTGGTGCGGCTCGTAGATGGCAAAAACTCCCGGTGCCACCTTGTAGACTTCGAACCATGGGTCGGATACCGGTACACGTTCGAGCGACTTATATTCGGGACGCGGCAGAGCGCGGCACCAGTCCGGCGGAATCGGATTCTGTGCGAAGGCGACCGCAGAGAGAAGCACTCCTACAGCGAAGACCGATCTATGCATGCATCACCTCGGGCACTCGCGCTGCCGGCGGCGTATTGCGGCTGCGCTGAATGCTGACCGCACCATCGGTGATCACCATGCCAATGCCCGCCAAGTCTCCCTTCTGAATACTGTCGAGCAAGTTCCTTCCTGAGGACTGTTGTGCCGTATCCAAGAAAACAAAGCTGGCTTCGCGGCTGGGCGCGATCAGACCGCAGTTGAGGCTGCGCATTCTCGCGGTGTTGCCGGTGGCGAGGCAGACAGCCTGTTCCGCCGGAATCTCGCCCAGCGACGAAAGCATAGAAATCATCCGCAGAATCCCAAGCGGCTGCACGCCTGATCCCGCCGGAGAATCCGTACCGAGGATCACTCGTCCAAGTTGCTTGAGATCTTTCGCTGTGCGCAGCGCCAGCAGTGCGGCACGTTCGTTGCCGTTGTGAACAATTTCCAGCGCGCGCGGCGAGCGTTCACACAGCGCAACGATTTGATCGTCGGGCAATGCGGTGTGCCCGCCGTTGATGTGGCCGATGACATCGGCGTCGGTTTCGAGCACCATATCTTTATCGACCAGGCTGGAGCCGGGAATCGAAGGACCTCCCGTGTGAATCGTGCTCTGGATGCCGTATTTGCGCGCCCACTCCACCATGCGCCGGCCCGTGGTCCCATCCTTCACGCTGCCGAGTCCGACTTCGCCGAGAAGTTTCACTCCTGCGGCGGCGAGGTCCTTGAAGTCATCTTCGACCATGCCATGTTCCAGAACCGGCGCGCCCGCGTGAATCTTGACGCCACCGGGACGAAAGCCATGAAAAGCGCGCTGCGCAAAAATCGCCATCGCCTTGAGCCCGACAATATCTTTTGGGCGGCCCGGCGTGTGAACTTCTCCCGCCGAGATCATGGTCGTCACACCGCCGTGCAGGCAGCTGTCGATCCAGCCCATTTGATTCTGGCGCGGCGTCCAGTCACCGCACACCGGATGCACGTGGCTGTCGATCAGCCCGGGAGCGAGCGCCGTGCCTTTCGCGTCAATCGTCGTTGTGGCGCCCGCAGTGTCGAGATCTTTTTCTTTCCCGACACTCTGAATCACGTCGTCGATCGCGATGACCGTATCGGCATCGAGGATGGGCTGGTGTAAATCTCCGCTCAGCAGCAAGCCAATATTGCGGATAACCAGCTTACTAGGCTTTGAAGTCTTGGCGACAGGGTCCTGACTCATGAAGTCGTTTCTCGCGATTTCCGAACCTCGCAAATCATACGCGACGTTTCCTGGGCCGGGAAGCGACGTTGTACGCGATCTGCAGCAGATCGGGAAGGGCGTCTTCGCGCACGCGCGCGAGACTCACCAAAATCCACGGGTAATCACGATAGTGGTCGGTGATGAAATAAGTCTTCGGATCGGCCTCCATCATTTCCTCACGCCGGTCGAAGGGCATGGCGAGCACGATCTTGTCGCCATCGTCGTGCAGACGGACCATCAACTTGTCTTTCACCTTCAGTGCGGCAGTGCCATACGAAGTGCTTTCTTCCACGTTCGGCAGGGTCAACGCCAACCGACGCACTGTATCGTAAGTGACAGGTTTGGATTTCATTTTCTTAGGCGCTTAGATTAACCCATCGCCGTTTCGCGAGAAATTTCTCGTCGACTCCGAAAGTCCGCAGTTTGTCAGACCAGCGCACTCGATGCTACGCTCGGCCTTTCGGAAGGAGAGTCATGGTCTCACGCGATTTCATTTTCTGGGAGGTCGATGTCCAGAACGACTTTATGCTGCCCGGAGGCAAACTCTATGTGAAAGGTGCGGAAAAATTGCTTCCCAACATCCGCCGCCTGACCGACGCCGCACGCCAGGAGAAAGTGTTCCTGGTTTCGCATGGATGCTTTCATCCCAAGGGCGATCCCGAGTTCGCCACTTTTGGAGAGCATTGCTTGAAGGGAAGCGCTGGAGCGGAGTTCGTGCCCGAGGCATTGACCGACAAAGTCGCGCGCGTGCCCAATGAGGCATCGGCGCAGCTTCCCGACGATCTCTCACGCTACCAGCAGATTTTATTGGAAAAGCAGACGCTCAACATTTTCGAGAGCCGGCACGCGGACGAATTGGTGCGCCGGCTGGGCAGCCATGCGGAGTTTGTCGTCTTTGGAGTCGTGACGGAGTTTTGCGTGGGCTTCGCCGCCAAGGGACTGCTCGAGCGCGGTCGCCGTGTAGCGCTGGTTCGCGATGCGATTGAGACTTTAAGTCCGGCAGATGGGAAACGAGCAGTTGCTGAGATGGAAGCCCTTGGAGCGAGGATTACGACGACGGACGAGGTTCTGCAGAATTTATAGAAACGGCAGGTCTCGAAAGCTCCAAACTGCAGCTCGCAGAAATCCTTCGAAACCTGCCTTCGACTCTAGTGGTGATCGCGATCGTGATCCCGGTCATGGTCGCCGTGGTTGTGGCGCCAGGTCCAATATTCCTTCTGCTCATCTTTCTTGAGATGCCTGAAGTCGCGATGCGGATCGCGATGAGTCTCGGTCACCCACTGGTTGTAATACACCACCTCGCTGTCATTCCACGTGTGGTAGTCGGTGTAATAAGGATCATAGACCCGATACGCATGATGGTCGGCACACCCAACTCCAGCCACAGACGAGGCTAACGCCGCTGCCAAAAGCACGGAACTTAGGGAACCACGGCTCATAGTTTTCTCTCTCCTTGCATTCAGAAACACAGCGCAGTCCGGTTAGTTGCTGTGGAAACCGCTTGCGTTGCCGGATCCTGACTCGTGTACCGATAGAACCGCTGCCGATTACTTGCGAACGTTATTTCATTTCCTTTCGATTGCTTTTCAACCGGGTGGTCATTGTAATAGACTACAGTGTCTTTTGAGAACCGGGAGGAACTGCGAAGTGGGGAATCCGCTGCATGCGCTGCTTGAGTTGCCGGAACAGGAAAAGGTGGAGCGCGGCCTGGAGCACACGCCCCGCGAAATCTGGCAACAACCGGCAACCTGGAGCAAGACCTATGATGGTTGCTTGGAACGCGCCGGCGAAGTTGCGGATTTTCTGCGGCAGTCAGGAATCGGACGCGGCAGCACGTCTTCGCCGACCGTCTATCTGGTCGGAGCCGGAACATCCGACTACACCGGCCGCGCGCTTGCGCCGCTTCTCCGGCAGCGCTGGGGATGCGATGTCTGGCCCATTCCCAGCACGACACTGCTGACGGAATTCGAAGACTTCCATCGTGCCGCCCGCGAGTATTTGTGGATTTCGTTTTCGCGCTCCGGCGAGAGCCCCGAAGGCGTGGCGTTGCTGGAACGCGCGATCAAGGGCCATCCCGAGATTCGACACCTGATCATTACCTGCAATCAGCAGGGGCCGATGGCGCAGCTCGGCGCGCGGAATCGGAATCGCGTTCTTACGCTTGTCCTCGATGATGAAGTCAACGATCGCGGACTGGCCATGACCAGTTCGTTCACTAACATGGTTCTGGCAGGGCAATGCGTGGCCCAGGCAGAGGAACTCGGAGCGTTCGGCGAGACCGTCGCCAGGCTGTCCGATTTAGGCAAACAATTCTTGCCTGCCGCCGCCGAGGTCGCCGCGTCCGTAACCACGCTTGGCTGCACTCGAGCCTGCTTTGTCGGGTCGGGACCACTGCGCGCCGTGGCCGATGAGTGTTCTCTGAAAGTAGTCGAATTGAGCGGAGGCAAGGTCACCACGCTGCCGGAGACTCCGCTCGGCCTGCGGCACGGTCCCATGTCGAGCGTGGATGGCGACACGGTTTTTGTTGCGTTCCTATCCAACAATCCGCGACGCCGCGGATATGAACTTGACCTCCTGCGCGAGATCGACCGCAAGCGCCTGGGGCGAGTGCGCGCCGTGGTGACAGCGATGGATGTCAGCGATGTTTCCGCGCTGACCGACTTTTGTTTGCCTGTGGGCGCCGCCGATCTTGCAGACCACTATCGTCCGGTGCTGGATGTGATGCTCGGCCAGTTGATCGGTCTGTTTGCTTCCATGCGCTGCGGCCTGAAGCCTGATCAGCCCAGCCCCACGGGCACGATCACGCGCGTGGTCTCGCCCATCCAGCTGTACTCCTGACTTCTACCGATTCAATGAAAGAAGTGTTCAGCGAAAAGTGATGCTCGGCGTCATCCCGAAGGACCGCGTTTACCAGCGGTCCGAGGGATCTCCGTACCCGATGCTCTGTGGGGATAGAGATTCCTCGTTGAAGACAAACACTCGATGCAACGCGGAAGGCGCGTGTCCGCGCCCTCCGTGACTGTTCGATCGCGTGCGGCTACTTTGCCTGCAGCGTCGAGATGTAGTCCGTCAGGTTGGCAATTCTCTGCTGGGTCTCGCTCTCTCTGCCCTGGCTGACGCTGGAAAACAGAGGTCCCCAAACCGGCATGTCCTGTGTGCCGTGCGCCACCAGAGTGGCTTGGCCACGAATTACCGCAGCGACGTGGATGGAAGGATACTTGCCGCCGTTTTTCTGGGCCAGAGTGGTCAGATCGACGGGAGCCGACTTCAACGCCGAGGCGGCCGGGCCGTTGCCTTTGCCATCGGTTCCATGACAAACGGCGCAATAGCTCTTGAACATCTCTTTGCCCGAATACGCAGGCGTGTGGGTGATCGGAACGTGCTTGAGAGTCGTTTGGTCAGCCGGCGCCTGGGCGGCGGCGAAAACCCAAGTGAATAGCAAGGTGATAAGCAAAATCATTGCGGGAGAGACAAACTTCATTGCGCGCATGTTTCCTCCTCCGGGGCTCATCACGGCCCGGGAAATTCACAACCACACATTTTAAGAGATCGGGCCTTGAGCGGGATGTGACACGGGTCACAATCTGTTGTGTTTTTAATCGACACTTGCGTCTAGGGAAACACGAAACGCAGCAACTCTCCCTCAAGTATGGGAGCGGATGGTTCAAAAAGGGGAAGGGTTTCATTCCAGAGGTTCCAGTTTGGCGGGATTAAGCGCGTCTGAGGCGTGGGGTGATCGACCCATCCCTCGGCCGTTTCTTCACGAAGAAAAACCGAACAGGGCGTGGACGCGCTTACCGGCTGCGACTTCCACTCAAACAAGCTGGCGCAAAGGCCCTCGGTGAGCGACTCCCGGGGGTCGAGGCAGAGAATCCAGTCCTGAATATGGACCTCGGCAGTTCTCAGGTAGCGGTCGGGCGAGGATCCCGCCACGGTCGCCATTACGCGTGCGCCATATTCATGAGCAACATGCGCGGTATCGTCACACGAGCCGTGGTCAACAATCAGGATTTCATCACACGGGAGCAGTGTTTCGAGGCAGCGCCCGAGGCGAAGGGCGTCGTTTTCGGTATGCAGGACTGCGGTGATCCTGGGCATGGGAGCGAACAATTTCGAGAAAGAGTTTACGCGAAAGATTTAAGATGTCAGCATTCAGGAATCTGCAAGAACCGTTTTATCTCACCCTTCAGTGAAGTTATTGGCGACGCGTGTACGCAGGAAACGCTGGCGCTCTTTCCCGCGAAGAAACCGTCCTACAATCGATTCAATCAGTTTTTGAGCCTCATGCAGGGCCGCGGGTTTGGCTTGGCGGTCTGTGGGAAAGGGATTTTTCGATGAAGAATGTGGTTTTGGTCTTAACGCTTTTGTCTGCTTCGGTTTGGGCACAGCCGAGTCCGCAGAACAGCGCTGTGCCGACCAGCGATCAGCCGGATAATGCCGCATTGATGCAAAAGATCCGCGATCTGGAGGATCGCGTGATCGCGCTTGAGGGCCAGCTGAGAACCATGAAGAGCCAGTCAGCGCCCCCGCCCACAGCCGCTCCAGCCCCAGAAGCCCCCGTTGCGGGCCAACCGGGGCAGCAACCGCCGGCAGCGAGCCAGACCCAGCAACAAGTCGCCGAGATGCCTCCTGCTCCAGCGTATACAAGTTCGCAACCGGTGTCCCTGGGCGGAGCCGGCGGCAGCGCGGCGAAGGCGCTTAATCCCGACATCAGCGCCATCGGCGATTTCATCGGTGTGGCGGGGCACAATCCAGTGCAGCCATCGCGGTCCCTCGAAATGCACGAATCCGAGATCGGAATGCAGGCCATCATCGACCCCTATGCGCGCGGAGACTTCTTCTTCTCCTTTGGCGAGGAAGGAGTCGAGGTCGAAGAAGGCTACATCACCTTAACCGCCCTTCCCGCGGGATTCGTCATGAAGGTCGGCAAGATGCGCTCGGCGTTCGGCAAGGTCAATGGCATGCACAACCATGTCCTGCCGTGGGTGGATCGTCCCCTGGTGATGAATAACCTGGTCGGCGGCGAAGACGGCATCGACGATGCCGGGGTTTCTGTCCAGCGCATCTTGCCCGCGCCCAAGGGAATTTTTCTCGAGGCTACCGGCCAGCTCTTCCGCGGAGACTCAGGCACAACCCAGAGTCCGCTCTTCGTCTCCTCGAACAAGAGTGATGTCGCTGCCGTCGCTCACCTGCGCAGCTACAAAGATCTTTCCGAATCCACCAACCTCGATCTCGGCCTCTCCTACGCGCGCGGCCACAACGATCAAGGCTCGGACTTCCTCACCCAGTTGTATGGCATTGACGCGACCCTGCGTTGGAAGCCGTTGCGGCGGTCGATCTACCATTCCTTTGTCGGCCGCGGCGAGTTCGTGTGGAGCCAGCGACAGCAGTTCCCGATGGAGCAGAAAGCCTTCGGGTTCTACACTTCGGGCGACTATCAGATGGGAAGGCGCTGGTTCCTGGGTGGACGCTTCGATCGCTCGTCGCGCAGCGAGTTCGCCAATCTCAACGATCAGGGCGTCTCCGCTCTGCTCACCTACTGGCCTAGCGAGTTCAGCCAGGTACGCGGGCAATACCGTTTTATGCATTATGCAGGTAATATCGATACACACGAGTTTTTGATGCAGTTCATATTCTCGCTGGGGGCGCACGGGGCACACCCGTTCTAGGGCTCGGGAGCTTTTTTGTAGCGCCGCCGTCACGGCGGCCGTGCGGCGCGTGCCCTGGCTCGCCGGCCGCGAGAGCCAGATGCCCAATGGAGGCCGGCGCTACATCGACAGTGCGATGAAAATATTTAGGAGTCTCATGAATCGACACATGTCTTCTCGATTTGGAGTCATTCTGCTGGTAATGGGCTTGCTGTTCATCCCTTCGATCGCCGCGGCAAAGAAACTGAACATCGTAACCGCGACGACCGACATGGCCGCGTTGACCGAAGAAGTCGGCGGCGACCATGTCAGCGTAGAGTCGATGGCCAAAGGTTATCAGGACCCGCACTTCGTCGAAGCCAAGCCGAGTTTTCTCTTGAAGCTGCGCCAGGCCGATCTGCTGATCGTGGTGGGGCTGCAGCTGGAGATCGGCTGGCTACCTCCGTTGATTACGCAGAGCGGCAACCCGCGCATTCAAGTGGGAGCGACAGGATATCTCGATCCCTCGCAGTTCGCCGAAATTCTGGAAATTCCCCAGGGAAACCTTACGCGGGCCGAAGGCGATGTGCACCCGCTGGGCAATCCTCACTACTGGCTCGATCCCGACAATGGCCGCCGCATTGCCCGCGGCATCGCAGCCAAACTTGGGGACATGGATCCAGCCGATGCTCAATTCTTCCAGCAGCGCTTCCAGGATTTCGACAAGCGTTTGTCCGCGGCCGAACTGAAGTGGGATGCCGAGATGAAGCCCTACCGCGGGCGCAAGGTCGTCACCTATCACCGTTCGTTCCCGAACTTCGCGAAACATTTTGGCTTGGATGTCATTGGTTACGTGGAGCCGCGTCCCGGTATTCCACCCACGCCCTCGCATACGCTTGACCTGATTCAGCAGATGAAGCGCGAGAATTGCCATGTGGTGCTGGTTGAGCCCTACTTCGACCTGAAGACCCCGCAATCCATCGGACGAGAGACTAATTCGCAGGTGGTGGTTTATCTCCCTTCGGTCGGAGGAGAAAAACAAGTGACAAATTATTTCGAGCTCTTCGACTACGATATTGGATTGCTGTTGAAGGCATTTAGCGCGACCCAATAGAACGAGGCAAAAGGACACTGCATGGAAATCCTCCCCTTTTTGCTGGCTCCGTTTTTGGCCAGCCTGATTCTGACCGGCATTCACGCCTATCTGGGAGTTCACGTCGTCGAGCGCGGAGTAATCTTCGTCGATCTCGCGCTGGCGCAGATCGCAGCACTCGGCGCCACCATCGCGATCTTGGTCGGCATGGACCCGCACGGCGGCGGGGCCTACTGGCTGAGCCTGGGATTCACCTTCGTCGGCGCGGCGATCTTCGCCTTCGCGCGCACGCGCCGCGGCCACATTCCACAGGAAGCTTTCATCGGCATCGCCTATGCAGTCGCGTCGGCGACCGCGATTCTTGCCATGAGCAAGGCCACCGGCGAAACCGAGCACCTGAAAGACATGCTGGTCGGAAACATTCTTGCCGTCTCCATGCACGACGTGGAGAAGACCGCAATCCTCTACGGCGTAATCGGCCTCTTCCACTACATCTTCCGCAAGCAGTTCCTGCTGATCTCGACCGATCCCGAACAAGCCGAAGCCAAGGGCCTGAGCATCCGCTTCTGGGATTTCCTTTTCTACGCTTCGTTCGGATTCGTGGTCACGTCGTCGGTAGCGATCGCTGGAGTCCTGCTGGTCTTCTGCTATCTGGTAGTTCCCTCAGTAGGAGCGATGCTCTTCGCCGATCGCATCGGAACACGCCTCGCGATCGGCTGGACCATGGGCACGCTGGTTTCCGGGCTGGGCGTTTATTTCTCTGTAGCGCTCGACACGCCAACAGGAGCAACCATCGTCTGCACCTTCGGCGCGGTGCTGATCCTGATGTTCTTCGTCCACCTAATCTTCTTCCACGGCCGCCACGCGCACGAACTGGCCGGAGCGACCTCGGTACAGAATCCGAAGAAAGCCGTTCACGGCGACTAGAAAAGCAGTGGCTGGTGGCCAGTGATCGGTGATCAGTGGTCAGAAAAAGCAAGCCCGCTTTCTCTGGCCACCGACCACTAGCCACCGACCACTGCTCAGGCGCGTAGAGACTTGCTCCGTCACCCTAACTCTGTCATCCCGCTCTGTCACCCCAGCTCTGTCACCCCGACCGGAGCAGGTCATCGCATAGCTATGACCTGCGGAGATGATCTGCGCAGTGGAGGGACCCGTTGTTCGCTGGTAGCTTAAGGGGTATCCCCCCTCCCCCCCCGAATCTTTGTATTCAGAGAGTTAGCACGAAATTCCCCGCAAAATCCGCTTTTCAAAGAACTTAGATACCAAAATCCGTCGAACAAAGGATTTAGCGCCGCGTAGTCTCGCATTTCGAGTTTGGCGGTGGTTACGGCCTCGACCATGATTGCCGGGTTTGCCTGTGGAAGACAAGGACATCCGTCACAATGGGGCTGTGGAAAAGTGGTTTTTTTGGGCTGCATTCCCAAGATGTTCTGAGGATGTGGGAACAGACGACGTGTACGTTCAGTTTCGTCTGAAAAACCGGTAAACGTTCTGTCTGTCCCCGGTTTTTCCTGTCTGGGCAAGCGGAGATGTTGTCGAGATTCTCCGCCCATAGGTGCCGATATTGGCGACAAGCACCGCGTGCTGGTCGGCTGGCGCCGCATCGCCTCTCGCTCTTACAGAGTTGACCCCCAGCACGCTGAGGAGAACGACAGCCACGGACATCTGCGCATATAGCTCGATTCCGATAGTCTCATGCTGTTCCGCCGACCGCATAAATGATTACTGCACGAGGCCCGCGCGGCGAAGTAGATCGGCAAAGCGAGGATCGCTCCGCAAAGGGTCCCAGATAGGATCTATTTTCATCGAAAAGATGATGGTACTTTTCTCCTGATACGCCTTCTCCAGCCAGGAGAAACACCGCTCCTTGTCGCCAAGGCCAAGATATGCCAAGGCAAAAGAAGCTGCGGTCACATACCTATGTTTGGAAAGGTCACTCAGATCATCGATCATCTTCAAAGCTTTGGCTCGTTCTCCACAACGGGCGTACGTATAACTCTGGGAACCCAGACCCCAAGGGCTGCTCCCTCGTACCGTTGAATATATTTCAAACTGCTCCAGTGCTTCTCGGCACATTCCTTTGAACACGTAGGTTCGGCCCAATATGACGTAGGTGAGCGGAAAATTAGGGTCAAGCTCCGAGGTCTTCTTCCCCTGTTCGATCGCCTTGTCATACTGTCGTGAATAGTAATGCGTCGACTGCACCTGGTAGCTAAGGAGGGGTGAGAGCGGATCCAACTCCTCACCGCGCTTCGCTTCCACGAGCGCTTCATCAATTTGTCCGTTGGCGACGAGATACACCGAATACCACCCATGGGCGTTCGGATAGTCGGGTTTCAGGGCAATCGCCTGTTGAAAGTATTTCTTAGCCTGGGGCAAATTCCACTCATAGGTCTGAGAGATAAAGCCGAGTGCAGCGTAGGCCTCGCCGAGGTTGCCGTCGATCTGCAGGGCCTTCAGACCGGCCGCCTTAGCTTTCGGCATAGCCTCGCTCGGAGGCTGCCAACCATAGTACCCAAGGGGCATATACGTATCAGCCAACCCGGCGTATGCCAACGCGTAGGTCGGGTCCTTGTCAATCGCCTGCTGATAGTAGTCAATTGCCTTGAGCAGTCCGCTTTCCGTTCGCTTGTTCCAATAGAAGCGTCCCTTCAGATAGAGCTGATAAGCCTCCGAGTTGTCGGTGTAGCGCCGGGCCAGTTGCTGCTTCTCTTCTCCGCTGAGTTGCAGCCGAAGGGATTGTGAGATTTCGCGCGCGATCTCCTCCTGCAGAGCCAGCACGTCTGCGAGCTTGCGGCTGTATTGTGCTCCCCAGATTTGAGAACCTTTCTCTGTGTCAACCAGTTCCGTCTGAACAACCAGGGTGTCCCCACGTTGGACCAGACGGCCAGTGAGGACGGCCCTTACATTCAGATCGTGACCAACCTGTTGTGGGTCCGCCTCCTTGCCTTTGTATCGGAAGACGGTTGTGCGCGGTGTGATACGAAGCTGATGCAATTGGCTCAGATTGTTAATAAGACTTTCCGAGATGCCGTCGCTTAGATATTCGGTATCGGGATCGCCACCGCTGTTCACGAAAGGCAGGACCGCGAGCGAATCAATCGCACCTCCGTGGGCGCGGGAACGCGAGAACCATATCACTCCGCACACCAGGATCAACAGCACGACTCCCGCGCCGGTCAGTGTCGCTCTCCTGGGCACGGAGGGTCTGGCCGCACGCGACTCGCCGCCTCCGCTTTGGACCGGGATGCGCGCCGTTTCCGTGTCGCGTTTCAGTCGCTGCAGGTCCGCCCGGAGTTCCGCAGCATTCTGGTAACGCAGATTTCGGTCCTTTTCCAGCCCCTTGTCGATAATCCGTTCGAGGCCCGCTGAGACTTCCTGATTGAGACGCATAGGCGATAAGGGTTGACGTTCCAAGATCGCGTGGAAGACCACTCCAGAAGTCTCGCCCGGAAAGGGAAGGGTCCCAGTGCACATTTCGTAGAGCACCGCACTGAATGAGAACAGGTCGGTGCGCGCATCAAGCTCTTTACCTCGTACTTGTTCGGGCGACATATAGGCGACTGTGCCCAGCGTGGAGCCGGGACTGGTAAGCTCCTCTGTGACGCCCTCCGATGCCGTCGATACCGATCCTCCGGCCCGCAGTTCCGGCGTGACCTTGGCTAAGCCGAAATCCAAGATCTTTGCCTGCCCTCTATTCGTCAGGAAAATGTTTGCGGGCTTAATGTCCCGGTGAACGATGCCCTTCGCGTGAGCTGCTTCGAGGGCATCAGCGATCTGGATGCCCAGATCGAGCACCGTCTCGATCTCCAGCGGCTTGCCCGCAATGCGGTGCCGGAGCGTTAGCCCTTCCAACAGCTCCATGGCAATGAAGGCTCGACCATCTGCCTCATCGATTTCATAGATGGTGCAGATGTTCGAGTGGTTTAGGGAGGACGCAGCCTTGGCCTCTCGCTCGAACCGGCCAAGAGCCTGTCCATCGTGCGCAAGCTCGTCGGGGAGGAACTTCAGTGCGACATGACGACCGAGCTTCACGTCTTCCGCCTCATACACCACTCCCATACCTCCGCCGCCTATCCTGTTGAGGATGCGGTAGTGTGAGATCGTTGGGCCTATAGGTTGCAAGGGCGTGGACACTGGCGAGAATGTTACGGGGGCTGCTCGGCGAGGGTCAACTGTCCATGTCCTTCAGGAAGGCGCTGGTTTCGAAAAATGGCCGAGAGGAACGCGAGAGAGCCTCGGCAAAAAGGGATAGGCCCCTTACCACCGCAAATCGCAGTCAGGTCTTTCTTGGGGAAAGAAACGCGGCAACAGACGAACCCAATTTCTCACCGAAGTGTGTTTGGCCCTCGAACGAGGAGAACCAGTGCCACGGAAATCTGCACAAAGCCTTTCGAAGCAGGGACTCTCATTTTCTCCATCCCATTCGTCCCATATTCTGCTGAAACCACGCCTGGAGGCGCTCAAAGCCGCTTGGAAGCGGTTTCGCTAGCGTAGCCCGACCAGGCCACGCACTGAATCAATCAGCTTTACAGGATCGTAACCAACCCCATCCTTAAAGACGATCTCCACGTTCTCGATGTCAGATATTCTGGATGAGGGGTCACCGCGAACAACTACCAAGTCGGCTTGCTTCCCTGGAGCCAGGGTGCCGATTCGGTTTTGTTCTTCCAGAAATCGTGCACCGTTCTCAGTAGCGATATGAATGGCCTCCATGGGCGTGAACCCGGCTTCCACAAGGAGTTCCACTTCACGCTGATCACCGAATCCTGCCACCACACCGCCAATTCCAGTTGGGTCAGGGCCCGCCAGCAATGTTCCACCAGCTTTGACAAACGCACGTTCCAATTCCATCTCCTTCTTCAGACTACGGGTGACGGGCTGCTGCGCACGCTGTGACAAATACCCAGCTTGCGCCTGTGGCGACATGACATCGAGAACACGCTGTTCGAGTGGTGGTCGATCGGAGGAGTACGCCTCTATGACTGGGAGAGTTGATGTGATAACAACATGATGCTGTATCAGTAGCTGGAATAGCTCGCGAACCGCTGGACTTTCCGGAGTGAGCGCCAAGAAGGCAGCTCGCGACTGCTCGGAGCTCGGCGGGCACACGTCCGGCTTTTTCTCCGAACTGAAGTCCGTAGCAAGTACAAATCCATGTTCGATATCGTCGATGCCAAGTTCGGCAGCCTCGCGGTACGTAATCGAACAGAGATGCCCCGTTACTTTGAGGCCGCGCTTGTGCGCTCCGTCAATCACAGCCCTAAGCTCGCCCGTAGTGATGTGCACGAACGCTTTGAAGGAAGTGACCCCCTGATCGGCCCAGAATTCCACTGTCTTGCGAGCGTCCTCAGGGCCGCTGAGTTCGTGGACGGGCAAGCGAAAATTTCCTTCGCCCTCCAGATACGGCCCCGTCACATGGATTTTCGGGCCAGGGATTTTGCCAGCGTCGATCCAGTTCTTCAGGTTCAGGTCCGCATAGGGCTCCACGCTGGCAGTGGTGCGGAGGCTCGTGACACCAGCAGCGAGATAGAGCCTGGGAAAAGTGAAACTGGACTGCTGCTCGAACTGGAGTGCTCCTCTGACTCGTTGACCTGCCAGGTTCACGGGCTGGGGATAAAACATGTGATCATGCATCCCGACAAGACCTGGCATAACGGTGTGATACGGAAGGTCGAGGACTTTCGCGCCCGGCGGAATCGACGTCGAGCGCGCCTCTCCGATTGCCACGATCGCCCCGTCGCGAACAACTAGGATCTGATCATCAAGGGCAGCCTGTCCCGTGCCGTCGATCACGCGGATGTGGGTGAGCGCGATGACGGCGTCGTCGACTTTCACGTACTCTCTCACCTCTGGTGCAAGCTTCGTTGTTAGGCGAGCCTGTGCTCTGGACAGAGCGACGGCAGCGCCGGCCACAGCGACGAAGGCGCAAATGAACCGTGCTACGTCACGTCCGTCCCGCATATCGTTTTCTCGCGACAAGAAGACGCCCCTTTAATGTCCGTGCCGCTTAATACTTACCTGCTCGGTTCAATGCTGCGGCGGTATAAGCGCAGACCCACTGAAGTCCGCCGGTAGGATTTCGATATTCATGACTTTCAAGATCGTGCTTCCGCGATTGTAAGCACGATGCGTGACATCGCCGGGCTCGAAGAAGGCGTCTCCGGCTTTGTAGACGGTCGTCTTGTCACCTTTCACGTAGGTGAACTCACCGGCCATGATGACCCGGATGCCGGGACCCGCATGATTATGGTCGCCCACGTATCCTCCCGGCTGGTAGGTGACTTCCGAGACACGAAATTTGTACTTGCCATTCAGTTCTGTAACATGACCTGCGATAACGTGCTCAAAACGTTGTACGGGCTGCACGTCCTTTGTCTCGACACGTGTGTTCTGCCCGAACGAAAGTACGACAAACAGCGGGATCGCCATACTCAAGACGCGTTCCCATTTCATAAAGCCTCCTTCGATTTGCGTCATCGGTGCTAAGGAACTCAGCTTCAGGTTAGCGACAAATTCAACTCCAGCGCGCGTAGCATTCGCAGGTCGCACGTGGGGCTCAGACTCTTTCCCTACACTGGGCCCCAGTGATAACCGGTGACCAATGTTGTCCTAGCGGATCGGGGCGGCGCCAAAAATCGGGCCGGGATTGGGAACGATGTCGGCCACCTTACTGGTTTTGCCCGTTCTCAGATCCAGCTTCACAAGTTCGGCGTGCCCGATGGGCACGTTGTAATTGAAATCGAACGAGTCAAACACGGCTTCGAAAGCATAGAACTGCCCGTCGCTCCCCACGATGGCGCTCACTTGCCAGTCGGTGTTGGCGGCGAAGGTTGCGGCTCCGGTGCGCGGATCGATCTGCCACACATACGGAGACATGTATTCGTGGGCCCTCGTGGGCGGCGTGTGGTTGGGATCGATCGCGAACGAGTCGAAGGATGCATAGAGCTTTCCATCGAAACCGTAGAGACCCTCGTCGCAGAGGTTGAATGTCCCGTCGCTATTGAAAGTGAAAGGAATGTTTGGATCGGGTCTCAAACCGGTGGTTCCACCGCTGTGTCCAACAGGTCTTGCAGCGCCGGTCGCAAAATCCACGGCATAGAGATTGTTGCTGAAGTCGGTCACATAGAGTGCTCCGCCGACTTTGGCAAGATCGAAAGCGTTGAACCCCAAGGGTTGCCGGTTGTACGTAATTGCACGGAGGACCGTTTCGCCGCCTGTCGCGGGATCGATCTTAACCAGATAGCCAGCATTGGCGCCCGTCGTTGCAAGGCTAATTAATGACCCGTTCCACCAGACGAGATTTGACATTCCGTCCGGCGTGGGGCTGCCAATGGGAGTAAATTGACCGGTAGCCAGATCAACGGTGCCAAACTGCTGGCTTAGGGTGACGACGTAAACATTAGGTGCGGCACTGGCAGAGACAGCAAGCAAGCTGCACATAAAGAAAACAACCAGCGACAATCGAGCAAATGTAGCCACTGGGCGACCACAAGCTGCCCGGTTCGCCCACCACAAGATGTTGGACTTCATAACTCCTCCTTTTCACTTTGCGCGATTAGGCGCGAATCGGTTTTGGATTTCTGTACACGTTTAAGCAGGGAGTTCAGGCAAATCAAGTGCGTGCCATCAGGGGCCTGCGAATGATGAATGGCCTCGCATTCGAGCCACTCCTGCACCTCTGATGGCGTCAGGTTCGAAATCACTCCGATGCCGTCGAAGGGAATGACTTCTCCCTCAACGGCACATTTAGGACACCAGCCTCGCAGTGAAACTGTTCCACGCATGACTAGTAAGGAATCGGTTTCGATTGTGATCTTCGTCTGCTTTGTCATAGTCCTTTAGCTGTGGCCCCCATTCGCTCGCTTGTTCGATCAAATTTCGGGGAACCTGCTGGGAGCTTGCCCAAAGCGAGGGGAAATAGTCCTTACAAAGCCCGTGACAATTTCTGATAGTCTCTCGCATCGACGTAACGAACTGAAAAAACAAGAGTTACTGCGTGCGCCGATGAGCGGACTGCAACCTGAATCAGCGGTAGACCGTGCTAGAATCTCCCTCCAAGCTCGCCTTTCCTCCCTTGGAGCAAAGTGCATCCGATGGCCACGACTCCAGAACAAAGGATGAAACGACTGTTCGAGTTTGGCCCTTTTCGGGTTGACCCGGAGAAGGAACTTCTGCTTCGTGGCGATGTAACCGTCCCGCTGACGCCAAAGACCTTTCAGATTCTTCTAGTCTTGGTACGACACAGCCAAGAAGTCGTGACCAAAGACGATCTGATGAAGACGGTTTGGCCCGACACGTTTGTCGAAGAGGCTAACCTCAGCCGGAACATCTTCCTATTGCGTAAAGCCTTGGGTGAGACTCCACAGGACCATCAGTACATCGTCACAGTTCCGGGGCGCGGTTACCGGTTCGCAGAGGACGTAAAACTCACACCGGGCCCGGAACTAAACGTCGTCGCCGCAAGCCATACCAAACTTCAGGTGCAGGTGAGTCAGTCCAGCCCGTGGGGCTGGATCGCCGCTGGGGTCGTTCTTCTGATTGCCGTGGCTGTAGGTACCTTTCGGCTGTTCTTCTATCCGTCCCCCCCGCTCAGCGCAAAAGACACTCTCGTAGTCGCCGATTTCGCGAACTCGACAGGCGATCCAGTTTTTGAGGGCACATTGCGGCAGGGGTTGTCAGTGCAGCTTGAGCAATCGCCGTTCCTGGGTCTGGTTTCCGATCAACGGATTCACGAAACGCTGCGCTTGATGGGCCAACCAATTGATGCTCGTCTTACTCCCGAAACTGGCCGGGAAATCTGCGAGCGCACCGGAAGCGTCGCCGTATTGAGCGGTTCCATTGCCACCCTTGGAAGCCAGTACGTCCTGGGGATGAAGGCTGTCAATTGCCGCAACGGTGAGGTTCTTGACGAGGAGCAAGTGCAGGCCGCTCGCAAGGAAGAGGCCTTGCATGCGCTGGACCAAATCGCACGGAGATTCAGGTCACGCGTTGGTGAGTCGCTCGCAAGCGTAGGTCAACACAACACGCCACTGGCGCAGGCCACGACTCCATCATTGGATGCGTTGAAGGCGTACAGCAGAGGGTGGCAGTTAGCCTTTTCCGATCCGCCGGCCGCGATCCCCTTCTTCACCCAGGCGGTGGAAATCGATCCTCAATTCGCTATGGCACATGCCGCCCTGGGTCTCATGTACGGCCACACGGGAGAATCTGCACTCGCAGCCGAACACACCGGCAAGGCCTACGAGTTACGCGATCATGCCAGCGAGCAGGAGAAGTTTTTCATCACCGCCTACTATGAGGGGAGAACGACAGGAAACCAGGAAAAGGCGCAGCAGATTTGCCAGGCGTGGTCACGATCGTATCCTCGTGAAGTGACTCCGCACGATTTCCTGGCGGGCTTCATTTACACCGGATTGGGCAAGCATCAGAGAGCGGTGGAAGAGGCCGAGAAATCCATAGAACTCGATCCCGACGCCCCCATCGGATATTTCAATCTTGCTTACGACTACATCTACCTTGATCGTTTCGGGGACGCCGAAGCGGCCCTTAAGAAGGCCGAGGACCGTAAACTGGAAATGCCAGACTTTCACGTTGTGAGATACGACCTAGCGTTCTTGAAGCCTGACGATTCTGCAATGGCGCGTGAGGTATCGTTGAGCCAACGTGACTCGGAAGCAGAAGATTGGCTCTCGCATCACGAGTCATTTGTGCTGGCTTACACTGGACGACTACGGGACGCGCGGAAAATGTCGTTGCAAGCGGCAGAGTTGGCGCAGCAGGCTGGACATGGCGAACGAGCCGCTCTGTTCGAAACCGGAGCGGCCCTGCGGGAAGCATTTTTCGGCAATGCTGCCGCCGCCACACAGCGCGCGTCATCGGCGCTTGCGCTCGCGAAAGATCGCGAAGTTGAGTACGGCGCTGCCTTGGCCCTGGCTCTGGCGGGCAGTTCTTCGCGGGCAGAAGCTCTGGCTGACGACCTGGAGAAGAATTTTCCTGAAGACACTTCCGTCAGGTTTAGCTACCTGCCCGCGCTTCGTGCGATTCTTGCGCTAAATCGTCAGCAGTCTTCACAAGCAATAGAAGTGCTGGAAAGCGCCGCTCCTTATGAACTGGGCACGCCACGCAGCAATCTACAAGGATTCTTCGGCGCACTATATCCCGTGTACGTGCGCGGCCAGGCCTATCTGAGTGCCCATCAAGGCGCCGAAGCCGCTGCGGAATTCCAGAAAATTGTCGACCATCGGGGAGTCGTGGCGAGTGATCCAATTGGAGTTCTTGCGCGCCTGCAACTGGCTCGGGCGTTCGCTTTGTCAGGAGATATAGCGAAGGCAAAATCCGCTTATCAAGATTTCCTCACGCTGTGGAAGAATGCCGATTCCGACATCCCCATTCTGAAGCAAGCGAAGACGGAGTTCGCGAGGCTGCAGTAGCTGGAGTTTGCGGCGGGAGTCGCGGATCAGAAGATGTGTATTAGATGAGTTGTAGGCTTCGTTTTGGGAAGCAGCATGCCCAGCGTGCAAAGAAACCGGTCAGGGTTTCCCTGCGGCTCGCTGCGCTCGACCTATGACCGAACTCTTGCTCGCTTGCCGAATTTGCTCCGCTAAGAAAACGAAGGCATGACGTCGAAGTCTCCCGAGGACACAAGTCCATTTCTTCCCCGTTTTTTCCTGGCCGAGCAGGAGCGCAGAGGGGGCGGGTCAAGCCCGCGCATTTTTCTCAGCGCGCCGCCCACCGGTCGGAGCGAAGCGGAGAGGCTTGACGCGGCTCCCGCGCTCCGTACAATCGCGCGGGAAAAGATGGTTTTTCGGCTTATCCGAAGAAATGTTTATGGGCGGTGTATGTTGTGACCCATCGAAACTGTCTGCTTCATTAGGACGCGTTTAGCGACCGCTTACGTTTGTAAACGGCATTTTTTGCAACTGGCTCATTCATCGAGCGTTGACCGAACCTGAGCGAAAGTTTACGAACGTGTACCCTTTCAGGGGTGGAGTGTCGAAAATTCTCCCGGCGCGAAGCACCGCAAGCACAACGCAACGGATACGATCGAGCACTCCGATGACTGGCGAAGGTGTGGAGCGAATCCCGGCGCATGGCGCTGCAAGCATTACAAGTGAGTTCTCCACGACTCAGGGAGCCAAAAAGCGGCAACTAAGCAGTGTGGATTGGGGCAATAATGGCCGCAATAACGGGCCCCGCAATCGAGCCGCATGTGCTAGTTCCCCGAAGTCAAATTAACCTGCTTTGCGATCTGTAATATCCTCTTGATCCTCAGCAATATCGGTGCGGTTGACAGCTGCCTTTTCACCCCATAGGATGCCGTCTCAAGCGCCGAATGAAGCGTCAATCGGCAGTGCGGGACGAGTGAAACCATGAGCCTTCGAGACTTCTTGTCAAAGCAGTTTATTGATGTAATCGAATGGGTCGAACCAGCAGAAGGGATTCTCGCTTACCGTTACCCGATGCAGGATCGGGAGATCCAAAATGGCGGCAAGCTGACAGTGCGCGACTCGCAATTGGCTGTGTTTGTGAACGAGGGCAAAGTTGCAGATGCTTTCGGTCCTGGTCTGTACACGTTAAATACGAACACTCTGCCGATTCTCACTTACCTGCAAAATTGGGATAAAACGTTCCAATCTCCATTCAAATCGGATGTCTATTTTTTCTCGAGTCGGCTACAGACGAATCAACATTGGGGAACGCCGAATCCGATCACGATCCGCGACAAGGAATTCGGAGCAGTGCGAGTTCGGGCCTTTGGTATTTACACCTACCACATCGCCGACGCGAAGCTGTTCTATTCGAAGGTGAGCGGCACGCGCGAGCTCTACACAGTTCCCGACTTGGAAGGTCAACTGACGAACACGATCATTGGCCGAATGACAGATACGTTTGCGAACAGCCAATTGCCATTTCTCGATATGGCGGCGAACCAAGTGGCGCTTGCGGAAAAGATCGTCGAACAACTCAAGCCTGGCTTCACACAGCTGGGGCTTTCATTGGATAGTTTTGTGGTCGAAAACCTGTCTCTTCCCGATGAACTGCAGAAGATCCTGGACCAGCGTATTGGAATGAACATGGTGGGCGATATGGGACGTTATACGCAGTATCAAGTGGCGCAGTCGATCCCGATCGCAGCGGCTAACGAAGGCGGTGGCGCTGCGGGTGTCGGCGCTGGCCTTGGCGCCGGCGTGGCCATGGGACAAGCGATGATGGATGCGCTGAAGAAAGCTGGGTCATCCGGGGGAGAAACTGCCGCGAGCGTCGGCGGTGCGACGGCAAGTGCTGACACCAAGTTCTGCCTTAACTGCGGCAAGCCGATCCCAAAAGCCAGCAAGTTCTGCCCGGGTTGCGGCCACGCGCAGCCATAGCAAAGTCTCTACACATTATGAGTGGGATGGAATGGATCATCGATGCGCAGGGGTGTAGCGCGGAGGCACTGAGGGACGCCGGATTGTTGCGCAAGCTCTTCGAAAAGATCGTTGACGATCTGGAACTGCATACCGTTGGCGAAACTCACTGGCATCAGTTTCCCGGCACAGGGGGAATTACAGGACTTTGTCTGCTCTCGGAGTCCCATCTCACGTGCCACACTTTCCCTGAATATGGATCTCTATGCCTGAACCTATTCTCTTGCGTTGCTCGTCCACAATGGGATTTCGAGAAACACATCATTGAATTCTTTTCTGCCACCTCAGTCGACGTTCGCAGGATCGAGCGGGAATATGGTTTTTCCGACGTACTTGAAGCGGCCGTCGCAATGGAGGAGACTCGCCTCAAATGACGCAGCCCTCTGCGAATTGTCCGAATTGTGGGGCAAAGATCACCTTCCGTTGGTCTGCCAGCGTGCAGACGGTTTGCGAATACTGCAAATCCATTCTTGTTCGCACAGATGTAGATCTTCAGAAGGTGGGTCAGGTCGCTGACCTCCCACCGAACAGTTCTCCGATCCAGATCGGCACGGAAGGTATTTACGGAGCGCATTCCTTTGTGGCCATCGGCCGAATCGTCTACGAATACGATCAGGGCAACTGGAATGAATGGCATCTGATGATGAACAACGGTTCAAGCGGCTGGCTCTCCGATGCCCAAGACGAATATGCGGTCACTTTCGCCGCTCCCGGCCGCAAACTTCCGGATCAATGCGAGGTCGGTCAGCAATACAGTTGGGACAATGAAAGCTATACCGTGAGCACGATCACTAAGGCCCATTATTGCGGAGTGGAAGGAGAGCTGCCATTCCAGTATTGGGATAAGTCTGACGTTGTTTTTGCTGATCTCCTTTCGCACTCGGGGAAGTTTGCGACCATTGACTACAGTGATGAAACACCGGCGTTGTATTTGGGGGAAGCAATCGAATTTGAGAGCCTCAAATTGAAAAATCTGCGCAGCTTCGAGGGATGGTGATGAGTCCGAGCGGGCCGACGCCTTCGGGTACACCTCAAATCAAGTCGTTGAATTGTCCAAGCTGTGGGGCGGCGTTGACCCTACGGTCGTTCAGCCAGGCGGTTACAGTTGTGTGTGAAAGTTGCCATTCGATTCTGGATGCGCAAGATCCCAAGCTTCAGATCCTGCAGAAATTTAAGGTGGCCGAAGGAGAGGATCCGCCACTGATCCCGCTGGGAACGCGCGGGACAATTCGCGGAACGGCGTATGAAGTGATTGGGTTTCAGCGCCGCACGATTCATGTCGAGGGCATCTCTTACAGCTGGCATGAATATCTGCTTTTCAATCCGTTTAAGGGATTTCGCTATCTGACGGAGTACGACGGACACTGGAACGATGTCAGCACTCTGCGGTCGCTTCCGGAAGTCAGTCCAGGTGGAAGTTCACTGACCTACTTGGGAGAAACCTACAAGCACTTTCAGACGGCCCAAGCGGCCACGACTTTTGTGTTGGGAGAGTTTCCGTGGCGAGTGAGAGTTGGCGAGGCAGCAGATGTTTCGGACTACGTCGCCCCGCCGCGCGTTATTTCGAGCGAAAAGACGGGCAAGGAAGTTACATGGTCGATGGGGGAGTACATTACTGGGCGCGATTTGTGGAGGGCGTTCAAACTGCCGGGAGATCCCCCGGTGCCAATTGGCGTATACGAAAATCAGCCATCGCCGATGAGCGCGAACGCCAAGGCGGTATGGGGACTGGTCGGACTCTTCCTTATTTTGTTGGTCGTACTCCTGATCGGCGCTTACTCGTTGGCGCGAAATGAACAAGTGTTTGAGCAATCCTACGAATTCGACACGAGTGCGAAGGGTGAAGCGTCTTTTGTCACTGATACTTTCGAACTGAAGGGACATACCGCCGACGTTGAATTAACGACCAGCGCCCAATTGAACAACAACTGGATCTACCTGAACTATGCGTTGATCAATGCTGACACCGGCCACGCCTACGATTTCGGCAGAGAAGTGAGCTACTACTACGGTTATGACGAAGACGGATCGTGGACTGAGGGCAGTCCGAAAGACGAAGTCACGGTTCCGAGTGTTCCACCGGGAAACTACTACTTGCGGGTTGAGCCCGAGGGCGAAGCGCGGCACGGCACAATCCCCTACACGATCACTGTGAAACGCGATGTCCCGCAGGTCAGCTTCTTTGGGCTGGGCATATTGGCCTTGTTGCTGCCGGCGTGTGTGCTCACCTGGCGGTCTTTGAATTTTGAGCACCTGCGCTGGGCTGAGAGCGACTACGGTGGCGCGCCCGATGACGGCTCTTTGCTGGGCACGGCCGAGAGCATTGTGGACTCGGTGAAGGGTTCGATGTCTGGAGACGACGATGATGATTAAAAGCTATTTTTTGATCTATGGACTGCTCGTGCTGTCGGGGGTCGGGATGGCGGAATATCGGGGATGGACGCTCAGCAGCGTGGATGAAGTGAAGAACGTGCCGAAGTCCGTACGCGACAATCCCGGCTCTTACCGTTCGGTCTATGGTTACTACCACCACTACACAGGAGGCAAGTAATGGGCGTCCAGTTGAACAACGTGGTCAATGCAGTCCTTTATGCGGCGATCGGCATTGTGATTTTTGCCGGTGCATTTCTGGTCATCGACAAACTAACGCCCTACAACCTCTGGAAAGAGATTGTGCAGGAGCACAACACGGCTTTGGCGATCCTGCTCGGAGCCATGTCACTCGGCATTTGCGTGATCATTGCGGCGGCTGTCCACTAGCGTGGGTATTCTTCTTTTCATTACCGTGCTCTTGATCGCCGCCTGTGGGCTCATCTACGAGCTCATTGCAGGGACGTTGGCCAGCTATTTACTTGGCGACAGCGTGCTTCAGTTTTCGACCATCATTGGCTGCTACCTGTTTGCGATGGGAATCGGGAGCGCGCTTTCGCGATATATCGATCGCGGACTCGCTTACCGATTTGTATGGATCGAACTTCTCCTGGGTGTGATCGGAGGATTCTCTTCTGCGCTGCTTTTCCTGGCATTCGCCTACACGCAGGGATTCCAGTTGCTGATGTACGCCTTGGTAGTCATGATTGGCGTTTTGGTGGGGCTGGAGATCCCTCTGCTGATGCGAATCATCCGGGGACGATATCACTTTCGCGATGTCGTGGCCCATGTTCTCACGTTCGACTACCTGGGAGCGCTTGGAGCATCGCTGCTATTTCCGATCCTGCTTGTACCGTATCTAGGCCTGGTGCGTTCGGCGATGCTATTCGGGATCGTGAATGTTGCGGTCGCTTTGTGGAGTACTTTCCTGTTTGCGCAACAATTGGCAAAAGCGAACGCACTGCGGCTGGTGTGCCTGGTGACGCTGTGCGGGCTGGGAATCGGTTTTGCGGAGGCAAAACACATCACCATTGCGGCGGAGGACAATATCTACGCGGACGAGATCATCTTCGCCCGCGACACCCGCTACCAGCATATTGTGCTCACGCGTTTCAAGGATGACATTCGTCTATTCCTGAACAGTCACTTGCAATTCAGCTCGCGCGACGAATATCGCTACCATGAAGCGCTGATTCATCCGGGTTTGTCGGCGATTCCGGCGCCGCGGCGAGTGCTGGTGTTGGGAGGCGGCGATGGATTGGCAGTGCGCGAGATTTTGAAATACCCACAGGTTGAGAGCATCACGCTGGTAGATTTGGATCCGGAGATGACGCGCCTGTTCTCGACTCACCCGATGCTGACGGGCCTGAATCAGAAGTCGTTCTTGTCACCCAAAGTTCGGATCATCAATGCTGATGCATTTCCGTGGGTCGACTCCAACACAGACAGTTTTGACTTCATCGTCGTCGATTTTCCCGATCCGACCAATTATTCTCTGGGCAAGCTCTACACGACTGCGTTTTACAAGGCTGCCGCGCGCCACTTGAGCGCGCAGGGATTGATGGTGGTGCAGAGTACGTCGCCGATGTTCGCCCGCGATTCGTATTGGTGTATTGCGGAGACGATCAAACAGGCTGGGCTGCGAACTTATCCTTACCACGTTTACGTTCCTTCGTTCGGCGAGTGGGGATTTGTGATTGGCAGCAATCGCGATTACGAGATGCCGAGCACTTTGCCCGCTGGCCTGCGGTTTGTCGATCTCAAGAACCTACCAACACTTTTCCAATTTCCTCCCGATATGGCTCCGTTGCCCATGCCTCCCAACCGGCTGAACGATCAAGTACTGGTGCGCTTGTACGACCAGGACTGGAAAGACATCAGTCATTGAAATCCTCGCGCCGGGAGTTCCTGCAGTCGGCGAGCGCCGCCTTGATCGGGCTGTCGGTAAAGGGTGACAGGCCGATCGCCGGTTCATTCGTGAATGACGCTTTTCCGCAGGGGCATCGACTACGCGATTATGCCAGCTTTCCTGCAGCGAAACAGACGGTGAAAGTTCCCATCGTGATTATCGGCGGCGGAATCGCTGGTCTGAGTGCCGCATGGCGTCTCCAGAAGAAAGGATTTACGGATTTCGTCTTGCTGGAAATGAACGATCAGGCGGGCGGCAATTCGAGGTGGGGAGAGAACGAGATTACCGCTTACCCGTGGGCGGCGCACTATGTGCCCGTGCCAGGACCGAAAGCTGTCTATGTTCGAGAGTTGTTCGAAGATTTGGAAGAGCTGAAGAATGGCCACTGGGAGGAGCGCTATCTCTGCTTTGCCCCGCAGGAACGGCTGTTTCTTTATGGGCGCTGGCAGGAGGGTATTGAACCAGCGATTGGGTTGAACGAGAAAGATCGGGAACAGTTTCGCAGGTTGGAGGATAAGATCCACAGCTTTCGCGCAACTGGCAAATTTACGGTGCCCATGGAACTCGGTTTGTCGGAGAGTACCGCGCCACTTGATCAGATGTCATTCGCAGATTGGTTACTTGAACAGCGAATGGATTCGCGAATTCTGAACTGGTACATGAATTATTGTTGCCGCGACGATTACGGAGCAACCATCGAAGAAACTTCTGCTTGGGCTGGCATTCAATACTTTGCCTCTCGTGAACCGGAAGAGAAAGGTCCACTGACTTGGCCCGAGGGCAATGGCTGGATTGTGCGGAGACTGCTTGAACGAGTACAAAAATTCGTCCGCACAAGCGAGATGGTTCATAGGGTCTTACCTTCGAAAACGGATGTTAGGGTTTTTTCTGGTGAAACCGAATACCGCGCTCAATTCGTAATCTTTGCTGCCCCTACGTTTCTGGCGCCTTATCTTGTGCAGGATCTGCCTCGGTTGAACGACTTTGAGTACTCGCCGTGGCTGACTGCAAACCTCACGCTCGAACATTTGCCTGACTCCTACGGCGGTGACCCAACTTGGGACAACGTCTTTATGGAATCGCCGACTCTCGGATACGTAGATGCGACCCACCAGAGTCTCCGCACCCATGTTGATCGCACGGTTTGGACGTTCTACTGGGCTCTCGCCGAAGGCACACCGGCGCAGAGTCGGCAACAGCTTCTCGACCGGGACTGGAATTACTGGAAGGAGGCCATATTGCGCGACCTCGAACGCGTGCATAGTGACATTCGACAGTGCGTGTCCAGAGTCGACATTATGCGCATGGGGCACGCTATGGCTCGCCCCAAGGTCGGAGCAATCTTCTCATCTGAGCGCCGAGCCTTAACAAAATCGCAGGGGCGCATCCTATTTGCAAATTCTGATCTGAGCGGTTTTTCCATATTTGAGGAGGCCCAATATCGAGGGGTAGTTTCTGCCGATCGGGCTCTCGGGCTTCTCGGTCGGTAGGCACCAACCAAGTGGAGCGGGTCGGACATATTTGGTTATAAACTGATATAAATGGATATCGCTTGCGATTGCCACAAATCGGATATAAATGGATATCCGTAGCGTGATCGGCAAACAAAGATAACTATTACCTGGCGTTGCGGCGTACCCAGCAGGTCCTCCGCAAAGGAAAGCAGAACTGGGAATACTGGCTCGTGTTTTTCCTCTGGACGATGGTGAAGCAGAAGAACAACCTTCCCGCGAAGGTTGAGGAAGAACAAGCTCTGCGTTCGTCCCTGCCAGCGCTCTCACGCCAGATATTGGAACTCGCCAAGACGCGAGGAGAAATCAGTGTCAGGGAAATCGAGGAATCGACCGGAGCGAACCGCAACACGATCAAAGCGCATTTGCGAAAGCTGGCCAGCGATAACTACCTGACTCAAGTCGGGGAAGGGCCGCGGCACACGGTAGATGCTAAAGTAGACGGCTAATCGGCCGACAGTTAGCTGCCCGAACCAATTAAGGATGCCAAAAAGGTGTGCCGTAAGTGTGCCGAGCGCTTCGATCCGCTATGGGCTAAATCGAGCCTTTTCAATACCTCATCCGTTCTTATCGGTGCGACAGTTTGTTCAGCTCTTCCTCGATGACACGGGAAAATTCACTCTCTGGCTGAGCTCCTGCCAACGGCCGTCCGTTGATGAAGAATTCGGGTGTGCCTTGAATCCCAAGCCGGTTGCCTTCATCTTCATCTTTTTGCACGGCGGCTTTGAATTTCTCGCTGTCCATGCACTTCTTGAAATCGGAGGAGTTCAGTCCGAGTTGGGAGGCATAAGCTGCCCACTGCTCCGGCCCTGTCGGTGCGTTCTTGTAAAGCAGATCGCGGTACTGCCAGAACTTTCCCTGATCTTCCGCGCATCGAGCCGCTTCGTGTGCCTTGGGGGCAGTCGGATGCAATGGTGCCAAGGGAAAATCGCGATGCACCAATCGCACCTTATCTCTGTAGCGAAGGAGCACTTGCTCAACCGTAGCTTGGGCCTTCTTGCAGAAGGGACACTGGAAGTCTTCGAACTCAATGATCGTAACCGACGCGCCAGCCGCACCTTCGCTGGGTCCTTCCACGCCCAGAACAGCTCGAAAAGGAGAAGGCGGTTCCAGATAAATCGTAACCCTCGCCTTCGCGCGCAGGGTGTTGGCAAATTCATGCCGTCGCGTCGCAATATTCTTATCTAGCAAAGCGGAGCGCAGCTGTTCTTCGACGTCGGCCTCCGGCCTTTGTAATTGAGCCTTGTTCAGTTCGTAGACCCTGTGAATTTCTTGCGGGGTGATTTCCGGAAGCTTGGCCGTAATTTCAGTGTTGATCAATTCTTCCAGAGAGATACGACGCCGCTGCGCTTCGCGCGCCAGGAGGCGGTCGTCAATCATTTGCTCCAGTTTTTCCTGCTTCAAGCTATAGGCTTGTTGTTGCAGCGTCGCCAAGGATTGCCCGGCGGCCTTATTCAGCTCTTGCAACGAGATTTTCTCGCCATCGATTTCAGCGACGGTTTCCGTCGGGGCGCCATCCTGACCGAAAATCATTGAAGGCAGAAATGGGTTCGTAAGTAGCAAAAAAAGCGCCCAGCATTTCATTCTGTCAGGCCCTCGTGGCTTCTAAAAATATGTGCCGGGAACCCTGCGGTCCCGGCACATTCGTCTTGCTCCAAATTCTAGAGGAGAACGCCTAGTACTGTCGCTGCACAACGATCTGCTGCAACTGGCACTGAGTCAACCGGAAGTCCGTCGGCGGATAATAATGAGGGTTATCCTTCACAAGTATCCGGTAGTAGGCATTCGGATTGTTGCCCGTCGGGTTCAGAGTCTCATTGTCCAGGTGGTAATAGATGGTGTTGCCGCACACATTCGCCGGCGGTTGCAACGGAGCAGGTTTAAGGGACTCGTTGAACGGCGGCGTAATGTTCGTGGTCGTCAGGATTAAGTTTGCCACTGAGCTGATTGGTTTGTTGAGCGTATCCACAAGCAGGATCCGAGTGCCGCTGTGATAGGCGGGTTCGCCGCAGAGGGCGGCCGTGTCATCGGCAATCACCGGGTCGTTGCTCGTAATTTGAAGCGTTCCCGTCTGCTGGTCCGGAGCAGTTTGGTTCTGATCGGTCAGGATTTTCGGAGCGAAGCGAACCGTAATCGGAACCGGTTTTCCGTTCGGATTCAGCGTAATCGGCAGCTTGGTATTGACGACGTTAAACTCAAGCGGCGTGGGTGGCAAGTTCAGACCTTTGCCGTCCAGTCCATTCACAGTCGTCACTTTCGGGATAATCAACGGACAGATCCCGGTATTACTCACCGTGATTTGCTTGTCGGTGTGGCAGCCCAGAGTCCCCGACGGATCGGACACGGTGGCAGAAAAGTCGTTGACGCCCGTCAGATTCAGCGGCCCCAGCACCAGCGTCGGGCAGCCCTCGATCCCTTGCACGGGCGTTACCAGAATCGGGTTGGTGGGATCGTTGCTGGTGATGTCGATATTAGACGTCTCCGGCACCGTGTTGCTGCAGGTTACGTAACCCGGGCTGCCGTAGGCTGCGGGCTGGAATGCCACGGGCAGAGTGACATTGGCATCAGCACTCAGCACCAGGGATCCACCGGGCACTTGGAATTGCGCACTGCTTGACGTGATGCTGGAAATATTGAGATTGCACTGGCCAGTGTTGAGGATCTCCAGGTTCAGATCGGATACTTTTCCAGAGCAAACGTTGCCGAACACCCCATTGTTGGCCATCACGGAGCTGATCTTGGGGCATGGTACCGTTCCCTCCAGACCAATTGTGGTGCCCAGAGTCTGGGTCGGATCGTTGCTAAAGACTGTAACCGTGCCTGTAACCGGAACGGTATTGCTGCACGCCTGCGAAATACTGGGAGCAAACGTCAGAGGCAGGGCGACGGTCGCATCTGCAGTCAAGATCAACGGCAGGGTGACGGTGGTCGGCGGCAGGAAACCGGCGCTGGTAACGATGTTGTTGATCACCAGGTTACAGGAGCTCTGGTTGGTCACGTTGAGATTGATGCTCGACTGCCCTCCCGGACAAACACTGCCGAAATTTCCGCTGTTTGCAATGGTGGCGTTAATGCTGGGAGCAGCTGCGCTTCCGGTTGCCGTGAGATCGACAAAGGGAGCGCTCGGATCGTTGCTGGTAATCCGGATGTCCGCGCTCGACACTTGCCCGGCCGTCGGCGTGAACTGCACCGTGAATGTTACCGACGAGTCGGGACTGATGCTGATGGGCAGGGAGACATTGTTGACAATGCTGAAGCCGGTGGAGTTGAACAAGTTTTGCACGTTGTAAACGATCAGGTTTTGCGTACCTGTGTTGATGACCTCGAAGGTCTGCGTGGAGTTGACCCCTGTGCATACAGTTCCGAAATTCAAACCGTTGGTTACATTCACCGAAATCACAGGCCCGTTGGGTTGCGCGAAATCGAAGACGCCGCGGCCATAAGTAGCGGCGCGCAACACGCCAGCCTGCGGGTTGATGCGCAATTGAGTCACGGGTGCGTTCGGCAGATGCAGATCATCCAGGGTGGACCAAGTGAGGCCGCCGTCGAAGGAGCGGAGTACGCCAAGGTCCGTTCCCACATAAATCCCGGTGGGATTTGATCCACCGTCCAGAGCGATCGTATTGTAGGGCACGTTCAGGGCGGGCGTAAGGTCGGTCCACGTCGAGCCATTGATTGTGGTTTTCAGAACGTGGCTGAAGCTGAATCCAGACAGGGTCGCATACAGGGTGGTCGGATCGTTGGGATCAAAAGCCAGCTGAGTTATTCCGTTGAAGCCGGGAAGGTTGCGGGTGATATCGGTGAAAACCACGCCATTCGGGGGGCCCACTGTGGGAGCCAACGCGTTTGTGCTGAGATAAACGTGGCTCGCCTCAACGACCGCAACAATGTTGGCGTTCGCGGGTGCGACCGCCGTTGGCCCCGCACCACTGTTGGCCGTAAAGCTCGTAATCTGGCGCCAGGTTCCTCCGCCGTTCATGGTCTGGAACAACTGTCCGGGCATCAACGTGCTACATCCGCTGGGCTGGTTCGAGGTGCCGCCGAAGTAGAGGTAGCCTGCGTTGCTCGGATCCACGTCGAGCGTGTTGCTGAAAGTTGCGACTTGATTGTTGCAACCGCTGTGCGGGATGTTACTGGTGATATCGCTCCAGGTTGAGCCGCTGTCGGTGGACCTCATCGGACCACCGTCATTGACCGCGTACGCCAGGCTCTCATTCGCCGGAACCCCGGTCTGGTCGAAAACCACGATAATGCCGTCCCCGCCGGCCGTGTTTGTCCAGGTCGGAGAACCTGTGTATTGCGCCGTACCGTTGTCCTGAAGAGCGATCAGGGTCACGCTCGCGGTGGAGTCGCGCTTCACATCCATGTGATAAATCAGACTGGTTTGCAATCCGCCTGCGTTGACGGTGAGAGGAGCCAAAGCGCCATTGGTACCGGACCAGACTGTTCCGTTGTCTGTGGTCCGCCAGATTCCGCCGTCATTCCCTGCGTATCCAATCGACGGAAAGGAAGGTTGCGGAAAAAAGGCAAAACTGTGACTGTCAGCGTGTATGTTGTTGGTCACATCAGTGAAACTGTTGCCCGCGTCGGTGGAAATAAAAGTGTCGGTCCCACCCCAGTAGAGAATGTCGTTAATGCCGTCACCGGGAGACCCGGGATCCACAGCCAGAGTGTTGGTGTAGAAGCACTGACAGGCGCCACCTGCAGGGAATAGTCCTGACGCCGCTCGCTGAGTCCAAGTCGCACCCTGATCAGTGCTCTGAAAGATACCCAGGATGTTGTAATAAGGATCGTTGGGGATGGGGAAATTTCCGCCCGTTCCCTCCAGAACCACATAAACGACCTGCACGCCCGCCGGATTCGCTGGTGAGGCTGGCGGGTCCAGAGAAACGATCACCTTACCGATGCCCGGAGCCGGTTGTCCCAACACGACATGCGTGGCGAGCGCGGCCGCGACGGCCGGGGTCGAAGTACTGAGTGCCTGAGACCAACTCGCTCCCCCGTTGTTCGACTCAAAAACGCCCTGGCTCCTAACGCCGGCAAAGATCACGCGGCCGGCGGCCGGCGAGGAGGCATCCATCACCAGCGACTGCCCGTAGCCCAATCCATTGATCCCTTGCGTCCAGTTATTTCCTCCGTCGGACGAGGTAAACAGACCGTTGCTTGCCGCCAGATAAACGATGTTGCTGTTGGCGGGGTCGACGGCGACTCCATTGATATTTTGACCTTGGAAAATGAACGCGTTTCCATTGTTGGAAGACGGGAAACCGGAGCCGAGGACGATCCAGCTGCCGCCGCCGTCGGTGGTTTTTAGCAGACCCACGGTCGTGGCCGAGTCGTTTGTGTAGTTGGAGCCTCCGACGTAGACCGTGTTGGTATCGTTCGGATCAATAGCGATCGAGTTGGGCTCGCCGATTGCCAGCGAGGGTTCGTGATCGATCAACGGTGCCCAGCTGTTGCCCGCATCGTTGGTGCGCCAGACGCCGCCTGAGCTCGCGCCCTGGAAGATCTCGTTAGCATTGTAGGGATTCAACGCGATGCCGTTGGTGCGACCGTTCCAGAAGCTGTTGCCCGCCTGAATGGGATTCGGTCCGAGCGCCCGCCACACTACGCCGTTAAGGCTGGACCCCGGCGTCAATGCCTTGCCATGGGCTCCGCCGCCCGACTTGGGCAGCTTGTCCCACTGCTGCCTCTTCGCCTTGTCGTACACGTTAGGCGGAATCGGGCCCCCGCGAGTGCGGTCGGCCCAGAAATGCTTTATGCCAAGCCTGACATCATCCCATACCTTTACACCGGCGGCCTCATCATCCGAGCTCTCGCTGCGCGTTGTCGTGGAGGAATTTGAAGTGGAGTTCTGCTGCCCGACTGCCAAACGTAGCGCAGGGAGTGTCAAGCCAAGCAGAGCCAAGAAGAGCAGATTTTTTCGATACATCTCGTATCCTCCCACCCCGTCGATGAGGGTTCCAATTTGTAAAGAGCTGCGAATTCTCGCTTAGAAAAATTGCAACTATAGCCGCAAGCGCCCAAAAACGGGAAGGAAAGTCGACACTGTTACGTTGCGGATCTCAGGTGAGGCGAAATGATTAGCAGACGAGAAATGCTCCAAAGCAATCACCCCACAGAGCCAAATCTTTCTCCCAGGGATTCGGAGCCCAACTGCAAAAACGAGAACGGGGGACCCGGCAGGCAAGAACTCGGCTGCCAGTGTCACTGTCCGGAAGAAAAACACGCAAACCCGGACAAAACGTGTGGTGAAAGAGTTTGCTGACCCTGGCCGAAAGCTCAATCGCTGGCGCTTACGGTTCGTGACGTCGATTTCGTCGCAGGGCGCCCGAACCTGCTGGTCCGATCAGCACCTCTCCGACTCGATCACCCCAATTAGTCGGCGTATTGTCAGTCCGGTTTCATATGGCTGTCTACTATACAGATGTAGTAGTCCATGCAGCTAGGAAAGGCCTCTCTGAGGGATGTGAGAGCCAGATCGAGCCGTAAGAAAGAAAGCCCAGACTATCGTCCGGGCCTTCTTTTTGAACTTGCCGTTAAAGTCTGATCAGTCGCCAGTGCCGCAAGAGCACGTGCCATGTCCGCTGCCGTCCAGCTGAATCGCATAACACTCGCTCAAAAGATTGTCGTTCCACAAGCCCAGTGACCGATCCTGATAGTCACTCTCGGTGATGGTATAGCCGGTCCCCAAGGGATAGATATGGGTTCCCCACGCACGGATGGTCGGCGAGACAATGTTGTTAAGCGGGCTGCAGTTGGTATTGAAGGTGGAGCTGGTATAGCCGGAGATGATCGTCACGGATCCGCTGGTCAACTTGACACTGGTCAGCGGATTGGATGTCAAATCGTTATTAACCGAAAGCGTGCGCAGGCCATTTGGTGTAACCAAGCAGGCGCAGCACTCGGTAAGTTCCTGGTCCGGATCGGAAACATAAATCTGAGCACAAAGGTTGCCCGTCGGGGAACCGGGGTTAGTGATCTGAACGATTCCGTCTGGCGCCCCTGAGGTGTTTGCATTCGAGAAGTAATTGACCTTCAAGAGATCGGGCGCTCCAGTAGAAGCTATTTGAGTCTTGGAACCTTGAAGTGCCCAAATGAACTTCTGAGCGCTGGCTGTCTCCGTTCCCAGCACCACAAGGGCGAGAACCGCAAGGGCAAGGATCGAACGAAAGGGTCTCATTGGCATTCTCCTTGAAGTCTTCACACGAGCCTGGGGGAGCGCAGCGATGTCTTTCTGTTCATTGCCCGTGCGTTGCACAGGGCATCCGAGCAGACGGACTGTATAACAACTCCAGGGGGGTTGATACTAGCATAAAGAACTAGCTACTTGGCCTAACCCATCGGGTTATTTGACCTGTTCCTGCTCTCGCTCACGCAAGAATGTGACAACTTCCCGCTCCCCTGATCGACTACGATGACACCTTTGTCGCCATCGAAACTTAGGCGAAGGAGATTCTGACCATGGCCAAGGAATTGGCTACGGTCGTCGAGCCGTAGATCGCGAAAACTCACGCTTTGATGAAAGCACAGGTTTTACTGCCAAAACAAGCCGCGCCGAAACAAGAGACTAATTAGAGACTGGGGACTATATGGGTTCCCCGATTAGTACAAATAAACACAACAGGCGTTTAAATACCGATTGATAGTGATTCGACTGCTTAAAAGGCAATTTTTATGCGTGTTGGTCGGCTAAGAATTTTGTTACAGGTTCGCCTGATCCGCGACGCCTCGATATGCCGTTGGGAGCACGCTGACTAAGAATCTTCATTTCTGCTCCGAACATCCGAGTCAATAGAAGCGCATGTCCCTTTGCCAGCCAGTTGTTGTCCTTCCGGGTTGGTGATTTCCACAGCTGATGCTCAAGTTTGCGTGTAGCACGCCGATGAGTGCACCGGCGACGATCACACGCCGTGTCCGCATAGGGGACATGTGTGTCTCTTGGTCGGGCGGGCGGTTCGTGAGGAGGCGGGCGATGGCCAGCATTGCAGAAATCGTTGCTGAGAATCCTCAAAACAAGTTGGCTTGGCCTGGGCGCAAACGCGACTCAGAGCCTGACTCTCCTGGGCTTGACCAAGCCGCCCTGCGCGTTCTGGTCGTCGAAGATCAACCGGAGGACGTCGAACTCGAGCTGCACGCCCTGCGCAGCGGAGGCTTCGTGCCCACCAGCGACATCGCGCAGACCATGGACGAATTTGCGGCACGAATCAGAAAGAACAGCTACGACGTGATCCTCGCCGATTACGGCCTGCCGACGTGGAACGGAATGGAGACAGTCGAAGTGCTGCGTTCCGAAGGGCTGGATATTCCTGTGATCGTGGTCTCGGGATCGCTGGGAGAGATTCGCGCCGTCGAGTGCATCAAGCAGGGAGCTGCGGATTGTGTGCTGAAAGATCATTTGCCGCGCCTGCCCGAATCGGTGCGCCGCGCCATTCGTGAGAAAAAACTTCGCGAAGAAAATCGTAAGGCACTCGAAGAGCTGGCGCGCTCCAACCGCGACCTGGAACAGTTCGCCTACGTTGCCTCCCACGATCTGCAGGAGCCGCTACGCATGGTGGCCGCCTACACTCAGTTGCTGGCCGAGCGCTATCGCGGAAAGCTCGACGCGAACGCCGATAAGTACATTCATTATGCCGTGGATGGCGCGACGCGCATGCAGACTCTGGTCCAGGATCTGCTCGCTTTTTCGCGCGTGGGCCGCAACGGGACCGAGCCGAAGCTCGTCGACTTGAACACCGTCGTCGAGATCGTGAAAAAGAATCTGAGCGCGTCGATCGAAGAGACGAAGGCGCAGATTACTTCCGATCGCCTGCCCGAAGTACTTTTTGATCCTTCGCTCTGCGTGCAACTGATCCAGAATCTCGTGGCCAATGCCATCAAGTTTCGCGGACCCGATCCGCCGGCAATCCGCATCAGCGCGGAAAAGAATGCAAACGAATGGCTCTTCTCCGTCAAGGACAACGGCATCGGCATTGCTCCGGAGTATGCCGACACCATCTTTGTAATTTTCAAGCGCTTGCACACGCACGATGAGTATCCAGGCAGCGGCATCGGGCTGGCCATCTGCAAAAAGATCGTCGAACGGCACGGAGGGAGAATTTGGGTCGAGTCAAAACCGGGCCAGGGCGCCGAGTTCAGATTCACACTTCCCCTCCTCAAAAATTAGGAGGGGAACTACGGTCGCGTCGCTGAAAACACCGGCGGAGTTGCTGCTCGTGGACGACAGCCCGGCCGACATCGATTTGACGTGCGAAATGTTGAGCCGGTGCAAATTGCAGTTCCACGTCAACACGGTGTCTGACGGAGTGGAAGCGATCCGGTTCCTGCATCGCGAAGGGAGCTATGCCAATGCGCCACTTCCAGACTTGATGGTGCTCGATCTCAACCTGCCGCGCAAAGACGGACGCGCGGTCTTGAAGGAACTAAAGTCCGATCCCAATTTGTCGAAGATTCCTGTAGTTGTCTTCACGACCTCACAGGCGCACTCCGACATCGCGAGCTGCTATGAACTGGGAGCGAACTGCTACTTGCACAAGCCGGGCAACCTCAACGATTTCATGGCGGTAATCGAATCGATGGTGGAGTTCTGGCTCGGTTACGCGAGTCTGCCACAAAGGGAGAAACGATGACCAATTCTTCACCCCATGTGTTGCTGATCGAAGACAACCCGGGAGATGCCGACCTGGTGCGCTTGCGGCTGGTGGAAAGCAACCCAACCGTCGACGTGAGCTGCGTGAACCGCCTGGCCGACGGAATTGCGTCGTTGAAAGAGAAGCCGGCCTCTCTCGTGCTTCTCGATCTGAATCTTCCCGACAGCCACGGCGCGGAAACCTTCCGCCGGCTGCTCGACAAGGCGCCGGACGTGCCCGTGGTCATTCTTTCAGGGCAGGATGACGAAGCGCTCGCGATCAAGGCGCTGCATCAAGGCGTGCAGGACTATCTGGTCAAAGGCGGTCTCACCAGCAATGAACTCGACCGCGCCATGCGCTACGCGATGGAGCGACAAGCCATGCTGCGCACGCTCGAAATGAGCCGCAAGCAGCAGCTCGAGTTCAAAAACCAGTTCCTTTCTCATGTCTCCCACGAGTTGCGCACGCCGCTGACCTGCATTCACCAGTACGTCACGATCTTGCTCGACGGCCTTGCGGGAGAAGTGGCGGGTGAACAGCGCGAGCATCTGAACACGATTCTGAGAAGCGTAAACCAACTCGGAGCCATGGTTCGCGACTTGCTCGAAGCGGCACGCGCCGAGTCCGGCAAGATCACGCTCGAACTGCGCTGCGTCTCTATCGGCGAAATCGTGCGCCAGGCCATCGCCATGATGCAGGCCACGGCCAACCAGAAAGGCGTGGGATTGGAAGCCGGGATTGAGACGGGAATTCCCTTCATCAACGGCGACCCGGACCGCATCCTCGAGGTGCTGATCAATCTCATCGACAATGCCATCAAGTTCACGCCCAGCGACGGCTCCGTAACCGTGCAGGCTTGCCGGGTGCCCACCGATCCGGATATGGTTTGCGTTTCCGTCGCCGACACCGGGTCGGGCATCAAGGCCGAAGCGCGCGCCCTGATCTTTGAGCGTCTCTACCAGGATCCCAACGCTGTCGACAACAGCCGCAAGGGGCTTGGTCTCGGCCTATACATCGCAAAAGAGCTGGTGTCGCTGCATCACGGCCGCATCTGGGTGGCCAGCGACGGCGCCAGCGGCAGCACCTTCTCTTTCACTCTGCCTTTGTATTCGCTGCCCAAGTTGCTGACCCCAGTGATCACCTATCAGGGGCAGTTGCGCAACGCGCTTGCTCTTGTGCAAGTGGATATGCATCCGCGCTTCACCCCGCCGCGGGGCAACTGGAAAGACCTGTGCAAGCAGAGCCGCGAGATCATCGAGCGCTGCGTCTACCTCGACAAGGATCTCGTCCTGCCGCCTATGATGGCCACCGGCCCGGAGCAGACGTTCTTCATCGTTGCCTCCACCGATCTCCAGCACGCCCCCATCATGACCACACGCATTCGCGAGCAGTTGGAGAAGATACCTGAACTCGCAGCCAATGGGGAGTTCCGCGTGTCGGCTAAGGCGATCAGCCTTCCCGACGCATTCTCCGGCCAAACGCTCGATCAGCAGGTGATGGAGGTCGCCGACAACGTGACCGAAATGATTGAAGGCGCCATGGCAGAAATCAGCACGCTTCGCAAAACCCAATCCGTCCAGAACAAGGAGAAAAACAGCCAATGAGCTCAGCCAAAATTCTCATCGTCGACGACGATCCCGATCTTCGCCAGGCCCTGCGCCTGCGTTTGCGGGCCAACCACTACGAAACGGTCAATGCCGTCGATGGCTATTCGGCCATCGCACAGGCGTACAAGGAGCGCCCCAACCTGATCATCCTCGACCTCGGCTTGCCCGCGGGTGATGGTTTCGTTGTGCTGGAGCGCCTGCAGCAGGATGACAAGCTCTCGATGATTCCAGTGATTGTGCTGACCGCACGCGATCCGCAGACCAGCGAGCGCCGTGCCTTACGCGCCGGAGCCTCGGCATTTTTCCAGAAGCCCGCCGATAATGCTGAGCTGCTGGACGTGATTCGCGCCACGCTTTCACAGGTTGCGACCACCAGCGCCCTGCCGTCCTGAGAGGCGCCGCTGACCCGAAGCGGTCGGTGCTCAGGGATATCTTCGTTCCCAAATATCTTGGTCTCAGATAATTTCGTCCCAGAGGTCTTCGTCGCATGGATACCCGCATTCTTTTTCAAACCAGCTCAGCGCACGAACGGTTACAACCCGGAAGGAGGCCGGCAATGCTGCTCGAGACCCAATCTCGGTCGAAAGCAAACTATCCGAACGGAGGCGTGCAACGCCATCCGAGAGCCTTGTTCAGTGTTCCGATCGCCATTCGCCATCTGATGGCGGGCGGAGTGCAGACCACCCGCGGGGTCAGTCTGGACATCAGCGAAAGCGGCCTCGGCGCACTGGTGCAGGGAGTGCTCCACGTCGGAGATACGGTGACGATCAATATGAATTTGCCCGAGCACACGCTGAATGCGGTGGCCATCGTGCGCCACAGCTCGACCGTGCGCTCGGGGTTCGAGTTTTTGGGCCTCAGTGCGGATGAGCGGGCGCGGCTGGCTAAGTCGGCGGCGCGAGTGCCGGCACGCTGAGCGATCAAAAACAAGAAACAACCTCCGGGATACCTGGCACGGGTTCTCTGCGGCAGCGAACGCGGCACTGCACATAAAACCCAGAAAGGCGAAGATGGGGGGGAATAAAGCACGTGGAGCTGGGGCCGAGCTGCGGCTCTGGTCGATCGCGGGCATCGCCGTAGGTATCCTGCTGGCCGCCGCAGGCGGACTGGACTCTCTTCTCAGTCTGCGGCAGGCGAGCGAGAGCGCCCATTGGGTCTCTTTCACGGAAAAGAGCGACGCCGCCTTGGAGCACACGCTCGCCCACATGGTCGATATCGAAGCCGGCAGCCGCGGCTTTGCCGCCACCGGCGACTCCACATTCCTCGCCCCGGTTCAAGCTGGCCGGCGGGGAATCACCGCCGACCTTGACCAGCTCGAATCCCTGACCGTGCACGACTCCCTCCAGCACGAACGGCTCGAGCTTCTCAAACGCCAGATCAGCGAGCGGCTACAGACCGCGGGGGACACGGTCGACGAACGTCTGCAGACGGGCAAGGTTCCATCCCGCCCTCTCTTTTTGCTGGGGAAGCAACGCATGGACGCCGTCCGTGCCACCATCGCCGAGATGCAGTCCCAAGGGCACGCGGCCCTCAATCAGCACATCGTCGACGCAGAGTTGGCCCGGCGCAGAGCTTTGCGGGTTACCTGGACCACTACCGTTACCGGCATCGCCATCCTGCTGTTCGCCGGTTTCATTATGCGTCGCGAGATCACCCGCAACTGGGCCATGCAGGCCCAAGTTGAATCACTGAATGCGGAACTCGAACACCGCGCGCAAGAGCGCACGCTCCAGCTGAATGAAAGCCGCCAGCGTCTGCAGGGCATCATCGAGTCTGCCATGGACGCGATCATCACCGTCGACGAACAACAGCGCATCGTGATGTTCAATCCTGCCGCTGAGAAAATGTTTCAGCAATCCCGCGAAGCTGTGATGGGACGCCCACTGTCGCAGCTCATCCCCGAACGCTTCCACGGGCGGCACGCCGACCACATCGCGCACTTCGGAGACACAAACCAGAGCCGCCGCATGACAGGAAATCTCGGACAGCTCTGGGGACTGCGCGCCGACAGCAGTGAGTTTCCCATTGAAGCTTCCATTTCCAGAATCGAGGTATCCGGGAGGAGACTCTTCACGGCCATCGTGCGCGATGAAACCGATCGCATGGCCGCTGAGGAGGCGCTACTCAAGAGCCATACCCGTATGCGCTTCGCGCTGGAGACGGCCAAGCTGGGCGACTGGGAAGTCGACCTGCCCACGCGGCGCGCCATTGGCTCGTTATTGCACGCCCAGATCTTCGGCTATCCGCTTCCGCCACAGGATTGGACTTTTGAGAAATTCGTGGAGCATGTCCACCCCGAAGATCGCCCGGGGGTTCTTGCCCATTTCGATCGTTGTGCGGTCGAAGGAAAACGCTCCGAAGTGGAGTGCCGGATTTATCGCACCGATGGCGAACTCCGCTGGATCTGGTCGTGCGCCGACGTTTACCGCGATTCGCAGGGTTCGGCACGAATGTTCGGCATCGTCAAGGACATCACTGACGCGAAGCAGGCCGAAGAAGCACTGCGCCAGAGTGAGGAGCGTTTCCAGGCCATGGTCAACGGCATCCCACAACTGGCCTGGATGGCCGATCCCGACGGTCATATCTTGTGGTACAACCAGCGCTGGTACGACTACACCGGTACGAACTTCGAGCAGATGGAGGGCTGGGGATGGCAGAGCGTTCACGAGCCGGATTTTCTACCCAAGGTCCTCGAGGGATGGAGAGCGGCATTACGCGACGGCGGCCGATTCGAGATGGAATTTCCATTGCGCCGCGCCGATGGCACATTTCATATGTTCCTTACTCGGGTCATGCCGTTGAAAGACTCAACCGGGCGCGTGGTTCGCTGGTTCGGAACCAGCACTGATATTTCCGAGCGCAAGCTGAATGAAGAGCAGTTAGCCTTGCAGGCCGAAGAGCTCAGCCGCCAGGCAGACGAGCTGCGGCGCTCCCAGGCCGCACTTCAGGCTCAGACCCGCACTCTGAAGCTGGTTCTCGATAGCATCGATCAGGGCCTGATTGCGGCAGACGAACAAGGCCACTTCCAGATCTGGAATCCAGCGGCGGAAAAAATTCTCGGCCGCGGTCCCAGCGCAATCGGGCCGGAGCAATGGTCCCCTTTCTACAACCTCTTTGAGCCGGATGGGGAAACGCAATTTGCGAGCGAACGGTTGCCACTGGTGCGGGCGATCAAAGGCGAAGCGGCCGACGAAGAGTTCATCGTCCGCAATCCACAGACCAATGAAGAACTTTGGATCGACGTCAGCGCCCGCCCGATTCGCGACGAGAGCGGACAAGTCAAAGGTGGCGTTGCCGCCTTTCACGACGTGACGGAGAGAAAAAAGGCGCAAGAGGCGCTCGCCGAGAACTCGCGCCTACTGGACCTGACGCAGGTGATGGTTCGGGATATGGACTCGCGTATCGTATTGTGGAGTTCTGGAGCGGAAAAACTCTACGGCTACACCCGGCGGGAAGCGCTGGGCAAAAGCCCGCACGAACTCTTTAGGACCATTTTTCCCGAACCGGTTGAGTCGATCGAAAAGCAACTTCTCGAAACCGGCCACTGGGATGGCGAGCTGGTTCACCACAAGCGCGACGGCACTGCGCTGGTGGTCGCCAGCGTCTGCGTGCTGCATCGCGACGCGAAGGGTCGCCCATGCAGGATTCTCGAGGCCAACATCGACGTCACCTCGATGAAGGCGGCCGAGCGCGAAATACGCAAGCTGAACAACGAACTTGAGTTGCGGGTGCAGAAGCGCACTGCACAGCTTGAAGCCGCCAATAAGGAACTCGAGGCCTTTACCTACTCCGTCTCGCACGACCTGCGTGCGCCGTTGCGCCACATCAGCGGCTTCTCACAAATTCTGAAAGAGGAGTACGGCACAACTCTGCCGCCGGAGGCGCAGCAGTACGTCCAAAAGATTCAGGATGGTACGCGCCGGATGGGCCATTTGGTCGATGATTTACTTAACCTGGGCCGTGTGGGACGGCAGGAGGTCCGCTTGCAGGTGACCGGCTTGACGTCGATCGTGCGCGAGGTTATCTCCGAATTGCAGCGCGACTGCGAGGGGCGGCAGGTGGAGTGGAAGATCGGGGATCTTCCGTTCGTGGACTGCGATCCCGGCTTGGTCCGCCAGGTGTTTCACAATTTGTTGGCCAACTCCGTCAAGTTCACGCGTCCGCGCAATCCTGCCGTGATCGAAGTCGGCCAGAGCGGAGAGGACCGTGCGCGCGCCATCTTCGTTCGCGACAATGGAGTCGGCTTCAGCATGAAGTATTCGAACAAGCTATTCGGTGTCTTCCAGCGCCTGCACCGCGCCGAAGACTTCGAAGGCACCGGCGTGGGGCTGGCCACGATTCAGCGCATCATCAACAAGCACGGTGGCCGCATCTGGGCGGAAGCCGAACTCGACCGGGGAGCTACGTTCTATTTCACCCTGGCGAACAGCGAGAGCGGAAATGTCTCCACTAAATCGATTTCCGCTGGAGGAACATCATGACGGAACCCATTGCGGAAATCCTGCTGGTCGAAGACAACGAGGAAGACGTGGAATTGACCATGCACACGCTGCGGCGCGAAAAACTGGCCAACCGGATTCAGGTTGCGCGCGACGGAGAAGAGGCTCTGGACTTTCTTTTTCCGGAAGACGACCTGGCACAAAGATCCTGCCCGCTGCCAAAGCTCGTCTTGCTCGACCTAAAGTTACCCAAGATTGACGGCATGGAAGTGCTGCGTCGCATGAAGTCCGATCCGCGCACCCGCAACATTCCCGTCGTGATCATGACTTCGTCGAAGGAAGAACGCGACCTGGTCGCCGGCTACAATTTAGGCGCGAACAGCTACATCCAGAAGCCCGTTGACTTCGATCAATTTCGCGAAACAGTAAAGACCGTCGGACTCTACTGGCTCCTGATCAACCAACCCCCGGTCCGCAAACCGATGACCTACATTGCCAGCCGGGGATAGGGGGACTCGAAGGTGAGCAATCTTAGCTTTGAAGTTGTTAAGCCTTGCAGCATGCGGCGTGTGCGCCAGATTTTGCGCACATAGCGAGACGCACCTCGATGCAAAATCCCGCACATTCTTCACCAATCTTTACTTGCAAATGCCGGCGTCGGCACGACATATTGATGAGTTTCGTGTTTCCATCCTCAAGCCCCTTGTACACGAGAGGTGATTTCGATGGACACACGATCCACTTTGTCGATCTGGCCGAATTGCTTTCGAAGCGCAGGTCTTTTGTCGTTGGGAGCCTCGCTGCTGGTTCTCTGTGGCTGCACGCGGATTCAGGTCCGCATGGGCTGGAAGGTTTACCTCGACCGCACGCCGGTGAATTCGATCGAGGCTCGCCTTCCCAACGGTCCTGGCATTGCGCCGGGGCAGAAGTCGCCGCTCGTCGTCGCCGTGACGCAACCGGACGGAAAAGTATTGCTGACCGAAGGCAAAGGCGGCGGCAAAGTCATGTGGAAGGAACTTCAGGTCACGGGCAGCGTCGTCTCCGTGAATCAGAAAGGCATTATCACGCTTGCGAAAGATCCGAGAGTCAGCGACGGAAAAACGGGCCACATCACTGTTACCGTGCCCAGCCATCCCGATTTGCGCGCTGACCTCGACATTCCTTTTCGCTACGACATCCGTTACGTTTCGAATTTCTCCGGCGCAAACGGCACCAACGGAATGGATGGAACCGACGGAATCAGTGGCACCGACGGCAGCTCAGGTTCGATGGATCCCAACAATCCGTCGCCGGGAGGAAACGGCAGCGACGGCGGCAACGGGTCCGATGGCTCCAACGGCGGCGATGGAGGCGATGCGCCGCCGGTACAGGTGCGCATGACAGTGCAACCCGGCAGTCATCCTCTATTGCAGGTGAGCGTTTCTGCGGCGGGGAAACAAAGGCTCTACCTGGTGGATCCGCAGGGAGGTTCCCTGACGGTACTTGCCGATGGCGGAGCCGGCGGTAACGCTGGAAAAGGCGGCCGGGGCGGCCGCGGAGGATCGGGAGGCTTAGGATCACCCAGCGGCAGCAGCGGCAGCAATGGCTCCGATGGCCACGACGGCATGTCTGGATCCGACGGAAGGGGTGGGCTGATTACCGTAACCTATGACCCGCAGGCCAAGCCATTCCTGCAAACAGTGCATCTCTCCAGCAAGAATGGGCCGGCGCCGGTTCTTAAAGAGGAAGCTGTGCCGCTGCTCTGGTGAAAAGTGTTGCGATGGAGCACACGCATTCGCTGCAACACGAAGACTCCAGCCTCTTTGGGGCTGTGCTTTCTTCTCATATACTGAATCTCACGCGTATCCCGGCGAATCCATTACTTACACAGGGGCGCGTACTCGGAACGACTTTGGACCCAAACCGGGTCTGACTTAGAACAATGTGGATCGTTGCACTAGCCCTCAGGCGCCCGTACACCTTCGTGGTTATGGCGATCGTGATCATCCTCCTCACGGGGCTGGTCATCTTTCGCATGCCCGTCGATGTTCTTCCCGACATTAATATCCCCGTCGTCAGCGTGGTCTGGAGCTTTGCGGGCCTGTCGCCCAATGAAATAGCCGACCGGATCGTGACCAACTCCGAGCGCGGCCTTACCATCACCGTCAACGACATCGAACACATCGAATCGCAGTCGCTGAACGGGATCGGCGTCATCAAGATTTTCTTTCAGCCCACCGCCAATATTCAGACTGCGTTAGCCCAGACGACGGCCATGTGCCAGACAATGTTGCGTGGACTTCCTGCCGGTACCGTCCCACCGCTGATCATCACTTACTCCGCGTCCTCGACCCCAATTGTCCAGCTTGGCCTGAGCAGCAAGACTTTGCCTGAGCAGCAGCTTTTTGACCTTGGACAAAACTTCCTGCGTACGCAGTTGGCGACTGTGCCTGGGGCAGCAACGCCCTATCCCTATGGTGGAAAAATCCGCCAGATTCAAGTCGATCTCGATCTTCCGCGCCTGCAGGCGAATGGGCTCTCACCCAATGACATCGTGAACGCGCTCAACGCACAGAATCTCATTCTGCCCGCGGGTTCCACCAAGATTGGAGCGCTCGAATACCAGGTCGAGATGAACGGGAACCCCGAGACCATTGCCGAGTTGAACGAGCTTCCTGTCAAGACGATCAACGGCTCGACCATCTACATGCGCGACGTCGCCCACATTCGCGACGGCTTCGCTCCACAGACCAACATCGTGCGCATGAACGGCGAGCACGGCGCGCTGATGTCGATGCTGAAAGTCGGCAGCGCCTCGACCATCACGATTGTCGAAGGCGTCAAGCGCATGGCGGAGCGGGCAGCGCAGTCCCTCCCGCCGGAGATGAAAATCACGCCTTTGTTTGATCAGTCGCTGTTTGTGCGCGCTTCGATCAAAGGCGTCGTCATGGAAGGCCTGACGGCTGCCGTGCTCACCGCCTGCATGATCCTGTTGTTTCTCGGCGACTGGCGGCCCACGATCGTCATCTCCATTTCGATTCCGCTCAGTATTTTCGTCTCGATCATCTTGCTCAGCGCGCTGGGCCAGACCATCAACATCATGACGCTGGGCGGCCTGGCGCTGGCCGTCGGAATTCTGGTCGACGACGCGACCGTTGAAATCGAAAACATCGAGCGCAACCTGGCCCAGGGCAAAGAAATGAAGCAGGCCATTCTGGATGGCGCCGCGCAGATTGCCGTGCCCGCGTTCGTTTCTACGATCTGCATTTGCATCGTTTTCGTGCCGATGTTCTTTCTTACCGGCGTAGCGAAATATTTGTTCGTGCCGCTGGCCGAAGCCGTGGTCTTCGCCATGCTGGCTTCGTACTTTCTTTCGCGAACGTTGATTCCAACCCTCGTCATGTACATCATGCGCGGGCACGAGCATCGCGCGGCCGGGCCGAAGACGTTCATGGGCCGCTTCCAGCGTGGATTTGAGCGTGGCTTCGAAAAATTTCGCAACGGCTATTACCAGCTTCTCGAAACCACCATCGCCCATCGCAAACTCTTTGCCGCCGTTTTCCTTGTGTTTTGCGTGCTCTCGCTGGGCTGGATTTTCTTCCTGGGCCAGGATTTCTTCCCGTCGGTGGACGCCGGCCTGATCCGCCTGCACATGCGCGGCCGCCCGGGCCTTCGCGTGGAGGAAACCGCCCGCCTCTGCGATCAGGTCGAGCAGTATCTGAAGCAGGATCTCGGCAAAGGGGAGATTGCCACCATCCTCGATAACATCGGCCTGCCGAACTCGAGCATCAACCTGTCCTACAGCAACTCTGGAGTTATCGGCAGCAGTGACGCCGAAATTCTTCTGGGGTTGAGTGAGAATCATCCTCCCACTGAGGAGTTGGTCCGACATTTGCGGCAGCAGTTGCCGCGGCAGTTTCCGGGCACCGAATTCTTTTTCCAGCCCGCCGATATCGTTACGCAGATTTTGAACTTTGGCCTGCCCGCGCCTATCGACATCCAGGTCGTCGGCGCGAACATGCAGTCCAACTACGCAATCGCACAACAGATTGCCAACAAACTGCGGCGCGTCCCCGGCACGGCCGATGTTCACGTGCAGCAACTGCTCGGTCTGCCCACATTGCGTTTGAACATGGACCGCGATCTGGTCACGCAGGTCGGGCTGAATCCGCGCGACGTGGCGCAGAGTGTGCTGGTCTCGTTGAGCGGCAGCTTCCAGACGGCGCCCAGCTTCTGGCTCAACCCTAGAAACGGCGTGACCTATTCCATGGCGGTTCAGTCGCCGCAGTACCGCATGACTTCTCTGCAAGACCTGATGAACATGCCGGTCAACGATCCTGCGGTCCAGAACTCGCAGGTACTGGGAAATCTGGTGCAGCTCTCGCCGACGACCCGTCCGGCCGTGGTCTCGCATTACAGCGTTGAGCCCGTCATCGATATCTATGCCAGCACGCAGGGCCGCGACCTCGGCGCTGTCGCGAAAGAGACAGAAAAAGTTCTTGAGCCCTTCAAGTCGCAACTGCCGCGCGGATCGCGCATCGTGATCCGCGGGCAAGTCGAGACCATGCGCTCGTCGTTCTTCGGCCTTGGCATCGGTCTGCTGGGCGCCATTCTTCTGGTCTACTGCCTGATCGTCGTGAACTTCCAGTCGTGGCTTGACCCGTTCGTCATCATCACCGCGCTCCCCGGAGCGCTGGCCGGCATCGCGTGGATGCTCTTATTTACGCACACTACCTTGAATGTTCCGTCGCTGACCGGCGCCGTCATGTGCATGGGCGTGGCCACGGCGAACTCCATTTTGATGGTGTCGTTCGCGCGCGACCGCATGCAGGTTGGCGTACCCCCAGTGCAGGCCGCTCTGGAAGCAGGCTACACTCGTATTCGTCCGGTTCTTATGACCGCGCTGGCGATGGTGATTGGCATGTTCCCGATGTCGCTGGGACTGGGCGAGGGCGGCGAGCAGAATGCCCCGCTCGGCCGGGCGGTGATTGGCGGCCTCTTGTTCGCCACCTTCGCGACTCTGTTCTTTGTGCCCTGTGTTTTCGCTATCGTGCACAGCCACCGCGCGGCACGGGCCAAAGCGATGGTTTGACCAAAAGACCGTTTGATTTGTTGAAAGTGTGTGATTTCTAAGCATCGAATTCTTAAGGGCCACGTCCAATTCATATGACAGATCGTGAAGAGAATCGACTCGGCGGACACCGCACTCCACCTGAGGTAACTCCTCCACCGGAACTTCCTGCGGCGCCGCCTCGCAAGGCCATCGTTATTACTGTGCTCGTCATCGTGGTTCTGGGCCTGTGCGGAGCCGCCAGTATGTTCAGCCGCATCCGCGCCGGACGGGCGCTGGCCAAGGAAACCGACGCCGACTCTGTCGCCACGGTCGTCGTGGTCCATCCTCTGGCGGAAAAACCCGACGAAGAGCTTGTTCTGCCGGGATCGTTGCAAGCCTTCGAAGAGTCGCCCATCTACGCCCGCACCAACGGCTACTTGCTGCACTGGACCAAAGATATCGGCAGCCGCGTAGAAAAAGGCGAATTGCTCGCCGACATCGACACTCCCGAAATCGATCAGGAGTTGTCGCAGGCGCGCGCTGCTCGCCAGCAAAGCGCCGCCCAACTCGATCTCGCAAAAATTTCCGCCGAGCGCTGGCAGAACCTGCGCAAGACCGATTCCGTCTCGCAGCAGGAAACCGACGCGCAAACCAGCGCCTACCAGCAGGCGGTCGCGAACGTCGCTGCGGCCGATGCCAACGTTCGCCGCCTCGAACAACTCGAGTCATTCAAGCGCGTTTACGCCCCTTTCTCCGGAGTGCTGATCAAGCGCAACGTTGATCCCGGTGCGCTGATTACAGCCGGCGGCGCAGGAACCGAACTCTTCATCATCGCCAAGGTCGATCCCCTGCGCGTCTACGTGAATGTTCCTCAGGCTTATTCCCCGGCGATCAAGAACGGCATGCCGTCTTACGTCACACTGTCCGAGATTCCGCGCCAGAAATTCAAGGGAACGGTAGTGAGAACGGCTGATGCCATCGACCCCGCGACGCGCACGCTTCTCACCGAAGTCGATGTGCCCAACAAAGACGGTCACCTGCTGCGCGGATCCTTCGGCGAGGTTCACTTTTCGCCGAAGATCGATCTGGAAAAAGTCACCGTGCCCGTGAACACCATGCTCTTCCGTCAGGAGGGCCCACGCGTCGCAGTGGTCGGCTCTGACAACAGAGTTCAGCTGCGTCCCATCGCCATTGGGCGCGACTACGGCACCACGCTGGAGGTTCTGCAGGGCGTCAGCCTCCAGGACCGCATCATCATCAATCCCTCCGACTCGCTCGAAGAAGGCCAGACGGTCAATGTCGCTCCCGATCAGGCTCCTTCTAATCAGGCTGCTCCCAATCAGGCAGGCAATCACTCATGAAGTGGTCGGCTCCCTGTTTGATCGCCAGCGCAGCCGCCGTGCTCGCGGGATGTTCCGTCGGCCCGAAATATCAGCGCGCGTCCGTTCCCACGCCGCCCGCCTGGAAGACAGAAGCGCCCTGGCGCGAGGCTGCTCCGAAAGATTCGATTCCGAAAGGCGCCTGGTGGGAACTTTTCCACGAAGAAGAACTCAACCGCTACGAACAGCAGCTTCTCGCGGCCAATCAGTCGCTCGCCGCCGCGCGCAGCCGACTCGATGAAGCCCGCTCTCTGGCCCGCGTCGCTTCCGCCGGATTGTTTCCAGTCGCCAGCGTCGATCCTAACGCCTCGCGCAATCGTTACTCCGGCAATCGTCCGGAAGTCAGCACGCCCGGGCCGGCGGTCACGCAGAACGCTTTTGAAATCCCGTTTGCTCTGAACTACGAGGTCGATCTCTTCGGCCGTGCGCGCAAGACTCTGCAAGCCGCAAATGCGAACCTGCAAAGTACAGCCGCCGACCTGCAGAACGTGCAGCTCGTTCTCTCGGCCGAACTCGCCGCCGACTACTTCAGCCTGCGCGAGCTCGACTCCGAGACGCAAGTCGTCCAGGAGTCAGTGAAGATTGAGCAAGAAGGCCTCGTGCTCGTCAATCATCGCCATGAGGGCGGCATCGCGTCCGGCCTCGATCTGGCGCAGCAGCAGACTTTGCTCGACTCGACCGTCACGCAGCTTCATCTCATTCAGCAGCAGCGCGCACAATTCGAGCACGCCATGGCAGTACTGACGGGAAATCCCGCCTCGACCTTCAGCATTCCAGTCGCACCGCTGGTCGTGGCTCCGCCGCCCGTGCCGCTCGGCATGCCGTCTGATTTGCTCGAGCGTCGTCCCGACATCGCCACGGCAGAGCGCAGCATGGCGCAGCAGAACGCCCTGGTAGGCGTGGCGAAAACATCCTTCTATCCGCAATTCACGATTGCAGGTGCCGGAGGATTTCAGAGCATCAGCCTGAGTTCGCTCATTACCGCGCCCAGCGCCTTCTGGTCGCTCGGCGGAGATTTGTTGCAACCCATTTTCAACGGCGGGAAGAATCGTGCGAATCTGGCGGCGCAGAAAGCCGCGTACGACGAGTCTGTGGCAAACTATCGCGAGTCGGTGCTGACCGCGTTCCAGCAAGTCGAAGACGGCTTGTCGGACCTGCAAGCACTAGCGCAAGCCGCCGACAGCCAAAGCGCCGCCGTCACCGACGCCCGCCGCGCGTTAGACATAGCCAACAACCGCTACACCGGCGGCCTCACCACTTTTCTCGACGTGATCACCGCACAGACGGTCCTGCTAAGCAACGAACGCCTGTCAACGCAGCTTCTAGGGCAGCGAATGGTCGCTTCGGTTTTCTTGGTGAAAGCCCTAGGCGGTGGCTGGGACGCATCCTCACTCCAAAACGAGCAAGTCCACCCGCAAGCCAGTCAGATCGTCCAGCAGTAGTCAATAGCTCTTAATTAGCTTGTCATTCCGAGGAGCGAAGCGACGAGGAACCTGCTTTTTCTCGCCACGCAAGCGAAGCGGAGTTCTCCTCGCTTGATTCGCAATTTTCTCGCTCCGCAATCGTAAAAGGATGTCATTCCGAATCGGCGCAAAGCGCCGGTGAGGAACCTGCTTTTGCTAAGGCCCGCCGCCCAACGCCCGCCCCTAAGCGATCCCCATCTCCCGCTGAATCTCCTCCAGCGGCACGCCCTTCGTCTCCGGCACCATCGTCTTCACCCAAATCAACTGCAGCACCATCATGCCGGTAAAGAACGAAAACACATATCCGGGAGGAAGCTTCGCCACCATGGCAGGGAAGAACGTCGTAAGCAGCGCGGCAAAGACCCAATGCGTAAAGCTGCCCAGGGTTTGCCCTTCCGCGCGATGCCGGTTGGGGAAAATCTCAGAGATGAAGACCCAGATCACCGCTCCCTGTCCGATGGCATGGGCTGCGATGAACGCGAAAATGCACACTGGCACAATTGAATAATGCTGACTGAAAAATGCCCACGCGGTCGTCCCTAATGACGCGATGTAGCCGAATGATCCGATATACAGCAGAGTCCGCCGCCCCAGCCGATCGATCAGCCACAGGCCGACGAACGTAAACACAAGATTCGTCACGCCGATGCCGATCGACTGCAGCAGGGCGGCCTTTGCCGCTAATCCGGTCAGCTCGAAGATGCGTGGTGCGAAATAAAGAATTGCGTTGATGCCGGATAGCTGATTAAAAAACGCTATCAGAAACGCCAGCAGAATAGGCTTCTGCAGCCGCGCGCTCCAGAAATCTCCCGATGAAACCTGCTCCGTCGATGCCGCCTTGATCTCATCCGCCTGCGCCGCAATTTCCGCCGCCGAAAGCTCCGGCTCGGTTCGCGCCAGAACCTTCAGCGCCGCTTCACGATCGTTTTTCCGGCTCAATAGCCAGCGCGGGCTCTCGGGCAAACCGAGGCAGAAGATCGCATAAAGCAACGACGGAAACGCCGCCACGCCCAGCATCCAGCGCCAGGCATTTTCGCCGACGCCCGCCAAAAGATAGTTCGATGCGAACGCGACCAGAATGCCAAACACAATGTTGAACTGAAACATCCCCGCAAGCCGCCCGCGATGTTTCGGCGGCGCGATCTCCGAGATGTACATCGGCGCCACGACAGTCGAAATTCCAATACCGAGCCCGCCGATCACGCGCGCCGCAATAAACGTCTGGACATTCGTGGCCAGCGCCGATCCCACCGCGCCAACAAAATAGAGCACACCGATCCACAACAGCGTCGCCTTGCGCCCAAAGCGGTCCGCGGGCCAGCCGCCCAGCAGCGACCCAACCACAGTTCCATAGAGCGCCGAAGCCATGGCGATGCCATGCAAATTCGGACTCAGGTTCCACAGCGCCTGTATGGTTTTTTCCGCGCCTGAGATGACGACCGTATCGAAGCCAAAAAGAAAGCCGGCCAGCGCAGAGGTAAGTGACCAGAAGAAGATGCGACCGTTCATAGTAGGGCCGCGCGCAGCTTATCACAAACCGGGCATCGGGCTTCGGCCCTCAGCCCTCGGCCGAACGTGCACATCTTTTGCTGAGCCCGACGCCGGATGCCGACGCCCGATCTTACTTCACCAACGGAAACCCCTTCTCCCGCCAATCCCGAATCCCGCCGTCCATCGAGATTACATTGGTGTAGCCCATCTTCTGCAAGTTGTCGGCGGCCAAAGCTGAGCGAAATCCGCCGCCGCAATACAAAATCATCTCCGTGTTTAGCTCCGGCACGCGCGCCTCGATGTCCCGCTCGATGATTCCTTTTCCCAGGTGAATCGCGCCCGGCAAATGATCTTTCGCGTACTCGCTTTCTTCACGCACGTCAACGAGCACGAATTTCTCGCCGCGATCCATGCGCGACTTCACCGTCGGAACATCGGTTTCGCGCACGCGCGACTTGGCGTCGTCCACAATCTTCAAAAATCGCGGCGGATGCTGGTGTGCCATGAAAACTCCTCTCGAAATTCGTTCCACCTATCGTATCAATGTAATTTCAATTCTTAAATGCACTGTCATCCTGAGTGGAGCGCATTGTGCGGAGCGAAGGACCTATGCAACCCGCCGGGAGCGTCAACGCTTTCGACAATTCCATAGATCCTTCGGCGCGCTCAAAACGCGCGCCTCAGGATGACAAGTGATAAAGCTAAAAAACTCCGCGCGAATATCAGCCGCAGTCGTAGGACCCGCGCCACCAGCCCTGACCACTGGCCTCGCCAGGAATTCTCTCGTCGGACACTTTCCATTAGCATGGATGCGTGCCCGCTTCCCGCCGCATCGGCTTAGCCCGTGCCCTCTCCAAACTTGGCTACTGCTCGCGCTCGCAAGCAACCACACTCATTCGCGCAGGCAGCGTGCAACTCAACGGTTCCGTTTCGCGCAACCCGGAAGCACCTGTCCATCTTGAAAAAGACCGGATTTCCATCGAAGGCGTCAAAGTAGATGCGTCTAAGAAAATCTACCTAATGATGAACAAGCCGCGCGGCCTCGTCACCACCGCCTCCGACGAAAAACGACGGGGCACCGTCTACGATGTTTTGACCAAATCGGGGGAGTCGCTGCCCTGGGTCGCGCCCGTTGGCCGCCTCGACAAGGCCAGCGAAGGCCTTTTGCTGCTCACCAACGATTCCGATTGGGGCGCTCGCATCGCCGCGCCGGAGACGCATCTGGAAAAAACCTATCATGTACAGATTGACCGCTTGGCCGATGATGCGCTCATGCGTGCGATGAGAAGCGGCATAACCAGCGACGGCGACCGCCTCCACGCCCGTTCCGTACGCATCTTGCGCACGGGCGAAAAGAACTGCTGGCTCGAAATCACCCTCGACGAAGGCAAGAACCGCCACATCCGCCGCATGATGGAAGCGCTCGAAGCCGAAGTCCTGCGCCTGGTCCGCGTCGCCATCGGCCCGCTGCAACTCGGCGATCTGGACAAGGGAGCTTTCCGTCCCTTGACGCCGGAAGAGAAGCGATCGCTCGATCAAGGGATAGGACGCAGGCCTGCGACAGCCGCGAAGCGGCGACAGAATGCAGCCCACGGCGCAAGCCGTGGGTAGTCAGACGAAAGGTGAACCAGCCCCGAAGGGGCGATAGAAGCCTGGGGGCGCTCGGAAGGCGCGCCACTTAAACAACGAAATCCATGAATGACCTAACTCTTCTTCCCGCCACCGAACTAGCCGCGCAAATCCGCGAGAAAAAATTCTCTCCCGTCGACCTCTCCGAGGCACACCTCGAAAAAATCGAGCGCCTGAATCCGCAACTCAACGCCTTCGTCCAGGTCGATCCCGACCGCGTCCGCCGCGACGCTCGCGCATCCGAGCAAGCAGTAGCCACCGGCCAGCCGCTCGGTCCCCTGCACGGCGTCCCCATCAGCATCAAGAGTTCGGTCGCCGTCGCCGGCATGCGCTGCGAAGCAGGCACGCGCCTGCGCGCGGGATTCATCGCAAGAGAAGACGCGCCGCTGGTCGCGCGCCTGCGTCACGCCGGAGCCATCATTCTGGGCGTCACCAACACTCCAGAAATTCTGATGGCGTGGGAAACCAACAACCTGCTCTACGGCCGCACCAACAATCCCTGGAATCTCGATCGCACGGCAGGAGGCTCCAGCGGCGGCGAAGCAGCCGCGATCGCGTCCGGCATGTCCGCGGGAGGCGTAGGCAGCGACGGTGGCGGCTCGATTCGCGTGCCCGCGCATTTCTGCGGCATTTGCGGACTCAAGCCAACTCCCGGACGCATTCCTTCCACCGGCCATTTCCCGCCCTCCGGCGGCCCATTCTCACTGCTCGGCGTCGTCGGCCCCATGGCGCGCACCGTCGCCGACGTGCGCGCGCTCTTTGAAGTCATGCAAGGCCCCGATGACGCCGACAGTTGCGCCGCGCCCGTGCCGCTGCGCTGGCCGAATGAAAACGAAGTGAAGAACTTGCGCATCGGCTACTTCGAAGACGATGCCCGCACACCAGTAACCGCGGAAACCCGTGCCGCAATTCACGCCGCCGCGAAAGCTTTGCGCGACGCCGGATTCCAGGTCGATCCATTCCGTCCTGAAGGCCTTGAAGAAGCGCGCGTGCTCTGGAAAAAATTCTTCGTCACCTGCGGCGGCATGCTCCTCCGACCAATGTTTCACCAACGCGAATCCGATCTCAGCCCAATCCTCAAGCAATTTCTCGAATGGTCCGCCGCCGAGCCGCCACTTACTGCCGACTCGCTGCTCGAAGCCTGGATTCGCCGCGACGCCCTCCGCGCCGACGTCCTCGCGCAAATGCGCAACTATCCCATCCTGCTCTGCCCCGCCGCAGCGATCCCCGCGTTCCGTCACGGCGAACGCGAATGGCAGATCGACGGAAAAACCGTCCAGTACCTTGACGCCTGGAGCTACACCGAATGGTTTAACTTGCTAGGAAACCCCGCGGCTGTCGTGCCAATCGCCAGATCGGTCGAAGGTCTACCCATCGGCGTGCAGATCGTCGGCAGGCCTTGGGAAGAAGAGCAGGTGTTGTCCGTAGCCGCAACACTCGAGCGTGCCCGTGCATCCGGTCCGATGTCATCCTGAGGAGCGCGTCAAGCGCTCCGATGGACCCTACGTCGGCATGCAGCAACGTTGCGGATGAGAAGCCCCATAGTGACGCGCGAAGCTTATCGACACCATCGGTGGTACCAGCCCCTCACGCCGGCTAGCGCCGCCGTTCAGGATGACATTGTGCTGAGTTCTTCGTGAACCTGCGCGCCTTTTCTGGTTACAATCTTTAACGAATGCTCTCCCGAACCGCAGCCGCCTTCGTAGCAATCACAACCCTGGCTCTTCTTACCGCCGACTCCAAACCCAATCCCCTCGAAGCCGCGCGCCAGAACAATCTCGGCTGCGCCTACATGAACCAGCAGCTCTTCGAAAAAGGATTGAAATCGTTCCAGCAAGCGCTCGAAGCCGATCCCAAGCTGACCATCGCGCGGCTCAACGAAGGCATCGCCTACCTCAACCTGCAAAAGGTCGACGAAGCCAAAGCTTCGCTCGAAGCCGTACTCAAGCAAGACCCCAAGAGCACCCACGCCTGGTACAACCTCGGCCTGCTCGCGAAAAATTCCGGCGACGCGCCCGCCGCCATCGACGCGTTCAAGCACGTCACCGAAATCGACTCCACCGACGCCGACACCTGGTATTTTCTCGGCACAGCCTACGTGCAGGCCAAGCAGTTTCCGCAGGCCATCGAATCTTTTCAGCGCGCGCTGCAAATCAACCCGCTGCATGCCTCGGCCACGTTCGGACTCTCGCGCGCTTATCAGCAGTCCGGCGACGTGGAGCACGCTCGCGAGCATCTCAAAAAATTCCAGTACATCACGCAAAACAAAATCGGATCGCCCATGAGCCTCGCATACGGCGAGCAGGGAATGTATTCCCGCGCGGTAGAGTCGCAGTCAGCCGTGCTGAAAGCCCCGGCGCAGATTCCCGTGAAGTTCGTAGATGTAACCAAGGAGTCCGGGATCGTTTACGGGCCTAGAAGTGTTATTACGGAAATTGCCGATAGTAACTCGGCAACAACATACGGTCCGGGCGCTTGTTTTCTAGACTACGACGGCGATGGGAAGATCGATCTCTTTCTTTCAGATAATGGGCCTGAGGGCGGAATGGCCTTGTACCACAATCTTGGAAATAAGCTTGAAGACGTGACCAAGAAAGCAGGGTTCTATTCAAACCAGCGAGCGATCAGTTGCACTGCTGGCGACTACGACAACGACGGTGCGACAGACCTAGCTGTCAAAATCGGTAGCGGAATTGCCCTTTTCCACAACGAAAAGGATGGCACATTTCGCAATGTAGCTAGCACCGCTATCCTAAGCAACGGGCTCCAGGGAATTGGAGTCGCGTTTATTGACTACGACCACGACGGCGATTTGGACCTCTACGCCACGAGTCCCGCTGCCGGACTAACCGGCCCTGCCGGGGCTAACGCTATTGTTATGGGTCTTAACACAATGTGGCGCAATAATGGTGACGGGACGTTTACGTCCGTAACTGGCGAAACCGGTCTGTCGGACAACATCTCCGTTAACGCAGTGGGCACGGACTTTAACAACGACCGTGCCGTCGATCTTGTAGTAACGGGTGGCAAGACACCAAAGATTTTTGAGAATCCCCGCGAAGGTAAGTTTCGAGATCGAAGCGACCTCACCTCCTTTATGCCTAGCAGGACGAATGGCGTCGCCGTTCTCGATTTCGATCACGACGGTTGGATGGACTTTGCATTCACGAGTATGGGCCAGCCAAGTCTTTCCCTCTGGCGCAACAACCACGCCAAGTCCTTCGATCCAGTAAAGCTCCCCGAGACGAACTGGGCCCACGCCTACGGTGTCGCCGCCTTCGACTACGACAACGACGGCTGGGTCGACCTGGTCGCGGTCGGCGAAACCAAAGACGGCAAAGGCGAGATCAAACTCTTCCGCAACCTCGGCCCCGACGGATTCAAAGACGTCACCGCCGACGTCGGCCTCGACAAGATTCATCTCGAATCCCCGCGCGCCATCATCACCGGAGACTACGACAACGACGGCGCGGTCGACCTGCTCATCACGCAGAACCACGGCCCCGCCGTGCTGCTGCGCAACGAAGGCGGCAACAAGAATCACTGGCTGCGCCTCGCGCTCAAGGGACTCAACGACAACAAGTCGGCGATCGGAACGAAAGTAGAAGTCTTCTCCGGCGGCAACCGCCAGAAATTTGAAATCTACGGCTCCAACGGATACCTCGGCCAGAACTCGTCCTACCTCACCGTCGGCCTCGGCGACACCAAAGAAGCCGACATCGTGCGCATGCTCTGGCCTACGGGCGTGCTGCAAGACGAAATCACCATCGCCGGCGACAAGCAGCAAGACTTCCTCGAAATCGACCGCCGTGGCAGTTCCTGCCCCACGCTGTTCGTCTGGAACGGCGACCACTACGAACTCGTCGCCGACATGCTCGGCGCCGGCGTAGTCGGCCACTGGATTGGGCCCGGTCAGCGCGACATCCCCCGCCCGGTCGAGTGGATCAAGATTGATCGCAGCACGATTCGAGAAAAGGCGTCGGGCGTCGGGCGTCAGGCGTCAGGCGTGTGGCCCAAGATTTCAAACACTGGTGCCGAAAGCGAAGGGGTGCGGCCGACGTCCGACGCCCAACGCCCGACGCCCGCCTTGAGCTTCCGCTTCATGGAACCTCTCGAAGAAGCCGTCTACCTAGACCAAGTACGTCTGCTAGCGGTCGACCATCCTGCCAACACTGACGTCTATCCCAACGAGTACTTCGCCTCCAACCCACCGTACCCAGAATTCAAAGTCGTCGTCAGCCGTAACGCCCGCCCGCCCGCAGGAGCGTGGGACGACCACAACCACAGCGTCCTCCCCGACTTGCTAGCGCACAAATTCGTAGGCGACTTCGGCATGACACAGTTCACCGGATTCGCCCAGCCGCACTCGCTCACGCTCGATCTCGGCGAACCCTACAGCGGAGGTCCGCTCTGGCTGCTGCTCCACGGCGAAGTCGAATACTTCACCGCCAACAGCATGTACGCCGCATCGCAAGCCGGGTTGCAAGCCTACGCTCCGTACGTTGAAGCACTCACAGCCAACGGCAAGTGGCAGCGCGTCATCGACGACATGGGATTCCCCGCCGGCGGCCCGCGCACCATGACCGCCGATTTGTCTGGGAAGTTGCCGCGCGGCACACAGAAGATTCGCCTGACAACGAATCTGCAAATCTATTGGGACAGCATTTTGATCGACCGTACCCAGCAGGCAGTGGCAGGGGAGATCCCTCGGCCCGCTGGTGAAAACGCGAGCCTTCGGGATGACGCCGTGGATGCTGCCGCTAATAGTTCAAGTGGGCGTCATCCTGAGCGCAGCCGCACTTCAGGCGGAGCGAAGGATCTCCCGCTCAACCAAACCCTGAGGCTAACCACCATCCCGCTAGTCCGAGCCAACCTGCAATTCCACGGCTACCCGCTAAAAATCGAAGGCACGCCCCCAGGCAACGTGAAGTACGTCTACGAAAAAGCCAGCGCCACCGGCCCCTACACGCGCCCCGTGGGAACCTACACCCGCTACGGCGATGTTCTCCCGCTGCTCACCGACAACGACGACAAACTCGCCGTCTTCGGCTCGGGCGACGAAGTGCAACTTGACTTCGATCCGTCACATCTGCCCGCGCTGCCGCAAGGCTGGGTGCGCGACTATTACTTCGCCGCCAACGGCTACGAAAAAGACATGGACTTCTACGCCGCCGAAGGCAACTACGTAGCGCCGCTGCCGTTCCTCAGCATGGGAGATTATCCGTACGCCACGCCCAAAGCATTTCCGCTAGACGACGCCCACGTGAACTACCTGCTCGAATACAACACGCGCCACATGTCCGGCAACGAGCAGCGGGGCTACGCGTTTGACTACGGCGACAAAAAATAAACACATTGCGACGGTCGCCTCAGCTGTCCGCACCTAACTCAGTCGAGGCCGCACTTCTTACGTCGATGTGACTTTAAGAGCGATGTCATCCTGAGCGGCGGCAAAGCCGGCGCGAGGGACCTTACGACGGTAGGCAGCAAGATGCAGCGGGACGGGCCCCGAGGCGCTGCATACAGCGATAGGCGATCTTCCTTGGCGCTATAGGCGGCGCCATCGCTTGCGAAGGTCCTTCGGAGCGCTTGGAGCGCTCCTCAGGATGACAATCCTCAGGGAACCGGCTTTTCAATAGGAAGCGGGCTTTTCAATCGCGCGATCACCCGATCACGCAATCACCCGATTCCTCAGTTATCGCTGAAGTCGATCATCACCGGCGCCGAGCGGAACCAGTTGGTCTTGAACCCCACGTAAATAATGCCGATCGCGAACCAGATGCCGCCCACGGTCTTAGCGATGATGTTCAGGTTGATCCAGATCAATCCGCAGAAGAGGAATCCAATCAGCGGCAGGATCGAGTCGCCCAACAATCGCGACTTTCCGCCGGCGCGTTTCGCGATCACGCTGAATTGCCAGAAGCAGGCGAGGTTTACGCCCATGAAGGCGAGGAAGGCGCCGAAGTTGAGGAGTTCTCCCGCATGCTCATAGGCGCTGCCAATGTAGTTCAGAGCGATCGCGCCGAGAAACGACAGCGCCCCGATCAGCAAAATGTTGTTCGTCGGCGTGCTGGTACCGGGTTTGAGTTTTCCGAAAAATTTCTTGGGCAGCACATTGTCGCGGCCCATGCCAAAAAGCAAGCGCGCGGCGCCCAAAGTTCCGGTAAGCCCGCTGCCGAACGCCGCCACGATCAGGATGAAGCCCATCGAGTTGAATAGAACCTTGCCGCCGACACGCGAGCAAATATCCATGAACGCGGTTTCAAGATTCGGGAACGACCGCCAGTCAGGCCATACTCGCGCCCCAAGATAAGCCTCAATCCCGCTGCACACGCCGGCAAAAATGCAAGTGAGCACGACTGCGAGCAGAACATTCCGCTTGGGATTCTCTACGTCTTCAGCCAGCGTGGTAACACCATCGAAGCCGATGTAGGTGAGCGCCGCGAACGAAGTTGCCGTTAGAATCTTCTGCGAATCAAAAGTCTTCGGGTCATAAATCGGCTGCAGAGAAAACAATCCCGCCCAGCCCTGCCCGCCGTACAAAAATTTCAACGCCAGCACAATAAAAGCCGCCACCACCACCGACATGATCGCCAGCAGCACTTTGTTGGCGTTGGCTGAAGCCTTTACGCCAATCAGGTTCAGCACCGTCATGATTCCGGCAATGATCAGCGCCCACACCACGAAGGGAACTTGCTGCACATATCTCTCATGGAGCGCAGTGGAAATCCACACCGTGTTGATCAGCGGCTGCAGCAGGTAGTCGAGAATCATCGCCCATCCGGCAAGGAAGCCGAGATGCGGATTCAACCCCTTGCCAACATAGGTATAGGCCGATCCCGCCGTGGGATAAAGCGTGCCCATGCGCCCGTAGCTCACCGCGGTGATCAGCATGGCGAACAGCGCAATCAGGATGATGGTGACGAAGTGTCCGTCAGAGAGTTTCTGCGCCACGCCGTACAGCGGGACCGGGGCGATCGGCTGAATCAGAACGATGCCGTAAAAAATCAGGTCCCAGAGAGTGAGCGTGCGGCGCAGGCGCGGGACGGCAGAGGTGGAAGCGGTCGAAGTTTCCATGCGTCCGGCTATTGGATTATGCGCAGGCCCAGAATGTCAAATATTAAAACGATTCTGTAAGGCTATTGTGGGAAGCCGACTTTGTGAATTAGTTCCACGAAGCGTGGATCGGAGTGTAGTAGATCAAATGCCGGGTCCACCTTCACGAAGGTGATCCCGCCTCCCTCTTGGTAGCATCGCTCGAGCCACTCCAGCGTCTTCTCTTTGTCACCCAACCGCGCATAGTCCATTGCGACTTCGTAGGGAAAATAGAGATCCCATTGCTTTGGATCGCTCATCTCACGGATCCGCGCCAACAAAAATCCCTTGCACCCAGCCGTGTCATACGCCTTTTTGGCTTTTGCAGCGTTGTCTGCGGACTCCGTCAGGTCCATCCTCTTCATCGCTTCCTCCACACCTTTGTCGCACATGCCTTTTGCAAAATAGTCCATCGACAAACTGCCGAATGTATCGGCGTAGTTGGGATCAATGTCTATGATTTTTTGATGGATCCGGATCGCTTGATCAAAGTCCCGCGCAAAGTAATATACATCTCCTTCCCCTGAGCCTACCTGTTGTGCCAGCGGGTCCAGGTCCTGAGCTATTCGAATCTCCTTTTTGGCATCGTCAAAACGCCCGAGCGATTCCAAATACCAGAAGTAATACAGATGAACAAAGGAAAGATTCGGATTGAATTCGATCGCTTTGCGGTACTCCGGTTCAGCGTGCTGAAAATCGAGAGTCATCCAGTACAGGTTGCCGAGAGCAGTGTGTCCTTCTGCAGAGCGAGGGTCCAGCGACAATGCGCGTTCCGCGGCAGCGCGCGCTTTTGGATATGCCTCTTTCGGTGGAAGGTCGTAATAGTATCCGAGCACTGCGACAGCATCCGCTAATCCCGCATAGGCAGCGGCGTAGGTGGGGTCGTTGTCCACCGCTTTCTGGAAAAATTCAGCAGCCTTTTTCCAGGCGGCATCGTTCCACAAATCCATTTGGCGCCGACCCTGCAGATAGGCCTGGTAGGCTTCTGCGTTTTCGGTGGGGCGTTTCCCCAGCCGCTGCTTATCGGAGCCATTGAGCTTCAGCCGGAGCTTCTCCGACATATCGCCGACGATCTCCTGCTGCAAACCGGAAATGTTGGCCAACTTTTCGCTGTAACGCTGTCCCCACAGGCGAGTGCCGTCGGCTACTTTGACCAGCTCCGCGTTGACCGCCAGCGTATCGCCCAGCTGCATCATGTGTCCGGTCAGCACGGCATCGACTTTCAGATCGCGTCCAATTTGCTGCGGGTCGCTACTGCTGCCTTTGTAGCGAAACAGAGAGTTGCTCGACATGACTTTCAGGTTCGGCATTTCCGAGAGAGCCTCAGTGACGCCTTCGGTGACTCCGTCCTGAAGAAATGCGGCGGCAGGGTCAGCGGTCGAGCCCGAGAAAGGCAGCACGGCAACAGACGCAATCCCTTGAGAGCGCGTGGACGAACGATAAACCGCGAAGCCAATTCCAGCTGCGAAAAGAAGAACAAGAGCGAGTGCCACCCACAACCTTCGATCTAAAAATGGATGCTCTTTGTGTGGACTCGCAACCACGATTGCATTTCCCGACACGCTGTCGCGACGCAGGCGTTTCAAGTCAGCGCGAATATCGGATGCGTGCTGGTAGCGGGAATCGCGGTCTTTCTCAAGGGCCTTAGCGATGATTTCTTCCCAGCGGGGTTGCAACTTCGCGTTGACCTGCGTTACCGGTACGGGATTTTTCTCGAGGATGGCGTGAAAGAGAACGCCGGAAGTATTCCCCGAAAAAGCCTGCCGCCCCGTTGCCATTTCGTACAGAACAGCTCCGAAGGAAAACAGGTCGGTGCGGACGTCAAGATCTTGTCCTTCGACTTGCTCCGGGGACATGTAGGCGACCGTGCCCACGGTCTGGCCTGGAGCGGTCAGGTTCCGGTCGGCGCTGATAGTCTGATCGTCAGAACCGACGGCTTCCTGGGCGAGTTTCGCCAGGCCGAAATCGAGAATCTTGGCCTGGCCGTCCGCGGTAACAAAGATATTTGCAGGCTTGATATCGCGGTGCACGATGCCCTTGTTGTGCGCCGCATCAAGAGCTGAGGCAATCTGAGCCGCCAGTTCAACAAAACTTTCCCCATCGAGCGGCCGGCCGGCGATGCGCTGCTGCAAGGTCTGCCCCTCCAGCAACTCCATGGCGATGAAATGCCTGTCTTCGGAAACGTCGATCTCGTAGAGCGTGCAGATATTGGGATGACTCAGTGCCGAAGCAGCGCGGGCCTCGCGCTGAAAACGATCCAGGGCTTGCGTGTCCTTAGCAAGTTCATCGGGCAGAAACTTCAGCGCGACGTGACGTCCCAGCTTCAGGTCTTCGGCTTCGTAGACAACACCCATCCCGCCGCTGCCCAGCTTGCGGAGAATCCGATAGTGGGAGATGGTCTGGCCTACCAACGGCGCGCCCCCTTGCACTTGGGCGATGATGTTAGGCCAGTACCGATGCCAAGGTCAATTTTCTCGCCGCAGTCTCGCGGGGTGAATTAGCCCTATTCCACATTCCAGCCGCTGACTTCTGCCGTTGGCTTCGCTGTTCCTAACTCAGCTGTGTGGTACGTTGCGCTTACTTCCCGTTTCTCTCCCGGCAACAGCAAGATGTAGTTGTCCTCCCACACGACGGGAAGAATTTCTTCGCCCTTTGCGCCCTTGTCGACTTTCAGGCGCACGAAGAACGCGAGGCTCTTGCTGGGATTCTCGATCGTTACGTGCGTGACTGAGTCTGCGCCCTTGCTTTCGGTGTGCTCGGTGACTTTGAGTTTCACTTTCGGCAACTGAGAAAGCGCGGTGAAGTCGGCGAATTGGGCGGTTGGCGTCATCCACCAGTTGCTCTTTGCCCAATCGATCGTTTCCTGTTTGGACGAGAGCCAGTAGAAGTTCGATCCGACTTGTTTTCCCGATCCATCTTCCAACTTCAGCACCAGGAAGTACGTCGGGCTCAGACCAGCGACGTCGGGCAGCGCGAAAATTCTCTGCGTACTGTCAGCGCCGGCGTCGAGCGTGCTGGTTTTGGAAAATTTCTCCGTTGCGTCGAGGTTGTAGATTTTCGTGGTGAGCTTCAATCCCTTTACGTCTTCGTATTGGCTGCTGACGACCCAGATCGACTTGTCGTCGTAGCCGTAGATGGGATGCAGCGCTTCCATGGCGTGCTTGGCGCCGAAATATCCGCCGCCGGGGCGCATGTAGTAGTCGTAGAGATGCCAGATCATCGAGGGCCAGGCGTTGTTGAGCATCCACTGGATCACGCCTGTCGCCTGATACTTGTTGCGGCTGTAAGCCTCGTACATGGCGCGCACGCCTTCGTAGGTCTGCATCTGCGACTTGGCGGCGAAATCTTCGACGTTGTCGGATTTGCCGTAGCGGTTGGTGAGCGCGTCGGTGAAGACGCCGATGGTTTTGAACTCGCCGCCGCCCGCGTGGTAGTTCCATGTGTCATCGATAGGCCACATGTGATCTTTGCCGACCATGGCGCGGATGCTCTCGATCGGCGGAACGGCCGGACCCATGCTGGTTTCGGTGTTGAAGCGGTAAGCGCCTCCGCAGCCGCCCGGGTTGCAGAGCTTGCGGTTGGGCTGGCCTTCGGGCGTGTCGACGGTCCAGTAACCCGGCGCGACATATTCGTACGGACCGCTCATCTTCACGCCGCTGTCACCGGTTACGCTGGTTTTCTTTCCCGTCGCCGATGAGACGACCGGGTTGGGCCAGAACAAATCTTTTTCTACGTCGAGATACATCTGCTCCACGTCCGGTGGAGGAGGATTGTCGCTGCCGTTCAGCCACATGACAATGCTGGGATGGCTGCGCAGGCGATAAATCTGATCTCGCAGCGACATCTTCGCGATATCAAAATCTTTCGGCTGCCACTTCGGCCAGCGCTCCCAGAAGTCGCAGCAGCACCATCCGGCCATGACGAGGACGCCGTCGTGATCGGCGATGTCGAAGAACTCCTGCGTCTCGAGTTTGCCTTCGAGTCGCACGGTGTTCAGGCCCATGTCCTCGACGTATTTGAATTCGTCATGCAGGCGCTGCGAGCTCTCGCGCAGCATCATGTCGGGAGTCCAGCCGCCGCCGCGGATGAGGATGTTTTTGCCGTTGATGTGGAATTGGCGGCCGCCGATGGAGTTGAGGTCGGAGGTTATTTCGCGAATGCCGAATTCGCTGGACGAGTGATCGCTGACCGCGCCGTTCACTTCAAACTGCATGTGCAGCGGATAGAGATTCGGTTTGCCCATCTGGCGCGGCCACCACAAGCGCGGGCTGCCGAAGACAAGCTGCGAGAACTTGTCGGACGTAAAGGTGACGTCTTTGGCTTCGTTCGCGACGAGGTCGACTTCCTGTTCGAATTTCACATCGCCGATTTCGCCTTTGAGTTGTCCTTTGACGGGCTGGTTGGTTCCGTTCTTCACTTGCGCGGTTACGGTGAGCTGCGCGGAATCGTTTGCCGGAGAATTCAGTTTCGATACGACCGTGGGATAGCGCAGCGCAACCGAGCCGCTGGTCGTCAGATACACTTCGCGCCACAGTCCCATGTTCTTGTCGGGAGGCGCGGGATTCCAGTCGACGAAAGTGATGGCGAGATCGTGCTCGGTGGGGGAGAAGACCTGCACGGCCAGAACATTTTCTGCACCTGCTTTAGCGGCATCGGTGATATTGAACTCGTAGGTGCGCCAGGCTCCGGCGACTTCGTCATCTTTCGCGATCTGCTTGCCGTTGAGAAAAATGTTGGCGCGATAGTTGATGCCGTCGAACTTCAGCCAGATCGTCTTGCCCTTATACGCCGCGGGAACTTCAAAGGCCTTGCGATACCACCACGAGACCGCGTAGGGGCTCTCGGGCTGCATAGGGATATTCGAAAAATTTCCGCCGATGGGATACGTCACACCGGCGAAGCTGCGCAGGTTCATGCCGAAGAACGGGTCGGGGAAGGTTTTATCTTTCACCAGCGCGGCGACAACCGTGGTGGGCACGGTGGCCTGATGCCATCCTTCGGGCTTGAACTGCGGCGTCGAGATGGCCTCGCCCTTCGCCTCGACTTTGGCTGAGGTTTGCAGCGACCAGCCTTCGTGGAGGGCGAGTCTGTTTTGCGGCGATTTCTCTTGTGCGGCGAGGGATGAGATTAGAAAAACTTGAGCCAGAACGACGGGGACGACGACCCAACGGTTGCCTGAGTGCATGGGGCTCCTGGTATTGAGTGCTGTTCGTGCGTAAACAGGGATAACACTTCTATTAATTCGTTTCAATAGACGATTTTCATGGGGTGGAGCGGATTTGCGGCCGGTGGACGGTTCAGAGCAGAGGTCTTGGTTTCGGGAAGGAAAAGCTTTGGACCGCTGGCGCCTCGATTCTTGCTCTTGGCCGCCCACGATCGTCTCAAGCTCAGATCATTTGACCTCTGCGATCTCTGCGGATTTTCTCTGCGCTCTCTGCGGTTAAAGTCTTTTTACGCCTCGGCTGATGACCCGGAAAAGCAGGTTCACCATGGGTTCGGGGTTCCATCACGAGAGATAGGGTGCGCGGCTGGGGTGCATGGCTTGCACGGCAGTGTGCGAGCCTCCGTGGTTTATAATCAATGATTCGCCTTTCTCTCTGAATTGATAAGCCAAGCGCTGGAGTGATAAGCCAATGATTCGATTTTTGCAAACGTCTGGGCAGGCCACGAAGATTATTCTCGGCGGAATCCTGCTGATTATCTGCGCGTCCATGGTCATCACGCTGATTCCAGGCGGGATCGGCGGAGAAGTCTTCGGCGGTGGCCAGCCGGCGCGCGGCGTGGTCGCCAAAGTGGAGGGCACCGACATCAGCGCCGACGAAGTGCGACAGGCGGCGCGCCAGATGCTGCAACAGCAGATGCCTCAGGGCGGCGCCAACATGAGCATGCTGCTGCCGTTTTTCTCGCAGCGGGCGGCCGAACAGTTGATCACGCGCCAAGCGTTGCTTGCCGAGGCCGGGCGCATGGGCTTGCGCGTTACTTCGGAAGAGATCAAGGACGAACTGCAGCATGGCCGCTATGGTGCGACGTTTTTCCCGGGCGGAAATTTCATCGGGCAGACGGAATACGAAGATATGCTGACGCGGGCGAACCTGACTCCGGATAAGTTTGAGCGCCTGGTGGGCAATGACATCCTGCTGACCAAGCTGCAGGCGTTCATCTCCGGCGCCGCAAGTGTGAGCGAGTCGGACATTCGCGACCAGTTCATCAAGCAGAATTCTAAAGTTAAGTTTGACTATGCCGTTCTAAAGCAGGACGACATCAAGAAGGGCCTGCATCCCACCGAAGAAGAACTGAAGTCGTTTTACGACAGCCACAAGGCGAGCTACGCCAACTCGATTCCCGAAAAGCGCAAAGTGAAGTACGTGATCGTCGACACCGGCAAGGCCGAAGCGGACGTAAAGATCACGCAAGACGATCTGCACACTTATTACAGCGATCATCGCGATCAGTACCACGTTCCCGAGCAGGTCAAGGTCAGCCACATTCTGATCAAGACACCTTCGCCGGGTCCTGACGGCAAAGTTGACGACAAGGCGGTTGCCGAAGCCGAGCGGCGTGCCGAAGATTTGCTCAAGCAGGTAAAGAGCGGCGGCAACTTCGAGGAACTGGCGAAGAAATACTCTGAAGATCCGGGCAGCGCCAAGCAGGGCGGATCGCTGGGATGGATCGGCAAGGGGCAGACTGTGCCGGAGTTCGAAAAGGCGGCATTCTCGCTGCCCAAGGGCCAGATCAGCCAGCTGGTGAAGAGCAGCTTCGGATTCCACATCATCCGCGTCGATGACAAGCAGGATGCTCACACCAAGCCGCTCGACGAAGTGAAGGGCGAGATCGAGCCGATTCTCAAACACCAGAGAGCACAGCAGATCGCCCAGAAGCAGGCGGAAGATTTGCTGAAGCAGGCGCGCACGCCGCAAGGACTGGACGCTGCTGCGGCAGCCGCCGGAGACCAGGTGATCACGTCGGACTTCTTTGGCCGCAAGGATATGCTGCCGGGCCTGGGGCCGTCGCCGCAGTTCATGGATGCGGTTTTCTCCGCGGCGGAAAAGTCGCCGCCGGATATCGCTTCGGCTTCGCAGGGAATCGTGGTGTTTCAGCTGCAGGCCATCAAGCCGGCCTCGACGCCAACGCTGGAAGAGATTCACAGCCGCGTGGAAGAAGAATTCAAGAATGAGCGTGCGTCGGTTCTGCTGTCGCAGAAAGTGCAGGAACTTTCCGATCGCGCCAAGGCGGAGCATGACTTGAAGCGCGCCGCGAAAGAGCTGGGCGCGACCCTAAAGACGAGCGATCTGGTGCTGCCGGACGGGCAGGTGCCCGATCTCGGTTCCATGTCGGGGCAAGCGGCCGTGGCCTTCACCATGAAGCCGGGAGAGATCAGCGGGCCGATCGAGAGTGGTTCGAACGCCGTAGTGCTTTCGATTCTGGAAAATGAAAAGCCCTCCGACGCCGACTTCGCCGCCAAGCGCGACGAGATTCGCGATCAATTAGTGCAGGGCAAGAAGCAGGAACTCTTCCAACTCTTTGTCTCGAATCTCCGCGACCAGATGGAGAAGTCGGGCAAGATCAAGATTAATCAGGAAGAAATGAAGGCTCTGGGCCGCGGCGCAAGCGAACAGGGAATGTAGCGGCGGTGCCATGTCCTTTCCCAGAGCCGCAGGAATTCTGTTGCATCCCACGTCGCTGCCCTCGCGCGGCGGCGTCGGCGATTTTGGCCCGGCTGCCTACCGCTTCGTAGATTTTCTCGCCTCGGCGCGGCTCGGTCTGTGGCAGGTTCTGCCGCTGGGGCCGCTCGGCTACGGCAACTCGCCGTACTCCTCCATCTCCGCGTTCGCGGGAAATCCTCTGCTGATCAGCCTGGAGCGTCTGGCGGAACGCGGCTGGATTGATGGCGGCAAGCTCTCCAGCCTCTCTGAAACGTCCGCTCCCGTCGAGTACGACCAGGTCTTCGCGCAGAAGATGCCGCTGCTGTTTGAGGCGGCGCGGAACTTCCTGCGCACGGGACCGAGCGGCTCGCAGCAGCAATTGCGCGACTTCAAAGAAAAGAACGCTTGGTGGCTGGACGACTTCGTTTTGTTCGACGCGCTGCGGGCGCGGCACAAGCTGGAGTGCTGGAACCGCTGGCCGCGGCAATTGGCACAGCGCGATCCCACGGCGCTGCAGAAGGCGCGCGAGGAACTGGCCACCGACCTGGAGATTCGCAGCGCGCTGCAATTTGCTTTTTACGAGCAGTGGCGCGCCCTGCGCCGTTATGCCGCCGGAAAGTCGATCCGCATTGTGGGCGATGTGGCTATCTTTGTAAACCACGACAGCGCCGACGTGTGGACGCACCGCGAACTGTTTCGCTTGAATGGATCGCTCGATCCTGAGGTTGTGGCGGGAGTGCCGCCGGATTTCTTCAGCAAGACCGGACAGCGCTGGGGAAATCCGCTCTATCACTGGGACGTGATGAAAGAGCGTGGGTACGAGTGGTGGATTCAGCGGCTGCGCTGGGCCACGCAGAATTGCGACTACATCCGGCTCGACCATTTCCGCGGCTTCGACCAGTTCTGGGAGATTCCTGCCGCCGACGACACGGCTGTGAATGGCCGATGGGTGGACGGTCCGAGGGATGATTTGTTTGCGAAGGTGCGCGAGGCGCTGGGCGGCCTGCCCTTTTTTGCCGAAGACCTTGGCTACATCACGCCCGAAGTGCATGCGCTGCGCGATCGGCTCAAGATCCCGGGCATGGCCGTGTTGCAGTTCGGATTCGGCGACGAGGGCGCGCACATATATTTGCCGCACCGCGCCAGCGGAAAGATTGTCTACACCGGCACGCACGACAACGATACAGTCGTGGGCTGGTGGAAGTCTGGCGCGGCGGAGCACGAGCGGCGCAATGCCGAGGCTTACCTGGGCCACTGCGATGATGGCATTCACTGGTGCTTCGTTCGTGGCGCGCTGTGCTCGCCGGCCAGCATGAGCATTGTTCCTCTGCAAGACGTGCTGGGGCTGGGCAGCGACGCGCGCATGAATACGCCCAGTCTGCATGGTGGAAATTGGCGGTGGCGCTTCCAGGAGAGCCAGCTGCGCGCGGAGGATGCAGCGAAACTTGCGCAGTTGGCGGAATTGAGTGACCGCTTGCCCAAGCCGGTCGACCAGGCGGCGGATGACAGTTTTGCGGCCTGAGTTCGATCTGAATCCCAATAAGGGTCCGACTATTCGAGGAACTACCAGCAAAAATCCCCACTTCTGCCCAATGCGGGCAGAAGTGACCCGTCCAGATCATCGGTTTTCGCTCGTTTGAATTGTGAATGCTGTGTTACAGGCACTTTGCGGGTGTGGGCGAATCGTGTATAGAGAAGAGCGGGGAGCATCTTGTGAGCGACGCGGTCATTAGCGAGGCGATCATCGAGGGCGTGGGAATTGAGAAGTCCTATCTGCAGCCGGATGGCACCCGGATTCAGGTCGTGGGTGTTACCAATCTGTCGGTCGAACCGGGAAAGATCGTGGCGCTGCTCGGCCCCTCGGGCTGCGGCAAGTCTACCCTGCTGCGCATGCTCACGGGATTGTCACAGCCATCGTCCGGCACGCTGCTGTGGCACGGCAAGCCGCTCGATGGCCAGGCGCCGAATGTGGCGATTGTATTTCAGAGTTTCGCGCTCTTTCCCTGGCTTACGGTCCTGGCCAACGTGGAAGCGCCGCTAGAGGCGAAAGGCGTGGACGCGGTGGAGCGCCGGAAGCGCGCGCTGCGGACGCTCGACGTCGTCGGTCTCGACGGATTCGAGACTGCCTATCCCAAGGAACTTTCCGGCGGCATGAAGCAGCGCGTGGGATTTGCCCGGGCGCTGGTGGTCGAACCGGAAGTCCTGTTCATGGACGAGCCCTTTTCCGCGCTCGACGTTCTCACCGCCGAAAACCTGCGCAATGAATTGCTCGAACTGTGGCTGAGCAAGAAGATGCCGACCAGCGCGATCTTCATGGTCACGCACAACATTGAAGAGGCGGTGATGCTGGCCGATCGCGTGATGGTGCTGGGAAGAAATCCGGCGCGCATTCGCTCGGATTTCAATATTCGCCTCAAGCAACGCCGCGACCGCAAGTCGGCAAGATTTGTGGAACTGGTCGACTACATCTACAAGGTCATGACCGAGCCGGAGCTCGAGCACGATTTGCCGGATGCCGAGACCACGGCCGAAATCATTCTCCCCCGAGGTGGGCTCACGAAAGAGACGCTCAAGAAACGGGAGGCGCCGGTTCGAACGGCGCGCTACCAGATGCTGCCGCACGCGCGCGTGGGCGGCATCGCCGGACTGATGGAATTGCTGCACGACCGCGGCGGGCGCGAGGATTTGTTCCGCCTGTCGGAAGAGCTCGTCATGGACGTGGAGGATCTGCTGCCGATCATCGAAGCTTGCGTTCTACTGGGCTTCGCGTGGCTGAAAGAAGGCGATGTGCAAATCACGCCGCAGGGCGCGGCCTTTGCGCAGGCTGACATCCAGCAGCGGAAGATTCTCTTCCGGCAGGCGTCGCTGGAGCGCGTGACCATCCTGAAACAGATCGACAGCATTCTGAAGCGCAAGTCGGATCACTCCATTGCGGACGAATTTTTCCACGACATCCTCGACGAGCATTTCGCCGAGGACGAGGTGCAGCGGCAGTTTGAAACCGCCATGAACTGGGGCCGCTACGCCGAAATTTTCGATTACGACCGCGAGAACAACCGGCTGGTGCAATCCGAGCCGCCCGCACCGGGGTCAACTTCAGCCGTCGAGAATCCGGATCCTGCGTCTGCGTCCAAGTCTTCCTAGCCGGTTCGAAGAAGCCTGATCAAAGAAGAAAGAAGTCTGCTCGAAGAACACCGATCGAAGAATATGAAGAGAACTTCCAGCTTCCGTGGATTCTCGGCATACCGTCTCTGGACGCAACTGCCGGCATTCGAGATCTCCTATCTGCCGGACATTCTCATGTTCGGCGCGGCGATCGCGGTGTTCTACGGATTGCTGGTTGTGAGCCGCATCTGGCTGGGGCCGCTGACGCCGGAAGTTGAGATTTCGCCGAGCCCGCTGGCTTTGCCCGCTTATGCCGGTTACTCGCTGCTGCGGATCGCCATCGCCTACGTGCTGAGCCTGGCGTTCACGCTGGTCTACGGTTACATCGCCGCTTACAATCCGCGGGCCGAGAAGTACATGATCCCGCTACTGGATGTGTTGCAGTCGATCCCCGTACTGAGTTTTCTTCCGGGCGTGATGCTGGCCATGGTCGCATTGTTTCCGGGCAGACAGCTGGGTGTAGAGGCGGGGGCGATCCTGCTGATTTTTACCGGCCAGGTGTGGAACATGGCGTTCAGTTTTTACGCCTCGCTGAAAAGCATCCCCACGGAGATGCGCGAGGCGGCCAAGGTTTACGGCTTCAGCGGCTGGCAGAGATTTATCCAGATGGAGCTGCCGTTTTCGGCGATCGGCCTGGTGTGGAATTCGATGATGTCGGTCGCGGGTGGCTGGTTTTTTCTGATGGCCTGCGAAATGTTCGTGCTGGGCGCGCGCGACTTTCGCTTGCCGGGGCTGGGATCGTACCTGCAAACCGCAGCCAGCGCCGGCGACACGCGCTCGATTCTGTGGGGTGTCGCGACGATGGTTGCCGTGATTGTGCTGCTCGACCAATTCGTGTGGCGACCGGTGATCGCGTGGGCGGAAAAATTCAAGATTGAACAGGTGCAAAGCACGGATGCGCCGCGGTCATGGGTACTCGACCTGCTGCAGCATTCGCACGGGCTGAACCGGCTGCGGGAAAAAACCGTGAGGCCGTTGGGCGAGCGCGTGATGCTGTATTTTTCGCGCCCGGGCCGCGAACAGAAAACGGAACAGACGAGCGGATGGAAAATCTGGCTCTCGCGGCTGCTCGCTGTTGCAGCGCTCGCAGGCGTCGCTTATGCAGTGGCGCGTGTGGCGATGATTCTTGCCGGATTGCAAAAGGCCGGATGGCAGGAAGCCGGGATCGGATTGTTGGCTACGTTCGTTCGCGTGAATCTCGCGCTGGCGATCGGTGCGTTGTGGACGATTCCCGCGGGCGTTGCCATCGGTTTCAGTCCGCGGCTGGCGCGCATCGCGCAGCCGCTGGCGCAGATCGCCGCGTCGGTTCCGGCCACGGCGCTGTTTCCGGTCGTGCTGCTCTTGCTGATTCGCGTGGGCGGCGGCCTGGGCATAGGATCGATCGTCCTACTACTGCTCGGCACACAGTGGTACATCCTGTTCAACGTGATTGCCGGGGCCATCGCGATTCCGACGGACTTGAAAGAATGCTGCTTCGTCTTCCGCCTGGAGGGCTGGCAGCGCTGGAAGAAATTGATCTTGCCTGGAATTTTTCCCTATCTCGTTACGGGGCTGGTGACGGCGTCGGGCGGCGCGTGGAATGCGAGCATCGTCGCGGAATACTTTCACTTCAAAGGACACATCTACACTACTGCGGGATTGGGTGCGACGATCTCGCAGGCCACCGATGCGGGCAATTTTAATCTCTTGCTGGCGGCAACCATGATCATGGCTGCCACCGTGGTGACCATCAACCGGCTGGTGTGGCGCAGGCTCTATGCGCTGGCGGAAACGCGCTTCCGGCTGGAGACGTAGCGCGCTGCGATCTTGCGCCCTTCGCGGTGGAAGGCGCACTTGCGACCGGTGTCATCCTGAGAGTCCGCGTTTTTCTTTGCGGCGCGAACGATCTCCACCACGAGGCTTCCGATTGGGGAGATCCCTTCCTCGGCCTGACGAACGGCTACGCTGGGAATGACGCCGCCAAGAAACAAGACGCAGGATTTCAAACTGGGCCATGAACATCACATTCGTGCCTTCCCCTTGCACAACACTCTGGTTTACTCTGAGTACACAACTTCTCCGCATTGGCCGGGTTCGAAATCTTCGGAGGTCTCACCATGTTCAGCAAAGTTCTCGGTACGGCTGCGTTGCTCGCTTGCGTACTGCCGCTCGCCGCCCAGACATCTTCTCCGTCGGGCGGTCAGTCCGGCACTTCCCCCGGCACATCCCCCAGCCAAACCGGGCCCGCGCGGCGCGGCAACACTCCTTGCTGGCAGCAGGCCGGCATTGAGAAGTCGGTGATGGAGCAGCGCTGGTCGATTGAAAAAGAGACGCGCTCACAGATCGAAGCCGTCTGCACCAATTCTTCGCTGACTCCGCAGCAGAAACATCAGCAGACGAGAGATCTTCGCCAGCAGGCCCGGCAGAAAATGGAAGGCCTGGTCACCCCCGAACAGGAGAAAGCGCTGACGGCCTGCCAGGAGCAGCGCGGCTTCAGCCATCCGGGAGCGGCGGGCATGCAGGGCGGGTGCGGGGAGCGCTTCGGCAACGGCCAGCATCCTAATGGTGGGTCTGCCGGAAATGGTGGCAATACGAATCCGCCGCCGAGTTCGTCGCCACAAAACTAGTTCTAATAAGGAATTGAGGCCGCTCGAAAGAAGCCTGGGAAATTTCTGCCTACTTCGGAAGTAATGTTCCCAGGAGCATGCCTGCCGAACTGAGAGCGCCGCTAGGGGCGCTGGCGCGCTTCCGCGGCCAAACCGTCAGACGACTCGCTGGCAGCGGGACGGCGCGGCGGCAACTGCCTCGGCATGGGCGGGCGGTGTTCGATGGTGCCAATCACTGGCGCCTCCTCCATATGATCCACGTAAGCGATGGAAGCGAAGCGCTGCTCGCTGCACATGCGGTCGATCATGCGCTGCTGACGGCGGCTCAGAACGGCGTGCGGCAAGATGGGGAAGTTGCGGAACATCCACAGCAGGTACACGCGTTGTGCGAATGAAGGAACGACGTATCGCGGTCCGAGTGGTGTCTGCACCTGCACCACTCCTGCCGCGAGCTTATCTATCAACATGATTTTGGGCCCCACCTAATACCTGAAATTGCCCTGAGCAATTCCAGGGCCGTCATTATTGCACCGAAGGCGATGCATTGGGAAGCCTTTTTTCACAGACTTACAGGCGATTCCTAGGAAACGCTCACCAATCTGCCATCACGTGTGAAATTTTTATGAATAGGACTTCCGAATTGAGTACCAGAAAGGGCCGTGGGCAGGGCCAAGAAATAGGGGCTAGGCTGTCACTTCCGGCAGGATATCCATCCGCTTGATCTGCGCCGCCACGCCAAACTCTGAGCCGGCTTCCTCGACCCGCACGATGGTCGCCTGGCAGCATACCCAGCATTTCTCGCCCGAGGTTAGCTCCGGTGGCAGAATCAGCACCAACTCCACCTCATTCCCGGCTTCCATGCGCGAGTTGGTGTAGAGGAAGACTCCATTGGCGCTGACGTCACGGGTCTGGGCGGAGTGATCGGCGCCGTGCGCCGTGCGAAGCCGTGTGGGAACGCGGGCGGCGATTCGGGTTCCGGCGCGGCGCTCGGAGTTGCTTGCCATGAGTAAGAACGTCGAAACGTCCAACTACTCTACACCAGGCAGTCAAGCGAGACGAGAATTCAGAACCTGATTCGCCAACTGAAGGTCCAGGCCGGGTTCTGTTTTGGAATTGTGGTGTCAGCCTAGATGACCGGCCGCTTGGCGCGCTCCGCCGGCACGATCAAAGCCTGCTCCATCGTGGGCACATTCGTGCCGCGCAGCCGGGCCTCGATCTCGTGCAGTTTGTCGGTCTGCATGGTCTGGTAATAAGCCTGCACCAGCAGCTCCATGGTGAAAGGATTGTCCTGGTCTTCTTCGAGGTGGGCGATCGCTTCCTCGTATTTTTTCTGCGCCATGAGGAGCGAACCCGCCGCACCCTGCCACGAACTCTGGATCACTCGGTTGCGGCTGCCGTTGGCCAGAGTCTCGAGCTCATGCAGCGACTTATCGGCAAGCGCGGTATTGCCCGCAGCCGACGCGCGCACCGCGCGCACGCGCAGAATGCGCGATAGCTCTTCGTCCCGGTCCGACGGAGAAATCGTCGGCCGGTGGCTGAGCGATTCTTCCGCCAGCTTCAAATGTTTCAACGCGACGGCATCGTCGGCCTGATACTCCGCCATGTGGCGCAGCGACTGCGCTTCCTGCAAATCCTGTTCTTTCGAGTGTGCTGTTTCCGCGATCACTAAGAATTGCTTGTCGGCTTCCGCATAGTTGCCGTCGCGTACGTAGGTCATCGCTTTCTGCATGCTGTAAGTCAGGCGGTCGGCTTCGTTATGCGCATAGCGGACGGCCTTATCGTATTCGGCGCGCGCCAGCTCCTGATTGCCCATGAGCGCGTACGTGTCGCCGAGGCCAAGCTGCGAGGTCACGAAATCTGGGTCCATCTTGAGCGCCGCGCGGTAGTGCGTGAGCGAGCTCTCGAAATCTCCCGCCATGCGCTTCAGCTCGCCATAGGAGTCCTGCGGATTGGGCTCGGTCGGCAGCAGCGCCACGTAGCGGTCCATGGCGTTGAACGCTTTGTCAAACTGCCGGTTGCGCGCCTCGGTGTATGCCAGATCGTTCAGCGCGGCGGGAAAGTTCTTGTCGATCGCCAGAGCCTTCAGCATGAAGCGCTCAGCCTGATCGGTTCCGTTCTCACCCATCAGCCAGTTGCCCGCGAGATAAAGCAGATGCTTGTCTTTGGGATACATCTCGAGCATATCGTTCATCGCGCTAATGCCGCCGAGGTAGTCGCCCTCCTGCACCTTCGAAATCCACGCGATCATGAGTTGCTCGCCCGGCGTGAGCTTCGGCGCCAGCGCCTTGGCCTTGGCGCGCGCTTCGCTGACTTCCTGCGGATTACCTGAGTTGAAGGCAATCCAGGCCCACGCGACCGCGAGATTCGGATCTTCTTTCACCGCGTTGCGCCAATCCTCATTGCAGCGCTCGAGATAAAGATTCTCGTAGTCCTGCATTCCCTTTTCGTACAGCTCGCGGGCCTTCGGCGACGAAGTAGTCACCGTCATCGTTGCCGATTGCCCTTTCTGCACGTGATGCGCGTGCAGCGGCGCAACGAGGAACATTCCGAAAGCGAGAGCAGCACCACTGAGAACGAGACGAGTGTTGGAACGAAGGTCAGTGGCAATCTTCAGGAAAGACGCGTGGCGCATCAGGTTCTCCAGAACAGAGTTGTTGTGGGGAGGAATGCCAAACAGAGGGTAACATCGGCGTAATCAGCCGACGAGTGACGAAAGACATAGAACTGGGCGCTACATCTTCATCAGGAAAGAGCGGAGTCGCGAAGATCGAGCTTCGACAAAATGCGTTGACCAACTTGGATGAACCCAAAGCTGAATGGTGACGGTGCAAAGTGCAACCAGCCGGGGGACCCGCCGCTTCAGCTCGGGTGCGAAAAAAATTGATATATACAACTTCCCCCAAAATACAGATTTCAAAGAACTTACGCGCGATCTGGATCCATAAGCCCCGACAAAATCCTGGGCTGCAATCACTTACAGGCAAAATATTGAAACCCAGCGACTTAGCTCACAGCCTTCCTGCACCGCTGTCGAGCGCAATCGACGCGCCTTCTCATCATGGGCTGAATGAGCTGTGGATGACAAGGACATGCGTCACATTGGGTTGTGGATTTCCATAAAAAAGAAAAGCCCATGCCGAAGCATGGGCTCGAAGAAGTTGCTCGATCCGTTAGAACTTCAGCACTGCTGAGAACTGGATCCCGCGCGGCCCTCCTCCGCCAAGGAACGGGTTGCCGATGCCGACATCGCCAGTAGCTTGCAGCGGGAAGAAGCCGCTGTGTTGGCCGGTGATCCCGTCCGGAGCCCCGATGTCAGCGATGAAGTTGGGCAGGAACGGGTTTGCGAAGTTCGGATGATTCAGCAAGTTGAAGAAGTCAGCCTGCAGGGTCATCTTCACCCTCTCCGTGAGCTGTGTGTCTTTGAACACCGAGAAGTTGAACTCCTTGAATGTCGGGCCTTTCAGGGCGTTGCGTCCGAGATCACCGAAGTGGCGGGTTCCCGGGATGCAATTGCTCTCGTCCGTCGCTCCGGGATTGAAGCCGAACGTGCAGGGCACAGCGAACGATGAAAGATTGAGATACTGCGCCGGGTTGCTCGTGTTGTACTGCAGCGGCCCAATCACATCGGGGCGATCGAATCCTTCACCGGCTCCGGAGTAATCACCTTCGAATTCGTAGTTGAGGTGCCACGGCTGGCCATCCTGCAGGTTGAGAATTCCGTTCAGCCCCCAACCGTCGGTCAGGCGCGCCATGTGCCCATGCATCTTGGGGAATTGATAGACGAAGTTCCACGTGAAGCGGCGGCGAATATCGAAGCTCGAGTTCCCACGGTCGCCAGCCGGGAAGGTGCTGTTCTGTGGCTGTGCCTCGTTCGGCTCGAAATCTTCCAGGTCGCTGGCGTCGTCGATTGAATGCGACCACACGAAATTTGCCTGAGAGCTGAGACCGTGCCATCCACTGGTTTTCAGACTTACCTGGAGAGCATGGTAGATGGAGTTGGCCGCCGATTCTTCCTGGTTCAAGTAGAAGAAATTCGGCGCAACCGCTCGTGGCACACCGTAGCTATTGATGCAATCGCAACCCATATCCGCCGCTGTAATGGCTGCCTGGCTGGGCTGATTGATATCGAGGAACTGGAATAGCTTCGTTCCCTTAGATCCCACGTAGCCGATTTGCAGGACTGCCTTGCTGCCGAGTTGTTGCTGCAAGTTAAAGTTGAAGTTCTGGATGTAGGGCGTCCGCATGTTCGGATTAACCGCGAAAAAGTCGCCTTCGGGGCCGTATCCGCTATAGACGGGTGTTCCCGCAGTTAGGACCGCACCGCTTACGGCACCCGTGGCGAGGGCGTTCGGTCCGAGTCCTGGATACGCAGGCCCAGGGCAGAATACGCAGTTCCAGGGCAGGTGGCCGAGGAACATGTCCTGAGAGAACGCGTCGTAGAACAATCCCCATCCGCCACGGACCACGGTCTGACCTTTACCCGTAATGTCGTAGGCAAAGGCTACACGCGGGGCAAAGTTGTTGAAGTCCTTGGCGTAGAGTTGGCTGGTCTGAACGTTGTCTCCCCCGCTCGCCAGGTCGCCCAGGGTGTAGAACTGCCCGTTCTTTTCGCCTGTGACGCCGAAGTAATCCCAACGGACGCCATAATTCAGTGTCAGGCGCGAATTCAAGCGAAATTCATCCTGCAAAAAGAAGGCGTGGCTGTTCTGGAACGTATGGCGCTCCGAGTTTCCAGTAACTTGCTTGCCGCCGTCCGGAATCATTTCTAGGAAGGCTTGCAGCGAAGTGAGGGGGGTCGTGCCGTCGCTCGGGCTAACGACATCATTGCCGAAACTCAGAGTTCCGCGGAAGTTGTGATCGATTACCTGCATGATGGTAGTACGGCGGAATTCGTAGCCGAACTTCACATCGTGCTTTCCAAACTTCCATGAATAGTTGTCGACGAAATGCCAGTTAGAGTCGACGCGATTGCGAGGAATCGAACTCGTCGCGCCGATTTGCGAGAAGCCGCCGACGCTGGTCGCAGGCAAGCCTCCGTCATAGTTGCCCACGCCGGTGTCGAGACCAATGGAGTTGGGATTGAACGCCTGATCCTGCGGGAAGAAGCCTTCCACGAAGCGGTTCCATCCCAAACGTGCTTCATTCACCTGCGCGGAGTTGACGACCTTCACATAGGAAAGCGAAATCAACTGCACGCGGGTCGGAGTTGTCGTGTTGAAACCGGGCAGCAAGCCTCCGGCCAACTGCGCGAACGGAAAACTCTGGTTGCTGTCGCCGATATAGTAGCGACCGGTCAGCATGTTGTTCGGGTTGAAATTCTGATCGATCTTGCCGATGAAACTATCAACCCGATTGAAGAACTGCGTCGAAGTGGATAGGTTCGCGGTGTCGCAACCATTCTCAGGATCGCTCTGCGTTCCCGCAATGTTCGGCGTCGGCCAGGGGTTGCGAGCCAGCAGCGCGGTCGCAATTGGGCTCACGCTATCCCCCAGAGTCGCGATTTCAGTTTCCGCGTTGGCAATGGCCGCGGGATCAGGGACGCACGTCGTTCCAGCCTGTCCACCATTTTCCCGCTGGCCTTCATAGTCGAGGTAGAGGAAGGTCTTATCTTTGATCAGCGCCCCACCGAGCGAGCCGCCAAACTGATTGTTGTTGAATGGGCTCTTTGGATCAGGAGCAAAGTTGAAGTAGTTTCGCGCACCCATCTTTCCGCTACGGAAGTACTCCAGCGCCGAGCCGTGCCAACTGTTCGATCCGCTCTTGGTCACGATGTTGATCACCGCGCCGCTGTTTCGTCCATATTCCGCTTCGTAATTGGAAATGACTCGCAACTCCGCAACTGCATCGATCGGCAGAATCGTCGCCGGATCGCCGAACACGCCTGCTTCGTTAATCGCGGGATCGTTGCGGTAGCCGTCGTTCATGTCGGTGCCGTCGAGCAAGAAGTTGTTTGAGCGGCCACGCGAGCCGTTCATCGAGAAGGTTCCGTAAGAGCCGGGTGAATCGGAAATCTGGTCAGGAGAACCCGCGATGCCAGGGTTCAGATAAATCAGCTTCTGGTAGTCGCGGCCATTGACTGGCAAACTCTCAATCGTGTCCGCCGTCAAAGTTCCGCCCAATTCAGCGGAGGTCGTTTCCACCTGGGGCAAGCTCTCGCCAGCCACTTCCACCTTGGTGGCGACTTCGCCGGGCTTCATGGCTGCATCCACGCGGCGTTCGGTGGCTACGTCTACTGTGACGCCGCTGGCTACGAAGGTCTGGAAGCCGGTTTGGGTCACGGTCACGGTGTAGGTGCCGATGGGCAGCTCGGGCAGCGAGTAGCTGCCGTCGGCGCTGGTTTCGGTGGAGCGCTCCAGGCCGGTGCCGGTATTCTTCACGGTCACCTTGGCTCCTGCGACTACGGCGCCGGAGGCGTCGGTCACAGTTCCGAGGATGGTTCCGCGGAAAGTCTGCGCCGACAGGCCCACTGCGGCCAGCAGGACAAACACGAGGATTGAAGCCAGAACAATGCGCGCTCTCATTGGATCTCCTTAAAGCTTTCTAGTTGTGCGGGAAGTATCGGTTCTTTGCGGGGAGCTCAAGTGCCCTCGTCTGGGAAGGCCTGCAATTCCTTGCATGGTAATGACATGCGCCGCCCTGCCCGCAAAGGTCAGCCATCCCACGTTATCGAATGGCCATCGCCAGAGTCAACCAAAGAGTTATTTATGGATTACCAAAGATTTTACCTATAAGGCACTCCCAAAACAGTGCTCAGTGGCCGGTCGTCAGTGGTCAGCGGAAGTCGGTTCTGCGCTGAAGTTTACCGCCATGCAAATGAGGGTGAAAGTTGGGGGGCTTCTACTGCCCACTGGCCACTGTTCTTAGAACGTAAACGACACCCCGCCCCGCACCGAGCGGGCGGACTGGACGAGGTAGACGGTCTGGCCATCCTGGCCGAGGACCGGGACGTAGCCCTGCGCCAGCAGGTTGCGCAGGTCGATCATGGCTTCGATGCGGCCGCTCAGGCAGGGCAGCGGCTGACGGACAAAGACGTTCAGGAACGGATCGCTCTGGCCCGGCGAAAAATTGAACATATCGACCGGCGTCAGGGCTGTACCGTTGACCCAGCGATAGCTGGTGATCCAGCGAGTGTGAGTGCGCGGGAGCGTGCCGCTGAGCTTGCCGCCGACTGCGTTCCTGTGGTGCGTCGTGATGAAGTTCTGCGCGTTCTGCAGGGGAACATCGGGCTGCGAAAGGTCGAGCACGCCACCGTAGCCGTAGTCGAGCGTCGCCGTTAAATCCGACGAGAACTTATGTTGCAGCACGATGCGCAGCCCGCTGGTGTCGAGAGTCTTTCCCGCGTAGCTGAAGGTGCCGGAAGAAAGATCGGGCAGCAGGAAGCCGCCAGCGGCAGTTCCCTCCCCGAGCCCGGTCAAAGCCGGGTCCGCGATGCGGTCCACAAACGCAGCCATCTGCACGTTCGTGTTGCCCATGCGGTGCGAGAGGCTCACTTCCTGGTGATGCGCCCGCTCGACTTTCGTCGCATAGTTCAGCAGGCTCACGCGCGGATTCGATTCGCTCAAATCCGCGGGTGAGGAATCGAATCCTTTTTCGACTCGCGTGTCCGGACGATTTGTTGTGTAGTCGTATTCCAGGACGGTGTTCGGTGAGAGATGCAGATCGGCCGAACCGTAGGGACGGAACGCGGTTACGCGGCCGAGGAACTGGATCGTCTGCAGTTCGCTGCCGAACTTCAACTCCACCACATCGCCCAGCGTGATGTCGTCGCCTGCCGAGAGCGCAAAGGCCTGCAGCGCAGCGTTGTGCAGGTTCGGATCGGATGCCGCGAAGCGCTGCACTGTCACTGCAAACGAGGGATTCGAGCCGTTGGCTAAACGGTGGGAGTAGCCGGCGCGAAACGCACCCGCCGGAAGCCCCTGATCGACGCCGTATCCGACGTTTCCACTGAAGGCCAGCATCCCGTCGGAGAAGATGGACTTCTCCAGCGTGAAGCCGGTGCTCATGTCCGAGCCTGTGCCGTAGCCCTCGGCGGCGGAGCCGCCAAAAAAGGAGAGCGTACCGCGCAGTTCGTGATCCTGCTTTTCTGCGGCGGCCAAAACCGGATCGTCGAAAACCCGCATCACCGGGCGATTCGCCACCGAGCGCAGCGTCCACTTCCAGTCATCGTCGTCAGAAACCTGACGCATGGGGCCAAGTTGCATCATGCCCAGCAAAGTTTTCAGGGTGACGTTGACGTTGAGGCTCGATCCCGGATGCACGCCGAGCTTCTCGCGTAATGCCGGAAGAAAAGACGGAGCGGAAACTTTGAGGGTGTAAACGCCCGGCAGCAATCCGGTTGCGATGTAATGTCCGGCGGCGTCAGTGAATACGGTGAAGGTGCGGTCGCCCGCGAGCATCTGCACTACGGCGCCCATCTGCGGCGCACCGGTTACGCTGCGCACGTAGCCGGAGATCGTTCCGGGCTGCTCCACGGCGCACACGGGCAGCGACAGGCCCAACAGGGCCGCGCATATTCCGAGCGACGTTCCGAACGAAGTTCCGAGCGATCTCAGTTTCGTTCTCAGTTTCAAACCGCCCCACCCCCTGGGGGAATTGCAGGGGTTACTCTACGGCAAAGACCGCCGATGGATCAACGGTCTGCTTGGAGATATTGTCGTTCACCTTGATCTGAATCTTGTACACGCCGGGTTGCAGATTGGCCGCGGCAATCGACTTTTGCAGCGTCACCTGGTCGCCCACGTTGCCCATCGTCTCGGTAGATTCCGTCTTCTGCACGATCGGCTTGTTGGTGGCGACGTTTACGATGTTGTATTCGAATGTGGCGGAAGCCTTGTGGGTCTTCTCATCCACGCCGAGATTGTACACCTGCATCCAGAAATTCAGCTTCTGATCTGTGTCGCGCTTGAATAGGGCGGGCTTGCCGTTGGAGGGCGCCACCCGCGGACGCACCTTGGTGGTTCCGATCACGAAATTTCCGCTGCCGATTGACTTGGTTGGAACCGGCTCCATCTGGTCGGCTACGATCAGGCTCGAAGTGGCCAGTTTGTCGTCCGAGTATTCCGGCACCACAATGCTGCGGCTCCAGACGCCCTTGCGGTCGCCGTTTACGTCCTTCACCGCGACGTAGAGTTTGTAGCGGCCCGGCTTCAGCGGCAGCGCCTTGTAATAAACCGCGGCGTTCTCTGCCCTGCGCGGCAACTCTTCGGGCATGACGTCCACCTGAACCGTGTCTTCAAATGTTTGCGCAATCTTTCCGGTCAAAGTAGAGAGCCGGCCCAGAACGTTGACGGTTCCGCGCATCACGCCATCTTTGTTGTTGAAGGTGATGTCGCGATTCTTCATCTGAACCGTGATCGGCACCAGCGCCGTGTCGCTCGTGACCTTGATGTAGTCCACGTGCACGTCGAAGGGCATCGGATTCAAAATGACCTTCGTGTTGACCTCTTCGAGCAGGTCGGTGAACTTGACCTGCGGCGCCTGCTGCAACTTCGCGAACTGCTCGAGGCGGTCAAACTGCTTTGACTGCAGCATGCTGCTTTCCGGGCCGGCACCGAGGCGCTCGATTCCGTTTCCGGTGAAGCGTGACGCCTTGCTCGCCATGCCCATCTGCTCCCAGAATGTCAGGCCGGCGTTCGGCGTGTAGAGCAGCGCGTCTTTTTCAGAGCGGTCCATCGTCATGTGATATTCACCGCACATGCAGGTGTCGACGAATTCAATGATGATTTCCTGCCCAATGCCTTCGAGGTAGCGATAGCGCCATTGCTCAAACGGGAAAGTTGAAGTTTCGCCGCCGCCCTCTTCCATCGGGCGTTCATACGTTCCGCCTGAAGGATGCGACTCGATTTCATCCGGCTTGCCATACATGATGTACATGCGACCGCGGTCCGTCTTCCACCCCGGAACGCCCGCCGCAAAATGCTCATTGGCGTAGGCGATGCGCTGGTAGTGCTCTTCCTTGTATTCGTTCTCTTCGGTGTCGGGCGTGGGATCGCGGCGCTGCCAGAAAGCTTCGATAAAGTTGTCGCGCTCTTCGTCGTTGGAGAGTTGCTTGAACGCGGTGCGCTCTTCGTCGGTAATGATGTAGACGACGTCTTCGTCCAGCCACTTCTTGTAAGGACCCTTGATTTCTTTCGAGTAGTCCTTCATCTGCTGCTTTTTCTTCTTGGCGTTGATGGGGCGGCTGAGCGGATCGACGTTATCCTGCGCCTGCGCGTCGGTCGGCGCCTTGGCGTCCTTCTTTTTCGAATCTTTTCCCGAATCGGGCTTGGCCGTATCCGCGGCCTGATCGGGTGGCGCTTGGCTGTCTTGCGCCGCTGCAGCCGGGGTGGAGGCTTGCGCGGGATTACCTTGCGCAGGTGCATCCTGTGCCAGGGCGGCAAAAGCCGTCAATCCTGCGGAAGCCAGCAAAACTCTGAGAAAAGAGTGAAACGAAGTAACCCGGACCATGAGAGGGACTCCTGCCAAGACAACAGTCGTCTTTCTATTTTAGGCCGTTAGTTATGCGAAAGCAAGGTTAAGTCGTGCCCGGAGAAGCGATTAAAGGCATCCCAACGTCTGCTTAGAAGCCGCCGGTTCTGCTTCGAGTTGCCCAAGGCGCAGGAATTAGGTCCTGAGTGGCGGGGTGGTCAATCGTCAGGTCAAAAAGCGGAATCGGTGGCGCAGCATAAAACTGATCACTGGCGAGTGACCACGACCACTTTTCCCCAAACCGCTTGGCGCTAACAAGGCTATAATGTCAGGTTCCGGGGGCAGCAAGCATCTCTACGCCGCAAACGGGTCAGCGCCACTCCGAAACTTCCTGATCGGGAACTTTCTCGGTTCAAGGATCGTAACAGAGAATGTGTGTCCGTCACCCTTTTGTGGGCGGCAGCGAGCCGGCCATAAGTCCCGTTGGGAGCTAGGGTTGGCCGCTAAGGCAATTATTCGTCCCCGGTAGTGACGGAAATCATGAAGCCTTGGAAAAAAATTGCAATCGGCGCCGGGGTTGTGATCCTGGTCGCAATCCTGATCGGTCTCACCGTTCTTCAGAGCAGCAAGAACCTGGTAACGGTGCAGACCGGCAAAGTGCAACGGCAGGATCTGGCCACGGTGGTAAGCGCTTCGGGCGAAATTAAGCCCAAGACCTACGTCAACATTGGCGCCAACGCCTATGGAAAGATCACCCACCTGTACGTACGGGAGGGTGATCAGGTAAAGAAGGGTCAATTGCTCGCGCAGATCGACAACGTGCAATCGGCGGCGGACATGAATGCGACGCAGGCTGCGCTGCAAGCGGCGGAGACGGACTCCGCGGCTGCCGATGCCGCGCTCAAGACGTCGCAAGCCGACTTGCTGCGGGCGCAGGCCGACTACGACCGCAATAAGCAAGACTGGGATCGGGCGCAGAATCTGTTCAAGGACGGACTGATCGCGAAGTCCGACTTCGATATGCGCAAGAACAACTGGGCTACGGCTGATGCCGGACTCACGCAGGCGCAGGCCCGCGTGGCGCAGGCCAAAGCACAGCAGGACTCCGCCACCAAACATGTGTCGCAGGCCAAAGCAAATCTGACCCGCGTTACTGACGTACTGCAGAAAACGACTTACGAGGCCCCATACGACGGCGTGGTCACGAACCTGCCGGTGCGTGAGGGCGAGTCGGTCGTTGTCGGAATCCAGAACGCCCTGGGCAGCACGCTGATGACGATTGCCGATATGTCGGTGATTACCGCTGAAGTAAAAGTCGATGAGACCGATATCGTAAACGTGCACCTCGGGCAGCCTGCGGAAGTCACCATCGATGCGATTCCGAAGAAGACCTTCCACGGAAGCGTTTCGGAAATTGGCGACAACGCCATTGTGCGCTCCAGTGGTGTCTCTACTTCACAGTCCGCCACTGCCAGCGAGGAAGCCAAGGATTTCAAAGTCGTGGTTACCCTGACCGATCCGCCGAAGGTGCTCCGGCCCGGCCTTTCGACGACCGCGAAAATCACCACCGCGACCAAGAGTAACGCGCTCGCGGTTCCGATCCAGGCGCTGACACTGCGTACCAAGGATCAGATCGATCAACAAAATAATGCGCCCGGATCCGTGCATGCCGCGCCACCCGCGAGCACGGACTCCGCATCCAAGACAAAAAAAGGCGAGGATATCCAGGGAGTCTTCGTCATTCGCAATAAGAAAGCGATGTTCTCGCCGGTGACGACGGGAATCACCGGAATGACCGACATCGAAGTACTCGATGGTTTGAAGGAAGGCGACGAGGTCATCACCGGAAGTTACAAGGTATTGCGCACGCTGCGGCCGGGAAGCAGCGTGAAGATCGACAATTCCGTACCCAAGAAGGCTGACGAGGAGTCGTAAACCTTCGGGGGTTTGGAACGTCCAAGAGGTAAGGGTCAGTCTGTCAGCAGTCGGTAAGAACAGGGTTTCGTAACTTGCAGCGGCTGGGGTCTCGGAATCAGGTGGGTTCTGACTTACTGACCACCAAACACTGACCACAGGCCACTGAAAAAAGATCGGAGAGGTCAGTGGCATCCGACCAAGTTCAGCAAGACAAGGCTCGGCAGGAGAAAAACATGGCAACCGCAGAACTCATCAGCATGCCCAACACCAACGCGCCAGTGGCGCCCCCGGAGTCGTGCATGATCGGCGCCGAGGATCTTTGGAAGACCTATGACATGGGCTCGGAGCAGCAGGTGCACGCGCTGCGTGGCGTCAACTTGCGCATTCGGCGCAACGAATACGTCGCCATCATGGGACCGTCGGGCTCGGGCAAATCGACGCTGATGAACCTCATCGGCTGTCTCGATACTCCGTCGCAGGGCAAATACTGGCTCAATGGCCAACTCGTCAGCGAACTCGACGATGACGAACTGGCGCGCATCCGCAACAAGGAAATCGGATTCGTTTTCCAAACCTTCAACTTGCTGGCCCGCGCCACCGCGCTGCACAACGTGGAACTGCCCCTGATCTATGCCGGCGTTCCCACCGAAGAGCGCATGGAGCGCGCCAAGGGTGCGCTGGAGGCCGTGGGTATGGGCTCGCGCATGAGCCACAAGCCCAACGAGCTCTCCGGCGGCCAGCGGCAGCGTGTGGCCATTGCCCGCGCCCTGGTGAACAAGCCCTCAATCATTCTCGCTGACGAGCCAACCGGGAACCTCGATTCGCAGACCGGTCTCGAGATCATGGCGCTATTCGATCGCTTGCAGACGGAAGGCAACACCATCATCCTAGTCACGCACGAGCACGATATCGCTGAGTACGCGCATCGCGTGATTCACATTAAAGACGGCGTGATCGCCAGCGACGAGAGCAAAGGTCCAAATCACGGCAACTAAAGGGAACCCTGGACGATTGAGCCCCGGACGCCTTCGTCCGGGGAGGAAGCGCCGAAAACTCTCAGCTGCAACTCTCAACGAGATAGCGCACAACTCTCAACCCCAGATTCTCTGCCGCCCCCAGGGCGGACGTATGCGTCCGCCACTTCATAATCATTCCTAAGAGACATTATCCGTGGGAGTTGACTTAGGTCCTACCCACTTCAGCCGGAGACGGTTGAGTTTCCTCAACTGCCGGAAGATCGGCGACAACCACTCTGTCTCTTCCCTCGCGCTTGGCGCGATAGAGCGCCGCGTCGGCCAGTTCCAGCAGTTCCTTGGGCGCGGTGCCATGATCGGGAAGCGCCGCTACTCCAATGGATAGGCTGATCTTTCCCAGGGATTGCCCCTGATGCAGAACGGCCAGTTCGCTCATTTTCGTGCGAATGCGCTCGGCCCGTGCTTGCGACGCTTTCAGATCGGCCATGGGCAGAACGATGACGAACTCTTCGCCGCCAAATCGGCAAACGATGTCCTCCGCCCGTACGCTCTTCGACAGCAGCACCGCGGTCTCGCGGAGCACCGCGTCGCCGGCGTCGTGTCCGTAGGTATCGTTGAACTTCTTGAAATGATCGAGATCGAGAATCAGTATTCCCAGCCCGTACGAGGCGCGCACCGCGCGCCGGGCTTCTTTCGCCATCATCTCCTCCAGATAGCGCCGGTTGAACAGCCCGGTGAGCGGATCGCGGATCGATTGCGTCCGCAGCGCCTCGCGCAGCCGGATGTTGGCGATGGAAAGGCCGACTTGCCCGGCAAAGGTATTTTTCAACGAAAAATCGGTGTCGAGGCTGGGATGTTCGTCCGTCGCCTGAAAGTGGAGGATCCCCAGCGCTTCTCCCTGCGCCAGCACGGGAATGCATAAGTACGTGTTCTTCACGCCCAGCGCATGGGCGCAGGGCGCAGTCGTGTCTCCGGCCACGACCAGATGCGGGTGTCCGGTGCGAAGCGCCCAGCACGAGGGGATTTCGAACGCCGACTGTGGCAGCCCGCAGTCGTTCCAGCTCCCTGCAACTTCTGCCAGATTGTGTTCGCCGTTCAACAGAAACAAAGCGCCGCGGCGTGTGGGAAAAATCTTTGGGGCAAAGCCCAGCGCCGCGGCAAAAACCTCGTCTTTGCTCACGCAGCTTTGCATCAACTCGCCCATCTTCGCCAGCATGGTGGCACGCTGCGTACGCTCCGTGAGTTCTGACATCATCTTCTCGTTTTGCTCATCGAGCTGGCGCCGCGCCAGATCTTTCTCCCACATCTCCTCCTGCAGGCGCGTATTCGCATCGGCCAATTCTTCGGTTCGCTCTTTAATCTGCTGCTCCAGGATCTGCTGGTTGTGCCTCTGATCGTCGATGTCGGTGCAGGCTCCAAACCATTTCGTCACCACTCCGGACGCGTCCCGCATCGGCGTCGCTTGCGACAGATACCAACGGTATTCTCCACTGCGGTCTCGCAGGCGGTACTCCATCTCAAACCGCGATCCGTTCCCCATGGCTCGCTTCCACGTCTCCATAACCAGGGGAAGGTCGTCCGGGTGCACGGCGTTGCTCCATTTGTCCCCCATCGCCTCGTCCACGCTCAATCCTGTGAGTTCCGACCAATGATCGTTGCAGTAGTCGAGGCCTCCATCCGGGCCAGCAGTCCAGACGATCTGCGGAATCGCTTCCGCCAGAATGTGGAAGCGGGATTCGCCATCGCGCGCGGCGCTGACCATCCCCTTCTGTACGGTGATCAGTCGATCGATGAACGCCGTCAGGATCGCCCCCGCCAGGATCAGAACACTCGTCGCGGAAATTACAAACAATCCCATGGAAGTGACGTGGACCGCATATTCCGGGCTGAATGGCATGCTGGAGGAGTGGAACTGCACGGCCGCCATCCCGGTGTAGTGCATCACCAGAATCGCGCTGCCCATGACAAATGCGCTTGCGAATTTCCGCAGGCTTGGTCTTTCCTTGCTTCGTTCATGAAAGGCCAGCAGCAGTGCGGCCAGAGAAATCACCACCTCGATCACGATGGAAGCGGCCACCAGATCCCAGCGGTAAGTCATGGTGGCCGGGAGGCGCATCGCGTCCATGCCGATGTAATGCATGCCCGCGATGCCTGCGCCCATCACGACCGCGCCCGCCATGCAGGCGGCGCGTCCCATGTGCGGACGGCTGACCGTAAAAAGCGCGACCGCCGACGCCGCGATCGCGGCCAGCAACGACAGAATCACCGTGGGATAGTGATAGAAGACCGGCACCGGCAGGTTGAAAGCCAGCATGCCGACATAATGCATTGCCCAAATGCCGAGGCCCATCGACGCCGAACCTCCGGCCAGCCAGAAGACGCGATGCCAATGGCGCGACGCCGTGACCCGGCCAGAAAAGTCCAGTGCGGCATACGAGGCCAGCATCGCCAGCAGCGCCGAGAGCACCACCAGGCGAGAGTCGTAGGTTCCCTGCAGAATCACCGAGCCGATGGGCCCTCCCAGCCAAAAATGCAGACGAGCGCCTGCAGTTAATCATCGGCTTGGTGCGGAGTTTCTTTTGGATTAAGGATTGTTAAAGCAGAAAGGAAAACGCCGGCGCAAAACGGAAAACGACAAAAAGGAAAAACGAAAGACGCGGCCGAAGCCGCGTCTCGCGTGGAACGAGTTGCCTCTTACGGGGTCACAGTCTTCGCCGCTGATTCGTCCGCAGGGCCGGCGATGAAAAAGTTGTGGTCGTACATGTTGCGGTACATGCGGCCGGCGATTTCCGCAGCTTTGGGACCGAAGGTCGGCCGTCCGCCCTGCAGGAAGACGACGATTACGACTCGTCCGGCGCTTGTGTTGGCGTACGAAGCGAACCAGCCGAAGCGCGTGCCCGCGTGCGAGCAGGTGCCAGTCTTGCCGAGAATTGACTCTTCGTTGAAGTTCAGGCCCACGCGGCGTGCTGTGCCATACTGCACCGCGCCCGCCATGCCATCAGATATCTCTGGAATCAGCGGAGCGATATCAAGCTGCCGCTTGATGCGCGGCTGGAAGCCAGCGACTTCCTCGGGCGTCGTCGGATGCTGCAGGTAGTACAGCGTTCCGCCGTTGGCAATCGCCGAAACCATCGCTCCCAGTTGCAGCGGAGTCATCGAGACTCCTTCGCCGAAGGAGCACATCTTTCCAACGCCGCCGAGCTTGTCGGGAATGACTTCGTCGGGATATTCACCCAGCTGCTCGCCGGGAATGTCGTATCCGGCGAGTTCGCCGAGGCCGTATTCATGCGCGTAGTACGCAACTTTTTCAAATCCCAGCTTGCGGCCCAGTGCTTCGAAATAGGCGTTATTCGAGCGCGCCAGCGCCGTAGTCATGTTCATGTGGGCGCGGCCACCGATGCCGACTTCGGTATCTTTCGAGACTAGACCTTCGTTCAATGCAGCCAGCGCAACCGAAAGCTTGATCGTGGAGCAAGGCTGTGCCCCGCTCGAAAGCGCAAGCTTTTGGTTCACCATGGCGAGCACGCGACCGCTGGTGGGTTCGATCGCGACGACAGTGCCGTTCATATTGCCCAGCGCGTCGACCGCCGCCTGGCGCACAACCGGATCTTCACCGGCCGTGGTGTCGCCGGCGGTCAAGCCTTCAGCGAACGAACTCATGTAGAAGCGCTCGTGCCAGCGATGCCGGCGGGTTGTGGCCGAAACCGCAGTGACATGCCCGGCAGCCGCGCCTCGGCTGCGCGCCAGATGATGCAGGCGGCGCCGCGTGCGCGTGGTCTCGCTGATCTTTTGGGATTTCTTGGGGGGAGTGTGGGTATTGATGTGGGCCGCGAAACTCACGCCCGCCAGCGGCAGGCTCAAGAAAAATGCGAGCGCGCCACGGAGAAAATTGAGACGAAACAAGCTCGTTCCCTGGAACATCTTTTTGGTTTTACTCCCCGGAATCTGAACTACTACTGGTGCACTTTCCGTGCCAGCGGGCGGTAACCTCCAGCATTATCACCCAACTTCGCGATAGTACGAGACTTAGCGCGTTTCTGGCAACCGTAAAGTTTAGATCACAGCAAACATTATTTTCGCTTTAACCCATTATGGGAAAAAGAGATAGCTAGAAATTACTACTGTTCCCCCACCTTCCGTAATACGTTACCAGGTTACTGGAAAGGTACTTCCCAATAGGAAACCATTTTCACTCAAAAGCAGTTGTCAGTAGCCGGTGCCCAGTGGTCATCGTGTCTCTGCGATTCTGCGTTCCTAACCTGTGTCCTCTGTGCCCTCTGTGGTAAAAGCTTTTGATCTTTACTGGCCACGGACCACTGGCCACTGCTTCACATGACTTCGTTGCGCTTTCTCAGAAACGCCGGCACATCCAGATCGTTCTGATCGAAGTTCTGGATGATCGCGCTGCGCATCGGGTCCATCGGGATCACTTCCGCCGCGCGCTCCTGCGCCACCGGCATGGCGACAACCTCATCAGCAAACGCTCGCTCGTGGCTCAGGATCTCGTGCGCCACCTCCGGCTCAGCCATGATGTGTTTCGGCGGCTCGGCTTGGTGCGGTCCCATGCCGTCGGGGAAGTCCATCGGATCCTCCAGCGCGGCGGCGTGCGCGTGGGAAAACGACGTGTGCACCTCCTGCGTTCGGCGGCGGCCCGTCGGCACTTCGCGGAAGCCGGTTGCAATCACCGTGATCTTCACCGCGTCCTTCATCTTCTCGTCCATCACCGCGCCGAAAATAATGTTGGCGTCTTCATGCGCCGCGCCCTGGATGATCGAACACGCCTGCTGCACTTCGGCGAGTTTCAGCGACGACGAACCCGTAATGTTGATGAGAATTCCGCGCGCGCCATCGATCGCGCCGGCTTCGAGCAGCGGCGAGGCGATCGCCTTCTGCGCCGCGTCAATCGTGCGCTTGGCGCCGCTGGCGGAAGCCGTGCCCATGACCGCATAACCCATGCGCGCCATGATCGTCTTCACGTCGGCGAAGTCGCGGTTGATGATGCCGGGAATCGTGATGATGTCGGAAATTCCCTGCACCCCCTGCCTCAGAATGTCGTCGGCGATGCGGAACGATTCGAAGAAGCCGGCGTCTTCGGCGACCGCGAGCAGCTTTTCGTTGGGGATGACGATGGTCGTGTCGACGGATTCCATCAGCTCCGAGATGCCGCGCTCCGCCTGCTGCATGCGGCGTTTGCCTTCGAATGAAAACGGCTTGGTCACGACGGCCACGGTCAGCGCGCCCATCTCGCTCGCCAGCGACGCAATGATCGGCGCGGCGCCGGTTCCAGTGCCGCCGCCGAGGCCAGTGGTCACGAACACCATGTCGGCGCCTTCGAGTGCTTCAATGATCTTGTCGGAATCTTCCAGCGCAGCTTTGCGGCCGACTTCCGGATTCGCGCCCGCGCCCAGCCCATTCGTCAGCTTCACGCCGAGTTGCAGCTTGACCGGCGCATGCGACATGCGCAGCGCCTGCAGGTCCGTGTTGGCCACGATGAACTCGATACCCTCGACTCCGGCATCGATCATGCGGTTGACGGCGTTGCCACCGCCTCCGCCTACACCGATGACTTTGATCTTGGCGTCGTTCCGTGCCTCTTCATTGAAGCTGATGCGAATGTCGTTGCTCATGTGTTCAGTGCTCCTTAACTGAAGGACTCAAGTTTCAAAGTTTCAAAGTTTCAATGTTTCAAAGTTTCGAGGTTCCAACGTTTGAACTTTCGGGTCTTTGAAACCTTGAAACTTTTGAAACTTTGAAACTCGCTTCTACGCTCCCATCAACATCGCTTTCAATCTCGATCCCAAGCCGCTCTCCTGCAACCCGCGAGCCACGCGCGCCCGCTGGCCGTAGTTCACCATGCCGAGCACAGTCGCGAACTCCGGCTCTGCCAGAGTCGAAGGCATCTTCGCGATGGGCGCCGGCCACGACAGACGCACCGAGCGCCGCAGCACGGACTCGGCCACGTCGAAAATTCCTGGCAGCCGCGACGCGCCGCCGCTCAGCACAATTCCCGCTCGGCATAAGTCGAACATGCCGCTCTGCCGCAGATTCTCGCGGATCATCTCAAAAAGCTCGCGTGCCCGCGGCTCCAGAATTTCCGCCACCAATCTTTGCGACATCAGCCGCGAAGGCCGGTCGCCGACTGAAGGCACTTCCACTTCGTTGCCTTCGGGAATCAGCGTCACGATTGCGTTGCCGTAAATCTTTTTGATTGTCTCCGCCTCTGCCAGCGGCGTGCACAGACCGACAGACAAGTCGCTGGTGAAGTGATCGCCTCCGACCGGAATCACTCCCGTATGCGCCACCGCGCCCTGCTGAAACACAATTAGTTCGGTCGATCCCGCGCCGATGTCGGCGAGGCAAACACCCAGTTCGCGCTCGTCGGCGCGCAGCACCGAATCCGCGCCAGCCAGCGGTTCAAAAACTGTGTCGTCGACGTGCACGCCGGCTTTGTTCACCGCCGTGATCACGTTCTGCGTAGCGCTGGTCGCGGCCGTTACCATGTGCACCCGCACCTCCAGGCGCGCCGCCATCATCCCCAGCGGATCATGCACGCCGGCCTGATCATCCAGAATGAATTCCTGCGGCAGCAGATGCAGAATCTCGCGATCGGCCGGCAGCGGAATCGCACGCGCCCGTTCCACCGCCTGCTTGATCTCATCGCGCCCAATCTCCCGCGGCCGCGTGCCCAGGCTGATACCGCCGTGGCTGTTCACACCGCGCACATGCGCTCCGCCGATGCCGACGGTCGCATGTTCGACCGGCGCACCCGCAATATCTTCCGCGGCCTCGACGGCTTTTTGAATCGCCGCTACCGCCTTGTCGAGTTCCACGATCACGCCCTTGCGCGAGCCGCGCGACTCGGCCACGCCGTGCCCGCGATAGCGCAGCACGCCGTCGACGTTCTCCGTCATCAGCGCGCAAGTCTTGGCGCTGCCTACGTCAATCGCGGTAAGAAAACTTCCCTGCTGGTTCCCCATTCGTTATGATTCCCTGGCTTGCAAGGTAAAAGCTGAGCAAAATTAAAGACCGCGAATAAAATTTCGTTATCAATTCGCGCTCGCCTGCTGCTTGGCGATCGCCGGACTCGGCTTCGGAATCGCATTCACCGCCGGCGCAACGTGCTTCTGCACCGCTGGATTCTGCGCCGGAACGTGCTGTGCTGGAACATGGGTAGCAACCGTCGCCGCTTTCTGATCCGCCTTCTTCGCCACAATTTTCTTCGGAGCCGCGGCTTTTACCTTCTTCGTTTTCACGTGCGCCGCCGGCTTCCTCGCCGCCGTTTTCGACCCGTTCTTTTCCGCCAGGGTTTTCTCCGTCAACTCAAACGCGGGCTTCGGCAGCGACCGGTCGTGCGGATTAATTTTCGTAGTCAGCGCGGCCTGCTTCACTCCCGCGGCTGCGGCCGCCTTCGCCGCCGATAGGCTCAACTGCGCCTGCTTCGGCCGGCCCTCGATATCGGGATTCACGATGACCTGGTTGTCGTAGCGCAAGTTCACCGACTCGAGCTTCTGAAATTGCTGCCGCCACTCCTGCACGTGGCTGACATAAATCTTGTAGCGCTTCAAATAATCTGACGATCCCAGCTCAACCAGCACATCGCCCGCGGGATCGTTCACCCGCACCTTCAGATTGTCGAGGTCGGTGAGATCGACTTCGCTCAAGTCTTGCGAGTAACGCGCGCCGCTCGAATCGAGCGCTTCCACCAGTTCGTTGTAGGCCTTCATGCGCGGAGCCCGCGTCGAAAGCGGCTCGCCGGGATTCATCCCGAGAATCACTGGGAACGAGTACTTGTGCTTTGGGGGAAGCTCCATCAGCGTGCCGCCGGCATCGATCAGCGCGATGCGCGGCCCGACGCGCACAAACGCGACCGGCGTGCGCTCATGAATTTCGACTTTCAACCGGTTGGGGACGAAGCGCATCACGCTGGCCGACTCTACCCACGGAATCTGTTCCAGTTGCGCCTTCTGCTGGGACAGAGGAATGAAGAAGATGTTGCGACCGATGTCGGCGCCCATCACCTCCATGATTTGCGGCTTGGTCACGTTCTGCATGCCGGTGACTTCAATGTTGTCGCTGGATTCGATGCGGAAGCGCCATGAGTGCTGGCCATACTCGTAGAGGGCGCCGGCGGCAACGGCGAGCAAGCCCAGCACGCCGACGGCCATCGCGGCCCACAGCAGACGATTGGCAGTCTTTTTGGGAAGCGAGCCGCGCCGGGCGGAGACGCGCTTTTGCCCGCGCAGAAAAGGAGATTCCTCGTCCACGTCCAGATCCACCAGGCGCGCGTCGTCGAGGGTTTCGCGGGTGCGCGATAAGCCTTCTCGTGAAAAATCAGGCCGCACGGGAGGCCGCGCAAATTCCGCGCGGGAGTCTTCCATGCGCGAGTCGCCATTCCGCGAGTCGGCGCTGGGTGGATACAACTCTTCCTGCAAGATGGAGCTGCCAGATTTCCGCACCATCAATTCAGGTCAGTTGTCGTGAGGAATCGCTTGAGCCTCTTCACTATAGCCGCATTTTTCGCATTGAGATAGACAAAAAAATGTCCGTTTTGCACAGGAGGGAACCGCATTGAACAAGAGGCTACATCCTTGACGCGTCCCCACTCCGGATGTAATTCCGAACCGGCGCGAAGCGGCGGTGAGGAACCTGCTGTACGTGTGTGGCGGGAAAAAGCAGGTTCCTCGCCGCGAAGAACGCGGCTCGGAATGACATGGCTTCAGGGAGGGTTCGAAAATTTGAGAAAGACAAAAAAACAGGCGCGGCTTGTTTTCCGCGCCCGTTTTCCAGGAGGCAAGGCTTACGAACTCTTAGATCGGATCCGAACTGACCGCTACCCGCACATCCGGAATCTTCGGGAGCGAGATATTCGGCGCGCTGATCCGCGGCACCGTGATCTGTGGCACATTCATCCGCACCCGCGGGCACTTCGGGGTGGTTACAAACACCATCGGCTGAAACGCCGCCGCCGGAATCCGGATCTCGGCGACCCGTACTACCTGCGCCTCGATCCGCGCCCGGTTCGCTTCCATGCGATCGAGAGCAGCCTGCTGCCGGTCGCTCATCACTTCAACCCGCGCCCACTCCGCGTCCGAACGCGCAACTTGTGTCTGCACCCTCGCAAACGATGTTGTGAAGGGGCACGAGGAATTTTCCCGCTGCGCCGTCACGATCCGCGCCTGGGTCAGGAACCGGTCCGCATCGCCCGAAGCCAGCGCCAGCACCGCTTCCACGTTGTGACTGGCCCGGCCGACCATCTCATGAACCATCCGCAGCCCGCCGTCGTGATAGCTGGCGTTCAACCCCGCCGCCACCACCCCTGCCATCAGCCATCCCCATGCCTGCTTCATAAATCCCTCAATTTCCGGTCTGCAGGATAGACGGAACTACTCTGAAACCGTTAGCAAAACATCGCTTAACAATGGGGGATACGAACGGGAAGGGGGCCGAGTTCCCACAAAAATGGTCAGCGTGGAACCGTTTTAGATCCTGTCATTCCGACACGCGACGGCGAAGCCGAAGCGAGGAGGAATGTGCTTTTCGCGTGTGGCGAGAAAAAGCAGGTTCCTCGGCGCTTTGCTTCTCGGAATGACATCAACGTTATAAGTAATCGCCTACTTCAACTCCCGCACCCAAATATTCCGAAAGCTGATCGGCTCGCTGGGATCGCCGTGCGCCTGCAGCTTGATGGGCGCGCCATCGAACTTTTTATAAAATGGCGCGCCGATATACCGCGTCTCGCCCTTCAACTCGAAATGATTCTGCACCAGCACGCCGTTAAAAAACGCGGTCACATACGCCGGAGTCTTCACCGATCCGTCGGCGTTGAAGACGGGCGCGGTCCACACCACGTCATACACCTGCCACTCCCCTGGCTTGCGCGTGGGATTTGCCAGCGGAATCGCCTGCTTGTAAATGCTGGCTGCCTGCCCGTTCACATACGTCTTGTTGTTGTAGGAATCGAGAATCTGCATTTCGTATCCGGCGTCGCCTTCTCCCGTTGACGCGAGAAACAATCCGCTGTTGCCGCGCGCCTGACCGCTGCCGGTCACGTTCTCCGGCACGCGCCATTCGAGATGCAGTTGGTAGTTGTGAAAGCTGCGCTTGGTCTCGATATTCCCTGCCGCTTTGTTCACCGTAACGATGCCGTCGGCGACAATCCACTTCGCGGGAGAATGATCCTGCGCCGAAACCCACTCGTCGAGATTCTTGCCGTCGAAAAGCACAATCGCGTCCGACGGCGCCGCGCCGCAGGTTCCAGGAGCGACGATCGCCGGCTCCGGCGACCAGACTTCGGTGTCTTCGGGCTTGGGAGCGGCGGGAGCAGCGGCTTGCTGCGCAAGCAATGGTTGCGCTGCGAAGGAAACAACCAGCACGAAAAGAGTTCCGAGCGAGAGTAAAAGAAGAGTAGAGATGCGCATGACCGAAGAATATACCGGATTGCAGCGAAGCCCGCGCGCCAAACCGTCCGCTGAAATCTGCTTGACCGATTCGGCGGTTTACGCTTGAAATCGCTGCTGCATGCCCCTCGAAATCGGACAGGTTGAAGCCATCTTCCGTTACCCAGTGAAATCGATGGCCGGTGAGCGGCTCGAATCCGCCAATCTCGGCTGGCACGGCATCGATGGCGACCGGCGGGTCGCCCTCCAGCGCGTTGGCAACAGCAGCGGAATGCCGTGGCTCACCGCAGGCAAGCTTCCGGACCTCGTGCTGTTTACTCCCCAGCGCCGCAACGGCACACAGAACGACAACGATCTTCCTACCCATGTTCGTGCGCCGAATGGTGTGGAGATGCCCATCTTCGGAGAAGAACTAGCTAACGAGGTCGGGCGCCGCTACGGCGCTCCTGTCCACATGACGCACTTGAGTAACGGCATCTTCGATGAAGCCAGCATCTCCGTGATCGCCTGCGACACAGTGCAAGAGATCGCGCGGCTCGCGGGTCGCAGCCTCGACATTCGGCGCTTTCGCACGAATGTTGTCGTGCGCTTGCTGCGATCAACGCCCTTTCAGGAGGACGAGTGGATCGGAGGCACGCTCTCATTCGGCGAAGAAGACGATGCGCCCGGTATCGCGGTCACGATGCGGGATCTTCGCTGTTCGATGGTGAATCTCGACCCCGATACGGCAACGCCTGCGCCGGAAGTGATGAAGGCGATCGTCCGCGCCAACCAGAACAATGCCGGAGTCTACTGCACGGTCACGCGGACCGGGCGGCTCGCAGTCGGGCAGAGCATTTTTCTCCGTCGGTGAGATGAGGCTGCAGCGGCAGTGCGAAATCCACGCAATGATTCGCAGGAATTCTCGGGCCTCAACGCATCAGGGCAACTGCTATTTAGCAAGTGTGAAGCTGACGGTGATATCCGTTTGCACTTCGACCGGTTCGCCGTTTTTCAGATACGGCTTGTACTTCCACTGCTTAACGGCCTCAATGGCTGCGGGGGCGAGTTGCGGGTGGCCACTGACGATCTGCAGATTTTCAACGTCTCCGCTTTTGCCGACAATCGCGCGCAACACAACGTCTCCTTCGATGCCCGCCTTCCTAGCCGCATCGGGATACTGCGGATTTACCTTTTTCACGATGTGCGATCGCATCTCGTCACGCGAGACCTGCTGACGATCAGGATTCTCGGCCTGTGCCGTTCCCGCGATTGCTTCCGGCTGGCCGGCGTTGCCCTGAGTTGCGTTGATAAGTCCATATGCGATAGGAGAAGAGATAGCCGCCGCTCCAGCGAGTGTCAGCAGCAGCTTCCGAGTGAAATCGAGTGGGTGCGGAACACGTTCGGTCATGATGTACACCATCCTTTTCTTGAGATCGCCACCGGCCACGCCAGCCGTGCCTGCCAGCGGAGAATCCAGACAAAATTCACAGACTTTCAAAATGCCTTCCGCATACGCTTGCGGCCTCCAGCGCAAAGCTAGAACGGCTTCGTCGCAGGCTCGTTCACGGTCTGTAGCCAGCCGCGCTCCCAGCCACCACACCAGCGGGTGAAACCAGAAAATGATTTGGACGAGCATGTGCAGCGCCGCGCTTAGATTGTCACGACGAAGAATGTGCTCGAGTTCGTGGGCGAGTATGGACTCGAGTTGCGCTTCACTGAGCCGGTCGGAGATTCCTGACGGCCACAGCAGTACGGGACGAACAATTCCGAAAACGCCCGGTTCGAGCGCGGCCTTCGAAAGCAGCAACCGGGTGGCCGCTCTCTTCCCCATGAGGCGTTCGACCCGCCGGAGTGCTTCCAGCTCGCGGCCGTTCAAGAGTTCGCTGGCGCTCCGCGCCGCGCGATACATTTTGCGCCACTCGATGGCTCGCGTTGTCGCAATAACAATAGAGCCCGCCAGCCAGACCGCGATCATCTCAGGAAGCCAGCGGGCACAGGCGGAGAGCGCAGTCGCCGACGCAACTCCCGAGACAACCCGAACCGCGAAATGCAACCGCGTGGCGCCGTCAAACGCGTGCGTTGGCGCGAGATAACCGCCAATCCTGACCATCCCGGAGAATGGAACCAGGAACTTGAGTGACGCTGCCAGCCACACTCCGTAGAGGAGCCGAGCCCGTTGCAGGCGCAGTGTCAGCGCCAGCAGCGCAGCCGCGGCAGCGAAGAGGGTCGATTGCAGCAGGTGATGGGCAAGAGCGGTCAGTATCATTTCGCTCGGTCCCTTCTCTCCAGCTTTCGCAAGGTTTTTTCCGCTTCCTTTACGTCGGCGACGGTGAGCCGCCCCGACTCGATCAGATGAGCCATTACCGGCTGGGTTCGCCCGCCAAAGAGCGCGAGCAGATCATCGATCAGCCGCCGCTGCGCCGCATCCCGCGAAACGGCAGCTTCGAAGACGTGGAAGTTGCCAACCTTCTTCACGCGGCTCACGACCTTTTTCGCTTCGAGGCGATACACGGTCGTCTGTATCGTCGTGTAAGCGGGGCGCTTGATGGATGGAAAATCTTCCTGGATTTCGCGGATGGAAGCCTGGCCGCGAGTCCACAGCACGTCCATGATGCGGAGCTCGAGCCGAGATAACTTGGGTTGCGACATCTAAACTCCTATCAACGTATGTATTGTTACTACATGTGTAGTTTTTATGTCAAGAGCAATTTGGCGCAAGTGAGTTTCCTTTTTTGACCTATCGTCGCGGAATGGGTTGGCCAGTTCCGGCGAGCTGAGCCCGAACTGAGGGCTCGCGCGCTCAGGATTTATCGAGTGCGGTGGAAGGCGCTCGTTCGTTTAGCTTTTCCAGAATCATCGGTCCGAGTTGTGACACGCTGCCCGCGCCCAGCGTCAGGATCATGTCGCCGTCGTTCGCAGCTGCAGTAGCCGCGGCCACCGCATCGGCAAACGAACTCACGTATCGCGCTTTCTCGCCGATCCGTTGCGCCAACGTCTCGCCGTTAATCCCTTCGATCGGCTTCTCGCTCGCCGCATAAATATCGAGCACGAAAAGCGAATCGGCGTCACCGAACGCGCCGGTGAACTCTTCCATCAAATCGCGCGTGCGCGTGTAACGATGCGGCTGAAAGATCACGTGAATCTTGTTGAACCCGCATTGCCGCGCCGCCGCCAGCGTCGCCCGAATCTCCGTGGGATGGTGCCCGTAGTCGTCGATCACGCTGACGCCCGCCGCGCGCCCCTTGAGCTGAAAGCGGCGATCCACGCCGCGAAACTGCTCAAGCGCCGTGCGAATATCGCCCGGCACAATGTCCAGCCCCACGCCCACCGCAATCGCCGCCGTAGCATTCAGCACATTGTGCGCGCCCGGCACATGCAGCGTGAACTCGCCGAGATCTTGCTTACGATACGTAACGTGAAAACGATTCTCTGGGTGCCCCACCCTTGTCGCGCTGTCTGCGACAGGGTGGGGATTTTGACTTGCGTCCGGAATCCGAATCATGAAGTCCGAGCCTCTCTTCGTCCCGTAGGTCACAATCCGCCGCTGTACCTCGGGCAACAACCTCCGCAGAATCGGATCGTCATTGCACGCGACGACCATGCCATAAAACGGCACGCGATCCATGAATTCCAGAAACGTCTTCTTCACGTCGCGCATGTTGCGATAGCAATCCATGTGCTCGCGGTCGATGTTCGTGACGACCGAAAGAATCGGAGACAACTTCAAAAAGCTGCGGTCGCTCTCATCCGCCTCGGCCACCAGATATTGCGACCTCCCCAGCCGCGCATTCGATCCCATGGCATCCACGCGTCCGCCGACAACGACTGTCGGATCAAGTCCGCCCGCCGCCAGCACCGCCGCCACCATAGAAGTCGTCGTAGTTTTTCCATGCATGCCCGCGATCGCGATGCCATATTTCAGCCGCATCAACTCGGCCAACATCTCCGCACGCTGGATGACAGGAATATGCAGCTTGTGCGCTTCAGTGACTTCGGGATTGTCCGCGGCGATGGCCGAACTCGTCACCACCACTTCCGCGCCAACAATATTCTCCGCGCGATGCCCTTCAAATGTCGCCGCGCCCAGTCCCGCAAGCCGCTGCGTTACCGCCGACGCTTTCAGGTCAGAGCCCGAAACCTTGTAGCCGAGATTCAGCAGCACCTCGGCAATGCCGCTCATGCCGATCCCGCCAATGCCCACGAAATGGATACGCTGAATCTTGGCAAACATAAAAAATCAGTGGCCAGTGATCAGTGGTTAGTGGCCAGAATTCTTTGTTGAGACTAAGCGGCTTTACTGGCCACTGGCCTCTGGCCACTGGCCACTGAGTTTCGCCGCCATGGCAGCAATATCCAAAGCGGCATTCGGATGCGCTAAAGCCCGCGCCGCCTGACTCATCTGCTGCAAGCGCCGCGAATCCTGGAGCAGGGTTGCAATTGTCTCTGCCAGCCAGACACCTTCGAGCTTCGACTCCTCCACCACGACGGCGGCTCCGTGCTTCGCCAGCGCCTCGGCGTTCACCCGCTGATGATCGTCCGCCGCGCGCGGAAACGGCACAAACACCGCCGGCTTTCTCGCCGCGGCAATCTCCGCAACAGTACTCGCTCCTGATCGGCACACAACTAAATCCGCGCGCGCAAACGCCGCCGGCATGTCCTCAATGAATTTGAAGATCTCATAGGTAAAGCCCGGCATTGCCGAAGGCGCCGCCGCTGCCAGATTTTCATATCCGGCCAGCGCGTCATTATAGTCACGCTCGCCCGTCTGATGGATGATGTGAATCCCCGGCGCCTCGCACTGCAACACGGGCAGGCAGCGAATCATTGCCTCGTTGATCGCGTGCGCCCCCTGGCTTCCACCGAAAACAAGAACTGCGCGCGATTTGGCCGACCCTTCGCGCTTTTCGAAGGGTGGGGATTTCCCTGCAATCTCAAAAAATGCCTGCCGCACCGGGACGCCTGTCACTTCCGCCTGCCGAAAATACTTCGCCGTCTCCTCAAAATGCACCGCCGCGCCCGAAACGAACTTCGCCACCACACGATTGGCGAATCCCGGCACGACATTCGGCTCGAAAGCCAGCGTCGGAATATGTTTCACCACAGCCGCCAGCATCGCCGGCCCGGAAGCGTATCCGCCGACGCCGATCACCACATCGGGCGCGAACTCATTCAGCATCCGACCCGCGTCCCACACGGCGCGCGGCAGGTCAAACGCGGTCTTGAGCCGTGTAACCAGGCTGACATTCTTGAGTGCACCGACGCGGACCAGTTGAAGCGGAAATCCCGCCGCGGGCACCAGCCGGTTCTCAATTCCGCGCGCCGTGCCGATAAAGAGGCACTCGCAGCCGTAGCTCTTTTTGAGCTGATTGGCGATGGCCAGCGCCGGAATGACATGTCCGCCCGTCCCGCCCCCCGCCAGAATGGCCCGCATGGAGTGACTATAAATCATCTTTTTTCAATTAGCTACGAGCGGAGCATCGGATAATATTGATAAATCATGATTTCTCTTGCACAATATGGCAGGCACTTCTAGGTGGGAAACATGGCTACGACCAAAAAGTTCACTCCCGAAATCGATGCCGACCTCTACGACAAACTGGTTGAGACGGCCGAGCGCAACGGCCAAACCAAACGCTACGTGCTGGAGGAAGCTCTGCGTTTCTACTTGCAGAATGTCGTGCCTTCCCAACACCTTGTCCGGCGCGAGGTCATGGACGCCTTCGAGCAATCCGTCGCGAGCAATCGCGAGCTTCTCGAGCGACTCGCGAAGTAAATGCCCGACCGCGTTTACCTCACCGTGGCTGAGGTCTACCGGATGCAGCATCGCCTCATCGATCTTTTCGGCGGCATGCACGGCGTTCGAGACCGCGCCGCGGTCGAAGCCGCCGTTTTCCGTCCGCAGACTGGCTATTACGATTCAATCGAAGAGGAAGCCGCCGCACTGATGGAGTCGCTAGGGATGAATCACGGCTTCATCGATGGCAACAAACGAATCGCGTTTACCGCCGGCGATGTTTTCCTGCGAAGTAATGGCTTCTACCTCGATGTGAAAACTGACGAAGGCCATCAATTCATCGAGGGTTCTCTCGAACGACAGGAATTTCGATTTGGACGAATCCTGCAGTGGATTCGCGATCACGTTAAACGCGTAGAGTGACGGGGTGCAGCGGCATGAAGGGAAAAACTGATCCGTTTAAATCCGTGGCTAAGTTGTTTTAGTCCGCCTGCTTCGTAATATTCAGCAGCACGCCGATGCAGGCCAGCGTCACAAACAACGACGACCCTCCATACGAAACCAGCGGCAGCGGAATCCCCTTGGTCGGCATCATCCCCAGCACCACGCTGATGTTGATGAAGGCCTGCAGCACCACCATGCTCGTGATCCCCACGGCGAGATAGCGGCCAAACACATCCTCCGTGCGCCATGAAGCCCGCATCCCACGCCATAAGAAGACCGCAAACAGCGCCACCACAAACAGCGCCCCGAGCAACCCCAACTCCTCGGCCGTGACGGCAAAAATAAAATCCGTATGCGGCTCCGGCAGATAAAACAGCTTCTGCTTCCCTTCCATCAGCCCGGTTCCAGTCACGCCGCCCGTTCCCACTGCAATCAGCGACTGAATGATGTGAAAGCCCGCCTTCTGCCGGTCGGCATAAGGATTCAAAAACGCCAGAATCCGATCGCGCCGGAACGCCACGTGAAAGATCAAAAAGTAAAGAGGCGGCAGCGACGCAGCAAAAGCGTAGCCGAAATATTTGAGCCGCATGCCCGCCACATACAAGATGCACGCCGTGATCCCGGCGCACGCAATCGCCGTTCCGAGATCGGGCTGCAGCACGATCAATCCCAGAAAAACCAGCACCGGCGCGGCCGCTGGCAACAGCGTATTGCGCACGTCGTCCATTGACTTGACGCGGCTCTCAAGAAAATAAGCGAGAAACAGAATCAGCACCGGCTTGGCCAACTCCGATGGCTGAAACGAAAATCCTCCGGCGCGAATCCAGCGATGCGTGTTGTGCGAGCGATCGAGAAAGAAAACAGAGATCAACAGCAGCGTCGTGATGCCGATGAACGAAAACACTAGCGCGGGATGCTTGTAACGTTTGTAGTCCACTCGCATGGTCACGGTCATCGCGGCCAGGCCAGCCACGGCCCAGATCAACTGCTTCGACAGAAACGCATACTCCGATCCGAAACGCTCCCGCGCCATCACCGCCGACGCCGAAAACACCATTACCAGCCCAACAAACACCAGCAGCATGGTCACGGTAAACAACCAGCGATCGACACTCACCCGCTTCGCCATGGGAACTTCATTTCACCACGGAGTGGTGAGGACCAAGACGCAGAAAATGTGATCGATGCGTTTTGAGTGTTGATTGTTTTGGTACAGGCGTCATTGCACGATGGATCGAATATCGCGACGTCCGTGCAGGACGTGCAGAATTACAATGTCGGCGCCTTCCACGCGGTAAATGATGACGTATTCACCGACCGTAGTACCGCGCAAACCGACTTTCAAATCATCCCGACGCCGCCCTAGAAATGGGCTTTTGGACAGCAATGCAAATTGATCTGTTATGGAGTCGATCAGACGCTGGGCAATCTCAATGCTGGAACTTTCGGTCGCAGTGTAGTACCAGATGTCGTCGAGCTCTAATTCCGCTTCCGCGCTGACACGAACTCCCATCAACGTCGAGAGGCCCGCTCCGCTTCAAGACGCGCCACGCCCCGTCGCTTAATTTCTTCAGCGAAATCGCGGAGAGACTCTTCCGTTTTAAACACGCGCCCTTCTCCGCGAGCCAGCGATGCTTCCGCGGCCTCGACGGAAGCCAGGATCTCCGCTCGACGGCGTTCGCGCTCTTCCCACAAATGAAGCGCTTCGGCAACGGCATCGGACTCGTTTCGGTATCGCCCAGATGCGATCCCCTGGCGGACGAACGCTTCCTGATCGGGAGTGAGGTGCACTTCCATGGGTTAAGGGTAGGAGCAGAAATATAGAGTGTCAAGGCCCGATCAGGGGCTGTTTAACCGCTAGACTGGCCTCCCGACAATGCCCCGACGATCTCCTTAAAAATCTTGCCTCTCTGCTCGTAATTCTTGAACTGATCAAAACTGGCACAAGCCGGCGCCAGCAACACCACATCGCCTGAAGTCGCTACCGCGTGCGCCTTGCGCACAGCATTCTCTAGCGTTTCGGCGTGCACAACTTCTCCCTTTGGAAACGTAATCTGCGACTCGATCTTCGCTGCCGCCGCGCCGATCGTGTACACGCGCTTCACCCGCTGCCGCAGCAGATTGTTGAGCACGGAGTAGTCGCTGCCCTTATCTTTGCCGCCGAGAATCAAATGAATGTTCGCCGGGAACGACTCCAGCGCCTTGATGGTCGCGTCAACGTTGGTCGCTTTCGAGTCGTTGTAGTAATCCACGCCGTTGATCGTCGCCACAAACTCCAGCCGGTGCTCGACCGCCTTGAAATTCTGCACCGCCTCGCGAATCTTCTCCGGAGCGCAACCCATCAGCGCGCCCGCGCAGACCGCGGCCAGCACGTTTTCGAGGTTGTGCGCACCCTTCAGCGGAATCTCCGAGACCAATAAGATCTCTCGCTGCTCCGATCCGGAACGAAACACCACGTTCCCGTCGCGCACCCAAGCGCCTTGCTCAACTTCTTTCTGCCGGCTGAACCAGAAAACTTTGGCGCGCGTCTTCCCCGCCATCGCCACGCAGGTGGGATCGTCGGCATTCAGCACCGCAAAATCATCGCCATGCTGATTCTCGAAAATCCGCGCCTTGGCCGCCGCGTAAATCTCAAACGTGCGGTGACGATCGAGATGGTCCGGCGTCACATTCAACACCACCGCTACTTTCGGACGAAACGTCTCGACCGTCTCCAACTGAAAACTCGAAACCTCCAGCACGGTTACCGTTTCCCGGTGCGCGCGCTCCGCCAGTAAAATCGCCGGTGTACCAATATTCCCGCCCACCAGCGTCGGCAACCCGCCCGCCGTCATAATCTCGCCGGCCAGCGTTGTAGTCGTTGTCTTCCCATTCGATCCGGTGATCGCCACAATCGGCCCCGGCAAAAACTGTGCCGCCAGTTCGATCTCGCCGATTACGCTCTCACCCAGCGACCGCGCCTGCACCAGCGGCGGCGCATCGACGGGAACGCCAGGGGAGACGACGATCAGATCCTGCCCGCGAAACGTGCGGTCGCCGTGTCCGCCGGTCTCAACCGTGATGCCGTTATCAAGCAGTACAGGGATTTCGTTACGCAACTCATCGCCCGACTTCGTGTCGGACACTGTCACGCGCGCTCCCTGCTTCTTCAAGAACAAAGCCGAAGCCACGCCCGACTTCCCCAGCCCCACTACCAGCACGCGTTTGTCTTTCAGTTCCATTCGAAGTTCATTTCACCACAGAGGCTCACAGGCACGGAGAAAAACGGATTGGGACTATCTCATTAAGAACGTCGGTAAATAATTTCTCATTCAAAACAATAATCTGTCATTCCGACGCGCGCCGCCGAAGGCGGAGCGACGGGGAACCTGCTAATTTGCAATCCACAAGGCGAAGTGAAGTCTTCTCATTGACGCTGAACGACAGAAATTCTTTCTCTGTGCCTCTGTGTCTCCGTGGTGAAAAACCTAGCGCAGCTTCAACGTAGTCAACGCAAATAACGCAAAAATCAGCGATGCGATCCAGAACCGAACGATAATCTTCGACTCCGACCAGCCCATCAGCTCAAAGTGATGATGCAGCGGCGCCATCTTGAAAATTCTCTTCTTGCGCAGCTTGTACGACCCTACCTGCAGGATCACCGAAAACGCTTCAATCACAAACACTCCGCCAATAAACGGCAGCAGTAACTCCTGCTTGATCATCACCGCGACCGTCCCGATCGCCCCGCCCAGCGCCAGCGATCCCACGTCGCCCATGAACACTTCCGCCGGATGCGCGTTGTACCACAAAAATCCAATCGACGATCCGACCATCGCTCCGCAGAAAATCGTCAACTCCGCGACCTGCGGCATACGCTGTAATTCAAGATAGGTCGCAAACGTCGCGTGTCCGCTCACGTAAGTCAGCACGGTCAAAGCGCCCGCCGCGATCACGGTACAGCCAATCGCGAGGCCGTCCAACCCATCGGTTAGGTTCACTGCGTTGCTCGAGCCCACAATCACTAATGCCACGAATCCCATGAACAGCAAAAACGCCAGCGGCCACAGATGCGGATACTTTTCTAAACTCTCAACCACCAGATCCGGATGAAACTGCTTGAAGAACGGCACGATCAGCCGCGTCGAATACATGCCATACGTCTGCATCGCAATTAGCATCGATGCGATTACAATGCTGGCCGCGATCTGCAACCCGAACTTGGCGCGGCTGGTTAGGCCAAGGTTGCGACGGTGCGTCACTTTTGTGTAATCGTCGGTGAAGCCGATCGCGGCAAACGCACAAGTAGAAAAAACCGCAATCCAGATAAATCGATTGCTCAGGTCCGCCCACAGCAAAGTCGGCACTACGATTGCAATCACAATCAGCAGACCGCCCATGGTCGGCGTTCCCGCTTTTTTCTGATGCGCCTTCGGCCCCTCTTCGCGAATGTATTGTCCAATCTGAAAATCACGCAGCCGCCCGATCACCAGCGGCCCGACGATTAAAGCAGTAAAAAGTGCAGTAAGGCTGGCAAAAGCCGTGCGGAAGGTGACATAGCGAAAAATGCGGAACGGCGCAACGTAATGTTGCAGCTTGACGAACAACAGCCAGTAGAGCAATCAGCCTCCGATCAGTGCTCAGTGGTCACTGACTTTCGCTTTCCACGTGTCCAACGCCTTCTCGAGCTTCACGCCGCGCGAAGCCTTCAGCAGCACGACATCTCCGTCGCGTGTCTCGCGCGCCAGCCACTCGCCAGCCTCTTCGGGCGTCGCCACAAATTCCGCGCGCGTGCCATTCGCGCCGGCCACCATCGCCTTCGCCAAGCCGCGCACGCCGATCAGCACGTCAATCTTCTTCTCGGCAACATGTTGCCCTGCGGCGCGATGCATCTCTTCACCCGCAGGCCCAAGCTCCAGCATCTCGCCGGCGACCACGATGCGGCGCGTAGCCTTCATCGCCGCCAGCGCGTCGACCATCGCGTTCAGCGCCTTCGGATTGGAATTGTAGCAATCGTTGATCACCGTGATGTTACCCACTTGGAGAACCTGTCCGCGCTTATCCGCCGGCGCAAGCGTGGCCAGAGCGCCAGCCGCTTCCGCCAGCGTGAGCCCGCGCGCCAGCGCCACCGAAACTGCTGCGAGAGCATTCAGAACGTTGTGCTCACCAACCAGCGGCAGCCGCGCCGCTTCGCGTCCGGAAGCAGTCACCACGTCGAACTGCGATCCCTCCGCTCCCAGTGACTGAATATTTTCCGCGCGCACATCGGCCACATGCTGCGTGCCGTAGAGAATGACTCTTCCCTTGAACCCTCGCCCGAACTGCGAAACATATTCATCGTCCGCATTCAGAACGGCAGTCCCATTCGCCGGCAGCGACTCAACCAGTTCATATTTCGCCCGCGCAATCCCAGCCAGCGAGTCGAAAAATTCCAGATGCACCGGCGCAACATTCGTGACCACGCCGATCTCCGGCTGCGCGATTTTCGCCAGCGCTCGAATCTCCCCCGCCGCGGACATCCCCATCTCGATCACGGCCACATCGTGCTCGGGCTCAAGCTTCAGCAACACAAGAGGAAGGCCAAAATGATTATTGAAGTTTCCTTCTGTCTTGAGCACGCGAAAGCGCGACGCCAGCACATGCGCAATCGCTTCCTTCGTCGTCGTCTTTCCTGCCGATCCCGTCACCCCGACGAGCGGCTTGCCCCAAACTTTTCGCACCGCAGTAGCCAGCGTCTGCAGCGCAACCAAAGTGTCATCGACGGCCAGAAGTTGCGACTGCGATGCGTACCGATGCAACTGGTCTTTTCTAACAACGGCCGCTACGGCGCCGTTCTCCAGAGCCCCCGCAACGAAATCATGCCCATCCAACCGCTCACCCTTCACCGCAAAGAAAAGCTCGCCAGGCCCAATCGTCCGCGAGTCGATCGAATAAGCCCACGCCACGGCGTCAGCCGAGAACTCTCCCGCAGCAGAAATAAACTCAGCGATCTTCCCGAGCGTCAGCTTCATAAAATGTCAGAATCATCAAAAAGGGATGCCCCACGTCTCGCCGAAGTTGCGAGACGTGGGAATTGTTGATTGTTGATTTTTGATTGTTGAACAAGAGTTCCACCCTGCGAAGCTTCGCGAATCAGTCAACAATCAAAAATCATCAATCAACAATTTTCAAAATCCCGCCGCGTTCAGCGCCTCCCGCGCCACTTCCACATCATCGAACGGCAACGATCCGTCGCGCGTCACCTGAACCTTTTCATGCCCCTTGCCAGCCAGTAGCACAATGTCTCCCGGCCGCGCCTCGTTGATCGCGAGCGCAATCGCCTTGCGCCGGTCCGCTTCCACACTGTACTTCACGCCGCTCTTCTGCAAACCCACGAGCGCATCGTTGATAATCGTCCGCGGATCCTCGCTGCGCGGATTGTCCGACGTGAGCACCACAAAGTCGCTGCCTCGCCCGGCCACTTCTCCCATCAGCGGACGCTTGGCGCGATCGCGATCGCCGCCGCATCCGAAAACCGTCAGCACGCGGCCGTGCTCACCCTTCGCTCCGTTGCGCGAAACAAACTCGCGCGCGAGAGCGGTCAAGTTTCGTAGAGCATCGTCCGTGTGGGCATAGTCGACGACTACCGTAAACGGCTGGCCGCAATCGACGCGCTGAAATCGCCCCGGCACGTGCTCAAGCCACTCGACTCCGCGCACAATCGCTGCCGCATCGCAGCCTCGCGAAAAACACGCCGCCGACGCCGCCAGAATGTTGTAGACGTTCACCCGCCCGATCAGGGGCGAGAAGAGTGCAATCTTCTCCCGTGGAGTGACCATATCGAAGCGCGTGCCCCGTGGCGTAATCTCGATCTTCTCGCCGTGAAAGTCGCCGCGCTGCCATCCATAGCTCAGCACCTGGCTGCGCTTGCGGCTGAACTCTGCCAGCTTCGCGCCATATTCGTCGTCGAGATTCGTTACCGCGACGCGCGGAGCGTCCGTGCCGCAGCCCTCGAACAACACGCGCTTCGCGGCGAAGTACTCGTCCATGGTTTTGTGATAGTCGAGGTGATCGCGCGTGAGATTCGTGAACACCGCCACATCAAACGGCACCCCATAGATTCGCTGCTGGGCCAGCGCGTGCGACGAAACTTCCATCACGGCATTGCTGGCGCCCAGCGACAACGCCTCGTGAAACAGCCGCGTAAGCTCCAGCGCCTCCGGCGTAGTATGCGGCGCGGGATAAGTCTTCCCCGCGACGTGGTACTCAATCGTCCCGATGAGCGCGCTCTTGTGCCCCGCCGCGCTCAGAATCGCTTCGACTAAAAACGCCGTCGTGCTCTTCCCATTCGTTCCCGTGATCCCGACAACAGCAATCCGCTCAGCCGGGCGCATATAGAAATTCGCGCTGATCCGCGCCAGCGCCCGCCGTCCGTGCGGCACCACAGCCCATGCAACTCCTTCGCGCGCCTTCTCTTTCCCCGAGTCCGTAACCACTGCAACCGCGCCCCCGTTGATTGCTTGGTCGATAAAGCGATTTCCATCCGACGACTCGCCGTGCATCGCCAGAAACAGAGACCCCGGCTTCACCCGGCGCGAGTCGTATTCCACACTCGTCACGTCCGGGTTCCCGCTCGTGGCAAGAACTTCCGCCCCTTCCAGCAGATGTTGGAAAGTCATTGCAGGAAATTATACAAACGAGTCCTGAGTCCCGGGTCCTGAGTCCCGAGCCGTGAGTCGGCGGCTCAGGACTCGCGACTCGGGGCTCGCCAATTACTTCCGTCACGTTCCGCATCACCGCCGAACCGCGCTACATTCAATCCATGTCTACCGCGACCGGCCCCGCCAAGTTTCGTTGCATGCAATGCGATATGCCCGAGAGCAACTGCCAGTGTGAAAAGTATTGCTGCCTGTGCCAGTCGATCATCGACATCCGCATCTGCGATGACGGCCTCATGTACTGCGAACCCTGCCGCAAAGCGTGCGACTACAAGACTTCTGACTAGCTTCCATTTCAAAAAATCGTTCATGCAGACGCGAGTATGGCGAGTTGTCTCGCACGGTTCCCTCTCTGTCTTTGTGGTGAAAATCCACAACTTAGGATGCTGAATCTTTCAAGCGTGTAGAATCAAAGAAAGAACTCTCCGCCTATTGTTACCTGTGTGATTCAACTCCTTGGCAGGCCGATAGTTTTTAAGGCAGAATAAAGCGTTTTGCTTTAGGCCAAGTTGCGCCGTTTTTCTGAGGAGATTTTCATGGCGACCACGATGCACGTCAGCGATGTAGCTGAGTTGCTCAGCGATGGCCGGACGCATTTCAATCTTCATCCGGCGCAACTGGTCGAGCACGCAATCCGGCGTGACGAGGCCAAACTCGCGGCCAACGGCACCCTCGTGGGCTACACCAACCGCACTGGCCGCTCGCCTAAAGACAAGTTCCTCGTGAAAGACGAAACCACGACGAGCAACGTCGCCTGGGGAACCGTAAACGTACCCTTCGAACCAGAAAAATTCGACGCCCTGTACGAGCGTGTTCTGGAGCACCTCCGCGGCCGCGAACTCTTCGTGCAGGATCTTTTCTGCGGCGCCGATCCCGCGTACCGCCTGCCCGTGCGCATCATCAACGAGTACGCCTGGCACAATCTCTTTGTTCGGCAACTCTTCATACGCCCGACGGCCTCAGAACTGCGCTCGCATCACGCCGAATTCACCGTAATTTCCGCGCCTGAGTTCAAGGCTGATCCACGCCGCGACGGAGTAAATTCCGAAGTCTTCATCCTGCTCAACTTCGCGCGCCGCACCGTGTTGATCGGCGGAACGTCGTATGCCGGCGAGATGAAGAAGTCGATCTTCAGCGTGATGAATTATCTTCTGCCCGCCCGCAACGTTTTCCCCATGCACTGCTCGGCCAACGTGGGCCACAACGGCGTGAGTGCTTTGTTCTTCGGGCTCTCCGGCACAGGCAAGACCACGCTGTCGGCCGATCCTTCGCGCGATCTCGTAGGCGACGACGAACACGGATGGAGCGCCGACGGCGTCTTCAACTTTGAAGGCGGATGCTACGCCAAGTGCATCAAGCTCTCGCGAAAGAACGAACCGCAAATCTGGGATGCGCTGCGTTTCGGCTGCGTGCTCGAAAACGTCACGCTCGATCCCGACACGCGCGTTCCCGATTACAACGACGATTCGAAAACCGAAAACACGCGCGCCGCCTATCCCGTCGACTTCATTGAGAACGCAGTCATTCCCGGCATCGCCGGCCACCCGAAGAACGTTGTATTTCTTACTGCGGACGCTTTCGGCGTGCTGCCGCCGATCTCGCGCCTCACGCCCGAGCAGGCCATGTATCACTTCCTCTCCGGTTATACGGCGAAGGTCGCGGGGACCGAAGCAGGGGTGAAAGAACCGTCGGCGACGTTCTCCACTTGCTTCGGATCGCCGTTCCTGCCGCTGCGCCCCAAGGTCTACGCCGAAATGCTGGGCCGCCGCCTGCGCGAGCACCATGCGCAATGCTGGCTGGTCAACACCGGATGGCAGGGTGGCCCTTACGGCGTGGGCAAACGTATGGACATCCCACACACCCGAGCCATGGTCGACGCTGCGGTTGAGGGCGAATTGATTCACGAAGAATTCGAGATCGAACCGACCTTTGGATTTTCCATTCCGAAATTCTGTCGCGGAGTTCCTCCGCAGATCCTGAATCCGCGCAACGCCTGGCCCGACAAAGCCGCCTACGACAAAGCCGCTGAAGACCTGCGCAATCGCTTCGCCAAAAATTTCGAAATGTTCGACGTGCCCGCGGAAGTGAAGGCAGCGGGGCCTAAAGCGCAACGGTAGATATCTAACTTTCGGAAATCAGCGCGTCGTACGCTTTGTGGTCACCAATCCAGAACCACAGATATCCATTCGTGCGTTTGATGGCGAGCGCGCGATAATTGAGAGTAACGCGAGCCGACCAGACATCGTTGCCCAATCGCTCACCAACTTTCTTGAACTGTAGCGAAGGATGCTGCGGGTTAGCCTTCAGAAGAGAAAACTGTTTCTCGGCGCGAGAACGAATCTCCTGCGGCAGCGCCTGATACAGTTGCCAAAATTCCGCAGTTGTGCGGTGTGGCATGAAGACTAGAGCGGTTGCGTACGGCCGCTTTCTTCATCCTTCAATGCGCGCCGAATGGCCGAGTCAAGGTGGCCCGCCTCAAGATCGGATTGAACACGAACGTCGACCGGGTGCGGGAAGTGTTGCTCCAGCCATGCGTACAACTCCTCAATCTCTCCCGGTCTAAGCGTCCCAATCGCGCGCTCGATTTCTTCAATGGTGTGCAAGGCCATGGCTGAGGTTTATTTTACATGGGCAGATTGAATCGTCTCAAAGTTTGATCGTTGGACAACCCCGGCCGAGAATGCACCGATATTAGTGCGGCCATCGGGAAAGGTCATTCTTTTTTTAGCGTTGGCGACTCTACACCCTGTGCGGAAAGTATCGCGCAAATCATCTGGAATCAACAACTTACATTTCGGAGTTAAATCGATTTAACTCGCCGCTACATGGCTCCGGATTTCGGGTGGCCTTAAGCTTCGAGGTCGTCGTTCCGCGCCGCCGCACGGCCTCGGCAGGCCCGGCATCGGGCATTCCTTGAAACGGGCGGTACACTAATTTCCCAAGCGTGTACCGCTCGCTTCAGAAATCCTAGCTTCACTTTGCAGCCTCGGCGTTGGAGTGCCCAACCTTTTCTTCTATCCTGCTAAGCCTCCTCTTCCCTAGACTTCTTTCTCGCGCAGATACTTCTCGATCTCCGTTCTCCCCATGTGCCTTGCCCAGTCTGCCGGCGTGCCTTGCCACATGATGTCTTTGATGTTGGGTCGCGCGCCGCGCTCGACCAACAACTGCACGAGTTCCATGGGACCGTACCCTGCCGCCTGATGCAGTGGCGTGGAGTGCGAGTGCCCGCGAACCGGATTGTAGCGATTGGGATCTTCGCCGGCATCGAGCAGCAGGCGAACGATCTCGATGCGGCCGTACTGCGTGGACATGGCGAACGTAAGATGTCGCTCGTCCGCGCCGGCTGAGGACAGCATGCGACGCACGTCGTCGATCCGCCCTAAGGCCGCGGCAACAGGCATGTCGAGCTTCGCGCCGCGCGACAGCAGAGTCGCGACCGCCCCCAAACTTCCGTGCAAAGCCGCGGCCTGCAGTTCACTCTGCGGATCGGCGCCATAGTCGCAGAACAACTCGATCAATCCGTTCTGCACACCGCACTGCTGCGGCACGCTGCCCGTAGCAGAAAGCGCAAGAGCATCCTGCAGCGATTTGCGCTCGACGCCACCGTTGAGAACAGCGTCCTCAAGAATGACGCGCGCCACGTCGACGATGTTGGCGGGCAGTTCGCCGCGGCGAATCGGATTCTCCGCGACGAACTCCAGCAGCGAGGGGTTGTGAAAGTAATTCATGCCCTCGAAGATCACGTGCTGGCGCGAGAGTTTGGGATGCTGCTTCAAATGCGCGCGCAGTCCGGCGACGTCGCCGGCATCGATCAAGTCGACGGCGCGGCGGAAATCTGCGTCTTCAATCCGTTCATGATGCGGCAGATCCAGGCGGTCTGCGGGCTTTGGCTTTTCCACGCGGCGCTTGAGCCGCGCCCAACTGGGGAATCCGCGCTCACGGGCGATTGCGAGTTGCGCATCGCTCAGGCTGAGTTTCGCCTCGAAGATTTCGTCATCGCTGGCTTGATGCATCCGCGGATGAAACTCGCGCAGCCGCTGCGCCGCTGCGCGGTCGCGCGCGGCATGCGCCTTGCGCAAATCTTTGGCCTGATACTTGAGTTGGTTGAGATCTGGATTAGGCGGGAGCGGTTTTACTGGCATGGCGAACTTCCTTTCATGTGCCCAGGTCCGCAAGCGTGAGGGCGAAAGTCAGTTCGTATCGCAGGTTGTGAAGTGCAAAGGTGGACTTCTGTCCTTTCCGCGGACCGGACGCGCCCTTCTGCGCTGGTAAGGATGGTAGCACGGACTGCACGAGCGGACCTTGCGGCGAGGATGAGTCCTTGTAAAATCGCGGCACGATGAAAACTGTGACTGTGCATTTCTCTTCACGGATGGTTGGGACTTTAGCGGTGATGCTTCTAGCGTTCGTGTCTGTCGCGCAGAATCGTGATGCTCCCGTGCGCGATCCGAACACGGCGGGATATGTCGCTGCAAAAGACTTGCCCGATGGCGCGAACGCCCCCGCCGATGCCGACGGAAACTTCGTGCTTGGGCCGACACATAACCCTGTGCCGGAAATGTTGCAGCATGATGGCGTGCCGCAGGGCACACTGGTCGAATTCACCATGAATTCCGCGGACAGCAAGATTTATTCCGGCATTGCGCGCGAGGCGGGAACTTTCGGCACGCCCGATCCAAAGGATCCCGCGAAGCTGATCGTCACGACCAGCCATTCCGCGCCGTACTCACGCAAGGTCACGGTGTACGTTCCGAAGCAATATATCGCGGGAAGCGTTGCGCCCTTCATCGTGACCGCCGATGGGCCATTCACGCCTCTTTTCACCGCGCTCGACAACCTAATTGCCGCGAAGCGCCTGCCGGCGATGGTCGCGATTTCAATCGCCAATGGCGGCGGCGACGCACAGGGCAGCGAGCGCGGCCTCGAGTACGACACCATGTCAGGCCGCTACGCGGAATTTGTCGAAAAAGAAGTTCTGCCGCTGGTGGAAGAGAAGGCTCACGTGAAGCTGTCACACGATCCGGACGCGCGTGCGACCATGGGCGGCAGTTCCGGAGGATCGTGCGCGCTGATCATGGCCTGGTATCACCCGGAGTGGTATCACCGCGTGCTCACGTACTCGGGCACTTACATCAATCAGCAATGGCCGTACGATCCTGCAACTCCGCATGGTGCATGGGAGTTTCATGAGCACATCATCCCGAATAGTGCGCTGAAGCCGATCCGCATCTGGATGGAAGTGGGCGACCACGACTTTCTCAATCCCAACAACATGCGCGACGGCATGCACGACTGGGTCGTGGCCAACGAGAACATGGCGCGCGTGCTGGCCGCCAGGGGATATCACTATCAGTTTGTTTTCGCGCGCAACGCCGGACACGTGGATCGAGCTGTGGTTCAGCAGACGCTGCCGGAGGCGCTGGAGTACGTTTGGCAGGGGTATGGAAAGTGAGCAAACAGGGCTAGGGGCTAGCAGCTAGCAGCTAGCAGCTTGCTCTTGCGATTTTCTCTGCGATCTCTGCGCGTTTTTCTCCGCGTCCTCTGCGGTCAAAAGCTTTTTTTCTTGAATCGGCGAAAAGCTTGAACCGCAGAGATCGCAGAGAAATTCCGCAGAGGCCGCAGAGAAGAGCAGGACTCGACAGCGTTTGCGTCGAGATTCCTCGCTCCGCTCGGAGAAAACGCGAGGCTTCGGAATGAAGTCACCGAAGATAGCATCTCGACTGAAATTGTCGCGCTCGCGACTCGGGGCTCAGGGCTCGGGACTCTCACAGCGTCGCTTCGATCTTCAGCCCTTCGATCATCTCGTTGAGTTTTGACTGGGCGGCGTCGCGCTTTTGCTGCAGTTCTGAAATTTCGCGGCGCAGGGCCTGCACTTTGTCTTCCTGCTCGTTCATCTGGCGGACGTAGCGCTCGACCAGCGCCTTTTCTTCCGCGCTGCCCTTCAGCGCCTTCATGTTTTCGCGGACGCGCTGCTGATCTTCAGAAATGGTCGTGACCTGCGCCCGGCGTCCGGTGATCACCGCTTCGATCACGGCGAGATCGTTCTTTTGTGCCAGCAGAGGATGCAGCGCCTTTTCGATCTCCGGGTTGATCATCTTCTGCTCGAGAAAAACTTTCAGCTCGGCGTCGTTCAGGTTCGTGATCTGGTAGCGGTTCACGATCGGCCGGAATTCTTTCACCACGAGTGTCGTGGTTTTCTTCGGCTCGATGTTGATGCGGAAGCGGTGAAACGAAACCGTGCTCTCGACCGGCTTGGCGTCATCGTCGGTGAGCTTCCATCCGGCGCGCGCGGGATGCTCGATCACAACTGACCTGGTCGAGGTGTCGCGGTTGCGGATGGTGTAGGTGTCCTGCTCACGCTCCTGCGTGGACTGCGTCATCACTCCGTGCTCGATGGAAACGCGGGTGACGCGCTGATTGTCGGCTTTCTGTTTGGCGTCGACCAGCACGCCGAGGTCGGCGGCGTACGACAGGATGCGCTTTTCGCCTGGCTTGATCGCGTCCATCAAGCCTTCGCCGGCGAAGGCGTTGCCGTCGAGCACGTTGAAGCTGCCGCCATCGAGCGTGAGGCTGCTCGTGTTGTCGAGCCAGAGGGCACGCAAGACGGCGCTTTCCGACGGATTCCAGACCGAAACTTTTTCGGCGTCGATGCGCGTCTGCAGGATCGGCACCAGCGCCGACTGATTCTTGCGGATGGTCACTCGATCTTTGAGTTTGTATTCAAAGATGTCGCCGAGTTCGTGCGACTGCCCGACTGACGTGCCTTCTTCGAGGGTTTCGGCGACTTCGGTGGCGTCGGGACGGGGCGGCGCTGCGACCATTGGCGCGGCGATGCTTCTGCCGAGGCTTTTCATCGGTGCGGCGTTTGTCGATTGCATCCTCATCACGCCCCCGCCGATTCCACCGGCGCTTCCTCCGGGCACGCCGCCCAGTACTCCGCCCACCACGCCGGTTGGGATGCGCGAGGGAGATGCAAGTGGCGGCGCGCCGTTTTCTGCGACGGTCTCGATTGTGGCTTCGTGGGTCTGCGGCGTGAGCATCGCATTCTCAGGCATCGCGATCACCGGGCGGCGCGTGTAGTACGGCTGCGAGAGTTCCTGCACAAAACTTTGCGGTGCGCCCGCCACCAGTGACAGCTCGACATCTTTCCAGTCTTCGCCGACCGTATTGTCGACGATCGCCCAGCCTTGCAGCAGCGGCTTACCTTCATTGGGCATGACGATGCGGTAGGTGCTCTTCCAGACCGGCACTTCGCTGATGTAGCTGATGAACAAGTCGCGCTCGCCGTCGCCGGCGGTGGAGATGGTCATGCGGCGCACGTCCTTATCGCGCGTGGAGGCGACGAGGCCGAGATATTTGCCGACCTCTTCGTTCACCTCTTTTTCGATGACACGTACGGTAGTCGAGGGCGTGAGGTCAAACAGGTGGACTTCGCCCGAATCGCTCACCAGCGAAACCTGCGTCAGACCAATCTTGCCGGACTTTCCGTCGTCGCCGTCGTCATTCTTTGTGCGCGCGACAATTTCGCGCTCTTCAATGCTCAACAGGCGGCCCGAGGCGGATTGCGATCCGTTATGAACTTCGATGCGCGCGCCGCGCAGAGCATCGAGAAATTGCGCCGTCGTGGGATTTTCGCCGACTGGCAGGCGCAACGAGCCGAGCTGGCGCTCGAGCGGGGCCGTAGAGTTGTAGCTGACGCCGGTGATGCGTCCTTTGCCGAGATCGAGAACGGTGAGCGACTTGAGCACATCGTTGAGCTGCGCGGTGGTGAAGTCGACGTTGACGTCCTGGCTGTCGCGGACGTGGCCGGCGTGCTCGAAGTATCCGACACCGTTTTTGTAGAGGATCACGCGGCTGACGGGCAGACGCGCAGCGTCGCCGGGATTAGCTGGGCTCGATGATTGGCCAAATGAGGATGGGCTGAATGACGACGGGCTGAATGAAACTGTGCCGAGTGCCAGACACACGACCGCAAGGTTGCGCAGAAGCATAGTTCCTCCGGGAAGCGTGCGCTATCTTCCGGAGACTGCGCTCCGGGAGAACACACTGAGAGAACGTTCCGCGCGATGTGTCTTGCGCTTATCTCCCGGAGGGTTAGACACCTGGGAGAAAGGACGGGTTCCTCGGCGCGTCGGCGGGTTGCCTGATACTGGCTACGGCACACGAATGCGTCCGCCGCTCCATGACCCGACGCCTAGGCCTCGGTCCGAGTCCCGGCTCAGAGATCGTTTAGCTTTTCTTGATCCGGGTTTCCTTGATCAGGATTACTTTGATCAGGCTTTTTTCAGCAGGCGCGTAAGCCAGATGAGAAAGACTGCGCCGATGATGGCGACGATGATGGTGCCGATGAAACCTCCGGCGTGGATGCCGAAGAAGCCCATCAGCCATCCGCCCACCACCGCGCCGATAATGCCGAGAACGATATCCATAATCGTGCCGTAGCCGCCGCCCTTCATGATTTTTCCCGCGGCCCAGCCTGCGATCAGACCCACCACCAACCACCAAATCAGATTCGTGATCATTTGCCCCTCCAATGCTGATTTTGGGAGTCCAGCGATTGCCAGGGCAGGAGATTACGAGGGAAGGGCAAGGATGTCAAACGGGCGGGTTCGTTTGCGGGCGAGACGCAGGCGCCCGTCACTTTATGGCCTGTGGTTAAATCGAACTTATGTTTGCCCGCAAAATTCGCGTCGCATATGACGAAAACGGGAAATCCCATCCTTGCCCATTGAAGTGGCTCGACAGCTTTTCCATGCGCAACTTCACCAACGCCAGCGTGTTTGACGATACACTGCCGGTCGCCGACGGCGAGATGGAGATTGGGACAGCGGTGCCGCTTGAGCAGCTTCGCGAGGCGATGGAGGACTGGTTCCGGCGCAAAGGCTATTTGCCGAAAGAGTCGAAGTTGTCACTGGCGGGGAAATAGAACCGGACGCACACTACGCGCATCGGGCTCCATCTTTGATCACGGCAAATCGTTCATCACAAAGGGCGCGGAGGCCCTCAGAAACAGTTTAGAATTCCCGGGCGCGTGCGGGTTTTCTGTACAAATATCGCTTTGGAGATTGAGGCCGGATACTGCGGAGCCCGAGTGAAGGCGGGATTTCGGGTAGAAAGACACAGCGGAGCTGTGCGTTTTGACACACCGTTTTGATACACCATCCGAAAAGTCGAACCATTTCGTACTGGAAGTGCATCTGAATTTGTAGCGGTTAGAAGCCGGGCAGATTGGCAAGCGGTTTGCACATCTCGTTTTGCACAAGTTGAGTCCGGCTAACCTGAAAAGGAGGTGCTTCGTGAGCTACAAAACCGGGCAGCTATCCCCCCAAAGCACCAGCCGTGTAAGGATCGCCGTGAAGAGCCCGTGGAGCGCGTCTCCGCAAGACAAGGGCGACATAGTGTTTCTGCGCTCGTGGCTCGAACTGGATTCGACCGTGGACGATGATGAGCCTCCAACGTCGCGTCTTAATTGGAATGCGGCATTGGGAATCGTGATTACGGTGGGCGTAAGCAGCGCGTTTTGGTTGGGCGCGGCCGAGGTGATCACGCGCCTGACGCGGTGAGTCAGGGAATAACTACAAGCCAGAAGGCCGGACGCAAACCAGCGTCCGGCTTTTTTAATTGTTGATTGATGACTTTTGATTGTTGATTGAAGAACCTGGTCTTGTGATTTCGAGTGCGACGAGGGGAATCTGAGATATTTCAATCAACAATCAACAATCATCAATCATCAATCAACAATTTCCTACTTGTCGTAATGCAGGAGCGACATCACGTCGTAGCCCTTCAGCTTGTTGCGGCCTTTGAGGAAGTCGAGTTCGACGACAAAACCGAGTCCAGCGACTCTTCCTCCGAGCTTCTCGACCAGCTTTGCCGTCGCGTCGGCCGTACCGCCGGTGGCGAGCAGGTCGTCGACGATCAGCACGCTCTGGCCCTTCTGAATGGCGTCCTTATGCATCTCAAGCGTGTTGGTGCCGTATTCGAGGGCGTAATCGAATCTGACGACTTCGGCGGGTAGCTTTCCCGGCTTGCGCACGGGAACAAATCCGGCGTTGAGGCGGTAAGCGAGCGCGGGGGCGAAGATAAATCCGCGGGCTTCCATGCCGAGCACGACGTCGACCTTCTTTGGGATGTAATGCTCGGAGAGCTTGTCGATGATCGTCGCGAAGCCCGTTTTGTCTTTGAGCAGCGTGGTGATGTCGTAAAAGAGGATTCCCTTCTTGGGGAAGTCGGGCACTTCGCGGATGAGTTTTTTGAGTTGATCGGAGGTCATTGGGTTTGAAGTTTCAAAGTTTCAAGGTTTCAAGGTTTCAAAGTGGCAAGGTGACAAAGTGGCAAGGTAAGAGCCTTCGTGGTGTTTGTTGTTGGAGATCCTTCGCTGCGCCTGAAGAACGGCTTCGCTCAGGATGACGCCCTTGTTTTGATCTTATCGAGACTTTGAAACTTTCGAAACTTTGAAACCTTGCCACCTTGTCACTTTGCCACCTTGCCACTTGCTTCTGCTCTACCACGCTCCTTCGATGCGAAATGAACTCAGCCCTACAGTCGGGCTGGCTTCGGAGACTTCTACGTTATCGACGCGGGCGGCGCGCGGGCCTTCACGGAGGCGCGAGTGCAATCCGGAGAGTTGGTCGCGCGTGCCCTGGGCCAGCACTTCGACGCTGCCGTCGTGGTTGTTGCGCACCCATCCGGCGATGCCGAGGATGTGCGCTTCGCGTTCGACGAACCAGCGGAAGCCGACGCCCTGCACGCGTCCGCGGACGAGGTAGAGCTTGGCTTCGATGGGCTTTTCGGAAGTCATTTCAGGTCATTGTTGATTGTTGATTTTTGATTGTTGATTGAAAATCGCACGGGCTGCACTCCGATTTTAATCAACAATCATCAATCAACAATCATCAATGCGTTCTAGGCCCGCGACAGATACGCGCCTTCGCTGGTGTCCACCTTGATCTTCTCGCCTTCGTTGATGAACGGCGGAACCTGCACCACTAGGCCCGTCTCGGTCTTCGCCGGTTTCGTCACGCTGGAAGCCGTGGCGCTCTTCAATCCCGGCTCAGTTTCCAGCACGGTGAGGACGACCGTCTGCGGCAGCTCGATGCCGACGGCCTTGCCGTCGAAGAATTCCACTTTGATCTGCAGGTTGGGAATCAGGTAGTCGACGGCGTCGCCCAGGGTGTCTTTGGTGAGATGGGTCTGCTCGTAGTTTGACGTGTCCATGAAGTAGTAGCTGTCGCCGTCGTTGTAGAGATATTCCATCTCGACCTCGTCGACGTTGACCTTCTCGATCGGGTCGGGCGAGCGGAAGCGGTGCTCGAACATGGCTCCGGTACGCAGGTTGCGCAGCTTGGCCTGGATGAAGGCGCGCAGATTGCCGGGGGTGCGGTGTTCGACTGAAAAGACGGAATGCAGATCATTGTTGTGCTTGATGATCATGCCGGGACGCAGCTGGGTGGCAGGGATCGACATCGGATTTCAGACTCTCCTCTACGATGGCAGTTTGGCGGAGCCGGCGGAAGAAGGCGGGTAGCCACAAGTTCCGCTGCTACTGGGCTAAAGGCTTATTTTACACGCGGCTGTGGGGAAAGGGGAAGCGTAGGCCGACTTGCTGACTACGCACGAAGTTCCTCGTTGACATACTGCCGACGTACTTTGATCTTGCTCTCGTCCTTGAGGGCACGGGCGAGATCGTAGGCCATTTGCATGCGCAGCCAGGTTTCGGCGGTGCTGCCGAACGCCTTGGAGAGACGGATCGCCATCTGCGGACTGATGCCGGATTTGCCGTGGATGATGTTGTTCAGAGTCTGCCGGGTGACGCCGAGAATCTTGGCGCCTTCGGTGACGGAGAGGTTCAGAGGGTCGAGACAATCGTGAAGGACAATGATTCCAGGATGGACCGGATTTTTCATCGGCATGGCACGATCCTCTCAGTGGTAATCAATCAGTTCAACATCAAATGCATCTGTGCCCTCAAACCGAAAAACGATTCTCCAGTTTGCACGCACGGTGACGGACCAGAAGCCCTTCAAATCGCCTTTCAACGGATGCAGACGATAGCGAGGGATGTCGAGAGCCTGAGGTACAGTTGCAGCGTCGAGCACCGACAGTATTCTCTCTACCGTATCCAAGAGGTCAGCGCGAATTCCGCTCTTGTCCTGGTCTTCGTAGAGACGTCTTAACCCCCGGTGCTTGAAGCTCCGGATCACAACCCTCAAGTGTAAAGTGACAATTGTCACTTGTCAATTCAAAAACCCTTTCACCACAGGGGGCACAGAGGATCACAGAGGGGCACGGCCACTTACTTTTCCAGATCCGCTGGCCAGTTCAGTATGATCGACAGCGGGGCTGTGTTCTGCGTGGGGGATTTCGTGTTGATCAGGAATTTCTGCCCGTCGGCGCTCACGTCATAGCTGAAGAAGGTCAGAGCCGAGATCGGCGGCTGGGGAGAGGTCACGAATAACGGCACAGGGGTGCCCAACTCGAGCGTGGTGGTGCTCTTGACTGGGACCGCCATCAGTTTGCGGTCAGGCGTGAGATAAAAAAGTTCTTTCCCGTCGCCGCGCCAGCGGGGCTCCTCGCCTCCGCCGCTGGAAACCTGCCACTTGCCGCCGAAATCAGGGAAAGGCGAGATGTAGATGTCCCAGGTTCCGGTCTCCTGCGTGGTGTAGGCGACATACTTTCCGTCCGGCGAAAACTGCGCGTTGCGCACCGGCCACGGCTTTTCGACGATCAGCGGATGCGTCTGGTGGTCGGCGACGCTCATGTACAGCAAATCTGAGTCTTTGCGGAACATGAGATATTTGCCGTCGCGTGACCAATCCCACGGCGCCTGATACTGCGTGTGCAGGTCGAGGACTTTTTCCACGCCTCCGGAACCATCCGTATTGCGGGAATAGATGCTGAAGTTAATATTCTCGTTCGATGAGTAAACGATCTTTTTCCCGTCCGGACTCCAGACGGGATCTTCCTGCAGGCCGTTGGTGAAGGTGAGGCGCGTGGTGACGTTGCTGCCGATCTCGTAAATCCAGGGATTGATGTGGCGTCCATCGAGGTCGGTCTGATTGACGGCGACGCGGCGCTGGTCGGGAGAAAGCCGGGGATTGCCGATCACCGCCAGCGGGCCGACGGTCCCGAGTTGTTTTCCCGTGCGGTCAAACCAGGTGAGTTGCGACGGGGCGGCGCTGTTACTGCCGCCATTCTGCGCCACCAGATTGCCGGCTGCCACGGTGAAGACCGCATAATTCACCTGGGGAAGGTACAGGACCGCGTCACTGAGGATGTGCGGTTCGCCGCTGAGAGAAAACGTACTGAGATCGAAATGCTGCGCGACCAGCGAGTTATCGCGCCAGAAGAGAAGATATCCGGGCTCGGCGTAGATGGCGTTCGTGCTGGCGTTGACGAGGTTGCGTTTCTCGTCGGAATCAAGCGAGCCGAGCACAATGAAGTTCTTGTCGAGATATCCGGAAAAATTGCAGGCCAGGTAAAGATAGTGGCGGCCATCGGGAAGGAAGACAGGCCAGCGGTGGCTGACCTGGAATTGCGCGGGATCCTCTTTCGTGACTCGCGTTACCGTGCCGCCCGATGACGAGATACGCGAGAGGCCAGTCCAGACGTTGGACGTAAAAAGAATCACGCCATCTTTGTTCCACGCGCCGCCGCGCCCAAACGGGGCATCGGCCAGAGCCTGCGGCGCGCGGCCCGAAGCCACGTCGATGGTTTTGAGTTTTCCCTGGGCAAAGAATCCGAGCGAGCGGCCGTCGGGCGACCAGAAGGGATAGGCGGCGCCTTCGGTGCCCGGCAGCACAGTTGCGCTGCGGCCACCGATTTGCTGCATCCACAACATGTTCTTGCTGGCTTGCGGCGAATACGCGACCAGCGCGAGCGTGTGACCGTCCGGGGCAAGCGCGAGCGAAGTCGCTGAGCCGGGCGCGGCGCTGTTGAAATACATCGATTGCACAGCCGGGCGGCTGCGTGCCCACCAGATCGAACCTGCAACAAGGATCGCGAACAAAGCGGCAGCGACAATCCACCCCAGTCGGTCGCGGCGTTTCGGCGCTACTACGGGAACCGGAAGCTGCCCGCGCGACGAGGAGGAGTGATCTTTGATCCACTGCAATTGCAGCTTGAGATCGTGCGCGGTCTGCAGGCGCTCATCGGGATCCTTTGCGAGGCAGCCTTTCACCGTCGATTCGAGGGCGACGGGAGACAGCGGCTGGACCGACGAAATCGCGGGCGGCTCGGAAGCCATTACAGCGGCGATGGTGGATGCGGTCGTCGCGCCATCGAAGGCGCGCCTGCCGGTGACCATTTCGTACAGGACCGCGCCGAGAGAAAATATGTCGCTGCGCACGTCGGCCTCTTTGCCTTCGAGCTGTTCCGGCGACATGTACTGGAAAGTGCCGACGACAGCGCCTTCGGTGGTCAGCGGCTGCTGCGTGGCGTTCGGCGTAATCACGGTCTGCGTGAGCAAGGAACTGGGCGCGCTCAGCGCGAGCGGCTTGGCCAGGCCGAAGTCCATGAGTTTGGCGCCGCTCTTGGTGAGCATGATGTTGCCGGGTTTGAGGTCGCGGTGAATCACTCCGCTTTTGTGGGCGCGCTCCAGGCCATCGCAGATTTCTGCGCCGTATTTCAGCACATGATCGATCGGCATCGGGCCTTTACGCAGGCGATCGGCCAGAGTCTCGCCTTCGAGGTACTCCATAACGAGATAGCTTGTCCCATCTTGCGAGCCGACATCGTAGAGATGGCAGATATTGGGGTGGCTCAGGCTCGAAATCGTGCGGGCCTCGCGGTCGAAGCGCTGACGGGCTTCGATATTGGACGAAAGATGCGAGGGGATGATCTTGATGGCGACGATGCGGTCGAGGCGCGTATCGCGGGCGCGGTAGACTTCGCCCATGCCGCCTGCTCCGAGCGGCGATTGAATCTCGTAGGGGCCGAGTTTGGCGCCGGCGTTCAGCATGGCATCCTTCGCTGCTGCTCAGGATTTCGCCCGGCGACTCCTACGAGATGCGAAGCGTCCCCCCGCACGCCGCCAAAGCGGGTCCATTATAGCGGTATCTGGTTCAATCCCAACCCCATGCGGAGAAAGAGCATCCAAATGGGCCAGCACGGAAACGGGACTCCGGGCGAACCGCGGGTTCACATTTCCGTCGCCGGATTGAAGTAGCAGGACTAGAATTGACGATGGACGCGCGGCTAGTGAAGTATATTTTCCTGAATACGCCGGGCTTGTTTCTCCCGGGCAGAAATCTGAGGTTTCCATCATGCGCATTGGTCGATATACGTCTTCTTCCGACAACAGCCAAGTCGGTACTGCGATTACATTTCTCCTGATCGGTCTGGGTGCCGGAGCGCTCGCAGGACTCCTGCTCGCACCCAAGAGCGGAAAGGCGCTGCGCAAGGATCTGCAGCGCGGATACGAAGACGCCAAAGACACGCTGGGCGATTGGGCCGACGAAGCCAAGGACCAAGTACGCGCGGCCGGTGAGCGGGTGCGCGACGTGGCCAACCGCGGCGCGGAACTGGCTGACGATTTGCGCGAGCGCGTGGAACCTTTGCGGAAGGTGATCAGCAGAAGCTAGGATCAGTGGCCAGTGGTCGGTGTTCAGTGGCCAGTATTTCTACCTTCGTTGGTTTAGGGACGCAATTAGTCCGTTCAAGATGCGGCCTACTTCCGCGCATTCTCGCAACAGCGCGTCAGAAATTTCTATCTGGAACATGCCCAGATCCTGAGCAATCAGAATCTGGGTTTCTACTTCCGTTAACGAGCCGCGGGCGTGCCCCAGGAATTGCTTGAACTCTCCAGTCGATAGCCGCCCTTGACCTTCCGCAATGTTGCTCGGCACCGACACAGCGGCTCGGCGTAATTGCGCGGTCAATCCGTACATTTCTGATTTGGGAAAATCATGAGTGCGCCGATAAATCTCAATCACCAGAGCGTGTGATTTTTGCCACGCGATCAGGTCGCGGTACGAGCGCGCACGCTTCATCGGCAAGATAGCCATGCGGAATTGTGCACTAGGACAACTGATTCCCGGCCCAGACAGCGCAAATAAATTACCAGCCGAAACCAAATCGGGAATTTACTGGCCACCGGCCACTGACCACTGGCAACTGCTAGTAGAGATGGAAATCTACCTGCACGCCGATTTCTGTGGCTACGGCTTCGCCGTCTAACATGGCGGGTTTGAAGCGCCAGCGCTTGACTGCTTCGATGGCTTTTTCGTCGAGGCCCATCCCTAGGCTCTGGCGCACGCGGATGTTGTAGGTCTTTCCGTCAGTGCCCACCACCAGATAGAGCACCACTACGCCTTGCACTTTGGCTTTGCGGGCTTCGTCGGAGAAGCTGGGTTCGGGATTGAAGATTACCTGCGGCACGGTCACGCCATGCACGCCCGCGGGATGGATTCCCTCGGCGCCATTTCCGAAATGCGGCCCGGAGGAAGCGCCGACGCCATCACAGCATCCCGGGCCGATACCACCAGGACCACCGGGTCCGTCGGAGCGAGTGGAGAACTTCGAGAGCGGGTCGCCCATGGGTCCGCCTTGCGGGATGACAACATCCGGCGCTTCAATGACGGCTGGCTGCACCATGAGCGTATGCATCTCGGTGGGAACCAGCGTTGTGGGCGGAACGATCTGCTCCTGCGCTGCCTGCGGAAGATCGCCATGCGAGGCTGGAAGCTTGTCGTGATTGCCGCCGCCACCGCCGTTGAATCCGGAAAAGATTAATGGAAGCTCAACCACCTCGCGCGGATCGCTGTAAATCTTCGGTCCGACGTGGATGATATATCCGGCGAAGAAGACTACGAGCGCCAGCAGCAATCCCTGCCCCAGCAACGAGAACAGAAACGTCTCACGATTGCTGCGATAGAGATGCTGGTTGTCTTCGGAGAACATCGAGAACAGATTCGGACCGGATGGTCCGGCAGTGGCTGCGGTCATGGCGCGCCCCTCGCGGTGAAGTGGCTGACCTGCGGTAAGACGCGGGGAGCGCGAAAAAGGATAGCTGGGAGAGCAGTGGTCGGTGGTCGGTGGCCCGCGGGGCTAACTCACCTTGCGATGTCATCCTGAGCGGAGAATGAACATCGCATTCGCGATGTTCATTCGTAGTCGAAGGATCCCTGCGATCTTATGAATTGCTGGTGTTCATGCGCTTCCCGGCAGAAAAACGCCAGCCGCTCACACGATTGCAGGGATCCTTTGACTGCGGTTTTGCTCCGGCGAGCCGGAGCAAAATCCTCGCTCAGGATGACAATGAATCGAATCACGTCGCCAAGAAGGATTAATTTCCGTTATTGAAGATCGTGGAGAAAACACCCTTCATGCGATGGAAGAAGCCCTGATGCTCGGCCTTCTTTTTCGCGATGCGCGGCGGCGGGGGTTGGATTACGGGATCGAGGAAGACCTGGCGCTGGGTAAGATCGTCGTCGGGAAGATTCATGGCGGTCTGAATCGGCGCCGGAGGAATGTTGGCGGCGGCGCGGCTCTTCGGCGTGAATACCAGCGGCGCGTCGACCTGCACGTGCACATCACTCGGCTGTGTATTGGGCAGCGGCGCAACTTCCGGACCATTGGAGAGGCGCACCGGAGCCTGGCCCACGGTGGCGTTGGCGGTCACGTTGGGCGGAGCCGCGGACGATCCGCCCAGATGCGCCTTGGTCGGCAGCGACGAATCGGGGATGGCCGGTGTAAGCGGCGTTTCGGTGCGCAGCACACGCGAAGGCGGAGGACATCCGCACTCGAGCGGAACGTTGGCGTCGACTTTGTCGATCTGCCCATTGCGAAAGACGGCCTGATCGGTGGGTCGCACCTGGTAGATGCGATCGCCCATCAGCTCGGAGACAATCGCGGACGATGTGTTGCCGGTGAGCGCGCGCACGCAAGTATTGCCGTGCGGATCGGCGCTGACGGCGAAGTGAAAGTGTCCCGGCCCAGCGAACATGATGCGGAAATCAGGAGTGAGAATCGAATCGGCGGAGGCATCGAGTGCGTAGTGCGTTTCAAGAGCGCCGGTACTCATCGACATCATGAGATCGCGTTTGTTGTGCGCGGGCGTAACAGAAAGCGTGGTGCCAGGGCAGACATGAACCTCGCCGCCGCGGGGCAATCGCAGCACTTCGGTGTCGGAGCCGGCCGTGAAGGTCGCACCCCCGGCCAAACGGCTCGCGGAGAGCACAACGGCGCCCGAACCTCCGGTAATGGGAACAACCACCGGGCTGCCGCCGAGAGAAAGGCTGGAGTCGGTGGGAATCTCTTCCGGCGGACGCTTGCTCGCGTTCGTGTCTTCCGCTGGCCTGAGCCGTACCATGAGCCGGTTGCCGGAGCCATCCCACGAGTAGCCATAGGGCGCCTGCAGGTCAAGCACGATGCGCGTGATGGGCGGCGTCTGCTGGTACTGATCGGCGCGGATGGCCAGGATGTTTTCTTTTTGTACGTCGATTTTTTTCTGGATGAGCCCGAGCTTTGAATTGGGCAGATCGATCACCAGCCGCGGCGGCGTATCGATTTCCTGAATCTCAGGAATCACCGGGCCGCCCTTGGAGACAATCTCGATGGCAGGCGTGCCGTGCTCGTGCACGATGCGAATGCTCTTGACAGTGGGCGGCGGGCCGAAGGTTTGGGCGGTCGCCAGCGACGCCAGCAACAGGACACACACACGTTGGAGCGCGAATCGCGGCACAACAGCCTCACCTGGGGAGCTAAGAAAACGATAACAGGGGTGAGGGGTCACGGGCTAGTGGGCAAAGGGGCACGGAAGAGCAAAGTGGCAAGGTGGCAAGGTGGCAAGGTGGCAAAGTGGCAAGGTGACAAAGTGGCAAGGTGACAAAGTTTCAAGGTTTCAACGTTGGAAGACTCAGTTGCGATTCGCAGCGCACACTTCGAAACATTGAAACATCTGAAACTTTGAAACATTGTCTTCTGCGAAACCTGCCCCAAGCAACTTTGCCACCTTGCCACCTTGTCACTTTGCCACCTTAGGTCTCCGGCAAAAACTCATACTCCTCAATCACCGCGGCCACCGCGAGTTTTCCATCGGGGCGTCCGTTTTCTACGCGAACGACGCGGCCCTTGCACTGTACGCGAATACTCTCGGTGAGCGTGATTTCCGGCGGAAGGGTCAGGGTGAAACCGATGGGCGATCCCTGGTTGACGACCGAATCCAGGAAAAAGCAGATGCCCCGGGCACTGACATCGCGAATCTGGGCGACCTCACTCGCGGGATCTTTCTCGCCGTGCTCGACGGTAACGGGCACGCGCAAAGCAAACCGGCGTGCGGCGCGCTTCTCCTGCTGAGGCTCAGGCATGGGCTGCCTCCAAAGTGGCGTTAAAGTGGCGTCTTTACGCTGGTAATGAGGATGCAGCGCAAAGGCCAGAATGGTCAATACCACGCATGGGTAAGAGTTGTGGCCCATTCAGGGAGTGAGGCGGGCGTCAGGCGTCAGGCGTCGGGCTTCGGGCTTCGGGTTCAGTTTCGGAACGTCAGAGAGTAACTGCGACCTAGAGTGATTCCTTCGGCAAAGCGGTGACAACCTCGTGGCCTCGACGGTGTAATCTGAACTGTGATCCCTAATCGAACAGTGGCCAAGGTTTTGACGCCCGATGCCTGAAGCCTGACGCCCGAAGTTTGGTCTGAAATGATTTTCGTTCTCGACAACTACGATTCGTTTACCTACAACCTGGTGCAGTACATCGGCGAACTGGGCGAGGAGGTTGAAGTGCGCCGCAACGATCAGGTCTCGGTGGAAGAAATCGCGGCCATGCGGCCGGAGAGGATCGTCATCTCTCCTGGGCCGTGTACGCCGCACGAAGCTGGAATCAGCATCGACCTCATTCGCCATTTCGCCGGGAAGGTTCCGGTGCTGGGTGTATGCCTCGGGCATCAGGCGATTGGCGAGGCATTCGGCGGACGAATCATCCGGGCTCCACACCTGATGCACGGCAAGACCAGTCCCGTCATGCACGACAATAAGACCGTCTTCCAGGGACTGCCCATGCCCATGACCGCCACGCGTTATCACTCGCTGATTGTGGAAGAGAAGAATCTGCCCGCCGATCTCGAAGTCAGCGCGTGGACCACCGAAAAAGACGGCACGCGCACGATCATGGGCCTGCGGCACCGCCGGCATGCGATCGAGGGCGTGCAATTCCATCCTGAGAGCGTGCTGACCGACGCGGGCAAGAAGCTGGTCGGGAATTTCCTGAAAATGTAAATTCTTTTCGGGAAAAGGAAACGAAACGCCAGTTTCGTTAACCATCCTATAAGGCCGACTCGAGATGGCAGAGGAGTAGACGTGTTTCCGCCGGCGCATGCCAAGCGTTGCGGAAGCAAGATCTCCGGCCCAGTACGAACAACCATCTCAAGTACACCGAACACAATTGGCCCACCAAAAAATCTCAGGAGGCCGTTATGAGCCCGAATACCGCTATGCGCGTCATTGCCGGCAGCGAGCGCCATCCCCTTGCAGGTTCCGCTCCGGTCGCCGCTGTCGATCCGGAAAAAACTATCAAGCTGACGATTTATGTTCGTCCGAAGAAAAGCGATGCCGAAGTCCCCATGCTGCCTGAAATCGGGCACAGCCCGCACGAACTGAGGCGCTCGGTGGCCGACGAAAAAATTCTGGCCGCGTTTGAAGCCGACCCGAAGTCGTTGCAGGCGGTGCAGAAGTTCGCGCAAGCCAACCGGCTGAAGGTGCTGGAGAGCAGCAAGGTCAAGCGCAGCGTGCTGGTGGAAGGAAAACTGTCGGATGCGATGCGCGCCTTCGATGTGAACCTGGCGATTTATGAACATCCCACGAAAGGCCGCTACCGCGGTCGCACCGGGCCGGTGCATATTCCGGCATCGCTCGAGCACATCGTGGAGGCCGTTTTTGGCTTCGACAACCGGCCCATGGGGCGTCCGTTGTTCAAGAAGGCGGTGCCGCGGTCGACTGCGCGAGCGGCTCGGCAGGCCAACACATATCTGCCGACCGATTTGGTGGACTTGTACGACATGCCGGATGGCACTGACGGCACCGGCCAAACCGTGGCCATTCTGGCTTTCAACGGAGCGATCGGTGATACGGGCGAAGTCGCGACCGGCGGATATTCGCCGACCCAAGTCGCCGACTACTTCAAGAAGACGCTGAAGATCACAACTCCAGTCAGTCTGACCAATGTCGTGGTGCACGGCCCGGGAAATCAGCCGGGAGACGGCACCCAAGAGACGGACGCCACCGGAGAAGTGCTGCTGGACATCTGCATGGCCGGCGGCATCGCGCCCAAAGCGAAGTTCTTCATGTACTTCACCGAGTTCACCGAACAGGGTTGGGTGGATTGCATCACGTCGGCAGTGACGGCGACGAATGCTCCGTCGGTGATCTCGTGCAGCTACGGCAACCCGGAAGACGGTCCGAAGGGCGAGATTCTCTGGACGAAGGCGGCGATCAAGAAAGTGAATGAAGCCTTGCAGCGCGCCGCGCTTGCCGGAATCACGGTCTGCGTGGCTTCAGGCGACCAGGGGTCGACCGAAGAATTGCCGGACAGCCGGCAGCACTGCGACTTTCCGGCGTCAAGCCCGTGGGTGCTGGGATGCGGTGGCACACGCGTTATTGCTTCGTCGGGCGTGATTAGCCGCGAGACAGTGTGGAACGACGGTCCGGACAGCGCGACCGGCGGCGGCGTCAGCCAGATTTTTCCCGTGCCCAGCTATCAGACGGGAGCGGGGGTTCCGGCATCGGTCAATCCCGGGCATCGACTGGGACGTGGCGTGCCGGATGTTGCGTCGCTGGCCGATCCGGAGACAGGCGTGCTGGTGTTGTCGCCGGATGGAAGCGTTCAGCCGATCGGCGGAACCAGCGCCGCAGCGCCGCTTTGGTCCGGACTGGTGGCGCGGCTCAATCAGGGATTGGGCAAGCCGGTGGGCTTCCTCAATCCGGTGCTCTATAAGAGCCTGTCGTCCGGCGTGCTGCGCGACGTCACCGAAGGCGACAATGGCGCGTTCAAAGCCGGCACCGGCTGGGATGCATGCACCGGCTTCGGCAGCCCGAACGGAACGCGTCTGCTCACCGCGCTGAAGAGTCTGGGGTAAACGCGAGCGAAGGGCCTTAAACAATGCAGCCCGGTTCTTACATGATGTCATCCTGAGGAGCGCGCCAAGCGCTCCGAGGGACCTTACGTCCGCGTCAGTTGATTGTGCGGTCGAAAAGGTTATGCCTGCAGAATGCATCTGGAGCATCATTGCGACAGCACCGGTGATATCTGCACTCGTAAAGTCCCTCACGGCAGCTTCGCTGCCGTTCAGGATGACAAGATGTTTGGGTATCAAGTTACTCTGATTCGCGTGGTAGAGTTTCATGCCAAGCGTGCGGGCCCTCGCTGTACTGTTACCTTCCCAACATGATCGGGCAAACGATCTCGCACTACCGCATCGTCGAGAAACTCGGCGGCGGTGGCATGGGCGTGGTCTACAAGGCGCAGGATTTGAAGCTGGATCGCTTCGTCGCCCTGAAGTTTCTTCCTGAACAAGTCGCGCACGACGCGCAGATGCTGGCCCGCTTTCAGCGCGAGGCCAAGGCGGCGTCGGCGCTGAATCATCCCAACATCTGCACCATTCACGAGATCGACGAGCAGGATGGGCGCGCCTTCATCGTGATGGAACTACTTGAAGGCATGACTCTGCGGCATCGCATCGCGGGACGGCCAATCGAGATGGAAACGCTGCTGCCGCTGGCGATTGAAATTGCCGATGCGCTGGATGCCGCGCACGCGGCAGGCATTGTGCATCGCGACATCAAGCCAGCGAATATTTTTGTGACCAAGCGCGGGCACGCGAAGATTCTCGACTTTGGATTGGCGAAGGTCACGCGGAGTGGGAGTTCTTCAAGCAAAATTTCCGACGCCGAGACGCAAACGCTGTCGGACGATGATCCGAACCTCACCAGTCCGGGCGCGGCTGTAGGAACGATCGCCTACATGTCGCCGGAGCAGGCGCGCGCCAAGGAACTCGATGCGCGTACGGATTTGTTTTCTTTCGGCGCGGTGCTCTACGAGATGGCGACCGGCAAGCAGCCGTTTCGTGGAGAAAGTACGGCGACGATCTTCGACGAAATTCTGAACCGCGAACCAGCTGGGGCAGAGACTGTGAATCCTGAAGTTCCGGCGCGGCTGCAGGAGATCATTCGCAAAGCGCTCGAAAAAGACCGCGACGTGCGATACCAATCCGCGGCCGATCTGCGCGCAGACTTGAAACGACTCAAGCGAGATAGTGAAAGCGGCCACGCGACGCCTGCCCTCTCTGCTACCGGCCCGTCATCGGCTAAGAAGTGGAAGCTTCTGGCTGCAACGGGGCTGGGGCTGGCCGCAATTGCGATTGCGTCCGTTTGGTTTCTTCGCGCGCATCCGACGGCAGCCCCTGCAGCGATCTCCGAGCGGCAGCTTACCCGCAGTCCCTTCAATGAATTCGTGGGTGTAGCTGCGATCTCGCATGATGGGCGTTACGTGTTCTACGCCACCTCGTCCGGCAATACACGTATTTTGAATACGCAATCGGGTGAGGAACACGAACTCAATCTTCCAGAGAGCTTAAGTACACGGCTCCTGGACGCCAGCTGGTTTCCTGATGGGGAAAGAATTCTCCTCGGCGCTTTCTCGGAGAACCGGGAAGAACGTACTGCGATTTGGGTCTATTCCATTCTTGGCGGCGACCCCCAGAAGATCAGATCCCACGCTTATCGCGGCCGGGTTTCGCCAGACGGAGCTATCGTTGCCTTTGTTGCAAGCGGAAATGAACTTTGGACGATGGATGTCACGGGGGAACGCGCGCAGAAGATTTTCACCAGCACATCTGGCGATATCGCTTCGTTGGAATGGTCCCCGACCGGGAAGAGGTTGGTGTATGCAGCCACTCACGCCAATGGAGTAGGGATGTCGGTTGCCACGATTGCCCGGGACGGAAGCAATCGAATTCCGGCCTTCGACGATTCGACCATGAACGAGCAACTTGCGGATACAGTCTGGACGAAGGATGGAAGGCTTTTGTTCGCCAAGGGAAGAACCACTCTGGATGACAACAATGAAAATCTTTGGGGTGTGCGCCTTGATCCTGACACGGGCGCTTGCGACCGCACCCCACGCCAGCTCACACACGAGGACGGCCATAACTGGATGTTAGAAGGCGCGAGTGACGACGGGCGCTACATGGCGGTAAGAAAAGGCCACTTATACGCCAACGTGTTCGTAGCTGATCTTCGCGACGCCGGCACTCGCCTGGAAAACCCAAGACGCGTCACCAGCGATGGAGGCTATGACTACACCGTCGGCTGGCTGCCGGGAAACAAGGATTTGCTGTTTACTTCAGATCGCAGCGGCTGGGGCCAGATTTATCGTCAATCTCTCTCGCAAGACAAGGCTCAGATTATTTTGCCCAATTCGAAGGAGGAGACGGATGGTGCTGTCATGCCTGATGGCAAGTGGATCCTGTACCTTGCTGAACCTAGGGAAAGAGGCCCTAGTGGGCAGCCCGATCAGACCATCCTGCGCGCGCCACTCAGCGGAGGCGCTGGCCAATCTCTCATGCAAGTCTCGCCCGGCGACGCCAATCTGCACCTGTCTTGCCCCACACGCGCCGGACGGCCTTGCGTCATCGGCCGCATGCAGAAAGAAGAACTCGTCTTCTACGAATTAGATCCCGTGAAGGGTCAGGGTGCAGAGCTGGCGCGCACCGACGTCGGAAAGCCGAGCGCATGGATGGTGTGGAACCTTTCTCATGATGGCACCCAGATTGCGATAAGCGGGTCGGAGAAACTTGAGAAAAAGATCCGTATCATCGACTTACAAAATCACACCGAGAAAGATTTGACTTCACCGGTAGGTGTTGAAGGGCTCTGCTGGTCGTTCGATGGCCGAGGACTCTATGTGACGGGACAAACGGATCAGTTCATGCTTTTGTGGATCGATTTGACTGGCAAGTCAAAAATCCTTGCCAACAAGGGCCGGGTTCCCTGGTACATCACGCCTGTCGCTTCGCCCGACGGCCATGTGCTGGCCTATACCGAGCAATTTCAGGAAGGCAACGCCTTTCTGCTAGAGCATTTTTGAGCTTTGGTGGTGAATGTTCAACTCATCGAAGAAAGACAGCTGACGGATCTGCGCTGAGTCAAAAGGCTCAGCTTCCGCCTCTCGCCATTTCCACTGCTTTCAGCAGCGCCTGCGCTTTGTTCATCGATTCCTGAAATTCTGCTGCCGGATCCGAGTCTGCGACGAGGCCGGCGCCTGCCTGCAGGTAAGCTTTCTTTCCCTTCATCAGCATCGTGCGGATGGCGATGCAGGAGTCAAGGTTGCCGGCGAAGTCGGCATATAAGACCGATCCGCCGTAGACGCCGCGGCGCGTAGGCTCGAGCTCTTCGATGATCTGCATGGCGCGGACTTTGGGTGCGCCGCTGAGCGTGCCTGCGGGAAAGCAGGCGGCGAACGCGTCGAGCGCGCTGAGATCTTCGCGCAGCGTGGATTCGAGCGCCGAGACCAGATGCATGACGTGTGAGTAGCGCTCGACGTACATGAGGTCCTTCACTTTCACTGACCCGTAGTCGCTGACGCGGCCGAGATCGTTGCGGCCGAGGTCGACGAGCATGACGTGCTCGGCGCGTTCTTTTTCGTCGTTGCGCATTTGTTGCTCGAGGCGTTGGTCTTCGGCTTCATCTTTTCCGCGCGGATGGGTGCCGGCGATGGGGCGGTATTCGAGTTTGCGCCCGGTAACGCGGACGAGCATCTCGGGAGAAGAACCGAGAATGTGCGTGTCGTCCATGCGGAGGAAATACAAATACGGTGAAGGATTCACCTGCCGCAGCGCGCGGTAGAGATCGAAGGGCGCGACGCCAGGAATGAAATCGAGTCGCTGCGAAAGCACGACCTGAAAAATGTCTCCGGCGGCGATGTACCCTTTGCAGCGCTCTACGCCGCGCATGTAATCCTCGCGGCGCGTGCGCCCGTCAACTTTGAGTTTGCCGGCAGTTCCTTTTTTGGGCTTGCGCCAGAGCGCGGGACTCAATCCGCGCGCGAGTTTTCGCTCGATGGCTGCAATGTCGCGCAGGGCGCGATCGTAGGCGCGGCGAGGACTTTCGTTGGAAACATCTGCTGCCGCGACGATGTGAATCTGGTGGCGAAGATGGTCGAAGGCGAGCAGTCGATCGAAAAACATCAGTTCAGCATCGGGGACGTGCAGATCGTCTTTGGTGTGGTTGCCGATTTTTTCCAGCTGCCGTACTACGTCGTAGGCAAAATATCCAACAGCTCCGGCGGTGAACGGAGGCAGGCCTTTGATGTGCGCCGGCTTATGCTCGCGCAGCAGACGCTTCACAACTTCGAAGATATTTTCTTTGGAAGTTTCGCGCCGGCGGCCGCGCTCGATCTCAACTTTTCCCTGCTGCGCGCGCACGCGCATGTAGGGCTTCGCGCCAAGAAATGTATAGCGGCCGATCTGCTCGCCCCGCTCGATCGATTCGAGCAGGAAGGCGTGCGGCTCTTTGTCGGCAATCGCGAGAAACGCGGAAACGGGGGTGAGCAGGTCGGCGCTGACGGACTTGACGACGGGGATCAGCGTGGCCTCGCGCGCGAGGCCGGAGAATTCTTTGAAGTCTGGCTGGAGCATCTGGGATATCGCCGGCCCAACAAGTTACGCATCCGGGCGGGGTGATTCATTATAGGGGACGCCCTCTGGAGACAGTGTCAACGCTAGCGCTAACCGCCGGCTCAGGCTTTCGTCAAAATCCGCAGCAGGCGTATGCTTCTGGCCGAACCTGAAGCACCCTTCTTAAACAGCAAATATGAGCGCAGCCACAGCAACACCAGTCACCAGCCTCAAGACACCCGCCACAACCCGCATCGGTTCCATCGACCTGATTCGCGGTGCAGTCATGATCCTGATGGCCATCGATCACGTGCGCGTCTATTCAGGCCTGCCCGCGGGAGGCCCGACTGCCGGAATTTTCTTCACGCGATGGATCACTCATTTCTGCGCTCCCGCGTTCATTTTTCTCGCGGGCACGAGCATCTTCCTCTACGCCCGGAAGCATGCCGGCGTTTCGCGTTACCTGCTCATCCGCGGACTCTGGCTCGTTCTTCTGGAATTTACATTCCTTCGCCTGGCGTGGACGTTCAACTTCGACTTCCGCCATTATGAGATGGCCGGTGTGATCTGGGTGATCGGCATCTGCATGATCCTGATGGCTGGGCTCGTGAAGCTGCCTTCGGCCGCGGTCGGCACGATCGGCGTCGTCATCATCGCCGCGCATAACCTGATGGATCCGCACGTCGGTAAGCTGATCGAGAATCTCGACAGCAACTCGCTCTCCGGGCTCTGGAAGATTCTGTATGTCGGATTTTTCGCGGGCCCGATTCAGTTCGGTGCGGACGGCCCCAATCTAATCGTTCTCTATTCGCTCATTCCCTGGATTGGCGTGATGGCCGCCGGCTACGCCTTCGGGAGAATCGTGACGATGCCACCGGCGCAGCGAACGCGCATCTGTCTCGCCATCGGGCTTTCGGCGATTGCGCTATTTCTTGTGCTGCGCGGATTTAATTTGTATGGCGACCCGAGGCCGTGGCACATGCCCGGCGCGGCGCAAAATGGAAGGCTGCCACTGCCTGCGCTATTTTCGTTCCTTAACGCGTCAAAATATCCGGCGTCGTTGTCTTTTCTTCTTATGACGCTTGGGCCGATCATCGCCCTGATTCCGATGGTCGAAGATCTCTCCGGGCCGGTTGCTCGCGCCGTTAGTTTATTTGGCCGCGTGCCATTCTTCTATTACATGCTGCATATTCCTCTGATTCACCTGCTCGCACTGGCGGTCTCGAAAATCCGGCTGGGATTCGTCAGTCCATGGCTCTTCACGAATCATCCCATGGGGAATCCCGAACCTCCGGAGGGCTATATCTGGAGCCTCCCAGCCCTTTATCTCGTCTGGGCAATCGCCATCGTGTTGCTCTATTTCGCCTGCCGGTGGTTCGCCGCGGTCAAAACCCGGCGCAGCGACTGGTGGCTGCAATACCTCTGAGATCCCCCAAACTTTGGTCACTTGTTGGCCGGTACCCAAAGAATAAAATCGAAGGATATCCCGAGTATTGTGAGCAGGTTGCATCCGCACCGGGTGATTAGTGCGGGCTGTTCGTGAATTGCTCACGAATCTGGAAGCGAAATTGACGGGATACGGGACGTTTTAGAACATTTGAACTAGGCGCCACCGGTTTTTATGCTCGTAAAGTTTTGGGGCGTGCGCGGCTCCACGCCCACTCCACAGCCCGAGAACATGCGCTACGGGGGCAACACCTCGTGCGTGGAGGTGCGCGTCGGAGATCAGATCTTCATCTTCGACTGCGGCACCGGCTTCCGCGTGCTTGGCCACCGGTTGGAGCGGGAATTTGCCGGGCGCGCATTTTCCGCGCATGTCTTCGTCTCGCACTTTCACTGGGACCACATCCAGGGCATGCCGTTCTTCCGCCCACTCTATGACAGCTCCGACAGCCAGTTTATTTTTCACTCCTCGGGACGCACGCGGCGGCTCGAACAAGTCATGGCCGAGCAGATGGCCGCGCCGTACTTCCCCGTCGACCTGGCGCACATGAAGGCCAAGCGACGTTTTTACGACATTGAAAACGGCTGCCTGCCGATGAACGACGGCGTCAAGATCAAGACGGCATACTTAAATCATCCGCAGGGCTGCCTGGGATTTCGCTTGGAGACGAAAGAGGGTGTGCTGGTCTACGCCACCGACAACGAACCCGGCGACGAAAATTTCGACAAGGCCGTGCGCAAGCTCGCCGAGGGCGCAGACCTGCTCATCTACGACGCGCAGTATCTACCCGAAGAATACGAAGCACGCCGCCGCGGCTGGGGACACAGCCATTGGCGCGAAGCGGTCAACGTTGTGATGGAAAGCGGCGCCAAGGAATTGATTCTCTACCACCACGATCCCGAGCACACTGACGCGGTCGTCGACAAAGTTGTGCAGGACGCGCGCAGTTACTATCCCAAAGTCCGCGCGGCCGCCGAAGGAATGGAGATTCGGCTGGAGAGCGCGCAACGAGCCTCGGCAGCGACGCGGGATTGAGCAGTCATCTTCGGCTCTACCTTCGTCGGCTGTTCGCGACGGAGCCTCTGACGCTACCTCAGTCACCTTGCTTCCCTGCCTTCCGCGCTCATATACTCGGAACGTTTGCCCGCTGATGGCCGTGAACCCAGCTATCGTGAACCTGGCTGCCGTAAGTCTAGTAAACGACCGGGTAAGATCTGACCTGCAATCATACCGGAGACCACTTCTATGACGACGATGACTACCGCCCCGCACGTGGATAAAGAGACCAACCCGTGGGAGTCGCAGCGCGCCCGCTTCGATCTGGCCGCCCAGAAACTCAACCTGGATGAAGGCCTGTGGCGAGTGCTGCGCTATCCCAACCGCGAAATTATTGTCCACATCCCCGTTTCTATGGACGACGGTCATCTCGAAGTTTTTACCGGATTTCGCGTCCAGCACTCCATCGCGCGCGGTCCGGCCAAGGGGGGCATCCGCTACGCGCCCGACGTTACGCTTGATGAAGTGCGCGCGCTAGCGAGCTGGATGACCTGGAAGTGCGCGGTGGTGAACATTCCCTTCGGCGGCGCCAAGGGCGGCGTCATCTGCGATCCGCACAAAATGTCGATGGGCGAACTGGAGCGCATGACCCGCCGGTACACCGCGGAACTGATCGAATTCATCGGCCCGGAAAAAGATGTTCCTGCCCCCGACGTGAATACCAACGAGCAAGTCATGGCGTGGATGATGGATACGTACTCCATGCATATGCGGCAAACCGTGACCGCGGTCGTGACCGGCAAGCCGATCAACATCGGCGGATCACGCGGCCGCCGCGAAGCCACTGGCCGCGGCGTGATGATCGTCTGCGACGAAGCCTGCAAAAAGCTCAACATCGACCGGCAGACAGCGCGCGTGATCGTGCAGGGATTCGGCAATGTCGGCTCGAACGCCGCTCTGCTGATGCACGAAGAAGGCTACAAGGTCATTGGCATCGCTGAAGTCGGCGGAGGCCTGCACAACAAAAACGGTATCGATGTGAAGGCGCTGGTCGAGTTCCGGCAGAAGAATGGCACGGTGCACGGCTTCTCCGGCGCGGAGAAGGCCGAGACTGCCGATCTGCTCACTACGGAGTGCGAAATTCTGATTCCAGCGGCGACGGAGAACGTCATCACCAGCCGGAACGTCGATCGCGTGAAGTGCCGCATTCTCGCCGAAGGCGCGAATGGACCCACAACCTCTGCCGCCGACGACGTGCTCAGCGACAAGGGAGTCTTCGTGATTCCCGACATTCTGGCCAACGCCGGCGGCGTGACCACTTCGTACTTCGAATGGGTACAAGACCGCCAGGGATATTTCTGGAAGGAATCGGTAGTCAACGAACAACTTGAAAGCATTATGAAGTCGTCATTCGAAGATGTAGTCCGCTACGCCCAGACGCACCACGTGAACAACCGCATCGCGGCTTACATGCTGGCCATCGACCGTGTGGCGTACACGATCCGCCAGCGCGGAATCTACGCCTAGACCCAGCGTGATCACCCAACGTGTGCGAGAGACAACCAGCCGGATACTACGGAGGAAAACGATGAAACCGATTGAACGAAAACTGATGGCGCAGATCGCGGTTCTGGTGTTTGCACTTTCGCTGGTCAGCGGCACTGCGAGCAGAACCCTGGCACGCGAGGCGGCAGGCTTGCCCGCGATCAACAGCACCGAGGCCTCGGGACAGTCCTCGATGGCCGCCACCGCCGACAAGCTCGACATCAATAGCGCGACCAAGGATCAACTGAAGGCGCTGCCCGGCATCGGCGATGTCTACTCGCAGAAGATCATCGACGGCCGGCCGTATCGCGCGAAGAATCAACTGGTGCAGAAGAAAATTATTCCCCAGGCGACCTACGACAAGATCAAGGACATGATCATCGCCAAGCAGGCAAAGCCCGCCGCCGGGAAATAGTCCAACCATTTGTACTGTTTCGAAATACCGGCGTCATCCCGAGCGCAGGCGCTTTTCAGCCGGAGCGAGGGATCTCCCGAGCCACAGAGCCATGGGAAGAAGATCCGCCGCGCTAGTAATCACGCGGCCTCGGGATGACGCCCGTACAAATCCTCCGATTTCGGATGTCATTCCGAACCGGCGCAAAGCGCCAGTGAGGAACCTGCTTTTCCTGCCATCGCCCACGACGTTCCTCGCGTCAACACCCATTCAACCCCCGATTTCCCAACTGGCCACTCCCTGCCTTTCCGTGCATTGCGTTCCCACTTCGGCTGGAGCATAATCAACTTGGCTGCCGGAGGGCCACCGGCCGCTGCCCCGTTGCTGTGAACCTGCCGAACTCCATCACGCTCATTCGCATCTTCAGCATCCCTCTGCTGATCTGGATTCTTTCGAGCGGGCGCTTCAGCAGCGTGACTGGCGAAAAGGAACTTTTGGCTTCGGTGCTGTTTATCGCGGCCTCCATGACCGACGGCATCGATGGCTACCTCGCGCGCAAACGCGACCAGATCACCACCATGGGCATTCTGCTCGACCCCCTGGCCGACAAGCTTCTCATTGCCGCCGCCTTCGTGATGCTGGTGCAGCTCAATCCCAGCCTGGTGCCGGCATGGGTGGCGATTGTGGTCATCGGCCGCGAATTTCTGGTCAGCGGCCTGCGATCGATTGCGGCCTCTGAGGGCTTCACCATCCAAGCCAGCGAACTCGGCAAGTTCAAGATGGTGGTGCAAATCGTTTCGGTCGTGGCTGTCATTCTCGACCATCGCTGGAAAGAGTGGCCGGTTTACCACGGATATTTTCTGCCGATTCATTGGATCGCGCTGACAGCCATCTGGTTCATGGTCGGCGTCTCGCTGGTGTCGGCGATCGACTACTTTGTCGCGTTCTGGTCGCGGATTGACCGGCGCGTGGTCAAGCGCCGTCGCGCCTTCGTTCTGAGCCGGAATCGCAAACCGGTGCCGGTGCGGCCCCGAGCCGACGGTGATGTCGCCACTTCGACCTAGCCCCGTTGTGGAATCCACAAAATCCAGCGGAGAGTTCTCTGCGGAAGAGCGCGCCGCGCTTCTGCGTCTGGCGCATGAAGCGATTCTCTCTGGGGTCGAGAATCGTGAAACCCACGCCGAATCTGCGAACCCACACTTCGCCGAACCGCGCGGCGTCTTCACCTCGCTCTATCTGAATGGCGAACTGCGCGGTTGTGTTGGATATGCGCTGCCGACCGTCCCGTTATATCGGGCGGTCGCGGAAACCGCGCGGGCCGCGGCGTTTGAAGATGCGCGCTTCTATCCCGTAACGCGCGAGGAGGCGCCGCTTCTGCAAATCGAACTGAGCATCTTGTCTCCCCCGCAAGCGATTGCCGCCGAAGCCATCGAGGTTGGCCGCCACGGCCTGCTCATCACCATGGCCGGATATCGCGGGCTACTCCTGCCCCAGGTAGCGGCAGAGCGAGGCTGGGACCGAATAACGTTTCTCGAGCAGACTTGCCGCAAGGCCGGACTGCCGTCCGACGCCTGGCAACAGGGCGCGAAGATCGAGGCGTTCACTGCAGAGGTGTTCGGGGAGAAGCACTGATCGTAGCCCGAGCTCGCCATCAGATCTCGGACAGAAGGCGTATACCGAGTATCCGCTTGTAGTGGAGGAAGTCCATGTCCGCTGTGAGAATCTCCCAGTCATAGCGTCTCGCCACGGCGCAAATCAACATGTCCACTGGAGATGCCGCAATGCCTGCGCTTCGACAACGATTACGCGCGCGCGCTGCTTCTTCATAGTCTTCGGTAACAAGCCCTGTATCTGGGAAATCGCGAAGATAGCTTTTCAACCTTTGAAACTGAGATTCCTCGCGCAGTCCGGAAAGCAACTCTTGTCTGACAGAACCGAGTAGCTCAGCTCGACCGTCTTCGACGATCTGATTCCACAAGGTTTTCAGGCGAATGTCCCGGGAACTGAGGTGCTCAGGCTTACGCCGCAACGCCAGAGACCATACAGGTGTGTCGATGAGAATCATCCCATTCGCTTCCGGCGTCGTTCTGCTTTGTAGTCGTATGTAGGATCAAAGTCGAAGGTACCCGCAACCTCCAAGATCCGGCGCTGCCGATGACGACGAATGTATTCCTCAAGTGCCGTGGTTACGGCTTCTTTTTTAGTTTTGTGTCCGCCGGTCTTACGCGCTTCTTCGATCAATCGATCGTCAATTGCAAGATTGGTCGCCATGTGTGAAGTATTACACATGGAAATGTGTAAAACAAGACGTCTTTCGAAGCAGCTGACAAAGGGTTTAGTTCAAAAAAACAAAGCCGGAAACGGTTTCCCGTTCCCGGCTCTCACTCTCTACTCGACAGATTCCTAATTCACATCGTCTTTTTCCACCGAATCACCCGCATGCACATCTGACATCGAGTAAACAACCATGCCGGTGGCGGTGGTCGGTGTAGTACCGATGATCACGATCTCAGCCACGGCGCGCCGCGGCAGGTCGCGCACATGGATGGTGGGTCCATTGGACTTGGTGAAGCGCGCGGGATCGACCGACGGCGTTTTCAGCTGTGTATCTTCTGCGATCGCCGCCTTGAACGAGAGAGAATCCACAGGATCTTTCAAGTCCGCGTCATAGGAACGTACGGCGCGGAAGTAGTCGCCGACGTGCACGCCCTGATTCTGTCCGACGTTGATGTAAAGCTTGTGGCCGGTTCCCATCTGCGAATCAAAATCCTTGCCCATCACGATGCGGCCGGTAAGCTTGTTGCTCGCGGGCAGGAAGCGGTCGAACTTCACCGGCGGGTGGAAGTTGACCGAGAGCTTCTCGGCGAAAGGAATCAGGGTGTCGCCGGGATTGACGCCGTCGCAGGCGTACTCGATCTCGGCGATGGCGGACTTGTTGCGGGTATCGATGATCTTGACCCGGGCCACCTCTTCGTAGGGTTGGCCGGTCTCTTTCTTGAGCTTCTTCTCGCCGGGATACATTTCATACTCGTTGACATCGCGCAGCGCACGCACGATTTCGTACTCGGCTCCCGCGCTGTATCCGGTGCCGTAGAGGTAAATCATGTCGCCACGGGTGAACTTGGTGGTCGTCGGTGTCTCGAGTCCGCCGGAAACGTAGTTGGCGTCGGGCAGGATCTGTTTGTTGATAAAACCGGCGCAATAAATATCGGCATAGGTGGGCGACTGGACGCGCTCGGTCGGAAAGCTATCGGTCGTCGGAGACGTCCCCTGCGGGGTATCGGCCGCGGGCGCATCGGCACCCGACTGGGCCCATGCCGCAGTCGCGAGCAGCAACACTAACAGTCCTGTTTTCTTCATGTTACCTCCGAGAAGGAGCCGCCACGCGTCTCCCTCCCTGTTTAAATGCCAGAAAAGAAAGGCTCAAGCCGGAAGGTAACAAGGGGGTAAGGGAGGGTCAAGGTTACGAGGGTGTGGGTCGAGGCGCAGCCAAAGTTTTTTCGCGAAGAGTGTTAATCCGTTGTTGCATCTGCAATTAAGTGCCTGTAATAATTCGCCGTTCTTCATTGCGAGTTGTAAAAACTAGCGGCCGGAAGATCCCCGGACCGCACGAGGTCCTTTTTCAACACGTTCGATGAGTTCTTTGCCCACATACGCGCCGCGTCTGCTTCCCCTGCGGCTGCCGCGAGTCTGCTTGGCAGTCATAGGCGACGACCCCAATGAGATGGTCGACAAAGCGGAGGCTATGGTTCGGGATAACTCCTTCCTGGAGTTCAGGTTGGACTATCTCTCGAAGCCCGGTCTGGCGATCGCGCGAGTCAAGCGGTTCATCGAGTCTCATCCCGGAACCGTGGTCATCGCGACCTGCCGCCGCCAGGCCAGCGGCGGAAAGTTTCGTGGATCGATTGCCTCCCAACTAGATGTCCTCAACAAGGCGATTGCCGCGGGCTGCCAGTTGGTCGATGTGGAGTTGCAGACCGCGCTGAAGTGCAAGCCGGAGCAAATCCAAAGGGTGCGCAACAAGGCCGCGCTGGTGCTCTCCTTCCATGACTTCCGCGGGACGAAAAAGCTGGACGAAACGTTGGAAAAGATGCTGGCCTATCCGGCCGACTTCTACAAGGTTGTCAGCACGGCGACCACACTCTCCGACAACGTGACGGTCATGAAGTTCCTGGCGCGCGAGGGCGATCGGCATTCCGTCGTCAGCATGTGCATGGGGGAACAGGGGATTATCAGCCGCGTGCTAGGCGTGCGTGCTGGCAGCGCGTTCACGTTTGCATCCGCGGGATCCGGGCAGGAGACGGCTCCAGGCCAGGTTACGGCGCAGGAACTCCGCAACGTGTATCGCATCGAGCAGGTCGATGCGGCGACCCGAGTCTACGCCGTGGTCGGCGATCCCATCGCGCACTCGCTTTCTCCCGCGATCATGAACGCTGCCTTCCGTCGCGAGAACGTGAATGCCGTATATCTGGCGCTACACGCCAAGACGCTAAAGGATTTGCTCGCTTGTGTGCGGGAGATTCCCATCCACGGCCTCAGCGTCACCATGCCGTACAAGGAAGCCATCCTGCCGCACCTCGACAACACCGACTCGCACACGAGCAAGATTGGCGCATGCAACACGGTCGTGCGCGCCCAGGATGGGAAACTCTACGGCTTCAACACCGACGCGGCAGGAATCGTGCGGCCGTTGGAGCGGCGACTGAACACGCTCGAAGGGGCACGCATTCTGGTGCTCGGCGCTGGCGGTGCGGCTCGGGCGGCTGTGTTCGGGCTCAAGGAGAGAGGGTCAGAGGTTTACATCCTGAACCGCAGCCTGCCTCCGGCCAAAAAGCTGGCTCATCAGGCTCGGGCGAGGATGGTCAAGCGGCCCGATCTGAAGAAGCTGGCGTTCGATGTGATCATCAATGCCACGCCGGTTGGAATGGGGAACATACGCGAAACGCCCCTCCAGGACAAAGAGATCAATGCCCGCTATGTCTTTGATATGGTTTATGATCCGGCCGAAACGCGGCTGCTGAAACTAGCCAAAGAACGCGGCGCGCAGATCATTCCGGGGATTGAAATGTTCGTCCATCAAGCCGCCCGCCAGTTCGAAATCTGGACCGGAAAACCCGCCCCTTGGGACGAGATGCTTCGGGTGGTTCTGCTGGCCCTCCAGGAGCGCGCCGCGCGCGCCGCCAGTGGAAAATGAAGGCAAACGATGCCATTCGGAAAGAAAAAGTTGCATTTTTCCAGATGCCCAAAGTAATATGCAAATAGGGAATGCGACTGTAAGCGTTCCCAAAAGCGAAGTTGCCCTGTACCGCCCGTTTCTACTTCCACAATCGCACCACTAGCTTTGGCGAAAAACTCGACGTGCGAAGCGGCTTGTCCGCTTCCATTCCCGGTTCGGAGAGTTCAATATGGCGTGGTACGCGTACTGCTTGACCGAGCACCAAACCCTCCCCAATGGAACCCGCACTCGCCGTCCTTTCCTCCTCGAAGGTGTACAAGGAGTGAATGGCGCGGCGGTTCTGAGCTATCCCAGTGGGGAATTCGCCGTGATCGTGAGCGAATACGACCACACAGCCGGAGAACTGGACCAGAAGTCCGCGATTGAGCACGCGCGGGTGGTCAGTTCCTGCTTCCGTAATTCCACAGTGCTTCCTTTCAAATTCGGGACTATTTTTGACAGCGACGACGCGCTCCGCCAAGCCGTCCGGGTCAACCGGCGAGCCTTTGGGCAGAGCGTCGAAAAGCTGCGGGGCAAGTCGGAAATGCACATCAAGCTGGTGGTTCGTGATGGCTCGCTGCGTGAAGCCATGATCGACGTAGAACTGCCGGATACGGTCGGCGGCGACTACCTGTCGAAGCTCCGGGTAAAGGCATCCCGCGAGCGTGAACGCCAGACCAAGGCCCGGGCTCTTTCCGTTCAGGTACATAAGCTGTTCAATCCGCTGGAAGAAGAAGTCAGCTGCAAGAAGGTTGCTCCTGAGGGCATGCTGATCGATATCGCTCACCTGATCGATTCCAAGAGCGTGGAGAAATACCAGAACCGCTACACCGCCGCCGCCAAGCAGTTGAAGAACTGCGAAGTGTCGGTGAGCGGTCCCTGGCCGCCATATCACTTCCTGCCGGGCAAGCTGCGCACGGTAGCCGGCAACAGCTAGACAAGAATTTTCAAGCTGGCAAGAACTTGCACATAGCCCCTGGCCGCCAAAAGCCGCCAGGGGCTTGGTGTTTCAGGCCATCTGGAATGCGCGTGCAACGAAAGTGAATTGTGTTGCACTTGCCCTGGTGCAGAGGTATTTCGAGTTGTCATGCCGAGTCGGACCCGCCGGCGCTAACCCTTTGAACTACTTCGATTTGTAGTAGTGTCAGAGAGGAAAGTCCCTGTCGCAGTCTCTTTGGCGCGGCAAGTGCTTCAGCAAGGGGTAATAAAGAGGCACGCAACTTAGCAACATGACCTTCACTCTCTTCGAATCTCCGCGTCAATTCCCGAAGCACCGTTCCATCTGGCGGAACGGACGCTTGCATCGCCTTTCCTGACATCACCCACCATTTCGTCCTCTTTGAACTTGGCCCCAGCAATGGGGCCATTTTTCTTGCCGTGTGGAGGTCAGCAATGGCTCAGTTTGAATTTTGAAGCCATTTTTGTCGTCGGCGTCATCCCGAGCGTAGCCGCTTTACAGGCGGAGCGAGGGATCTCCCTCACACAGTTCCGTGGGTATGGAGATCCGCCTTACTGAACGCTTCATCAAACTGAGCATTGCTGGGATTCGCGCTTGGCCTTGTTTCTCATTCGAGCATGCAGTCAGATACACTGCCACACGATGACCCCTCACAAATTCTCTCCCTTCCTTGCTGTTGTTTCAGTGGTTGTGCTGGCCGTGGGATCCGGATGGGCGCAAAACCCGCAGGCAAAACCCAGTCCGGCAGCGTCACCCTTCGGCGCGATCCCGCAGTTGACGCAGGCGCAGCAGGAAAACTTTCCTCCGGCTTTGCTTAAGGACCTGGCATCGGTTCGCGATGCGGCGCTCAGCGACGACTACGCTTACCAGCAGGTTGCGCACTTGACCGAGAATATCGGGCCGCGGCCCAGCGGGTCGGCAGGCGCGAAAGCAGCAGTTGAGTATGTAGCCGGCGAGTTGCGCAAGCTGGGGCTCGAAGTGAAGCTCGAGGAGGTGAAAGTCCCGCATTGGGTGCGAGGAGCCGAGACGGCGCAGTTGATCGAGTACCCTGGACAGGCCCCGGAGGCTTCGCAGAAGATCGTGCTGACCGCGCTCGGCGGAAGCAGCGCCACGCCGGCCGACGGACTGGATGCAGAGGTCGTGGTCGTGAACAACTTCGACGAGTTGAAAGAACTCGGCCATGACAAGGTCGCAGGCAAGATCGTGTTGTTCAATGAAATCTTCGACAAGCAGAAATCCGCCGCCGGATATGCTTTCGTCGCCTATGGCGAGGCAGTGCGTTACCGCGCAGCCGGACCAAAAGCCGCCGCCGATCTTGGGGCAGCGGCAGCACTGGTGCGCTCGGTCGGCGATGCCGACTTTCGCCTGCCGCATACCGGATTCAGCGTGCCTGCCGGAATACCCGCGGGCGCAGTAGCGGCGGAAGATGCCGACCTGATCGCGCATCTGGCCGTACAGGGAAAAGTACGCATGCGGCTTACTCTTACACCCCAGAAGCTACCTGACGTAACCAGCTACAACGTGATCGGCGATCTGAAGGGCAGCGAGCATCCCGAGCAGATCGTGGTGGTGTCGGGTCATCTCGATTCGTGGGATTTAGCCACAGGCGCGATTGACGACGGAGCCGGAGTTGCCGTAGCGATGGAAACGGCAGAGATTTTGCAGAAGCTGCATCTCAAGCCGCGCCGCACGTTGCGCGTCATTGCTTGGATGGACGAAGAGAGTGGCGGCGCCGGCAGCAGGGCCTACGCCAAGGATTTCATGAACGACTTTCCACACTATGCGGCAGCGATCGAGAGCGACGCGGGCGCGGCGCATCCGTTGGGCTTTGAGATTCATATGAACGGGCCTGCCGCCAGTTTGCTACAGCCGATCGCCAGCGTGCTGCAAAGTACGGGCAGCAGCGTACTCGAGACGAGCGCATTTTCACCCGGCGCCGACATCACGCCGATGTCCGATGCAGGCGTGCCCGCGATCGGAATCAAGCCGGATGGACGCGTGTATTTCCACTATCACCACACCGCCGCCGACACGCTCGACAAAATCGTGCCCGCCGAATTGCGCGAGAACGGCGCTGCCATGGCCGTGATGGGGTATGCGCTGGCCAGTATGAAGGATCAGTTGCCGCGGTAGCGCCAAAAATTATTGCGCTGCTTGTCTCTGTTCGATTCTTACATTCTTGGGGGAGAGCGCCCGGCGCTTCATGCGCGCGCCAGATGTGTGATTTGAATCACGACGAAACGCCCGAAACCATTCTCCCGGTTGACGCATCTTAATTTTGGCGCTTATCATCTTCGTTTGGGCTTCAAGCGGGACGCCGGCAAGGGTCGGCGTCCCAAAGCTTTTGTTGCCCGACTGATGGGGTAAGCCGAGAAGAGACCGAGAAGATGTGATACGACGTGACCTTTATGGACAAGAAGAAACTGGAGTCATTCAAAAAGAAACTCGAGACGCGGCAGCACGAGTTGCGCCGCACCGTGAACCGCACGCAGGCTGATGGACGCACCGCCGATGAAGATACGGCGCAGGATATTGCCGACCGCGCGGCGAGCTCCTACACCAAGGAATTCTTGTTCAGCCAGAGCAACAACGAGCGCGCACTGTTGCAGATGGTGGAGAAGGCGCTGGCGCGGATTCGCGAAGGCAGCTTCGGCGAGTGCGTGAATTGCGGCAACGAGATCAACGCCAAGCGGCTGGAGGCCGTGCCCTGGACGCGGCACTGCATCGAGTGCCAGGAAAAGCTGGAGCAGGGATTGCTGGAGGAAGCTCCACGCTAGTTAGATTGAAGATGTTTCGAATTGTTCTCGTGGGGCCACTTCTGTGGCCCCTTTTCGCTGCCGCACAAGACATTACGGTAAGCAGCCGGGCGCGTGCGATTCAAGCGTCCGCCATCGTCATCGATGCGCACGAAGACACTCCGCTCCGGTTCCACGACGATCACTACGATATCGGGACGCTCGACCCCAGGGACACGGACTTCATCAGTCTGGATAAAGTGCGTCGAGGGCAGCTTGGTGCGGTGTTCTTCTCCATTTGCGTCGACCCTGAGGATGATGATGGGCACCCGGCCCGGCGCGCCATGGACCTGATTGATTCGGTGTACGGGCAGACGGCGCTTCACCCGAAGTCGATGGCGATTTCGATGTCGGCTGAGGATGTGGAGCATGCTCACGCCCAGCATGCGCTTGCCGCTCTCATCGGCATCGAGGGCGGCGACGCCATCGAAGACGATCTGCACCTGTTGCGCGATTTTTATCGTCTGGGTGTGCGCTACATGACGTTGACCCACACGCACACCAATCTCTGGGCCGATTCAAGCGGGGATATCAACGACTCAAGGATCGCGCATCACGAAGGTCTCACCGGTTTTGGTCGGCAGGTCGTGGCCGAAATGAACAGGCTGGGAATGATCGTCGACGTCTCGCATGTTTCTGACAAGACATTTTGGGATGTGATGGCGGTGACGAAAAGACCAGTCATTGCCTCGCACTCCGCCGCACGCGCGCTGGTCGACTCGCCCCGCAACCTGACCGATGAGATGCTCCGCACCATTGCCAAGACGGGCGGGGTGGTGGGCGTGCCGCTGGTCGGAAGCTTTCTGGATCCGAATTTCGCCTCCGCGGCGTACCAGCAGCATCAGAGAATGCTGGCCGCCGCGCAAGAATACGAAGACAGACGGGAGACGCTGGGAGAGAAAGTCGCCCCTCACGATATCGAGCAGTTTGAGTTGCTGTGGCTGGAAAAGAACAAGATCCCACGCGCACCGATGAAAGCTCTGATCGATCAGATCGATCACATTGTGATGGTCGCGGGAATCGATCACGTCGGCCTGGGGTCGGACTCCAACGGAAGAGACTTTCTGGTGGCCGGCATCGACTCGGCGGCCGATCTCGAGAAGATTACCCAGGGTTTGCTTGATCGCGGATACCGTGAAGTCGATATTCGCAAGATTCTGGGTGGGAATCTGTTGCGGGTGCTCCGCGAAGCAATGAAAGTCAGTCCGGAGAACACAAACACGAGTGCGGACGACTAACGATCAGACCAGTAGTTGCCGCGCAATCTTTCTACGCCGGCTTCATCGCAAACGGCAGCTTGCTCAGGCGCTGCCCCGACGCCGCGAAGATTGCCTTCGCTAGCGCCAGAGCTGCAGCTACTATTTCGCGTCTTTCTTTGGTTCTTCCGTTTTCGGCTCCGCTCCCGGCATCAGGTTCTTGAGCGGTTCCTTGCGCTTCTCATCCAATTCCGGGTGCGGCAGCGGCTTGCGCGGCAGCATCTGGTCGCGCATGGCCGTGTTGTAGACGAAGATCGCCTCCACCGTCGCCGCCTGGGCCAAATCTTCCGGTTGCAGGCGCTCGTAGGTGTCTTCGTTGGAGTGGTGCGTGCGCGAGCTATAGTCGAGGCCATCCTGAATGAACTGGAATCCCGGGATGCCGACCCCGTCGAACGCTTCGTGATCGGTTCCGCCGGTGTCGCGCATCGTAATCGTGCTGACGCCCAGGTCCTTCAGCGGCTCCATCCATTGCTCGAAGATCGGATAGACCGCAGGATTCTGCTGCAGGTAAATGCCGCGAATTTTTCCCGAGCCGTTGTCGACGTTGAAGTATCCGGAGATTTTCTGCTGATCCGCCTTGAGTTCGACCGGACCCGCGGGCTTGCGGAGAAATTCGGGTAAGACGATCTGATCGGGTGCCGTGGAGAGCGGAACGAACCCGAAGTGCTGCTTTACATACCCATACGAACCAAATTCACCTTGCTCTTCGCCTGTCCACAGGCCGACGCGAATCGTGCGCCGCGGCTGGACTTTCAGCGCAGTGAGAATGCGCATGACTTCCATGGCGACGATCGTTCCTGCGCCGTTGTCGGTCGCACCGGTTCCGGAGGCCCAGGAGTCGAGATGGCCGCCGACCATGACGACTTCATCTTTCAGCTTGGGATCGGTGCCGGGAATTTCTGCGATGGTATCGAAGCCGTGCTCGTGATCGCCGGTGAATTCCGTTTCCACGTCCATCTCAACCGTTACCGGGACATTCGCCTTGACCAGGCGGTAGACGCGGCCGTAGCTTTCGATCGCCATCACCACGATGGGCAGCGGCTCGGCGCGCTCGCGCTGGTAGGTGAACCAGCCCAGGCCCGATCCGCCGTCGTCGAAGATGGTGCCGCCGGAGCCGCCGCTGTTGCGCCCATCGCGGCTCGGAATCACGACGCCGATGGCGTGCTCCGACACAAGAAATTTCCCCACCTTCTCGCGGAAGCTCAGGCGCTTGATGAACTCGGCAAAACCGTCCTGGTCTCCACCGACGTGAACCGGATATTCGACAGTCGTTTTCAGATTGGCGTCGTCCCGGCGCTCGAACAGCGGCTTGTCAACCGGCTTCACGTCGCGCATCGGCCCGAAGAAGACGATCTTGCCCTCCAGCTTGCCTTTGTACTTGTCGAGGTCTTTCTCGTCTTTCGCATCGAGCCAAATTGCGCGGCCGCTGATTGGCCCCTTGCTCGACGGCGACCATGGCAGCGCCTGCGCGATAAAGACCGCCGTATCCGGAGCCGACATGCGCACCCAGGTATTGAGTTGGCGCCATCCCATGCCGAACTCGCCCCAGTCTTCGAGGTGCGCATTCGAGCAGCCCATGGCGGTGAACTGGTCGCGCGTCCATTCATTGGCTTTTTTGAGATTTGGAGAACCGGTCAGGCGCGGGCCGATGCCATCCATGAGCGCCGAGCCGAACTCCATCACATGCGAGTGCTGCAATCCCTCGTCGCGGATGCGGTTATACATGCCATAGTCGAGCATCTCAGTCGCAGGCTGCGGCTGTTCGTAGGAAGGCTTGGAGGATTCGGCAGACTTGGCGTCCCTCTTATCGGCCGCCGAAGAAAATGAAACAAACAAGACTGAGTACAAAAGTGCGGGCACCGCGGCGCGCACCAGTTTTTCGAATGACATTGTGTGAAGGTCCTCTCTGGAAGCGGAAAGCAGAGTAGCAGAAGCACGCCCGAGAGTTAAAGGTGTTCACACGACATTGTTGGGTGTTGGTCCCTGAGCTTATGCTGTTTGTGTATGTTTCGTGCAGGGTGTCTCGGTGCACGAGGGCGATAGCGCAGAAATTCGTGACGCTGAAGCGAGCCAACCGCTTTTGACGCTCCCTTTTGCCCCTGTTAAACTTGTTGTTTGTCCAGCCATCCTTACCGTTAGAAGGGAAGTCCGTGCGCGCAGAGACCCGCCATCAACTCAAACAAGACGCTTTTAGCCGTGTGACCATCGACGCCGCCGGGCGTACCGCTGACTGGACGGTCGAGCACCGTTCCACCGTCATCATCGCTTCTGTAATCGTGGCCGTGGTTCTCGCCGTTGGCATTGGCGGTTGGTTTTACCTCTCCGCCCAGGATGAAAAAGCCAGCCTGGAGCTCTCTCAGGCGGTGCGAACCATGGACACGATGCTGCGTCCGGCGGGCACCCCGGCGCAGCCGGATATACCCAGCTTCACCTCGGCGAAAGAGCGCAGCGAGGCAGCGAAAAAACAGTTTCAGGCGATTGTCGACAAGTATCCCCACACCAAAAGCGCTGACATGGCGCACTATTTCCTGGGCGTGACGGCCGTGAACCTGGGGGACAATGCGGCGGCTGAGAATAATTTCAAGGAAGTGATCTCTTCGTGGAACAAGGAAGTCGCCGCCGTGGCGAAGTACGCTCTGGCATCGCTCTACGGGCAAACGAACCGGGCAAAGCTCGGGATCGCACTCGATCAGGAATTGATCAACAAGCCCACCGCCTCGATCAGCAAGGTCAGCGCGCAATTGCAACAGGCAGAGCTGTATCAGAACTCCAACCAACCGCTCGACGCCAAGAAACTCTACGAGCAGATCAAGAAAGACAACCCGGGAAACGAAGCCGGACAACTGGCCACGCAGAAGCTGGCGGAATTGAAATAGAGCAGGGGTCAGTGTCCGGTGGGCAGTGGTCAGTAGAAGCGCCGTAATTCGCACTCTTCCGCCTCGTGAAAGTCTACCCATTTCCCTTTTCGCTTCGCTTGAGTACCATGTTGTCCAGTTTTCAAACCGAATCCCTGGACCCACATGGCCGACATCACACTCCGCGTTAACGGCAGCGAGAAGAAAGTAAGCGTCTCTCCGGAAACTCCTCTGCTTTGGGTTTTGCGCGACACCCTCGAAATGACGGGAACGAAGTTTGGCTGCGGCGCCGGATTATGCGGCGCGTGCACCGTTCACGTCGAGGGCAGTCCAATTCGTTCGTGCTCGACACCCGTCTCGCAAATTGCGGGCAAGAACGTCACGACGATCGAGGGCCTTTCCGCCAACGGCTTGCACATTCTGCAGCAGGCCTGGATCGCGGAAGAAGTTCCGCAATGCGGCTACTGCCAGACAGGACAAATCATGTCGGCGGCAGCGCTGCTGGCAAAGACGCCGAACCCGACCGACGATGAAATCACCAAAGCGATGAATGGGAATCTCTGCCGCTGCGGAACCTATGAGCGGATTCGCAAGGCAATCCACCGCGCGGCTGGTCAAGCACCCAGCAACGGAGGTGCGCGATGAGCCCACTTTCACGACGCGAATTCGTCGCTGCTGGCGTCGCCGCCGGAGCTGGTTTGGTGATTGGCTTTTATCTTCCGCACAAGGGCGCCGGAGAAAAAGAAGTCTTCTCGCCCAATGCCTACTTACGCATCACGCCCGACAACAAGGTCACAATCGTGGTCGCGCGCTCCGAGATGGGGCAAGGCGTACGCACAGCCCTACCGATGATTCTCGCGGAAGAACTCGAAGCTGACTGGAAGCAAATTGAAATTGAGCAAGCCGGAGCAAGCACGCTCTACGGCGATCAGACTACCGGTGGCAGCGCCAGCATCCGCACCACGTGGGACCCCATGCGCAAGGCGGGAGCACAAGCGCGCGAGATGCTGATTTCTGCCGCCGCGCTGACGTGGGCCGTGCCGCGCTCTTCATGCGCCGCAGAAACTGGACGCATCAAGCATGCGAGTTCAGGACGTAGCCTGACCTATGGAGAACTCGCCGGCAAAGCTTCGACTCTGGCGATTCCTACCGATGTAACGCTTAAGCAGAGCAAAGACTACAAGATCGTCGGCCAGCGCCTGCCGCGCGTTGATTCGCTGGACAAAGTCAAAGGCGAAGCGGTCTTCGGCATCGACTTCCGTGTGCCGCAGATGAAGTTCGCGGTGCTGTCGCGCTGCCCCATCATCGGCGGAAAAGTTTCCGGCTTCTCCGACAAAGAATCGAAAAGCATTTCTGGCGTGAGTTACGTCGGCAAGATCGGCGACTCCGCCGTTGCGGTGGCCGCAGATAGCGTCTGGGCCGCAATGGAAGGCCGCCGCGTCCTGAACGTCACATGGGACGAAGGCCCGAACAAAGACTTGAACACTGCGGCGATCACGGCATCGCTCAAGCAGGCCGCATCCAAGAAGAGTTCGAGTTTATTCGCGGCGGGCGATGTGACCAAGGCCGGCGGACGCCGCATTTCGGCTGAGTACGAACTGCCCTTCATGGCGCACGCGCCGATGGAACCCGGAAACTGCACAGCACACTATCAAGGCACAAAATGCGAACTGTGGGCGCCAACGCAGGTGCCACAAGATTGCCGCGACTCGGTGGCGACTGCGATTGGGCTCGACCCCGATCAAGTGAAAGTGAATGTAACTCTGATGGGCGGTGGCTTCGGCCGTCGCCTCGAGCACGACTACGCGGTTGAAGCCGCACTGGTATCGAAGGCAATCAGCGCACCGGTAAAAGTTATCTGGACGCGTGAAGACGACATGCGCTCATCTACCTACCGTCCGGCGAGCCTGCATCAACTCAGCGCCGCGCTCGACGGATCCGGCTATCCAGTGGCGCTGACGCACCGCATCGTCGCGCCCTCGATCAGCGGGCAGAAAGGTCAGCCCACTCCAGGCAACGTCGACCCCGATCTGCCCGATGAAGCCGGTCCGGTGTACGGCATTCCGAACTATTCCATCGAATATGTGATGGCCGAAACTCCAGTGCCCCTCGGCTGGATGCGCTCTGTCTACGCGCTGCAAGCGGCCTTTGCGCTCGAGAGTTTCATCGACGGGCTAGCAGTTGCAGCCGGCAAAGACCCCGTGCAGTACCGCCTGCACCTGCTGGCGAAAGATCAGGACTTACCTTACTTCGCCACCACCTGGAAGACAGCGCGCATGCGCGGTGTGCTGCAACTCGCCGCAGAAAAAGCTGGCTGGGATAAGCCTCTTGCCGGCGGCCGCCACCGCGGGGTCGCCTGCTTTGGATGTTTCGCTTCGTACATGGCCGAGGTCGTTGAGATTTCCATGGAGAACGATCAGCCGCGCGTGCACCGAGTCGTCGCCGCGGTTGATTGCGGCCAGGTGGTCAATCCCAGCATTCTCGAGCAGCAGATTCAGGGCGGAATCGTCTACGGGCTCGCCAACGCGCTGCGCGCGAAGATCACGATCGACAAGGGCCGCGTGGTGCAAGGCAACTTTGACGATTACGCTCCGCTGCGCATGTCAGAAACTCCGAGCGTCGAAGTGTATGCTGTACCGAGCCAGGAAACGCCGACCGGGATTGGCGAACCGTCGGTGCCGCCGGTCGCCCCCGCGTTGTGCAACGCGATCTATGCGGCAACGAAGAAACGCATCCGCGCGCTGCCGATTTTGAGTTGACTTTTCGTTACGGTATTCGAGTTAACCATACTTAACCAAGGGGACTCTCATGGTCCGCCGCGTGCTTGTCATTGCTTTATTTCTCACTCCTATTTTGTTCTCTCAATCTGCATTTTCCCAATCAGCACCGCTTTCCGCGGTCCCCGCCGCGCGGCTCAATCACATTCGCCGCGGCATCAATCTCAGCGAATGGTTCGCGCAGGTTTACGACTCCAGGGGATACACGAAGGAACATTTTCAGGATTGGACGACGTCGATCGACATCGCTCTCATTAAATCGATCGGCTTCGATCACGTACGGCTAAGCGTGAATCCCCAGCCCATGATGGAGTCAGCATGGCATCATGCAGGCAACACCGAATACTTCGGCTATCTCGATGCCGCCGTGAAGATGATTCTCGACGCCGGACTCGCCGTCGAGATTGACATGCATCCCGATTCCGATTTCAAGGAAAAGCTCGCGAAAGAAGACGACGCCGTCGAGCGCTTCGCCGATTTCTGGCGCACGGTAGCGCAGCATTATTCCTCGTGGGATCCCGACAGAGTCTTTTTTGAAATTCTCAACGAGCCGGAGTTTCACGATCCCTATCGCTGGTATGGAGTCGAGGCAAGACTGGCGGCCGCAATTCGCCAAGGCGCGCCGGCGCACACGATCATCGCGGCCGGTGCGAAGTGGGATGACGATGACGACATGATCTTCCTCGAACCACTGCGCGACCCCAACGTCATCTACGTCTTTCATTTCTACGAGCCGCATATTTTCACGCATCAGGGTGCCACGTGGGGCGCGTACTTCTGGCGATGGGTGAAGGGATTGCACTATCCTTCATCGCCCGAAAATGCCGCGCAGGTCGCCGCGAAAGTTCCCGAGGCGGTCGATCGCCTCTACGTAGTGCGCTATGGGCAAGATCACTGGGATGCGTCACGCATGGAAGCCGAGATCAATCAAGCCGACGACTGGGCGAAACAGAATCACGTGCCGCTGATCTGCAACGAATTCGGCGCCTACCGTTACGGCGTCGACCCACAAGACCGTGAGCGCTGGATCACGGACGTGCGCACGGCGCTCGAGCGCCACAACATCGGCTGGGCGATGTGGGATTATTCCGGCGGCTTCGGCGTGGTCACGAAAAAACCTGGAGGCAACGCCACGCTCGATCCGGCCACCGTCCGCGCTCTTGGCCTGAAGATGCCGTAACATTCCGCGCCCTCACTCTGTGCTGCGCCTGCGGTCTCATCTAGTAAATTTGAAACATACGCTAAGCTAGCGGTGTCTAACTCAGGTGGGTTCTGCGCTGCGTTCCTAAAATCGGCTTTTCGGCGGGAGTCTCCATGCTCGAAGCGATGCACCTGACCAAGCGCTACGCCTCGTTGCCCGCGGTCCAGGATTTGTCATTCACCTTGCGCCCGGGTCAAGTCCTCGGCTGCCTCGGCCCAAACGGATCGGGCAAGAGCACAACGGTGAAAATGCTCACCGGACTGCTCGCGCCGACGCGAGGCGTGGTCCAACTCGACGGACAGAACATTCAAGATGATCTTCCCGGCTACCGAAAGCGCCTCGGCTACGTTCCCGAAGAACCTCATCTGTATCCGTATCTGAGCGGATGGGAGTATCTGGAACTCATCGGCACCTTGCGCGGAATGCAGCCATTCGAACTCGCCAAAAAAATCGATTCCCTGCTGGCACTATTCTCCCTATACCCGGACCGACATGGCAGCATCGGCTCGTATTCCAAGGGCATGCGCCAGCGCATTCTGATTATCTCGGCGATCATGGATGACCCCGACATTCTGATATTCGACGAGCCGCTCTCCGGCCTCGACGTCACTTCCGCCTTGATCTTTAAGAATCTGGTGCAGGCGCTGGGCCAGCAAGGCAAACTCGTCTTTTATTGCTCCCATGTGCTCGAGGTCGTCGAGAAGATCTGCTCCGATGTGCTGATTTTGCGCAAAGGCGAGGTGATCGCGCAGGACACGGTCACGAACATCCGTCAGATTATCGGGCAGTCGCTCGAAAATACATTTCTTCACCTGGTCGACGATGTCGACACCGTGAGCGTTGCGCGCGATATCGTCAGCGTCATGAAGGCGGCCTGAATGATTCGCGATCTGATCCGGCAGGAGTGGGACTACCACAGGCAGCGCCCATTTGGCCGCATGGTACGGCTCTTCGTCGAGCGCATCTTTCGCGGCGGTGGAGACGCCGACGCCGAAGGTCTCGACCTCGGAGTCGGCCTGGTGCTTACGCTGCTCGCCATGCCCGGCGGATTCGTCTCGCTGCTTCTGCTGAACAAGTATGGGACATTTCTGCAATGGCTGCGCGGCATGCCCAAGGCCGACGTGCTGCTCGTCTCCATGCCGGATGAATATTTCTTTATCGTGCTTTCGATGACGGTGACCGGCGCAGTGGCCGTCTGGCGATGGGATGCAATTTTCCCCGACCGCCGCGACTACACCAATCTGGCGCCATTGCCGGTCTCGACGCGATCGATTTTTCTGGCGAACCTTGTCGCGGTGATTTTTCTTGCGGCGCTGGTCGCTTTCGACGTGAATGCGGTGTCGTGCGTTTTGTTTCCGGCGGTAGTCGCGGCAACGCAGAGCAAGTTCTTCTTCTTCGTTCAGTTCGCCGCCGTGCATGCACTCGGAGTTTTCTCTGCAAGCCTGTTCGCGTTTCTTGCCGTATTTGCCGCGCTCGGCTTGCTCATGGTCCTGCTGCCGCCGCGCGCATTCCGCCGCGTGTCCGCCTACGTCCGCGGCGTGGTCGTGATTTATCTGGTCGCCCTGCTCTGCACCAGTTTTATCGTGCCGGGACTTCTCTTTCGAACTCATGGGCCAGCGCCACGATGGGAATTCGCGCTACCCTCGTGCTGGTTCCTCGGATTGTGCCAGACGCTGCGCGGGCGCAGCAGCCCAGCGCTTGTGGAGCTTGGCCGGCTCACTCTCCCGGGATTCGGAGTCGTGGTCGCCGTAGCAGTTGTCACATACGCGGCAGCCTACCGTCGGCATTTCGTCCGCATCGCAGAACTCGGAGATGCCGCCGCCGCCGCAGTGACGCCGCAAAGATCGAAGCTTGGAACTCACTTACAGCGATGGGTGCTGCGCACCCCGTTTCAAAGAGCCGGCTTCGGATTCGTCTGGAAGACGCTGCTGCGCAGTGAAGCTCACCGGCTCATGCTGACCGCAATCGCCGGACTGGCGCTGGTTCTGGCCTCGCAGGCGTTGATGAATGCATTCTCCGATTTCAAGTCGTGGCGCGACGCAGTACTCTCGCCCGATGCACTATCCATCCCATTCATTCTCAGCTTCTTCATCATCGTGGGATTGCGTTGCATCTTCGAAGTTCCAGCGGAGCTGCGTTCCAACTGGATTTTCCAGCTGATGGTCGATCCGGATCGGCAGGAGTGCGGAGACCTGGCACGAAAAATAATTTTGATTTCCGCGCTGCCTTTAGTTTTTGCTGTTGCCTTTGCGCCGTACGTCTATTTCGCAGGCCCGCGTGTCGCAGCATTGCACACACTGTTCGCCACGCTCTGGGCCGTGCTCTTGACGAATATCGTCCTCACGCGCTTCCGCAAGCTGCCTTTCACCTGTACGCTGCCGGTGTTCAAGCAGCACTCCATCGTGATTCTCATCGCACTCTGTTTTGGATTCCTCATCTACGCTGTCTCGACTCCGGAGTTCGAGTCGGCGGCGCTCGTGCAGCCCCTGCGCATGCTGGGCGCCGTTCCGGTGGTTCTGATCGCGTGGCTGGTGCCGCGATATCTGACCACGAACACGATTGAAATTGAACGAAGGATGATCTTTGAAGAAGCAGCGACTCAGTCCGTGGAACTGCTTCGTTTGGGAGATTAGCGGGGATTAATGAGAAAGAGACTAAAAAGCTCCCAACCACTTCACCGGAAAGCGCGCCGCCAGCGCATTTGCCAGCCGCTCGTCGGCGGTGATGAGTTGGTTTTTCATCTTGATCGCCAGCGCGACATAAAGGCAGTCGTAAACAGCCTGACCAAAATCAAGAGCAATCGATACTGCCTTAGGAAGAAGTTCGATCGATGAAACCGTCGGCAGTCTGCGGTTCATCATTGACATAATCGCAAGTTCCGCTTCATCGCGGCCCAACCGCTGCTGCCGCACGGCTTTCCATACGATGTTGCCGCACTCCGCCCAAAAAATGTCAGGCACAACAAGGTCCACGTCACCGCTGCCGTAGGCGTCCAGCAAACGATAAGCCTCGGATCTCAAAGTCTCTGCCTTGGCCGGAAGCATCCATTTTGCTGCCACGCTGGCATCGAGAACGAATGAACTCACCGGTCTCGATCCTCGCGGATCATTTCTTCAGTCGAAGGAAAAGGCCCCGGCGTGAGCGGCTCTCGCGAAGAAAGCTCTTTCATGCGGCGAGCAAATTCGCGACGCTCGCGCAACTCTTCCGCGGTCGGCATGTTCTGTTCAAGAAGTTCGATCACTTCCGCGGCCATCGACTTGCGATTCTTGCGGGCTCTTTCGCGCAAAGCCTTGTAGACGGCATCCGGAACATTTTCAACATAAAGCGTTGCCATATGGAATCCCTAGGAATATCCTAGCATATCCCTAGGCATGCGAGGTGGCCGTTTTCTTGACAGCACCGCGTCACCACCTTTATCCTAAGTCTTGCTCCTTGCGGTACTTACGCCTCTTTTCAACAGCGAAGGCGTGCTTCCGCAGGCCTGTATCGGCTGCTTGCCGGCGGAGGTTTCGCGATGTTCCTCGACATCAAAGATTTGGAACGCCAGCCTCTGGAATTTGAGGAACAGTTCCAGTCTGGCGTGATCGATTTGGGCAGCGAGGTTCGGCAGCGAACTCCGATCCGGGCTTCAGGGCGCGCCGAACTGGTCGAGGAGCATGACGGCAAGCACCTCGTCATCAAGGACATACGGCTTCGCGGCCAACTGCAGGCCGGACTTGAGTTGCAATGTGCGCGTTGCCTCGAACCGGTGCCGCAGGAGATCAGCCGCGAGTTCGAACTGCTCTACCGGCCGCTCGGCGCCGACGCCGGGCGGGACGAACTCTCTGTAACCGCCGCTGAAGCTGAGATCGGCTATTATCAAGGCGAGGGAATTCTGCTCGAAGATGTGTTGCGCGAGCAGGTTCTACTGGCGTTGCCGTTGAAAATCACTTGCCGCGAAGATTGCAAGGGGCTGTGCCCGCACTGCGGAAAAAATTTGAACCAGGAGCAATGCTCCTGCGTGGTGCCCGATGAAGATCCGCGCTGGGCGGCGTTGAAGGAAGTTCGCAGCCGGCTGGAACACTAAAGCAACAAGTTAGCGATTTGCGGTGAGTCGAGCCTAATTGCTAATCGCCAACTGATAATTGCCATCTACAGAGGAAATCATGCCTAATCCAAAACGTCGTCACTCGCAGAAGCGCACCTCGACCCGGCGTGCGCATGACGCTCTGAAAGGCCACAGCCTTTCCGAGTGCCCGAACTGTCACGAGAAAAAAATGCCGCATCGAGCCTGCCCCAAGTGCGGATACTATAAGGGCCGCGAAGTTCTCGACGTGGAAGAAGCCAGTTAAGCTGACACATCACCATGCCTAGCGTGATCGCGCTGGATGCGATGGGTTCGGACCGCGCGCCCAAGCCTGAGATTGAGGGCGCTTTGCAGGCCGCGCGCCAATTTGGCGTGCGCGTGTTGCTGATTGGACCGGAGACGCTCGTCAAGGCTGAGTTGGACCGCCATCGCGGCGCCGCACAGCTGCCCATCGAAATCATCCACGCCAGCGAATACATCACCATGGAAGACAAGGTGGAGGCGATTCGCGCCAAGCGCGACAACTCCATGCGCGTCGGCCTGCGGCTGGTCCGCGAGGGCCAAGCCAACGGCTTTGTCACCGCCGGCAACACCGGCGCGGCAATGGCCACGGCGAAGATCGTGCTCGGCGGTGTGGCCGGGGTTGATCGCCCGGCGTTGGCTGCGGTCTTTCCGACTGCGCCGGGAAATCCGGCCATGCTGCTCGATGTGGGCGCGAACGTCGATTGCACGGCAGAGAACCTTGCACAATTTGCAGTGATGGGCGATGTTTACTTTCGCGCCATGTTCGGAAAGCGGCCGGGCACCACCGGACCGCGCGTCGGCTTACTCTCTATCGGCGAGGAAGAGACCAAAGGGAACGACCTCACCCGCGAGGCTTTTCTGTTATTGAAGCAACTGCCGCTGAACTTCGTCGGCAATGTCGAAGGCCGCGATCTTTACAACGGCCAAGTCGACGTCATCGTCGCCGACGGATTCGTCGGCAACGTCGCGCTGAAGATTTCAGAAGGCGTAGCCAACCTGGTTCGAACCGCGCTCAAAGAATCGCTGAAGGCAACAATCACGCGCCAGGTCGGAGCCTTGCTCTCGCGCAGCGCATTCACCGATTTCAAAAAGCGCCTCGACCACACCGAATACGGCGGCGCGCCGCTGCTGGGCGTGAAGGGCGTTTGCATCATCACGCACGGCTCATCGAACGCCAATGCGATGAAGAACGCCGTCCGCGTGGCCGCCGAATTCTCGCAACGCGGCATCAATGACTCAATCGAGCGCGGACTGGCGGCCCTGCGCCCAACTCATGCCGAAGCCGAAGTACCACAACCGAGTTAGCCTGCACAATCCATGACTGATTCCAACTGCATCGCTCTTCTCTTCCCCGGCCAGGGATCGCAGTCAGTTGGCATGGGCAAAGATCTTTTCGAGAAGTATCCACTGGCTCGCCAGACCTTCGAAGAAGCCAACGAAGCCCTCGGCTACAAACTTTCGCAAGTCTGCTTCGAAGGCCCGGAAGACCAACTGCGCCTGACCGAGATCACGCAGCCAGCCATTCTCACTGTATCCATCGCAGCCCTGCGCGTGCTAGAAACGCGCATCCCCAAGCCCATGTACGTCGCAGGCCACAGCCTCGGCGAATATTCCGCGCACGTCGCTTCAGGCACGATTACTTTCGCCGACGCCGTCCGCACGGTTCGCAGTCGCGGCAAGTACATGCAGGAAGCCGTGCCGGTCGGCGTAGGCACCATGGCCGCAATTCTCGGCATGCCCCCCGATCAGGTAGACGCAGTTTGCCGGGACGCTGCGCAAGGCGAAGTCTGCGCGCCCGCCAACATCAATTCATCGGAGCAGATCGTGATCTCCGGCAACACGGCCGCGGTCGAACGGGCCACCAAGCTGGCCGAGGAGCGCGGCGCCAAGAAAGCAAAACTGCTGCCGGTGAGCGCACCGTTTCATTGTTCCCTGATGAGGCCGGCGCAGGATCGCCTGGAAGCCGATCTCAATCAATTAAAGATGGACAAGCCAACGTATCCCGTAGCATGCAACGTCGATGCCGACCTGGTCACCGACGACCTGCGCGCGCGCGACACACTCGTCCGCCAGGTCACGGGCTCTGTGAAGTGGGAACAGTGCGTTCAGTTGCTGATCGGCAAAGGTGCGCAAACGTTCATTGAAGTAGGGCCCGGAAAAGTACTCTGGGGATTGATGCGGCAGATCGACCGCTCCAAAACAAGTTTGAACGTGAGCGACGACGCAACGCTGCTGAAAACGCTGGATGCTCTTGCCAAGTCAGCAGTGCAGTAGAACCCGAGATACAGTGCCGACTGTGAATGAATCTAGGCCGGCAATCCGGGCTAAGGCAACTACCGGAAGATCAGATCGCAAGGCGGATAGCCCAGCGTGTGGTCCGATTTTTCAACCCAGACCTGTGCATGCTGCACCCGGTCATTCACGATCACGTCCACAACCACGCCCGTTCCTGAACTGCCAGCCATCGACGGACACTTGCTCGCGCCGTAGACCTTCTGCGTCTTGATCAAGCCCCATTCGCTACCCGGGCCCCAATCGCGATAAAAATCCGCAAACGGATATTCGTGGATAGCTTTGCGATCGAGGTGATTCTCCCAGCCGGGATCATTCTCCCAGATAGCGTAGGCGGTTTTGTAATCCTGTTTTTGCAGCGCGTCGAAGAAGTGGCCGACCAGCCGCTCCTCTGGGTAGAAACGATTCCACCAGACGAAACCGAAAACGAACAGCACCATGACTATGATCACTACGTTGCGGATCTTTTTCTTTCGGTCCTTCTGTGGGTCGTACTGTTGCGCGTCCAGGAGCGTCATACCTCTCTAGCATAACGGACAAGCGGGACAAGGGAAAAGTTCCAGAAGAAGATCAGGCGACTAATTGATCCGGCGATTGAGCAATTGCCGTCCTGCATGAAAGACAATCCGGCGCGGGTTTCAATAGCCAGATGTCTAAATCACTAAATGGCTAAATCAGAGGGTTCTCTTGAACAGCGGAATCGCCACGCCCAGCGTAATCGCGGCAAAGATCGTTAGAAACAGCATGTCACCCCACACAGCCGAAAGCGTGGTTTCCTTCAGCAGCAGGCACTTGAATCCATCGACAGCGTAAGTAAACGGATCGCACTTCGCAATCACCCGCAACCACTTGGGAAATGCCTGGATGGGATAGACCGATCCGCTGGGAAAGAACAGCAGCGTATTGAGAATGCCAAACATGGCGCGCGGCACAAGCGGATCTTCGATGCGCACCATCAGCAGGAACATCATGGTGTTGAAGGCCAAAGATGTCAGGGTGATCATGATCAGCAAACCAATCATGGTCACGGGGTTGAGGATCGTGCCCACGCCCGCCAGCAGGGATCCGATCACGACAATGATCACGCCCGTCATCACCGCTTTGATCGCGCCGGCCAGATTCAGCCCGAGCACGAGCTCGAGTTTGGTGATCGGCGTGACGAGATAGCCCTCGTGCACGCCGCGCGCCTTGTCGTCGATATAGAGCATGCCGCCGCCGATCATGACTGAGACAAACATAGCGAGCGTGAGCGAGCCTGGAAGCAGGAACTTCATGTATTCGATGTAAGGATACAGTTCGACGATATCGAGCGCGGTCTGCTGCAATATGCGTGGCGACACCGTGGGCTGATTCAGTGAGTCGGTAAGCGAAGTCAGCTCCTGCTCGACGGCGGAACTCATGAAGTTGTCACTGTTGTCGACCACGAGCGCGATGCGGGGATGATTCTCTTCGTACACGCGACGGGAAAACTGCGGCGGAATGATTACTGCGCCTTCCAGCTTGCCGTTGCGCACGTCTTCCACGGCCTGCCTGTCGCTGTCGTAATAGACCGGCACAAACGTTCGAATATTCGCGCGAACTGAATCAAACGCCTCGCGAATCTTCAACGCCTGTGTGCCGCCATCCTGATCGACGATGGCGACTCGCGCGTCCCGAATCTTTCCGCCGAAGGCGTTCCCCAGAATAATCAGCTGCACCAGGGGAAAAATCATGGACGCGAGCATGAGCGCAGGCGAGCGGAAGAACTTCCGCATCTCGCGCTCGACAATGGCCATTATTCGATTCATAGCGAGTCCTGAGACCCTAGTCCTGAGTCCTGAGATCGTTCGCGTTCCTGTAAAGAGTTGATCAGGCCGCTCAATATTCTTCCCAACTCATCGAGTTGTTTTGTCAGCCCCGCGACCGTTTCGGCCGGCAAGTATTGCCGTTGTTGTGCAATCAAGATTTGCGTATCAATCTCGGCGAGAGAGCCCCTGCATGTCGAAGAAAGCGTACGAACTCGCGATTGGAATAGTGGCCCTTTCCTTCCGCGATGTTACTTGGAACGGAGACTGCGGCGCGACGAAGCTGACTTCTAAGCCCAAACTGCTCGTGGGACGGAAATCCTTCGGTAGCGTCATAAATCGCGCTAACGAGTTCCATGCCCTTTTGCCAGGCGATCAGGTCTTTGTAACCCTGACTTCCGACGTTTCGGCTCATACACGCATTTCCTCGCGACTCACCACTCGGTTTCCCTCACGACTCAGGACTCACGACTCAGGACTATCACGGCTGCAGGCCGGGTCTTTGCGGCATCACAAACGCATATGCCTTCTGCAACTCGTCGCGCAACTGCCGCCCCGTATAGTGCACAAACACATCATCTAAAGTAGTGTTTTGCACCGACAACGACTTCACCTGCACGCCCGCGGCAACCGCCATCTCCACCAGTTCTGTGGTCGTTTTCGAGCCATTGCCGGTCAAAACGCGATACATCCCCGCGCCCTCATGCTGCACCGATGTCACTTCTTCCAAGCCGCCCAATTTCTGCTCCCAATCCGCGGGAGCCTTTTCAAACTGTGCCTCGATCACATTCGATCCCGGCACGCTCGCTTTCAGCGCCATCGGCGTGTCGAGCGCAACCAGCTTCCCGTGATCCACAATTGCAATTCGGTCGCATAGCCGGTCGGCTTCGTCCATGTAGTGGGTCGTGATCAGAATCGTGAGCTGGCGCTTCGCCTTGATGTTACCCAGCATCTCCCACACCGCAACGCGCGAAACAGGGTCGAGTCCGGTAGTAGGCTCATCGAGAAAGAAAATTCGCGGATGATGGACCAGACCGCGCGCAATTTCGAGCCGCCGCCGCATACCGCCGGAAAGTGTTTTCGTGGCAGCATCGCGCCATTTCGTCAGGTCGACGAGTTCCAGCAATTCGTCGATCGACGTCTTTCGCTCTTTCGCCGGAACGTCGTAGAGCTTGGCGTAGATCTGCATGTTCTCTACAACGGTGAGATCGAGATCACTCGTCAGGGCCTGCGGAATCACGCCAATCAAGCGGCGCGCCGCGTTGGCGTCCTTCGCAACATCGTGGCCCGCAATGTACGCTTTGCCTGAGGTAATGGGGATGAGAGTCGTCATCATGCGAATCAGAGTCGACTTCCCTGCACCGTTCGGGCCTAGCAAACCAAATATCTCGCCCTCTTTCACTTCGAACGAAACGTTATCTACTGCAGTAAACTCGCCGTACTTCTTCACGATGTGCTCGACAGCGATGGCGGACGGCGCTGCCGGATCGTACAGCGGTTTCTCCAGCGCAATTCCACCGTTCGTTTTGTGGTTGGACTCTGCCATCACTTCTGCTCCGGCGCCGCTGCGTTCACCGTGCTCCCGCTCTTAATCTGATCCTGCGATACCAACACGTCCGCCGTCATTCCCGGCACGTATGCGCCTTTGGGATTGTCGAGCCGAACTTTCAAGACGATGGTCTTGATATCCCGCTTCATACGGCTGACGTCGCGCTGCGTGGCGAAATCACCTTCCACGCCTTTAAAGAAGACTTTTCCCCTGGTCTCAGTGCCTCCGGGCAACCGCACCCGCAACTGGTCTCCGTACCCGATGTGATCAGCGTAAGTTTCGGGAATGGCCGCCCGCACCCACGTGTCGTTGAGGTCGACGATGGTCACAATCGGCGCCCCAATGTTCACCACTTCTCCCTGCCGTGCCGCGCGCACCGAGACCGTGCCGGTAACCGGCGCGTAGACATTCGTATATCCCAGCCTTACAGCCGCCTGATTTTTCTGCGCGATCGCGTTCTTCAGGTCTGCTTGCGTGGAGGCGACAGTGCTCTTTGCCGCATTTGCCTGATGGGTGCGGGCGAGAGCGGCCTTCACGTCGGCCTCGGCGGCGTTCACCAAATCCTTCTGCGCCTGCACAGTTGCCTGCGCGGCTTGAAGGCTCGTCTCCGCCTGCACGCGCTCCTGGTCGGAGGCGACACCCGCCTTCGCAAGTTCCACCGTCCGCCGGCTATCGCTCTGCGTGCGGTCAAGCGCCGCCTGCGCCTGCAGCAACTGAGCCTTCGCAGAGGAAAGCTTGGCTTCCGCGTTGGCGACGTCGCTCGAGGTCGAACCTGAGGTGGAGGCTTCCGTGTGCTGCATTTCGGCGACCTTGTTTCGCAGACTTGAAATGGTTGCGGTTGCCGCTGCTTCCTGTGCCTGAAGTTCCGAGGGATCAAGCACGGCGATCAAATCTCCCGCCTTGACCGGCGTGCCTTCATCGACCAGCAGTTTTTGGATGCGCCCTTCGACCTGCGCGCTCACGATTACCTGGTTGGCATCGACCGTACCGACCAGGTCGAGATCGCGCGAATGGCCGGTCGAAAAATAATAGTACGTTACGGAAATCAAGAAGATAATTCCGAGAAGAATAAGAAAACGGTTGCGCGCACTCATGAGCGTGCTCCTTGGGTGGCGTTTGGGCGCGGCAAAAATAGCGCGGCAGAGATAAAATCCAGCACCGAGGCGCGGCGCTCGGCGATGCGCTCCGGGGTCAACGGATTAAATCCCACGATCTTTTGCATCATCGGGGCGCTACTGAAATAGAAAACGATCATGGCGACGATCGAGGGCACGAAGTGTGCCGGGTTGACGGAACGAAATTCACGCTCCGCGATGCCGTTTTGGATAACCTCACTTACCCGTCCAAAAATGGGCCGGATGTAGTTCTTGATGATCTTGTCGATGTTGGCCGACTGGCCCTCGCGCGCCCGCATCATCTCGCGCTGCATCAGCCGGGGATAAAGCTGATTCGCAGCCACGTAGTCAAAGTACGCCCCAGCGTAGGCCAGCATCTTTTGCCGCGGCGGAAGATCGCTGTCGAGCACGGCAAAGACGGTGCTCTTCAGACCAGAAAAAGCGGCATCGAGCACCGCGCTGTAAAGCGATTCCTTGTCTTTGAAATAGTAGTAGAGCAACGCCTTGTTGACGCGAGCCTCGCGCGCGATCGCATCGGTGCGTGCGCCGGCGATGCCGTATTGGGCAAACTCCCGCGCAGCGGCGCGCAAAATCGCGGCGCGGCTCTCCTCCGGCCGGCCCCGCGAACCCATGTGGCCCAGCCCGGCCCGGCGATGACTAAGGCGTGGCATACTAATTAACCAGTTAGTTAGATTATACGCGTTCGGCCATAAATTGCAAACCACACTTCTTCCCTAACACACTTGACCCTTAAGTTGCGCTGTCATCCTGAGCGGAGCGCTTTTCAGCGTAGCGAAGGATCTCCAGCTAAACTGGCCTAACGCGTAAGCCAAACTGCATCACTGCGTCTGCTAACCTGGCGCTAACGAGTGAGGCGATTCTCACAGCATGAAACATCCTCGCAATCTCAGAAGCGGCCGCCTGCCCTCGTGCTCTAATACTTGTTCACGCATAACGCTCCAGAGGCCCATGCCTATGAGACATCTCCGCTTGGTATTTGCACTCTGCCTGCTCGCATGCGCAGTCCACGTCTCCGCGCAATCCGTAAAACTCGACCGTCAGGTAGCGGTAACGATTGACGACCTCCCGGCCGGCATGGCCGACCGCCTGCCTGCCGCCGACATCACAGCGATGACCGCCAAGCTTCTAGGCACTCTCCGCGACCAGAAGATCCCGGTAGTCGGCTTCGTCAACGAAAAAAAGCTTTTCAAGCCGGGCGAGGTCGACGAGCGCATAAAAGCTCTGCAAATGTGGCTCGATTACGGCTTCGAATTGGGCAATCACACCTTCAGCCATGCCTCTTTAAATCAGGTTGGTCTTAAGGCGTGGGAAGATGACGTGGTCCAGGGCGAGGGCGTGGTCAATCTGATGCTGGCGCCGCGCAAGCTGAAGATGCGCTACTTCCGCCATCCTTATCTCGACACTGGCCGCGATCTGGTCACGCGTCGCGAGGCGGAAAAGTTTCTCATCGACCGCGGCTACCGCATCGCGCCCATCACGCTCGACGGCTGGGATTGGGCCTTTGCTGGAGTCTACGAAGACGCAAAAAAACGCAACGACACGGCACTGCAACAGCAGATTGTGAAAGATTACCTGGCCTATCACGATGCCGTGTTCGCCTACAGCGAGCAGCTTTCAACCAGGATCGTCGGCTACGAACCGAAGCAGATTCTCCTGCTTCACGCCAGCAATCTGGAAGCCGATCACATCAGCGAACTGCTCGACCTTCTGCGCAAGCGGGGATATCGCTTCATCACATTAGAAGACGCGCTCGGCGATGCCGCCTACAGCCTGCCCGATACCTATGTTGGAGAAGAAGGCACGGGATGGCTCGACCACTGGGCTATTACGCAAGGCAAGATTCCGCAGGGCGCACCGCAATTTCCCGAATGGGTGCTGGAGAAGTCGCGGCAACTTCATCTATCAACGGGGCAGGTGTCGGCCCAGCCGACAAACTAGAAGAGCGCTGCTTCGCGGTGGTGCAGTCGGCGTTCAGTGCACGATCGCCTGTAGCGCGGCGAGTTCTTTGCGTGCGCTGTCGGCGCGCGGGCCAGAAGGTTCTTCCGTCAGAAACAGGTTCAACTCTGTAATAGCGCTCGCACCGTCGCGCTTCTGTTCAAAGGCCTTCGCCGCCACTTGATGGGCAAACGCGTGAGATCCTTTCTGTAGATGCGCGAGTTTGCTCGCATTGATCGCCTCATCAAAGCGACGATTCATTAGTTCCGTGAAGCTCAGCAGAACATAAGTCATCGCATCCGAAGGATCGGAGGATGCAGCTCTCTTGAAAGCAGACTCTGCATCAGGAAAATCATTGGCAGCGATGTCCATGCGTCCCAGATTGACATAAGCGGGGGCAAAGTGATCGTCAATGCGGAGCGCCTCTTGTAGTGCATCGCGTTCATGCGCCCGATCTCCCTGCCTCGCATAGATAACGGCTAGGTTGTTGTAGGCGCTCGCGTACGACGGATAGAGGGCAATGGCGTGCTTAAGCGCATCGATCGCCCGTGGAAAATCTTTGCGGTCGATCCAGCCGTTGGCTTTGTCGAATTCTTTTTGTGCCTTCGCTGGGATTGCGAGGGTTGAGGCGGAAATAGCCGGGCCCGCGCCTGCCATCGGCCCGCTGTCCGGCTCATTGCCACGCTTGACAGCGATTTCGAATTCGTTCGCTCCCGAGGAAATTTCGACTACATCATCCGTTGCGCTGAAGTCCTGGCCGGAAACATTCAGATGGTAAGTTCCATCGGGCACGTCAGGGAAGGTGACCTCGCAACGATCGTCGGCGGAGGACTGCAGGGTGGGACCGCTTCGCCCCACCAACCGAACGAGCAAGGAGCGGTCACAAGATCCGTCGGAGAAAGCGACGCGCACGCGAATCCGGTGTTTTGTTCCGGTCTCCAACTGCGCCGCCGCAGAGCACCCAAGCAAGACAACAGTGAGCAACACGCGACTCTTCATGGCACGCTCCCGAGCCGCTGTCAGGAACCCGCTCGTCGCCCGTCACCGAAAGCAGCGAAGGCTCGTGTGACAACTTGGCACGTAAGACGCATCACGAAAAAAATTGGTAGCGAAGAACCGAACACGCGGCACCGATTTATTCACATCACGTCCCACTCTTGAAATCGGCGCGCAACAAGTGTTGTCAGCGTGAGATGTCGAGAGATGTTGTGGTGAACAGAACGATCGAGAAAAGTGCGTGGGCGACTCATTTCGCGAGCATCGAAGACAGCACAAAGTGAAACAGCCGCAGGAGAGCGGCTGTTTACACATCAGTTTGTTGTGCCAGGTGTTAGCTGGAGAGTGACGACTACACGCCTACGCCCGCGCGGCTTCGGCGGAGGCAAGAACAGTCGGCACCTCGCTCGGCTCGATCGTATGCTGCTGCAAGTACGACTCGAACTCGGAGAGCTTGGGAGCCAGGGCGCGCTCGGTTTGATAGCAAGTCGCGAGCACGTCGGTCGTCTTCAGTCCGTTGCCGGTAATGCAGAGCACAGTCGTTTCCTCGGGCAGAATGCGATCCTGCCGATACAGTTTGCCGGCACTGCCAACCGTCACACCGCCGGCAGTCTCAGTGAAGATGCCTTCGGTCTCCGCCAACAGCTTGATGGAGTCAACGATCTCCGGATCGCTGACATCTTCACACCAGCCGCCGCTGCCCTTAATGGTTTTGATCGCATAGTGCCCATCTGCCGGGTTGCCGATCGCGAGCGAGCGTGCAATCGTATTCGGCTTCTGCGGTTCGATCTCCGAGCTTCCGGTCTTCACTGCGGTCGAAATCGGAGAGCATCCGGTCGCCTGCGCCCCAAAGAACTTCACTTCTTTCGCTTCGACCAAGCCCAGCTTGACCAGTTCATCAAAGGCCTTCTTGATTTTGATGATCAGCGAACCACCGGCCATCGGGCAGACCACATTGTCCGGCAGCCGCCAGCCGAGTTGTTCGGCGATTTCGAAACCAACCGTCTTCGATCCTTCCGAGTAATACGGACGCAGGTTGACGTTGACGAATCCCCAACGATGTTCGTCGGCGATCTGCGAGCACAGCCGGTTCACCTGATCGTAGTTACCGGCGATGCGCACGACCTTCGCGCCAAAAACGTTTGTGCCCAGTACCTTCGCGGGCTCGAGATCGGAAGGAATAAAGATCCATGCCTTCAAACCGAGGCGCGCAGCGTGCGCAGCCACGGCATTCGCCAGATTTCCAGTCGACGAACACGATACCGTGTCGAACCCGAACTCGCGCGCCTGCGACAAGGCCACCGCCACCACGCGGTCTTTAAAACTCAGCGTCGGCAGGCACACGGCGTCGTTCTTGATATAGAGATTCCCCGCGGCAGCGCTCGTCCCACTCAAGCGCTCGGCAAGTTGCGGAGCCGAGAACAGCGGAGTGAAACCGACCGGCAGCCGCGGCTTATACCCTTGGGGGAGGGGTAAAAGTTCCGAGTAGCGCCACATGTTCGGGGAGCGCTGCGCGACGCGATCACGAGTGAAAGTGCCTTCCGCCCTGACCGCCTCGTAGTCGTAAGCGACTTCGAGAGGCGAAAAACAGTCATCGCAGATGTTGCGGGGCTGGTTTCCCCAGCTTCGTCCGCATTCCCGGCAGCGTAATTCGTAGTGAGACATGTGAGCTACTCGCTTTCTGAAATCAAAAGTTTCAAGGTTTCAAAGTGGCAAAGTTTCAATGTCAAAGTCTGTGCAAGGTCTCCGATAGATGAATCGACAACTTTGAAACCTTGAAACGTTGAAACCTTGAAACTTGCTCTTAGCGAGGACGAGCTCTCCAGGAAAAAGCGGCCTAAAAAGCAAAGGCCTCTTTTTCCAGGAAAAGGAAAAGAGGCTATCGGAAAGCAAATACTGCGCGCTTGCCGTATCTCATGTTCCCTGTTTCCAGGAGAGAGTTGGCACCTGTCAGCCCGGATATATGATCCGGGTTCGGTTGCCGTGGCGTCTCAGGGCTCGTCCCTCAGCCACTCTGCATGAAATCGGGTTCGCCGAGCCAATGAGGCGGCAGCGAACTTGTCCTAATGATCGTACAGAAATGCGACAGCCAGGGTCAAGGGGATAGTGTGGGCTGGTTTCTGCTAATGGAATCAGTCTCGCCTTCACGTAGCCCTGTCATCCTGAGCGGAGCCGCTTTTCCGGCGTAGCGAAGGATCTCCCGCTTGGCTGGCCTGACGCGTCAGCCAAACTGCACCACTACCTGCGCGTGGAATGCTCGCGAAAATTGCCGATGAGACAGGGTAGCCCCAATCCTCTAGCGTCTTTGGCGAAAGGGTGGGTGGAGTGGACGCGTGAGTCAAAACCTCTCGGAATCCGGCAGCACTGTACCCGCCCGACAAAAATCGCAGGACGCGTCACTCGCAGTTCTATAACGGAAAAAAAGTTTCAGCGAGGCCGGAACACCCGTCAATTGTCATCCTGAGGCGACGCCCAGCGTCGCCGAAGGACCCTACGTCCGCATAATCCCCCAGTGCCGTATCAAGGCCCCGCAACAGACCAACGTCCTACCCGTGTCACCCTGAGCAAGGATCGCTCTTCGCGCCAAGCGCGAAGAGCAACCGCAGTCGAAGGATCCCTGCAATCTGCCGCGACCAGTCAGAACGAACCCGCCCCCTCAGTCCGCAAATCCCGCAACAACTTCTCCAACTCCCGCACATACAAATCATGACTCTTCCACTCACTAAAATCCGGAATATAAAACTCCCGAATCTCCTTCGCCAAATCCCGCCCCTCATCCGCGTCAACCAGCTCCCAATCCCGCAGCGCATCAAAAGAAACCAGCCGCACCGGAAACAGCACGCGCTTGTTCTCCGCACGCTCGCGTCTGCGCGCCGGGTGCCCCATCCTTTCGCGCCCTTTGCGAAAGGGTGGGCACGGTGCGGATGGTCGGGAAAACCGGGGACAGACGGAACGTTTACCGGTTTCTCAGACGCAAAAACAGCTAAAGGTCCCGTTTGCCCCCACACCCATCCGACATCCCTGATACACGAACATCGGTCCCAAACACATCGAGAAAGCCGGCCGGAAAATTTACTCTTCCACAGCCCCATTGTGACGCATGTCCTTGTCTTCCACAGGCAAACCCGGCAATCATGGTCGAGGCCGTAACCACGGCGAAACTCGAAATGCGAGATGAGTGTGCGCTAAGTCCTTTGTTCGGCGGATTTTAGCCTCTAAGTTCTTTGAAAACCGTATTTTGCACGGAATTTCGTGCTAACTCGCTGATTCCAAAGATTCGGAGGGGGGAGGGGGGTACCCCGTTACAAATCAGTAAACGGCAAGGCCAGGGCGCCCTCCGATGATGACGTCATCAGTGCCCTCCATGCGCGGAGGCGCCTTTGGAGTCCTTGAACCCTGCGCCTCGGCCCTGGATGCCGGCAACTAAAACCTCGAAGCCGGCCTGCCCGAAGTACGGGGTGTACAATTCCTCGCGCCTAAACGCAATCCGACTGCGAGTTCAAACGATGAAACGAATGCTCGTGCATTTCATCCTGCTGAGTGTCGCCCTTAGCCTGAGTTTTTCTGCCTTCGCGCAACAGACTGACACGCCCAAGCCGCAGGCGGCCAGAAAGCAGCCGCCGGCCCAGCCGACCGAGAAACCTGCAGAAGCCGCCATCAAGCCAGAGCCGGCTTCGGAGCAGAAGCCGACGATTCACGAAGTACCGGGCGAGGCCCGCGACAAGGAAAAAGACAAAGAAGAACATTACGACATGACGGAGCAGCCGCCGGTCGTAACGCACCATCAGATCACGGTCGATGGCAAGGCCCTGAAATACACGGCTACTGTTGGCCGCCTGCCAATCAAGCGCGGCGACGGAAAGATCGAAGCGGAGATGTTCTACGTGGCCTACACGCTCGACGGGCAGGATGCAGCCAAGCGCCCGCTGACCTTCGCGTTCAACGGCGGCCCAGGATCGGCGTCGATCTGGTTGCACATGGGCGCATTGGGCCCGCGCAAGGTCGTGCTGCAGCCCGATGGTTTCATGCCTCCCGCGCCGTATCACGTGGAAGACAATCCGTACACGCTTCTCGACAAAAGCGATCTGGTGATGATCGACGCGATCGGTACCGGATTCAGCCGCGCCGCCGACACGGAATTGTTCAAGAAATTCTGGGGACTGAAGGGAGATCTTGAATCGTTCAGCGAATTTGTTCGGCTTTATATCAGCCGCAACGAGCGGTGGGCCTCTCCGCTGTTCATTCTGGGTGAAAGTTACGGGACGACCCGCGCTGCCGGCATCGCGGGACTTCTTGCGAATCGCGGCATTTCATTCAACGGCATTACGCTGCTCTCGACCGTTCTGAATTTTGAAACGCTGGAAGACAATTTCACCAACGACCAGCCTTATGTTTTTCTGATCCCGTCGTTCACGATGATCGCGGGCTATCACCACAAGCTCCCGCCCGATCTGTCGCAGGATATGAACAAAGCGCGGCGAGAGTCCGAGCAATGGGCTTCGACTGAGTACGCGCGAGCGCTCGATAAGGGCGATTCGCTGACGGCTGAAGAGCGGCAGAAGATTATTGATGGACTCGCGCGCTACACCGGCCTGAGCAAGGAAGTCATTGACGAGGCGGACCTGCGCATCAACGTGCAGAAGTTCACGCACTACCTGATGATCGATCAGAAAGTACGCGTGGGCCGGCTCGATGGGCGCTACACCGGGCCTGATCCGAACGGGCTTCTGGATACGCCATTCTACGATCCGACGGGATCGGCCACCCAGCCGCCGTTCACTTCGGTTTTCAATAATTATCTGCGCACGGAACTCGGCTATAAAGTCGACATGCCCTACAACGTGCGCGCCGAAACCGGCGGCCTGCAGTGGGATTGGGGTTCGGCGGAGCACGGATTTCCGGACACTGCTTCGGCCATGCGGCAGGCGATCGTGAAGAATCCTTATCTGAAAATTCTAGTGATGGAAGGCTATTACGATCTGGCCACGCCGTATTACGCGGCGAACTATACGGTCGACCATCTCAACCTGCCGCAGAAATATCGCGAGAATATTTCCTACGCGACCTACGATGCCGGCCACATGGTGTATCTGCCGATGGATGGTTTGAAGAAGATGAAAGCGGATCAGGCGGCGTTCATGAGCAAGGCCGGCGTCCCATAACGCGGCCGACGTCTTCGACTGGCGACTGCCTCATTTTTTTTGCCGGTCCGATGTGACCATTTCTCGAGCCAATTCGCGGGAAGTGTTTCGCAGCCTTTGCGCCAGCACTATCGCGAGCGATAGATAGAAGCGCGAACCAAGTCGTGGAAATGCCTCGAAGATCTCGCGCAGATCGCTCGCACTGATCTCGTCCGCTTCCACTTCGGCGTCGCGCGCCACCACGGTTGCGGTGGCCTTTCCTCGTTCCAGAAATGCCATGTCTCCGCAAATGTCGTCGGGGCCGAGCGTTGCCAGCACCGATCGCTTGCTGGTCACGGCCAGCTCCACGGAGGCTTCGCCCCGACGCAGAATGAAAATGCTGTCGCCCAGGCTGCCCTGATGAATGATCTCCTCGCCCAGCTTGAACACTCGACGGCGAGCCCTGGCATTGATCAGCGACCAGTCATTCGAGGTCAGATATCGTAAGCGCTGGTTGGCCACGTCTTAACTTATCGGCAAAGGTTCGCGGCCCTGTAGTCAGGAATAATCCCGGGATGGGACTACCGGCTGTACTGATTCTTCTTTTTGTCGGCGTGGCGCTCGATTCCGAGCTGAATCAACCGGTCGATCAGCTCTGAGTAAGCGAGACCGGAAGCCGCCCACAGCTTGGGATACATGCTGATCGCGGTGAATCCGGGCATGGTATTGATCTCGTTCAAGTAGATCTTCCCGCCCTTATCGGGCTCCATGAGGAAGTCGACTCGCGCCAGGCCGGAGCAATCGACCGCCTGAAAGGCGCGCACCGCGAGCTCCTGAATTTTTTTGGTTTGCGCCTTGCTGAGCTTGGCGGGAATGATCAGCTGCGAGCCTTCGTCCAGGTACTTCGCGTCGTAGTCATAGAATTCTTTAATCGGGACGATCTCACCCGGAACCGAAGCAGACGGTTCGTCATTGCCGAGCACAGAGCATTCGATCTCGCGGGCCTTGCCCTTGTTGCCGCCCACGCCCTGCTCGATAACGATCTTGCGATCGAACTTCGCTGCCTCTTCAATCGCCGGACCGAGCTCCTTTTTGTTGTGAGCCTTGCTGATTCCGACGGAAGAGCCCAGGTTCGCGGGCTTCACGAATACCGGATACTTCAGCTTGGCGACTAACTTTTCAACTTTTTTCGGCTCTGTCTTCCAGGCGCTGCGGAGAATGGTGACGTGCTTCACGATGGGAATTTCTGCGGCAATGAACAACGACTTCATGATGTCTTTGTCCATACCCGCTGCCGAGCCCAGCACACCCGCTCCAACGTAGGGAATATCCGCCAGTTCGAGCAGGCCCTGGATCGTTCCGTCTTCGCCATAGGTTCCGTGGAGCACGGGAAAAATCACGTCAACATTGATCGCGCGGTCGCTGGCGCGGCGCAGGTGGCTCGCGTCGCTATGGAAGGGAACGAGTCCAGTCTGGCGATTGACGGGCTCCGGCGGGACGACGACCGCTTCGCCTCGCGCCAGCACCGCCGCAGGTGATGTGGTCTCAGGGTCGCCTGCGCGCAGATGGCGCGGCTCGATGACCAGCTTGCCGGTCAGCAGATTCTCGGCATCGCCCGAGGTCACCCACTTGCCTTCCTTGGTTATGCCGATGGGCACGACTTCATATTTCTCTTTGTCGATTGCCTTCAGAACTGAGGCGGCCGAGAGCAGCGAGACTTCGTGCTCTCCGCTGCGCCCGCCGAATAAGATGCCGACCCGGAGCTTTTGCATAGCTTGAATTGAGACCTTTTAGTTTGGACGTGGCGCGAGTTCACGTCAATCGTAGGGATGGTACGTGCTGCCTGTGAAGTGACGAAAGCGCACCAACTCTAGGGCTCGCCTGTATTTGGCGCGCGTTTCTCCCATTCATCCAGATCGACACTGTTACGCCGAGGCTTACCTGGGGCGTAAATCGTGAAGACCGTTTTAATGCACTCGTCTTCACCGCAGATGGTGAAAGAGTGGAAAACTTTGTGCCAGCCTCCCGGGGCCTCTTGCAAATCAGGAGCTTCAGGGCCGGTCTTCAGCCATGCGTCCAACTCCAGTGCCATCGGTGCGAGGAACTGCCGCTTTTCCACTCGATCTCGTAAATAGTCACGATAAACGCGGCATCGGGCGTCTCTTGGCGGCTTGATCTTAACTGCCGCCATCCGTTAACCGATGGCGTCTACAATCTGCCGGGAAATACGTTTGGACTCTTCGGAGCCAGGACGAGTCTTTTGGAGCCGGGCGTAGAGATCGGAAAGAGGCTTTTTCGAGACGGGCGCCTTGCGGGCGGGAGCAGGCGAGCGCGAGCCGATTTGCCGCTGACTTTGTTTCGCCGTTGCCATATGGTGATGGTAGCAGAGACGCCCAGGGCCGGCAAAGACATGCATTGCCAATCTGAACGCACGAGCGCCGGCTACTACTACAGTATTTTCTTTCCGAAGGCCGACAGGGCCAATTCCACCGCCAGATCGGCAGTCTGGTTATGTTCGTCGATGACGGGATTTACTTCGACAATTTCCATGCTGAGCATGCGGCCGTGGTCGGCGATGATTTCCATGGCGAGGTGCGCTTCGCGGTAAGTTGCACCGCCGCGGACGGGAGTGCCGACGCCGGGCGCATCTTCGGGATCGACCCAGTCCATGTCGAGAGAGATGTGGTAGCCGGCGGTGCCGCGTCCGGCCATGCGGAGGGCTTCTTCCATCACCGTGCGCATGCCGCGCTCGTCGATGTCGCGCATGGTGAAGACGCCGATGCCGGCGCGGCGGACGTTTTCTTTTTCTACGGCGTCGATGTCGCGAATGCCGACCAGCACGCAATTCTCCGGGCGCACCTTCGGGGAGAAATCGTAAATGTTGGCGAGTTCGCCGGGCCATAGGCCCATGAGCGCGGCGAGCGGCATGCCGTGCACGTTGCCGCTGGGAGACGAGTCGGGAGTGTTGATGTCAGTGTGCGCGTCGATCCAGATCAGGCCGACGCGCTGGTTCTGCCGACGGTAATACTCCGCTACGCCGGAAACGGTTCCCGCAGCCATGGAGTGATCGCCGCCGAGCGAGAGAGGGACTTTTCCGGCTTCCAGCGTCTTCAGTACGAGTTCGGCGTGCTTGGTGCAGGTCGCAGTAATTTCTTTCAGGTATTTTGCGTTGGCCGCGCCTTCTTTTTTCTGCTCGGGAATGGCGACGGCGACGTTGCCGCCGTCTTCGACTTCGTGGCCGAGGGCTTCGAGGCGCGCTTCGAGTCCGGCAACGCGAACGGCCGACGGCCCCATGTCGACGCCGCGGCGGGACTGGCCGAGATCGAGGGGAACGCCGATGACGCGGATTCTCTTGCCAGACGCAGTGGATGTCGAGGTCATAGAAATTTGGTGATCAGGAGATCGTGTGATTTGGCGATTGGAAAACCGATGGTGCGACGGAGCTCAATCGCACAATCGCTCAATGGCTAGATCGCACAATCACGGATAAAGTCTGTACAGCATCCTGGGAAACGGAATTGTCTCGCGTACGTGCTCGAGGCCGCAGATCCAGGCTACGGCGCGCTCGATGCCCATGCCGAAGCCGCCGTGCGGCACGCTGCCGAACTTGCGCAAGTCGAGATACCACTTGAACGCCTCTTCGGGCAAGCCGTGCTCGTGAATGCGCTGCAGCAGCAGTTCATGCGACGCCATACGCTGCGAGCCGCCGATGATTTCTCCGTAGCCCTCGGGCGCTAGCACGTCGACGCAGAGCGCCAGTTCGGGGCGCTGCGGATCGGGCTCCATGTAAAACGCCTTCACCTTCGCCGGATAGCGATGCACCATCACCGGTTTTTCGAACTGGGCTGAGAGATACGTCTCGTCGGGCGAGCCGAGATCGCCGCCCCATTCGAACTTCGTTTCCAGCGCGCCTTTCGCGTGGCCTTCTTGAAGATTCTTCACCGCGTCGTCATAGCTGATGCGCGGGAAGGGTGGCGTAATTTTTTCGAGCTTGGAAACGTCACGGCCTATTGTTTTCAGATCGACGCTGCGGCGCTCGAGGCAGCGCTGCACGATAGAACTGATCAAGCCCTCGGCGAGTTCCATCACGTCGTCGAGCGTGGCGTAGGCTACTTCGGGCTCGACCATCCAGAACTCGGTGAGATGCCGGCGCGTTTTTGATTTTTCCGCGCGAAACGTCGGGCCGAAAGAATAAACCTTACCCAGCGCCATGGCCGTCGCTTCGACGTAGAGTTGGCCCGACTGCGTGAGATACGCCTGATCGTCGAAATAATCGACGGGAAAAAGAGTCGTCGTTCCTTCGCACGCGGCGGGGGTGATGATGGGAGGATCGGTGAGGGTGAATCCGCGATCGTCGAAGAAGTCGCGCGCGGCTTTGATGATTTCGGCGCGCACGCGCAAGATTGCCGCTTGCCGCTGCGAGCGCACCCAGAGATGGCGGTGCTCCATGAGGAAGTCGGTGCCGTGGTCTTTGGGGGTGATGGGGTAGGGCGTTGACTCCGGCACGCGCTGCACGACCTGCACGTTGGCTACGTCGAGTTCGTAACCGCCGGGCGCGCGCTTGTCGGCGCGGACTTTACCCTCCACGATCACGCTGGACTCCTGCGTGAGCGTCTTGACGGCGTCGAAGACTTCAGGCGACACGGCATTTTTCGGGACGACGCCCTGAATGATTCCGGAGCCGTCGCGAAATTGCGGAAAGAGAAGTTTGCCGCTCTCGCGCAGGTTATAGAGCCATCCGCGGATGGTGACCGACTGGCCGTCGTGTTTGCCGACTTCTGCGATGGTGGTGATTTGGGGCATGTGGGGATTCAACGTCGGGGCTCACGTGGCAAAGTGACGAGGTGACAAGGTCAGAATCTCGTTATTCCATCGTTCGGGGCGCTTTTGTCTTTGCCACCTTGCCACTTTGTCACTTTGCCACCTTAAAACCTAGCTCTGTTCCAGCTTCTCGAACGCTTCTTTCAACTTCTCCAGCGCATTTACTTTTTCATCTTCGCCGAGTTCCAGCAGCAATGGAGGCCTGTGCTCGGCGGAGCGCAGCAGTTCTATGGCTTCTTTCCAGTCGATGGTGCCTTGGCCCGGCCACAGGTGCGAATCTTTCAGCCGGTCGTTGTCGTGCACGTGCGTGGACTGGATGTAGTTGCGCAGAATTTCGAAGCCCTCGCGCACCGTGCTCATCAGGTTGGCGTGACCGAAGTCGAAGCAGACGCCCACGTCGTCGAAATGCGCGCCGCGAATTAATTCGACCAGGCGATCCGGCGTGGAAAGTTCGTTGGGGATGTTTTCCAACAGAATCCGCACGCCTAACGGTTTGGCGAAAGCGCGCAGGTGCTCGATCGAGGTCATGGCTGCTTCGAATTTCTTCTCACTGAAGCTCTCGTTCGGCGTGCCGAGATGCTGCACAAGAAAACGAAACGGAATCTGCTCGGCGATCTCGAGCGCGCGCTTAATTTCGTCCATTGCTTCGACGCGGCTGGCGCGGTCAGTGGAGGCCACATTGACCGGAGGAGCGCCGGCGCGTCCCCACTCGTAGTCGGCATAGAGCGGCGAGTGCACCGAGTTCAGCGGGATGCCGCTGCCGCGGAACCAGTCGGCAATTTCTTTCACGTGCTGCTTGCGGTTGGCATAGTCGAGGTGCTGGCGCGCGGCAAAAATCTCGACGGCCTGCACGCCGTTGCGCGCGAGCCCATCCAGAATGCCCGGATGCAGGCGCTCTTTCACGAACAGATAGGTTGAGACCGCTCTTTGCATGAAGACCTATTTTTGATTGATGATTGATGATTGTTGATTGAAAACCCGCGGTCCTCAGGTCCGATTTTCAATCAACAATCAAAAATCAACAATGCCTTTCAGTATCCCACAGCCTTGCCGTTGCTATTGCGGCCATCGGTGGCGCCGTAGCGCTCGCCCGTCTTTTCGTCTACCGCGATGCATTCGGCGTCGCTCCAATAGCCGTACGTGTCGCCGCGATGCAGGCCGGTTTCCACGTCGTATCCCATCTTGCGCAGGGTCTCGGTGGTGTCCGGTGAAAAATATTTTTCCACGTTCACGACGTCGGGCAGCCATTGATTGTGAAAGCGCGGCGCGTTCACCGCTTCCTGAATGTTCATGCCGTAGTCGACCACGCCCATCAGAACGTTCGCTACCGTCGTGATGATCTTCGAACTTCCCGGCGAACCGAGCACGAGCACCGTTTTGCCGTTGTGGGCCACGATTGTCGGCGTCATGGACGACAGCGGCCGCTTTCCTGGACCGATTGCGTTGGCCATGCCCTGAATCAGTCCATCGGCATTGGGCGTATCTGGCTTCGATGAGAAGTCGTCCATCTCGTCGTTGAGCAGGAAGCCTAGGCCTTCGGCGGTCACGCGTGATCCGAACCAGTCGTTGATGGTCGTGGTTACAGCGACGGCACTGCCTTCGGCATCGATTACGGAATAATGCGTGGTGTGATTGGACTCGTGCGAAGCAGCGGCTGGAGGGTGCGATGCTGCGTACTGTTCCAGCTCCGCGAAAACCGCTGGCCGTTTTAGCTCTTTGCTTGGGCTGGCGTGGCTGGGATCGATAGTGTCGCGCCAGGCGTTGGCGTATTTCTTGTCGATCAGCTGCGAGACCGGGATCTTTGAGAAGTCCGGGTCGCCCATGAACTCGGCGCGGTCGAGAAAGGCGCGGCGGAAGGCTTCGATCGTGTAGTGGATCGAGTCGGCGGAGCGGTCGCCGAGTTTGGCCAGGTCGTAGCCTTCGAGAATATTCAGCGACTCGATCAGCACCGTTCCGCCCGACGATGGCGGAGGCGCGCTGATGACCTCATATCCGCGATAGGTGCCGCGGACTGGCTCGCGCTCTTTCACTTCGTAGTGGGCGAGATCTTCGGCGGTGATCAGGCCGCCGCCTTTTTGCATGGCTGTGGCGAGTTCACGGGCGAGCGCGCCATGATAAAAGTCGCCGGGATTGGCGGCGATTCGCTCCAGCGTGCGCGCGAGGTCGGGCTGGCGAAAAATTTCTCCGGCTTTATAGTAGTCGCCGTTGCGCTGAAAGACGCGATGCGACTCGGGAAACTGCGCCAGATATCGATCGTGGAAGTCCTGCGCTTCTTCCCAAGTCAGAGCGTATCCGTCGCGCGCCAGCTTGATCGCCGGCGCCATGACTTGCTTCAGGGGTAGCTTGCCCCACTTCTTCTGGGCGTAAGTCATGCCTGCAACCGAACCCGGAACGCCGATCGACTTGTATCCGACCTCGCTTGCGCCCGGGATCACGTTGCCCTGGGCATCGACATACATATCACGGGTTGCTGCAGCCGGAGCTTTCTCGCGGTAGTCGAGAAAATGTGTCTGCCCGCCGGCCATGCGGATGAGCATGAACCCGCCGCCGCCGATGTTTCCCGCGGGCGAATGGACGACGGCCAAGGCAAAGCCGGTTGCTACGGCGGCGTCGACGGCGTTGCCGCCGGATTTCAAAATGTCGGCGCCTACTTGCGACGCCAGCTGATGCACCGTGACCACGACGGCGTGATCGGCGTGCACCGGATGGGTCGAAGCTGCAAGGCCGGGGGCAAGGACAATCGCTGCGCCTGCCACGATCAGCAGAATCAGTGATTTATGCCGGGGGCGCATGGGGGATTGGGTATTTGGAGTTGCAGTGACTCTTGAGGCTAGCCGAGGGAGAGGAATGGAGTCAAATCAGCGTGCGATCAGTCGGTCAGCGTTTGGAGTGACGAGTTTTGGGGCGTTTCCTGGCTGACTTCGACTTGGAAGGCTTCCCTGGCGCCTTGGCCGCGACCATCTCATAGGATGCCGTTACCAATTCGCGCAATTCGCCGCCGCGCAGCGCGTCCAGGCGATCGAGGATCACCCATTTGTAGCGGCCGACATAGGGCGCGGGATGAATGTCTTCGCGCTCAATCAATTCGGCGAATATTTCCGGCGAACACTTGAAGCAGAGTTTCTGTGGCACAGCCGACAAGGCGAGGGTTGCGAAGATTTTTCCGCGGATTTTGAAGCAGAGGTCGTCTCCCCACTGCAAATTTTCGGTGGCATCGGGAAATGACAGGCAGAATTTGCGAATCTCGTCTGCGTTCATTTGCTCATCCAAGGCCGAACTTTAGAAGCTTCCCTTTCTGGGGTGTAGAAACTCCCGCCCCAACAAGATCGTTGACGCACCGTTCTGTCGCCCCTCCGGGGCTTGTTGTTCGTAATCGCTCCCCCACGGCTTGCGCCGTGGGCTGTATTCTCTCGCCGCTTCGCGGCTTTGTTGGGTCGGGTATTCCAGTTTTAAGCGTAACGCCCGGCCGCGAAAACAATCCGCACTGAAGACTACTCGCCTTATGTCTTCTCAACGAAATGGTTCCGTTTACCGGGACTATTCGAAGATTTCAAGACAGCCGCTCGGCATGATAGCCTAAACCCTTGCAGGGGCGTGTGATCCGCGTTTTTACTGATTTTTCGGCCCCTGGCGATAAGCACTTCCCATGGCGCCCGATCCCAAGCCCGCCGACCGGAATCCATCTCATTCATCTGAAAGGACTTCCGGGGAGGCAGCCGGCGCGAAAAACGCGCAACTTCCCGGCCGGCGCGGGGTTCAATCTAATGTGAGCACAGCCGCAATCGACCGGAGTGTGCTGATGGGTGCGACGGCGCCGCAGGCTTCGTCCGCCTTTGTGGCTCCGATTGCGGGCGCTGAAGCTACTTCTGACGCGGACGTGATGCTTCGCGTTAAGGCGGGCGATCAGGCTTCATTCGACTATCTGGTGCAGAAATATCGCCGGCCGCTGATCTGCTTCATGTATCGTATGGCGCGGAATTCGGCTGCGGCGGAAGACTTGGCGCAGGAAGTTTTTTTGCGGGTGTACCGGTCGCGCGAGAGCTATGAGGCTAGCGCGAAGTTTACGACGTGGCTTTATCGCATCGCGACCAACTTGGCGGTGAATCATGCGCGCGATACGCGGCATGAGCGGCCAGAAGTTACGGTCAGCGTCGACGAACCGGATGACGACACCGGAACGACGCTGGAGCTGCCGGACTCGAGCCTGACCGCCGAGCAGGCGATGCTGCGGCAGGAGCGTATGATGGCCATCCGGCAGAAGGTTGAGGCTTTGCCGGAACAGCAGCGGCTGGCGGTCCTGATGCACAAGTATCAGCAGATGGATTACAAGCAGATTGCCGAAGTACTAAAGAGAAGCGAGTCGGCGACGAAGTCGCTGCTCTTCCGGGCTTATGAGACTTTGCGGGAACAGTTAAAAGAATTCGTTTAGAAGAACTGATTGTTTTTGTGAGTGGCGATGGCGAAGAGAGTTGAGGGAATTGGTTATGAAATGCGATCAATTTCGTGAAAGCATGCCGGAGGTTGCCGCTGGGTTCGGCGAGTTTACGGTGGAAGAAGGCCGTCATCTTGAGAGCTGCGCGGCGTGCGCGGAGGAGCTGAAGTCGTTGCGCGCGACCATGTCGGTGCTCGATGAGTGGCAGACGCCCGAGCCTTCGCCGTACTTCGACGTGCGGCTGCAGGCTCGGCTGCGCGAAGAAATGGCCAAGCCGCAGGCCGGCTGGCTGCAGTGGTTTCGCCGCCCGGTGCTGGCGGCAGCTCTTACCGTGCTGATGGGAGTCGGTGTGGGATTGTTCTTTACGCGTTCGAGCGGTTTTTATCACGCGGGAGACGATGGTCAGATTGCCACCGAACTTGGGCCTGATCCGGGCACGGCTGTGAGCGATTTACAGGCTTTGGACAAGAATCACGATCTGTACTCCGATTTCGAACTGCTCGACGATATGGATCTGCAGCAGGATGTCGTAGCGAATCCGTAGAGTTCGCGCGGCGGTAGAACTACGAAGCTGACTTAGGGCGAAGTGCAGGCTGGAAATGACTCGGGGAAGACACATTGCGCAGTGGCTGGCGTGCGCCGCTCTAGGGGCTGCGATGTTTGCGGTCCCCTGCGCCGCGCAGCGCGCCATTTCTCAGCAACCCACGTTTCAGCGGGTGCAGCAGCGGCCCGGAGCGCGGCAGCAAGGCCGCCCGCAGCAACCCCGTGGGCATGCTGGAGATTGGCTGCGACGCTACAAGGATCTGCCTCCCGCCGAGCAGGAACGGGCCCTGCAGAACGATCCCTGGTTCAAGCGTCTTCCTCCCGAGCGGCAGCAGCAGCTTCGCCAGCGTCTGCAGAACTTTTCGAATCTGCCTCCACAACGCCAGCTGCGCGTGCTTAACCGCATGGAGACGTGGGAGCACCTGACGCCTGAGCAGAAGCAGCAGGCGCGCCAGGTATGGGGACAGATGCAGCAACTCTCTCCCGAACGCCGCCGTATGGTGCATACGGCCATCGACGATCTGCGCGCCATGCCACCGCAGCAGCGCGATCAGGTGATCGACTCACCGCGATTTAAGGGAATGTTTTCCGATCAGGAGCGCGACTTAATGCGCGGCGCCAGCAAGCTGCCGCTTGCCCCGGCTGATAGCGGCGATTCGGGGCCGGAACAGTAACGTCGGGCGTCAGGCATTGGGCGTCGGGCTTCGGCCCTTTTCCGCAAGTCACAGTCGTCCCTACTCAGATTTGGGTTTCCCCAAGGTCTGGATCACTTTTAACACCGAATCAAGGAAGAAACATCGGCCCGAGGTCTGAGGTTTTCGGGTCTGAGGTTTTCGGGTCTGAGGTTCGAGGTCTGACGCCCGGCGCCTGATGCCCAAAGCCCGCCTTTAATTCATTAGCGCTATCATTCTGCGAATTGATAGCGACATCTGGCGAATCTCCTCGGCATCCTTCGCCTTCGGGCAAAGCCGCAGGTATTCGTCGAGATCTTCTGCGGCCAGCCGGTTCAGTCCCATGCTGTAGCGCAGGAGAGCCCGTTGCTTCACGTCTTCGGCAGAAGTGGGATAGATGACGAGAATCAGGTCGGCAATGGCGAGCGCCTTGCGGAAGTTGCGGGTAGACAGATAGACCGTCTTGAGGTTGTTGAGCATCCGCACCAGAATCTGCCGCCGGCTGATAGGGTGTAAGAACTCCGGCTGCAACTTCATCTCGCCGGAATATATTTCATCGAGCCGGCTCTGGCATTCCTGGCGCGTGAGAATGTCGCCGCGATTGAAGCAGTCGATGAGCGTCTCATCGCCCTCGGCACTATAGTGCTTGAGCAAGAAATGGCCCGGCATGCCGACGCCGGAAAGAGGGAATCCCGCCCGGCGCGCTACTTCCATATAAACGATCGAGAGCGTGATCGGGATCCCGAGCCCGCGGTCGAACACGTCGTTTAAAAAGGAGTTCCGCGGATCGTAATAATCTTCGCGGTTGCCGCGCAGCCTGCCCTCCGCAAACAACACATGATTCAAAGCGGTCAGAGTGCGCTGCGGATGAAGATCCGGAGCCATACTCGAAACCCTCTGCGCCAGCTCATCCACCCGTGTGGCATAGACCTCGGTATCGAGTGCCGGATATTCGGTGCGAGCGATCACCAGGGCAGCGCGGACCAGATCGATCCGCTCGTCGTCCACATCCTTGCCGGCGAAGGCGGAGAATTCTTGAATCAATTCGGAGGCGGCTGTGTAATGCACGAGCCGATGCTAACAAAGAGGTAGTAGAAATAAATTGGCCCGGAGGTGCCACATGGTGGCCAGTTTCGGCTATGCTCGCAAGAAATTGCGTCGGCCTGAGCCAATGCCGTTGAAATTTTTTACTGCCGGAAGAGATTCCGCGCGATAAAGAACACGTTCGCCGGCCGTTCACCCAGCCGACGCATGAAATACGGGTACCATTCCGTGCCAAACGGAATGTAGACACGCACGCGCCAGCCCTCGCGTACCAACCGCTGCTGCAGATCTCGGCGGATTCCGTACAGCATTTGGAATTCAAAGGCTTCAGGCGGGATTTTCTCGCTCTTCGCGAATGCCTCGGCCTGGAGAACAATGTGTTCATCGTGCGTTGCCAGGCCGTGATACGTGCCGCTCTTCATCAGGGTCTTCATGAGCTTGATGTAGTTCGCGTCCACGTCTGCTTTACTTTCAAAGGCAATACTCGGCGGCTCTTTATACGCTCCCTTGCACAGGCGAATGCGAATCCCTTCGGCGAGCAACTTTTCCACGTCGATTTCTGAACGTTTCAGATATGCCTGGATGACCGTACCCACGCTATTTGCATTCCCCGGAATGCGATGCAATTCGTGGACAAAATCGAGAGTGCGTTGGGTGTACGGCGAGCCCTCCATATCGACGCGAACGAAACCTGGCGGCGACATCGAGGCCGCCTTCGCCACCAGTCCGCTGACGATGTTGCGCGCCAGTTGCTCATCCACGTCGAGTCCCATATGCGTCAGCTTCAGGCTGATGTTGGCATCGAGTTGGTTGGCCGCAATCGCGTCGAGAATCTGCCGGTAAAGTTGCTCGCTGCGCCGCGCCTCGTCGGGATTCGTGACGTTCTCGCCCAGGTTATCGATGCTCACGCTCATACCCGCGCGATTGATCCCCTGCGTGGCGCGCACTGCGTCATCAATTTTGATTCCGGCGACGAATCGCCCGGATACGCGACGGCCTAAAGAGGAGCGCTCGGCGAAATTGCGCAAAGCGCGGTTTTCAGAAAGATGGACGAAGAACGCCCTCAACATGCAAAACCTGCCGGATGAGAATGGATTTCTGCGTCGAGATTGGCGAAAGCGGTCTGCACCTGCGCGAAGATCACAGGATTTTGTATCACAAATGGGGTATCGGGCAGGAATGCCTGAGATCACAAAGGGCTACACTTACGAAAAGCAGGTTCCTCCTCGCTCCGCCTGCCGGCGTCGCGCGTCGGAATGACATTGCTAGAGAGTGAAAAGGGTCATTGCGTCTCGAACTTCACTTCAATCTGTTCTTTGGTCTCATGCACGGCGGGTTCGAACTTCCAGTGTCCGACGGCAGTCACGGCGGCCTGCGTCAGAATCGGATGGCCGCCTTTCACATCCACGGACTTTACGATTCCGTTCGGAGCGACATGCGCTTCGAGTTTCACCACGCCGTGAATGTTCATGGACTGCGCTAGAGTCGGATACACCGCAGGGGTCTTGATGATAACCTTCCGCGGCCCATCGCTGGAATCTTGCGCCGAGGAACGGACCGGGAAAACCGCCACGGTCGAGATGAGGAGAACGGCGACTACAGCCTTCCGCACGAGCGTCGTCATTGTGAGAGCAGTCTAAGAAAACGCTTGCCCTCGCAGAAGATCACCAAGGTAATGACGATCCGCCTACTGGCCTGCGAATAAATGACTTACGCTTCCTACGCTTGCACCTCGGCGCAGTTACGGCCGGGGACGTTACAGGCTGTCGAGTTTCCGCCTGAGCAGCCTCAAGCGTTGACGAAGTCGAAGCGTCGCATCGCCTACTTTCCGAGCGCTTCCAAAAACTTCTCCACTTCGATTGCGGCCATGCAGCCAGTTCCGGCAGCGGTAATCGCCTGCCGATAGCGCCGATCCTGCACGTCTCCGCACGCGTAGACGCCTTGGACTTTTGTGAGCACGTAATTGTGAGTTTTGAGATATCCGTCGGCGTCGGTGTCAAGCTGCCCGGCGAACATCTTCGCGTTCGGTTCGTGGCCGATCCCAAGGAACAGCGCGCTGGTGGGGAAATCCCGGACCGTATCCGTCTTCACATCGCGCAGCTTGAGTCCAGTCACTTCCTGCTTGCCCGCATCATATACATCCTCGACGATGGTGTTGAGCAGGAATTGAATTTTCGGGTGATGCTGCGCGCGCTCCAGCATGATCTTGGACGCGCGGAAGGTATCGCGGCGATGGATGATTGTGACCTTGGTGGCAAAGCGCGTCAGAAAAATAGCCTCTTCCATCGCGGAGTCGCCGCCGCCGACTACGACGATTTCCTTGCCCGAGAAGAAAAATCCGTCGCACGTCGCACAGGAAGACACTCCGTGGCCGATCAACTGCTGCTCGTGCGGCAGGCCCAGCCAGCGCGCCGACGCGCCGCTGGCGATGATCAAGGCCTGGGCATGAACCTGTTGATGGCCGAGGTGCAACAGAAACGGACGCTTGCTCAGATCGACGCTGGTGAGGTGCGCCATGCGGTATTCGGCGCCAAAGCGTTCCGCCTGCTTGCGCATGTTCTCGATCAGCAGCGGCCCCATTATTCCTTCGGGAAAGCCAGGAAAATTTTCGACCAGCGTCGTCAGCGAAAGTTGACCGCCGGGTTCGTGCCCCTCAATCACCAGCGGTTTCAGGTTGGCGCGCGCCGTATAAAGTGCGGCAGTGTGTCCGGAGCATCCGGACCCAATAATGACTACGTTGCGAGTTTCGCTCATGGATGATTTTTTAGCGTGCTGATTAGATGGTGGAGTTCAGATTTTGATGCACGTCTTAACTACGGTTAACGTTGCCCTATGGTTAAGTCTATTTCTTCGGCGCTGCCGGCTTTTTGGCTTCGTGCTTGACGGGAGCTGCCTTCGGAGGTCCGCTCGCCTTGGCCAGTTCGTCCGGCACGATGGTCTTCACACCCAGCAGTCCGCGATAATTCGCCAGCACTTCTGACGCGCTGCGAAACAATGGCTCATAGGCGCTTTGGTCAGGAGCCGATCCGGTCTCCGTCGCCGAGCAACGCGCGAGCGCGATCGACGACTTGCCGAAACGCTCCAGCCGGATGCGACTCACGGGCGTGTTGGTGTTCAGCATGGCTTCGGCGCTGGTGACCGCTGAAGCGCTGTCTTCCATTGATACCTGGATCAGGTCTTTCGGTTCGCGAACGTGGAGCACCAGCGTCTCGACCATGTTTTGGCCATCGTTACTGAAGGAGTACTGCACGCTGGCAAACATTGCCTGCACGGAAAACTCGCGGCGAATGCGCACGTAGCTTGCGATGGACGGCTCTCCAGCGACATGGCCGGATTGGCCCGCGGGCATGAAGCTGGGCAAGTCAGTGAGCGTGGAGCGTCCGCGGGAAACTTCAAAGTCGTTGCCGAACAGTGGCTGCTTCGGAACGCGGGCCAGCGCCGATGCGATTTCTTTCTGCTCCTCGGCCGACGGCGTGCAGACATTCAACATGTGAACCTGAACCTGCGGCTGCGCAGGTGACTGCGTGGGCGGTGCCTGGGCGGGCTGATCCTGCGCGAGCGCGACGACTGCGAATACGGGAAGGCAGGCAAACACTAGAACGGTCGGGGTTTTGAGCACGGCGGAATTCTAAACGAGAAATATGGAAGCGGTCGATTCTCTTTGTGGCGCTGCGGTCCTCGAAACAGTCGGTTGCGGTAACGTCACGGGCCGGGGTGCAGGGCCTGAGCGGTCCCGCAGACGAGGCACGACACCACCGCTGCGAAAGACTAAAATTCACTTATGGCAAATTTGACGCTGGTTTATGGCATGCGCTTGTTGCCCTCGGAGGATGTCGCCGAAGTGGGCGCGGCTCCGGTCAAGCTGACCAACGGCCGCGAGGCTCACATTACGATGCACGTGCTTGAGGGCAGTAAAGAAGATATCGAAAAGCAGTTGCGGACGAGCCTGGAGGCGTTTTTCGACCTGTATCCGGAAATCTGAGCGAGCATTTCCGTCTTGCAGGCGCGTGGCGAAAACCGCGATGTTGCTTTCGGTGCAGCCGTTATAATCCTTACCTTCTGTTGAGGTTCCACCCGACCATGGAATGGTCCTATCCAGAACTGCGGCGCCGGCTGATGGCGGCAGAGCTGTGGCCGCAGGGGCGAATGGCCCGACTGGCCTGCTATCTGGCGGGCATGGCGGCTGCGCTTTACGGGCTGGAAAAGCTGCTGGGCCTGTTCGCCAAGGCCTGGGGAGATCATCTGGGCGGCTGGGTCGGATTCCTTGCCTTCGTCGCCTGCATTCTATTTTCAATTCTGGCCTTCCGTTGGCTCAAGCGAAGAATCCTGTGGCGGCTGCGCAACCGGCTTATCGTCACCTACGTTTTCATTGGTGTAATTCCGGCCGTGCTGCTGGTTGCCATGGCCGGCATTACGCTCTACGGTCTGGCGGGCCAGTTTGCCGTTTATGTCGTGACCTCTGAAATCCAGGCGCAGTTGCGCAGCCTGGAGGCGACAAATGCCGCCGTGGGTAACGCGCTGGCGGCGCGGCTCGAGCGAGGCGACAAGCCAACCGCAGAACTACTTTCCGGCTTGCGCAAGCGTGATCGTGCATGGGGACGCCGCCAGGTCTGTGCGTGGTATAGCGGCCAGGCTCTGCCTCTCTGCAACGAGTTCAATGGAGGCACGCTCGTTCAGCCGACCTTCGTGAAAGGAAAGTTCCGCGATATCGTCCGGGCCGGCGATCAACTGCACCTGCGCGTCGGCTCCTCGATGCCGGTTGGTTCCTCCGAACTCACAGTCGTCACCAGCGAACCCTTCGATAAGGAACTGGTCGGCAACATCGCATCCGATCTGGGCGAAATCACTGTCTATGCCTCCGGTTTCACCACCGACGACGGCAAGCCAACGCAGCCGGGTTCTACAGAGTCTGGTTCAAAGCAATCGGGTTCAACTTCAGCGCCTTCTGCTCAAGACAGTTCGAACCAGCATGTCTCAGTTTCGTTTAATGCGCAAACTAACAATGGCGGAGTGGCTGTCACCCGCACCGAAAAGGATGCCTCCGGCAAAAAGGAACAGGAGGACCTTCATGCCACCTTCTCGGTGGGTACCGTGCCTGCTTCGACGGGGAGTTTCGATCGCGAAATCAACTTTGGCGCTCCTCTTCCCGTAGTCGATTGGAAGACGGGCAAAAAGTCTGAGATCGGCGCTTTTTTGCAGGTCACAACTCGGCCCGCCGTTCTCTACAGCCACCTGTTCTCAGCTCTGGGAGAGTTCGTGCGCGGTGTGGCGATCATCCTGGTCGGAGTCGGAATCTTTTTTGGAATCATCGAGCTGATCGCGCTGATCATCGGCACGCGCATGACGCGGACGGTAACCGCAGCGGTCGCTCAGCTACACGACGCCACGCTGCATGTCGATCGCGGCGACTTCAGTCACCGCATTCCAGTAAAATCTCACGATCAGCTTGCGGACCTGGCCCTGTCCTTCAACTCGATGACCAGCTCGATCGAGAAACTGATCCAGGAGCAAAAAGAAAAGCAGCGGCTGGAAAACGAACTCGCCATTGCGCAAGAGGTACAGGCGCAACTATTCCCGCGGCATGTCTCGGAGCTCGAATCGCTCGAAGTGCATGGCTTCTGCCGTCCCGCGCGCACGGTGAGCGGCGATTACTATGATTTCCTTACCGCCAGCTCGCACAAGCTGATCCTTGCGGTCGGAGACATCAGCGGCAAGGGGATCTCGGCCGCACTGCTGATGGCCACCATCCACTCCGCCGTTCGCGCTTACAGCATTGAAAGCCTGCCTCAGGCTCGCGAGGCTGTTTTCGAACCGGTTGCGGTTGGCGCTGTCGCGGGCTCGGGAAGAATGATGGCCACCTGGCCCGAGGGCATCGACCTTTCTCCCGCGACCCTGCTGGGCCTTCTCAACCATCAACTGTACGAGAGCACGCCGCCGGAAAAATACGCCACGCTGTTTCTTGGCATCTATGACGGACGGACACGCCGCCTGACCTACAGCAATGGCGGCCATCTCCCGCCGATTCTCGTCAGCGAAGACGGGACTCTCCGCAAGCTCGAGGCGGGTGGCACAGTTGTGGGACTCTTCGACAAAATGCTCTACGAAGAGGGTTCCGTCGAAATGCATGCGGGGGAGATTTTTATTGCATACAGCGACGGCGTGACCGAACCGGAAAACGATTTTGGCGAATTCGGCGAGCAGCGGCTGATCGACCTGGTTCGCGAGAACCGCAGCCAGCCGCTTCCGCGCATCAGCGAACTTGTCACCGCCGCAGTGGACACCTGGATCGGCGACAAAGAGCAACCCGACGATGTCACACTGGTGCTGGCACGCGCGCGATAGGAGCTCGTTCACTCGTGTTGACAGAAAACAGTCGATGCAATACTTTGGTTCGGCACCATTCCATCAGTTACGAGCGGGAGTAGCATAACCACGGCAATGCGCCGGGGCTCCATCCCGGAGATGACGGTTCGATACCGTTCCTCCCGCCCCAGTTTTCCCTTCTAACAGTCGCCACTCAGATCTTCTGTTTCTTCCACTTTCCTCTTTTGAACAAAAAGGCGCTGGTTCCCGCAATGGCTGCCTCCGCCACCACAATCGCCCAGAAAGCTCCGTTCGACTGCATGTGCACGCGGATGGCGAGGAAATACGCCAGCGGAATCTCCAGCACCCAGAATCCGAAAAAATTTACGATCGTCGGCGTAATCGTATCGCCGGCCCCGTTGAACGCCTGCAGCATCACCATGCCGTACGCGTACCCGATGTTGCCGTAACTGATGATACGCAGGCACGCCGCGCCCAAAGGAAGCACGGCCGGATCATGTGTAAACAGTCCCACAGCAGGCTCGGCAAAGAGCACGAAGAAAACTCCCACGGACCCCAGAAAGATCATGTTGTAGAGGCCCGTGCGCCACACTGCCGATTCGGCCCGGTCCGGCTTCCCGGCCCCGAGATTCTGTCCCACTAGAGTCGCCGCCGCATTGCTCAATCCCCAGGAAGGCAAGATCAGAAAGACAACAATGCGAATCGCGATCGTGTATCCGGCGATCGCCGCCGCTCCAAAGATGCTGACGATGCGGACCAATCCGATCCAACTGGTGTGCGCGATCGCGAATTGCAGGATGCCGGTCGTGGAGACACGCAGCAATCGCCAGAGCACATCCGCGTGAACGCGAATCTGGCGTGTGAGCACGTGGATCCGCTCCGTCCCTTTCAGCAGACGGTAGAACTGGTAGAGCACACCAATGCTGCGGCCGATGAACGTGGCCAATGCGGCGCCCGTCACACCTAGCTTGGGGAACGGTCCCCATCCGAAAATCAGGCAGGGATCGAGTACCAGGTTGATGATGTTTGAAACCCACAGCAGGCGCATGGCAATCGCCGCATCTCCTGCGCCGCGGAAGATCGCATTGTTCAGGAACAAAAGCAGCACGGCACAACTTCCACCCAGGCAGATGCGCGTGTACCCACTACCTACGGCAACGATCCCAGGGCTCGCGCCCATCAGGCGCAGCAAGTTCGGCCCGTAGATTAGGCATGGCACTCCGATGGCGAGGGAGACCGCCAGGCCCAGCACAATCGCCTGCACGGCGGCATCTGCTGCGCCACGAGGATCTTTTTCGCCGATTCGCCGCGCCACCATCGCTGTCGTAGACAAGCTCAATCCCATGGCGACCGCAAAGACGAGGCTCAGCATCGACTCCGTCAGGCCGACGGTCGCTACTGCATTTGCACCCAGCCGCCCCACCCAGAACACGTCCACGACAGCAAACAAGGACTCGAGCACCATCTCGAGTACCATGGGCACAGCCAGTAGCAGAATCGCGCGATTGAGGCTGCCCGCGGTATAGTCCTGGTGCGATCCGCGAACGGCCTCGACCAGCGACGACCACAGCGTGCGCGGCGTCTCCACCGCAGTAGAAATAGCTTCCATATACGCCCCAGGCTTTCCGCGCCGGTCTTGCCAGGCCAGTCTTCGCCACAGACAAGACGACGCATCGACAAACATCAGACAAAAAGAATCAGGGAATCCGCAGCAGGCGGGTCAGGCAGGGCGACAACTAGCGGGGAATGGACATAACTAACCTCGTCGCGGATTAGTGAAATTGCTGCCGCGACATCAACACTAATGGAAGTGTAGCTCCAGTGACGCCCGCTGGCAACAAAAACCGGAAGTGGATAGTGGTGCGGTTTGGCTAACGCGCCAGGCAGGCTAAGCTGGAGATCAGAGCTACTTAGAGGACCACTTGACACGCGCACCGAAACTGCGCGTTTCTATTTCTTCGGCAACACAACCGCGCGCGCGGTCACGGCTGTGTTTTTCACCATGCCACCGATCACCATCGGGCCAACCGGAGTAGGCAATACGCCGCGGGTATCGAATCGCACATCAAAAGTATCTTCCGCAATCGTCTCCCACTTGTTGCCATGCAGGTCAAAAGCAAACGTCACGCCGGAGACCTCGACCGGCTTACCCTCGGCATCCTGTCCTTTGAAATTGTGCAGCGTGGCGGAACCGCCGGAGAACAGAATCTTGTTCTTCTCACCCGGCCCAGCCACAATGCCGAAGCGCGCCGTTCCTGGATGGGCCGGCAGCTTGCTCCACTCAATCTTGTTCGGATCCTTCTTGTCGATCTTCCCGCGCCAGCACTCGTCGGAGGGAATATCGGGCTTGCCGGCATCACCTTTTTTCGCGCCGTCTACGAAAACGATCTCGTCGTCGGTCACGCCGCCCGCGTGGCCATACACTCCAGTTCCGGGGAATGGGGTGGCCTGGCTCCACGAATTGCTCTCGACGTCGTAGACCTGCACGTTGTTCACAGGCCCATTCTTCGAGCGACCGCCGATCAGATACACATAGCGATCGTGCGCTTGACCGATCACGGCGCTATCCACAGGAACCGGAATGTCCTCGGCCCGGTACCATTTATGGCTGTCAGGCAAGTACGCGTTGACATCCGGCACGGTAATTTCCGCTCCCTGCGAGTCCAGCACGTATCCGCCAAAAAGAAATATCTGCCCTTTAAGACCTATGGCGGCCGCCCCCAGTCGGCCGGCCACACCCGGAACCGGCCGTCCTTCGCTCCATTTCGCCGAGCGCAGATGCAGAACGTAGACCTTGTTGCTGACGTCGTCCCAGGTTTTCTTCGGCCCGATCCCCATCAACGAATACACATCGAGCCCGCCGCTCAGCGCTGCCACGGCATTGTTCGACACCGCGGCCGGCATGGGAGGAATCTTGGGTTGATTTTCCGCCAGCAGAAAAACCGCGCACAGTGCGGGAAGCAGGAAAAGAAACGGTTTTTTCATTGCTGAGATATTACGTCTTCGCCCGCGTGACGGCAAAGGCTGTTCTTATTTGTCGTTCTCATTTAACCGACTCGTTTAACCCACTCATTTAGCCAACTCATTTAACCAAGCCCTGCCGCACCGCATGAATGTAGTCGGTATAGGCCGGGGCCTCGCCGCTTTCGCGCATGTGGCTGGCGATCTGCCCCCGGTGATAGGCCGAGTGCAGGATTACATGCGTCAGCACATCTTCGACCGTGCTGGTCCAGAGTTCGCCCTTGCTGTTTTTGTAGGAAGCAGTCCGCGCCAGGTCATCCGCAGAAAGCGAGTCGAAGAATTCCGCCCACAGGCGCTGCATTTCAAAAGCCTGAGCTTCGCATTGACCGGCAGTTGCCTCCGGCCACACCGCCATGCTCTGCGGCTGCTGCTTTATGCGCTCCAGCCACAGGCGCTCGGCAGAAAGAATGTGGGCCAGAAGTTGGAGCGCGCGGCCGCTTGCGACCCGGCCATCCCCAATCGCGTTTAGCACTTCCTTATTCGCCCAGGCATCGTATGCGAACTGTTTGCGCAGCGCGTCAACAAGACTCACAGAATCGTCCCCCCTTGGTCTGGATGCAGCCGGAGCCCTCGAAGTCGCAACGTGGCAGATGCTACGGCAATTCCTTCGGGGTTGTAACCATCCTTTCACAATTTGGAGCTACACTCTCTTATTGCGTGCGCTCAAGGCGCACGGCTACCTTCACTCCAGCGAAATGCCTCGCAAGACGTCATCGCCGCCCGATCACAGTGACCTCGAATCCGAAACGGTGTCCCGTTCGGCCAAACCTGCCAACAGTTCTGGCTCAAAGCTGGGGCCGGAGGATTTGACCCGTCTCGCCCTCAAGGCCTGCCTCATCGCCCGCGACGCCGCTTTCAACGTCGCCGATCTCCTCACGCACTCCTCGCGCATGGCATTTCTTGCCATTAAAGACTGTGAAAAAGAGCTGGACCTGATCGAACGCCAGATCGACGAGCGCATGCCCGCCGCCATCACCAAGGTGAATGAGGGTCGGGCCCGCCAGCTTCTTTCCAGCCTGAAGTGCACCACCGATCTTGAGCGGATTGGCGACCTGGTGATGAGCGTTGCGCTGCGCGTGCAGGCCCGCACCTCGAAGATTCCCGCGTCGGATGTGCGCCAGCTTGTCGAGATGTCCACCGTCTTGCGCGACATGCTCGATCTCATCCAACAAGGTTTCCGCACGCTTGATCTCGAGTGCGCCCGCAAGGTCCTGCAGATGGACAAAGACATCGACCGCGTCTGCCACACCCTCTTCCAAGAGCATCTGGCGGAAAATGTCGCGCAAGGCGATACGTCCGGATTCGAGATTCTGCTCATGGCACAAGCTCTCGAACGTGCCGGCGACCACAGCACCAATCTTGCTGAAGAACTCTACAGTCTGATCGAGGGCCGCAGCCGGCGGCACATGCCCAAGAAAAAAGCAGCGAATTGAAAGAGCAGTGGCCAGTGGCCAGTGGTCGGTGGCCAGTGATCAGTATTTCTTCGCCGAGTCCAGCGCTGATTTGTCCAAGGCTTTTCCCCTCTGGCCACCGACCACTGGCCACTGAGCACTGTTTTTTCATCATTCCTTAACAAGCCGGAAACATTCGCGCAACATTCCCACCATACAGTTTTACAGAACCCCCACGCCGAGGAAGATTCGGCGGCAGTCTGAAACCAAGAATGCATCTTCCCATTGAACCGTACGGACGACTCGAGGACAGCAAACGCACCGAGCCGGTTCGTCCGGTTATTTTCGTCGTCGAAGATGAAGAAGACATTGCACGGCTGATCTCGCATAACCTTCAGGCCGCCGGCTTCGAAGTGCAGAGCTTCGTCAGCGGCGCGTCGGTCCTTACCGAAGCGCTCCGCGAAATGCCCTCGCTTTTTCTTCTGGACATCATGCTTCCCGGCACCGACGGCTTCGAACTCTGCCGCCATATTCGTCAGACTCCGGTTCTTTCCTCGATTCCTATTATTTTTCTCACGGCCAAGACCGGTGAGGCCGACCGGGTTAAAGGACTGGAACTCGGCGGCGACGACTACATCACCAAGCCCTTCAGCCCTCGGGAACTCGTAGCTCGCATCCGTAGCGTGCTTCGCGGACTCAGTCAAACGCCGTCGCCAACCGAGGTGCTCCGGCTAGGCGAGCTGGAGATCGATGTTTCCTCGATGACTGTGCAGGTGCAGGGCCGTAACGTGCTAACCACTGTGCGCGAATTCCGCCTGCTCGAATACCTCGCCACGCATCGCGGCCGGGTGCTCACGCGAGACCAGCTACTCGACGCGGTCTGGAAAGAAACGCCGTTTGTGACGCCGCGATCGATCGATGTCTACATCCGGCGCCTGCGTGAAAAAATCGAACCCGATCCCCGTCATCCGGAATATCTTAAGACCCTCCGCGGCATCGGCTACCGGTTCGAAGTCCCCAAATAGCAAGCCACTGATCGACAAGGATACTCACGGATGAATGCCCAATTGCGTTAATCCGTCAGTATCCGCACAAATCCCTTGCTAACAGTTTTCTCCCGCCTCATTTATTCTTCTCATTAGCGCTCTCATGGCCGCAAATAAAGCTAAGCCTCTGTGGAAGGCCGACGACCAGCAAGCTCGTCTGGCCGAACTCACCGCACAATCGGACGACGCAGCCAAGGACCATCCTCTGCGCCGCGACGTCCGTTCGCTGGGTGCGATCCTCGGGCAAACTCTGGTGGAGCAGGCCGGAAGCGATCTCTTCGAATCGGTCGAGCACCTGCGCCGGCTCCTGATCGAACACCGAGAGGCCGCACGGCACAGTCCATCGCAAGCTTCGGACTCCGAGCTCATGCGAAAAGCGCAGGAAGCTATCTCTGCAATGGATTTGACCCGCGCCTATCAGGTGACAAAGGCCTTCGCCACTTACTTCGAGCTGACGAATCTGGCGGAGACCAACCACCGCAAACGCCGCCGCCGCGCGGGCAAGCTCGATCGCGAGCACGCCGCGCTGCCCGGATCATTTCGGGGAACGCTCGTCCGCATGAAAGATAGTGGTATCTCTTCCGACGACGCCCTCGCCGCTTTGTGCAAGATCGTTATCACGCCAGTCTTTACCGCGCATCCCACGGAAGTGGCGCGGCAGACGGTGCTGCTCAAGCGCCGCCGCATCGCGCTCGAACTCGAACGTCTCGACCGCCTGCCGCTGACAGCCGAAAAAGCTGAGGACTGCGAGAGCAACATTCGCGCCGAAGTCACTTCTCTTTGGCAGACCGATGAGGTTCGCCTGGCGAAACCGACAGTCAGCGACGAAATCCGTATGGGCCAGCGCTATTTCCGCTTGTCGCTCTTCGACACCCTGCCCCGCATTTACACCGAGGTCGTCGATTCCTTTCGCGAAGTGTATGGAATGGAAGTCGAACAAACGACGCTGCCGAATCTCGTGCAGTTCGGCTCGTGGATCGGCGGCGACCGCGATGGTAATCCGCTGGTCAAGCCGGAAAATATTCGCGAGGCGCTCAACCTCGCGCGCAGCCAGATCCTGCGCGAGTATCTCTATGCGGTCGAGGCCCTTAGTGATCGCTTCAGTTCGTCGCGCCGCCAGGTCGGCGTGTCGAAAGATCTGCTTGCGCGGCTGGCCGAATATGAGCGCGAGCTGCCCGGGGTTCACATCGCGTGGGGGCCGAATAACACTAACGAAAGTTATCGGCGCTTTCTCTCCTACATTTTTCACAGGCTGCAACACAGTCGCAACGCGGAATCTTTAAGCGATGCGTCTTACAAAGACGCCGCCGAATTCGAGTCGGACCTTCTGCTTGTCTTCACCAGCCTCCAATCCAACCGGGGCGAGCGTCTAGCAGGCTACGTTCGATCTCTGCTGCGCACGGTCCGCACGTTCGGCTTCCATCTGAACGTACTCGACATTCGCCAGCACGCTGCGGTTCATGCCCGCGTTGTGAAAGAACTTGGCGACTCGCATCAAGGCGAAGCGTCGACCGATGAAGCGTGCGAACTGCTCGAGACTTTCCGCGTGATTGCGGAATTGAAGAAGAGCCATCCGCCCGGCTCTATCCGGCACTACATCATCAGTGGCGCGGAAACTGAAGATGATGTGCTCAACGTTGTTCGTCTCGCGGGAAAATGCGGCGTGTCGGTTGCTGCTTCCGCCGATGATCCGGGATTAACGCCGGTTCCGTTGTTTGAATCCATCGAATCGTTGCGCGGCGCGGCTGCCGTTATGCGCCGGGTGTGGAGCGATTCGGGTTACGATGCCGCGCTCGATTCGTGGGGGCGCTGGCAAGAAGTTATGCTCGGCTATTCCGACTCCAACAAAGATGGAGGCATGCTCACCAGCACATGGGAACTTTACAAGGCGCATCGCGAATTGCATCGTGCTGCCAGCGAGGCCGACGTCAAGCTGCGTTTGTTCCACGGGCGAGGTGGCACCGTCGGCCGCGGCGGAGGGCCTACGCACTCGGCCATTCTCGCCCAGCCTCCGGGAAGTTTCTCCGGACAGATTCGCGTTACGGAGCAGGGCGAAGTTCTCAACTGGAAATATGCGGATCCAATTCTCGCCGAGTGGAATCTTGAGCTCATGATCGCCGCCAGCCTGGAAGCGCTGACGCGGCCTGGAGAGCACGAGTCTCATCCGGCGCGATGGGAAGAGGCCATCGAGGAAATGTCGCAGGAGGCGTATCGCGTGTACCGCCGCGACATTGCCGACAATCCCGAAGTGCTCGAATATTTCGAGCAGGCGACGCCCGTCAACGAACTTGATACGGCGCGCATTGGATCGCGGCCCGCACGCCGCTCGAAAGGCCGGCGCCTCGAGGATCTTCGCGCTATCCCCTGGGTCTTTGGCTGGATGCAGAGCCGCCATGCCGTACCCGCGTGGTATGGGGTCGGCCGTGCGCTTGAAAAATTTGCAAAAAACGGCTCCGGCCACGAACAGCTGCTTCGCCAGATCACGCGCGGCTTTCCAATGTTTGCCGACATGATCCGCAACGTCGAACTCGGCATGGCCAAAGCCGATCTCGGAATTGCCCGTCTTTACTCAGGCCTGGTGCGAGATGCCGCCCTGCGCAGACGTATCTTCTCGATGTTGGAAGATGAATTCCTGCGTTCGCGACGCATGATTCTCAGGGTGACTGGTCAGCGCGAATTACTGTCGCGGAATCGAGTACTGGCGCGCTCGATTCGCCTGCGCAATCCCTACGTCGATCCCATGAGCCTGATTCAAGTCGAACTCCTCCGCCGCAAGCAACAGAATCAAACTTCTGAGCTCGACTATCCCCTCGGCGCAACCATCAACGGTATCGCCGCCGGCTTGCACAACACGGGCTAGAGAAGTTCACCCATGACTCTGTCATGCTGAGCGAAGAAAGAGCCGCGCAAGCGCGGCTCTTTCGCAGTCGAAGCATCCCTGCATTCGCAGCAGCACGCTCGTGCAAAAAACCTTAGAAACCCCGCCCCTGTGGCGATTGCAGGGATGCTTCGACTCCGCAGTGAGGATCGCATAGCGATCCTCACCGCTCCGCTCAGCATGACAACTTACTTATTGATGTCGTCCTTCGCTTCCAGCCGCTTGGCATAAGTTTCGAGGACTTTCCTGTTGGCATCGGGAGCATCTTTCAACGAGAGGTTCAGTTCCTTCACCGCACTCGAGAAATCTCCCTGCGCGCTGTACATGCGAGCCAGGCCGAGATGCGTCGTCCAGAAATCGGGGAACTTCTTCGCTGTCGAGCGGAACAACGCCAGCGCCTCATCCTGCTTCTTCTCTCCTTGCAACTGCCGCGCATATACATAGAGCTGCAGCGCATTGGCCTTGTCGAGCGCCTTCGCCTGGTACGTCGATGCGTCGTTGTTCCGTCCCATGGCCTCGAGAATCTTGGACTTGTTCATCAGATTGTCGTAGCGCTCTTCGGCCTGGATCGACTGGTCTTCGTCTTTCAGCGCTTCATCCAGATTGATCCTATTGGCAAGGAAATATCCGGCGGCATCGTCCCAGCCTTCCCAGTAATACTGGTTGAGCCCGTGCTCGTGGGCATGAATATAAGCCGTCACTAGATCATTGACCTTGACAGAAACCTTGAACGGCACTGCGATTTTCTCCCATCGCATCGTCACGGTGGCGGAGTCGGCCTTGAGATTGT